>JAESGM010000041.1_pt1 | contig 433834 bp, 326 predicted proteins | sample 9269721 | NCBI WGS metagenome assembly JAESGM01 (sample SAMN15720920, study PRJNA650825) | algae metagenome | isolation source: Komarekiella atlantica HA4396-MV6 and co-occurring heterotrophs from... | place: USA: Theobald House, Kauai, HI | collected 2009-07-29 | reverse complement strand
CCGGGGGCGGCGGCCCGCCCCCCCCCCCCCCCCCCGCCACCTGCCGAGACGCCCGGTCAGCCGAGCGGCGCGGGGTGGCGGCTCGGGTGCCTCCCTTGCTGGCGCCCCTCACCCGCCGCTCGCGCGGCGACCTCTCCCCAGCGGGGAGAGGTGAAGACCCGAGCCCGGGCTTCGTGTCACCGCGGGGCCGGCGGGTGCCAGACGGCGGCCAGGGTGCGGAGGCACCGGGTCAGCCGCTCGGCCAGCCCGACCCCGGCCACCCCGACCCCGATCAGCCCCCCGACCAGCACCCGGAACTCGAGCGTCATCGCCCCGTCCGCGGTGGCGATCAGCAGCACCGCCCCGGCCAGCGGGACGGCGCAGGCCAGCACCATCAGCAGCCCGAACGGGGCGGTCAGCGGGCGGACCTCGGCCCACCCCGCGGCCGGGGTGTGGGCGTCCGGGTTGCCGAGCCGCGGGAGCAGGGCCCGCAGCGCCACGTAGGCGACCAAGAGGTAGGTGAACACCACCCCGACCAGCCCGGCCAGGGCGAACGACACCAGGTAGTGGGCGTACGTCGCCCACCCGACCGGGCCGGCCGCCAGGTCGATCGCCAGCGGGAACGCCACCCCGCCCGGGAACCACCCGGCCACCCCGAGGACGGCCGACTGCCACCCGAGCCGGAGCACCCGCCGGCGGAGGGCGTCGACCCCCGGGCCGTCCATCATCGCCAGCCCGTCCATCCCCCGCTTGATCCGCCAGATCAGGACGAACATGGTCCCCAGGCCGACCGGGTAGACGACCGCGTTGTACCCGACCGTCACCGCCGCGAACGCCCGCAGCTGGGCGTCGTCCAGCCGCACCTCGACCGCGTTGTAGCTGATGTTCACCACCGACGCCGCCAGGTGCGGGAGGGCGGCCGCCAGGGCCAGGGCCAGCACCGGCCGGGCCGTCACCCACCGCCCGGCCGCGCTCGGCGGCGGCAGCGCCCGCCGGGCCGCCAGCAGGTGCCACGCCCCGCTCAGGGCGGCCGCCAGCCCGGCCGCCGTCTGGTACCGGTCCGCCGGGTCCGGGGCCAGGCACCGGCGGACCACCGCCGCCAGCTCCCGCGGCACCTCCCGGAGCGGGTCGCCGTCGCCCGCCCGGGCGGCCGGCCGCCGGCCGGTCGCCAGCTCGTGCAGCACCACCCCGAGGGAGTACACGTCGCACCGCTCGTCCACCCGCCCGTCGTCCGCCCCGGTCGCCGCCGCCCGGTGCTCCGGGGCCATGTACGCGACCGTCCCCCCGACCCCCACGGCCGCCCGCCGGGCGCGGTCGAACGCGACGTTGAAGTCGGCCAGCATCGGCCGGGCGTACGGCGTCAGCAGGATGTTCCCGGGCTTGACGTCGCAGTGCAGGACGCCCTTGTCGTGGGCGACCGCCAGGGCCTCGGCCAGCCGCCCGCCGAGCCGGCAGACGGCCTGCGGGAAGTCGTCCGCCGCCAGGTTGTCGCGCCACCGCGCCGCGACCGGGTCGAACGCCGCCTCCCCGCGGCGGACGGCGTCCAGGGCGGCCAGCACGTCGGCCCCGGACCGCGGCACCCGGCCGCCGTCGCGGAGGCGGCGCAAGACCGTCCCGAGGTCCGCCCCGGGGACGTACTGGAGGCACAGCCCGCGGGCCCCCGAGTCCGGGTCCCGGAACTCGGAGAACACCTTCACGATGTTGTCGTGCTCCAGCCCGGCCAGCAGCCGGCCCTCGTTCCGCCCGGTCGCCGGGTCGACCCCGGTCGCGGCGGCCGACGGGTCGGCGGCGTGCCGGGCGACCTTCAGCGCGACCTCCCGGCCGAGGGACAGTTGGCGGGCCAGGTACACCTGCCCGAACGCCCCGGCCCCGAGTTCCCCGAGGATCTCGAACCCGGCCACCCGCGGGAACCGGTCCGCCGGCGGCGGCGCGGGCGGGGCGAACGTGCGGGTGCCGTCCGGGCCGGGGGCGTACCGGTCGACGGTGCCGGCGTCGGACGGGGCGTGCGGGAGCGTCGGCGGGGACCCGGTCCCGAAGTGGGCCCGGATCTCGGCCGCGAGGGACGGGTACTTGGCGGCGTACTCCTCGGCGGTCGGGGACTCCCCGCGGGCCAGGCGCTCGGCGAACTCGCGGAGGACGGCGTACAGGTCCGGCAGGGTCGAGGGCATGGCGCGCTCCGGTGACCCGGTCAGCGTACCACACCGGCCGCGGTTGGGCACCGGCCGCCGTACCCCGTTCCGGTGGGGCAGGCATTCCTGCCTGCCCCACCGGAACGGGGTACGGCGGCCCGTACAATGCCGGCACATGGACGGATTCCACCCGCCCCCGGCCGACGGGGCGTTCGCGGCGATCGACTTCGAGACCGCCGACCACGGCCCGGACAGCGCCTGCGCGGTCGGGGTGGTGCGGGTCGAGGGGCTGCGCGTGGTGTGCCGCGAGACGGTGCTGATCCGCCCGCCGCGCCGCCGCATCCTGTTCACCCCGGTCCACGGGATCACCTGGGAGATGGTGGCGGGCGCCCCGGCGTTCGCGGAGGCGTGGCCGCGCCTGCTGCCGCTCCTGGACGGGGCCGCGTTCCTGGCCGCCCACAACGCCCCGTTCGACCGCCGGGTGCTGGCCGCGTGCTGCGCCGCCGCCGGCCTGCCGGTCCCGCCCCAGCCGTTCGTCTGCACCGTGCAGGTCGCCCGCCGGCGGTGGGGGCTGAGGCCGAACAACCTGCCGGCGGTGTGCCGGCGGCTCGGGATCGGGCTGATCCACCACGACGCCGGTTCGGACGCCGAGGCGTGCGCCCGGATCGTGATCGCCGCGGCCCACCCGCCGGACCCGCCGCCCGCGCCGCTCGGGGAACTGCCGTTCTGAACCTGGAGCGCGGCCGTCTCGGCCGCGGTCTTCCGGAGCGGCCGCGACCGCCGCGCTCCAGGAGTGTGTCTGCCCGCCCCGCGGACGGGGTTCTTCCGGTTGTCGCGCCTGCCCCGCCCTGCCCTCCCGCCGGCCCCCATGTTCGACGTCGTCACCGGCCCGCGCTCCCGCCTCTGCGACGGCGCCGCCCGCCGCGACTTCCTCCGCGCCGGCCTGTTCGGCCTCGGCGGGCTGGCTCTCGGCCGCGGGGTGCGGGCGTCCGACCCGTCGGCCGCCGGGCCGCTCGTCCGCGACAAGGCGGTGGTGTTCCTGTTCCTCGCCGGCGGGCCGAGCCAGTACGAGACGTTCGACCCGAAGCCGGACGGCCCGGAAGGCCACACCAGCATCAGCGGCCACCTGCCGACGGCGATCCCCGGCGTCCGGTTCGCGGCGTACCTGCCGAAGCTGGCGAAGCTCGCCGACCGGCTCACCGTGGTGCGGTCGTTCCAGACCAAGCACCCGGAGCACAACGGGGCCCACAAGCAGCTGATGACCGCCGACCTCACGGTGCAGGACGGCAAGCCGATCACCGAGCCGGGCCTGGGGGCGGTGTACGCCCGGGCCGCCGGGTCGATGCACCCGGCGACCGGCCTGCCGCGGCACGCCCTGATCCCGCCGACCACGCGGAACAAGAGCGGCCGGGCCGGGTTCAACGGGTCGTTCGAGTCGGTCGTGGAAGGGTGCCAGCCGGCCGGGCTGGGGACCGCGTTCTCGCCGTTCGAGATGCTCGCCCCGTCGTCGGAGGGCGCCGCGGAGCCGGCCAAGAAGGGCGGGCGGAAGAAGGAGGCGGACGAGCCGAACCCGCTCCTGGAGGTGTTCCAGCCTCGGCTGTCGCCGCCGGAACTCGACGCCCGCCTCGACCTCCTGAAGCAGCTCGACCGCCTCGACCGCCAGACCGACGCCGCCGGCGCGATGGGCCGGCTCGACGCCTTCACCCGGCAGGCCGCCGACCTGCTCCAGACCGGCGGCGTCCGGAAGGCCCTCGACCTGTCGCTGGAGTCGCCGGCGACGGTGAAGGCGTACGACACCGAGCACTTCCCGAACTGGAACTGCGACGACAGCTCGAAGTTCGTCCGGTCCGGGCCGTCGGTCGGGTTCTCGCTCGGCCGGCAGTTGCTACTGGCCCGCCGGCTGTGCGAGGCGGGCGCCGGGTTCGTGACGGTGGTGAACGCGAACTGGGACTTCCACGCCCGGAAGGGGATCCCGAACATACCCGAGGGGATGGGGGTGTTCGGCCCGCCGCTCGACCACGCGGTGTCGGCGTTCCTGGAGGACCTCCGCGCCCGGGGCTTGGAAGACAAGATCCTGCTGGTCATCACCGGCGAGTTCGGCCGGTCGGGGCTGGACAAGAACCTCGGCCGGCACCACCACCCGAAGATCTGCCCGCTGGTGTTCGCCGGCGGCGGGCTGCGGCACGGGCAGGTGGTCGGGCAGTCGGACCGCCGCGGCGGCGAGCCCGCGACCGAGCCGGTGACCGTCGCCGACCTGCACGCGACCGTGCTCCACACGCTGTTCGACGTCGGCCGGATGCGGGCCGACGCCGGCGTCCCCGCAAAGGTGCTCGACCGGGCGACGGCCGGCACCCCGATCCGGGAGCTGTTCGCGTGACCGGTGTCCCCGCCACCGCGCTGGCCCTCGTACTCGCCGCCGGGGCCGACCCGCTGACGCTCCGCGGGCACGACCGGCCGGTGTCGTCGGTCGCGTTCAGTCCGGACGGCAAGCGGGTCGCCTCGGGCGGTGCGGACGACACCCTGAAGCTCTGGGACGCGGCGACCGGCAAGGGGCTGGCGACCCTCCGCGCCCGCGGCGACGGCGTTCAGTGTCTCGCGTTCAGCCCGGACGGCACGCGACTCGTGACGGGACACTGGAACAAGACGCTGACGGTTTGGGACGCCGAGACCGGGAAGGAACTGCGGACGCTCCGCGGGCACAAGGAGAACGTCCTGTGCGTCGCGTTCTCTCCGGACGGCAAGCGGCTCGCGTCCGGTAGCGGCGACGACACGCTGAAGGTGTGGGACGCGGCGACCGGCAAGGAACTGCTGACGCTCGACGCCGGGAACGAGTACGACATCACCGCCGTCGCCTTCAGCCCGGACGGGAAGCGGCTCGCGTCGGGTGACGGGGACAACGTGGTGACCGTGTGGGACGCGGCCGACGGCGAGGAGTTGCTGACCCTGACCGGGCACGAGCTGGCGATCACCGCGGTCGCGTTCAGCCCGGACGGGAAGCGGATCGTGTCCGGGAGTCAGGACGACACCGTGCGGGTGTGGGACGCGAAGACCGGCAAGGAGCTGATGGTGCTGAAAGGGCACGCCGAGGACGTGACGGCGGTCGCGTTCAGCCCGGACGGGGCGCGGCTCGTGTCCGGCGGCGAGGACAAGACGGTGCGTGTGTGGGACGCGAAGACCGGTAAGGAGTTGGTGGGGCTGAAGGCGAAGGCCGGCGTCGCGGCGGTGGCGGTCGCGCCGGACGGGAAGCGGGTCGCCGCCGGCTGCGGGAAGACGGTCGAGGTGTGGGCGGTCGGGGAATGAGCCCGGCCCCCACCGCGTCCCGAACCCAGGCCGTTGGCCTGGGCTGAGGGAGGGCGCCCCTTCGGGGCTGAAGCCAGGTGTCTGAGCCCGGAAGGGGCGCCCTCCCTCAGCCCAGGCCAACGGCCTGGGTTCGGGTCCGGGGAGGATCGGAGGTTCACCGGATGCGTGTCGTCGGCACCACCCTCGTCGCCCTGCTCCTCGCCGCCGGCCCGGCGGCGGCGGACGACACCTTCCCGAAATCCGTCGCCCCGTTCCTGAAGGAGCACTGCCTCGCCTGCCACGGCGAGAAGAAGCAGGAGGGCGGCGTCCGGCTCGACGGCCTCGCCGGCGTCGAGGCGGGGAACCGCAACCTGTGGACGATGGTCCACGAGCAGATCGCCTCCGGCGCGATGCCGCCCGAGGGCCGCCCGCGGCCCGCCGACGCGGCGAAGAAGCAGCTCCTCACCTGGATCGCCGACCGGCAGCGGGCGCTCGGGGCCGGCGGCACCCGCCGGCTCAACCGCCGCGAACTCTCCGCCGCCCTCCGCGACGTCACCGGCCTGTCCGTCGACTTCGGCCAGGCGCTGCCGGGGGACGGCACCGTCGCCGGGTTCGACACCGGGGCCGAAGCTCTCGCCGAGGCGTCCGACGGGGTCGCCCAGTGGCTCGTCGTCACCCGCCGGGCGGTCGACGGCCTGCGGTTCCTCGACCCCGCCGCCCACAAGACGTTCGCCCTCGACCTGCGCGAGGTGAAGGACGTCCGCAAGGCGTTCGACGCCTGGAAGGCCGACGGCGCGACCGGCAAGGAGCTGAAGGGGATCCCGCGGCCCGGCCTCGGACTGCTGATCGAGCCGCGGGCGGTCGGCGACCGCGACGAGCTGAGCTTCAGCGTCCCGGCCCCGGCGAGCAAGGAGGGCGTGCTGCGGCTGAGCCTCGCTGTCCACGCGCTGAAGCCGTACCCGACCCTGCCGAACCCGCGGCTGTGGGTCCGGGTCGGCGGCCGCGACCTCGACTACCGCGAGGTGATCGGCACCGCCGACAAGCCGCAGCGGCTCGTGTACGAGGTGCAACTCGGCGACCTCGTCGTGACGGGCAAGGGCGTGACCGTCTCGCTCGCCAACAAGGTCGAGGTGCCGTACGCGGTCGAGGGGTTCGAGAACGAGGACAAGAGCCGCGTCGACCAGCCGCCGATCCCCGGCGGGACCGGCCTGTTCCGCCCCGTCTTCGACCGCAAGGCGCTGCCGCCGGAGAAGCAGCCGGTCCCGTTCGTGGTGTTGCAGACCATCGCCGTCGAACCCGGGGTCGTGACCGCGTGGCCGCCGGCGGAGTGGCGGGCGAACGTCGGCGAGCTGAAGGACGACGTCGAGTCGGCGAAGCGGCTCATCGGCGCGTGGACGGAGCGGGCGTGGCGGCGGCCGACGGGCGAGGCCGAGCGGGCGCCGTTCGTGAAGCTGTTCGAGAAGCTGCGGGCCGACGGCCTGCCGTTCGACGCCGCCCTGCGGCCGGCGTTCCAGTCGGTGCTGATGGCGGCCCCGTTCCGGTACCAGGCGTCGCCGGCGCACCCCGACCCGGTCGTCGCGCAGCACGCGATCGCGTCGCGGCTCAGCTTCATGTTCTGGGGCGAGCCGCCGGACGCCGAGTTGCGGAAGCTCGCGGCCGCCGGCAAGCTCCGCGACCCCGCCACCCTCGACGCCCAGGTCGACCGGCTGGTCGCCGACGCGCGCAGCGACGGGTTCGTCCGGCCGTTCGTGCTGCAGTGGTTGGAGATGGAGCAGCCGATCACCGTCGCCCAGGACCACATCCAGAAGCAGGACTTCCGGTTCGCCCGGTACCTGAAGGCGTCGATGCGGGACGAGACGGTCGGGTACGTCGGCCGGCTGATCGCCGACAACCGCCCGGCGGCCGAGCTGGTCAGCAGCGACTGGACGATGATGAACGACGCCCTGGCCCGGCACTACGGCTACCCGGCGCTCCCGGACGGCACGCTGCGGAAGGTGCAACTCCGGGCGGACGACCCGCGCGGCGGCGGCCTCCTCGGGCACGCCGGCATCCAGTCGATGCTCACCTGGATGGGCGACAACTGGGTCATCTACCGCGGGGCGTGGGTCCTGCGGCACGTCCTCGACCACCCGCCGCCCCCGCCGCCGTTGGAGGTCCCGGAGCTGAACCCGGCCGACGCGAAGAACAAGGGGAAGTCGTTCCGCGAGCTGCTGGTCCAGCACCAGGAGGACGCCCGCTGCAACGTCTGCCACAAGACGATCGACCCGGCCGGGTTCGCGTTCCAGAACTTCGACCTGAGCGGGCGGTGGCGCGACGTCGAGCACGAGACGTACAAGCGGGCCGAGCTGGACGGCCGGATCGCGTGGGTGGGCGAGGGGAAGACGCGCCCCGTCGACACGGTCGGCCGGCTGCCGCGTGGCGAGGCGTTCAAGACGTTCGCCGAGTTCAAAGGGCTGATCGTGAAGCACTACCGGGACGACCTGGTCCGCGGGCTGATGAAGAACTGGTACGTCTACGGCACCGGCCGGAAGCCCGGGATCGACGACACCGCCGAGATCGCCGCGGTCATGGCGGCGCACCGCGACAAGGGCTACCCGCTCCGCGACCTGCTGAAGGCGGTCGTCCGGTCGCGGGCGTTCCTCGAGCGGCACGACCCGGCTCCCGGAGCCCCGAAATAGTGCTCCGACCGCCCCGGCCCGCCCGGGGTTGGCACCCCGGGCTATTACCTCGCCGCCCCTTCGGGGCTAACTGCTTGAACCCCGAAGGGGTGGGGAGTCAATAGCCCGGGGTGGAGCGCAGCGCAACCCCGGGCGGGCGTAACCCGACGACCAACAACCCACCAACCTCACCACCCCCCAACCCCACCCGCCATGAACCCGAAGACCCACGCGATCACCCGCCGCACGCTCCTCCGCGGGTTCGGCGCGACCCTCGCCCTGCCCTACCTCGACGTCATGGGCGGGGCGACGGCGGCGGCCGCGGCCGGCGGGAAGGAGCCGCGTCGGCTCGCCTGCTTCTACATCCCCGGGGCGATCAACCGGCACGCCTGGTTCCCGAAGGACACCGGGCCGAAGTATACCCTCGCCGCGTCGCACAAGCCGCTCGAGAAGATGCGCGACGAGTTCACGGTCCTGACCAACCTGTCGCACATCGTCGGCCGGATCAGCGGGCACGTCCACCCGTACAACTGGCTGACCGGGCACAACATCAACATCATCCCCGGGACGGTCACCAACACGGTGTCGATGGACCAGGTGGCGGCGAAGCACCTCGGGCCGACGTGGGTGCCGTCGCTCGCCCTGTCGTTCGCCGACGGGGTCGGGACGGCCACCCTGTCGCGGAACTCGATGGGCGTGGACATCCCGGCGACGGCCAACCACCGGGCGGTGTTCGAGCGGCTGTTCCCGCCCGCGGACAAGGATCAACTGAAGGAGGCCCACGCCCGGCTCGCCCTGGACAAGAGCGTCCTGGACGCCGCGGCCGGGGGCGTGAAGGACTTCCAGAAGCAGCTCGGGGCCGACGACCGCCGGCGGCTCGACCAGTACCTCGACTCGATCCGCGAGGTGGAGAAGCGGCTGGCCGACAGCCGGTCGATCCTGGACCGCGGCCGGCCGGCGTTCGACGAGGCGGCCGTCAAGACGCAGCCGCAGGGCAAGAACAGCATGCGGGAGCACGTCGAGCTGATGACCGACCTGATCGCGCTGGCGTTCCAGACCGACATGACCCGGGTGGTGACGCACAGCCTCGGCGGGGAGGGCGGGCCGAACTACGACGAGTACAAGGACTGGGCGGGGAAGGTCGGGGCGCCGGTCCGCGGGGCGCACGACGTCCACCACAAGGGCGGGCAGTCGGCCGAGGACAACCCGGACGCGAAGGTGCTGGCCAGCCGCGACGAGATGCTGGTCGGGTGCCTGGCCCGGCTGATGGACAAGCTGAAGGCGGTGAAGGCGGCCGACGGGACGCTCCTCGACCACACGGTGCTGCTGTTCGGCGGGGCGCAGATCAGCAGCCACTCGGGGAAGAGCTTCCCGGTGCTCCTGGCCGGCGGCCGGAAGCTGGGCTTCAAGCACGGACAGCACCTGAGGTGGGAGTCGGACAAGAAGCCGATGTCGAACCTGTATTTGACGGTCCTGCAGCAGCTCGGGTGCCCGGTGACGGCGTTCAAGGAGAGCACCGGCCCGATCGGCGAGCTGCTGGCGTAACCTCTGAGCGGGGGGCGTGAGCCCCCTGTGCGCCGGCGGCGCACAGGGGGCTCACGCCCCCCGCTCAGCTCACCTCACCACCCGACCCCGGCGGCCGGCAACGTCACCCGGTGCAGCCGGTACTCGCCGGCCCCGGTCACGTACAGCGTCCGCCCGTCCTTGCCGCCGAACGCCAGCCCGGACACGTTCCGCGGCACCCCCAGCACCATCGCCGCGACCTTCTTCCCGTCCGGGCTGACCACCGCCACCGCCTCGCCGGAGGTGTGCGACTCGGCCCCGGCGACGTAGACGTGTCCGAGCTTGTCCACCGCCAGCCCCTGCAGCCGGCCGACCCACCCGAGCAAGTCGTCGGCGCCGTCCTTCGCGGCCGGCAGCTTCGGCACGTCCGGCTTCAGGTCCTTCACCCGGAAGAACACCTCCCCGTCGCCCGCCTTGCCGTCGGCGGCGACCGGGAACCGCCACACCGCCCGCCCGTCGGCGTTCGGCAGCTTCGACGCGACGTACAGCCAGTCCTGCTTCGGGCTGAGGCCGACGCCGTAGGTGTGGCCGACCCGCGGCTTGTGCACCTCGACCGCGCCGCCGGGGACGGCGCTGCGGGTGCCGCCGTCCGGGAAGCCGGACCAGAAGACGCGGCCGGACTTGTGGACGGTGACGAAGTGCGGGGCGCCGGTGTCCTTGTCGGCGACCACGTCGAGCTTGCCGTCGGGCTTGATCCGGACGACGCGCGGCGGCTCCTTCTCGGTCAGGATCAGGTTGCCGTCCGGGTCGACGGCCAGCCCGACCGGGACCGGCACCTCGCGAAACGTCTCGAACTTATCCGGCGGGGTGAAGGTGACGAGCCGCTTCCCGCCGCGGTCGGCGATGACGAGCCGGTCCTTCCACCAGACCATGCCGGCCGCGGCCAGCTTCGGGCTGCCGGGGACCTCCTCGGCGGTGTAGACCCCGGCCGGGGCGGCGTCCGGGGGCGGGGCGGCGAGGGCGAGGAGCAGGGTGAGGAACATGGGGCGGCGGGGTGGCGGGGTGGCGGGGTGGCGGGGTGGCGGGGTGGCGGGGTGGCGGGGTCCGCTTGGCGAACCCCGCGGCCGGCAGCGGCAGACGGGGTGGGAAAGGGAGCGGCCCGCGACGTTCGTCGCGGGCCGCCCGGGTGGAGGCGCGGGGAATCGAACCCCGGTCCCGTGGCACTTCCGTGCCGGCATCTACGTGTGTAGCCCGTCGATTCCCGGAATACGCCTTGCGGCTACCCCGCGTTCGCCTCCCCGGACTCCGACAGGCAGGATTCCGGGTCGGCTATCGGCCAGGTGGTTTAGCGGGAGCCGCCGCCGAGCCGGGCCGGGTCGTGTCCCCGGCCCTCAGGCGCCCGCGAGCCTGACTTGGCGTCCGGACCACACCCTCTCAGGCGAAGGGTGCGGAACGGCTCGCGGGTCTTTAGGCCGCGAGGGAGAACTGCGGTTCAGCAGTTAGTGTGCGATCAGCTTTTTACGTGGCCGGCTGATCAACCACGACACGCCGCACGAGCACTTCCGACGCCCGGTCGATACCAGATCGCCCCCGGACGCCCGCATTATACCCCCGACCCCGGCCCCGGGAACAGCCCGTCCCCGCCCGGGTCCCGCGGTTGCCCTTGCCCGCCCCGCCCCTGGCGTGTTAATCCGCGCCCGAACGTCACGGAGGGCGACGCGATGCTGACGGCGAAGCGGCTGCTGCGGGGCTTCTGCCCGCCGCTGTTCTGGGAGCTGGCCCGCCGCGCCCGCCGCCGGCTCGCCCCGCCGCCCCCGCCCCCGCCGGCGTACCGCCTCGTCTCGACCGCCGAGGAGATCGACGCCGCGCTCGACCGGGCCGCGGCGGCCACGGCCGTCTCCTTCGACGCCTGCATGGAGGTGCTGGCCGGGTTCCGGCTCGCGTACCCCGCCGACCTGCCGGCCGACCCCGACTCCGCGGAGTACCGGGCCGCCCAGATGGCCCTGTACCGGCGGGTGTCCGGCCGCCCGGGGTACGACCCGGCGAGCGAGGGGGTGACGATCTCGGCCGACCACGCCGAGTTCCCGTTCCCGTACTTCACCCGCAGCTGCCGGACCGTCGGCGAGCACCTGGTCAGCACCGGGCTGCTGATCCGGACCCTGGACCTGGCCCCCGGCGGCCGCGTCCTGGAGCTCGGGGCCGGGTACGGGAAGACGACCATCGAGCTCGCCCAGATGGGGTTCGAGGTGACCGCGGTGGACGTCTACCAGCCGTTCCTGGACCTCGTCGTCCGCCGCTGCCGGGCCCTCGGCCGGGAGGTCACCCCGGTGTGCGCCGACATGCTCGACTGCCGCCCGGAAGGGCGGTTCGACCGGGTCGTCTTCTCCGCCTCCTTCCACCACTGCAGCGACCACGACCGGATGGTCGCCCGGCTCGACGGGCTGGTGGCCCCCGGCGGGGCGGTGGTGTTCTCCCGGGAGCAGGTGATGGACGACTTCCCGGTCCCGTGGGGCCTGAACCCGGCCGGGGACGCCCTCTGGTGCGTCCGCCGGTGCGGGTGGCTGGAGCTCGGGTTCCGGACCGACTACTTCCTCGGCCTGCTCGCCCGCCACGGGTGGCGGGGCCAGGTCGTCAACCCCGCCCCGGGGCTGTGCCCGCCCCTGTTCGTCGCCCGCCGGCGGTGACCGGCCCCCCTTGCGTCGCCCGCCCGGCTCGGGTAGACGCCGCACCCCACCGCCGGGCACACGGGGGCCGCATGCCGCTCTTGCAGGTCGACGGGCTGGAGAAGGTGTACGGCCGCCGGAAGGTGGTGAAGGGGGTGTCGTTCGCGGTCGACCCCGGTGAGGTGGTCGGGCTGCTCGGCCCCAACGGCGCCGGCAAGACCACCAGCTTCCGCATGGCCACCGGCCAGATCCCCCCGAACGCCGGGACGGTGACGTTCAACGACGAGGACGTGACCGGGCTGCCGATGTACCAGCGGGCCCGCCGCGGGATGGGGTACCTGTCCCAGGAGCCGAGCGTCTTCCGCAAGCTGTCGGTCGAGCAGAACCTGCACGCCATCCTGGAGGTGCTGCCGCGCAGCCGCAGCCTCGGCCGGCGGCTGACCCGGGCGGAGCGGCGCGACCGGGTGGACGAGGCGCTGGCCCGGTTCAAGCTCGACCACGTCCGGAAGAACACCGCCGGCCGGTGCTCCGGGGGCGAGAAGCGGCGGCTGGAGATCGCCCGCTGCCTGGTCTGCGAGCCGCTCCTGATCCTGCTCGACGAGCCGTTCGCCGCCGTCGACCCGCTGACGAAGGAAGACATCCGCCGGAACATCCGGGAGCTGGCCGACGCGGGCATCGGCATCCTGATCACCGACCACGACGTCCGGGAGGTGTTCCGGACGGCCGACCGGGCGTACCTGGTCTCGGACGGGCAGGTGGTCACCGAGGGGACACCGCACGGGCTAGTGAACAACCAGAAGGCGATCGACGCCTACCTCGGGCGGACGTTCGAGGAGGACGGGTTCACCCGACACTTCACCGCCCGCGCCCGGGTGTTCGACCCCGGCCCGGTCGCCGCGCCGGAGGCCGGGGCCGCGGAGCCGGAGCCGGACGTGGTGCCGTTCGCGCCGGGGCCGCTCGGGGGCGTCGCCGGGGCGGTGCTGGAGCTGGAGCGGATGAACGACGCGGTCGAGCAGTTGGCGGACGACCGGACGGTGAAGGCGGCGACGCTGGTGCTGGCGAACCGCGGGCGGACGGCGGTCGCCCCGCTGCTGGCGGCGCTGGAGCGGCGCGACCCGGTGCTGCGGCGGCGCGCGTTCGAGTTGCTGAAGTACGTGGCCCGGGACGCCGGCCCGCTGGACTACGACCCAGACGGCCCGGACGACGCCCGGCTCCGCCAGGCCGCGTACCTGCGGGCCAAGCTGGAGCGCCGGGCGTGACGGACAAAACGGAACGCGGATGACGCGGGATCAGAGCCCGCGGATGAACGCCGGATCGAACCGAAAGCAGGGATGAAGACGGGGGAAACCCGTGTTCTCCCCTCCGCTCCGGTCTTATCCTGCATTCATCCGCGGGGCTTCATCCCGCGTCGTCCGCGTTCCGTTTTCCGGAGCCGAACCGTGCCCACCCCCGCCGAACTCGCCGACCAGTACCTCGCCGGGGCCGCCGCCCTGCGGCAGGCCGTCGCCGGGATGACCCGCGACCAGCTCGTCGCCCGGCCGGTCCCCGGGAAGTGGAGCACCCTGGAGGTGGTCGCCCACATCGCCGACTTCGAGCCGGTCCTCGCCGACCGGGTCAAGCGGATCGTCGCCCTTGGGGACGTCCCGCTGCTCCTCGCCGCCGACGAGAACCTGTACGCCAAGGCGTTCGACTACCACAGCCGGGACGTGGAGGACGAACTCACGCTGGTCGACGCCGTGCGCAAGCACACGGCCGGGATCATCCGAGCGCTGAAGCCGGAGCAGCTGGAACTGACCGGGTGCCACAACAAGAAGGGGCTGGTGACGCTCGCCCAGGTGATCCGGACGGCCACCAACCACGTCCACCACCACCTGCCGTTCGTCGCCGAGAAGCGGAAGGCGCTGGGGGTGTGACGGCGTCGCGCCCCGGTGGCACCGGCATTCCTGCCGGTGATTCCCGCGACTCACCGGCAGGAATGCCGGTGCCACCGGGGCCTCAGCGCCGCCCCGGCGCCGCGTCCCACGCCAGCCACCCCTGGGCGGCCCGCAGCCGCACCCGCGCCTGGTGCCACGCCGACACCTCGGCCGCCACCTCCGCCCGAGCTTTCAGCCAGTCCGTCCGCACCTGCGGCTCCGCGAACTCCGCCCCGGGCTGGTTCGCCTCCCGCTTCTTCACCGCGTCGGCCAGCTTCTCCTCCCACCCGGCCAGCCGGTCCCGGGCGAGCGCCACCCGCCCGGCCTGGGCGGTCACCGCCAGCGCCGCCGCCCGCGCCTCGTCCGCCGCCGCCCGCTCCCGCTCCGCCACCAGCGCGAACAACTGCCCCCGCCGCACCTCCAGCTCCGCCGCGACCGCCGCGTCCGGGTCCGGCGTCCGGTGAAAGAGTTGGCGAGCCGGGAGCGGCACCGGCGACCGGGCGAGCAGCGGGTTGCCGGCCCGCAGGGCGTCGCGCGCCGCCGGCAGCGTGTCCGGCGTCAGCCCGGAGGCGAGGGCGCGCAAGCCCCGCAAGTCCGGTCGGTCCGCGACCGCCGCCGCCGCCGCCGCCTCGGGGTCCACCGGCTTCGGGTCGATGGCGAAATCGCCGACGGGCCACAGCCGCTCGCCGGGCGACGGCGGCAGCCCGAGCCGCCGCTTCAGGTCGACGTTCAACAGCCGCGAGGTGTGCTCGGCGCGTTCGAGGTCGGTGACCAACTGCGACCGCTGCCGTTCGAGGTCGGCGACGTCGAGCGGGAACCGGACGTCCGCCGCCTTCGCCCGCTTCGCCCGCACCAACAGGTCGTCGACCACCGGGAACGTCTGCCGGAGCAGGTCGGCACGGGCCTCCGCGTCGGCGAGTTGGAAGAACCGCTCCAGGGCGTCGGCGGCCGCCCGGTTCCGGAGTTCGAGCGCGGCGTGGAACCGCACCGACCGGCGGACCGGCTCCGCCGCCTCGCACCCGGGCTCCGGCGGCACCCGGCCCTCCTCGTCGAGCAGGTTCGCCGCGGTCACGTTCGCCGCCGCCAGCGCCAGGCAGTCCGCCTCCGTCAGCCGGCGGAACGTGGCCCCTTCGAGCTTGCCCGGCTCGCGCGGCGCCGGCCGCGTCGCCCCCTTCCCGTCCAGCACCGGGACGGTCGGCTCGGTGGCCGGAAGGTCGGCCGACACCGGGGCCGCGGTCGGGACGAGGGGCCGCGGCGCGACCGGGCACGGGGCGCGGCACCCGGCCGCCGCCGCGATCGCCAGCACCCAGACTCGGCCGCACGTCCCCATGCCCGCCCTTCGCGCCGTCGGTGCCGGTTGTGATCGGCCGGACGGTCCGGGCGGTTTGAGCGAATGACCGGGCCGGGGTGATTTCTGCGGCCGACGTTGTCCGCCTTGACGCCTCTAGACCGTCCGGTCTATCATGACTGCGGAATGCTAGACCGTTCGGTCTACTCCTCCCGTCCGCCGGCCGTGACCTGATGACCGAACCCATCCCGCCGGCCGCCGAACCGCTGCCCGGCCCGCCCTGCCCCGGCTGGGATGCCGAGGGACCGGAACTGTCCGACGTGGCCCGGCGGCGGCGGGACGAGATCATGGACGCGGCCGAGGCGATCATCGCCGGGCACGGGATCGACGAGCTGTCGCTGGCGAAGATCGAGCAGCGGGCCGGGATGAGCCGCGGGCAACTGACGTACTACTTCCCGCGGCGGGAGCAGATCCTGCTGGCGGTGTACGAGCGGATGCTGCGGCGGATGATCCGCGAGGTGCTCGCCGGGGACGGGCCGAAGCCGATGACCGGGCGGGCCTGGGACTGCTTCCGGCACGCGCTCGGCGCCCATCTGGAACCCGGCGGCCCGAAGCGGGGTAGGGAACTGTTCAGCCTCCTGTACACGTTCCTCGCCCAGATGGGGCACCGGCCGGACTACCGGGAGAAGCTGGCCGAGATGTACCGGGGCTGGCGGGGGCACATCGCGGCGGACGTGGCCGGGAGCGTGCCCGAACCCCGGCCGGTGCCGCCGGTGATCCTCGCGAGCCTGATCCAGGCGCTGCTCCAGGGGCTGGAAATCCAACTGATGATCGACCCGGAGGCGTTCGACCGCGAGGCCATGCTGGACGCCTGCGCCCGACTCCTCGCCCCGGCCTTCAACCGAGACGCGGCCCCGGCCGCGGGAGTGTCGTGATGGCGACCCGGACCGAACCCGCCCCGTCCGCGAACGGGGAGCTGATCGACCGGGTGCAGCAGCTCCGGCTGACGCCCCAGCTCGGGGCCGGCCGCGCCACCGGCGGCGGGCGGGGGTCGTGGCTGCCGTGGGTGCTGTGCGGGATGATGGCGGTCGTCTGGGCCGGGGTCGGGGTCCGGTCGTACAAGCTGTCCGGCGGCAAGGCCGAGGCGCCCGCCGGGTCGGCCCCAGCCGCCGCGGCCCCGGCCGCCACCCAAGCGCAGCCGGGCGTCCCCCAGCCGGCCGCCGGCGAGTTGGTGATCCAGATCAAGGGGATCGTCATCCCGTCCCTGCAGATCAACCTCAGCCCGGACGACGTGTCCGGGATCGTGGAGCGGATCCACTTCAAGGAAGGGGACCAGGTGCGGCAGGGGCAGTTGTTGGCCGAGATCCGCCCGAACCGGTACCGGAACGACGCCGCGGCGGCGAAGGCGGCCCTGACGGCGGCCGAGAACCGGCTGGCGGACCTGGGGAGCGAGGCGGTCCGGGCGGAGGAGCGGCGGCAGGCGGAGGCCGAGCGGGACGAGGCCGAGGCGGCGCGGGTCCGGGCCGACCTGGAGGTGAAGCGGCTGACCGGGCAGCGGGCGGTGGCCGTCGTCTCCACCCAGGACGTCGAGCGGGCCGAGGCCGACCTGAGGTCGGCCAAGGCCCGGGTGGAGCGGCTGTCGGCCGCCCTGAACCTGCTGAACATGGGCGCCCGGCAGCAGAAGGTGGACGCGGCCAAGGCCGAGGTGGCCCAGGCTAAGGCCCGGCACGAGGAGGCCGAGCGGCTGCTGAAGAACTGCGAGGTGACGGCCCCGATCGACGGCACCATCCTGACCAAGTCGGCCGACCGGGGGACGCTGGTCAGCCCGATGTCGCTCAAGGTCGAGACCGGGATCTGCAGCATGGCCGACCTCTCCCAGCTGGAGGTCGAGCTGGACATCCCGGAGCGGCAGGTGGAGCGGGTCCGGCCGGGCCAGGACTGCCTGATCCAGGCGGACGCCGACCCGTCCCGGCCGTACCGCGGGGTGGTGGACCGGAAGCAGCCGGTCGCCGACGACACGAAGAACGTGGTGAAGGTGCGGGTCCGGGTGTACCTGCCGAAGGGCGAGGTGCCCGGGGTGTTCCTGAAGCCGAAGATGAGCGTCGTCGCCACCGTGTACAACCGGGAATTCGCCCCGGACCCGGCGAAGGACGCCCCGTGGGGCGACGAGAAGAAGTGACCCGGACTCGTTTAGCCGCGACGCGGAGTCCTCGGAGCGGAGCGCGAGCGACGCATCCGCGCTCCGCTCCGAGGACTCCGCGTCGCGGCTAAACGAGAGGATTACACCCCGAGGAGCCGCATGCCCGCCATCGTCCGGGTCCGCGACCTGCACAAGTCGTTCACCCGCGGGACCGAGCGGATCGACGTCCTCCGGGACCTCACCCTCGACGTCGGGGAGGGCGAGTTCCTCGCGCTGATGGGGCCGTCCGGGTCCGGCAAGACCACCCTGCTCAACCTGATCGCCGGCCTCGACACCCCGACCGACGGGACCATCGCGGTCGGGGACAGCGTCATCTCCGAGATGTCGGAGAGCGAGCTGGCCCGGTGGCGGACCCGGCACGTCGGGTTCGTGTTCCAGTTCTACTACCTGCTCCCGGTCCTCACCGCCTACGAGAACGTCGAGCTGCCGCTCCTGCTGCTGCCGCTCACCCGCGAGCAGCGGCGGAAGCAGGTGGAGACGGCGCTGGACCTGGTCGGGCTGTCGAACCGGATGGACCACCGCCCCGGGCAGTTGTCCGGCGGGCAGCAGCAGCGGGTCGGGATCGCCCGGGCGATGGTCACCGACCCGACCCTGATCGTCGCCGACGAGCCGACCGGGGACTTGGACACGAAGAGCGCCGACGAGATCCTGACGCTGATGGAGATCCTGCGGGCGCAGCTGAACAAGACGATCATCATGGTCACCCACGACCCGAAGGCGGCCGCCCGGGCGCAGCGCGTCTTGCACCTGGAGAAGGGGCAACTGGCGCGGGACACGGCGGCCGCCGCGATCGGGTTCGGCGCGGGCCGCTGACCGCCGGGACACCACCAGGAGCGACCATGTACGGCCTGCCCTCGGACCTCGGCCCGGTGGGGTTCGACTCGTCCATCCTCCAGCTCGCCGGGTACCTGTTCCGCGGGCTGGTCGGGGTGAACCTCCTCGGCCTGCTCCTCGGGGTGGTCACCCTGCCGGCCTTCTTCCTCGTCCTGTACGCCGCCGAGCGGGCGGTCGGGGTCGTCGCGTCGGCCACCGGGTGGTTCCCGGCCAAGCTCCTGCTCATCATGTTCCGCGGCGTCCGCCGCAGCCCGCTGCGGTCGTCGCTCACCTACCTCGCCCTGTTCGTCCTCACCCTCGTCCTGTGCCTGATCTACGCGGTGCTCCACCTGATCGGGAACGCGACCGCCGAGAAGGAGGCGAACTTCAAGGCGATCGTCACCCACAAGACGCTCATCCCGAGCCAGATGCCGCCGGGGTACTACGACACGTTCCGCCGCCTCTGCCTGGAGGAGCTGCCGCCGGAGATGCGGCCGGTGAACGGGGAGAAGGACATCCTGAGCTGGAGCTTCGTCGGCGGGACGACGGACAAGGTGAACCCGCGGAAGGACAACACCCTGTTCATGTTCGCGCTGGAGCCGGACAAGGTGATGACGATGATGGACGGGCTGGACGACCTGACCGGGGCGGAGAAGGAGCAGTTGGCGAAGGGCCTGCAGCGGATGAAGACGAACAAGCAGGCGGTGTTCCTCAGCCCGAGCCGGCTCAAGGGGATGAACCTGCAGGTCGGCCAGCGGATCAAGCTGTACGGGCTGAACTACAAGGACCTGGTCGGGGAGTTCGACATCGCCGGGACGCTGCCGGACGGGAAGTACGAGGGGGTCGGGTTCATGAACGTCGAGTACCTGCTCCAGTCGCTCGACGCGTACAAGCGGGACAACAACGGCCAGGCCCACCCGATGGCCGACAAGTGCGTGAACCTGATCTGGGTGCGGCTGCCGACGAAGGAGGCGTTCGAGCGGCTCGCCCAGATGGTGAACGACCCGAAGCACTTCGGGACGGTGCCGGTCAAGCTGGAGACGGCGTCGAGCGGGATCGGGACGTGGCTGGCCGCGTTCAAGGACATCTTCTGGGGGCTGAAGTTCATCCTGGTGCCGGCGATGGTCGGGATCATGAGCCTGGTGGTGGCGAACGCGATCAGCATCTCGGTCCGGGAGCGGCGGACCGAGATGGCGGTGCTCAAGGTGCTCGGGTTCCAGCCCCGGCACGTGATGCTCCTGGTGCTCGGGGAGGCGCTGCTGGTCGGGTTCCTGGCCGGGGCGATGAGCAGCCTGCTCGCGTGGGGGCTGTTGGGCAACTTCAAGTTCCAGATCATGTTCTTCGGGGCGTTCTTCGTCCCGGCGATGTCGCTGGTGTACGGCCCCCTGCTGGGGATGGCGGTGTCGTTCGCCGGGAGCGTCGGCCCGGCCCTGAGCGCGAAGGACGTGAAGGTCGCCGAGGTGTTCGCGAAGGTGGCGTGAGAGCGGCGGCACCGAACGGAACGCGGATGACGCCGGATGAAACCCCGCGGATGAAAGGCAGGATCAGACGAAATCCTGGTCTTTGGTCCGCGTTCATCCGCGTGCCTTGATCCCGTGTCATCCGCGTTCCGTTTTCATCCGACCCCCGGAGCCCGATGTCCGACACCCCCGCCGCGAACCTGAGCCTGGCCCGCGAGGGCCGCCCGTCCCTGCCCGTCCGGGCGTGGCGCGGGGCGCGGGCGTTCGCCCGCAGCGTCCTCCGCCTCGTCGGCACCCTGTTCACCATCGGGTTCTCGCTCCTGCCGTTGGCTGCACTCCTCGTCGCCTTGCCGGCCGTCGCACCGAACGAGGCGGTCTTGACCGAGACCGTCCGCCCGACCCGGTCCCGGCTCCGCCGCACCGCCCGCCGGGTCCTCGCCGCGGCCGCCGGCGTCGTGGTGCTCGTCATCCTGCTCGCGTTCTCGGTCGAGGTGGTGGCCCGGCTGCCGCTCCCGTCCGGCGGGCAGCTCGGCACCCTCGCCCGCAAGGTCCTCGGGTCTTCGGCCGTCGAGTTCGTCCCGTTCGCGTTCCCCGAAGACCCGTCCCCGGCCGGGGAGGAGCCGCTGAAGGGGCTGCTGGCCGAGCGCGACCGGGTGCGAAAGGAACTCGCCGACGCGGCCGACGCGACCCCGGCCGGGCAGCAGCCGAAGCTCGCCGAGCTGGCCGCGGCGAACGGCGCCGTCGCCGACTGGGCCGAGCAGCCGGCGAACCGGTGGGTGGTGCCGGACGCGCTCCTCGCCGAGCGGGCGGCGGCAGGCGCGTCGGCGTCTGCGGACGAGGTCACCCGCGGGCGGAAGGCGAAGGCGGACGCGGCGGTCGCCGAGCGGGTGGTCGAGGTGACCGGCCGGTGGCTCCCGGCGGCCGAGTTGCTGGACCGGCGGGACGTGCTCCGGAAGGCGGCGGCCCGGCCGAACCTCGACCCCCGCGACCAGACCGAGGCGAAGGCGAAGCTGGCCGAGGTGGAGGCCGAGGTGGACGCCCGCGCCCCGAACTCGGTCCGGCTGCGGGTGATGCAGGACCCGGGCCGCGCCCCGGTGCTGGCGGTCCCGCTCTGGAAGCTGCTGCCGCCGCCGCTCGTCGACCAGTGGCCGTTCGTGTTCCTGGTGATGTACGCCACCGACCTCGGGCTGCTCCTGCTCATCGGCAAGGTGCCGCTGGCTTACAACTTCCGATACCTGTGGGTGCGGAAGCGGGACACCGCCCTGACCGCCCTGGCGTTCACCGTCGTCGTCGCCCTGGTCGTCGTGCTCCTGTCGTTCGTCAACGGGATGTACAAGCTGAACGAGGGGACCGGGGTGCCCGGGAACGTCCTCGTCCTGTCCGAGGGCTCGACCGACGAGCTGTTCAGCAACCTGAGCCGGAGCGACGGGCAGAACGTCGAGCGGGAGGTGGTGACGGCCGACAAGGACGGCCGGCCGGTCGGCCCCGGCGGCAAGGGCGTCGGGGTGGCCCGCGGTGTGTTCGCCCCGGACGGCACCCTCACCCGGCTGTCGGCGGACGCCCCGAAGGACCTGCCGGGGGCGACGTACCTGGCGAGCTACGAGGCGTACCTGGTGATGAACCAGGAGGTCCCGCCGAAGCCCGGGGAGCCGGCCCGGCGGCGGTTCCTGCAGGTGCGGGCGTTCCAGGACGCGCGGGTCGGGGCGGCGGTCCACAACATCGAGCTGGAGCCGGGCGGGGCGTGGTTTTCCGAGAACGCGGTGGACCCCGGGCCGCCGGCCCCGGACGGGCTGGCGTACCTGCAGTGCTGCCTCGGGGAGGGGTCGGCCGCCACCCTCGGGGAGGACGCCGGGAGGCCGCGGCTCGCGGCCGGGGACACGTTCCAGCTGGGCGACCGGTGGTGGAAGGTGACCGGGGTGATGCGGACCCGGGGGACGGCGTACGGGTCGGAGGTGTGGACGTCGTCCCGGAACCAGGTGGTGGCGAAGACCGGGAAGGGGGACAAGTTCACGACGCTGGTGCTGCGGGTGGCGGACGACGGGGCGGACACGGCGCGGGCACTGGCGTGGTACCTGAACGAGGGGTACACCCAGGCGAAGCTGAAGGCGTTCGCCGAGCCGGACTACTACGCCGAGCTGACGAAGACGAACGAGCAGTTCCTGACCGCGATCGTGCTGGTGGCGGTGATCATGGCGGTCGGCGGGGTGTTCGGGGTGATGAACACGATGTTCGCGTCGATCGCCGCCCGGATCCGGGAGGTCGGGGTGCTGCGGGTGCTCGGGTTCAAGCGGTGGCAGATCCTGATCTCGTTCATGATCGAGTCGCTGGCGATCGGGGCGGCCGGCGGACTGCTCGGGTGCCTGCTGGGGCTGGCGGCCGACGGGTGGGAGGCGGCGAGCACGCTGTCCGGCGGGCAGGGCGGCGGGAAGAGCGTGACGCTGACGATGAGCGTGGACTACCAGATCCTGGCCGCCGGGATGCTGTTCACCCTGGTGATGGGCCGGCTCGGCGGGCTGGTCCCGGCCCTGTCCGCGATGCGGACCGAGATCCTCGACTCGCTGCGGTAGGTGGGAAGTGTCCGCCCGCGGGGATCACCTTCCGCGCCGTCCGGCGCGAAATCACCGAGCCACGCCTCGTGGGGCAGCCCGGTGTGTTGCGGCGGACCCTTAGCTGGCCGGCACTCCCCGCCCGCGGCGTACCGCCGTAGCTGTGACGCTGCCCCCCGCGGGCGGACGGGGGAAGTTGTAGCACCGGGGCGGGGGCGCGGGGAAGGTCGGCAGGGTCAGTACCGGTACCGGTACGGGCCGTAGAACCCGCGGTTGTAGAACCCGCCGCCGTAGTACGGGCGGTAGAAGCTGCTGTACCCGGGGTAGAACCCGCCGCCGAACCCGCGGCCGATCGACAGGCTGAACCCGGACCCGTACCCGCCGTACCCGAACCCGGAGTACCCGTACCGCGGGTAGCCGTAGAACCCGCCGCCGTAGTACGGGTTGTTGTAGAACCCGCCGTACGGGGACACGACCGGCCGGCCGTAGAAGACCTGGGCGGAGGCCGTGTCCGGGGACAGGCTGAGGGCCGCGGCGGCGACCAGCGACGCGATGCCGAACTTCATGGTGCGACTCCTTGGAGAGGGGCGACCGGCGGAGAGGCGACGTGATCCGCCTGAACGGGAACGCGAGCCGCCGGTCAACTTGCGCCGGCGGCTCTGGTCGTAAGGGTTGCGAACGGCGTGCCGGTCGTACCGCGGGCCGCCGCGGAGGGCGGCCCCTACCGGCGTGGTAGGGGCCGCCCTCCGCGGCGGCCCTGCCGCGTCACGCCGCGAAGTAGTGCTGCAGCTTCTTCACCGCCTTGTACTTCTCGTCGCTCACCCGCTCCGGGGTGGTCTTCAACTCGGCGGCGATCTCCGGAACCGTCCACCCGTCGGCGGTCAGGTCCAGCAGCCGCTGTTGCCGCGGGCTGAGCACCTCGCCGGCCGCCTTCGCCACGGCCTCCCGGTCGTCCCGGGACGTGTTCGCCGGCGCGCGGTCGGCGAGATCGGGCGTCAGCCCGGAGAACTTCCGGGCCCGCTGCGTCCGCTTCTTTACCGCGTCCACCGCCCGCAGGAACTCGCGCCGCTCGGCGGTCTCGGAGTCCACCAGGACGGTGCCCCACTTGTCCGCCTCGACGCGCTCTAACAGGCGGATGAACACTTCCTGGGTGCAGTCCGGCCAGCGGTCGGCCGGGAGCCGGGCGTTCCGCCAGCACGTCTGGCAGTACTTGGTGATGTCGGTGACGGCCTTGGCGGCCGGGGCGGCGGCCGACGGGGTCGCGGACCGGGCCTTGGACGGGGTGGCGGCCAGGGCGCCGAGCACCACCGCCACCATCATCTGGCGGGGGCGGGGGCCGGCCGGGAGCAAGCGTCGCATCCGTGGTGACCCTGCGGGGAAGAGCCTGTCACCGATTATACCGACGCGCCCCGGGCCACCTCTCGCCGCCGGGGCGGAAAAAATCTCGGCGGCGGCCCGGGGCGGTTCCGGTATCCTGTGACCACACCCGAGTTTAGCCGCGACGCGGAGTCCTCGGAGCGGAGCGCGAGGTCTGCGCCGCGCTCCGCTCCGAGGACTCCGCGTCGCGGCTAAACGATCCCCATGAGACCACCCATGTTCCGCCGCCTTCTCCCGCTCCCGCTGTTTCTCGCCGCGGCCGCCGTCGCCCAGGACAAGCAGCCCCCCGCCGCCCCGAAGGGCGACACGCTCAAGTTCACCTTCGACGCCAGCAAGGTGTTCCCCGGCACCACGCGCGACGTCACCGTGTACATCCCGAAGCAGTACGACGGCAAGACTCCTGCCTGCGTGTACGTGAACCAGGACGGGCTGCCCGGGTACGTCCCGCCGGCGTTCGACAAGCTGATCGCGGAGAAGGCGATGCCGGTGACGATCGCGGTCGGGGTGACGCCTGGGGTTGTGAAGGCGGCGAACAAGGACGCCCTGCCGCGGTTCAACCGGAGCTTCGAGTACGACGGCCTCGGGGACGCCTACGCCCGGCTCATCCTCGACGAGGTGCTGCCGGCGGTCGAGTCCAAAACCGCCCCGGGGGACCGGAAGATCGTGCTGTCGAAGAAGGGGGCGGACCGGGCGATCGGCGGGGCGAGTAGCGGGGCGATCTGCGCGTTCACCGCCGCGTGGGAGCGGCCGGACGCGTTCACCCGGGTGTTCAGCACCATCGGCACCTACGTCGGGCTGCGCGGCGGGGACGAGTACCCGACCCTGGTACGGAAGTTCGAGCCGAAGCCGCTGCGGGTCTACCTGCAGGACGGGAGCAAGGACCTGAACATCTACGGCGGGGACTGGTGGATGGCGAACCAGACGATGGAGCGGGCGCTGGCGTTCGCCGGGTACGAGGTGAAGCACTCGTGGAACGACGGCGGGCACAACGGCGGGCTGGCGGCCGGGGTGTTCCCGGAGGCGATGACGTTCCTGTGGGCGGGCTGGCCGGAGTCCCCGAAGGCCGGCCCGGGGTCGCAGCAGCTGAAGGACATCCTGGTCCCCGGGGAGGGGTGGAAGCTGGTCGGCGAGGGGTACAAGTTCACCGAGGGTCCGGCGACGAACGCGAAGGGCGAGGTGTTCTTCAACGACGTCGGGAACAGCAAGACGTACAAGGTGGTGGACGGCAAGCCGGCGGTGTTCCTAGCGGACTCGAAGCGCGGCGACGGGCAGCGGTTCGGCCCGGACGGCCGGCTGTACGCGAACGCGGCGGCCGAGAGCAAGATCCTGGCGTGGGACGCGGACGGGAAGGCGACCGAGTTCGCCGCCGGGTTCAAGGGGAACGACCTGGTCGTCCTGCACACCGGCGGCATCTACGCCACCGACCCGTTCGAGACGGCGGGGAACAGCAAGGTGTACTACGTGTCGCCGAAGGGCGAGAAGAAGGTCGTTGATACGGGTCTGAAGTTCGCGAACGGGATCACCGTGTCGCCGGACCAGACGCTGCTGTACGTCGCCGACAGCCGGACGCACTGGGTGTACAGCTACCAGATCCGCGAGGACGGGTCGCTGGCGTACAAGCAGAAGTACTACCACCTGCACGTGCACGACCGGGACGACGACAGCGGGGCGGACGGGCTGCGGTGCGACCGGGACGGGCGGCTGTGGGTGGCGACGCGGCTGGGGCTGCAGGTGTGCGACCAGGCCGGGCGGGTGAACTGCGTCATCCCGACGCCGAACGGGCGGGTGTCGAACCTGACGTTCGGCGGGCCGGACGGGGACGTGCTGTACGCGACGTGCGGGGACAAGGTGTACAGCCGGAAGGTGCGGGTGAAGGGGGCGAACGCGTTCGAGGCCCCGTTCAAGCCGCCGGCGCCGCGGCTGTGAGGGATCGAGTCTTCACCCCGAAGGGGTGGGACAGCGTAGCCCGGGGCAGCGCCCCGGGTCGGCGGACCCGACCACCCCCAGCCTGAAGGGCTGGGGCAACGCCGTGTCGCAGCCCTTCAGGCCGCACCGCCCTTGCCACACGGACCCGGGGCGCTGCCCCGGGCTACGCTGTCCCACCCCTTCGGGGTGAACGCCCAGACCCGCCGTCACAGCCGCGGCGGCAGCCGGGTCCCCGTCCGCCCGCCGCCCCGGGCTTCCGCATCGCTCCCTCACCGCCGGGTTTTTCGGCCTATGGTATCACACCGACGCCCCCGCCCCGGAGCCACCCGATGACCCGCGCGCTCGCCCTCCTCCTGCCGGCCGCCCTCGCCGGGTGCCACCTGAAGCTCCCGCCCGCGTCCCGGCCCGGCGACGACCCCGGGCCGGGTGACACCGCGGTGTCACTCCCCGAGGCCCGCGCGGCGTTCGCCACCAAGCTGGCCAAGCGGGTGCGGGCCGGGGAGCGGGTGCCGGAGCCGCCCGCCGACGTCTTCCGCAAGGTCAAGTACGACTCCCCGGCCGGGAAGCTGGCCGCGTACCTGACCCCGGACCCGAAGGACGGGAAGAAGCGGCCGGCGATCGTCTGGGTCACCGGCGGGGACTGCAACTCGATCGGGGACGTGTGGTCGCGGGCCAAGCCGAGCAACGACCAGTCCGCCCGCCAGTACCGGGAGGCCGGGATGGTGATGATGTTCCCGTCGCTCCGCGGCGGGAACGACAACCCCGGGGTGCAGGAGTCGTTCTACGGAGAGGTGGACGACGTGCTCGCGGCCGCCGACTTCCTGGCCGGGCAGCCGCACGTCGACCCGGACCGGGTCTACCTCGGCGGGCACAGCACCGGCGGGACGCTCGTCCTGCTGGCCGCCGCCTCGACGGACCGGTTCCGGGCGGTGTTCTCGTTCGGCCCGGCCGCCGACGTCTCCCGCTACCCGCCGGACTACCGGCCGGCGGTGAACGCGGCCGACCGGCGGGAGGTGGACCTGCGGTCCCCGGGCAAGTGGCTGCACTCGATCCGGTGCCCGACGTTCGTGTTCGAGGGGGCGCGGGACGGGAACACGGCCGACCTGCGGGACATGGGGCGGCGGTCGCGGAACCCGAAGGCCCAGTTCTTCGAGGTGGCCGGGGCGGACCACTTCAGCCTGCTGGCCCCGGTGAACGCCCTGATCGCGGCGAAGGTCGCCCGGGACGACGGGGCGGAGGCGGGGCTGGCGTTCACCGAGGCGGAGGTGAACTGGGCGGTGAAGCCGTGACGCGGCGGGCGGCGGTTGAGGTGCCGTTTCCGGCAGGGGCGTAAGGTGTGCTGAACAGTTGCGGGCCGGCCGGGGTGAACTAGGGTTGGGGGCGGTCGCGAGAGGCGTCGCCCCGCCCACCCCCCGCGCACGGAGCCGCCCGCGCCGCGGGTCCCAACCCGATGTCCGCCGTGCCCTCGCCCCCCGACCCGACGGACGACCCCCTCCCGGACCTCCTCCGGGGGCTGCGGGCCGCGCAGCCGATCGACCGCGTCCGGGCGGCCAAGCAGCTGGGCCGGCTCGGGTGGCTCGCCCGGGACGCCCTGCCCGCCCTCCGGGCCGCCCTGGCCGACGACGACGCCCGGGTCCGGGAGGCGGTCGCCCAGGCGGTCGGGCAGATGGGGCCGGGCGCGCTGCCGGCGATCGCCGGGCTGCTCGCCCACCCGGACAAGTACGTCCGCCGGCACGGGGTGTGGGCGGTCGGCCGGCTCGGCCCGGCCGCCCGCCCGGTCCTGTCCGACCTGTGCGCGGCCCTCCGCGACCCGGACCCGCGGACCGCCAGCGGGGCGGCGCAGGCCCTGGGGAACTTCGGGGCCGGCGGGGCGGACGCGATCCCGGCCCTGACCGAGGCGATGCGGGGGACGAACATCGTCCTGTGCCGGCTGGCGGCCAAGGCCCTGAGCCAGATCGGCCCGCCGGCCCTGGCCGCCCTGATCGCCCACCTGCAGCACTCCGACCCGTTCGTCCGCGGGGAGTCGGCCCTGGCCCTCGGGTGGATGGGGGCGCCGGCCCGGTCCGCCGTCCCGTACCTGGCCGGGGTCGTCCGCGGCCCCGGCCACCGGGCCCTCGACGCCACCCCCCCGCCGGTCCGCTCCCGGGCGCTGGACGACGAGCCGACGGAGTCCCCGACCCCGACCCACACCCCCGCCCCGGCCGCGTCCGGCAGCCCGGAGGAGAACTGCCGGGTGCACGCCGCCACGGCCCTCGGGCGGATCGGCCCGCCGGCCGCCGCGGCCCTGGCCGACCTGTGGGAGGTCGCCCAGTCCGGCCCGGACGTCCTCCGCCGCGCCGCCCTCCACGCCATCAAGCAGGTTCAGGGCACCTGAGCGCCGCCCGACAGCCGGGTCCTGTCTTCCACCTCCCCCCTAGTGGGGGAGGTCGCCGCGCCAGCGGCGGGTGGGGGGGAGAGCGACCCGAGAGGAACAGCTTCGCGGGTAGCCGCCAACGTGGCTCCCCCCCACCCGGCGGCGAGGCGCCGCCGACCTCCCCCACCAGGGGGGAGGTGAAGACACGGTCGGTTCCACGATATGCTCGGAGCGTTGTACCGCCTCACCCCGCCTTCCGGAACGGGGGCTCGGCGGTCGGGTCGGGGAACGGCTTGGTGCCCGGAATCACCCCGGGGTGCGGGACGACCGGCGGGAGGTCGAGGGCCAGCGGCGGCACCGCCCCGGTCGGGACCGGCCACACCTCCCGCGGCGCGAACGGCGGCTCGGCACTCGCGGGCGCGGGCCGCACCGCCGGGGCCGGCCGCGGCGCCACCGGCGGCTCGGCCGTCCGCTGCGGGCCGGCCGGGGCGGGCGCGAAGATCGTCCGCGGGCCGTGCAGCCCGGGGAGCAGCGCGAGCCGCGGCCCGTACGGCAGGCTGGCCGGCGGGAGCGGGACCGCGGCCGAAGCGGAGACGACCGCCGGGAGTGGGGTCGGGGCCGCCGGCGGCCGCGGCCTGGCGAGCGGCGGCTCGGCCGTCGAGGCGGCGAACCCGTCCCCGCCGCGCGGGCTGCGGTACCCGTTCAGGTGGTACTCCCACAGCGACTTGCGGGCGGCCGTCCGGACCGCCGGGGACGGGTCCGACTCGGCCGCCGCCTCCAGCGCCTGCCCGGCCGCCGGGAACACCGCCCGGAACCGCCCGATCGCCTCGGCCGCCGCCGCCCGGACCGCCGCCGCGTCCCGCTTCAGCGCCGCGAGCAGGGCCGGCATCACGTCCGGGTTCGCCCGCGGGTCGGCCGCCGCCAGCTCCCCGACCGCGGACCGACACGCCTTCTCGTCCGGGTCGGTGCGGAGGATGTTCGCCAGGACGCGGACGCGGGCCGGGTCGGGCTGCTGAGTCCGGCCGGGCGGCCCGTCCGCGCGGGACGCGGCAGTGACGGCGGACGCGGCCGCGAGGGCCAGGGCGAGGCGGGTGCCGGTCATGGGTGCTCCCCGACCCCCGCGGCGGGCGGGGGGTCTCACCGTCGGGGATCGGCCCGCCGCGGCCGCGGCTTCGGCCAGACGGAGGAGAAATGGCCGGCCCGGTCTGCGTCGGGCCGAGCGACCGTCACGTTCGCTCCCGCCACCTCACCAGCTCGCCACCCCGCCACCTACCCGGTCTTCCGAATTGACACCTTCCCGATCCCCGAGCTATACTTGTTGGGATATTTCTCCCTCACTCGTCTGAACGGTGGGTACGAGGCCCGCTGTCGGTCGGCTCAGGATGACCGCTCCGCCCGCCCCCGGCGGCCCGGGGTTTGCGGCGGAAATCTCGACCCGCCGCCCGTCTCCCGGCGGCTCGCGGTACGGAACCGTTGCGGGCCCCGCCCGCCGCCGTGGTGACCGGAATGCCCGCCACCCCGCCCGACCCGTCCGGCCGGCGCCCCGCGGACGACCCCGCGCCGGGCCAGACCCGGCCGTCGTCGCGGAACGGGAGCGGGCCGCCGGCCGACCCGCTGTCCGAGATCCTCCGCGGGCCCGGGTCGTCGCGCCGGGCGGCCGGGTCCGACATCCTCCACGCCCTCGGGCCGGCCGGCCCGGCGAACACGGACGACGCCCCCACCGTCATCACCCAGCACAACCCGAACCGCCCCCCGGCCCCGCCGCCCCCGACCCCGCTCCCGGTGGTCCCCGGCGACCCGCCGACGCTCGCCGGCCGGCGGCTCGGGCACTACGAGCTGATCGAGGCGGTCGGGTCCGGCGGGATGGCGGCGGTCCTCAAGGCCAAGGACCTGGAACTCGGGCGGGTGGTGGCGCTCAAAATCCTCCCGCCGGAGGCGGCCCGCGACCCGGAGGGGGTGACCCGGTTCCGCCAGGAGGCCCGGGCGGCCGCCCGACTCGACCACGAGAACATCGCCCGGGTGTACTCCACCGGCGAGGACCAGGGGCTGCACTTCATCGCCTTCGAGTTCGTCGAGGGGGTGAACCTGCGGGTCCTGATCGACCGCCGCGGGACCATCCCGGCCGGGGAGTGCGTCGGGTACCTGATCCAGGTGGCGGCCGGGCTCACCCACGCCGCCGAGCGCGGGGTCGTCCACCGGGACATCAAGCCGTCGAACATCGTCGTCACGCCGGATCGGCGTGCGAAGATCGTCGACATGGGGCTGGCCCGGCAGCTCGACGCCGCGGCGGCCGGCGGGGTGACGCAGTCCGGGGTGACCCTCGGGACGTTCGACTACATCTCCCCCGAGCAGGCCCTCGACCCGCGCCGGGCGGACGTCCGCAGCGACATCTACTCCCTCGGCTGCACCTTCTACCACGCCCTGACCGGCCGCCCGCCGGTGCCGGAGGGGACGGCCGCCCGGAAGCTCCACGCCCACCAGCACGACGACCCGCTCGACCCGCGCCAGATCAACCCGCTCGTCCCGGACGAGTTGGCCGCGGTCCTGGCCCGGATGATGGCCAAGGACCCGGCCCGGCGGTACCAGTCCCCGGCCGACCTGATCGCCGACTTGAAGGGGGTCGCGCTCCGCCTCCGGCTCGCCCCGGACGCCCTCGGCCAGGACTCGGTCGCCCGGGCGGTCCCGGCCGGCGGGCCGGTCTTGCCGGAGCCGCCGCGGCTCAAGCTCGGGTGGGTGCTCGGGTTGGCGGCCGCGGGGGCGGCGGTCGCCGCGCTGGCCCTGTCCGGCGGCGACCCGGACCCGCGGCCGGTCGCCCCGCCGTGGGAAGACCGGGACCCGACCGGCAAGGGCGACGGGCTCGACGGGCTGGCGACCGGCAAGGGCAACCCGGTCGTCCCGGCCGACGGGGTCGTCGCCACGGCGGCGGACCTCGCCAACCGGCTCCGCGACCCGAACACCACCCGGGTGCAGCTCGCCGCCCGGCTGTACGACCTCACCGCCCTCCCGGCGGTCTCCTTCGACGGCCGGGAGTTGGAACTCGTCGGGGCGCCCGGCACGGTCGTCCGGGTGCGGGCGCTGCCCCCGGGGGCCGACGCGGACCGGACCGGCACCCTCACCCTGAAGGCCGAGACCCTGACCGTGTCGGGGGTCCGGTTCGAGGTCAAGCCGTCCGCCGCCGGCGAGGGGGACGGGGCCGGGCTGACCCTGGTCGACCCGACCGAGGTGGCCCTCTGGGATTGCGTGTTCGTCCCGCCGGCCGGCCGCCAGGCCGGGGCGGTCCGCGTCACCCGGTCCGGCGAGGGGACCGCCAAGGTGACGGTCGGGCGGTGCGTGTTCGCCCCCGGGGCGTTCGCCCTCGCCCTGCCCGACCGGGCCGACCTGGCGGCGACCGACTCCGGGTTCGGACCGCAGGTCGCGGCCGTCCGGGCCGGGGACGAGGACGAGGCCGGCCCGCGAGCCGTGAGGATCGAGTTGAGGCGGTCGTCGTTCCTGCTCGACCCGACGTCGGCGGTGGTCGGCGACCCGCCGGGCGGCGGGTCGGTCCGGGTGTCGGCCGGGTACTGCGTCTTCGCCCTCGCCGGCGGGGCGAGCCCGGCCCTGCCGCCGGTCGTCCCCGGCCCGGTCACCCGGGCGGTCCTGGTCCGGGCGGGGGCCAACCCCGGGGTGTACGGGTTCGTCGGGGACGCCGGGCAGAAGAACGCCTACTACGGGGTCGCCGCCCTCGGGCTGACGGCCGACGGGGAGGCGAAGACCCTGTCGTTCGACGATTGCCGGGCGGCCGACCACCCGTTCGAGGACACGGGGGCGGTGACCCTGACCCGCCGGCCGTGGGCCGACCGCGACCCGCTGGCGGCGCTCGCCGGCGAGTCCCCGTGGCTGGCGTTCGCCTTGCGGCTGACCGACCCGGCGGACCCGGCGGTGTTCACCCCGGCCGACCCGAAGGTGATCGGGGCGCAGTTCCACGCCCCGGCGAGCACCGTCCGCCGGGCATACCCGAACCGGCCATGGCCCCCGGACCCGCCGCAGGACCCGGTCGGCCCGCGGGTCCTGGTGTGGGACCCGGCGGCCCCGGAGGAGGGGGCGCCGAAGGGGACCGGGAACGACCTCGCCGCCCTGCTCCGGAAGGCCCTACCCGGGGAGAAGGTGCGGGTGCTGATCCGGTACGACGGCCAACTCGCGGTCGAGCGGGTCGAGGTGAGGCCGCGGGCCGGGGACGGGGCCGGGTTCCAGGTGACGTTCGAGCCGCACCCCGGGTCCCGCCCGGTCCTGACCGCGTCCCAGGCCGCCGACGCCGCCCTGAACCAGACCCTGTTCCTGGTCAAGTCCGGGGCGGTGGTGTTCAAGGGCCTCCAGTTCCGGCTCAAGCCGTCCCGCCCGCGGGACCCGCAGCGGGTGGCCGCCGCCCAACTGCTCGGGGCCGAGTCGTGCACCTTCGAGGGGTGCGCGTTCACCCTGGCCGAGGAGGACGAGGGGAAGGTGGCGGCGGTGCTGGTGGACGACCCGGACAAGGTGATGATGGCCGACGCCGCCCACCGCCCGACCCCGAAGGTGCGGTTCGAGCACTGCGTCCTCCGCGGGAAGGGGCGGGCGGTGTGGGTGCCGGTGAGCCGGCCGGTCGAGGTGGACGTGGCCCAGTCGCTCGTCGCCCTGGACGGCCCGGTGTACGCGGCCGAGGCGAAGGGGAAGCCGGCGGAGGCGGCCCGGTCGGTGCTCCGGCTGACCCGCTCGACGGTGCTCGCCGGCGGGCCGGTGGTCGACCTGCACGCCGGGCGGGCCGGGGACGGCGGTCTGGTCCGGCTCGGGGTGTCGGCGAAGGAGACGCTGTTCGCGGCGGTGCCGGGGGCCGGCCGCGGGCTGGTCGAGCTGGACGGGGTCGACCCGGCGGACGTGGGCGGGAACACCCCGGTGCTGGCGCGGGACGAGTGGGCGGGGAACCGGTACGCGAACTTCGACGCCGGGGCCACGGTGCTGGTCGCCCGCCCCGGGGACGGGGCGGTCCCGAAGGAGTGGGGCTGGGACCAGTGGGTGTCGTTCTCCGGGGAGCTGAACAAGCCGGTCGGGACGGTGAAGTTCGAGGCGCCGCCCGCCGGGCTGAAGGAGCTGGCCGCGGTCAAGCCCGCCGACGCGGCCGTCAAGGCGGTGGACTTCCCCGAGCTGGACGGGGCGAAGCCCGCCGACGCCGGGGTGGAGAAGATCGACGGCCTCCCGATCCCCGCCGTGGAGTAGGGGTCTTGTGGCACAGGTCGGAGACCTGTGCCACAAGAGAGGAAGCCGACCCGCCCCCATTTCCCGCCCCGCCCGGTGGCGGCCGCGTCGCCCGTCTGATACCCTGGTCCGTACTCGCCTCCCCGAGACCTCCCCTCGGACCCGGACCATGCCCCGCCCCGCCGCCGCCCTCCTCGGCGCCCTCCTCCCGGCCGTCGCCCTCGCCGCCGACAAGCCGGCCACCGGCTTCCTGGACAAGACGTTCACGAACGCCGACGGCACGACCTCGCCCTACGTCCTGTTCGTACCGAAAGGGTATGACGGGACGAAGCCGTACCCGGTCATCCTGTTCCTGCACGGGTCCGGGGAGACGAAGGGCGGGAAGAAGATGCCGGTCGAGGTCGGGATCGCCACCGCCGTCAAGAAGCGGGAGAAGGACTTCCCGTTCCTGGTGGTGATCCCGCAGGCGGAGACGAAGGGGTGGCAGGCGGACGGCCCGAACGGGAAGCGGGCGGTGGCCATCCTCGACGCGGTCCTGAAGGACTACAAGGTGGACCCGAAGCGGCAGTACCTGACCGGGCTGTCGATGGGCGGCGGCGGAGCGTGGAGCCTGGCCGCGGCGCACCCGGACCGGTGGGCCGCGGTCGTCCCGATCTGCAGCCCCGGGAACCCGGCCGACGCCGACAAGATCAAGGGCATCCCGGTCTGGAGCTTCGTCGGCGACCAGGACAAGGAGGGGACGGTGGCCGGGATGAAGGGCGTGAACGACGCCCTGAAGAAGCTCGGCGCCCCAGCGAAGCACACCGTCTACCCCGGCGTCCCGCACAACTCGTGGGACCGGGCGTACGACACCGACGAGCTGTACGCGTGGCTGCTCGAGCAGCAGAAGAAGTGACCCCCACCCGTTTAGCCGCGACCCGAAGGGGAGCGCGGCGCCCGCGCTCCGCTCCGCGTCGCGGCTAAACCATAATCCCGAAGGAGAACCCTCCCGTGTCCAACCGTGTCCACCGCCGGGCGTTCATCGCCGGCACCGCCGCGGCCGGGGCCGCCCTGTCGCTGCCGGCCGCCAGCTACGCCCGAGTCCGGGCCGCCAACGAGAAGGTCCGCGTCGGGTTCCTCGGGACCGGCGGCCGGTGCCAGCAGCACATCGACGTGATCGTCGACCTGCGGGACGAGGGCAAGCCGGTCGAGCCGTTCGCGGTGTGCGACGTGTGGGACGGGGACGAGTCCCTCGGGGCCCGCCGGAACGACCCGAAGAAGCGGACCGGCCGCGGGCTGAGGCCGAGCGCCAAGACGTGCGGCATCCCGGCCGACGCCGGCAAGGACCGGGTGTCGAAGGACTACCGGACGATCCTGGACAACAAGGACGTGGACGTGGTGTGCATCGCCACCCCGGACCACTGGCACGCGAAGATGGCGATCGACGCCATGGAGCGCGGCAAGGACGTGTACCTCGAGAAGCCGATGACCAAGACGATCCAGGAGGCGATCCTGGTCGTGGACGCGGCGGTCAAGCACGGCCGGACGGTCACCGTCGGGGTGCAGTCGATGGCCGACCCGACCTGGCGGGAGGCGTACAACTACATCAAGGCCGGGAACCTCGGGCACGTCCTGCAGGGGACGACCAGCTACTACCGGAACTCGACGGTCGGGCAGTGGCGGTACTACCCGCTGAAGAAGGACATGACCCCGGCGAACATCGACTGGCGGATGTTCCTCGGGTGCGACTTCGAGGTCGGCGGGCAGAAGCTCGGCCCGACCCCGGAGGAGGTGCCGTTCGACCGGGCGGTGTGGGGCCAGTGGCGGTGCTACTGGCCGTTCGGCGGCGGGATGTTCACCGACCTGTTCGTCCACCAGACGACCCACCTGATCGCGGCGATGGGGGTGCGGTTCCCGGCCCGGGTGGTCGGCGGCGGCGGGCTGTACATGGAGTACGACGGGCGGGACGTGCCGGACGTGGCCACCGTGGTCGCCGACTACCACGAGGGGTGCCAGGTCATCATCTCGGCCACGATGTGCAACGACACCCAGCTCGGGGAGAAGATCCGCGGCCACCTGGGGACGATCGAGTTCACCGGCGGCGGGGACTACATGGCCGGGTTCGAGGTGCACAAGCAGGTGCCGGCCGGCCGCCCGGCGAAGCCGGCGGGGGCCCCGGCCGACCCGCCGGTGCACGTGTTCAAGAACCCGCAGAAGGGGAACGCCACCCGGGCCCTGTGGGAGAACTTCCTGGAGTGCTGCCGGGCGGCCGACAAGGTGAAGCGGCGGGACACGCTGTCGACCCCGGAGCTGGGGGCGGCGGCGTTCGCGACGGTGAACATGGGGGCGCAGAGCTACCGGTTCGGCAAGGCCCTGTTCTGGAACGGCGAGAAGCGGGCCCCGCAGGACGCCGACGCGTCGTGGGCGCAGATGTGGGAGAAGCGGAGCAAGGCCCGCGGCAAGCCGAACCAGATCATCGGGTGGGAGGGCGGCGACAAGGGCAGCATGCTCACCCCGCCGGACTACCAGAAGCTGGAAGGCCCGTGGGTCGGCGGGAAGGACCCGGCGGGGGCGTGAGTGTCTTCGGCGAACCCGGGGCGTCAGCGACGGGGTGTGGGACTGTCCCGCACCCCGTCGCTCACGCCCCGGGTTCGCCGCCGAACCGTCGAGGGTGTCCGTCTAGCTCGCTGTTCTACAGCAGGGCGATGTTGCGTCGCCCGAGAGCATGGCAAGTCGTGCGGCCCGGGGAGGGCTGTTCCAGCACCGCTACCGAGGCCTCGAACAAGTTCGAGTTCGAGGCCTGGTGCAACCCCGCGGACCGTCGTTCCTCGAACTCGAACTTGTTCGAGGCCTCGGCGGTGCCGTGAGCCCTCCGCGGCCCAGGTCCGGAAGTAGACGACACCCGAAGCGGCGGACGGCCGGGGGTAACCCCCGGCCGTCTCGCGTTTCAAAACACGTGGTTCACCACGTACCGTCACGCCCGCTTGAACGCGACCTCCAGCCCGCCGAACCCGATCTTCGGCTCGGCGGCCGCGTCCGGGAACAGTTCGGCCACGAGGCCGGACAGCCCGTCCGGGTCGATCCGGTAGAAGTTGAACTTCCCGTCCCGCCGGTAGTCGATCAGCCCGGACTTCTTCAACTGGTTCAGGTGGTGGCTGACCGCCGGCTGCGACTGCCCGAGGTGGGCGCCGATGGCCGAGACGCTCATCTCCCCGTTGCGGGTCAGCAGCAACAGGATGTGGAGCCGGGACTTGTCCGCCAGGCTCTTGAACACGTCGGTGAGGCCGCGGAGCGCCCGCTCCGGCAGGCCGGGGGGGGCGGACTTGGGAGGAGTAATGACGGTACCCGTTGAGTCCATGTCGGCCGCCGGGATGAGGGGCGGCGGGCCGGAACGCCCGAGCGCCTAACCGATTGGTAGGCGCCGGCCGGACGCGGAGTCAAACGGATAAGTTACAGAAGCCCGTGTGCGGCCAGCGTCTGCCGGACCCGGGCTTCCCCGGCCGCGTCGAGCGGGCACATCGGCAGCCGCATCTCCCCCGTTCCGCGGCCGAGCAGCTTCATCGCCGCCTTCACCGGGATCGGGTTGGTCGCCACCCCGAGCATGTCCCGGCAGAGCGGGAACAGCTTCCGGTGCAACCGCTGGGCCTCGGTCACGTTCCCGGCCGCGAACGCCGTCACCAGCGCCTTCATCTCGCGCGGGACGAGGTTCCCGACCACCGACACCACCCCCTTCCCGCCGACACTCATGATCGGCAGGGTCAGGCTGTCGTCCCCGCTGAGCAGCGTCAGGTCGGTGAGGGCGGCGGTCTGGCTGGCCTGGTCGAGCGACCCGGTCGCCTCCTTCACCGCGACGACGGTCGGGCACGTCTCCGCGACCCGGGCGAGCGTCTCGGGGAGGATGTTCGACCCGGTCCGGCCCGGGATGTTGTAGACCACGACCGGGAGGTCGGTGGCCTCGGCGACGGCGGCGAAGTGGCGGAAGTACCCCTCCTGCGTCGGCTTGTTGTAGTACGGCCCGACCTGGAGGGTGCCGTCGGCCCCGGACCGCTTCGCGGCCTTGGTCATCCGGACCGCCTCGGCGGTCGAGTTCGACCCGGTCCCGGCCATCACCTTGAGCCGGCCGCGGGCCTTCTCGCAGACGAACGCGACGACCCGCTCGTTCTCGTCGTGGGTCAGGGTGGGCGACTCGCCGGTGGTGCCGCACGGGGCGAGGGCGTCGGTCCCCTGCCCGGCGTGCCAGTCCACCAGTTTCGCCAGGTCGTCCCAGTCGATCTCGCCGCCGCGGAACGGGGTGACGACGGCGACGGTGACTCCGGCGAACATCTCGCCGCGGGTGGCGGGCATGGCGGGCTCGGGGTTCGGGGGCGGGCGATGGGTCAGGTTACCAAACCGGCCGGCCGGTGGCGAGGCCGGGGTTGCGCGGGACGGTTCCCGGTCGCGGCCGGGCGGCACCCCGCGGCCGCTCCCGGGTGTGAGCGGACGCCCCGACAGCCGCCCGCCGCACGTCGGGAGCTTCCCCCATTGGGCCCCCGGCCGGGCGGCGGCTCCGGGATTTGCAACTCTCTCCCCACGCGGGACGTTCCCGCAACCCGACCGAGCCGCACAGGAGTCTCTCCCATGGCCGAGAACAAGAACCGCAACCGGAACGAGAACGAGGACGAGGACAACCAGAACGAGAACAACCAGAACCGGAACAACATGAACGAGAACCAGAACCGGAACCAGGGCAACCAAAACCAGGGCAACCAGAACCAGGGTAACGCCGGGAACAAGGGCAACACCGGCGGCCGGAAGTAACCCGGTGACGAGTCCCGGAGGCCCCGCCCCGCGCGGGGCCGCCCGCACGCGCCCCTCCCCGGAGACGCCGATGGACGCCCGCGCGAAGGAGTTCCTGTACCGGCTGCTCGACACCCCGGCCCCGTCCGGGTCCGAGTCCGCCATCCAGCAGGTGGTCCTCGACCACCTCGGGGACGCGGCCGACGTGGTCGAGACGGACCTGCACGGGAACCTGGTGCTCGGGCTGAACCCGGACGCCCCGCGGAAGGTGATGCTCGCCGGGCACTGCGACCAGATCGGGTTCATGGTCGTCCGGATCAACCCGGCCGGGTTCCTCCTGGTCGAGCCGGTCGGCGGGGTGGACGCGGCGGTGGTGCTCGGCAGCCGGGTGGTGGTGCACACCACCGGCGGGCCGGTCCCGGGGGTGTTCGGGAAGAACCCGGTCCACCTCCAGAGCGGCGCGGAATCGACCACCGTCCCGACCCTGAGCAGCATGTGGATCGACGTCGGGGCGGCCGACCAGGGGGACGCCGAGCGGCGGGTCCGGCCGGGCGACTACGTGACGTTCAAGCCGGGGGCGGCGGAGCTGCTGAACGACCGGGTGACGGCCCCCGGGCTGGACAACCGGGCCGGGCTGTTCGCGGTGCTGCAGGCGTTCCGCCTCTGCGCCGACGCCGGCGGCGGCCTGGAGGTCGCCCTGTACGCGGTCAGCACGGTCCAGGAGGAGGTCGGGTCGCGCGGCGCCGGGACGGCGACCACCGCCCTGCGGCCGGAGGTCGGGATTGCGGTGGACGTGACGTTCGCCCTCGACGACCCCGGGACCGGGAACCAGACCAAGGCCGGGTGCGTGCTCGGCGGCGGGCCGTGCGTCTCGCACGGGCCGAACACCAGCCCCGAGGTCGAGCGGCTGCTGAAGGAGGCGGCCGACCGGGCCGGGGTGCGGTACCAGCCGGCCCCGACCGGTGAGCTGGAGGGGAACGACGCGAAGGCGATCCAGGAGGCGGTGTGCGGGGTGGCGACGGCGGCGGTCGGGATCCCGAGCCGGAACATGCACACCACGGCCGAGGTGTGCGCCCTGTCCGACCTCGACGCGGCCGCCCGGCTCCTGGCCGCGTTCGTCCAGGCGATCACCCCGGAGACGGACTTCCGCCCGTTCCGCCCGGCCCGGGCGGCCCCGGTGAACGGCCGCCGGTGACCCCCGGGAGCGGCCGCCCCGGGGTCGCTGACCCCGGTCCGTCTGTAGCCGGCCCCTGTGAGGCCGGTGCTCAGCAGGTGGTGTCGCCCCGGGGTCACTGACCCCGGCTACAGAAGAGGCCGGCCGGCGCCGGCGGGTCAGTTCTTCCGCGCCAGCGTCAGCCCGTCGGCGAACGGCAGGAAGCTCAGTGACACCCGGGTGTCACCGTGGACCTTGGCGTTCAGCGCCCGGATCGCGGCGGTGTCGGCGTCGGTCGCCGCCGGGTCGGCGACCTTCCCGTCCCACAGGGTGTTGTCGACCGCGACCAGCCCGCCGGGGCGGACCAACTCCAGGCACCGCTCGTAGTAGGCGTCGTAGTTCGCCTTGTCGGCGTCGACGAAGGCGTAGTCGAACGTGCCGGGGGTGAGCGTGCGGAGGGTGTCGAGGGCCGGCCCGACCCGCAGGTCGATCCGGTCGGCGACCCCGGCGGCGGCCCAGTGCCGGCGGGCGACCGCGGCGTAGGTCTCGTTCACCTCGCAGCAGACGAGCGTCCCGCCGGGCGGCAGGACCGACGCCACCCACGCCGCCGAGTACCCGGTGAAGGTGCCGACTTCCAGGCAGGTCCTCGCGCCCATCAGCTGCACGAGCATGGCGAGGAACGGCCCCTGCTCGGGGGCGATCTGCCACTCGCCCTCGGGCAGCCGGCCGGTCTCCTCGCGGAGCGCCCGCAGCGCCTCCGGCTCGCGCAGCGAGACACCGAGGACGTACTCGTACAGCCGGTCGGTGATCGGGGTCGGGCGGACGAAGCTGCGCATGGCGGCACCTGGGCCGGTGGCGGGTCGTAGGGTGGGCCGAGTCGGCGGTGGTGGGACTCGCCCGCAGAGCCGGGCTCGGCCCACCCTACTCCGTCGGGCCGGCGAGCACCGTGGCCCTCGGGTACCCGGCCTCGAGGATCACCCGCTCCAACTCGGCGGGGTCGAACTTGGCCCGGTCGGTGACGGCGAACCGGGCCTGCCGCAGCGGGCGGCTGGCGATGACGGAGGCCGTCTCTACCCACGGTAGAGTGGCGAGGGCCTGGGCGACCCGCGCCGGGCACGTCGCTCACGTCATCCCGGGCACCCACACGACCACCTGGTTCGGCCCGTCGGTCGGCATCGGGGGCGGCGGCTGTTCCGGCCGGCACCCGGCGACCAGCCCGGCCGTCACGGCCACGGCAAATCCGACCCGCATGGCGATCCCTCCCGGCGAACGTGTCCGTGGGATTGTAACCCGGCCCGGGCGGTTCGTCCGGTCGCGCCGGTCGCCCGGCCGGCCCGCACTTGCCGTTGCCGGTGCGCGGCCGTTCGTGTTCTGATCCGCGGCCCGGGTGCCGATCCGACCGGGTGGCCCCGGACCCGCCGCAGGACGCACGCATGTCCGCCCCGACCACCCTCACCCCGCCCCCGCCCGCCCGCCGCCGGTGGCCGAAGCTCCTCGCCGCGGCCGTCGTGCTGCTGCTCGTCGTGGTGTGGTTCGCCCCGGCGGTGGTGGCGAACACGGCCCTGCGGAACCGCCTCGCCCGGTCGGCTGCGGCCGACCTGAACGGGACGGTCGAGGTCGGCGGGGCGTCGCTCGGGTGGCTCTCGCCGGTCGAGCTGCGCGACGTCACCCTGACCGATTCGCAGGGTCGGGTCGTCGCCCGGCTTCCGAAGGTCACGTCCGGGAAGCGGCTCGCGTCGCTGCTGTGGGACCGGTCCGACCCCGGCGAGTTCACCCTCGACCGGCCGGCACTGGAGGTGGTCTGCTCCGCCGACGGCACCAACCTCGAGGACGCGTTCCGCAAGTTCCTCGCGGACGACGGCAAGCCGGCCGGCCCGATGCGCACCCCGGTCACGCTGAAGGTGGTCGGCGGGACGGTCACGGTCCGCGACGCGGTCACCGGCAAGGCCGGCGAGGTCCGCGACCTGGACGCCGCCGTCCGCGTCCCAGCATCGCGGAATGAGCCGGTCGCGGTGACGGCGTCGGCGAACGCACCGGGGCGCGTCGAGGTCGAGGCGGCGGTCGGGGCGGCGGGCCAGGTGAAGGTGACCGCGGCCGGGGTCGCGCTGGAGACCGCGGCCCCCCTGCTCCGCCGGCTCGATCCGGCCGTGACCGCCGCCGGGTCTCTGTCCGCCGACCTCACCGCGACGTGGGCGGGCGACGCCGCGGCCGCGCAGGGCACGGTCGGGGTGAAGGGCCTCGCCGTCACCGCCCCCGGGCTGAACGGCGAAACCCTCCGGCTCGCGTCCGCCGAGCTGCCGCTGAAGGTGGCCGTCGCCGGCCGCAGCGTTCGCGTCGAGCGGGCGGACCTCACCTGCGACGTCGGCACCGCGTCCGTCGCCGGCACGTTCGACCCGTCGGAGCCGCTCGACAAGCTGCTCGACCGGACGGGGGTGCGGCTCGGGGCGACGGTCGACGTGGCGAAGCTGGCGGCCGCCCTGCCGAAGCTGCTGCGGGTCCGCGACGGGACGGCGGTCCGCGAGGGTCGGGTGTCGCTGAGGGCGGAATGCACCCCCGGGCCGGGCGGGGCGGTGTGGGCCGGCGGGCTGACCACGTCGGCGGTGAAGGCGGTGCGCGACGGGCGGGAGATCGTCTGGGACGAGCCGCTGACGGTCGAGTTCGCGGCCACGGTGCGGCCCGGGGAGTGGCCGACGTTCGACCGGCTGACGTGCAAGTCCGACTTCGTCGCGGTGAACGCCGAGGTGAAGCCGGACTCGGTCCGGGCCGCCGCGAACGTCTACCTCGACCGGCTCGCGGCCCGGCTCGCCGACTTCGTCGATCTGCAGGGCGTCGCCCTCGACGGGCAGGGGGCGGTGCGGCTCGTGGTGCGGCGGTCGGCCGGCGGGGCGTTCACCGCCGAGGCCGGGGCGGAGCTGAAGCGGTTCGCCCTCACCGACCGCCGCGGGGTCGGCCTCCGCGAACCCGACCTCAAGCTGCAACTGACCGCCGCCGGCGCCGCCCCGGCCGCCGGCCCGGTCGCCGTCTCGGCCGCCACCCTCGCGGTCACCGCCGGGGCGGACGAACTCCACCTGTCGCTGGTCGAGCCGATCACCGACGCGAAGAACCTCGCCGCCGGGGCGGTCGACGCCCGGCTCACCGGCGACCTTGGCCGGTGGCGCAGCCGGGCGGCGCTCGTGACCGACGCCCTCGACGGCTACCAGATGGGCGGGACCGCGACGGCCCGCGGGGTGGTGCGGTTCGCCCCGGGCGTCGTGAAGGCCGACCGCCTCACGCTCGGAATCGACAACGTCCGGTTCGTCGGGGCCGGCCTCGACATCGCCGAGCCGCGGCTCGACGCCGTCGCCGACCTGACCGTGGACCGCATGGCCGGCACCGCGACGTTCGCCGAGTTCACGCTCACCTCCGCCCCGCTGAGCGTGACCCGCGGGACGCTCGTGATCCAGTCCCCACCGGCCGGACCGCTCGTCGTCCAAGGCTCCGGGCCGGCGGTCACCGACCTGAACCGGCTCGGCAAGTCGGTCGGCGCGTTCGACCCGGACGGCCCGTCGGCGGTGCGCGGCCGCGGGGTCGGGCCGCTCCGGTTCCGGTACGCCGGGGACGTGACCACGTTCGGCGGGGCGCTCGACGTGACCAACTTCGCCTACGGCCCGAAGGCCGCTCCGGAGTGGGCCGAGCCGACGCTGCGGGTCGAGCTGGACGGGTCGTACACCCGCTCGACGGACACCGTCGCGCTGACGGCGGCGAAGGTGGAACGGCCCGGGCTCGGCCTCGCGGCGAAGGGGTCGGTCGGCAAGTTCGACGCCACCACCGACGCGGACCTGAGCGGCACGCTGTCGTACGACATGGCGGCGCTGACGCCGAAGCTCCGCGAGCTGCTCGGCGGGAACTTCGCGGCCACCGGGAAGGGGACGAAGCCCGTCCGCCTCGCCGGCAGCCTGACGCCGCGGCCGCGGCCCGGGTCGAAGGTGCCGCCGTCGGCGCTGGCGGGGCTGACCGCGGACGTGGCGGTCGGGTGGGACGCGGCCCACGCCTACGGGTTCGACCTCGGGCCGGCGGAGGTGCGGGCGGCGCTGGCGAACGGGGTGGCCCGGGTCAGCCCGGTGTCGGCGGCGTTCGGCGGCGGGCGGGTGACGCTCGAACCGAGCGTGCGGCTCGACCCCGGTCCCGGCGAGGTGACGTTCGCGAAGGGCCGGGTGGTGGACCGGGCGAAGCCGACGCCGGCGGCGACGGGCGGCGGGCTGGGGTACGCGCTGCCGGCAGTGGCGAACGCGGCGAAGGCGGCCGGCGAGGTGTCGGTCGACCTGGGGGACAACCGGGTGCCGCTGTCCGACCCGCGGAAGGCGTCGCTGAAGGGGACGGTGGTGGTCCACTCGGCGACGGTGACCGGCGGCCCGGTGATGGGGGCGGTCGCCCAGTTGCTCGGGGACGACGCGGTGCTGACGCTGGCGAACGAGCAGGCGGTGCCGGTGCGGGTGGAGAACGGGCGGGTGTACCACGACGGGCTGGCGGTGAAGATCGGGGCGTACCTGGTGAAGACGTCGGGGTCGGTCGGGTTCGACGGCACCCTCGACATGGTCGCGGACGTGCCGATCCCGGGCGGGCTGGCGAACGCGAAGAACAACCCGGTGCTGGCGAAGGCGCTGGCCGGGAAGCGGGTGGCGGTGCCGATCCGGGGGACGCTCGGGAAGCCGGTGCTGGACCCGCAGGCGTTCCGGGCGGCGGTGGCGGCGCTGGCCCGCGACGCCGCGAAGGACGCCGGCCGGGACTTGCTGAACAAAGAGTTGGAGAAGCTGTTGCCGGGCGGGGCGATGCCGGGCGGGCTGTTCCCGTTCCCCTTCCCGAAGAAGTGACCTGGAGCGCGGCCGTCCCGGCCGCCGCTTCACGCGCCCGGTGGCGGAGTCCGGTTCACTGTCTTGTGGCACAGGTCTCCGACCTGTGAAGCCATCACAGGTCGGAGACCTGTGCCACAAGACCAAAGCCCTTCCCTGGCACCGAGCGCGTGAGTCCCAAACGGTTCCGGACGCCGGTCGGGAGCGTACCGCCGGGCCGCCACGTACCGGAACCGCCTTACAGCGGCCGAGACGGCCGCGCTCCAAGATCGGTCACAGGTCGCCGCCGTGGGCGGCGTCGGCGATGTAGTTCTCATACCGGTTGTACTCCTTACGCCACGTCAGGCTGATGTCGCCTGTCGGACCGTTCCGCTGCTTCGCGATGATCACCTCAAGCACGTTGTCGTCCTTCGCTTCCCCGCCGAACTTCCCCGGCCGGTGCAACATCATGCAGGTGTCCGCATCCTGCTCGATCGACCCCGACTCCCGCAGGTCCGAGAGCCGCGGTCGGTGGTCCTGCCGGTCTTCGGACGCCCGGTTCACCTGCGCCAGCGCGACCACCGGGACGTTCAGTTCGCGGGCCAGGAACTTCAGCCGCCGACTGATTTGGGCCACCTGCTCCTGTCGCGGGTCGCGGCGGTTCTCCGGCTCGATCAGCTGCAGGTAGTCGATCACGATCAGCCGCAGCCCGCCGTCCTTCTCGTGCTTCTTGTCCAGCCGGCGGGCGGTCGCCCCGATCTGGATCATGCTCCGGCTCGGGGTGTCGTCGATGTACAGCCGGGCCCTCCGCAACACGTCCCCGGCATCCATAATCTTCTGGATGTCGTCCGAGTTCAGGTGCCCCTTGCGGACCTTGTGGCTGTCCACCCGCGACTGGCAGCACAGGAGTCGCTCGGCCAGCTCGACCCGGGCCATTTCAAGGCTGAAGAACACGACTACGGGCGCCGGCTCACCGTGGCCGTGACCGGTCATGATGTTCCGGACGACATTCAGGGCGAATGCCGTCTTCCCGACCGATGGTCTAGCCGCGATAATGACCAGTTCCGAGTTCTGCAGCCCGGTGGTCAGATTGTCCAGGTCCACATAACCGGTCGGTAGCCCGCTCACCCCGAGGTTCCCGCCGATCCGCCCGTCCAGCCGGGTTTGGGCTTCGAGCAAGGCTTCCCGAAGCGTGATCGTCTCCCCGACCAAGTTGGACTTGGCGATCTCCATGATCTTCCGCTCGGCCTGCGACACCAGCTCGTCGGCCGACTCGGTCCGGTCGTAGGCGTCCCGGAGGATCTCGTTCCCGGCGTGGATCAGGTTCCGCACCATCGCGGTGTCGCGGACGATCTTTGCGTGGTACTCGGCGTTCGCCCCGGTCGGGACCGCGTCCCACAGCTCCGTCAGGTACACCACCCCGCCGACGTCGTCGAGCTGCTTGTTCCGCTTCAGCCGCTCGTGCAGCAGCACCAGGTCGAACGGCTGGTTCTCGTTCGACAGGTCGGTGACCGCCTGGTAGATCTTCTGGTGGGCGTCGAAGTAGAAGTTGTCCGCCCGGATGACCTGCTGGACGGTCGGGAGGGTGTCCGGGTCGCGCAAGACCCCGCCGATCACGCCCCGCTCGGCCTCGCGGTTGTGCGGCGGGAGGCGGTCGGTCATCGGGTCGGTGGGCATGGCGAGGTTCGGCGGGGTGATGCTGGCAGCCCGTACACCGGTGCCGGCACACCCGTCATAGCGCGACCGCCGGGAAAGTGCAAGGGCGAGCGGGGGGCGTCAGCCCCCTGATCCACGACTGGGATCAGGGGGCTGACGCCCCCCGCTCGCCCGACCGGCGTCACGCCGCGAACTTCTTCATCTCCGCCTCGAACCGCCGCTCCATCTCGTCCGGAGCGACGTCCTCGACGTGGGTGGCGAGCGTCCACATGTGCCCGAACGGGTCGACCACCGTCCCGCTCCGGTCCCCGTAGAACTGGTCCTTCAGCGGCTTGAACACCGTCGCCCCGGCGGCCACCGCGGCCGCGAACCGGGCGTCCACGTCCGGCAGGTACAGCATCACCCCGACCGGCGACCCGCCCAGCGCGTGCGGGCCCTTCGCCCCCCACATCGGGTTCTCCTCGCCGAGCATGATTACGCTGTCCCCGACCCGGAACTCGGCGTGCATCACCGACCCGTCCGGCCCGGCCATCCGCACCGTCTCCTCCGCGCCGAGCGCCTTCTTGTAGAACTCGAGCGCCGCGTCCGCCCCCTTCACGGTCAGGTACGGGGTGGCGGTGTGGTAGCCGGCCGGGGTGTGGGGGACGCCCATCGGTACGCCTCCAGGGTGGGCGAATCGGAACGCGCGGACACCGATGTTCGCGCGTTCAATTCACCTGTGCGAAGGTATACCACACGGCCCGGGAAAAAGAAAAGCCCACCCGAGCGTCGGGTGGGCTTTCGGCTTTCGCGAACCGCCCCGACCGCTACCGCTTCCCGCCGGGCGCCAGGGCGACGACCAGCACCTGGATCTTGCTCTCGATCCCGTACCCGAGCGAGAGCGGCACCTCGGTCAGGGTGTTCGCCTCCTTGATCGGGTGCTCCAGCCGGACCATGTCCGGGTCCACCCCGAGGTTCTTCCCGCGGAGCGTCTTGCTGATCTCGCCCGGCCCGATCGACCCGTACAGGTGGCCTTCCTCGGTCGCGTTCGCCTCGATCGTCACCGCCGGCAGCCGGGACAGCTGCTCGGCGAGCACCTTGAGGTCCGCGACCCGCGCCTCCCGGGCCTTCTGCACCTTGATCTTGTACTGTTCCAGCGTCCGCAGGTTCTCGGCCGTCGGGATCACCGCCATCCCGTACGGGAGGAGGTAGTTCCGGGCGTACCCGGGCTTCACCTCGACCAGGTCGCCCTGCTTGCCGACGTGCAGCAGGTCGTTGACCAGGACGACCATCGTCCCGCCGTGCTTGCCCTTGCGGACCTGGTTGCGGACCTTCACCTTCTTGGTCGGGAGCTTCTTCGCCTTCGGCCCGGCGGCCTTCGCCGGCTCGGCCTTCTTCGCGGTCTTGGCCATGACTGGTGTCCCGTGGTAAGCAAGCCGCCCGGGCGGCTCGCGCCGCCCGGGGCTGGTGACTCTCTCGCACGGGACCGGCGGCCGCCCGCGCCACACTCAGAACGGGATCGGGTCGCCGTCGCCGCCGCCCGACCCGCCGCCCCCGCCGTACTCGTCGTCGTCCCGGGGCGGCGGGGCGCTGGTCTTGGCCGGCGGGCCGCCGGCCGGCTTCCCGCCGTACCCGCCGGACCGCCCGCCGCCGTACCCGCCCGACCGGTCGGCCGCCTCGCCCCCGCCGCCCTCGCCGTCGGACCGGCCGCCGAGGAACTCGAGGCCGTCGACGACGATCTTGTGCTTCGACCGCTTCTGCCCGGTGGCCTTGTCGTCCCACTCCTCGAACACCAGCCGGCCCTCGACGTACAGCGGGTCGCCCTGCTTGACGTACCGGGTGATCAGGTCCGGCAGGTTCCGCTTCGAGTCCGGGCGGCTGAACGCCTCGCAGTCGATGTACAGCTGGTTCGGGTCCTTGTCCCACCCGCCCTGGTCGTTCTTCTTGCTCCGGCCGACCGCGAACCGGAACCGGACGACGGTGCTCCCGGAGTTCGGCAGGGTGCGGGGCGGCTCCGGGTCCTTGGTCACGCGGCCGATCAGCATCACCTTGTTCAGCGTCGCCATGGCGACCTCCTCCGGACGCGCCCCCGTTGGGATTGGTTTTGGCTGAGGGTAGGGGTTGGGGCGGCGTCCGTGGGGTGGAGGTTAAACCATCGCGGGCCTCGGGTGCAAGGTCGGTAACCGGGCCGGCGCTACGCCGGCTTCTCCGCCCCCTCCGGCCGCGGGCCGCGGGGGCCGCGGGGGCCGCCGGGGCCGCGGGGCGGGCCGCCGTCCCGGGCCGGGCCGCCCTCCTCGCCGCCGGCCCCGGGCGCCCCGGCGACCGGCTCCGCCCCGCCGATCGCCGCCGGGTCGGTGGTCACCGCCGCCTCGTCCTTCATCCCGCGGAGGGCGAACCCGTTCCCGCCGTCCTCCTGGGCGACGCCGAGGATCAGGTCCCGCCACTTCGGGTCGAGCTTGAGCGTCAGCTGGCGGAGGATCAGCCCCTCCTGCAGGGCGAAGTCCCGCTCCAGCTCCGCCTGCTTGGTGCTCTCCATCGTGTAGTACACGACGTGATACGAGCCCTTCTTCTGCTTGTTGATCGGGTACGACAGCTTGTGGTTGTAGTCCCACGGCCGGCTGATCACCACCGACCCGCCGTGCCGCTCCAGGATCGTGTGGATCTGGTTCCGCGTCCCGTCGGCGTCCGCCGCCACCTTGTTCGGGTCGAGGAGGAACATCGTCTCGTAGTGAACGACCGGCATCGCGCCCTCGCCCCATTCGGGTGAACTGTGTGGTCGGCTCAGGCGGTCGCCGGCGGGGCGTCCCCCGCGTCCGGCTTCTTCGCCTTCTCCTTCTTGGCCTTCTTCTCGGCCGGGTCTTCGGACCCGTTGAACCGGTTCATCGCCGCTTCGGTCCCCTGCCGGACCCACGCGAGCACGGCCTGGGCGGCGGTCGCCACCGCCTCCTCGGCGGTCTTGCGCTCGCCGGCCTTGAACTTCGACAGCACGTGGTCCACGGCGTCGTGCCCCGGCTCCCCGACCCCGATCCGCAGCCGTGCGTAGGCGTCGGTGCCCAACTGCTCCTGGATGTTCCGCAGCCCGTTCTGCCCGCCGTGGCTGCCCTTCGCCCGTACCCGCAGCTTCCCGAGCGGCAGGTTGAAGTCGTCGCACACCACCAGCACCTGCTCCGGCCCGAGCTTGTAGAAGTCGACGGCCGCCCGGACCGCCCGCCCGCTCAGGTTCATGAACGTCAGCGGCTTCAGCAGGAGGACGGTCTCGTCGCCCTCCTTCAGCTCCGCCGCGAACGCCTCGAACTTCTCCCGGAACGCCGAGCACCCCGGCCCGGCGGCCAGGTAGTCGACCACGTCGAACCCGACGTTGTGCCGGGTCCCCACGTACTTCGGGCCGGGGTTCCCGAGGCCGACGACGATCTTCATAGTGGGGAGTGGATCGTGGGCAGTGGGCAGTCAAGACACCCGAATCGAGCAGACACCCGGGCCGGCGCGGCGGTTCGTGTCTGAACTGTCCACTGTCCACTATCCACTGTTCACTTTTCCTCCGAGTCCTCCGCCTTCTTCTCCTTCTTGATCACCTCGGGGCCGGCGCCGGGCTCGGCCGGGGCGCCCGGGGCCGCGGCCTCGGCGCCCGGCAGCTTCAGTTGCACCACCACCGCCTCCGGCGTCTCCAGCACGGTCACCCCCTCGGGCAGCTTCAGGTCCGAGACGTGGACCGGGCTGCCGAGGGTCAGGTTGGTGATGTCGATCCGGACCGCCTCCGGGATCGACCCGAGCGGGCACTCGACGTGCAGCCGGTGCAGCGGCTGGTCGAGGACCCCGCCGCCGGTCGCCTTCGGGGTGTTCCGCAGCTCCACCGGGACGGTCACCTTCACCCGGTCGGTCCGCGACTTCCGCTCGAAGTCGACGTGGACCATGTGCCGGCCGAACGCGTCCCATTGGACCTCGCGGATCAGCACCGTCTCCGGCTTCCCGTCCACCTCCAGCTCCAGCATCCGGACGTGCAGGACGCGGATGGCGCGGTCCAACTCCTCGGCCGACACGGCGACGGTGGCGTTGTCCTTCTTGTGGCCGTAGACGATGCCGGGGATGAGGCCCTGCTTGCGGAGCTTGTCGGCGGCCCGGGAGCCGGTGCCGGTGCGCGGGGTGGCCTTGAGCGTGACGGGGTCCGACATGCTGCCCTCGCTGGCCGGCTACTCTCGCGGGTGTCCCCGCTACCCTCGCCGGACCGGCCCGGAAACGAACGCGAGCGGCCCGGGGTCGGGCCGCGAGAAGTGATTATGCCGGGGGCGCGGCCGCCCGGCAAGGGGGCGGGGCGGAATGGCGATCGCTTAGAACCCGTCGTCGGTCAGCTACTTCCCGGCCGGCGGCTTGGGAAGTCCTGGGCGGGTTTCCCCGTCACGGACGGCAGGTACTGGGTCGCGGTCGGACTTGTCTCGATTCATGAGCACGAGAAATGTGACCATCCCGCCACAGACGAGAACAAGGGCCGCAAAGCATCCCAACGACCCGCCGAACATAGTCATGAACGCGCTTGACCCATGGCCTGCTTCAGAGCGAACAACTCGTCGTGACGGACGCCGTGGAGCGTCATCGATATCAAACGGATTCGCAGGCGGGGGCGGTGGTGCGGTCGGGTAAGCCGATGGCAGGGTAGGGGTGGCGATGGCCACCGCGGAATGACAATGCGGGCAGGTGAAGTGAGGGTGCGGCCACGGGTCGGGCAGACTAACGGCGCGGTTGCAGATCGGGCAGGCTACGACGGGCATGGGCGGCTCTGTTGGAGTTGGCGCAGCTTATGTCCGGGGCGTCGGACAAGCCCGCGGGGCGAGCAAGGGCCGGAAAAAGCCCTTGCTCGCCCCGCGGGCTCGTGGGCGCGCGTCACGCCAGCTTCGACCCGACGTACACGAACGTGTGGACGTGCGGCAGGGCGCGGTAGCTCCACACGAACCCCGGCCCCTCCAGCCGCCAGTGCGTCCACGGCTCCTTCGCGTCCCGCTTCCCGTCCCCGTAGAACGCCAGCCCGAGCTTCTCCATCCCGCCGTTCGCCTTCACCACCTCCAGCACCTCGTCCCCGTCCTCCTTCCGGTACGGCGAGACCAGCTCCTTCATCACCGCCTCGACCAGCTTCTTCTGGTCCGCGGTCATGTCCGCGTACCCCAGCCCGGGGGCCTGGTAGTCCTTCGCCGGCAGCTTCATCGACCCGTGCTCGTCCTTCCACGCCGCCGACTTCATCGCGACCTTCCGCTGCTTCTCGTCCAGCGTCGCGAACATCTCCAGCGACACCTTCGTCTGGGAGTAGAAGACGTTGGTGGTGGCGTACCCGTTCGGGGTGTGGCCGTAGTACAGCGGGCCGCCGAACGCCGTCTTCTCCTCCGAGTCCCCGTCGCACCGGACGGTCAGGTGGTGGCCGGCGAACACCAGCGAGAACTTCTTCCCCTCGGCCGGCTCGCCGTAGATCAGCGCCCCGATGCTCTCGAAGTCCCCGCTGTTGTCGAACCCCTTGTTCCGGCTCAGCTTCTTGTACCCGTCCTCGCCGTTGCCGATCGCCCTGAAGATCCGCTGCAGGAGCTCGACCTGCTTCCTGTCGTACCCGAGGCCGATGACCGAGTCCTTGGTGGCGGCCGCGTTGTGGGTCATCAGCCGGGCCGGGGTCCCGCCCTTGGTCCCCGCGTCCCACGGGAGCACGAACTTCTTCTTCTGGTCCGCGTTCATCGTCCCGTACAGCTCGAACACCAGCGCCTCGGCCTCGCGCTGCTTCTCGGCCCGGGCGGCCCGGGCCTTCTGGAGCGGGGTGAGGGGGGTGGCGCCGCCGACGGCCAGGGCCGCGGCCCCGGCGCCGAGGACGCGGATGAAGTCGCGGCGGGCGAGGTGCGGGGGGGCGTCGCAGTCGGGGCAGGACGTGGGCTTGTCGGCGGGCAGCATGGCGCGCTCCGGCGGGAGGAGGTGTGAGTCGGAACCACCCGTGACTGTACCCCGTCCGCCGGCCGTCCGCCAGGGGGCGCGCCCGGTTCTCACTCACCGGTCCGTCATTCCCGCCGCGGCCGGACGAGCAGCATCACCCCGCACACCACCAGCCCGGCGGCCGCCCCCTCGCGCGGGCCGACCGCCTCCCCGGCCAGCGCCCACCCGAGGGCGACGGCGACCACCGGGTTGACGAACGCGTACGTCCCGACCGCCGCCGGGCTGGTGACCGCGAGCAGCCAGTTGTACGCCGGCACGGCCACCACCGCGGTCAGGATCAGGTACCCGAGCGCCCCCAGCGACCGGGCCGGCACGCCGGCCGGGTGGAGCCGCCCGACGTCCCCCGCGGCCGCCCCCAGCCCGAGCAGCAGCGCCCCGCCGACCAGCATCTGGGCGCTCGCCATCCGGAGCGGGGAGGCCGGCACGTCCGCGTGCCGGACCACCAGCGACCCGACCGCCCACGCCGCCGCCGCCCCGAGCAGGACCGCCGCCCCGCCCGGGTCGACCCCGCCCGGGGCGGTCAGCAGTGCCACCCCGGCCAACCCGAGCCCGGTCCCGGCCACCTCCGCGGCCCGCGGCCGGCCCCGCCCGCCGTACCCCCAGTCGAGCAGCAGCAGCCACACCGGCAGGGTGGCGAACAAGAGCGCCGACGCCCCGGTCGGGACGTGCTGCTGCGCCCAGCACACCCCGCCGTGGCCGAGCACGAACAGCGGGACGGCCGCGGCGACCGCGGCCCGCCACTGCCGGCGGGTCGGCCGCGGGGCCCCGGACCGGGCGGCCAGCGCGGCCAGCACGGCGCCGGCGAGGACCAGCCGGCACCCGGCGGTGAGGAACGGCGGGATGCCGTCGATCGCCCACCGGACGGCGAGGTAGGTCGACCCCCACAGGAAGTAGATGGCGGCGAACGCCAGGAGCAGCTTGACCCGGGGCGGGCGGGGCGGGTCGGTGGTCATCGGCGGGTCGGGGGCTCCGGCTCGGCGGGCGGCGGGATCAGGCGGGCGGGGGCCGGGGGGGGCTGCGGGTCGGGGTGGGGCGAGAACAGGCGGGGGACGACCGACAGGATGACCAGGGTCAGGGCGGTGCAGAGGACGGCGGTCGCCTCCCGCCCCATCCCGGCGGCGACCCCGATGGCGGCCGTCAGCCAGATGCCGGCGGCGGTGGTCAGCCCCTTGACCTCGTCCGCCTTCTCCACCTTCAGGATGGCCCCGGCCCCGAGGAACCCGATCCCGGCGACCAGCCCCTGGATCACCCGGCTGATGTCGGCCGGGGCGGCCCCGGCCTGCTGCGGGACGAGGACGAACAGGGCGGCCCCGAGGGCGACGAGCATGTGGGTGCGGAGGCCGGCCGCCTTCGCCTTGCTCTCCCGCTCGTACCCGACGGCCGCCCCGAGCAGGACCGCGACCGTCAGCCGGACGCACAGCCGGGCCACCCCCTCGGCGTCCGGCAGGTCGGAGAACTCCTCGGCGACCGTGTCCGCCACCCGGCCCAGCCACGTCGCCATCGCCCGCCCCCCCGTCACCCCGGCGGCCGGTCTTCACCCCGAAGGGGTGGGACAGCGTAGCCCGGGGCGCCGCCCCGGGTGGGCGGCCCCCAACCACCCCAGCCCGAAGGGCTGGGACAACGCGGTGTCGCAGCCCTTCAGGCTGCACCGCTCCGTGACCCGGACCCGGGGCGTTGCCCCGGGCTACGGTGTCCCACCCCTTCGGGGTGAAGACCGGCGCCGGCGGTCACACCTTCCCCTTGAAGAACACCGCCCCGAGCGGCGGCAGGTTCAGCGACAGCGAGTACTTCTGCCCGTGCATCGGGGTGAACTCGGCGTACGCCCCGCCGTTGTTCCCGACGTTGCTCCCGCCGTACACCCCGGCGTCGGTGTTCAGCACCTCCGTCCAGAACCCCGGCCCCGGCGTCCCGACCCGGTACCCCGGCCGCGGCACCGGGGTGAAGTTGAACACCGCCAGGATCACGTCCTCCCCGTTGCCCCGGCGGACCAGGCTGACGATGCTGTTGTTCGCGTCCGAGCAGTCCACCCAGTCGAACCCACCCGGGTGGTTGTCCCGCTCGTGCAGCGCCGGCTCGGCCGCGTACAGCCGGTTCAGGTCCCGGACCAGCGACTGCACCCCCTTGTGCGGCCCCCACTGGAGCAGGTGCCAGTCCACGCTCTCGTCCACCCGCCACTCCCGCCGCTGGGCGACCTCCCCGCCCATGAACAGCAGCTTCTTCCCGGTCATCGCCCACTGGTAGGCGAACAACAGCCGCAGCCCGGCGTACTTCTGCCACTCGTCCCCGGCGCACTTGTCCCACAGCGGCCCCTTCCCGTGCACCACCTCGTCGTGGGACAGGGGCAGGACGAAGTTCTCGTGGTACGCGTAGAGCATCCGGAACGTCAGGTCGTTCTGGTGGAACTTCCGGTGGACCGGGTCGAACGCGACGTACCGCAGGGTGTCGTGCATCCACCCCATGTCCCACTTGTACCCGAACCCGAGCCCGCCGACGTACGTGGGCCGGCTCACCATCCCCCACGAGGTCGACTCCTCCGCGTAGGTTTGGACGTCCGGGTAGTGCCGGTACACCTCCTCGTTGAACCGGCGGAGGAAGTCGATCGCGTCGACGTTCTCCTTCCCCCCGTACCGGTTCGGCACCCACTCCCCCTGCTTCCGGGAGTAATCCAGGTACAGCATCGACGCGACCGCATCCACCCGCAGCCCGTCGATGTGGTACTTGTCCAGCCAGAACATCGCGCTCGACAGCAGGAAGCTCCGCACCTCGTGCCGGCCGTAGTTGAAGACGAAGCTGCCCCAGTCCGGGTGGAACCCCTGGCGGGGGTCCGAGTGCTCGTACAGGGCGCTGCCGTCGAAGTTGGCCAGGGCCCAGGCGTCGGTCGCGAAGTGGCTCGGCACCCAGTCCAGGATCACGCCGACCCCGTGCTTGTGCAGGGTGTCGATCAGGTACATCAGGTCCTGCGGGGTGCCGTACCGGCTGGTGGCGGCGAAGTACCCGGTCGTCTGGTACCCCCAGGAGGCGAAGAACGGGTGCTCGGTGATCGGCAGCAGCTCGACGTGGGTGAACCCCATGTCGGCGCAGTACGCGGCCAGCTTCGGGGCGACGTCCCGGTAGCTGAGCGAGTGGTACGGCGGGTCGGCCGCCCGCATCCACGACCCGAGGTGCACCTCGTAGATGCTGACCGGGGCGTCCTGGGCGCTCTTCCGCTTGCGGGCCGCCATCCAGTCGGCGTCGCCCCACTGGTAGGACAGGTCCCAGGTGACGGCGGCGTGCTTCGGCGGGATCTCGCAGGTGAACGCGAACGGGTCGGTCTTCTCGGCGGTGAACCCGCCGGGGGCGGCGACGTGGTACTTGTAGCAGACCCCGGCCCGGGCCCCGGGGATGAACCCGCCCCACACCCCGCTCGACCCGATCGGGCGGAGCGGGTGCCGGCCCTTGTCCCACCCGTTGAAGTCGCCGATGACGGCGACGTAGTCGGCGTTCGGGGCCCAGACGGCGAAGTGGTACCCGGGCACCCCGCCGACGGTGGCCGGGTGGCTGCCGAACTTCTCGTACAGCCGCAGGTGGCTGCCCTCGTTGAACAGGTACTGGTCCTGGGGGCCGAACCACGGCTTGTCCGGGGCGACCGGGGCGGCCGGGGCCGGCTCGGACCCGAACGGCAGGTACTTCGGGGCGGGTGCGGTGGTACTCATGCGGCGGCCCGGCGGGTGGTGCGGCGGGACAGGTGGTGCCACAACTACGGGAAACGCGGGCCGGACGCCAGTGACGGCCGCCCGAACCCGCGCGACGGACGCCCCGGGGTGCAACGATTGTGCCGGATGAAGTGGTGCGGCCGCCGTGGCACCGGCATTCCTGCCGGTGCGGCCCGAGCGCACCGGCAGGAATGCCGGTGCCACCGAACGGAACTTACCCCACCGCCACCCCGTGCACCATGGCGTCCCAGACTTCCTCCAGCGCGGCGACGGCGCCGGGCGGGGGCGGGGCGTCGGAGTAGGCGAGCGGGGCGTACGCTTCGGCGAACCGGGCGAGCGGCTCGGCCAGGTCGGGGAACAGCTCGATCAGCCGGACGGCGAACTCCAGCGGCGTCTCGGTCGGGTCGCGGCCGCCCCCGCGGTCCCACGCCCACGAGTCGAGGGCGGCGAACGTGTACGCGGCAAGTTCGGCCGGGTCGCGGCCGTCGGCCGTCCCGTCGGCGAACGGGTTGGAGAAGGTGTGGAACGGCGGCGGGCGGACCGGGCCGGCGGGCTCGACCGAGCGGGGGGTGTTAGCCCCCTGAGCCTTCCGCCCCCACAGGTTCGCCCACCAGTTCCGGAGGCCGTCGAGGAGCCGGCGCGCCCAGTCGGTGAACGGGGCGAGGTACCGCAGGACGCCGAGGACGACGGCGAGGACCACCAGCACCGCCACGACCGCGAACACGACCCACTTCAGGAACTCGGCGACCTTCTCCAGCGCCGCCCCGAGTTGCGTGTCGGAGCGGGAGCCGGCCGATTGCTCCCCGCCGTCGCCGTCCGCCGGCTCCGCGTCCGACCCCTCGCCCCCGCCGCCCCGGTCGCCGTTCTCGTCCTTCTTCTCGTCACCCGACTTGCCGCCCTTCCCGCCGCCGTCGCCCTTCGGGTCGCCCTTGCCGTTGCCCTTCTCGCCCTTGCCGCCGGACCCGCCCTTGCCGTCCTGGCCCTTGCCGCCGCCCCCCTTCTCGCCGGTGGTCCCGCCGCCCGGCTCGCCGCCCTTCCCGCTCGCCTTGCCGTCGCCGGCCTTCGACTGGTCGCCGCCCGCTCCCTCGCCCTTGCCGGCCCCGCCGCCCTTCCGGAGGGCGTGCTTCGACGCGTCGCGGTCCTGTGATCCGGCGCGGGCGATGCCGAACCACGGCACCTCGGAGTGCGGCCGCGGGAGGAACGCCGCGACGGCCAGGAACGCGGCGATGAACACCGCCCCGAGGGCGAGCCACCCGCCGGCCAGCGCGGTCGGGATCTTCGCCTTCCGCTGCCGCAGGTACCGCCGCAGCCCGAGCAGGCTGGTGGTGACGAGCAGCCCGAGGGCGCCGCCGACGTACACCGCCATCTGGACGAAGACGGTCCGCCGGCGGGCGGTGTCGTCCGGGGAGACGAGCGACTGGCCGAGGGCGAACAGCGGGAGCGCGGCGAGGGCGAAGTAGATCACCCACACGCCCGGCGTGTGCGGGGCTTTGCGGCGCTCTTCGCGGTACTTCTGGTACCGCCCGACCCAGTCCCACAGCCGCGAGTCGGACTTCTTGCCCTTACCCCGTCGCTTACGCTCCGGGTTCGCCGCGGCGGCGGGTGCGGGCGGGCCGGCGTCGGCGTCCAGTCCGGCGGCCGAGAGCAGCCCGCGGCCGGCCCCCTTGCGCTTCTCGTCGATGTGGGTGCAGTCCCAGGTGAGCTTGTGGGCGCTCCACCAGGTCAGGGCCATGAGGCCGAGGTTGACGAGCCACCCGACCGACTTGAGCCGCCCGCCGCCGGGGTACTCGACATAGGTGAGCAGGGCCGCGTACACCGACGCCCCGAGCAGCAGCCCGTAGACGGACGCCCGGCCGGGGTCGACGTCGATGGCGACCCGGGCGATCAGGACCGCCCCGGCGACGAAGAAGAACAGGGTGTACAGGAGCCGGCCGGAATACTTCCCGTCGTACAGCACCTCGACGAGGAAGAAGACGAGGCTGCCGACCATGAGCATGACCAGCACCGGGCTGAGTGCGGTCACGACGTAGTCGGTGGCGGTCGGCGGCTCGCGGTCGGCGGGCATGGTGAGAAGACGCCGTCCGACGGTCACGGTTTCGGCGGCGGGTCGCGGAACCCCGGGGCGCCGGCCGGCCTGAACTTCTGGATCAGGTACGGTTCGGTGGGGACTCCTGGCGCGACCCACGGCACCAGCGGCAACAACCCGGGCGGGTACGTGGGCCGCCAGCCGGGCCGGTCGCCCACGACGGCCCGCCCGAGGATTGCCCGGGAGCAGAACGGGCACAGGGACGTGTCGTGGGCGGGAGGAAAGTAGGGGCAGCCGGGGAACAGGCGGCACCCGCAACCCGGGCCGACCAGTAACCGGGGTGTCGGCCCGGGGAGCCAAGCCTGCAAGGACTCGGCGTGCGTCCGGAACCCCGGGGCGGCCGCGACCTCGGCGAGCACCTCCCGCAGCTGCCCGGCCGTCAGCGCCTTCCCGTACTTCTTCCGCGCCCGCTCCTGCTCGCCCGCGGTGGCGAACCGGCCGAGAGCGGCCAGGAACAGGGCGTCTACCTGCTGTTCCGTCGGCCGGCCCGACTCCGCCAACTGACCCGCCAGCCGGTTGAGGGTGTCGCCCGCGCCACGGCCCGTGTTCGGGTCGAGGACGGGCGGCGCCGGCCGCGGCGCGGGCGCGACCTCCGGTCCCTGCCCGACCGCCACCCCGGCCGCCAGCACCACCGCGGTCGTCCACATGGGCTACCCTCCGGAACACTTCCCATCCTACCGCTTGAACCGCGGGGCCGGCCCGTCGAAAATAGCCCCGTCACCCCCGCCACCCGCCGTCCCACCCCATGCGCACCTCAACGCTCGCCGCGCTCGCCGTGTTGGCGGCCCCCGCCGCCCCCGCCGCCGAGCCGGTCGACGCCGACTTCTTCGAGAAGCGCGTCCGCCCCCTGCTCGCCGAACACTGCACCCGCTGCCACGACGCGAGCAAGCAGCGCGGCGGGCTGCGGCTCGACACCAAGGCCGCCTTCGCCAAGGGCGGCGACACCGGCCCGGCGGTCGTCCCCGGCGACCCGGACAAGAGCCTCCTGACCAAGGTCGTCCGGTACGGCGGCGACATCAAGATGCCGCCGAAGGGGAAGCTGGCCGACGCCGACCTCGCGCTGCTGGAGACGTGGGTGAAGGGCGGCGCCCCGTGGCCGGACGGCGCCGGCCCGAACCCGAAGGAGGCCGGCGACGAGTTCGACCTCCGCGCCCGGGCCGCCGCCCACTGGTCGTTCCAGCCGATCAAGCGGCCCCCGGTGCCGAAGGCCGGCCACCCGGTCGACGCCTTCCTTCGCGCCAAGCTCGACGCCGCCGGGCTGGCGTTCGCCCCGCCGGCGGACAAGCGCGTCCTCCTCCGCCGCGCCACCTTCGACCTGACCGGGCTGCCGCCGACCTCGGACGAGGTCGCCGCGTTCCTGAAGGACGAGTCGCCGGACGCCTACGAGAAGGTCGTGGACCGGCTGCTGGCGAGTCCGCACTACGGGGAGCGGTGGGGCCGCCACTGGCTCGACCTCGCCCGGTACGCGGAGACCCACGGGCACGAGTTCGACTTCGACATCCCCGACGCCTGGCGGTACCGCGACTACGTCGTCCGCGCCTTCAACGCCGACCTGCCGTTCGACCGCTTCCTCACCGAGCACCTCGCCGGCGACCTCCTCCCCGACCCGCGGTTCGGCCCGGACGGGACGAACGAGTCTCTGGTGGCGACCGGGTTCTGGTGGCTCGGGGAGGCGAAGCACTCGCCCGTCGACTCCCGGGCGGAACAGGCCGACCGGGTCGATAACCAGATCGACGTGTTCGGCAAGGCGGTCCTCGGGCTGACCATCTCCTGCGCCCGCTGCCACGACCACAAGTTCGACCCGATCGCGACCAAGGACTACTACGCCCTGTTCGGGGTGCTCGCCAGCACCCGCTACCACCGGGCCGACGCCGCCGACCCCGCCCCGACCGCCCGGCTCCTTGACGAGTTGAAGCGCCTCCGCCCGCCGGCGAGCGGGGGGCGTCGGCCCCGTGATGCGAAGACCGATCAGGGGGCCGACGCCCCCCGCTCGGCGGGTCAACTGTGGCGCGACAAGGCCACCGCGTTCGAGACGTTCGGCCCCGGGTGGCGGGCCCGCTGGGATGCGGCCGGGCTCGGCCTGCGGCCCGAGGCCGATGACGGGTTCCCGCACACCGGCCGCGAAGTCCGGAAGCTCGCCGGGGCGCTGCGGTCGCCGACGTTCACCATCGACAAGCCGTACCTGGCGGTGCGGGCCGCCGGGCGCGACGCCAAGGCCCGCGTCGTCCTGAACGGGCTGCAGCTCATCCAGAACCCGATCTACGGCGGCCTCGCCCACCCGGTGAACCACGGCGACGAGCTGCGGTGGGTGACCTTCGACCTGCGGATGTGGCGGGGCCAGCCGGCGTACCTGGAACTGCTCGACGAGGGGCCGGGGTACGTCGCCGCGACCGAGGCGTGGTTCGCCGACGCCCCCCCGCCGGCCGAGCCGGGGACCCGCGTCTCGCTCCCGGAGGCGGGTGACGACAAGGTCCGCGAGCTGGAGGCGAAGGTCCCCGACCCGCGGCTCGCCCCGACGGCCCGCGACGGGACCGGGATCAGCGAGCGGGTGTTCGTCCGCGGGAACCATAAGAGCCTCGGGGCTGAAGCCCCGCGCGGCTTCCTCGAAGCGTTCGGGAAGCCGCCGTTCGCCGGCCCCGGTAGCGGCCGGCTCGAGTTGGCCAAGGCGGTCACCGACCCGGCGAACCCGCTCGTCGCCCGGGTGCTGGTGAACCGGCTGTGGAAGCACCACTTCGGCGAGGGGCTGGTCCGGTCGCCCGACGACTTCGGCAAGCAGGGCCGCACCCCGACCCACCCCGAACTCCTCGACTGGCTCGCCGCCGAACTGGTCGACCAGAAGTGGTCGCTGAAGCGGATGCACCGGCTGATGCTCCTGTCGGCCGCGTACAAACAGTCGAGCCGGGCGACCGCCGAACAGGCGGCGAAGGCGGTCACCGCCGACCCGCTGAACGAACTCCTGCACCGGCAGAACCCCCGCCGGCTGGAAGCCGAGGCGGTCCGCGACGCGATCCTGGCGGTGTCCGGGCGGCTCGACCGCACCGCCGGCGGGCCGGGGGTGATGCCGCACCTCACCGAGCACTCGGTCGGGCGCGGGAAGCCGGCGGACAGCGGGCCGCTCGACGGCGGCGGGCGGCGGAGCGTGTACCTCGCCGTCCGGCGGAATTTCCTGAGCCCGATGTTCACCGCGTTCGACTACCCGACCCCGTTCACCACCATCGGCCGGCGGACGGTGTCGAACGTCCCGGCGCAGGCGCTGGTGATGCTGAACAACCCGTTCGTGCTCCAGCAGGCGGAGCTGTGGGCGAAGCGGGCGCTGGCGGAGCCGAACCGGACGGCGGCCCAGCGGGTGGCGGGGATGTACGAAGCGGCGCTCGGCCGGCCGCCGACCGCGGCCGAGTCGGAAGCCGCCGTAGGGTTCCTGAAGGGGCAGGCGGACGAGTACGGGGCGGCCGACCACCCGAAGGCGTGGGCCGACCTCGCCCACGTCCTGTTCAACGCGAAGGAATTCATCTTGGTGGAATGAAGGCGGACACCGAAACCGGAACCCAGGGCGGTGCCCTGGGCTGAGGTTGTGGCAGGCCTTCAGCCTGCGAGGCTCTGGACCCCGAAGGGGTCGCACAACCCCAGCCCAGGGCAACGCCCTGGGCGCCGTCCGGGTTCCGGTCGCCGGTACCGATTTCCGGTCCGGAAACCCCGTCGGCGGGGTTAAGATAACGCCTACCTACGCCCTCCCGCCTCCGGGCCACCGCCCATGCGACCGACCGTCCTCGCCGCGGCCCTCCTGTCCGCCGCGTCGCTGACCGCCGCCGACCCCCGCCCGACTGACCCGAAGGTCCGGTCCGGCACCCGCCTCACCCCCGACGCCCTCGACGCCCTGCTGGCGAAGGAACTGCCGGAGGCGGCCAAGTCGCCGGCCGCCTCGGACGAACTCTTCCTCCGCCGCGCCAGCCTCGACCTCGTCGGCCGGCCCCCGACCCCCGCCGAACTCGACGCCCTCCAGGCCGACACCTCCGCCGGCCGGCGGGCGGCCGCGGTCGACCGGCTGCTGGCGTCCGAGGAGTTCGGGCGGAACTGGGCGAACTACTGGAGCGACGCGATCAGCCACCGCGTCCCGCCGCCGGAACTCACCTTCCTGTCGTACAAAGAGTTCAAGGGCTGGCTCGCCGCCGGGCTGAACGCCGACCGCCCGTGGGACGCGGTCACCCGCGACGTCCTGACCGCCGAGGGGACCGTCAAGGACAACCCGCCGGCCGCGTTCGTCGGGTTCCACCGCGGCAACCCGACCAAGCTGGCCGCCGAGACCGCCCGCGTCTTCCTCGGCGTCCAACTCCAGTGCGCCGAGTGCCACAACCACAAGACGGACCACTGGAAGCGGCCGCAGTTTCACGGGCTGGCGGCGTTCTTCGTCCGGGCCGAGGGGAAGCTCGGGTCGGGCCAGAACAGCGCCGCGACGGCCGTCAAGGACAAGGGCAAGGGCGAGTACACGATGCCCTCGGCCAAGGACGCGAAGGCGAAGGGCACGGTCATGGCCCCGACGTTCCTCACCGGGGTCGCCTTGAAGGAGGGGGCGACGGACGCCGAGCGGCGCGGGTTCCTGGCCAAGGCGGTCACCGCCCCGGACAACCCGTGGTTCGCCGAGGCGTTCGCCAACCGGGTCTGGGGTCGGCTCATGGGCCGCGGGTTCTACGAGCCGGTGGACGACATGACCGACAGCCGGAAGCACGCCCTGCCGGCGGTCCACGCCGCCCTCGCCGACCACTTCGCCGCCGGGTTCGGCGTCAAGGACTTCTTCCGCCTCGTGGTCAACACGCAGGCGTACCAGCGGGAGAAGCTGCCGGGGGCGTTCCTCGCCGACCGGGCCGAGTCGTCCGCCCAGGCCGAAAAGCTCCGCGGGGACGAGGTGTTCGACTCGCTCGCCGCCGCCCTCGGGCTGCCGAACACGACCCCGCCGGCGGCCAAGGCGACCGGGGCGGTCCGGTTCCCGCCGCCGCCGAAGTCCACCCGCGACCTGGTGTGCGACCAGTTCGGGTTCGACCCGTCGTACGCCCCGGAGGAGCTGACCCGCACCCTCGGCCAGGCGATGTTCCTGATGAACAACGCCCAGGTGCAGGCCCAGATCGACGCCGACCCGAAGAGCGGCACCCGCCTCGCCAAGCTGCTCGCCGCCGTCCCCGACGACACGGCCGCCGCCGTCGCCCTGTTCCGCCAGGTGCTCGGCCGCCGCCCGACGGAGAAGGAGTTGGGCGTCGTGCTGGACCACGTCCGGGAGGTCGGCCGCCGCGGGCCGGCGTTCGAGGACGTGCTCTGGGGCCTGGTGAACTCGGCCGAGTTCACGACGCGGCGGTGAGCCCGTACACCGGGTGGCCCGCCCGGGGTTGAAACCCCGGGCTTTCACCGGTGACCCCTTCGGGGTCCATGCGTTTTGACCCCGAAGGGGTCACCGAGAATAGCCCGGGGTTTCAACCCCGGGCGGCTTCCCCCGAGAGGGTCGCGCCGCACATGCCGAACACCTTCCTGAGCGTCGGGACGACCGCGGACGGGGTGCCGGACCGCCGCGGGTTCTTCCGCACCGCGGCCGCCGGCCTCGGGGCACTCGCGGCCGGGTGGCGCGGCACCCTCGCCGCCCGGGCCGGGGAGCTGAAGGCCCGCGGCAAGGCGATGATCCTGCTGTGGATGGACGGCGGGCCGAGCCAGTTCGACACGTTCACCCCGAAGCCGGGGTCGGCCAACCAAGGCCCGGCCCGGCCGATCGCCACGGCCGTTCCCGGGGTGCAGATCGCCGACTTCCTGCCAAAGACCGCCGGGGTGATGGACAAGATCGCCCTGATCCGGTCGATGCGGACGAAGGAGGCGGAGCACGACCGGGCGATCCACCACCTCCGCACCGGGTACCAAATCTCGCCGGCGGTGCGGTACCCGACGTGGGGGTCGGTGGTCGCCCGGGACCGGTTCGACCCCCACTTCGAGCTGCCGGCGTTCGTCCGGGTCGGGAAGCCGCGGATCGCCACCCGGGACGTGGACGCCGGCGCCCTCGGGGTGCGGCACGCCTCCTTCAACATCGACCTCCCCGGCCGGCTCCCGCCGGACGCCACCCCGGCGGTGCCGGCGGACGTGCTGCGGCGGCGGATGGCGCTGGCCGGCAGGCTCGACGCCGAGTTCGCGGCGGCCGGCGGGTCGGTCCCGGTGAAGGAGAAGGCGGAGGTGTACGACCGGACCGGGCGGTTCGTGCTCAGCCCCCGGCTCGGCGTGTTCGACCTGGACCGCGAGCCGGCGAAGCTGCGGGACGCGTACGGCCGGAACGCGTTCGGCCAGGGGTGCCTGCTGGCGCGGCGGCTGGTCGAGAGCGGGGTGAGCTTCGTGGAGGTGATCAGCACCGGGGACAAGCGGGACGCCGGGTGGGACACGCACGGGAACGGGTTCGAGGACACCCCGCACCTGTGCGGGCAGGCCGACCCGGGGTACGCCGCCCTGCTCCGCGACCTGGCCGACCGCGGGATGCTCGACAGCACCCTGGTGGTGTGGATGGGCGAGTTCGGGCGGACGCCGAAGATCAAGGCGGACGGCGGCCGGGACCACTACGCCCGCGGGTGGCCGGTGGCGCTGGCCGGCGGCGGGGTGCGCGGCGGGCAGGTGATCGGGGCGACGGACAAGGACGGGGTGGACGTCTCCGACCGGCCGGTGGACGTGCCGGACCTGTTCGCGACGTTCTGCAAGGTGCTCGGGATCGACCCGGACGGGGAGTACGTGGCCCCCGGCGACCGGCCGATCAAGGTGGTCGAGGGCGGGGCGGTGGTGAAGGAGTTGTTCTCCTGACGGGCCGCCGGCACCGGTCGGAGACCTGTGCCACAAGAACGACGCCCGGTGGCACGTGTGCCACCGGGCGTCGTCGGTTTCCGAACTCACCCGAACTCAGGCCGCCACCTTCCGGCGGAGGCGGCGGCCGACGAGGCCGACCGCGCCGGCCGCCAGCAGCGTCATGCTGGCCGGCTCCGGCACCGCCGCCGTCGGCGGGGTCGCGCCGCCGGCGAACCCGGCCCCGGTCAGGGTGATGGTGTACGGGCCGAAGTCCGACAGCCCGTCGTCGACGAAGTCGACGAACGCGCCGCGCCCGGCGATCGGAGCCAGGACCCCCGTGAACGTGTCGGGGAAGATCTCCAGGCCCGCGGAGTTGATCGGGTCGCTGTCGAACGTCGAGATGACGAGGAGGTAGTCGCCCGGCGCCAGCGCCGTGAGCAGCGGGTTGCCGGCCGGCAGGGTGGACGTCACGCCGGTGGCGTCGTCGTTGAAGGCGATGCCGGTGCCGTCCAGGTTGAACAGGTACAGCTGCGTGTCGAGGAGCGACCCCGCCGTGGTCGCGGAGAAGGTCAGCGGGTTGGTGATGCTGATCCGGAACACGTCGGCGAACTCGACGACGTCGATCGAGCCGGTGATCGAGTCGAGCGGGCCGACGCCGACGGTGATCTGGGCGGTGCCGGGCGTGTCGCCGGCGTCGCCGACCTCGACGAACGGGGCCGCGACCCCCGTCGAGGTGACCGCGAGGACGGCCGCGAGGGCCGCCCCCATCTTCCAGGTGTTGCGCACAGGTGCACTCCTTCCTCGGTAGACACCCCCGGGATACCAGCCTGGAGAGATGGGCAGTAGGGGCGACTCAAGAAATGGTAATCGGCCCCTCTCTGTCGTCAATCTAGATCGTGACGAAGACAGCAAATTCATGCGGCACACACAATTACACGATGTCGACCGTTGGTATTATCCATTCGCGGGATCCGGCTCGATGGGTCATTCCTGCACCCCCCGGCTTCCGCGCTGAAGGTTACGGTTCCGACCCCGATGCCGCCGGCGCGGCCGGAGCCTTTTAAGGGCGAGTCGTCCGGCGGGCCGTCAGTGCCCGGAGCCGCGCATGGGCCGTCCCGGACTGCCCCGGGCCGCTCGATCATTACCGACCCGATGGTGAACGACGACCCACCCGGCCGCAGCATGTCGGGGGGCGGGAGCAGGTCGTTCGGCCGGCGGGCCAGCGCCAGGCTGACCGCGACGCAGTCACCGCGGCGGGCGTGCTCACGGGCCTCGTCCAGCGTGGCGCAGTACTGGACGTGCCGGTCGCAACTCGCGCAGTGCCGCCGGTTCTCGTCCGCGGTCGGGGTGAGCCGGTCCCACCGCTGCGGGCACTCGAACTCGAACGCCACCCGGCACGCCTCCAGCGCGGGGTGGCTCACGGTCCGGAGCCAGGCCGGGTCGAGCGCGGCGGCGAGGGTCTGGAGCTTGTGCAGCCAGCGGGCGCGGTTCAGGCCGCGCTCGGGACGGGCGGCGAGACGGAGTTCGAGGCGGAGGAAGTCGGACTTGGCCCGGCCGGCGGGGTCGCACCGCTCGTCGAGCCAGTCGGCGTAGGCGAGCCGGCCGGTGTCGTCGGCCGGGTTGTCGAGCAGCGTGCGGAGGAAGCCGGCTTCGTCGTCCAAGGCGGGCTCCGGGCGGGGGCGGGTGTCGCTCGGACACCTCACCCCCGCCCGGGGTTCGCCGGTCGGGGTCAGAAGTCAGTCGGGACGACCACCCCGTCCTTCCGCCCGGCGAGGTAACGGAGGACGTTCGGGTCCCCGCCCGGGCGGAAGTACCGGATCGACCCGTCGGCGAACGCGAAGTCCGCACCGCTCCCGGCGTGCTTGGAGCTGAACGCCTGCGGGGCCGGGCCGTTCACCCGCGAGTCCCCGGCGTCCAGGCACCACATCACGTCGCTGATCCGGTACGACGCCCCGGGCGCGTGGTACCCGGTCATCCCGACCCACAGGGCGGCGATCTTCCCGCCCGCCGGGTCGGACGTGCACTCCCCGACCACCACCGTGTTGCTCGCCCCGTCCGGGATGTCCGCGAACCGGGTCTTGCTGTTGTGGAACATCACCCCGCCGAGGTCCTGGTCCGGGACGAACCCAGGGGGGTCGAGCGGGGCGTACACCGCCCGGTAGTTGCTCGTCCCGTGCTCGTACCGGTCCGGGTTCAGGGCCGGGCCGGTGTCCGACGGGCAGCGGAACATGGGCAGGGCCGTCTGGCTGGCCCCGACCGGGGCGACGTGGGCCGGGAGGACCGTGGCCTGCCCGCCCCCGAACGGGGCCGTCCCGACGTTCAGGGTCTGCTTCAGCGCGTCCTGCTCGACCTGCGGGAGGATGAACGCCCCCCACCCCCATCCGGGGGCGTACCCGGCCGACTTGTACGCCGGCGGGAACGCCCCGTACAGCTCGGCGTAGCTCTGGATCCCGAGCGACAGCTGCTTCAGGTTGTTCCCGCACTTCAGCTTACTGGCCGACTCCCGGACCTTCTGGACGGCCGGCAGCAGCAGCCCGACCAGGACGGCGATGATCGCGATCACGACCAACAACTCGATCAGGGTGAACGCGGGACGGCGGTCCCGCGCACCCCGGCACGGGGGTACGCAGCGGGGCACGTGAGTGGCCTCCGGACGAGCGGCGGGCGAGACGAGTGCTTGCGGCCCGGGGCGACAGTGAACGAGTGCGGGCCGCGCGAGTGAGAGAGGTCGGAGTGAGTTAACCACGCTTTCCGGTGAGTGTCAACCGTGGACCGCCGGCCGAACCCATTTTTCCCTCACCGATTATGGCGGGCGAAGAATCCGCCGGCCCCGGCGCCCGTCCAACGATTCGGGTGCCGATCGCAACGGTCGGACCGAGTTAACCACGGTCACGAACGACCGGGCTCACGCGGCCGTGGTCATGCCGGCCGTCGTCCGGCGGTTCACCCGGAAGCGGCGGAAGCCGTTGCTGGCGGCTCTCGACCGGACCGACGTGCGGGGGTTCCACACCCCGATGGGGGCGGCCGTCCTGCTGTGATGCAATTACACCGACGGGTAACTTCCTCGCCGCCGGAACGGCTTCGAGGTGGCCTGTCGCGGTTGCTCGTGACCATGCCCTCTGGCGGGGCCGGGTGACGTGGCGGGTCCCGGCCGAGGCGGTCCCAACCGGATGGGCCCCCGGTGCCGCCGGCCGGCGGCACCGGGTCGAGTCACATCGGGAGCGGAGTGTTCGGCTTCACCGTCTTGTCCTTCGGCTGGGGCTGCGGCTGAGGCGGCTGGGGTTGCTCCGGCTTCGAGTCCGGATTCGACCCGCACCCGGCCGCGGCGACGGCCGCGACCAGTACCAGGACGGGGACGGTCCGACGCATCCTCTCCCCCGGTTAGAAGTCGAAGACGACGAGGACGCCGTCCTTGCGGCCGGCGAGGTAGCGGAGCTGGTTCGGGTCCCCGCCGTTGCGGAAGAACCGGACCGACCCGTCGGCGAACCCGAAGTACACCCCGCCGTGGTGCCGGCTGCTGAACGCCTGCGGGGCCGGCCCGTTGACGGTCGCGGCGTCGAAGTCCATCCACCACATCACGTTGCTGATCCAGATCGAGTTGGCCGCCCCGCCGGGGGCCGGGTGGAGCCCGGTCATCCCGGACCACACCGCCGCCCGCTTGGTCACGTCCAGCGGGTTGCTCGGGAGCGGGGTGCCGTCCCACATGCACTCGCCGACCGCCAGGGTGTTCGACGTCCCGTCCGGGACCTGCTCGAGCCGCACCTTGCTGTTCTGGAACAGCATCCCGCCGAGGTCCTGGTTGCCGATGAAGAGCCCGTGCTGCGGGTTGATGTCCGGCCCGCTCGGCCCCATGATGGCCCGGTAGTTGGACATGCCGTGGTTGAGCCGCGGGGCGTTCAGGTCCGGGCCGACGTCCGACGGGCAGCGGTACACCCGGACCCGGGTCTGCGACAGCTGGCCGGCGACCTGTGCCGGGGTCGCCATGGCCGGGACGGGGGTGGTGGCGGGGGGGAGGACGCCGAACACGGCCTCCGGGAGCCCCAGCCCCCGGTACAGCGGCTCCTGCTCGACCTGCGGCAGGATCAGCGCGCCCCAGCCCCACCCCGGCTGGGTGGTGCCCGGGCTCGGGGTCTTGTACGCCGGCGGGAAGTGGCCGTTGGCGCTGGCGTAGTTGTGCAGGCCGAGGCACTGCTGCTTCAGGTTGTTCTGGCAACTGGCCCGGGAGGCGGCCTCGCGGGTCTTCTGGACGGCCGGCATCAGCAGGCCGACCAGGACGGCGACGATGGCGATCACCACCAGCAGCTCGATCAGGGTGAACGCGGGACGGCGGCCCGGCGCACCCCCGCGCAGGGGTACGGAGTGGGACACGTGTGTGGCCTCCGAGGCGAACGACGAGCGAGACGGATCGCTGCGACCCGGGGCGGCGGAGAGCGAGTATGTTCGGTCGGGACGCGAGTACGAGAGAGGTCAAGGTGAGTTAACCAGTTCCTCACGTGAGTGTCAACCGCCGAATCCCGGCCGCACCCATTTTTCATTCACCCGCCCGGCCGCCCGGGGAATCCGCCGCCCGCCCACGGCCGTCCAACGATTCGGGTACCGGCCGCCCCGGCCGGCCCGCTACAATCCGGGGGTCACCGCCCCCCACCGCCGGACCGCCATGCCCCGCGACCCGTACGACGTCCTCGGCGTCTCGAAGACCGCGACCGCGGACGAGATCCAGAAGGCGTACCGCAAGCTGTCGAAGAAGCACCACCCGGACCGCAACCCCGGGGACAAGGCCGCCGACGCCGCGTACAAGGAGATCCAGGAGGCGTTCGAGACGCTCGGGGACGCGACCCGGAAGGCGAACTTCGACCGGTACGGGTTCGCCGGCCCGCCGCAGGCCGGGTTCCCGGGCGGCGGGTTCCCCGGGGGCTTCCCGGGCGGGGGCGGCGGGGTGAACCTCGACCCGGAGATGGCCGAGGAGCTGTTCAAGCGGTTCACCGGCGGGGCGGCCGGGGGCGCGGGCGGGTTCGACCTGAACGACCTGTTCGAGCCGGGCCGGCGGCGGGCCAAGACCCGCCCGCGCCGCCCGGCCGCGGACCCGGTCGAGGCGGCGGTCGAGGTGCCGTTCGACGTGGCGGCGAACGGCGGGTCGATCGCCATCGAGGTCGGCGGGGACCGGATCGACGTGCGCGTCCCGGCCGGGATCGAGGACGGGAAGCGGCTGCGGGTGAAGGCGGACGAGGCCCGCCCGCGGGACGTGATCCTGACGGTGAAGGTGGCCGCCCACCCGTACTTCCGCCGGGAGGGGTCGGACGTCTACCTGGACGTGCCGATCAGCCTGCCGGAAGCGGTGCTCGGGGCGAAGGTGGAGGTGCCGACGGTCGGCGGGGAGCGGCTGGAGGTGAAGGTGCGGCCGGGCACGTCGTCGGGGGCGAAGCTGCGGCTCCGCGGGAAGGGCGTGGCCGGCGGCGACCAGTACCTGGTGTTCAAGGTGGTGGTGCCGGCCGGGGAGGTGGACGAGGCGAGCCGGAAGCTGGTCGAGGGGTTCGCGGAGAAGAACCCGCAGGCCCCGCGGGCGAACGTCCCGTGGGCGTGACCGGGGCGAACCACCGGCCGAGAGGGCGGGTCTGGTCCGACGTGGCACCGGCATTCCTGCCGGTGTTGCTTTGCTCGCACCGTCAGGAATGCCGGTGCCACGGAAGACAGAGATGGCCCCGCCGCTGACGTTCCCGCAAGCCCACCGGCTGAAGACCCCGGCCGAGTTCGACCGCTGCTACAAGCGGAAGCGGTCGGCGTCCGACGCGGTGCTGGTGGTGTACGCCTGCGAGAACGGGCTGCCACACCCGCGGCTCGGCTGCTCGGTGTCGCGGAAGGTCGGGAACGCGGTCGTCCGGAACCGGTACAAGCGGCTGTTCCGGGAGGCGTTCCGGCTGGCCCAGCACGACCTGCCGGCCGGCGTCGACCTGATCCTGATCCCGCGGCCGGGCGGCGAGCCGACGCTGGAGGCGGTGCGGGGGTCGCTGGTGGCGCTGGCCCGGCAGGCGGCCCGGAAGCTCGGCCCAAAGCCCAGTCCCGCTACTTGACCTCGACCTCGATCGGGGCCGCCGCGGACCGGATCGTGCCGGACTCGAACACCACCGTCACCGTGTACTTCCCGGGCTTGGGCTTGTGGCCCGGCTTGACGGTGTGCCACAGCAGGTGGAGCGGGCGGCACTCCTTCCCGCCGGGCGCGATCTCGTACGTCCGTTCCGGGATCACGATCGAGTCGTTGATGTACGGGAGGACCGGGTTTGAGACTTCCTTCCCGGTCGAGTCCGTGGTTCTGGCGTAGAGGCGGTCCCTCAAGTCGTCCCGGGACGAGACCGTGATCGGGGCGCCGGTCCGGTTCGTCAGGGTGACTTCGACCCAGAGCCCGTCGTCCGCGACCCGGCCGCCGCCGGCCGGGATCGGGGTCCGCTCCACGGTGCAGACGATCCGCGGCAGGTCGGCGCTCTTCGGGACGGGCGCGGCCGGGGCCAGCGCGATGAGGAGCGGGATGAACACGTCGGAACCCTCCGCGGCCGGGGAATACGCCCCCGATCCTACCCGGACCCGCGGCGGGTTCCAATGGCTCTGGCGCGGCCCCGCCCTCGCCCTCGCGGCCGGGATGATCCTGTGCGTCCGCGGGTACCAGCGGGTGATCCGCCCGCTGCTCCCGCCGACGTGCAAGTTCACCCCCGGGTGCAGCGAGTACTTCATCCTCTCCGTGAAGAAGTATGGCCCGGTGGTCGGCTGCGCGAAGGGGGTGTGGCGGGTGTGCCGGTGCAACCCGTGGAGCCGCGGCGGGTACGACCCGCCGTGAAAACCGTCCCAGGGCAACGCCCTGGGGCGTAAGCCGGACCCCCCGACCGCGGTCACTTCTTCTTCCCCTTCTCGTCCCAGTTCGCCTTGATCTCGTCCTCGCTCACCTTCGACTCGACCCCGTCCTTCGGCACGTCGAGCTTGCAAATCCAGAGCAGGGCGTTCAGCACCACCTTGCGGAAGTCGTCGTTCGCCCAGTTCCGGTGGAAGTGCCCGCCGGTGAACCCGACCCCCCGGCCGCCGTCCGGCCGCTCGGCCGCCCACATCATCACCTCCGCCCGCCCCTTCGCCTCCTGGATGTGCGGGTACGGCCCCTTCGGGTACACGTACGGGCCGTCCCGGACCGCGTCCGGCGGGACCGCCGACAGGACCGGCGTCACCCCCTTCATGCCGTCCCGGAACCGCATGTTGAAGTACCACTCGTCCTTCACCGCGAACGGCCGCACGCCGTTGGCGACCGGGTGCTTCGGGAACTCCTTGAACTCCGGCGCCCACATCGGGTTGCACGAGTACAGGTGCTCGTAGTACCCGCCGATCCAGTCGGTGAACTCCGGGCCGCCGAGGTCCTTCAGCACCTCCACCCCGTAGTGGGCGCACATCAGCCCGACCCCCTTCGCCATCAGCTTGCCGATCCGCTCCAGCCGCTTCTCCCGGACGAGCGGGTGGTTCGCCCCGCCGTCGGCGAAACACAGGATGCCGTCGGCGGTGTCGAGGACCGAGTCGTCCTTGGGGTACCCGCTCTTGAGGACGACCGTCTCCAGCCCCTTGACCGGCTTCAGACACTTCTCCAGGAGCAGGACGCCGGCGTTGAACTCGTGGTCCCCGGGGCCGTGGCTCGGGGCGCCGGCGAGCAGCACCAGCGTCTTCGGCTTGTCGGCCGCCCGGAGCGGGGGGCGTGAGCCCCCTGTGAGCCCGACGGCGGAGGCGGCGAGGAACGCGCGGCGGTCGAGCGGCATAGCTTCTCTCGTCGGGGTGAAATGTCCGGGCGGGCGGGGCGAAGTACGCCGGCCGCGCAAGGGGCGTGGGGGCGGGCCGTTTTCCCGCAGATTTAGTGTCCGGGTCCGCCGCCGATTTGCTACTTGTGGGGTGAGATTTCCCCGACCCGCGCGAGGTGCGACGTGGACGGCGCCGGCCACACCCCGGTGATGGGCGAGGACGACCGGGCGGCCGCCCGGGAGCTGAGCCTCCGCGGGGCCCGGCCGCCGGCCGAGGTGCCGGGGTACGCCCCGGAGCGGCTGCTCGGGCACGGGGCGTACGGCGAGGTGTGGGTGGCGGTCAACCGGAACAGCGGGCGGCGGGTGGCGGTCAAGTTCTTCACCCGCCGCGGCGGGGCCGACTGGGCCGGGCTGGCCCGCGAGGTGGAAAAGCTCCGGTACCTGTTCTCCGACCGGCACGTGGTCCAACTGTTCGAGGTCGGGTGGGAGGCGGACCCGCCGTACTACGTGATGGAGTACCTGGAGAACGGGTCGCTGGAGGACCTGCTCCGGGCCGGGCCGCTCCCGGCCGAGGACGCGGCCGGGTACTTCCGGGAGGTCGCCGTCGGACTCGTCCACGCCCACGACAAGGGCGTCCTCCACTGCGACCTGAAGCCGGCGAACATCCTGCTCGACCAGGACCGCCGGCCGCGGCTCGCGGACTTCGGCCAGTCCCGGCTGGCGCACGAGACCGCCCCGGCCCTCGGGACGCTGTTCTACATGGCCCCGGAGCAGGCGGACCTGTCGGCCGCGCCGGACGCCCGGTGGGACGTGTACGCCCTCGGGGCGGTGGCGTACCGGATGCTCACCGGGGCGGCCCCGCACCAGGACGCGGGGGCCGTCTCCGGCGGCGGCCTGGAGGCGCAGCTCGCGGCGTACCGGAAGCTGATCCTCAGTTCCCCGCCGCCGGCCGCCCACCGGGACGTCCCCGGGGTGAACGCCGAACTGGCCGGGATCGTCAGCCGGTGCCTGGACCCGACCCCGGGCCGGCGGTTCCCGAACCCGCAGGCGGTGGTCACGGCCCTGGACGCGTGGCGGCTCCGCCGGGTCCGCCGGCCGGTGCTGGCGCTGACCGCGGCCGGGGCGGGGTTGGTGATGCTGGCCCTGGCGGCGGTCGGGTCGTACCTGTTCCGGACGAGCGTGAACACCGCCCGGGAAGGGGTGGTGGAGCAGGCCCTGCGGGCGAACGACTTCGCCGCCGAGACGGAGGCCGGGCAGCTCGCGTTCCGGACCCAGTTGCGGTGGGTGCAGCTCGACGCCGCGTCCCGGAACGCGGAGGTGCGGGCGCTGCTGGCGGCCGCGCCGGCCGACCCGGCGGCGGGGGAGAAGTTGGACAAGCTGCTCGGGGAGCGGCGGGCGCGCGGGAACCGGCAGTTCCCCGCCCCGGACCAGGCGTCGGTGTGGTTCGCCGACGACGCCCGCGGGTACCAGTGGGCGACCGACCCGCCGTACCCGGCCCACCGCGGCATCTACCGCGGGTACCGGGACTACTTCCACGGCCTCGGGCGGGAGCTGCCGGACGGGACCCCGGCCCCGCAGGTGGTGCCCGGCCCACACCGGTCGGTGGCGTTCCGGCGGGTGCTGGAGGCCGGCCCGGTCTGGTCGGTGGCGTACAGCGTCCCGGTCGGGGACAAGGGGGCGGCGCCGGCCGGCGTGGTCGGGATGACGGTGGACCTGAAGGAAGGCCGGGTCGACCCCGGGCCGCGGTTCGCGGTCCTGGTGGACGTCCGCCCGGACGCGAAGAACGGGAAGCGGGGGCTGGTGCTGCGGCACCCGTACTGGGCGCAGGTGGGCGGCGCGGAGGACCCGCCGCTGTACTACGCCGACGACGTCGTCCGGTGGGCCGACTCCGGGGCCGGGGCGGGCGAGTTCCCGTCGGCCGGGGACTACGCCGACCCGATCGCCACCGACCGCCCGGAGTTCGCCGGGCCGTGGCTGGCGTCGGTCGCCAAGGTGCGGGTCGGCCCGGAGCGGGTCGACACCGGGTGGGTGGTGGTGGTGCAGGAGCGGCGGGACGAGGTGCTCGGGCCGGTGGCCGCGCTGCAGTGGCGGCTGCGCATCGGGGCGGTGGTCGGGGCGCTGGCGCTCTTGGTCATCACCGCGGTCGTGTGGGCCGGGACGGTGTCGGTGCTGGACGGGGCCCCGAAGTCGCGGGTGACCCGGCTGCTCCGCCGGTGGGCCGGGCTGCCGACCGGGACGGCCGGGTCGGCGGCCGCGACCGGGAGCCTGCGGACCGGCGGGGCGGAGGCCGGGCCGCGGACGGTCCGGGCCGCGGACACGTCGCCGCAGGGGCCGGCGCCAAAAGGTCCCGGTTAGCGACGCGTCGAAGACGCGTCTTCGACGCGTCGCTAACCGGGGAGGCACGAGGTCCACCCATGCTGCTCGTCGCGCAAGGCCCGGCCGCCGCCGACACCTGGTCCCGCCCGCTCCCGGCGGACGGGACCGTCGTCCTCGGCCGGGACCCGGGGGCGTGGGCCGCCGCGTGGGAGCCGTTCCTGGCCCGCCGGCACGCCGAGCTGACCGCCCGCGGGGACCGGCTCAGGGTCCGCCGGCTGCCGGCCGCCGCGAACCCGGTGTTCCACGCCGGCCGCCCGGCCGACGCGTTCGACCTGCGGCCCGGCGGGGCGTTCGTCGTCGGCCGGACCACGTTCACCTTCGCCGACCCGGCCACCCCCACCTACGGCCCGCCGGCCGACCCCGCGGACGGCCCGGTCCGGACCCTCGCCGCGGCGCACGGGGAACTCGACCGGCTCGCGTTCCGGGACGCCCCGCACCGGCTCGACGTCCTGAGCAAGCTGCCCGGCGTCATCGCCGGGGCGGCCGACGACGCGGACCTGTCCGCCCGGCTGTGCGACATGCTCCTGGCCGGGGTCCGCAAGGCCGACGCGGTCGCCCTGGTCACCCCCGGGAGGGTGCTGCACGCCGACCGCCGGCGGGCCGGGCCGCCGTTCGAGCCGAGCCGCCGGCTGGTGGCCGAGGCGGTCGGGGCGAAGGCCCGGACGGTGCTGCACGTGTTCGGCGGGAAGGCCGCAGCCGGGGAGCAGTCGTTCACCCTCCAGGCCGGGTACGACTGGGCGTTCTGCACCCCGGTCCCGGGCGACGCCTGCCAGGGGTGGGCGGTCTACCTCACCGGCCGGTCCGGCGGGGCGGACGCGTCCACCCTGCTCGCCCCGTGGGCGGAGAACGACCTGCGGGACGACGTCAAGTTCGCCGAGCTGGTCGCCGACGTCCTCGGGGCGCTGCGGTCGGTGCAGGTGCTGCGGGAGCGGCAGGGGGTGTTCCGCCGGTTCTTCTCCCCGGGGGTGATGAACCTCTTGTCCGGCCGGGACGCGGGCCTGGCGCTGGAGCCGCGCGAGGCGGACGTGACCGTGCTGTTCTGCGACCTCCGCGGGTTCTCGCGGGAGGTGGAGCGGGCCGGGACGGACCTGCTGGCGGTGCTGAACCGGGTCAGTGCCGCCCTCGGGGTGATGACCGAGAACATCCTCCGCCACCGCGGGGCGATCGCCGACTTCCTCGGGGACGCGGCCCTCGGGTTCTGGGGCTGGCCGCTCGACCACCCGACGAAGGCGGAGGACGCGTGCCGGGCGGCGCTCGGGATCCGGGCCGCGTTCGAGACGGCGGCGCGGGAGCCGGGGCACCCGCTGGCCGGGTTCCGGGTCGGGGTCGGGGTGGCGAGCGGGCGGGCGGTGGCCGGCGGGATCGGGACGGCCGACCAGGCGAAGGTGACGGTGTTCGGGCCGGTGGTGAACCTGGCCTCGCGGCTCCAGGACATGACCAAGCTGTTGCGGGTGCCGATCCTGCTGGACGAGCCGACGGCGGAGGCGGTGCGGGCGCACACCCCGCCGGACGTGGCCCGGGTGCGGCGGCTCGCCCGGGTGAAGCCGTCCGGGCTGAGCACCCCGCTGACGGTCGCCGAGCTGGTGCCGCCGGCCGGCCCCGGCGAGGTGCTGACGAACGAGCACGTGGCGGCGTACGAGCAGGGGCTGGAGGCGTTCCACGCCGGGGAGTGGGACGACGCCCTGCGGTTGCTCCGGCAGTTGCCGGCGGAGGACCGCGGGACGGACCTGCTGACGCAGTTCATCCTGACGAACAACCGCACCCCGCCGACCAACTGGCCCGGGGTGATCCCGCTCGGGAGCAAGGGCTGACCCGGCGAGCGGGGGGCGTCAGCCCCCTGATCCGTCGACGGATCAGGGGGCTGACGCCCCCCGCTCGCCGTCACTCGTACTCCACCCACCCGTCGCGGCGGCGGCCGGCGTTGTCCGCCTGCCAGTACCGCCCAGTCGCCGCGTCGAGGCACGTCAGCCACCCGCCGGCGTACGCGTGGGTGTCGACGCACACTGCCCCGGGCACCACCTTCGGCTCCCCTGACCGCTGCGACGTGTGCCCGCACACCACCAACTTCCCGGTGTAGTGGCACATCCACTCCGGCAGGTACTCCCAGAACAGGGCGTAGTCCGGCTGCTCGTCCAGCGGCACGTCCGGCAGGACGGTCGCGTGGGCGAAGATGAAGTGGTCCGCCTCGTGGTAGTCGACGAGGCCGTGTTCGAGGAAGTCCCAGTGGGCGGCCGGGACGCTCCGGAACGTGCCGGGGCGGGCGGGGGTGCCGTAGGACGCGAGCGCCTGCACCCCACCGACCGCCAGCCACGTCTCCCGGTCGCCGCGGCCGCCGCGCCGGGCGTTCACCATCATCAGCTCGTGGTTGCCGCGGAGGCAGACGAGGTTCAGGTGCCCGCGCAGCCCGATCAGCCGGTCGAGGACGCCGCGGGTGTCCGGCCCGCGGTCGACGTAGTCACCCAGGGTGACGACGAGGTCGTCCGGCGTCGGGTTCACCCGGTCGAGGAGGGCGTCGAGCGGGCGGAGGCAGCCGTGGATGTCGCCGATCGCCAGCACGCGCATGCGGAAGTGCTCCGGGGCCGCCTCCCAGTATAACACCGCCATGCCGATCCTCCTCTTCGACATCGACGGGACGCTGATCCGCAGCGGCGGGGCGGGCAAGGCGGCGATGGAAGGCGCCCTGCGGGACGAGTTCGGGGTGGCCGAGATCCGGGACGTGGTGTCGTACGCCGGCCGGACCGACCGGGTGATCGGCCGGGACCTGCTCGCCGCCCACGGCGTCCCGCCGACGCCCGAGAACCAGGCCCGGCTGCAGGCCGCGTACCTGGCGCACCTGCCGCCGAGCCTGCGGGCCCACGGCGGGCACGTCTGCCCGGGCGTGAGCGAGCTACTGAACGAGCTGCGGACCCGGCCGGGGGTGGTGCTCGGGCTGCTGACCGGGAACGCGCGGGCCGGGGCGGAGCACAAGCTCGGGCACTTCGGGCTGTGGGACTACTTCGGGTGCGGCGGGTTCGGGGACGACCACTACGACCGGGACGACGTGGCCCGGGCGGCGGTCGCCGGGCTGCGGGACCACCTCGGCCGCGACTTCGACCCCGCCGACGTGTGGGTGATCGGGGACACGCCGCTGGACGTGCAGTGCGCGCGGGCGGTGGGGGCGAAGGCGGTGGCGGTGGCGACCGGGTGGCACCCACTGGACGAGCTGGCCGGGCACCGCCCGGACTTCGCGATCGCCGACCTGTCGAACCCGGAGGAGTTGCTGCGCGTCTGGAGGTGACGGCCGGGCGGGACTTCTTCCCCTCGCCCCCGGAGGGGGAGAGGGCGGTCGGGAGCGGAGCGACCGGCCGGGTGAGGGGGCGGCGTCCGGAGGGATCCGGGGGCGGTGACCTTCCCGGGTGCCTCGGTACGCTTCCCCCTCACCCGGCTCGCGGCCTTCGGCCGCTCGCCGCCCTCTCCCCCTTTCGGGGGCGAGGGAGACCAAGACCCCGGCCGCCGGCCGGAGTTTTCTCATGCTCACCTGGGCGGCGCACGCGGGGGGGGTCACGTCGGTGGCGTTCGTGCCCGGCGGCGGGCTGCTGTCGACCGGCACCGACGGGGTGCTGAGGCACTGGGACGCGGCCACCGGGGCGGAGCACCGGTCGTGGAAGCTCGCGGCCGGCGGCGAGGAGTGGAGGTTGATCCGCGCCGTGAGCGAGTCGACCGGGCGGTACGCCGTGGTGGGCATCCGGACCGAGGGCGTCCGGGTGTTCGACCTGTCGGACGGTAACGTCACCAACGAACTCCGGTGGCACCGGTTGTACGCGCTCGCCCCGTCCCCGGCCGGCGACACCGTGTTCTGCGCCGGCATCCCGGTCGGCCCGGCGGTCGTCGCCGAGGTCCGCCCGTCGGCCGGCCGGCCGGTCTTCCGGCCGGTCCGTGGGGGGTTCGGGGATGGGGCGGGGTTGGCGATCGCCCCCGACGGGTCGCAGGTCATCATCGGTCGGAACCGGCTGGCGTGGCCGTCCGGGAAGTTGGCCGGACCGGTCAGCCTCGCCACCGGCAGCATGTTCGCCGTGTCGCCCGACGGGGACAAGCTGTTCGGCGCGAACGGCGCCCGGCTGATGGTGTGGGGGATGCAGACCGGGGCGGTGCGGCAGAAGCTGAAGGGCCACCTCGCCACCATCACCGGGCTGACCACCACGCCGGGCGGCCGCAAGCTCTGGACCGCGTCCGCCGACGCGACCGTCCGGCGGTGGGACGTCGAGACGTACCGCTGCGAGAAGTGCTACGCCCTGAAGGTCGGCCCGCTCGGGTGCGTGGCGGTGTCCCCGGACGGGCTGACGGCCGCCGCCGGCAGCGCCCACAGCGGCCGCGTCGCGGTGTGGGACCTGGATTGACCGGCGCGGTACGATAGCAGCAAACCTCCTCCCGCCCCGAGGCCGCACCATGCCGCGCGACGACGACCCCGACCCGCTCGGCCCGGCCCGCCCGCTCCTGGTCACCGCCCTCCGGCTCGGGGGCAAGGCGGCCGACGCCGGCGACCCGCAGGGGGCGTACGACCTGCTCGCCTGCGCCGCCCGCCTGGCCCGGAAGGTGAAGGGCCTCGGCGAGGTCGCCGACTTCCGCCTCGAGCGCGCCCTCGACGACGCCGAGAACGAGGCCGACCCGGCCGCCCAGGCGGACGAGCTGCGCGACGCCCTCGAGGGGCTGGTCGGGGACGAGGACGACGAGGAGGAGCCGGCGGTCCTGGCCGAGCCGCTGGCGGCCGCGCAGGCGTACATCGGGATGGCGATCTCGATCGGCGCCCCGGCGTACAACACCGGCGACCACCAGGGCTGCTTCGACGTGTACGCGGCCACCGCCCGGATGGTGCTGGCGACCGTCTCGAAGGTGCCGGACGAGGCGAAGGGGAAGCTCCGGGCGGCCCTCGACAGGTGCGACACCCTGGACGAGCCGAACGAGCAGGCGTGGGCGATGCGGCACGCGTTCGACGCGGTCGGCGAGATGGGCGGCGGGCCGGCCCTGACCAGCCGGGAGGTGCAGCTGTTCCTGTCCCTGGCGATCCGCCTCGGCGCCCCGGCGTACAATGCCGGCGACCACCGCGGGTGCTACGAGACGTACGCCTGCGCCGCCCGGTTCCTGGCGAACGCCCAGGCCGTCCCGGACGCCACCCGCGGGGTCCTGCGGACCGCCCTGGAGCAGGCCAGCACCCAGCAGAACGTGACCCGCCAGGCGTGGGTCATGCGCGAGGCGTTCGACTCGCTCCTGCCGAAGACCGCCGGCGACGCCCCGCCGGACGAATGACCCGGGCCGCCGCGGACGGCGGCTGCTACCAAGTCTGTACGGGCCGCCGCGGGCGGCGGCCCGCCCCCCCGAGGGTACCCCATGCGCTGGGTGTTCGCGGCGGCCGCGGCCGCGCTGGTCGTCGTGTGCGTGGCGGCACAGGAGAAGAAGTTGAGCTACCCCGACACGAAGAGGGGCGACCAGGCCGACGACTACCACGGGACCCGGGTCGCCGACCCGTACCGGTGGCTGGAGGACGACGTCCGGAAGTCGAAGGAGGTGGCCGACTGGGTGGAGGCCGAGAACAAGGTCACCAACGCCTTCCTCGAAGGCATCCCGCAGCGGGCGGCGATCAAGCAGCGGATCACCGACCTGTGGAACTACGAGAAGTACTCGGCCCCGTTCAAGGTCGGCGGGCGGTACTTCTTCTTCAAGAACGACGGGCTGCAGAACCAGAGCGTGCTGTACACCCAGGACAGCCTCGACGCCCCGCCCAAGCTCCTCCTGGACCCGAACACCTGGAGCAAGGACGGGACCGTCGCCCTGGCCGGGTCCGCCCTGTCCGACGACGCCCGGTACCTGGCCTACGGCGTTGCCGAGGCCGGCAGCGACTGGAACACCTGGAAGGTGTTCGACGTGGCCGCGGTCAAGCCGCTGGCGGACGAGCTCAAGTGGGTGAAGTTCAGCGGGGCGTCGTGGACCCCGGACGGGAAGGGGTTCTTCTACAGCCGGTTCCCGGAGCCGGGGAAGGACGCCGCGTTCCAGGACCTGAACGTCAACCAGAAGCTGTACTACCACCGGGTCGGCACCCCGCAGTCGGAGGACGTGCTGGTCTACCACCGCCCGGATCACCCGAAGTGGACGGTCGGCGGCGGGGTGAGCGAGGACGGCCGGTACCTCGTCATCTCGGTCGGCGACGGGACGACGAGCCGGAAGGTGCGGGTCGCGTACAAGGACCTGCTGGAGCCGTACGGGCTGCCCGTCGACCTCGTGGACAACCACGACAACAAGTTCAGCTTCCTCGGCAACGACGGCCCGGTGTTCTTCTTCCAGACGGACTACCAGGCGCCGAAGTACCAGGTGATCGCGGTCGACACCCGCAACCCGGACAAGAAGAACTGGAAGACGCTGGTGGCGGAGGCGAAGGAGCCGCTGGAGGGCGTGGACCTGGTCGGCAACGTCTTCATCTGCACCTACCTGCAGGACGCGAAGACGCGGGTGAAGGTCTACGACCTGGAGGGGAAGTTCGTCCGGGACGTGGAGCTGCCGGGGATCGGGACGGCCGGCGGGTTCAACGGGAAGCGGACCGACACCGAGACGTTCTACACGTTCTCTTCCTTTGCCACCCCTCCCAGCATCTACCGGTACGACATCCTCACCGGGCAGAGCAAGCTGATCCGCCAGGCGGACGTGAAGTTCGACCCGTCGCAGTACGAGGTGAAGCAGGTGTTCGTCGCCAGCAAGGACGGCACGAAGGTGCCGGTGTTCCTGGCGTACAAGAAGGGCCTCAAGCTCGACGGCACGAACCCGACGCTCCTCTACGGTTACGGGGGCTTCAACATCTCGCTGACGCCGGGGTTCTCGGTGTCGCGGCTGCAGTGGATGGAGATGGGCGGGGTGCTGGCGGTGGCGAACCTGCGCGGCGGCGGGGAGTACGGGGACACCTGGCACCGGGCCGGGACGAAGCTGCAGAAGCAGAACGTGTTCGACGACTTCATCGCGGCGGCCGAGTACCTCGTCAAGGAAAAGTACACGAAGCCGGAAAAGCTGGCGATCCAGGGCGGGAGCAACGGCGGGCTGTTGGTCGGGGCGGTGATGACGCAGCGGCCGGACCTGTTCGGGGCGTGCCTGCCGGCGGTCGGGGTGATGGACATGCTGCGGTTCCAGAAGTTCACGGCGGGGCGGTTCTGGGTGGACGACTACGGGTCGAGCGACGACGCGAGCGAGTTCGAGGCGCTGTACAAGTTCAGCCCGTACCACGCGCTGTTGCGGAACGGCCCGCGGAAGTACCCGGCGACGATGGTGACGACGGCCGACACGGACGACCGGGTGGTGCCGGGGCACAGCTTCAAGTTCGCGGCGGCGCTGCAGGCGATGCAGGCGGGTCCGGAGCCGGTGCTGATCCGGATCGAGACGAAGGCTGGGCACGGGGCCGGGAAGCCGACGGCGAAGGTGATCGAGGAGGTGGCCGACCAGTGGGCGTTCCTGGTGAAGGTGCTGGACTTCAAGCCGTCGCTGGGGAAGTGAGAGTGCGAGTGCGAGGGAAGACGGCCGGGGTGAACCCGGCCGTCGTGCTTCCCGGGCGGAGGGGCGCCGTGACCGAGGAGGAGTGGCTGGGCTGCGCCGACCCGGTGGCTCTCCTCCGGCACCTGTCCCGCCCCCGCGGCGACCGGAAGTTGCTGCTGTACGGGGTGGCCTGCTGTCGCGGCCGGTGGGACCTACTGACCCACCGGTACACGCGCGGGGCCGTCGAGTGGGCGGAGCGGTTCGCCGACGGCTCGGCCGTGCGGGACGAGGAGTACGCCCGGTTGGAGTGGAACAGCGAGGGGGCGGCGTTCGCCGCGGAGGCCGCGCGGGCCGAGGACTGGGCGGACGATTGGGAAGCCGGCCCGGGTCGGCTTCGAGGCCGCGCCTGTGATGCGGCACGTCTCCCCAGGGCCGAGCAGGTCGTAAGCGCGGCGTACCTTGCCAACAGCCTCATGTCGCTCGAGTGCGTTGATCCGTATGACCCTGCCCTCTCGCGCCACCGGCCCCTCTTGACCGTCCCCTTTCTGCGCGACGTGTTCGGGAACCCGTTCCGCCCCGTCACCTTCGACCCGAGCTGGCGAAGCGATACCGCGGTGTCGCTGGCGAAGGGGATGTACGACGGCCGCGACTTCGCCGCGATGCCGATCCTGGCCGACGCCCTCCAGGACGCCGGGTGCGAGGACGAGCAGGTGCTGGCCCACTGCCGCGACCCGCGGGGCGTCCACGTCCGCGGGTGCTGGGTCGTGGACCTGGTGCTCGGCCGGTCGTAGGGCACGCGGCGCGTGCCGTCTTCACCCCACGGCACGCGCCGCGGTCACTTCCCGGTCAGGTCCCACACCAGCGCGGTCGTGTCGTTGGAGCCGGTGACGAGAGTCTTGCCGTCCGGCGAGAACGCGACCGCGGTCACCACCCCGGTCGCCCCCTCCAGCGTCCGCGCCACCTTCCCGGTCGCCACGTCCACCAGCAGCACCGGGGCCGTCGGCTTCGGCCCGTACTGCGGCTCCAGCGCCACCGCCACCGTCTTCCCGTCCGGGCCGACGACCGGCGCCGCTGACGCCCGCCGCCCGCCCAGCTCCACGTCGCGCACCTTCTTCCCGGTGGCGACGTCGATCACGGCCAGCCCGCCCTTCGGGGTGGTCACCACCGCCGTCGCGTTGTCCCCGGCCGCGGCGACGAACACCCGCCCGAACCCGCCCGGCTCGGCGTACTCGCCCCGCTTCTTCCCCGTCGCCAGCTCCCACCCGGCGACCACCAGTTCTCCCGGCCCGCCCTTCTCGTCCTCCCGCAGCGCGGCGGTGACCAGCGTCTTCCCGTCCGGCGTCAGGGCAGCGTCGGCCACCGACGCCCCCGGCACCTCGACCCCGCCGAGCCGCCGGCCGGCGGCCACGTCCCACACCGCCGCCCGGTGCGGGAACTGCTTCCGGTCGAACGACAGGGTCAGCACCACCGCCTTCGCCCCGTCCGGGGTGAACGCCCCGCGGCCGACCTGGCCGGAGCCGCCCGGGACGACGAACTGCTGAGCGCCGGCCGGCAGGTCGTACACCCCGCACCCGTCGACCACCAGCGCCCGGGTGCCGTCCGCGGACAGGGCGACCGGCCCGCCCGACACCCGCCCGTACGGCCCGGGGGCCTTCAGCCCGGTCCGCCCGCGCTCCTTCCCGGTTGACGCGTCCCACCGCACCACCTCCCCGTTCCCGGCCGCGGTCAGCACCTCCGCCCCGCCGCCGACCACCGCCACCCCGGTCACCCCCGCGGCCAGCCCGCCGGCCGGGGACAGGAGCTTGCCGGACGGCACCTCCCAGGCGAACGACGCGACCCCGCCGTGGGACCACGCGACCGCCCGGTCCGGGCCGGTGAACTGGATCCCGCGCGGCGGCTGGGTCGTCTCCACCGGGCACTCGGTCGTCCCCAGCCGCTTCCCGTCCGGGACGCTCCACCGCTGCACCGACCCGTCGGCCCCGCCGGCCGCCAACACCTTCCCGTCCGGGCCGAACACCAGCCGGGCCCCCTGCCCGGACCGGCCGAGCAGTTGCCCCTTCGCCGCCCCGGTCGCGACGTCGAACAGGTGGACCGACCCGTCCCCGCCGGACACCGCCGCCAGGGTCCCGTCCGGGGACAGGGCCACCGCCAGCAGCCCGAACCCGCCGGCCATCCGGGCTCGGCCGGTCTTCTTCCCGGTCGCCGCGTCCCAGAACTGCACCAGCCGGTTCGGGTCGGCCTCAGGTTTCGGCGGCTCTTTCGCCGCCGGGTCGCTGTGGTACCCCCAGGTGGCGAGCCGCCGGCCGTCGGCGGACAGGGCGACGAACACCGTCTGGTTCTGGGCCGGGGCGACCGACGCGAGCTGCTTGTCCGCGTCCACGTCCCACACCACCGCGGTCACCGGCTTGTCCTTCTCCTTCTCGTCGAAGCTCTTCGCCCCGCCGACCGCGAGCCGCTTCCCGTCCGCCGACAGGGCGACCCCGTACTCTCCGGACGGGAGCGGGCGGGCGACCTTGGCGACCACCTTCCCGTCCCTCGCGTCCCACACCACCGCCCCGCGGTACCCGGCGGCCGCCCCGCGCCTCCCGTCGGCCGAGAACCCGAACGTCGGCCCCTCGTTCATCGGCACCGCCCGGGCCACCTTGCCGGTCGCCAGGTCGGTGAACGCCGTCCCCGGCTCCGACGTGGCGGCCCCGACGAGCGCCGTGCCGTCGGGGGTGATGGCCGTCGGGACGTTCCCGAAGACGGCGCGGAGCCGGGCGGTGCCGAGCCGGGCCTTCGCCCCGGCCGGGAGCGGGTCGCCGTACGGGTCGTCGGCGGCCGCTCCGGCGACGGCGGTGAGGAGGGCGAGCGCGAGGGCGGCGGGGAGTCGGCGGGTCACGGGCGGGTCTCCGGTGGTGCGGACGAGGCGAGCGTACCCGCCGGCGAGAGCGGGTTCAACCGCCCGGACGTGCCAGTCCGGAAAATCCGCGCCGCCCGCGCAAACGCCCCCGCCGGCCCCGTTCCTCACCCGGAATGCGACCGGCAGGCACAAGGGAACGAGACCCCGAAGCGACTCCGACCGGTCGGTCCGAAACCACTCCAAGGATCGACACCATGCGAACGCTCCTCCTCGGGGCGGCGGCCGCCGCCGGCCTGCTCGCCACCGACTCGCCCGCCTCCGCCCAGTACCGCAAGACGCTGATCCAGAACAGCGGCAACGGGGTGAACAACACGATCGTCGCCGGCGGCGGCCACCCCGGCGGGTTCGTGCCCGGCGTCCCGCCCGGGTTCGACCCGTACGCCGGGTACGGCTACCAGCCGGCCGGGTACGGGTTCCCGGGTGGCGGGTTCGGGGGCGGCGGGTTCCTGGCCGACCGCCCGCTGCTCGGCGGGATCGCCAGGACGGTCATCCAGAACAGCGGGAACGGGATCGGGAACACGATCGTCGCCGGCCGCGGCGGGTTCGGCGGGTACGGCGGCTCGTTCCCCGGCGGCGGGGTGTTCCCGGGCGGGGTGAACGTGAACGTCGTCACCAACAGCGGGAACGGGGCCGGGAACCGGGTGATCTCCGGCGGCGGGGCCCCGGGCGGGCTGAACATCAACGTCATCACGAACAGCGGGAACGGCGTCGGGAACGTGATCCGGGCCCGCTGACCGGGCAACCCACGGGCGGTGCCGCGGCACCGCCCCTTCGCCCGAACAACTCTCACCAACACCACGGAGTAACTCCGATGAGCTTCCTTTCGCTGCGGGCCGGGGCCGCGCTCGCCGCGCTCGCCGCGCTCGCCGCGCTCGGCGGGCTGGCCGCGACCGCGTCCGCCCAACCGCCGGCCGACCCGGTCCCGGCCGCCCCGAAGGTGGTCCGCTGGCCCGGCGGGTACGTGTGGATGAACGGCCCCGAGGTGGTCGTCCGGAACGCCGGCACGACCGGGGCGACGAACCTGGTGACCGGGTCGGGGAACGGGTTCGGGAACCGGATCGTGGTCGGCGGGGGCGGCGGCGTGACGGTCGTGAAGAACGCCCGGAACGGGATCGGCAACCGGCTGATCGTGGACGACGACGACCTGCTGATCGACCTGGACGAGCTGCTCGGGGTGAAGCCGGCGTGCCGGAAGCCGGCCGCGGCGCCGGCGGTGATCCCGCCGGCCGAACCGGCGGCGCTGCCGGCCCCGGTCGCCGACCCGCCGAGCTACAAGGGGAAGGCGAACCCGTTCTGGTCGAAGCGGGAGTTCAGCGACCGGTACGACTGCAACCTGTACTGGTGCCCGGCGGCGAGGCAGTGGTTCCGGTACGGGTCGGACGACGACACCTACCGCCCGGTGCCGGTCCAGCCGCCGGCCCCGGCCGGCGAGAAGTGATCGAGTGACAGCCCGGTGTCACGCCGCCCCGGCCGACGGCCGGGGCGGCCGCGTTCACTTCCCGATGGTGGTCAGGTCCCAGAGCAGGACGGTGGTGTCGAGCGACCCAGTCGCCAGCGTTTTCCCGTCGGGGGAGAAGGCGAGGGCGGTCACCCGCCAGCGGTGCCCGGTGAACGTCGCCAGCAACTTCCCGGACGGCCAGGCGTACACCCGCGCCCCGAACGAGTCCGGCCGGTCGCCCTGCCGGCCGACGGCGATCATGCCCCCGCCGCGGGCGACCGCCACCGGCCCGGCCCCGCCCCAGTCCCACGTCGGCTTCTCCTCGACCACCGGCCCGGGCTTGCCCGCCTCGAAGTCGTACGCCCGCAGCCGCCCGGACCGGCTCATCACCGCCGCCCCCGACTCCCCGAGCGCGGCGACGGACCCCGGCCCGCCGCCGGTCGCGTCTTCCACCTCGCCTACCTTCTTCCCGGTCCGCACCTCCCACCCGGTCACCACGTACGCCTGCCCGGCGTTCCGCCGCCCGACGGTCACCAGCCGATCCCCGGACGGGCTGAGCGCGACCAGCGACTCGCCCCCGTCCGACGGGAACTCCACCTCCCCGAGCTTCCGCCGGCCGACCAGGTCCCACACCGCAGCCGTTCCGGTCGATTTCCCGTAAGGCGGGGCGAACGCGACCACCGCCTTCGTCGGGTCGGGGACCAGGACGGTGGTCGTCGGGTACCGGTCGCCGCCCGGCGGGCGGGACAGGGCCAGCTCCTCGGCCCCGGTCTTGAGGTCGTACGCCGCCGGGTCGTGCATACTGACCCCCCGGGACCCGTCCGGGGACAGGGCGATCATCGGCCGGTCGCGGTCCCACCTCGGTTGAACCGGGCCGAGCGGCTTCCCGGTCGCCGCGTCCCACCGCACCACCCGCCCGTCGTACCCGGCCGTCACCACCTCCTTCCCGCCGGCCGCGAACCCGACGCTGTAGACCGCGCCGGTGTGCTCCGGGAGCGGGGTCAGCCACTTCCCGGCCGGCGCCTCCCACACCACCGGGACGTTCCCCTCCGATCCCCACGCCAGCACCCGGGCGTTGTCCGCGAACGCCAGCCCCTGGTCGAGGAACCGCCGCAGACGGTCCGGGGCGTCGGTCGTCCCGAGGAGCGCCCCGTCGGCGGTCGCCCACCGCTGGACCGGGCCGCCCGGCCCAATCGCGGCGAGCGTCTTACCGTCCGGCGAGAACGCCAGCCGCCGCCCCACCCCGGGCCGGCCGCGGAGCGCCGGCCGCGGCTTCCCGGTCTTCACGTCCCACCACTCGACCACCCCCCGCCCGGTCGAGGTGGCGAGCAGCGACCCGTCCGGGGAGAACGCGGCCGCCTGGGTGTACTCCCCGCCCTTCACCGTCGGCACCGCCCGGAACAACTCCTTCCCGGCGGCCACGTCCCACACCTGCACCACCCGGCCGGGGTCGTCGTCCGCGGCCCCCGGCACGATCACCCCGAACCCGTGGTGGCGGGTCGCCAGCAGCTTGCCGTCGGCCGACAGGACCGGGGTCGGGGTGGCGGACTGGATGACCGGGGTGCGGAACAGGACCCGACCGCGGTCCACGTTCCACACTGTCACCCCGCCCTTCGCCGCCTTGTCCGCCTGGCCGCCGGCGAGGACCTTCCCGTCCGCGTCCCGCACCCCGACGGCGAGCACCGCCCCGTCGGCGGACAGCGCGACGGCGGCCGCACTCGACCCGGGGGCACGGCCGACGTCCAGGTCCCGGACCGGCTTGCCGGTGGCGGCGTCCCGGACGACCGGGTCGGGGTCGCGCAGCCGGACGTACCGCTTCCCGTCGGCGGAGAACAGCACCTGACCGTATACGGTGGTCTTCCCGTCGAGCGGGGCGGCGGTGTCGACGGCGAACCGGACGAGTTCGGACTGCTGGCCGGCGAACGCGAGGGCCTTGTAGTCAGGCGGGGCGAGGGTGAAGTCGGGGGCGAACAGGAACGGGAACGGGGCAGTGCCGAGCCGGGCCCTTGGCCCGCCGGGGAGCGGTGCGGCTGGCGCCGGCGCGGCGAGCGGGGCGAGCAGGGCGAGGAGGAGCAGGCGGCGCACGGGGCCTCCGGGGTTGGCCGGCGTCACTTCACGGCCGCCACGTCCCACAGCAGGACGGTGGTGTCCTCGGACCCGGAGGCGAGGGTCTTGCCGTCCGCCGAGAACGCCAGCGCGGTGACCGGACCCCGGTGCCCGGTGAGCGCCCGCAGCACCCGCCCCGACGGCCAGTCGTACAGCTTCACCGGGAACGCCCCGGGGTCCGCCGACGGGGCGGCCGCGGCGAGCCGCCTCCCGTCCGGGCTGAACGCCAGCGACCCGGCCCGCCACCCGCCGACCTGGGCCTCCGGCTCCAGCTCGTCCCCGACCACGCCGCGCTCGTAGTCGAACGCCCGCAGCCGGCCCCCGGACGACGACACCACGGCGGACGTCTCGTTGGCCGCCGCCACCACCGCGTCGTACCTCCCCTCCGGGTCCTCCGCCCGGGCCAACTGCCTCCCGGTCGCCACGTCCCACCCGGTCACGACCAGCGCCTGCGTCTTGCCCCGCGGCGGGTCCGGGGCGAACGCGGCCGTCACCAGCCGCTTCCCGGACGGGCTGACCGCCGCGCACAGCGGCAGCCCGGCCGCCCGCGGCACCTCCACCTCGGCCAGCCTCCGCCGCCCGACCAGGTCCCACACCGCGCACGTCGCCGGCTTCCGCTGGTCGAGCGGCGAAGTGACGACGGCCGCGTGGGTCCCGCCGGCGGACAGGGTGACCGCGTCCAGGGGGCCGGCCGCCGCCGGGCCCGGCAGGGTGAACTCCTCGGCTCCGGTCGCCAGGTCGATGACGGCCGCCGGGGCGACCGCCGCGACCGCCCGGGACCCGTCCGGGACCAGGTTGACGAACAGCCGCCGGCCGGCCAGCGCCCGGGTCGCGACCGGGCGTAGGGCGACCGACCCCAGCGGCTTGCCGGTGGCCGCGTCCCACCGCACCACCCGCCCGTCGTGCCCGGCGGTCACTACCTCCTTGCCGCCGGCCGCGAACGCGACGCTCCGGACCGCCCCGGTGTGCTCCGGCAGCGGGGGCGTGAGCAGCTTCCCGGACGGCACCTCCCACACCACCGGGCAGGCGTTGACCGAGCCCCAGGCCAGCACCCGGTCGGCGCCGGCGAACACCACCCCGCCCGGGATGATCTGGCCGGCCGGCGGGTCGGTCGTCCCGAGCGGCTTCCCGTCGGCCGCCGCCCACCGCTGCACCGCCCCGTCCGCAGCGACCGCGGCCAACGCCTTCCCGTCCGGGGAGAAGGCGACGTGTTGGCCCTGCCCGGTCCGCCCGAGCAGCGGCGGCCGGGGCTTCCCGGCCGGCACGTCCCACACGTCCACCACCCCGTCCCCGAAGGACGCGGCGAGGACCTTGCCGTCCGGGGAGAAGGCCGCCGACCCGATCCCGCCGCCGGCCGCCCACGGGGTGGCCGCCCCGCGGAACAGTTCCTTCCCGCCGTCCACCTCGTACACCCGGACCTCGCCGCGCGGGCCGGGGTTGTAGGCCGGGACCCCGGTGGTGCGGACGGCCACCCGCTTCCCGTCCGGGGACAGCACCGCGACGGCCTGGCCGGCCCACAGGTCGGCGGCGGCGAACACAACCTCGCCGGAGTCCACGCCCCAGACCGTGACGGTCCCCCTGCCGTTCACGGCCGCGCCCCGGGCCGCGCGGCCGCCGTCGGCGGACAGGGAGGCGTGCCCGACGACGGCCGCCCCGCCGGCCGGGAGCCCGCCCGCCGCCAGCCGCCGGACCTCCTTCCCGGTGCCCACCTCCCGGACGACCGGCGGCTCGCCGTTGACGAACCGCTTCCCGTCGGCCGAGACGGCGACCGTGTAGAACCCGGCGAAGTGGCGGGCCGGCTTCGCGGCCGGGTCGAGGAGGTGGGTCGTGGCGACGTCGAACACCCGGACCGCGTCCGGGCCGTCGGAGACGGCGAACGTCGTGTACCCCGGCGCGAGGGGGACGGCGGAGCGGGCGCTGACGAAGCCGCGCTGGGGGTCGCCGAGGCGGACCCGGGCGCCCTTCGGGAGGGGGTCGGGCTTCGGCCCCTGGGCCGCGAGCGGGGCGGCGACGGCGAGGGCCAGGGCGAGGGCGAGGGCGGAACGGTAGCGGGACATGGCGGTCTCCGGAAACGTCGGCCGTCACTTCGGGCCCGCCACGTCCCACAGCAGGGCCGTCCCGTCTTGCGCCCCGGTCGCCAGCGTCTTGCCGTCCGGCGAGAACGCCAGCGCCCCGACCGGCGCCCGGTGCCCGGCGAACGTGTGCGCCAGCCGCCCCGAAGGCCAGTCGTACACCTTCACCGGGAACGACACCGACCCCGGCTCCGCGCCCGCCACCGCGAACCGCTTCCCGTCCGGGGCGAACACCGGCGGCCCGAACGGCCACACCCCGGCCGCCTTGTTCTCCGGCTCCAGTTCGTCCCCGCCCCGGCCGCGGGAGTAGTCGAACACCCGCAGCCGCCCGCCGTACGACGCCACCACCGCGAACTCGTCCCCGGCCGCCGCCACGGACACCGGCGGCCGGACCGTCACGTCCTCCGTCTGCCCGAGCTTTTTACCGGTCTCCAGGTCCCACCCGGCCACCACCAGCATCTGCCCCGCGCCCCCGCCGGCCGGGTCCTGGGCGAACCCGGCCGTCACCAGCCGCTTCCCGGACGGGCTGACCGCCGCCGCCGACGTGTACCCGGGCGACGCCGGCAGCTCCACCTCCGCCAGCTTCCGCCGCCCGGCCAGGTCCCACACCGCGCACGCCGCCGGCTTCCCCCGGTCCGTCGGGGCAAGGACCACCACCGCCTTGGTCCCGTCGGCCGACAGGGCGGTCGAGGTCGAGTACCGGGCCGCCGGGCCGCGCGGCAGGGCGAACTCCTCCGCCCCGGTCGCCACGTCGAGCACCGCCGCCGGGAACCCGGCCGACAGCGCCCGGGCCCCGTCCGGGGACAGCTTGAACGCCGGCCGCCCGCCGCCGAAGCCCCCCGCCGGGGACCGGCCCGGCCGCAGCTCGACCGCCCCGAGGACCTTGCCGGTGGCCGCCTCCCACCGCACCACCCGCCCGTCCTGCCCGGCCGTCAGCACCTCCTTCCCGCCGGCCGCGAACGCGACGCTCCCGACCCCCGAGGTGTGCTCCGGGAGCGGGGTCAGGACCTTCCCGGACGGGGCCTCCCACGCCACCGGGCAGGAGTTCACCACCCCCCAGGCGACCACCCGGTCCGGGCCGGCGAACGCCAGCCCGGACGGGGACAGCGGGGACACCCCGGCCGGCGGGTCGGTCGTTCCGAGCGGCTTCCCGTCGGCGACCGCCCACCGCTGCACCGCCCCGTCCGCGGCGACCGCGGCCAACGTCTTCCCGTCAGAGGAGAAGGCCACGTGCCGGCCCTGCCCGGTCCGCCCCAGGAGCGGCGGACGGGCCTTCCCGGTCGCCGCGTCCCACACGTCCACCACCCCGTCCCCGATCGACCCGGCCAGGGCCGCCCCGTCCGGGGAGAAGGTCAGGGCGAACGCCCCGCTGTACGCCCCGGGGGTCGACTCCGCCTTGAACACCTCCTTCCCGCCGTCCGCCTCGTACACCCACACCTCCCGCCCGGGGCGCTCCCCGGACAGGGTCGGGCCGGCCCCGGAGGCCCGGACGGCGACCCGCTTCCCGTCCGCGGACAGGACCGGGACGGCCGGCCCGCCGGGAACCTCCCCGACGGCCGCCAGCACCGCCCCGGTGTCCGCGTCCCAGACGACCGCCCCGCCCTTCTGGTCCTTCCCGGTCCCGCCCTGGGCCACCCGCTTGCCGTCCGCCGACAGGGAGACGAGGACCATGTTGTACAGCCCGCCGGCCGGCTGGAACCCGGCCGGCGGCTTCAGCTGCCGGACCACCTTGCCGGTGGCCGCCTCCCGCACCGCGAGCGGCAGCCCGGTCGTCCAGACGGCCCGCTTCCCGTCGGCCGACAGCACCACCGGGTACGCCACCCCGTACCCCCGGGCCGGCTTCGCGGCCGGCCCGACCGGGCGGGCGGTGGCAAGGTCGTACGCCCGGAGCGCGTCGTGCCCCTCGGGGACGGCGAACGCCTTGTAATCCGGCGGCAGGAGGGTGACGGTCTGGGCCCCGGGGAGCACCAGCCCGGGCCCGCCGAGGCGGAGCCGGGCGCCCTTCGGGAGCGGGTCGTCCTTCGGCCCCTGGGCCGCGAGCGGCGCGGCGAGGGCGAGCGCGAGGCCGGCAACGAGGCGGGAGCGGGGCATGTCAGCCTCCGGGTTGGTCGGCCGTCACTTCGCGGCCGGCAGGGTGGTCAGGTCCCAGAGCAGGACGGTGCCGTCTTCGGACCCCGAGGCGAGGGTCTTGCCGTCCGCCGAGAAGGCCACCGCGGTGACCGGCTCGGGGTGCCCGGGGAAGGTGTGCAGCAGCTTCCCGCGGGGCCAGTCGTACACCCGGACGGCGTACTCCCGCCCCTTCCCGGTCGGCACCCCGGCGGCCAGGCGGGTCCCGTCCGGGCTGAACGCCGGGGCGGCGACCCGGAGCCCGGGCACCGGGGATTCCGCGACCACGTCCCCCTTCCGGCCGCCGTCGTAGTCCGCCGCCCACAGCTTCCCGTCGTCGGTCGCGAGGACGCAGGACGTGTCGTTCGCCACCGCGATCTGCGGCGCCCCGCCCGCCTGCGGGTCGGCGAACTCGGCGAGTTGCCTCCCGACCTTCACGTCCCACCCGGTCACCACCAGGGGGGACCGGCCGCCCGGGTCGCGGGTGCGGACCGCGGTCACCAGCCGGGTGCCGTCCGGGCTGAACGCCGCGGCCGTGCCCCCGCCGCCCGGCACGGCCGGCCCGGCGGTCGGGGCGAGGTCCATCACCGCCACCCGCCGCCGGGCGTCCAGGTCCCACACCTCGCACACCGTCGGGGCCTTCAAGTCCCGGACCGCCCGGAACCCGGCGACCCGGGAGAGGTCGGCGGTGGCGGCCGCCGCCGAGACCGGGAGGGCGAACAACTCCTCCCCCGCCTTCACGTCGTACACCACCGGGCCGCGCAGAGCCCGGTCCCCGCCCGGCCCGAGGTGCGTGAACAACCCGAACGCCTCCTGGGGCGGGGGCCGGAACGTGCCGGCCGGCTTCCCGGTCGCCGCGCCCCACCGGCGGACGGTGGAGTCCGTGCCGGTGGTCACCACCTCCCGCCCGTCGGCCGCGAACCGGACCCCGGTCACCGACCCGGAGTGCCCGTCGACCGCGGTGAGGAACTTCCCGGCCGGGGCCTCCCAGACCAGGGGCCGCTGCCCGAGCGACCCCCAGGCGACGACCCGGTCGCCGTCGGCGTACCCCACCCCCTGGATGAACACGCCCCCGGCCCGGAGGCGGAGCCCGTCCGGGAACGGGGTCCGCCGCACCGGCTTCCGGTCCGCCAGCGAGAACTCCTCGACCGCCCCGTCCCGGCCGACCGCCGCCAGCCGCTTCCCGTCCGGGCTGAACGCCACCCGCTGCGCCCCGCCCGCCCGGCCGAGGATCGGGTCCTTCTCCTTCCCGGTGGCCACGTCCCAGAGCCGGACCATCCCGGCGGCGACGGCCAGGGTGCCGCCGTCCGGCGAGAACACGGCCGCCGCCGACCCCTCCGGGAACGCGTCGTCGAGCACCGCGACCGCCTTCCCGGTGGCCGCGTCCCAGAGGTGGATCGGGGTCCGGGTCGCGTTCCCCGACGGGCTGACCACGGTGTGGGTGGCCAGGACCTTGCCGTCCGGCGACAGGACCGGGACGACCGGGCCGCCGCCCGCCGGCGGGGGGACGGCGACCCGGGCCCGCTCCTCGTTCTTGTCCACGTCCCAGACGACCACCTCGGGCGCCGCCTTCCCCCCGCCCGCCGGGCGGGAGGAGCCCCGCGCCAGCACCTTCCCGTCCGCCGACAGGGCGAACGGCCCGCCCCCGGGGACCGTCTGGACCGCCTTCCCCGACGGCACCTCGAGCACCACGTACGCCCCGCCCCGGCCGCCCACCGCCCGCTTCCCGTCGGCCGAGACGGCGTACACCCCCGCCGGGCCGCCGCCCGGGGCGGCGGGCGCGGCGACCCCAGCGACGTCGACCGACCGGCCGGTCCCCAGGGTGTGGAGGCGGGGCGGGGCCCCGACCACCGGGGGCGAGAAGAACAGGGTCTTGTAGTCCGGGGGCACGGGCAGGAAGCTGGTCGCGGTCGGGGCGCCGCGGACCGTCCCGAGCCGGGCCTTCGCCCCCGCCGGGAGCGGGTCCCCGACCGCGTCCGCCGGGTCGGCCCCCGCGGCGACCCCGGACAGCACCAGCCACAGCGCGACCACGCGGGCGAGTAGGGTCTTCATCGATTCCTCGCAGTCCGGGGCGACCGACCGCACCGGCCGTCAGCCTACCGTGCCGCCGGGCCCGCGTCTACCTCCCGACCGCGGACACGTCCCAGACCAGGACGGTGGTGTCGAACGACCCGGACGCGAGCCGCGCCCCGTCCGGGGAGAACGCCAGGGCGGTGACCAGCCCGGCGTGCCCGCGGAACGCCCTCAACTGCTTGTACGTGGCGGCGTCGTAGACCGCCACAACGGACGGGTCGCCCGGCACGCCCCGGTGGTCCTGCAGCCCGACCGCGAACACCTTCCCGTCCGGCCGGTACACCGGGTCGGTGGTCGGGCTGAGGGCCCCGGTGTCGACCTCCCGCACCACCTTCCCGGCCACCAGGTCGAGGACGTGCAGCCGGTCGGGGCCCCCGGCCAGGACGGTCTTCCCGTCCGGCCCGACCGCCAGGCTCCGCCACGTCCAGAGGGGCGGCAGGGTCACCTCGCCCACCTTCTTCCCGGTGGCCAGGTCCCACAGGGCCACCGCGACGCCGGTCGCGGGCCGGCCCGGCTCGGCGACGTGCGCCGCCGTGACCAGCCGGGCGCGGTCCGGGGTGCGGGCCGCCCGGGGCGGGTACACGAACGGGGCCGGCAGCTCGATCGTGGCGAGCACCTTGCCGGTCGCCACCTCCTTCACCTCCGTCCTCGCCGGCCCCCCCGGGGCCTGACCCGGGGCGACCTCGACCGGGGACAGGAACAGCTCGCCGGCGGCGCAGAGCCTCCCCTCGCCGGCCCACCCGAGGGCGTGCAGTCGCTTGCCGGTCCGCAGGTCGTAGACGGAACCCTCTCCGCCGTACACCTCCACCTTCGTCCCGCCGGGGGGCAGGCGGAGCAGGTGCGTGCCGGACCGGCCGTCCCCGAACTTCCACTCCCCGACCGCCCGGCCGGTCGCCGGGTCCCACCGCCGGACCGTCCAACCCGTCCCGGCGGTCCAGCCCACCGGGGCGCTCAGCAGCTCCTTCCCGTCCGGGGCGAACGCCAGCGACCCGGGGGCCACTCCGGACCCGCCCGGGGAGAGCCACTTCCCGGACGGCACCTCCCACACCGCCGCCTTCTGCCAGTCGGCCCCCCACGCCAGCAGCCGGTCGCCGGCGAACGCGACCGCCACCCCGCGGGTGCTCACCGGGCCGTCCGACTGGCTCAGTTCCTTATCCGCGGACACGTCCCACACCCGGACGGTGCCGTGGAAGTGGCCGACCGCGAGCCGCTTCCCGTCCGGGGAGAACGCGAGGTCCCCGCTCGGGTCGGCGCGGACCCCCAGCTTACCGACCTCCCGGCCGGTCTTCGGGTCGAACAGCCGGACCGCCCCGTCCCGGTCGGTGAGGGCCGCCCGGCCGTCCGGGACGAGCGCCACGGACGTGTGCACCGCCCCCTTCAGGGTGACCGCCCCGAGCTTCTTCCCGGTGGTCGCGTCCCAGAACCGGACCGGGGTGTCCGCCGCCCCCCAGGTGGCGAGCACCTTCCCGTCCGCCGACAGGGCCACCCCCGGGTGCTCCTCGTCGACCTCCACGTCGAGCCGCCGCTTCGCCGCCCCCACGTCCCACACGACCGCGGTCCGCTTCCGCACGTCCTCCGCCGGCGGGTCGGCGGCGACGAACGCCAGGGTCTTCCCGTCCGCGGACAGGGCGGCGGTCGCGAGCGTGGTCGGCACCCCCCACTCGGTCCGGACGACCACCTCGGTGAGCACCCGCCCGGTCCGGGCGTCCGAGACCGTGGCCGCCGAGTCGGTCAGGCTCAGCACCCGGGTGCCGTCCGCGGAGACCGACAGGTACTCGCCCTGGACCGGGCGGGCCCGCTTCTCCCCGACCGTCCCGACGACCCGGCCGGTGGCCACGTCCCACCGCTCGACCGGGCCGTCCCGGGTCGGGACGAGGAGGGACTTCCCGTCAGGCGTCAGGACGGCCCCGGTCCACCCGCCCGGCCGGTACATCTTGGTCGTGCCGACCCGGGCGGTGGCGCCGGCGGGGAGCGGGTCGCCGAAGTTGTCGGCCGGCGGGGCGGCCAGCGCGAGGGCGATGAGTGCGGTCACGGGCGGTCCTCCGGGCGGGCGACCGCCAGTATACCCGCGGCCCGCCTTCCCGCTTGTAACATGACCGCCACCCGCCGAGGAGCCGCCGTGTCCGACCCCACCCGCCGCGAAGCCCTGCTGACCGCCGCCCTCGCCGGGGCGCACAGGGGGCTGACGCCCCCCGCTCAGGGGGCCCGCCCGGAGAACCCGGTCGCCGCCGAGAACCGCCGCGACGGCACCGCCGACTGGCAGCTCACCTACGTCAAGTTCGACGCCAAGGCCAAGTACCGACAGTCGCTGATCGAGGGCTACTGCACCCGCACCTCGGTCGCCGCCGGCGAGTCGATCGGGTTCTGCGTCAGCGCCGACCCGGCGTCCGCGTTCACCGTCGACGTGTACCGCCTCGGGTACTACGGCGGGGCCGGCGGGCGGCTCGTCAAGTCGCTCGGGCCGTTCGACGGCAAGCCGCAGCCCGTGCCGCCGGTCGGCGAGAAGCGGCTCCGCGAATGCCAGTGGGAGCCGGCCGTGTCGGTCGAGGTGCCGAAGGACTGGGTGAGCGGGGTGTACCTGGCGAAGCTGTCGGCGGCGAAGCACCGGTACCAGAGCTACTGCACGTTCGTCGTCCGCGACGCCCGCCGGGCAGACGTGCTGTTCCAGTGCTCGACGAACACCTGGCAGGCGTACAACAAGTGGCCGGACGCCCACTCCCTGTACGACAACGACCGGCCGGACAAGAAGCCGCTCGTGTCCGGGGTGCGGGTCAGCTTCGACCGCCCGTACGCCCGGTACCCGCAGGTGACCGACAACCCGCTGTCACTCGGGTCCGGCGAGTTCCTGCTGTTCGAGTTCCCGTTCGCGTTCTGGCTGGAGCAGAACGGGTACGACGTGACGTACTGCACGAACGAAGACGTCCACAACTCCCTCGACACGGTCACCCGGTGCAAGGCGTTCCTGTCGGTCGGGCACGACGAGTACTGGAGCCGCCGGCAGTTCGACCACTGCGTCGAGGCGGTGAAGCGCGGGGTGAACTTCGGCTTCTTCTCGGGCAACTCGTGCTGCTTCGTGACGCCGTTCTTCCCGTCGGCGGCGCGGGCGCCGAACCGGGTGATCGAGCGGGTCGGGCGGTACGGCGGGGTCCGGCCCGAGGAGGAGAAGTGGATGGCCGACCTGCCGGAGGCGGCGCCGAGCGAGGCGACGCTGATCGGGGCGCGGACGGTCATCCCGTTCAACGGGTCCGGCGACTGGGTGTGCACCAAGCCGGACCACTGGGTGTTCGCCGGCACCGGGATGAAGAAGGGCGACCGGATCCCGGGGCTGGTCGGGTGGGAGTTCCACGGCGACCCGGCGGCCATCCCCGGGCTGGAGGTGGTGGCGGCCGGGAAGACGGTGAACGGCGGCGGGGCGGAGAGCCGCTACGAGGCGACGATCTACCCGGGGCCGAAGGAGAACACGGTGTTCAACGCCGCGACCATCTTCTGGGCGCAGGGGCTGAGTTCGCCGCCGGGGCACTGGCTGCCGTTCGTGCACAACGGCCGCCCGCACGGCCCGGACAAGCGGGTGCAGAAGATCACCGAGAACCTGCTGGCGAAGTGGACGGGGTGAGTGGTCTTGTGGCACAGGTCTCCGACCCGTGCAGGCCTGCACGGGTCGGAGACCTGTGCCACAAGAAGCGCGGCCGCCGTTCACCCGAGCTTCGCGGCGGCGAACGCGAGGCAGCGGTCGATGTTCGCGGCCTCGGCCTTCAGCTGGCCGGCGTGATCGAGGGTCGAGATCGTCGGCAGCGGGCGCGGCGACTTGTGCCGGCGGACGCGGGCCAGCGCGTCCGCCAACTCGCGGGCCGGCAGCGTCGGCAGCGTCGCCCAGTACTTCGGCGTGAGGCACGGCACCCGGAGCGGGTCGCGGGTGATCATCTCCAGGTTCAGCCGGACCCGCGGGTTCGCCTTCCGCAGCACCCCGACGACCTTCGGCAGGTCGAGGAACCCGTCGCCGAACGGCACCTCCGACAGCAGGAACCCGTCGTCCGACTCGCTCACCGCCATGTCCTTCAGGTGCGTCGTGACGGTGAACGGGGCGAGCGCCTCGGCGGTGGCGATCGGGTCTTCGAGCAGGGCGACGCTGTTGCCGGTGTCGAGGCAGACCCGCACCCGGTCGCTGCCGAGCTTCTTCAGCCACCCGACCATCTCGTCCGCCCGCCAGTCCTTGTGGTTCTCGACGGCGAGCGTCACCTTGTGCTTCGCGGCGACCGGCTCGGCCCGCTTGAGCGCCTCCCACGACGCCGCGGCGAACGCCGCGAACTGCTCGGCGGCGGTGAACTCCTCGTACCGCCGGCCGCCCATGCAGACGGTGCGGGCGAGGTCCGCCCCGGCCGCCGCACACGCCTTCAGGTCGGCGTCGAACCGGGCGACGTCGGCGTCGGTCTTCGGCAGCGCGACGCTCCCTTCGAGGTACAGCCCGTGCTTCTCGGCGGCGGCCCGCAGCGCCTTGGTGTCGGCGTCGGCGGGGATGCGCGTCTGGACGCCGGCGGCGCCGACGCGGGCGGCCTCGGCGACCAGCGCGAGCGGGTCGTTCACCGCCGGGTAGTCGGGCGGCAGCGGCTTCTTCGCCCGCACCCAATACGAGTGGACGACCAGCCCCATCGGGTTGCGGGCCGCTGCCGCCCGAGCGGGGGGCGTAAGCCCCCTGAGTCCGACGACGCCGGCGGCGAGGAAGGCGCGGCGGTTCATGGTCCGACTCCGAGGGCCTTGAGTTCGGCGTCCCACGGCTTGCGGTACGGCCGCACCAGCATCGCCGACGCCTCCTTGTCGTCGACCACGTCCTGCTTCGCCGCGTCCCACCGCAGTTGCCGGCCGAGCCGCAGCGACAGGTTCGCCAGGTGGCACGCGACCGCGGTGCGGTGGGCGCTCGCGAGGTCCGAGACCGGCGCCTCGCGCGACTTCACGCAGTCGAGGAAGTTGCGGGCGTGGGCCAGGTACTGCTCGGCCGAACTGCCCGAGTTGTCCTCGGCCGCGTCGGCGCGCAGCTTCCCCGGGTTCAGCACCTCCACCGCCTTCGGTCCCCCGGCCGGGTGCCCCTCCTTCACCCCGGGGACGGCGTTCGCCGGCGGGGTGTCGGGGTCGGCGGACACCTTGAACCCGCCGCGGTCGATCCCGAGCCGGCCGCCCGTCCCGTGGAACTCCAGCCCGAACCGCGGCCGCTCCCCGGCCGAGCACTCGCGGTGCGACAGGGTCGCGGTCCACCGGTCGAACGCGAACAGCGTGTCCTGGGTGTCCGGCGTCTCGGTGTTGTCGGCCACCGCGAACCGCCCGCCGACCGACGCCACCGACTTGAGGTCGCCGAGGCCGATCACCCAGTCGACGATGTCGAGGTGGTGGGCGCCGAGGTTGGTCGTCTGCCCGCCGGCGGTGTCCCAGAACCAGCGGAAGTGGTACAGCCCGCGGTTCGGGTTGTACCTCCGCAGCGGGGCCGGGCCGAGCCACAGGTCCCAGTCGAGGTCGGCCGGCGGGTCGCAATCCGCCGGGCTGCCGAAGCCCGGCTGGACGTTGCGGACCGCCGACATCCGGACCGAGTGGACGCGGCCGAGCTTGCCGCTCCGGAGGAGGTCGCGGGCGCGGCGGTAGTGCGGCCCGGACCGCTGCTGCGTCCCGACCTGCACCACCCGCTTCGCCCGGGCGGCCACCGCCTGCACCCACTCGCCCTCCCGGACGAACAGGGTCAGCGGCTTCTCGACGTACACGTCCTTGCCGGCGGCGCACGCCAGCATCGTGTGGAGGGCGTGCCAGTGGTCCGGGGTCGAGACGACCACGGCCGACACCCGCTTGTCGTCGAGCAGCTTGCGAAAGTCGGGGTAGGCGGTCGCGTCGTTGCGGAGGCGTGGGAGGCACTCCTCGCGGCGGCCCCGGTGGGCGTCGGCGACGGCGACGAGGTCGGCGTCGGCGAGTTTGGCGAAGGTGCCGACGTGACCCTTGCCCATCAGCCCGTACCCGACGAACCCGACCCCGACGCGGTCGTTCGCCCCGGGCACCCGGGCGTAGGCCGCCGCGGACAGTGCCGCGGTGCCGGCGGCGGAGTGGAGGAAGACGCGGCGGTCGGGTGTCATCGGGGTGTCACTCGTAGAACGGGAACAGCTTCTTGACCTGTTCCGGCGTCACCCGCCGGCCGTACTCGCACACCTCGAACGCCTCCGCGTGCTTCACCGCCTTCCCCTTCTCCGCCCCGTACCACGTCACCAGCGCGTCCCGGTACTGGTCGGCCGCGGCGGCGTCCCGCTTCCCCCACGGGTGCTGCTTCCGCAGCCACGCCTTGCGGGCCGCCGCGTCGGACGCCGGCGGGACCAGGCGGAACTGCTCCTCGCTCCCGAGCGCCCCGCCCTCGTACAGCTGCGACTCCAGCTCGTGGATCGCGTCCAGCTTGGCGTCGATCACGTCGTCGACGGACACCACGATGTCCGGCTTGAACGGGTACGGCTTCTTGAACCCGTCGCTGGAGTACAGGAACACCGGGTTCGCCTTGAGCGGCGGGGCGTCCGGGCAGAAGTGCGGGACCGCGACCATGTACGCCGCGTCCTGCACCAGCACCCCGACGTACCGGTGGTCCGGGTGGTAGTCCCACGGGCGGTGGGAGATGACCACGTCCGCCTTCCAGTTCCGGATCAGCCGGGTGATCGTCTTCCGGTTCTCCAGCGTCGGCTCCAGCTCGCCGTCGTGGATGTCGAGCACCTCGGTGGTGACGCCGAGGTGCTTGGCCGCCGCCCGCACCTCCGCCAGCCGCCGCCGGGCGAGCGGCCCGCCGGCCTCCTTCCAGTGGCCGATGTCGCCGTTGGTCACCGACACCAGCTTCACCTCGTGCCCGAGTTTGGCCCACTTCGCGGCGGTGCCGCCGGCCTTCAGCTCGGCGTCGTCCGGGTGCGCCCCGAACACGATGACCCGGAGCTTCGCCGGCGGGTCGGCGGCCGGGGCCGGGGCGGCCGCGAGAAGGGCAGCGGCGGTGAGGAGGTGGCGCATGGCGGTGACCGTGTTCGTGGGACCCAGGCCGTTGGCCTGGGCTGAGGGAGAACGGGCCTTCGGCCCTGAAAGCCCCGAAGGGGCGGCCTCCCTCAGCCCAGGCCAACGGCCTGGGTTCGGGGCCCGGGCGGTGACGGCCCGGGTTGGGGAGGGAGATCCGTCACTTCTTCAGCGCCCACTCGAAGAACCGGTACAGCGCCTCGTTCGACTCCAGGGTCGGGCCGTGTGTCTTCCGGTTCGTCATCGCGACGCGGTTCTCGTGCCCAAGGAGCTTGTTCACCGCGACGCTGTGGTTCAGCGCCTGCCACCGCTCCGGCGGGTCCTCGGCCCCGCCGGACACGAGGAACGGCCGCGGGGCCATCAGGGCGTGCAACTCGTGCAGGTCGCGGCCGTCGGCCACCATCTTCTGGTACGGCCCGGTCCGCGGGCTCTTCTCGCCCGGGATGCCGCGCGCCCGCTGCTCCTTCAGGGCCGGGTCGAACCCGAGGTACCACGGCTCCCAGTAGTTCACGTTCGACCGCCTCTCGTCGAACACGATCCCGGGGTCGGAGGTCGCCATGCACGCGAACTTGTCGTACAGGCAGCCCGCGAACAGCGACCACTTCCCGCCGTACGAGTGGCCGACGACGCCGACCCGCTTCGGGTCCACCTCCGGCATGTTCGCCAGCAGGTGGTAGCAGTTCGCCGCCTCGTAGGCGTGGAACGACAGCGGCTGGATCCGGCACTTCTCCTTGTCCGGGTAGTACGTGTTCGGGTCGCCGCCGAGCGACAGGGTGACGAACCCGCGCTTCGCGAGCTGCAGGGCGAAGTCGCGCAGCTCCGCCTTCCCGAGGCCGACGCCGGTCTTCGCCTCGTAGTACACGACCAGCACGGCCGGGAACGGCCCCTTCCCGTCCGGGACGAGCAGGTAGGCGTCGTCCACGGTGCGGCCGGGCGCGGTCTCGACCTTCGCCGCGTACTGCGTGACGCCCTCGCGCCGTTCCTTCGCGCCGAGTTCGAGCTTCGGCTTCTCGATGACCGGCGGCCACGCCCCCATCGCCCCGTGCCAGTACGCCAGGATCTCGGCCCGCCGCTTCCCCCACCCCTTCGCGTCGCGGACGGGGGTGCCGTCGTCGAACTTGAGGGGGGAGCGGTACGAGCCGAGGTCGGCGACGAGGGGCTTGAAGAACGGGGCGAGGTCGGCGGGCGGGTCGGCGGCCGCGGCCGGGGCGGCGGACAGGAGGGCGGCGAGGGGCAGGAGGGTTCGCATGGCGACTCCGGGGCGTGCCCGGAGTGTACCGGCCGGCGCGGGGCGGGGCAATCACCCGGCGGCGACGACGGCGTGGGGCCGCGGGGCGGCCTCCCCGCGCGGCAGCTTGACCACCAGGACCGAGCACCCGGCCTCGCGCATCACCCGCTCGGCCACGCTCCCCATCGCCGGCCGGTCCACCCCGGTCCGGCCGTGGGTGCCGATCACGATCACGTCGATCCCGGCGTCGGCCGCGTACCGGGCGATCTCGGCCGCCGGGTCCCCTTCGAGCAGGACGTGGCCGACGGGAATCCCCGGGTCGGCCGGCCGGACATGCTCGAGCTGGCCGAGCCAGTACGCCCGATCGCCGGGGCCGCCGGGCGGGCGGACGTGGGCGACGGTCAGCCCGGCCCGGTACGTCCCGGCCAGCCCGAGGGCGTGGAAGTACGCCTGGTTCGAGTAGCTGGAGAAGTCGGTCGGGTACAGGATCTTCTTGACGTGGATCACGGGTCGTCCTCCGGCGCGCGGCCGAACCCGCACATGGTACCACGCCGCGGGCCGGGTCCAAGTCGGGAACGGGGGAACCGCGTCGGGTGGGGCAGGCACTCCTGCCTGCCCCGACTGCGGAGGCAGGCAGGAGTGCCTGCCCACCCGGATCATGCCACCGCCCGCGGCCCCTGGTAGTGGCGGGAGATCAGGTCGTTCTGCACCCACAGGAGCTTGCCGAACGCCCGCAGGGTCTTCGCCTCCGTGTCGCGGTCGAGGCCGAACCCGAGGACCGTCGCGGTCAGGGCGTCGGCCACGAACCCGAGCAGGGCGTTCATCTGCACCAGCGGGACGTCGAGGTCCTTGCTCCCGGCCTTCGGGGTGTGCATCTTCCCGACCATGTCCAGGTACTCGGCCATCTTCCCGTCGTACGGCCGGGTGACGAGGGCCGTGAGGTACCGGCCGAGGTGGTGCTTGCGGAACGCGATCTGGGGGTGGTCCGTCGTCAACGCGTCCAGCGTCGCCGGCACGTCCCCCGTGTACCCGTGCTGGCGCGGCAGGAAGTGCCGCCACGTCGCGTCCTGCTGGCGGAGCTTGTCGTAGATGGCGTCCACCAGGGCCGGGACGAGCGGGGCCAACTTCGGGGCGGCGGCGTGGACCGCGGCCGCGTCGTCCGGCCCGAACCCGATGAACCCGGCCACGTACCCGAACCGGTACTGGGCGTCCGCCTCCAGCCGCGGCTCGTCGATGTGCGTCACGGTCGTCCTCCCGGGAGTAAATCGGAATTCGGACTCCTGAATCCGATTCAGCCCCAGTGTACCCGCCTATAATCGGCTGTCAACCCGCTGCCGGGGGTTTGAGACGGGGGGCCGGGATGTTTTCGCAGACGGTCGAGTACGCCCTGCGGGCGGTGGTGTACCTGGCGGCGGAGGCGCCGGCGGCCCGCACCACCGGGCAGATCCACGCCGCCACCCGGGTGAGCCAGGCGTACCTGTCGAAGATCCTGCAGGGGCTGGCGAAGAAGGGGGTCGTGACGACCCAGCGCGGGGCCAGGGGCGGGGTGGCGCTGGCCCGCCCGCCGGCAGAACTGACCATCCTCGACGTGGTGAACGCGGTCGAGCCGGTCCGGCGGATCACGACGTGCCCGCTCGGGCTGGCGGCGCATGGGGTGCGGCTCTGCCCGCTGCACAAGCGGATGGACGCCGCCCTGGCGGCGGTCGAGGCGGCGTTCCGCGACACCACCCTGGCGGAGGTTCTGGCCGAGCCGTCGGACAGCAAGCCGCTGTGCGACGGCACCACCCGGACGCTGAGGGTGCGGAAGCCCGGCGCCCGGGGTTGAAACCCCGGGCTACGGTGGCCCCGTTGGGGCCGAAGAGTCTTTGACCCCGAAGGGGTCACCGAGAATAGACCGGGGTTTCAACCCCGGGTCACCCCCCGAACCCCATCAGCTTCGCGGCCGTCCCGCCGAACACCTTCGCCCGGTCGGCGGCGGAGAGGTGGGCGAGCAGCCCGGCGACCCGCTCACGCTCCGCCCGGTAGCTCTTCCCGGTCGCCGCGGCCCCGAACCCGCCGCCGAACATCAACCGCTCCGCCCCGAACGCCTCGGTCAGCTGCTTGACCACCGCCTGCGGGTCGCGGTGCGGGTAGGTGCCGGCGTTCGGCACGCTCGACAGCTTCATCACGACGTGGTCGAACTTCGCCCACCGGAGCACCACCGCGTGCGCCTTCTCGGTCCCCTGGAACGGCCGGCCGAGGTGGTCGACGAACACGCGGGTGTCCTTGAACTCCTTGATGAGCGGCTCGAACCCCTCGGCGTACCGCGGCTCGAAGTGGAGCTGGACGGCGAGGCCGGCGTCGGCCGCCGCCTGCCAGAGGGCCTTGAGTTCCGGCTTGCCGAACGGCGGGAGGCGGTCCGGGTTGTAGGCGTGGACGCGGGCGGCGACGAGCGGCAACTTCTTCGCGAGGTCCTTGAGCTTGACGAGGGCGTCGGCCCGGTCGGCGAAGAACAGGCACGTCCCCTTGAGCTTCTTCTTCCCGACGGCAAGGCAGTGCTCGAGGTACCGGTGGTCATCCCCGTACGGCTCCGGGTGGACGACGACCGCGTAGTCGACGCCGGCCTCCGCCATGCACGCGAGGAGGTGCTCGGGGGTGGCCGGGTCGGCGGGCGTGTACGGGGCGTCCTTGTGGTACGGGAACTTCGGGTCGTCCTTGCCGGCGAAGCAGTGGAGGTGGGTGTCGACGACGGGGGCGGCGTCCGCGGCGGCGAGCCGCGGGGCGAACGGGAGCGCGCCGGCGGCGGCCAGGAACTCGCGGCGGGTGGGCATGGCGTCCTCCTCGTGACCGGGCGGCCGACATCGTAGCACGCCGGTGCGGGCGGCGGGAGCGTGAGGGCCGGAGCGGCCCCGAAAAAACGGGTGAGCCCTGTCCGGGGGCGGGGGCGTGGGGCGTTTCATCTGGCGTGTCCGATCAACGGAAGTCAACCAGATCGGTTGTCCTCCAGACTAACCGGGGGAACGTATGCGCGTCCCGCTGATCGTCGCGTGTGCCGGCCTGACCGTCTCGATGTGGGCCCTGGCCCCGTCGACCGCCGGCCCGGTCAAGCCGGAGGCCGAGGGGGCGAAGGCGGACCCGGGGAGGGGGGTGTTCCGGATCCCGGAGGGCGAGTTCCGGCCGCGGCGGCGGGTGTCGGCCCTGTCCCTCCAGGCCCGCGCCGAGACCCAGGACTGGGGCCTGGGTGCGAACGGGGTGCGGGTGGCCGCCGCCTGGCAGGTGACCAAGGGGAAGGGGGTGAAGGTGGCGATCCTGGACACCGGGGTGGACGCCAACCACCCGGAGTTGAAGGGCCGGGTCACCCTGGCGAAGGACTTCACCGGCAGCCCGACCGGGGCGGCGGACGTCCAGGGGCACGGGACCCACTGCGCCGGGATCGTGGGGATGGCCGAGAACGGGGCCGGGTACGTCGGGGTCGCCCCGGAGGTCGAGATCATCAGCGGGAAGGTGCTCGACGACAACGGGTCCGGGGACTTCGCCTGGCTGAAGGCCGGGATCGACTGGGCGGTCGAGCAGAAGGCGGACGTGATCTCGATGAGCCTCGGGAGCGGGCCGACCTCCACCCCGCCGGACCAGTTCTTCCCGGACCTGCGGGCGTCGATCAAGAAGGCGGTCGACGCCGGGATCATCGTGGTCGCGGCGGCCGGGAACGAGGGCCCGTCCCCGTCCACCACCGGGTACCCGGGGAAGTACCCGGAGGTGATCACCGTCGCCTCGTCCGACGTGAACCGGAACGTCAGCCCGTTCAGCAGCCGCGGGCCGGAGGTGGACGTGGCCGCCCCAGGGGACGACATCACCAGCTGCCTCCCCGGCGGGCTGTACGCGACCTGGGACGGGACGTCGATGGCGACCCCGTGCGTGGCCGGGGTGGCCGCCCTGTACGTGGCCGGGAAGCGGGCCGCCGCCGCCCCGGACAACAAGCCGACCCCGGCCGAGTTCCGGAAGCTGATCCAGGCCAAGAGCCAGCCGCTGATGGGCCAGACCCCGCCGACCACCAGCTTCGGGTGGGGGCTGATCCAGGCCCCGGCGTTCGTCACCGCCCAGGCCCCCAAGGAGGACGCCATCACCTTCACCCAGGCGGACTTCACCCCGGGCGGGTGGGCCAAGTTCCAGAAGGCGATGCCCGGGGTCGACACCTGGACGTTCAAGTTCAACAAGAAGTGACCCCGCCGGCCGCGGCCGGCCCGGGGCGGGCCGGCCGCGGCCCGAGGTTCCCTTTTCCCGGCCGGCCCGTAGGACGACTCCGTCGCCCGCCCCGTCCCGCGGTCCCGGCCGTTCATGACCCGCCCCGGCTACCTGATAGAGGCCCTTGCGCTGGCGGCCGCGTTCGCCGCCGCCCACACCCAGGCCCCGCTGTACTACTCGAACCAAAACCAGTACTTCCTCCACGGCCTCGCGGCCGGCGGCCTCGGCCACCTCCGCCACGACTGGCTCGCCAACACCGCCGACCCGACGCCCGTCTTCTCCGCCCTCGTCACGGCCGGGTACCGGCACCTCGGCGAGTGGTCATTCCAGGCCGCGTACTTCGCCCTCCTGATGGGCTACTTCCTCAGCGTGCGGGCGCTCGTGGCGACGCTACCGGGGGTGCCGGACGCGCGGGCGTTCCGCGTCCTCTGGGCGGCCGGGTTCACCGCCGCCCACGCGGCCGTCCTGCGGGTCGCGTCGGTCGAACTCTGCGGCGTCGACTACCCGTGGTACCTGCAGGCCGGGGTCGCCGGGCAGTACCTGCTCGGGCCGGGGCTGCAGCCGTCGGCGTTCGGGGTGCTGCTGGTCGCCGGGCTGGCCGCGTTCGCCCACCGCCGGCCCGGCCTCGCCGGGTTCCTCACCGCCGCCGCCTGCCTGTTCCACGCCACCTACGCCCCGGCCGCCGCGTCGCTACTCGTCGGGATGGCGGTGGTGATGTTCCGCAGCGACGCGAACCCGGGGCCGGCCGCGTTCCGCGGGCTGCTGGCCGCGTCGGCCCTGCTGCTCCCGGTCGGGGCGTACACCCTGTTCACGTTCGGCCCGGCCGACCCGGCCACGTTCGCCAAGGCCCAGCAGATCCTCGCCGAGGTCCGCATCCCGCACCACGCCGTCGTCGACCGCTGGCTCGACCCGGTCGCCGCGGTTCAGCTCGCGTGGGCGGCGGTCGGGCTGGCGCTGCTGTGGGGGTCGCGGGTGTTCCCGGTGCTGTTGGTCGCGGCCGCGGTCGGGCTGGGGCTGTCGGTCGCGCAGTACGAGTCCGGGAACCCAACGTTCGCGCTCTTGTTCCCGTGGCGGATCTCGGCCGTGCTGGTGCCTGTGGCGACGGCCGTCATCGTGGCGAAGGCCGCCGCCCGGCTGGCGCGGGTCCCCCAACTCGGGTGGGTCGGCCTCGCCGGCGTGGTCGCGCTGGCGGCGGGCGGGGTGTGGGTGACGGCGGCCCGCGTCGGCTACCGGACGGGCGAGGACGAGACTCCGCTGTACGAGTTCGTCCGCGCCACCGCCGGGCAGAAGGACGTGTACCTGCTGCCGGTGCGGATCCCGGCGGTCGGGACCGGGAAGGGGTCGATCTCGGCGAGCTTCACCCCGCCGCCGCGGCCGGCCCCGGGGTCGAACCTGATCCCGATCGACCTGCAGCGGTTCCGGCTGCACGCCGGGGCGGCGATCTATGCCGACTTCAAGTCGGTGCCGTACCGGGACCGGGAGGTGGTGGAGTGGCACCGGCGGGTGCGGCAGGCGGAGGCGTGGTACGCCGGCGGGTGGGACGAACCCGGGCGGGTGCAGGAGCTGCGGCTCGCCGGGGTGACGCACGTCGTCGCCCCGGCCGGCTCGCCGCTCGCCGCCGACTACCTGGAGGAGACCCACCGCGACCCGGCGTACGTCGTGTACCGGCTGCGGTGAGCCGCCGGCCTACTCGTACCGCGCGAGCAGCGCCCGCAGGGCGTCGGCCTCCTCCCGGGCGCGGGCCGCTTCCTCATCCAGCCGCCGGATCATGTCCCGGATCCGGACCACTTGCGCGGCCGACGGCGGGGCGGTCGGCCGGGCGGGAGCCGTCCGGGTCCCCGGCGCCGCCCGCCCGAGGACGGCGAGCACTTCCCCGCGGGCGTCCTCGAGCTTCACCCCCAGGTACATCAGGACCTGGGCGGCGACGCCCTCCTGCTCGCGGAGCATGCCGAGCAAGAGGTGCTCGGTGCCGACGTAGTTGTGGCCGAGGCCGCGGGCCTCTTCGATTGCGTACTCGATGACTTTCTTCGTCCGCGGGGTGTGCGGGAGGCGGCCCATCGCCACCTGCTCCCCGCCGGGGCCGTGCTGGACGATCTTCTCGACCTCCCGGCGGATCTTCGCGAGGTCAACGTCCAGGTTCTTCAGGACGTTCGCGGCCACCCCGGCCCCCTCGGCGGCCAGCCCGAGCAGGACGTGCTCGGTCCCGATGTACTCGTGGTTGAACCGCTGGGCCTCCTGGTTCGCCAGCTGCATCACCTTGCGGGCCCGGTCCGTGAAGCGCTCGTACATGGCCGGCCTCCTCAGTGAACCGCGGCGGAACAGTTCTCGCAGCCACCCGAGCACGGCACGCCCTCACACCGCGTCGGGGTCGACACCGAGTTCCCGCAGCCGGGCCGCGAGCCGCGCCGCCCGCTCGCGCTCGGCGTCCGCCTGCCGGGCCGCCTCGTCCGCCTGCCGCTGCGCGGCGGCGGCCCGCTCCCGCTCCGCCGCCTCGCGCCCCTCGGCCGTCTCCGCCCGCCGGGCCGCCTCCTCCGCCCGCCGCCCGGCTTCCTCCGCCAGAACCCCCTGCTCCAGGTAGCTCCGGAACCGAGTGCCGTCCGGCAGGAACACCCCCACCTGTCCCCGCCCGGACTCGAACCGGATGCCGAGCCGCGGGCTGACGAACCCGTTCATCTCGGGGACGCGGACCAGGGCGCCGGCCTCCCGCCGCCACCCGTGCCAGTACGCCGGGAAGTCCGGGTACAGGATGTAGAACTCCTCCGCCCCGAACCGCTCGTAGAACCGCCGCTTCTCGTCCATCCGGTCGGCCGTGTTCCCCGGCGACCAGACCTCGAACACCACCTGCGGGAACACCCCGTCCTCGGCGAACACCTTGTAACTCCCGCGGTGCCCCTTCGGCCGGCCGAGCGCCACGTACACGTCCGGGGCCTGCCGGACCTCCGCGTTCCCGTCCACCGGGTAGATCAGGTGGTCCCCGGCGACGAACACGTCCGCCCGGCCGCGGAACAGCAAGTCCAGGTTCCCCTGGAGCGTCACGATCCACTCGAACTGGAGCGTGTTGTCGGCCATCCGGTTCCCGTCCGACTCCGGGTAGAAGACCGTCGGCGGGTTCGTCGCGGTGGGGGTCATGACGTGGTGATAACAGACGAAGCCCACCCCGGGCAAGGGTGGGCTTCGATGTGGCGGAGACCCCGGGCGAGCCCGGGGCGATGTGGGAGCGGGTCAGGCCGGGCCGGCGACGGCCGGGACCGGGTCCGCGGACCGGACGACGTCGAACCCGAGCTTCTTCTCCCCGTCCACCTCGGCCAGCCGGACGGTCACCGCCTCGGCCCCGTGGAACGTCCCCTTCAGGATCTCCTCGGCGAGCATGTCCTCCAGGTGCTGCTCGATCGACCGGCGGAGCGGCCGGGCCCCGAACTCCAGGCTCGACCCCTTCTCGATCAGGAAGTCCTTCGCGTCCTCCCCGACCTCCAGCTTCAGCCCCTTCTCCAGCAGCCGCTTCGACACCTTCGCCAGCTCCATGTTCACGATCTGCTTCAGGTTGTCCTTGGTCAGCGACCGGAACACGATGATGTCGTCCAGCCGGTTCAGGAACTCGGGCCGGAACTCCTTCTCCATCCGCCCCTTCAGCTTCTTCTGCATCTCCTGGTAGCTCGCCTCCTCGTTCCGCTTGATCCCGCGGGTGAAGGCCGAGGCCATGTCGTCGGAGGCCACGATCGTCTCGGCCCCGATGTTGGTGGTCATGATGAGGATGGTGTTCTTGAAGTCGATCACCCGCCCCACGTTGTCCGTCAGCCGGCCCTCCTCCATGATCTGCAGGAGCATGTTCCACACGTCCGGGTGCGCCTTCTCGATCTCGTCCAGCAGCACCACCGAGTACGGCTTCCGCCGGATCTTCTCGGTCAGCTGCCCGCCCTCCTCGTACCCGATGTACCCCGGCGGGGCCCCGACCAGCCGGGAGACGTTGTGCTTCTCCATGTACTCCGACATGTCCAGCTGCACGATGTTGTTCTCGTCGCCGAACATGAACTTCGCCAGCTGCTTCGCCAGCAGCGTCTTCCCCACGCCGGTCGGGCCGGCGAAGATGAAGCTGCCGATCGGCCGCTTCGGGTCCTTCATCCCGCTCCGGCTCTTGCGGACCGCCCGGGCGATCGCCTTGATCGCCTCGTCCTGGCTGATCACCGTCCCGTGCAGCTCGGCCTCCATGTTCAGGAGCCGCCGCGTCTCGTCCTCGCCGACCTTCTTCAGCGGCACCCCGGTCATCTTCGAGACGACCTCGGCCACCACCTCCTCGTCCACCACCCCGTCGGCCTCGCGGGACTTGTCCCGCCAGTCCTTGTGCATCTGGTCCTTCTTCTTCTTCAGCTTCTCCGCCTGGTCCCGCAGGTGCGCGGCCTTCTCGAAGTCCTGCTCCATCACCGCCGCTTCCTTCTCGGCGTTCAGCTTGTCGATCGACTCGTCGATCTCCTTCAGGTCCGGCGGCCGGGTCATGGCCTTCAGCCGCACCCGGGCGCCGGCCTCGTCGATCACGTCGATCGCCTTGTCCGGCAGGCAGTGCCCGCTGATGTACCGCTCGCTCAGCTCGACCGCCGACTTCAGGGCGGCGTCGGTGATCTGCACCCGGTGGTGGCTCTCGTACCGGTCCCGCAGCCCCTTCAGGATCTCGACCGTCTCGGCCATCGACGGCGGGTTGACGATGATCGACTGGAACCGACGGGCCAGCGCCTGGTCCTTCTCGATGTACTTCCGGTACTCGTCGAGGGTGGTCGCCCCGATGCACTGGATCTCGCCGCGGGCCAGGGCCGGCTTCAGCACGTTACTCGCGTCGATCGCGCCCTCGGCCCCGCCGGCCCCGACGAGGGTGTGCAGCTCGTCGATGAACAGCATCACGTTCTTGGCCCGGCGGACCTCGTTCATCACCGCCTTGATCCGCTCCTCGAACTGCCCGCGGTACTTGGTCCCGGCGACCATCATCGCCAGGTCGAGGACGACGATCCGGCGGTCCCGGAGCAGCTCCGGGACGTTCCCCTCGACGACGAGCTGGGCCAGCCCCTCGACGATCGCGGTCTTGCCGACCCCGGCCTCGCCGAGCAGGACCGGGTTGTTCTTCTGCCGGCGGGACAGGATCTGGATGACCCGCTCGATCTCGTTCGCCCGGCCGATGACCGGGTCGAGCTTGGACTGGCGGGCCAGCTCGGTGAGGTCGCGGCCGAAGCTGTCGAGGGCCGGGGTCTTGCTCTTCCCGCGGCCGGCGCTCCGCTCGGTGTTCCCGCCGCCCCCCCCGCCGCCCCCGGACTCGGATTCGTTCGGCATGTTGTGCCCCAGCAGGTTCAGGACTTCCTCGCGGACGTCTTCGAGCTTGAGCCCGAGGTTCATCAGGACCTGGGCGGCTACGCCCTCCTGCTCGCGGAGCAGGCCGAGCAGCAGGTGCTCGGTGCCGACGTAGTTGTGGCTGAGGTTCCGGGCCTCCTCGACCGAGTAGTCGATGACCTTCTTGGCCCGCGGGGTGTGCGGGAGGCGGCCCATCACCACCTGCTCCCCGCCGGGGCCGTGCTGGACGATCTTCTCGACCTCGAGCCGGATCTTCCGCAGGTCGATGTCCAGGTTCTTCAGGACGTTGGCGGCCACCCCCGAGCCTTCCTTGACGAGCCCGAGCAGGATGTGCTCGGTCCCGATGTACTCGTGGTTGAACCGCTGGGCCTCCTGGTTGGCCAGCTGCATCACCTTGCGGGCCCGGTCGGTGAATCGCTCATACATCTACGCCGTCTCCCCCCCGAAGGGATGGAAGGGATGGAACTGCCGGTCGCGTCGTCCGGGCGGGCGGCCGGCCCGCGCGACCTCGCTCCCATCATACGCCCCCGGCCGGGGGCGGCACCAACCGGGGCGGCGGGCGGGGTGAGCGTCCGGGGCCGAGGGTGGGGGGCGGGCCTGGGGAGAGGTACCCGCGGGGTCGGCGGCCGGGTGAGAGTGGGGCCGAAGTTGCGGAATTCTAGCCCGCACCCGGGGGTGAATCAAGCCGACCGTCCGACCGGCACCTGATCAGATGGCCCACCCCCCGCCGGGGGTTCGCCGCCCCGCCCGGAACGACCGGTTGCCCTGGACGCGCCCGCCCGCCGCGGGGCATACTCCGCCCCCCGAATAGAGAGGGCGTGGCCGTGGCCGTCGGCGGGGTGGTGCGAGTCCGGGTCGGGTCGGCGGTCGGCCGCGGGCGGCGGGTCGCCGTGGCGGCGGCCGGCCTCGCGCTGGCGCTTGCGGTCGGGCTTGCGGCGGGGGAACTGTACCTGCGGGTGACGCCGCCGGGCGACCTCGCCCAGTACCTCGGTGCGGCGGGGCCGCAGGCCGGCCCGTTCCGCCCCGACGTCCGGTACGGCGCCCAGTACCGCTCCCTCGACGCCCTCGCCGCCGACAACCCCGGCCGCCTCGACCCGTTCCGCGCGATCGTTGGCCACCCCAGTCCGCCGCGGGTGTGGGCGTTCTTCGGCTCGTCGTTCGCCCAGGCCCCCGGGATGCTCGCCGACACCGCCCGAGAACACGTCCCGCAGCGGACGACGTTTCACCTCGGGAAGAACGAGATCGTCCCGGTCCGGCTGGCGCAGGCCGAGTTTCTGCTCGACGCCGGGCTGCCGGTCGAGCGCGTCATCGTCGTCGTCATCCCGCTGGACGGGTACCAGTTCGCGCTGCACGGCCTCGACCAGATCCGGGTCACCGCCGGCGGCGGGCTGGCCTACGAGCCGCGGCTGCCGGCCGTCGGGGCGGGGCTGCTGCGCGAGAGCCGACTGCTGCTGAAGGGGTGGACGCGGACCGGGCTGCACCTGAACCGGCCCGGCTACGCGGTCCGCCAACTCAACACGCGGTTCGACGGCCCGCCGCTCGCCGACTTCGCCGCCGCGTTCGGCCATCTGGCGGACGCGCTCGCCCGCCACCGGGTGCCGGCGACGGTGCTGCTCCTGCCGAACCACGAGCAGGTGACGCGCGGGGCCGGGTGGGCGTTCCAGGACGCGGTCGCGCCGGCGCTGCGCGGCCAGGGTTACGACGTGTGCGACGTCCGCGAGCCGTTCCTGGCGTACCCGGACAAGCCCGCGTTGTTCATCCCGGACAAGCACTTCTCGCCCGCCGGCAACCGGCTGCTCTTGGCCGCCCTGCTCCGCCACCTGAAGGCCACCGACCCGCGGTCGGCCGACCTCCCCGACCCCGACGCGGTCCTCCGGCTGTAGCCGGGTCTGTGACCCCGGTGCGACACGGGGGCGCGAAGCACCGGCCTCACAGAGGCCGGCTACAGAAGAAGCGGGGTGCGGCCGTGAGCTTCGAGCAGAAGCCGTTCCTGATCCTGTTCGCGGTGGTGTTCGCCGGGTGGTGGGTGGCCCGCCGGCGGGAGCGGGCCGCCGTCGCGTGGCTGCTGTCCGGCAGCCTCCTGTTCTACGCCTACAACCACTGGTTCCTGCTCCCGATCCTGCTCGCGTACTGCCTGGTCGATTGGTTCGTCGCTCTCCGCATCGAGCGCGGCCCGCGGCCGCGCCTGTGGGTGTGGCTCGGCGTCGGGTTCAACCTCGTGGTGCTCTGCTACTACAAGTACACCCCGCTCCTGTGGGAGACCGCCGCGGAGCTGCTGCCCGGGTTCGTCCCGCAGCTGCCGGCCGACGCGCTCGCCGGGTGGAGCATCCCGTACGGCATCTCGTTCTACGCGTTCACCGGCGTCGCCTACGTCGTGGACGTGTACCGGAAGACGACGCCGGCGGAGCCGAGCGTCTGGCGGTACACGCTGTCGGCGTGCTTCTTCCCGCACCTCGTCGCCGGCCCGATCCTCCGCCCGAACGAGTTCCTCGACAAGGTGCGACCGGGGCAGTTGCCGACCGAGCCGGAGTCGCCGGGCGAGGCGGCGTGGCTGATCGCCCGCGGGTTCTTCAAGAAGCTGGTGGTGGCCGACCGGATCGGGCTGGCGATCGACCCGTTCTTCGCCCACGTCAACGACCCGACCACCGACGGCGTCTGGGCACTCCCCTACGTGTGGCTCTACGCCCTGCAGATCTTCTTCGACTTCTCGGCGTACACCGACCTGGCCCGCGGGTTCGGGCTGCTGTTCGGGTACCGCTGGCCGGACAACTTCGACCGACCGTACCTGGCGGGGTCGGTGGCGGAGTTCTGGCGGCGGTGGCACATGACGCTGTCGCGGTTCCTGCGGGACTACGTGTACGTGCCGCTCGGGGGGAACCGCCGGGGGCGGTTCCGGACGCACCTGAACCTGATGCTGACGATGCTGCTCGGCGGGCTGTGGCACGGGGCGAGTTGGTCGTTCCTGGTGTGGGGCGCCTTGCACGGGGCGTTCCTCATCGCGCACCGGCTGTGGTCGGAGACGCGGCTCGCCGGGTGGCTGGGCGGGCGGTGGGTGTGGCACGCGGCGGCGGTGGTGCTGACGTTCCACTGCGTGTGTTTGGCGTGGTGCTTCTTCCGGCTGACGGCGTTCGCGGACAGCCTGTCGTGCGTGCGGAAGTGGGTGGAGTGCGACCCGGGGAAGATGTGGGGCGGGCCGTGGGCGGACCCGGCGGTGTGGCTGGCGATCGGGTTGTACGTGGGGTTCGTGTGGGCGGCGGACGGGTGCCGGCGGCTGGCGGCCGCGGGCGGGGACCGGGCGGCGTTCGCCGGGGGGGCGGCGTGGGGCGTGCGGCTGGCGGCCCTGGCCCTGGCGGTGCTGATCGCCCCGCCGGGGACCAAGGCCGCGTTCATCTACTTCCAGTTCTGACCGCGGCCGGCACAGCCGGCCCTACTTCATCTCTTTGTACCCGGCCGGCACCTTCTGCTCGAACAGCGTGTCGTCGAGTTTCGCGTTCCAGACGAACTTCTCGAACACCTTCGTCACCGGCACCTCCTTGCCGCCCGCGAACGTCTTGCCTTCGTAGGTCATCTTGACCGGCAGCTCCGTCTTCGGGTCGACCCAGATGACCCAGTCGCCGGGCGGGTCCGCCTTCGGATCGCCCTTGATCGTGAGCCTCTGCACCGCCTTGCCGTCGAGCTTCTCCTCGGCCGTGGACTCCGGCTTACGGTCCTTGAGGGCGAGCAAGGCTTCGACCGGGGATTGCCCGCCGGCGGGGCCGCCGATCCGGCCCGGGCCGTCCTTGTCGATCTTCCGGTACGCCTTGGCCGGCGGGGCCAGCATCAGCCCGGTCTTCTCCTTGGTGTCCAGGATGAGGACGGTGGACCGGCCGGCGTCCCCGGCGTCGATCCGGACGAGTGGGCCCCGGACCGCGAACCGCATCTCGATCGGGGCCTGGCCGCCGAGCGTCTGGGTCTCGACGTACGTGACCGACTCGGCCCGCTTCACCTTCTCGGCCACCCGCTCGAGGGCGACCGCCCGGCCGTCGCCGAACCAGAGCAGTGCGGCCGCGGTGGCGACCCCCACGGTCGCCGCGGTGGCGGTCCCGAACCCGATGTAGCGCATGATCCGTCTCCTCCGTTCGCGTCGGGCGCGCTCGGCCGGCACCGCGCCGGCGAGCCGGTTCTCGACCGCCGCGACCGTCGCGGCGGCCAGGTCGTCGGGCGGGCCGGGCGGGACGGGGGCGTCCCGCAGGGCCCGGGTTGCCTCGTCGAGGCGGTCCGGGACCGGCTGGCTGTTCTCGCTCACGACCGGCCTCCCGGGGCGTGTTCTCGGTTCGGGTCGAAGGCCCGGAGCCGCTCCCGCAGGGCGGCCCTGGCGCGATGCAACAGCACCCCGGCGTGGTTCGCGGTTACCCCGAGTCCGGCCGCCGCGTCGGGGTAACTCAGCCCGTCGAGGCAGACCAGGCAGAACACCTCGGCCTGCTGCGGGTCGATCTCCGCGAGGGCGGCACGGAGGGCGTCGGCCAGTTCACCGGCGGCCGCGGCATCGAGCGGGTCGGCGGCGGGCGCCGGCGGGTCGTCGAGGTCTCGGGACCGCGGGGCGTCCCGGTACCGGGTGCGGAGCTGTTCCAGAGCCCGCGCGGTGGCCAGCCGCTTCAGGAAGCCGGGCCAGTTCCCGACCGTCCCGGGCTGCTCGACGGCGGACAGGAACGCCCGCTGGAAGCAGTCGGCCGCGTCGGCGTGGTTGCCGAGGAGGCGGAACGCGGTCCGCCAGACGACCGGGCCGAACTCCCGGACGATCGCGCTCCAGTCGGTCATCTGGGGTCACCCGGGGCCGCGGGCCGGTCACCCCGTCAGTCGATCGGGGCGGGGGAAGCATTACACGATTCCGTCGGAACGGGGCGCTTCTCCTGGGCCGGGGCGGGGTGTAAACTCTTGGTGACCCGCCTCGCCGGAGTTCCCCACCGATGCCCCCGTCCCGGCTCCTTGCCCCGCTCGCGCTCGTCCTCGCGCCCGTCGGGAACGCCCGCGCCGCCGACGTGTCGTTCGGCCGGGACGTGCTGCCGGTGCTCACCCGGGCCGGGTGCAACCTCGGGGCGTGCCACGGGAACCTGAACGGCAAGGGCGGGCTGAAGCTGTCGCTCAAGGGCGAAGACCCGGCCGCCGACCTCGCCGCCCTCACCCGCGACATGTTCGCCCGCCGCACCGACCCGCACCGCCCGGCCGAAAGCCTCATCCTGCTGAAGGCGACCGGCCAGGTGCCGCACGAGGGCGGCGTCCGCTTCTCCCCGCTCAGTACCGAGTACTCGGTACTCCGGACCTGGATCGCCGGCGGCTGTCGGCCCGAGCCGGCGGACGCCCCGAAGCTGGCGCGGCTCGACGTGACCCCGGCCGCGAAGGTGCTCGTCGACCCCGCCGACCGGTTTCCGGTGACCGCCACCGCCCACTTCGCCGACGGCACCCGCCGCGACGTGACCGGCCTCGCCGCGTTCGAGTTCACGGCCGTCGGAGTGGCGAAGATCACGCCGACCGGCGAGGTGGTCCGCGAGTCGCCCGGCGAGACGGTGCTGCTCGTCCGGTACCTGGCCGAGGTGAAGCCGGTGCGGGTCGTGTTCCTCCCCGACCGCCCGGCCGCGGACGTGCCCGACCCGCCCGGGGCGACCGCCATCGACCGCCTCGTCTACGCCCAATTGCGGGAGTTGCGGCTGAAGCCGGCCGACCTCGCCCCCGACCACGTCTTCCTCCGCCGGGCGTACCTCGACACCCTCGGCGTCCTGCCGACCGTCGCCGAGTCGCGGGCGTTCCTCGCCGACCCCGACCCGAAGAAGCGCGAGAAGCTGATCGACCGGCTGCTGGACCGGCCGGAGTTCGCCGAGTACTGGGCGCAGAAGTGGTCGGACCTGTTGCGGAACGAGGAGAAGGCGCTGGACAAGAAGGGGGTGGCGGTCTTCTACCGGTGGATCGCCGGGCAGCTCGCCGCCGACCGCCCGCTGAACCTGTTCGCCCGGGACGTGCTGGCCGCGACCGGCAGCACCTACGCCAACCCACCGGCGAACTTCTGGCGGGCGGTCCGCGAGCCGACGCTGCGGGCGGAGGCGGTGGCGCAGGTGTTCCTCGGCATCCGGGTCGGGTGCGCCCGGTGCCACAACCACCCGTTCGACCGGTGGACGATCGACGAGTACTACGGGTTCAGTGCCCTGTTCGCCCGGCTCGACTACCGGGTGCCGGCGAACGACAAGAAGGACCGGCTCGACAAGCACGAGTTCGTCGGCGAGCAGGTGGTGTACCAGGCCCGCGACGGGGAGGTGACCAACCCGCGGACGAAGCAGCCGGCCAAGCCGGTGTTCCTCGGGGCGAAGGCCCCCGACTTCGGCCCGGACGGCGACCGCCTCACCGCGCTGGCGGACTGGGTGGCGGCGCCGGACAACCCGTTCTTCGCCCGGGCCCAGGTGAACCGCGTCTGGCTGCACCTGATGGGCCGCGGACTGGTGGACCCGAACGACGACTTCCGGGCGACCAACCCGCCGACCAACCCGGAGTTGCTCGACCACCTGGCGAAGGAGTTCGCGGCCGGCGGGTTCCGGCTGAAGCCGACGGTGAAGGCGATCATGTCGAGCCGGGTGTACCAGCTCGCGTCGACGGTGCGGGACGGGACGACGATGGGGGACGAGTTGCACCACTCGCACGCGGCGGTGCTGCCGCTGGAGGCGGAGCAGCTGCTGGACGCCCTGGCCCGGGTGGCGGACGTGCCGGTGCGGTTCGCCGGGTACCCGCTGGGGCTGCGGGCGAACCAGGTGCCGGCCCCGCCGCAGAGCGGCCGCCGCGGGGCCGGGGACGGCATGGGCGAGCGGTTCCTGAAGGTGTTCGGGAAGCCGGACCGGCTTTTGTCGTGCGAGTGCGAGCGGAACGACGACCCGGGGCTGCTGCAGGCGTTCCAGCTCATCACCGGCGACCTGACGAACGACCTGATCCGGGCGCCGGACAACCGCGTCGGCCGGCTGCTGTCGGCCGGGCGGGCGGACGCGGAGATCCTGGACGAGGTGTACCTGGCGGCGCTGTGCCGTCCGCCGACGGCGGCGGAGGGGAAGAAGCTGCTGGCGTACCTCGGGGCGGCGAAGGACCGCCGGGCGGCGTGGGAGGACGTGCTGTGGGCGGTGGTGAACAGCAAGGAGTTCCTGCTGCGGCGGTGACGGCGGAGGGCCCCTCACCCGGCCGCTCGAAGACTCGCGGCCGACCTCTCCCCGCTCCGCGGGGCGAGGTGGGGCACCGCGGCTTCCTTGGTAGCGACCCGGCGCGGGCACCTGGGGATGAGGCCGGCCACCTCCGCCTCGCCCCGCGGAGCGGGGAGAGGTCGGCCGCGAGTCTTCGAGCGGCCGGGTGAGGGGTCTTGCGGCCGAGGGTCCCGATGCGGAACGACAACCCGAACCTGCGCCACCTCGCCCGGGCGATGCGGAGAGGACCGACTCCCGCCGAGGAGACGCTCTGGCGGCTCCTCCGGAACCGCCGCCTAGCCGGGTTCAAGTTCCGCCGCCAGCACCCGTTCGGCCCGTACATCCTCGACGGGTATTGCCCCCGGGCGCGGCTCGTCGTGGAGGCGGACGGGGACACGCACGGGACCCCGGACGGGCGGGCCGCGGACCGGGACCGGGACGCGCACCTCGCCGCGAACGACGTCCTGGTGCTGCGGTTCTGGAACACGGATGTCGACCAAGATCCGGACGCCGTGCTCGAACGGATCGCGGCCGCGTGTGCCGAACGGTGTGCGACATCGACCGACCCCGCCGGAGGCCGATCATGACCGCGCTGCCTTCCCGCCGGGCCGTCCTCCGCGTCGGCGGGGCCGGCCTCCTCGGCGTGTCGTTCCCCCGCCTCCTCGCGGCCGCCGAGAAGCCGGCCGCCCGGCTCAAGGCGACGGCCAAGGCCGTCATCTTCCTCCACCAGTGGGGCGGCCCGGGCCAGCACGAGACGTTCGACCCCAAGCCGGACGCCCCGGACAACGTCCGCGGGTGGTACGGGGCGACCAAGACCAAGCTCCCCGGCGTCATCTTCGGCGAGAAGATCCCGCAGATCGCGGCGCTCGCCGACAAGTTCAGCCTCGTCCGGTGCCTCCAGCACGGGATGAAGAACCACAACTCGGCCGGGTACTACAGCCTGACCGGGGTCGCCCCGCCGACCGACGACCAGCGGCTCCGCGACACCCTCGAACTGTTCCCGGCCTACGGCAGCATCGTCGACAAACTGGCCCCCGCCCCCAAGGGGACCGCGACGTTCGTCAGCTTCCCGCACGTCATCGCCGACGGGTCGGTCACCCCGGGGCAGCACGCCAGCTTCCTCGGCAAGGGGCACAACCCGCTGTTCGTCAACCAGGACCCGAACCGGCCGGACTTCAAGCTCCCAGAACTCACCCTTCCGGACAGTCTCCCGGCGGAGCGGCTGGAGGCCCGCAAGGACATCCTCAAGCTGATCGACGAGCAGAGCGAGTTGCTGGAAACCTCGCTCGTGGCCCAGGGGCTGGACGAGAGCTACCAGAAGGCGGTGGCGATGCTCACGAGCCCGCGGTTCAAGGCGGCGTTCGACCTGTCGAAGGAGGGCAAAAAGACCCGCGAGAAGTTCGGCCACACGACCTACGGGCAGAGCTGCCTGCTGGCCCGCCGGTGCGTCGAGGCCGGGGCGAAGTTCGTGAACGTCTACTACTCGGCCAAGATCCAGGGGACCGGCAACGGGTGGGACTACCACGGGTTCCGCGGCGAGGACGTACCGGCCCGGCTCCGCGAGCTGCTGCCGATCGCCGACCAGACGCTGCCGGCCCTGCTCACCGACCTGGAGGAGCGCGGCCTCTTGGACACGACGATGGTGGTGTGGGTGGGGGAGTTCGGGCGGACGCCGAAGATCAGCTCGAACGGCGGGCGGGACCACTGGCCGCAGTGCTACCCGGCGGTGGTGGCGGGCGGCGGGGCGAAGAAGGGGTTCGTGTACGGGGCGAGCGACAAGCTCGGGGCGTACCCGACGGTCGGCCGGGCCGGGCCGGAGGACCTGGCGGCGACGATGTTCGCGGCCCTGGGCATCGACCCGGACGCCGAGGTCCACGACAAGCTGAACCGCCCGCTGCCGGTGGCCCGCGGCAAGCCGATCGGCGAGATCATGGCGTAGGGCACGCACCGCGTGCCGTCGCGGCGGAGAGGCACGCGGTGCGTGCCCTACGACTTGCCCAGCACCAGGTCCACGACCCAGCACCCGCGGACGTGCGGCCCCGGCCCGCGGCAGTGGGACAGCACCGGCTCGTTGTCACATCCCGCGTCCTGGAGTGCGTCGGCCAGGATCGGCAGCCGGTCGCCAGCGCCACGACGGTCGGGGTGAGCCACGCCGGGTCGGCCGCGACCGGGCGGAACGGGTTGCCGAAGACGTCGCGGGCGAGCCGGGACTGCTCCTCTCGTTCCGTTACCACATCGTCCGTCGCAGCTGCGGCGTGGATGGTAACGATGCGGACCCCGAGAGGCATCGCGTGTGCGGTGTGCAGGGCCGCGTATGCCGAGTGTGGCAGGATCGAACCGCCCACGCCTCGAGCCTCATCCCACGCAGTCGGGAGCCGCAGTTCGCTCATCAATCCGTCCGCCACGGCCTCTACGATTTGCACCACCCGACGACTTCGGTCGTCGGCCAGTTGGTCCCAGATCCGGCGACAGCAGGCGCACGCGAGCAGTCGCAACTTGCGGGCGGAAGTCTGGTGTTCGACCAACCCCAACAGATCCTTTGGCTCGCCACACGCCAACCATTCCGCCTCGGTCATGACCGTCACCGCACCCGGGGCAAGCTTGTCGGCGCCACGGTAGCCGGTCGACCCGGCCGGGGCAAGCGCCGGCGTTCCCGCCGGCGGCCGGTGGCGTCGCGGTCGCCGCTCGGGTACGATGTCCGACACCGCACCGCCCCCGTCCGGAGCCCACCGGCATGCTCGCGAAGCTCCGCGCGTTCGCCCTCGTCGGGATCGACGCCGTCCCGGTCGAGGTCGAGGTGGACGCCGCCGCCGGGCTGCCCAAGACCATCCTCGTCGGGCTCCCGGAACTCGCCGTCCGGGAGAGCGTCCACCGGATCGAGCGGGCACTGGCCAACCTCGGGTACGCCCGCCCGACCGGCCGGACCGTCATCAACCTCGCCCCGGCCGACCTCCGCAAGGACGCCGGCGCCTTCGACCTGCCGATCGCCCTCGGCATGCTCGTCGCCACCGGGCAGGTCAAGCCCGACCAACTCTCCGACCTCGCCGCCGTCGGCGAGCTCGCCCTCGACGGGTCCGTCCGCCCGGTCAAGGGGGTGCTGTCGGTGGCGATGGCCGCCCGCGACCAGGGGCTGAGGCGGCTCCTCGTCCCGCGCGACAACGCCCGCGAGGCGGCCGTCGTCCAGGAACTGGAGGTGTTCGCCGTCACCTCGCTCGCCGAGGCGGTCGGCCTCGTCACCGGGCAGGTCGAGCTCGACCCGGTCGCGTACCAGCCGGAAGAACTCGCCGACCGGCTGAACCGGTACGACGTGGACTTCGCCGAGGTCCGCGGGCAGGAGTTCGCCAAGCGGGCGATGGTGATCGCCGCCGCCGGGGCGCACAACCTCTTGATGATCGGCAGCCCGGGGAGCGGGAAGTCGATGCTGTCGAAGCGGCTCGGCACCATCCTCCCGCCGCTGACCGCCGCCGAGAGCCTGGACACCACCCGCATCTACTCGGCCGTCGGGCAACTGAGGCCGGGCGAGGCGCTGCTCGCGACGCGCCCGTTCCGCAGCCCGCACCACACGATCAGCGACGCCGGGATGGTCGGCGGCGGGCACGTCCCGCAGCCGGGCGAGATCTCGATGGCCCACCACGGCGTCCTGTTCCTCGACGAGCTGCCGGAGTTCAACCGCAAGAGCCTGGAGGTGCTCCGCCAGCCGCTGGAGGACGGCCGGGTGACGATCGCCCGGGCCACCGGGTCGACCACCTTCCCGGCGTCGTTCGTCCTGGTCGGGGCGATGAACCCGTGCCCGTGCGGGTACCTCGGGTCGGCCAGCCGGCCGTGCAAGTGCTCGCCGCAGCAGGTGGAGAAGTACCTCGGGCGGGTCTCGGGGCCGCTGCTCGACCGGATCGACCTGCACGTCGAGGTGCCGGCGGTCCCGTTCGACCAGTTGACGGCGAAGGCGGACGGGACGTCGAGCGCCGGGATGCGGGAGCAGGTGCTGGCGGCCCGGGACCGGCAGAAGGCCCGGTTCGGCGGGGACGGGCGGGCGCTGAACGGGCGGATGACCGGGCGGCTGATCCGCAAGCACTGCCCGCTCGACGCCGAGGGCGAGGGGCTGTTGAAGGCGGCGATGGACGACCTGGGGCTCTCGGCCCGGGCGCACGACCGCATCCTGCGGGTCGCCCGCACCGTCGCCGACCTGTCCGGGAGCGACCGCATCGACCCGGGGCACGTCGCCGAGGCGATCGGGTACCGGACGCTGGACCGCAAGCTGTGGGCCCGGTAGTGTGGCCCGCTCGCTCCGCGAGCGGGCTTGCTTCTCCCGCTCGCGGAGCGAGCGGGCCACACCCGGTCACCGCCGCGACCAGTGCCGCCGCGACACCCGGCACCCGGCCAGCTCGAACGTCGTCCGATACGGGGCGAAAGTCACCTCCCGGTTCACCGCGTACAGGGCGTGCGGGGCGCACAGGAACAGGGCCAGCGCTTCGTCGTACACCAGCCGGTCGAGCCGCTGCGTGAACGCCACCCGGTCCGCCACCGCGGTCTGCCGGGTCAGCCGCGCGTACCCGGCCTCGAACGCCGGGACGACCGGCCCGGCCCGGTACTCGCCGGTCTCCCCGGCGAACGCCCGGTGCAGTTCCAGCGCCACCGATTCCGCCGCCTGGCACCCCTGCATCAGGACCAGCACGTCCCACGGGTGCGGCCCGGCCCGCTCCGCCAGCCGCTTCCGGAGTTGCAACTCCCCCTCCCGGTCGTGGACCGTCACCTCGGCCCCGACCCCGAGCGCCTCCCGCAGGTCGGCCGCCGCCCGCCGGGCTACCGCCGCCCAGTCGGCGAACGCGGCGATCCGGATCGGGCGGGTCCCGCCGCCGGCCGCCCGCCACAGCTCGGCCGCCTTCCGCGGGTCGTGCTCGTACGGCGACGACCGGAGCGGCCGCGGGGCGGCGCACGCCGGGGTCAGCCCGCCGAGCGGGTCGCCGTACCCGGCCAGCGCCTCCCTGACGAGCCGGTCCCGGTCGACCGCGTGGTTGAGCGCCTGCCGGGCCCGCACGTCCGCGAAGGGGAGGCCGGCGGCGTCCCGGTTGATCACCCCGGCGACGGCCCGCACCGGGTCGATCGTCGCCAGCCGGGCGAACCGCGACCCCTTCACCCGCGCCGCCTCCGCGTGCGGCACCTCGGTCACGAGGTCGAACTCCCCCTCGGTGGTGCAGACCAGCTCCAGGGCCTGCGCCGGCGGGACGTCGTTGCGGAACACGACCTCCTTCAGGTACGGCCCGCGCGAGGTGTCCCAGTAGTGCGGGTTCGCGGCCAGCCGGACCCGCGCGGCCCGGGCCTCCCGCCACACCCACGTCGCCGCGAACGGGTCCTTCCGGACCGCCGCCTGCTCGCTGTCGATCGTCGACTCACCCTGGACCAGGGTGAACGGTCCGGTGCCCCACGGCCCGGCCGCGTCGATCGCTCACCACCGCCCCTCGCCGGTCCCGTTCCGGGCGTACCCGAACCCGGGGCCGGCCCAGAACCCGGGGCTCATCAGGTGCATCGCCCGCAGCTTCCCGACGGCCGCCCCGTCCACCACGGGGAAGCGGAACCGGACGGCGAACTCGCCGGTCACCTCGCAGGTGGTCGCCGGGTGCAGGTTGAAGTGGGTGCCGGGCGGGTGCGGGGCGGCCCACCGGATCACCTCGTCGAACGCCTGCTTCACCGTCGCCGCGGTCACCGGCCCCCCGCCCGGGAACCGGTTCCCCTTCCGCACGGTCACGTCGAGCGTCCGGTCGTCCGCCCACTCGTAACTCTTCATCGCCGCGGGCACGGTCACCCCGGCCGGGCTGACCCGGACCAACTCCTCGGCCGTGTTGTAGGTGACGTACAGCCAGTTCAGCCGGCTGGGGTCACAGACGTGGACCGTCCCGACCGGCTCCGCCCGGCCCAGCCCGAGCAGCGCCCCCACCCGACCGATCAGGCCCATCGCACGTCCCCCCGCGGTAACGGCGACCGGCGGCCGCCGGCGGGGAGGTGGCAAGTTCGGGACCGGACCGGCCGGCCCGGGTGTCGGGAGTGTCCCGCCCCGGACGTCACCCGGGGGCGGCGAGGAGCCGGCGGACGGCGTCCGGGGCGACCGGCTTGACCAGGTGGTGGTCGAACCCGGCCTCCGCGGTGCGGCGGCGGTCCTCGTCCTGCCCCCACCCGGTCACCGCCACCAGGACGACGCCCCGGAACGCCGGCTCGGCCCGGAACCGCCGGGCCAGTTCGTACCCGTCCATCCCCGGCATCCCGAGGTCGGTGAGGACCACCTCCGGGCGGAACTCGCCGGCCGCCGCGAGCGCGGCCGGGCCGTCGTAGGCGGCCCGGGCCTCGTGCCCGGTCAGCGACAGCAGGGCGGCCAGGGTGTCGGCCGCGTCCTCGTTGTCGTCCACCACCAGCACCCGGCGGGGCGGCCCGGGCGGCGGGGCGGGGGCCGGCGGCGGGGGGGCCGGCTCCGGTCCCGCGCCCAGCGGGAGGCGGACCACGAACTCGCTCCCGGTCCCCGGCCCGTCGCTCCGCGCCTCGACCGTCCCGCCGTGTAGCTCGACCAGGGTGCGGACCAGCGTCAGCCCGATCCCGAGCCCGTCCCGCGACCGGTCGGCGGCCCCGTCCACCTGGGTGAACGGGTCGAACACCCGGGCCAGCATCCCGGCCGGGATCCCGACCCCGTTGTCCCTGACCCGCAGCTCGAGCGCCGGGTCCGCGGCGCCCGGCACCCGCCCCGCACTCAACCAGATCCGGCCGCCCGGGTCGGTGTACTTGGCGGCGTTGCTCAGCAGGTTCGACAGCACCTGGGTGAGGCGGGCCGGGTCGGCGGTGAGGCGGACCGGGGCCGGCGGGAGGGCGACGGTCAGCCGGTGCCCGCCCGCCTCGACCAGCGGGGCGCTGGCCTCCACCGCCGCGGCCACCACCGCCGCCAAGTCGGTCGGCTCCGGCCGCAGCGTGATCTTCCCGCGGGTGATCCGGGCCACGTCCATCAGGTCGTCGATCAGCCGGGCCATCTGGGCGACCTGCCGCTCCATCATCTCCCGGACCGGGCGGACGGCGGCCGGGGCGTCGCCGTTGGCCCGCATCACCTCCAGCCCGGTCCGGACCGGGGCGAGCGGGTTCCGCAGTTCGTGGGCCAGGGCGGCCAGGAACTCGTTCTTCCGCCGGTCGGCGTCCCGCAGCGCCTCCTCGGCCCGCTTCCGGTCGTCGACGTCGACGTTCACCCCGATCATCCGGAGCGGCCGGCCGGCGGCGTCGTAGTGGAACTGGGCCCGGCCGGCGAGCCACCGGACCGACCCGTCCGGGCGGACCGCCCGGAACTCGTACCCGTACTCGGTCGCCCGGTCCCGGAGGCACCCCTTCACCCCCTGCCCGACCGCCCGGGCGTCCTCCGGCACGACCCGCTTCTCCCAGTCGGCGTACGTCCCCTCGAACCCGCCCTCGGGCAGCCCGTACAGGGCCTCCAGCTCCGCCGACCAGACGATCCGGTTCTCCGGGATAAGCCACTCGAACACCCCGACCCGGCCGGCCTCCTGGGCCAGCCGGAGCCGCCGCTCGCCCTCCCGCAGCCCGGCGTCCAGCCGCCGCTTCTCGACCGCGTTCCAGGTCCGCTCGGCGACCGTCTCGAGGAGCCGCACCTCCCGCTCCTCCCACCGCCGCGGGGCGGAGGTCGCCGCCACCAGGGTCGCCACCCACCGGCCCCCGCGGGTGAGCGGGACGACGACGTGGCCCCGGACCCCGAGCGGCTGGTACCCGGCGGCGTAGTGGGCGGCCGTCCGCGGGTCGGTCCCGGCGTCCTCGACCGCCAGCACCCGGCCGGCGCGCAGGTCGGCCACCGGCCCGGCCGGGTAGTCGGACAGGCGGTACTCGCCGACCACCGACGGGAGCCCGTTCCGGTAGTCGTCCCGGACCCACCACCGGTCCCGGGCCTCGTCCACCTCGGCCAGGTAGCACCGGTCGAGCCGCAGGTGCCGGCCGACCGCCGCGGCCGCGCCGGCCAGCAGCCGGTCGGCGTCGGCCGCGGTCCGCACCTGCTCCCCGAGGTCGGCCAGGAACCGGGCGTCCAGCTCGGCCTGCCGCCGCTCGGTCAGGTCGTAGAAGTAGCAGACCACCCCGAACCGCCCGTCCGGGAGGACGACCCGCTCGATCTTCCAGTCGTAGGACTCGGTGTCGGGGGTGTCGGCCCGCCGCTCGGTGGTGTCCGCCGCCCGGTACGGCTCCCCGGTCGCCAGGGTGTGGCGGAACCGGCCGATCGCCTCGGACGCGAACGGGTCCGGCCAGAGGACGCGCATGACCTCGGCGAAGTCCCGGCCGAGCAGCGGGCGGACGTTCCGGAACGCCTTCCGGGCCCCGGCGCTGACCTGGGCCAGGCGGAAGTCGGCGTCCACCACGTACACCCCGAACGGGGCGTTCTCGACCAGGTGGGAGAACGTCTCGCTGTTCCGCCGGAGTTGCTCCTCGGCCCGCACCCGCTCGGTCACGTCCTGGGTGCACCCGACCGTCCGGGTGACCGCCCCGGCGGCGTCCCGGACCAGCACCGCCCGGTCCTCGACGTGGAGCCACCGGCCGTCCCGGTGCCGCACCCGGTAGGCGGCCGTCTGGTGCCCGCCGGCCGCCGGCGGGAGGGCCGCCAGCCGCCGGCGGTCGTCCGGGTGGACCTGGTCGTGCCACCAGTCGGCGGTCGGCGGGACGTCCTCCGGCCGGTACCCGAGGACCTCGAACAGCCCCCGGGACCGCTCCACCCGCCCGGTCCGGGCGTCGTACTCGTAGATGATCCCGTCGACCGCGTCGGCCGCCCGCCGGAACCGCTCCTCGCTGGCCCGCAGGCCGGCCTCCGCCCGGACCCGCCCGGTCACGTCCCGCTGGGTCCCCCACACCCGGACCAGCCGCCCGCCCTCCACCACCCCGGACAGGCTGTTCGCGAAGTGGACCGGGTTCCCGAACCGGTCCCGCTCGGCCGACTCGACGTCGGCCGCCCGGTACCCGGCCGCCATCACCGCCCGCAGGTACGCCCGGACGGCCGGGTCGTCCGGCGGGAGCATCAGGTCGAGCCCGCGGCCGACCACCTCGGCCGCCCGGGCGAACCCGTACATCCGGGCGAACGCGTCGTTGCACTCGGCGAACCGCCCGGCCCGGTACACCGCGGCCACCTGCTCGTCCGGCGGGAGGGCGGTGTCCACCGGCGGGTCGAACTCGACCCGGTACACCCCCTCGGTGCTGTTCGCCACGAACGCCCGGTACCGCTCCTCGCTCTCCCGCAGCGCCGCCTGCTGCCGCCGCTCGGCCGAGATGTCGTCCACCAGGACGGCGAACCCGAGGACCGCCCCGCCGGCCGCCACGTGCGGGGCGTAGGTCACCCGCACCCACCGGGTCGGGCCGTACTTGTACGGCAGCTCGGTCTCGAACCGGGCCGGCCGCCCGGCCAGGGCCGCCTCGACGTGCGGCCGCAGCGCCGCCCACGCCCCGTCCCCGAGCACCTCCCGCATGTGCCGCCCGACCACCTCGTCCGGGCGGCGGCCGAACCACGCCTGGTACGCCCGGTTCACCAGCTCGTACCGCCCGTCCGCCCCGACGTACGAGATCAGGTCCGGGAGGGCGTCGACGATCAGCCGGAGCCGCTCCTCGACGGGAACGACGGGCCGGGCGGGGGGGAGTGCCATCGTGGTGGGGGGGTGGGGTTCCGCGGGCGGCCCGGCCGTCACTTCTTCGCCTTCTCCTCCGGCCGGTAGTTCTTCACCAGCCGCTCGTAGGCGAACCGCCCGGCCGCCACGATCATCGGGACGGTGAACGCCAGGGCCAGGAACTTGAACGCCGCCGGGTGGACGTAGAACGCCTGCCGCCCGGCCGCGTCCTTCTCCTCCTTGTCCAGGATCGACCCGGTCATCCACTCCCGCATCTGCAGCCAGACGGTGATGTTCAGCCCGACCAGGGAGATGATGGTGAGGACGGCCGCGATCCCGGGGGCGAGGTGGGCGAGCCAGTCCTCGGTGGTCGGGGCCCACACCTTCTTCGTGTCCGCCTTCACCCGGGTGCGGTTGTTGAACCCGCAGTGGACGCACACGACCGCGTCCGGCGGGTCCAGTTCCTGGGCGCAGTGCGGGCACCGCGGGACCTCGCTCTCCTGCACCACCTCGATCTTCGCCGGCCCCTCGTCGTCGTCGTCGGCGAACCGGAGCGGGGCGTCGGCGGGCGGGGGGGGCGCGGCCGGCGCCGGGGCGGCCCCGGGCTTGGCCGGCTTGGCGGGCTTCGCGGCGGCCGGGTCGGCGGCCACGAACGGGTGGTTGCAGTGCTTGCACTTCACCCGCTTGCCGAACACCGCCGGCGGGATCCGCAGGGCCTTCTCGCAGTTCGGGCAGGAGACGTCAACGGCGGCCGACGACATCGGGGGGTCCTCACCGCGGGCGGAAACCAGACGGGACGGGGGCGGTGTTCTAGAAAGATAGCTTACCCCCCGCCCGGGGCACAACCAGGTGTCGCCGCATGTCCGCCCCGTCCGGAGCGCCCGGGGTCGCCCCGCCCGAGCCCCGCGTCCTGGTCTCGCTGGCCACGTACAACGAGGCCGGGAACGTCGCCACCCTCATCTCCGAGATCCACAAGTTCCTCCCCCGGGCGGACGTCCTGGTGATCGACGACAACTCCCCGGACGGGACGTGGAAGATCGTCGAGGAGTTGGGGGCCGCCGACCCGCGGGTGAAGCTGCTGCGGCGGCCCGGGAAGCTCGGCCTGGGGACCGCGACGCTGGCGGCCATGCGGTACGCGATGGACCACGGGTACGACCTCTTGCAGAACATGGACGCGGACTTCAGCCACCCGCCGCGGTACCTGCCGGGGCTCCTGGCCGGGATGGGGACGCACGACGTGATGATCGGGTCGCGGTACGTCCGCGGCGGCGGGACGGAGAACTGGCCCTTGTCCCGGCGGGTGATCTCGCGGTCGGTGAACCTGCTGGTGCGGTTCCTGTTCCGGGTGCCGGTGAAGGACGCGAGCGGGGCGTACCGGTGCTACCGGGTGGCGAAGCTGCGGGAGGCGCGGCTCGACCGGGTGCGGTCCCGCGGGTACTCGTTCCAGCAGGAGGTGCTGTTCCGGTGCCACAAGGCCGGGGCGAAGCTGGGCGAGTACCCGATCCTGTTCGAGAACCGGCGGGCCGGGGTGAGCAAGGTGAACCCGCGGGAGGCGGCCCGGTCGATCGGGATGATCCTGCTGATCGGGGTGCGGAACGTCCTCGGGCTGGAGCGGGCGTAGGGTGGGCCGAGCCCGGCTCTGCGGGCGAGTCCCACCTGCTTCGCGGGGCGGTGGTGGGACTCGCGGGCGAAGCGCCCGCTCGGCCCACCCTACAGGCTACCGCGAGAACAGCACCGCCCCGCGGCCGAGGAACTGCTCCAGCTCCTCGACCGGCAGGGCGGCCGGGTTCACCCGGAAGTCGTCGCCCAACTTCAGCTGCACCTGCCGGCCGGCCGCGTCCCGGACGCTCAGGTACACCGGGCAGTTCCCCCGGCACCGCTTCAGCGCCGCCGCCACCGCGTCCACCTTCCGCAGCGACCCGTCGTCGTCCCCGTACGGCATCTTGATCAGCAGGCTCTTGGTGAACTCCGCCCGGGCCTCCTCCACCGTCAGCACCTTCTTCACCTGGAAGTCCGGCTCGGCCCGGCCGTCCTGCCAGTTCAGCGTCCCCTCGAACAGGTGGACCGCGTCGGCGACCACCAGGTCCTTGAACCGGGCGTACTCGTCGGACCACATGATGACCCGGACCGTCCCGCTGAAGTCCTCGATCCGGAACGTGGCGTACTTCCGGCCCAGGTTCCGCCCCTTGTTCGCGGTCCGGACCACCAACTCCACGACCATCCCGCCGACGCGGGCCTCGGTCCCCGGCTTCCCCTTGGCCAGTTCCCCGCAGTCGTGGGTACGGAACCGCCGCAGCTGCTCGTCGTGCTGGGCGAGCGGGTGGCCGGAGATGAAGAAGTCGAGGGCCTCCTTCTCGAACCGCAGCTTCTCGCGCTCCGGCCACTCGGGCACGTCCGGCAGCCCGTGCTCCGGCCCGTGGTCGTGCCCGCCGTCCCCGTTCTCGCCGGGGCCGTCGAACAGGTCGAGGAAGCTCTTCTGCCCGCGGCGGCGGTCGGCGGCCCGCTCGTCGGCCGCCTGGTACGCCTTGGCGACGGCGGCGAAGTGGGCGGCCCGGCGGCCGAACGGGTCGAACGCCCCGGCCATGACCAGCCGCTCGACCGCGGCCTTCGGGACGACGCGGCGGTCGATCTGCTCGCAGAAGTCGAACAGGTCCTTGAACTTCCCGCCGGCGGCGCCTCGGGCGCGGACGACCTCCTCGGCGGCGTTGCGGCCGAGGCCCTTGATGGCGGTGAGGCCGAAGGTGATGCGGTTGTTGAGGACGTCGAAGTCGGCGGCCCCGCGGTTGACGTCCGGGGGCAGGACGTCGATGCCGAGCTTGCGGGCGTCGGCGATGTGGTCGACCATGACGTCCCGCTTGTTCCCGTCGTCGATCTCGGACGAGAGCATGGCGGCCATGTACTCGGCGGTGTAGTGGGCCTTGAGGTACGCCGTCTGGTACCCGATCTGGGCGTACGCCGCGGTGTGCGACTTGTTGAACCCGTACCCCCCGAACTTCACGATCAGGTCGAAGATCTCCTCCGCCTTCTCGTCCGCCAGCCCGCGCTCCTCGCACCCCTTGATGAAGTCCACCTTCCGCTCGTCGATGATCTCCTGCTTCTTCTTCGAGATCGCCTTGATGCACGCGTACGCCTTCGCCAGCTCGATGCCGCCGAGCCGGTTCAGGATGCGCATGATCTGCTCCTGGTAAACCATCACCCCGTACGTCTCGGCCAGCACCTCCTCCATCACCGGGTGCGGGTACGCCGGCTGCCGCCGGCCGTGCTTGCACTCCACGTACTCGTCCACCATCCCGCCCTCCAGCGGGCCGGGCCGGTACAGCGCCAGCACCGCGATCAGGTCCCGGATGTTGTCCGGCTTCATCCGCTTCAACAGCTCCCGGATGCCCTCGCTCTCGAGCTGGAACACCCCCTTCGCGTCGCCGCGCTGCAGGAGCGCGTACGTCTCCTTGTCGTCCAGCGGGAACGTCGCCGGGTCCACGTCCTCCCCGCGCGTCCGCTTGATCAGCTTCACGCAGTTATCCAGCACCGACAGGTTCCGCAGCCCCAGGAAGTCCATCTTCAACAGGCCGACCTTCTCCAGGACGCCCATCTCCCACTGCGTCGTCACCGCCACCGACCCCTTCGCCCCGTCGTCCCCGTCCGCCTTCCGCACCACCCGCTGCACCGGCACGTAGTCGGTGATCGGGCCGTTCGCGATCACCACCCCGGCGGCGTGCGTCCCGACGTTCCGGTTCGTCCCCTCCAGCTGCCGCGCGACGTCCACCATCTGCCGGACCTGCGGGTCCTGGTCGTACTCCCGGCGGAAGTCCGGGCTGGCCAGCGCCTCGTCCAGGTCCCCGGCGATCGCCCCGTGCATCGGGACCAGCTTGCACATCTGGTTCACCCGGTCGAGCGGGACGTCCAGCACCCGCCCGACGTCCTTCATCGCCGCCTTCGCCGCCAGCGTCCCGAACGTCCCGATCTGGGCCACCGACTCGACCCCGTACTTCCGCTTCACGTAGTCGATCACCAGCTCCCGCCGGTCCTGGCAGAAGTCGATGTCGATGTCCGGGGCCTCCGAGCGGTTCGGGTCCAGGAACCGCTCGAACAGCAGGTCGTACTCCAGCGGGCAGACGTGGCTCAGGTACAGGACGTAGCTGACGATCGCCCCGCACCCGGAGCCGCGGGCGGTCGACGGGATGCCCGACTCCCGGGCGAACCGGACGAAGTCCCAGACGATCAGGAAGTAGCTCGCGAACCCCATCTTGGTGATGATGCCCAACTCGTGCTCCAGCCGCTTCCGCACCGCCTCCGACGGGTTCTCCCCGTACCGCTCCCGCACCCCCTGCTCGCACAGCTCGCGCAGGAACTGCTCCGGGGTCTTCGCGTCGGGCGGGGCGAACACCGGGAAGTGCCGGGTCTTGAAGTCGATGTCGATGCTGACCGCGTCGGCGATCTCCTGGCTGCGGGCGACCGCGTCGGCGTGCCCGGGGAACAGCCGGTACATGTCGTCCGGGCTGCGGACGTAGTACGGGCTCGCCATCTTCTCTTCGGGGTACTTCTTCTTCCGCGGGTCGTGCTTCTGCTGGGTGTTGATGCAGAACAGGATGTCGTGGGCGGTGGCGTCGGACGCGCACAGGTAGTGGGCGTCGGCGGTGGCGACGAGCGGCACCCCGATCTGGTTCGCGATGTCCGCGGCGGCCGGGGTGCACTCGTCCTGGGCCTTGATCCCGTTGTTCTGGATCTCGACGTAGAAGTCCTTCCCGAACACCCGGGCGTACCACTCCGCCAGCTGCTTGGCCTCCTTCACCTTGTCGCGCAGGATGAGCTGGTTGAACGACCCGGCCAGGCACCCGCTCAGGCAGATCAGGCCTTCCTTGTGCGCCTCCAAGACCTCCCGGTCGATCCGCGGGTGGTAGTAGAACCCCTCCAGGAACGCGATGCTCGACAGCTTGATGAGGTTTTTGAACCCGGTGGTGTTCTTCGCCAGCAGGGTGAGGTGGTAGTACACCTCGCCGAGGTCGTCCTTCTTCCGCTCGCGGCGGTCCGTCCCGGCGACGTACGCCTCGTACCCGATCACCGGGTTGATGCCGGCCTTCTTGCACTCGGTGTAGAACTCGACCGCCCCGTACAGGTTCCCGTGGTCGGTGACGGCGCAGGCGGTCATCCCGAGCTTCTTCGTCTGCTCGACCAGGGCCGGGATGCGGTTGAACCCGTCCAGCAGGCTGTAGTGGGTGTGCAGGTGGAGGTGGCAGAAGCGGTTCGACATCGGGCAGCCCGGGGGTCAGGGGACCACCCGGTTATAGCCGCGGGCCGCGGGCGACGGAAGGTGAGGCGGTACGGGGCGAGCGCCCGGGGTTTTGTGGGGCAGGCATTCCTGCCGGCCGGGTGCGAGCGGCCGGCAGGAATGCCTGCCCCACAAAACCGGTCACACCAGCTCGAACGTGACCGACACGCGGGCGGCGACGGTGATCGCGTCCGGGGCTAGCGCCGACGCCGGGTGGCCGTCGTCGCCCGCGTCCGCGCCGGCCGGCTGGTCGGCGATCCCGACCACCGCCCCGACCCCGACCCCGGCGGCCCGGGCGTACTGCTCGGCCGCGGCCCGGGCGGCGTCCACCGCCCGCCGGCGGGCCTCCGCCCGCAGGTCCGCCCACTTGGACGTGTGGAACTCGACCGCCCCGATCTCGTTCGCCCCGGCGTCCACCACCCCGGTCAGCACCTCCTCGATCCGGGACAGGTCCGGGAGGACGGCGCTGAACGCGATCCGGGCGGTGAACCCGCCGGCCGGGCGGCCCGGGACGAACCCCTCCGGGGCCGGGGCGAAGGTGAGCCGGGACGCGGCCACGTCGGTCACCCCGGCCTTGGCCAGGAGCGCCCGGACGATCTGGGCCGCCTGCTGCGTCTCCCGGATCACGTCCCGCGGCCGCGGCCCCTGGCGGGACACCGCCAGCCGCAGGGCCATCAGGTCCGGCTCGACCCGGACGGCCGCCGAAGCGGTCACGGCCACCACCCGTCGCGGCTCCATCGCCCGACCCCTTCCGGGCCGCGCCCGGCTTGACATCCGTCCCCCGCCCCCGTCTGATATACCATTCGCGCGAACGCCCGACCCGTCGGCCTCGTACCACCCCCGAGGGGGCCCGTGCCGGACCACCCGCCACCGCCGGACGCCGACGAGGACCTGCTCGCCCGCCTCCGGGCCGGGGACCGGGCGGCCCTCGCCCCGCTGGTCCGGCGGTACGAGCGGGAGCTGTTCGGGTACCTCCGGCGGTACGTCGGGGACGACGACCTGGCGGACGACGTGTTCCAGAACACGTTCGTCCAGGTCTTCCTCAAGGCTAAGCAGTACGAGCCCGGCCGGCCAGCCCGCCCGTGGCTGTACGCGATCGCCACCAACCAGGCGATCGACGCGCTGCGCCGCCGGGCCCGCCGGTCCGCCGACCGCCCGGCCGACACGGTCAGCGCCCCGGACGAGGACGGGGAGCCGCGGCCGCTGTTCGAGCTGCTCCCGGCCCCCGGGGACGCCCCGCCGGACGCGGCCGACCGGGCGGAGGTGCGGGGGCGGGTGCGGGCGGCCGTCGCCGGGCTGCCCGACCTCTTGCGGCAGGCCGTCCTCTTGGTGTACTTCCAGGGGATGAAGTACCAGGACGCGGCGGACGCCCTCGGGATCCCGGTCGGGACGGTCAAGTCCCGGCTGCACGCCGCGCTGGCGAAGCTGTCCGAGGAGTGGGCGGGCACGGAGTGCGGGGTGCGAAGCGCCGAACGCGGGCTGAACCCATGACCGACGAAGACCTAATCGGGTACCTGCTCGACGCCCTCGCCCCGGCCGACCGGGCGGCGGCCGAGGCGCGGCTGGCGGCCGACCCCGCGGCGGCCGCCCGGCTCGGCCGGTGGCGCGCGGCCCTGGCCCCGCTCGCCGCCGACCGCCCGGCCCCGGTCCCGCCCCCCGGGCTGGCGGACCGCGCCCTCGCCCGGGTCGCGGCCGCGGCCGGACCGGACCGGCCGCCGGTCTTCCCCGCCCCGCCGCGTGCTCCCCGCGACGTGCCGGACTCGGCCGGGGTCGGCGGCCGGTTCCTCCGGGCGGACCTGGTCGTCGCCGGCGGGATCGCCCTGTTCGCGTTCGGGCTGGTCGTGTCGGGGGTCGGGAAGGTCCGCGCCCGGAGCGAGCTGGTCGCCTGCCGGGACAACCTCCGCACCCTCCACGCCGGGCTGACCAAGTACGCCGACACCCGCGCCGGCCGGTACCCCCAGGTCCCGGCCGGGGCCCCGGCCGGGACGTTCGCCGCCACCCTGACCGACGCCGGGTGCGTCCCGGCCGGGTTCCGCCCGGCCTGCCCGGCCGACCGGGCCGGCGGCCCGGTCCGGTACACCTACTCGCTCGGGTACCGGGAGCCCGGCGGGGCGCTGGTCGGGCCGCACCGCCCGCCCGCCGGCGGGGAGCACGACCTGGTCCCGATCTCGGCCGACCTCCCGACCCCGGAGGCGGCCCCGGCCGCCGGGCCGGTCAGCCCGCACGCCGGCGGGATGAACGTCCTGTACGCCGGCGGGCACGTCCGGTTCACCACCTCCCCGCACGTCGGCCCGGGCGGGGACCACATCTTCCAGAACCTGTTCGGCGGGGTCGGGGCCGGGTGCGCCCCGGCCGACACGGTCCTCGGCCGGCCGGCGGACGTGCCCTGACCCGCGCGCCCGGTGGGTCTTCGGTCTTGTGGCACGGGTCTCCGACCTGTGAAGCCGTCACAGGTCGGAGACCCGTGCCACAAGACCACCGGGGTCTGCGCCGGGCGGACAATTCGCCCGCGGCCGGATTCGGGTGGCGTGAAAAACCGCCCGGACTTTCCCCGGTCGGGCGCATCCGGGCGGCGGGCGTGTTAAACTCGACGGGCGCGACCGGCGCCGGCGCGGGCCGACCCCCCGCGCCGCCGGCCCGCGCGGCCAGCCCCCGAGGCGGTTGTGAAGAGCACGATCCGGCTCCGCGGGATCAGCGGGGAGGTGAAGGGGCGGACCTGGGAGTCCGACACCCTGCTGCGCGCCGGCCGGCTCGCGTCCCTGGAGGTGGTGCTGGACGACAGCTCGGTCAGCCGGCGGCACGCCGAGGTCCGCCGCGGGGACGACGGGTGGTACGTCCGGGACCTGGAGAGCACCAACGGGACGTACGTGAACGGGGCCCGGGTCGGGCCGGGGGAGCAGCCGGTCCGGCCGCGGGACGTGGTCCAGTTCGGCAAGGTCGCCCTGGTGGTCGAGGCCGAGGGGTCGCCGGCCGACAGCAACGGCCCGCCGAGCGACCAGCACGTCGTCGCCGCCGCCCCGAGCGCGTTCGAGGACGGCCTCCGCCGGCTCGCGTTCGACCGGAACCAGGCGCTGCGGCCCGGGGACCAGCTGGTCGCCCTGCTCCGGGCCGGGCAGCACTTCGTCAGCGTCCAGAACGAGGACCACCTGCTCCAGGCGGTGCTGAACGACGCGGTCGGGGTGCTCGAGGCCCAGCGCGGGGCGATCGTCCTGGCCGACGGGGACGGGCCGGACCCGGCGCTCAAGCTCCGGGCCCTGGCAGTCGGGGTCGGGGAGGCCCCGGGCCGGTTCCACTTCTCCAAGAAGCTCACCCAGCGGTGCTACTCCGGCGGCGTCTCCCTGCTGTACAGCATGCTCACCGGGGACGACGACTCGAAGCTCACCCAGAGCATCGCCGACGGGGCCATGGCCAGCGTCCTGTGCGTCCTGCTGCGGACCCCGCGGCGGCGGCTCGGGGTGCTGCACCTGGACCGGAACCTGTCCCAGGCCCCGTTCACCGAGGACGACCTGCACCTGGCCGACGCCCTGGCCGCCCACGTGTCCGCGGCGATCGAGAGCGCCCTCTTGCTGCGCCGGGAGAAGGACTTCTTCCACCGCACCATCACCCTGATGGCCCAGGTGGTGGAGATGCGGGACGACTACACCGGCGGGCACACCCAGCGGGTCACCCGGTACGCGACGCTCATGGCCGAGTACCTCGGGCTGCCGGCCGCCGAGCTGGAGGTGGTGAAGCTCGGCGGGCCGCTCCACGACATCGGGAAGATCGGGATCGACGACGCGATCCTGCGGAAGGAGGGGAAGCTGACCCCGGACGAGTACGCGAAGATGCAGCAGCACACCACCAAGGGGGCGGAGATCCTGCGGGCGATCCCGGAGATGCACCCGATCATCCCGATCGTCCGCAGCCACCACGAGCGGTGGGACGGGACCGGGTACCCGGACCGGCTCGGCGGGGAGGACATCCCGTTCCTGGCCCGGGTGGTGGCCGTCGCCGACGCGTTCGACGCGATGACCTCGCACCGCCCGTACCACGAGAACAAGAAGGGGCGGCCGCCGGCGTGGGCGTTCGGGGAGGTGGAGCGGCAGGCCGGGCGGCAGTTCGACCCGCGGTGCGCCGCCGCCCTGCTGGCGGTCCGGGAGCAGGTCCTGCGGGCGATGGCCGAGCTGGTCCCCGGGGTGGAGATCGACACCCCGGTCCCGCACGTCGCCGAGGAGTACGAGCCGGACCCGCGGAACTGAAACGCCGGGCGGTGGGCGTGAGCCCCCTGATCCGCTTGTCGGATCAGGGGGCTCACGCCCACCGCCCGGCGCCTGCTTCACGGGGTCAGCTTGAACGAGTCCATGAACTGGTTCGCCCGGGCGGACGTGGCGTACGAGTCGGTCCCGATCACCATCACCTGGTACATCCGCCGCCCGACCAGGTAGACCCGGGCGCGGACCTGCCCGGTCGTCGGCTTGGTGATCGACGCCGAGAACTCCCGCCCCGGGTACTTCCCGTCCAGCTGCACGTCCTTGCTCGCCTTCAGCGACCCGCCGACGTTCGCGATCGCCCCGGCCTGGGCCCCGTCCAGCCGCATCCGGGTCTGCTCGGCCGACTCGTTCTCCCCGATCGGCATGTCCCCGACCCCGACCATGAACGCCCCGTTCTTGTCCTCGGTGCCGAACATCTTGAACGCGACCCCGGCGGCCGACTGCGACTGCTCCTTCGGGGTCCCGGGGAACATCGCCGTGAACTTGTACTGCGAGTTCGTGTACTCGGCCATCGGCTTCTGGCAGCCGGCGGACGCGACCAGGGCCACGGCGAGCGCGGCGAGCGGGCGACGGATCACGGTGTGTCCTCGGTAGGTTGGGCGGGCGACGGGAATAAGTGTGCAACACGATCCGCCGCGCGGCCACCGGTCACCCCGGCCCGCCCCACAGCCAGCGGACCAACGCCGCGCCCGCGGCGTAGTCCGGGACGATCGAGTCCGCCCCGGCGGCGATGAGCCGGGTTCGCTTCCCCGGCTCGACGGCGCCCGGCGGTGAGCCGGGTTCCGCACTCGCCACCCCGACCGCCACCCCGCCGGCCCGCTTCACCTCGGCCGTCTCCACCACCCCGTCCCCGAACCCGAGCAGTTCTTCCCCGCGGACGCCCAACTCCGCCAGCACCCGGGCGATCACGCGCCGCTTCGTGAAGGCGGGGTCGCCGTCGCGCGGGGCGTCGATCCCGGCCGGGAAGAAGCCGTCCACGCCGAGCAGCCGGGCTTCGTGCGCGACGTGGGCGTGGTCCGTCCCGCTGGCGACGAACAGCGCCGCCCCGCGGTCGCGCAAGTCGGCGAGGAGGGCGTGGGCGCCGGGCACCACCCAGTCGGCGGCGCGGGCCGCGCCGGACGTGAGGGCGGCCCACCGCCCGCGGACGGTGCCCATCAGCCGGTCTGCGTAGTCGCGCAGGTACACGCCTGGGTCGGCGGCCCCGCCGCGCCGCCCGACCTCGGCCGCGAACGCCTCCATCTGGCGGGCCGTCGGCTGGCCGTTCAGCCCCATCACCAGGTCGTCGAGGCGTTCGGCGTCGCCGTCGCGGTCGAGCCCCTGTTCCCGGAGGCGGTCGAGCATCATCCCGACCATCACCGCCGGCCACCCCTCCCGGATCAGCGACAGGGTGCCGTCGAAGTCGAACAGGACGGCCCGGAACGGCCCGCGGCGGACGCTCGGGTTTACGACCTCGGCCGGCGGCATCGGCGATCCCCCAGATAGCCCCGGCTTGCCGGGGGTGTTGTGAGTACAGTACCGGTCTCCCCTCGGAGTTCCCCATGCGTGCCGCCGCGCTCTCCCTCGCCCTGCTCCTCCCCGCCGCCGCGCCGGCGGCCGACCCGCCGAACGTGCTGATCGTCATCACCGACGACCAGGGGTTCGGCGACCTCGGGGCGCACGGCAACCCGGTCCTCAAGACCCCGAAGCTCGACGCCTTCGCCAAGGAGTCCGTCTGGCTGAAGAACTTCTACGTCAGCCCCGTCTGCTCGCCGACCCGGTCGAGCCTGCTGACCGGGCTTTACAACTACCGCACCGGGGTCGTGGACACGTTCCTCGGCCGGTCGCTGATGCGGCCGGACGTGAAGACGCTGGCCGAGTACCTGTCGGCGGCGGGGTACCGCACCGGGCTGTTCGGGAAGTGGCACCTCGGGGACAACTACCCGCTCCGGCCGGAAGACCGCGGGTTTCAGGAAACCCTCTGGAGCCAGGGCGGCGGGCTGTCCCAGCCGAGCGACCCGCCGCAGGTCGACCCGAAGTCCGCGTACTTCGACCCGGTGCTGAGGCAGAACGGCAAGGAGGTGAAGACGAAGGGGTACTGTACCGACGTGTTCACCGACGCGGCGGTGAAGTTCGTGGCGGCGGACCGGAAGAAGCCGTTCTTCGCCTACGTCGCGTACAACGCCCCGCACGGCCCGTACCAGGTGCCGGATGGCGTCGCCGCCCCGTACCGGAAGCTCGACCTCACCGCGGCCGGGCTCCCGAAGGCCGGCCAGCCGTGGGCGACGGCGAAGCTGAACGCGGAGGAGATCGCCCGCGCCTACGGGATGATCGAGAACATCGACACCAACTTCGGCCGGCTGCTGAAGGCGATGGACGACGCGAAGTGCGCCGACAACACGCTGGTGATCTTCCTGACCGACAACGGCCCCGGCGGGGTGCGGTGGAACGCCGGGCTGCGGAACCGTAAGGGGACCGTGTACGAGGGCGGCATCCGCGTCCCGTGCTACGTCCGCTACCCCGCCTCGTTCAAGGGCGGCCGCGAGATCGGCTTGCCGCTCGCCCACATCGACGTCACCCCGACCGTCCTGGACGTGTGCGGCGTGGACGCCAAGGGGTTCGACGGCCACAGCTTCGCGAGCGGGCTGTACGCCTTCACCGGCGCCTTCCCGCTGCGCACGCTGTTCTTCCAGTGGCACCGGGGGGACGAGCCGGAGAAGGGCCGGGCGTTCGCCGCCAGTGGCCACGACTACAAGCTGGTGCAGGCGGCCGGCGTCCAGCCCGGCGGCCAGTGGAAGCCGAAGTACGAGCTGTTCGACCTCAAGGCCGACCCGTTCGAGGAGAAGGACCTCGCCGCCGACAAGCCGGACGAGGTCGCGCGGCTGAAGAAGGAGTACGAGGCGTGGTTCGCGGACGTGACGAAGAAGGGGTTCGCCCCGCCGCGGATCGTGGTCGGGAGCGAGAAGGAGAACCCGGTGCGCCTGAGCCGCCAGGACTGGCGCGGGCCGAAGGCGTCGTGGGCGGCGGACGGCGAGGGGCACTGGGAGGTGAAGGTCGAGCGGGCCGGGCGGTACGAGGTGACGGTCCGGGCCCGCGAAGCGTTCAACTCCTGCGGGTTCACCGCCGAGTCTCGTGACGGCGTCCGCTTCGCCAACGCCCAACTAGCGGTGCCCGGGGTGAAAGAGCCGGTCGCCCAGAAGCTGGACACGGCGGTCGAGCTGGAGGCGGGGGACGTGCGGGTCGCGGCGACGGTCAAGGTCGCCGGGCAGGCGCGCGGGGCCGACTACGTCGAGCTGCGGTACCTCGGCCCGCCAGCGAAGAAGTGACCCGAGCCGACGAGCCGGACGCGTGAGCGACGGAAGGAAGCCCGTCGCTCACGCGTCCGGCTCGTCCGGAGTTTTCCCCGCCGCCCGCAAACACTCCGCCCCCGAACGCCGTCTGTACTATCGGACCGGTCGCCGCTCCCGTCGCCCGTTCGGGCGTGCCCCACTCGGAGGCCCCTCATGACGAGGTCCGTTCTCCTCGCCGCGCTCCCCGCCGCCCTGCTCGGCGTCCTCGTCGGCTGCGGCCGACAGCAGGAGGAGGCCGCCCAGCAGGCGAAGGCCGAAGCCGACCGGGCCGCCGCGGAGCGAGAGAAGTTCGTGTTCGTCGGCGAAGCCGTTAAGCCCCTCGCCGCCCCCGAGCCGCATTCCGACGTCGTCGCCCTTCCGGCTCCGGTGGCCGACGGCCTCGCCCGACTGCCGGTCGACCGCCAGGTCACCGTGCTCGAGTCAGCCCGGCCCAGGCTCGATGCCGCGGCGCGGCCGGCCCCCGGCCGGGGCGTCGCCGCCGGTCTCCCGAAGCCCGACCCGCGCGCCGGCGACGCCGCGCCGCCGAACGGCTGGCAGCCGGCCGCCCGGGAGGGGCACGACGGGGCGAACGCCGAGGCGTACGGCGTGTACCGCGAGAACGAGTTCCGGTCCCCGCTCGTCGCCGCCCTGTCCACCTTCTCCGCCGACGTGAACACCGCGTCGTACTCGAACGTCCGCCGGATGCTGTCCCAGGGCACCCTCCCGCCGAAGGACGCCGTCTTCCTCGCCGAGTTCGTCAACTACTTCCCGTACACCTACGCCGCCCCGAAGGGCGAGGACCCGGTCGCGTTCCACCTCGAGATGGGGCCGTGCCCGTGGAACCGGAAGCACCACCTCGTCCGCATCGGGCTGCAGGCCGCGACCGTCGACCCGCAGAAGATGCCGCCGCGGAACCTCGTGTTCCTGATCGACACGTCCGGGTCGATGAGTTCCCCCAACCGCCTCCCGCTGGCCAAGCAGGCGATCAACCTGCTCGTCGACCAACTCGGCGAGGCGGACCGGGTCAGCGTCGTCACCTACGCCGGCGACAGCCGGGTCGCCCTCGGGCCGACGAAGGGGAGCGAGCACGCGAAGATCAAGGAGGTGATGACGAACCTGCAGGCCCAGGGCGGGACGAACGGCGAGGGCGGCATCAAGAAGGCGTACGAGCTGGCGCGGGACACGTTCCTCGACGGCGGGGTGAACCGCGTCATCCTCTGCACCGACGGCGACTTCAACGTCGGCGTCACCGGCAACGGGGACCTCGTCCGCATGATCGAGGAGCAGCGGCGGAGCCGGGTGTTCCTCACCATCCTCGGGTTCGGCATGGGGAACTACAAGGACGACCGGCTCAAGGAGCTCGCCAACCACGGGAACGGCCACCACGCCTACATCGACAGCCTCGACGAGGCGAAGAAGGTGTTCGTCCAGCAGGGCGGCGCCCTCGTCTGCGTGGCGAAGGACGTGAAGTTCCAGGTCGACTTCAACCCGGCGAAGGTGGCCGCCTACCGCCTCGTCGGGTACGAGAACCGGCTGCTGAAGGACGAGGACTTCAAGAACGACGCGAAGGACGCCGGCGACATGGGCGGCGGGCACCAGGTGACGGTGCTGTACGAGATCGTCCCGGTCGGGGTGCCGATCGACCTGCCCGGGGTGGACAAGTCGAAGTACACGGTCCCGACGCAGGTCGACCCGAAGGCGGCGGACGAGTGGCTGACGGTGAAGATGCGGTACAAGCACCCGGAGGCGGACGTGAGCAAGGAGCTGGGCAAGCCGCTGCCCGGCCCGGCGCTCGGCCGGGAGCTCTCCGACGACTTCCGGTTCGCCGCCGCGGCCGCGTCGTTCGGGATGCTCTTGCGGGACTCGCCGTTCCGCGGGGCGATGACCTACGCCGGGGTGCTGGAGGAGGCGCAGGGGTGCGTCGGGGCCGACCCGCACGGGCACCGGAAGGAGTTCCTGGAGTTGGTCCGGAGGGCGAAGGAGTTGGCGGCGCCGAAGCCGGAGGCGCCGAAGGCCGGCGGGGTGAACTGATGGCTCCCTGAGCGGGGGGCGTGAGCCCCCTGTGGGTTTGTTCCCACAGGGGGCTCACGCCCCCCGCTCGTCCGGCACCCGACTCACTTCTTCAGCGGCTTGTACTCGACCCGCTTGAACGTCATCACGCTCCCGGGGTCGTGGCCCTGGAGCGCGAAGTGCCCCTTGGTGTACGTCTTCTTCGGGTCCGTGTAGTCCACCGTCTGCTTGCCGTTCACCAGGATCCGGATGCGGTCCCCGACGGCGATCACCTCCTGCACGAAGAACTCGTCCGGCTTGTGCGGGGCGACGTCGAGGACGAGCACGTCCTTCACCGCCGGCAGGTACAGGCTGCCGGTCCGGATCTTGTCGGTGTGGGTGGCGTTGATCTGCGCCTCGTACCCCTTCGGGAACCCCGGCCCGAACGCGGTCCGGAAGTACTGCCCGCTGTTCCCCTTGTCGTTGATCTTCGCCTCCACCCGGTAGTGGAAGTCGTCCGCCTCGACGTCCGAGAAGATGTGGCTCGCCGGCCCCCCGCCGACCAGCAACCCGTCCTTCACCTGCCACAGGGTGACGTCCTTCCCGTCCTTCGTCTCGCCGACGAACGCCACCACCTTCCCGTCCGCGTTCTTCGTCTCCTTCACCGCCTTGAACTGCCCGCTCGGCGGGTTCGGGATCTTCCACCCGGACAGGTCCTTCCCGTTGAACAGCGGGACGAACCCGTCGTCCGCCGGCTTCTTGTCGTCGGCCGCCGGGCCGGCCGCGGCCGCGGCGAATACGACCGCCGCCATCAGGGCGGCTTTCGGGAGCAGGTGTGCCGTCATCCTTTTTCCTTCAAACGGTGGGAGGGGGTTCGCCTCGGTACGAGGTTCGCTCGGCATCGTACCCCTGCCCGCCCGGGCCGGCCAGCCCCGGCCCGGCGCGACCGCTACAACCGCACGCCGCGGGACGGCGAAAATCGCCCCAGAACGTGCAGCCGCTGTTGCCTACCCCGTTTACCTCCAGTAGCCTGTCGAGCATCGTGGAGTGTCTGGGTAGTCTGGGCAATCTGGTTCGCATCGCGTGGGATTGCCGAGCGTGTCCGGGTTGCTTCGCCGAACGGACGTGGCGGACGCCCCACCCCCCTCACCTGGGAGTTCGCAACATGAAGCGACGGATGTTGGCCCTGGCCGCCCTCGGCGGGCTGCTGTGGGCGTCCACCCCGGAGGCCGCGGCGTTCGGCGGGAAGAAGAAGCGCGGCGGGGACTGCGACGGCCCGGCCTACGCCGGCGGGTACGCCCCGGCCGGGACCGGCGGCGGGTGCGGGTACACGGTCAGCTACGTGGACCAGAAGGTCACCGCGTACAAGACCGAGACGGAGACGAAGGACGTGAAGGTGATGGTGAACAAGCTGGTCGACGTGAAGGAGGACTTCAAGTACTTCGAGTGCGTCGCGGTCCCGGGCAAGCAGAAGGTCACGTTCCAGGAGCTGAAGTCGAAGGAGGAGCCGTTCAAGCACACGGTGATGGAGCCGGCCGCGGTCAAGCAGACGGTCAAGGTGTGCGAGTACAAGACCGAGTACAAGGACGTGCCGACGGTGACGTACAGCTACACCCCGGTGGTGACCAAGCAGAAGCGGACGGTGTGCGAGTACGTCACCGTCCCGGTGTGCGTGACCGAGGTCGTCCACCCGGCCCCGGCCCCGTGTGACACCCCGGCCCGCGGCGGGCTGTTCTCCCGGCTGTGCGGCAAGAAGAAGAAGGCCGACTGCGCCCCGCCGTGCCCGCCGGCCCCGTGCGACGCCCCGTGCCCGCAGGTCGTCACCCGCACCGTGATGCAGAAGCAGGCGGTCCACCGGGAGGTCGAGGTGGACGTGACCACCTACCAGCGGGTCGAGCACAAGGGGACGGCGAAGGTGTGCGTCGTCACCCCGGTGATGGTGGACAAGGAGGTGATCGTCCACAAGTGCGTCCCGGTCGAGAAGACCGGCACCCGGACGGTCCACTACTACGTCCCGGTCGAGAAGGAGGTCGACGTCGTCACCCATAAGATGGAGGAGCGGACCGGCACCCGGACGGTGAAGAAGTGCGTCCCGACCGAGGAGACGGTGAAGCACACGTTCTGCAAGCTGGTCCCGTACGAGACCACCGTCAAGGTCCCGGTGTACACCCCGGTGCCGATGCCGGCCCCGACCCCCGGCCCGTGCCCCCCGCCGGCCGGGTACGCCCCGGCCCACCACGGGATGGGCGGCGGCTGCTGCCACTGACTCCCCTGGAGCGCGGCCGTCCCGGCCGCTGCCTGAAGAGCGGCCGGGACGGCCGCGCTCCAAGACCCCCGGCCACCCGGCCGGGGGTCTTTTCGTTCCCGGGGCGGCGCGGCCGGGGTATCATGCCGGGAACCTCCGGAGGGTTCGTCATGGCGCGGGCGGCGATCGGTGCGGCGGTGCTGGCCGGGCTGGCGGCCGGCGGGTGGGCGGCCGACGGGCCGGGGAAGTTCGAGGTCGACGCCCGGAAGCGGGTGGTGCTCCAGCAGCAGGTGCCGGTGACCGAGAACGGGGTCACCCGGCTCGTCCCCAAGGACGTGGAGGGGGTGGCGAAGCTGCGGGTCGCCCTCGACCCGGCGAAGACGGCGGTGGTGGTGTGCGACATGTGGGACGACCACTGGTGCAAGGCGGCGGCGGCCCGGTGCGACGTGCTGGCGAAGTCCGCCGAGCCGGTCCTGAAGGCGTGCCGGGACCGCGGGATGACGGTCGTCCACTGCCCGTCGGACTGCATGGACTTCTACAAGGACCACCCGGCCCGGAAGCGGACGCTGGCGGTGAAGAAGGCCGACCCGCCGAAGGACAAGGAGCTGCCCGACCCGCCGCTGCCGATCGACGACACCGACAACGGGTGCGACGACGGGAAGCCGGTGAAGTTCTTCAAGGCGTGGACCCGGCAGCACGCGGCGATCACGGTCGACCCGGACAAGGACTACGTCTCCGAGAAGGGGCCGGAGGTGTTCTCGCTGATGGCCGAGAAGGGGCTGACGGCGGTGGTGGTGATGGGGGTGCACACGAACATGTGCGTCCTGAAGCGGTCGTTCGCGATCAAGCAGATGGTCCGGTGGGGGAAGGACGTGTACCTGGTCCGGGACCTGACGGACGCGATGTACAACCCGAAGATGCGGCCGTTCGTCACGCACGAGCGGGGGACGGAGTTGGTGGTCGAGCACATCGAGCGGCACTGGTGCCCGACGGTCGAGAGCAAGGCCCTGCTCGGGAAGTGACCGGCCCCGGTTAGCGGCGCGTCGTAGACGCGTCCGCGACACCGTCCAGCACCGCCTCCACCGCCCAGCACCCGCGGACGTGGGCCCGCCCCGGGTCGCACAGGTGGCGGTGGACGTCCTCCCGGTCGCACCCGGCCTCCCGCAGGGCGTCGGACAGGGCGCCGAGGGCGGTCGGGTTCAGGTCCGCGTCGGCCGCCCGGGCCAGGGCCGCCACGTCGGCGGTCAGCCACTCCCGGCGGAGCGGCCCGGTGCCCGCGAGCGGGTTGCCGAACACCTCCCGGAGCAGGTCGGCGGAGTGGAGGGCGGCGGGGAGGAGGCGGACGTCGGGGGTGGCCGGGCTGAACGGGTAGTAGGCCAGCAGCGCGAACCCGACCCACGCCGCCGGGGGGACGTCGGCCGCCCCGCACGGGGCGACCAGCCCGAGCCGGGCGAGCTTGCGGGCGACCGCGTTCACGTCCGCCGCCGCCCCGCGGCAGTGGACCAGCAGCTCGGCGTGCCCGCGGACCGCCCGCCGGAAGGCGGCGTCGGCCTCCCGCCGGTGGTACACCCGCTCCCCGGCCGCGACCACCGCCCGGCACACCGGCGGGAGCCGGTCCCAGGCCGCCCGGCCGCACGCCAGCAGGTACAGCCGGGACCGCCGGGACTGCTCCTCGACGCTGTCCGGGCTGCGGACCGGGTACACCACGTCGAGCATCGGGAGCGGGTCCGGGCACCGGTCCCAGTCGTGTGCGGTCATGCGGGCGGACCGGGCGGGGCGGGGCGGGCGGCCTCCAGCGCGGCGACCCGCGCCGCCAGGGCGGCGATCTCGGCGACGGCCGCGGCCAGCTTGTCCTCCACGGCGGCGAGCGCGTCCGCCCGGGGGGCGGCCGGCTCCCGGTCGGCCGGGGCGCTCGCGTGCTGGGCCTTGAGCCGGGCGAGCTCGTCCGGCGGGTGGAACCCGTGGGTCACCACCGCCCCGCGGCGGTCCGGGTCGGTCAGGTAGACGGCGAGCCGGCGGGCGGTCAGCGACTTCAGCAGGGCTTCGAGGTCGTCGAGGGTGTCGACGGCGCTCATCCGGGCGGCCCGGCCGCGGAGGTCGCCCTTGGTCTGCGGGCCGCGGAGCAGCAGCTCGGCGAGCACCGCCATCTCCGCCCCGTTGGCGGTCCACGTCTCGTACAGGTTGTGCCGGAACCGCTCCGCCCGCCCGCCGGTGATCCGCGTCACCAGCAGCTTCTTCTGCAGCGCGGCCAGCCCCTCCTCCACCTCCACCTCGTCCAGGTCGAGGACCGGGTCCCGGTTCGACTTCTGGTTGCACCCGGTGACCAGGGCGTTGAGGGTGAGCGGGTACGCGTCGGCCGTCTTGGCGGTCTTCTGCTTCTCGACCAAGACGCCGAGGACGCGGCGCTCGAGCGGCGGGAGCGGGTCCCAGGTCGGGGCCGGGGGTGGCCCGGGCGGCGGTGGCGCGGGGGTCGGGTCCGCGGACATGGAACAAGCCCGGAAAGCGAACGGCCCGCGGGGCGAGTCCCGCGGGCGTTAGTGTAGCGACCGGACGGTTCCGCACATAGCCCCGGCCCGGTCACCTCCCCGGGAACCGGGCCGGGTCGGCTACGATCGCGTCGAGCGGGTCGCCGTTCAGCGCCTTGAGGAACAGCACCAGGTCGGCCTTCTCCTGCGGGGTCAGGTTCAGCTTCAGCGGGATGATCGGCTTCTTCGCCGGCCCGAACGTCCGCACCGACGGGTCCACCGGCTTCCCCTCGGCGGCGTTCCGCAGGTACGCCGCCTCGGCCGCGGTGTCCCGCATCTTCTCGCTCAGGTACGGGTTCACGTTCCCGCCCCGGTCGTAGAAGTCGACCACCTGCTCCAGCGTCTTCTCGTCCCCGGAGTGCATGTACGGGGCGGTCTGGAGCAGCCCGCGGAGGCCGGGGGTCTTGAACGCCCCGACGAACGACGGGTCCTTGTGCCCCGTCGGGAGGCGGGTGAACCGGCCGAACTCGCCGAGCGGCAGCTCCCCGGTCGGCGTCGCCCCCACCCCGATGTTGTGGAACCCGCCGTCGGTGTACGTGTCCCCGGTGTGGCAGTTCGAGCACCGGGCCTTGTTGAAGAACAGGGTCCGGCCGTTCAACAGCCGGGCGGCGACCTCGTCGGTCTTGCCGGCGTCCTTCGCCGGGTCGAGGCCGAGGTCGGCCAGCGCCGGGTCCTTGGCCGCGAACGCCGCCTTGAGCGTGGCCGCGTAGTCCTCGGGCTTCAGCTCGAACTTCCCGCTCTCCTCCTCGACCACCCGCTTCCGCATCGCCGCCTCGGCCCGGTCCTGGAGGCCGGTCCCGAGCAGGACGGTCCGCTCGTACGCGGCGATCGCCTTGGCGGCCGCGTCCCGGGTCGGGGCGTGGCCGAACACGGCGGCGAACGCCTTGACGTACTCCGGGTTGGCGCGGATCCGGGCGACCGCCTCCTCCCACGGGTCGGCCTTCCCGCCGAACATCTCCAGGGTGTTCCCGACCGGCCCCTGGGACTGGTCCTCCAGGGTGAACGCCCGGCCGTCCCAGAACTGGAGCTTGTTGTACGCGGCGTTGAACACGGTCGGGGAGTTGATCGGGCCGAGCTTCCCGCTGATCCCGGTGGACACCTTCTTCCCGTCCCCGAACCCCTTCGCCGGGTCGTGGCAACTGGCGCACGATACCGTCCCGTCGGTGGACAGGATCTTGTCGTAGTACAGCTTCTTCCCGAGCGCCCACTTCTCGGCCGTCAGCGGGTTCTCGGCCGGCACCGGGGGGGCGGTGGTGAGGCCCATCGGGACCTTGATCTTGACCGCCCTGCGGGTGACCTTCTGGCCGGTGGCGGGGTCGACCGCGTCCTCGGTGGCGTCGTTCCAGAACCCGGGCAGGGCGTCCCACCCGGGCTGGTTGCGGGTGACGAAGACGACCGGCACCCGGGCCGCGAACGGGGTCATCAGGGTGTCGTTCGGGAGGAGGTAGTCGGCCGGGTCGGCCTTGCTGTCGGTCGGCGGGGCGGCGGGGACGGCCGCGGCCGACGCCACCAGCGCGAGCAGTGGGAGGAGCCTGCGCGGCGTCATGGCCGGTCCTTTCGGGTGGCGGGGGGAGGCGGGTCGGTGGGGGGCTTAATGTTATCGTTAGTCCGCCCGCGCCGCCGCGTCAACGCGCCGCCCGCCGGCCCCGCCGGTCACTTCTTCGCCCGCTCGAACGCGATGGCGACCGGGGCGAGGTCGCGGTCGGGCGGCACGATGGTCACGTTCCGACCGTCATCCACCAGCACAGGTCGGGGCGGGGCATCGAACCGGAGCGCCATCTGGTCACCGGCCACCCGGCATTCGCCGTAGAACGTGCCCTTGGTCAACGGGCCGGCACCCTTCACCTCCGTGACCACGACCACGACGGCGAGGCGGTCGCCGCGCTCGGTCGCCCTGACCCGGGCGACCCCGGTCGCCTCCTGCCCGTAGACGTGGACCGTCACCTTCTCCCCGGCGACCGTGAGCTTCCACCGGAGCGACGGGTCTTCGCCGGGCTTCCCCGGCTCCCGCCAGACCCCCTGCATGTCGGCCGGCAGGGGCGTCGGCTCCTGCGCCCGGAGCCCGGAGCCCGCGGACCACGCCGCCAGGACGAACGCGACCCGGGTCATGAGGCACCGGAAGGTCGTGGGAGACGGGGCGCACCAGCCCCCCATCGTACCCGCGCCCGCAGCTGCTTCGCCACTTCCTTCCAGAAGCCCCACGCGAACCCGAAGTGGATCGCCACGAACACCGCCGGCACCCGCCGGCCGACGCCCCGCGGCTTGCCCCGCCCCAGCACCACCCCCGCCGCCACCAGCACCGCCGCGTACAGCAGCAGACTCGCCAGCCACGCCCAACCGAGGTACGGCACGACCAGACTCACCAGCCCGCCGAACACCGCCCAGACCGCCCACAGCGGCGGGACCAGCGCCGGCACGCTCAGCGACCGCGGGTGCTTGAACGCCAGCTTCGCCCGCCCCAGACCGTACCGCGACAGTTGGTAGAACAGCGCCCGGAAGCTGCCGCGCGGCTCGTACACCACCTTCACCGCCGGGGTGAAGTAGCACGACAGCCCGGCGGCATGAACCCGCTCGTTGAACTCCACGTCCTCGCAGGCGTCGAACGCCTCGTCGAACAGCCCGACCCGGTGGAACACCGCCCGCGAGTACGCCACCGCGGTGCTCTGCGGGGCGACGAACTTCGGCTCGGCCGAGAAGATGTCGGAGTCCGGGTTGTGCCCGAGCCGGCTGCCGCGGGCCGCCGACACCGCCCGCTGGAACGGCGTCGGGTCCGGGACGTCGAGCGGCTGCGGCCGGCCGAGGCAGTCGGCGCCACTGACCTCGAACGCCCGCGACAGGTTCCGCAGGTAGTCGCGGTCCGGGACGTGGCAGTGCCCGTCCACCACCACCGCGACGTCCTTGGTCGCGTGCCGGACCGCGACGTTCCGCCCGGCCGACGAGAACCGCCCGGGGTTGAAGACGAGGTGCAGGTTCGGGAACTCGGCCTGCAGCCGGCGGACGAGCGGGACGGTGGCGTCGGTCGACGCCCCGTCGGCGACGATCACCTCGTAGTCGTCGCGGGGGAAGTCCTGGGTGAGGAGCAGCCGCAGGGTCCGCTCGACCGACCGGGCCTCGTTCCGCACCGGGACGATGACTGACACGGATGGCATGGTGGCTTTCCCGGGTACGGCGAAAAAGCGGAACGCGGATGACGCGGGATGAAACCCCGCGGATGACACGGATCCGAACAAATGCCTGGTTCTGATCCGGCGTCGATCCGCGCGCCTTGATCCGGCGTCATCCGCGTTCCGCTTTCTCCGACCGACTCATTCCGTCGGGTTCCGCGGCTTACGCCGGTACAGGGCCTTCAGCCCGAGCAGCTTCAGCCCGGTCGCGGCCAGCACGTACAGGTTCAGCCCGGGCGACCGGTGGCGGACGTAGAACAGATCGTAGGCGAGCTTGTTCCGGACGCTCCGCAGGCAGGTGTCCGGCGGCAGGTGGACCTGGGCGAACCCGGTGATCCCGGGCTTCACCGCGTGCCGCCGGTCGTACCCCTTGACCGACTGCCGGAGCCGGGCCGCGATCTCCGGCCGCTCCGGCCGCGGGCCGATCAGGCTCATGTCCCCCTTCAGCACGTTCCACAGCTGCGGCAGCTCGTCCAGGTGGAGCTTGCGGAGGACGCACCCGACCGGGGTGATCCGCGGGTCGCCGGGGGTGCACCACCGCGGGCCGGTGTGCCGCTCGCAGTCCCGGTACATGGTCCGGACCTTGTACAGGGTGAACACCCGCCCGCCCCGGCCGACCCGGGTCTGGGTGTAGATCGCCGGGCCGCGGGAGGTGAGCCGGACCAGGGCGCAGCAGACGAGCAGCACCGGGAGGGAGGCGGCCGCCAGCACCGCCGCCCCGGCGAAGTCGGCGGCCGCCCGTACCCGCCCGGACGGCTCGGCGGCCGGGCGCGGGTCCTGCGGCGGGCGGGACGGGGCGGGTCGCAACGCGAGCCTCGGGGTCATCATGCCGGACAACCGGGACGTGCGTTGGGGCATTGTATGTCGGTCCTCGGGGGCGTTCGGGGGTGCGCGGCCGGTCACTTGAAGGCGGCGGACGCCTGGGCCCAGGCGGCGGCCACGAACGCCCGGGTCGGGGCGTCGTCCTCGGGGGTCCGGCCGTCCGCGTCCGGCTCCGGGAGCGGGGTGGCGACGTACAGCTTGAACAGCACCGGGACGGCCCCCGGCCGCTTGGCGAACTGCCACCGCGGGTTCTCCGGGGCGACCCACGTCCCGTCCGTGCTCCACGCCCACCGCACCCGCACCCGCTCGACCGCCCCCGCCCTCCGCTTCTCGAAGTCGGCGGCGTAGTAGTGGACCTTCGCCCCGCCAGGCAGTTCCAGCACCTCCGCCTTCGGGCCGCGGAGACAGGCGTACCCGCTGCCGACGTAGCACACGTCCGGGGTGTGCGTCGAGACCGACCCGGGGATGCCGCTGATGACGGTGACGACCGCCGACTGCCCGCCCCCGGCCGACAGGTACCGGCGGGCGGTGGCGTCGCTCCGCTCGTTCGTCGGCATCTCGGTCGGGACCGGGGTCGGCTGCCAGTCGGCGAACCGCACCTCCAGGGCGTGCAGGCGGGCGGTCAGGGCCGGGTCCGGGGCGAACACCGCCCACCGCTGGGTGACCGCCCCGTGGACCAGGGCGCCGGCCAGGACCAGCCCGCCGGCGGCGAGCAGCGTCGGGGTCTTGAGCATGGTGAACCTCGGTCCCGGTGGGGCAGGCATTCTTGCCTGCCCGGTCCTACCTACCGAGGCAGGCAAGAATGCCTGCCCCACCAGAAGACGGCACTCAGCACAGGGCCTCGGTCTCGGTCGCCCCGACGTACACCACGCCGGAGTACGGCATCTCCATCGCCGCCACCCGCTCGGCCGCCCGCTTCAGCATCGGGGCCGTCGTCTCCCGGTACCGGGCGCACACCAGCACCACCTCGCACCGGCGGGCCACCTCGACCGCCTCGGCCGCGGTCAGCAGGGCGTGCCCGTGGATTACGACGCAGTCGTACGGCCCCTTCAGCTTCGCCAGCAGCGCCTCCAGCCGCCCGCCGGTGGCCGCCTTCCGGGCGTCGTCCGACCACGCCCCGGCGGTCAGCAGGTGCAGCCCGGTCGGCAGCACCTGCACCGCCGACCGGACGTCCGCCTCGGCCCGCAGCAACTCGCACACCCCGGCCCCGTTCGGCACCCCGGCGAGGTCGTGCAACTTTGGGTCGCGGAGGTCGAAGTCGGCGAGCAGGGTCTTGTACCCGCTCTGGGCGAGGCTGGCGGCCAGCCCGAGGGCGGCGAACGCCTTCCCCTCGTCCCCGAGCGGGCTGGTGACGGCCACCGTGGTCGCCCCGCGGGACAGCCACGCCTGGGACACGTACGCCCGGAGCTTGTCCAGCCCCTCGCCGGCGGCGGCCCGGTCCCGCGGGGTCATGTCCGCCCCGTCGCCCGGGCGGCACGGGACCACCCCGACGACCGGGCACCCGGCGGCCGACGCCTTCACCTCCGCGAGGCCGGTGACCCGGCGGGTGACGGTCTCGAACCCGACCGCCCCGAGGGCGATCAGCCCGAACCCCATCAGCCCGGCGAACACCGTCCCCATGAGCTGCTTCTTGGTGTCCCGCTGGGTCGGGGTCGAGGCGTTCTGGATCGGCTTCACCCGCTCCGGGGAGAACAGGTCCATCAGGATCGAATAGTACTGCTGGACGAGCCGGCGGTAGATGCTGTCGGTGCTCTCCAGGGCGCTCGCCTCGGCCTCGTAGAACTTCTGCTGGGCGCCGGCCGTCATCACCCCGCCCTTCTCGGGCGGGGGCAGGTCGGCGAACATCCGGTGGGCGGTGGTGAGCTGGGACCGGACCGCGGCCAGCTGCTGCTCCTGCTGCCGCCGCAGGTGGAACAGCCGCTGCATTTCGGCCGCCACCTTCTGCGCCGCGGCCGTCCGCGGCCCGCGCTCGATCGTGTTGGTCTTCTCCTCCTTGAGCTGCTTCAGGTGGGCCTCGTGGGCGTCCGCGATCTGCTTGTACTCGAGCACCCGCGGGTTGGTCCCCGGGCTGGCCGACGTGCTCGCCCGCTTCTGGTGCTCGGCCCGGTGGTACGCGACCGCCGCCGCCTGGGCCTGCACGTCCGGGTCCTTTTCCACCGCGTCCAAGGTCGCCTTGGACACCGGGGCGTCCCGGATCGCGTCCATCTGCTTCTCCAGCACCGCGAGTTGGGCGTTGATGTCGTCGATCGAGACCGGCAGTTGCTCGGCCTGCCCGACCAGTCCGACGATCCGGGCCTCGAGGATCTTCGGGTTCTGCCGGACGACCGCGTCGAGGATGGACGGCACCAGGTTCGGGTTTGGGGCCGCCGGCCCGGCGGGGGGCGCGTCGCCGGGGGCGAACCGGGGGAGCGCGCCCGGGACGCCCGGGGCGTCCTTCGGCGGCCCGCCGGCCGGGACGACCGGGCCGGGGGCCTTCTCCCGCTGGGTCATCTTGTCGAGGGTGCCCCGGATCTCCTCCCGGGCCTTTTCCACCTGCAGCTTCAGCTTCTGCTTCTGATCCACGTCCTTCGCCGCCACCTCGGCCATGAACGCCGCGACGACCGCGTCCACGATCCGCTTGGCGTCCGCCGGCTCGTGCCCCTTGAACACCACCCGCACCACCTCGGACCCGTCCTGCCAGACGACGGTCAGTTCCTCCTCCAGGAACTTGATCGGGTCCTTCTGGGCCTTGATGGTGGGCACGTCCGCGAGGTTCCGGAGGGCGGCGTTCAGGACGAACTCGGACTTGACCAGGGCGGCGATCGTCTTCGTGTAGGTGACGAAGTCGGTCCGGGCCTGGTCCCGGCTCGGGTTGGCGACCGTGGGCGGGGCGGACAGCACCTGGAGCAGGGCGTACGACTCGTACTTGCTGGCCAGCACCTCCCACGCGGCGAACGCCCCGCCCGCCCCGAGCAGCGACCCGCAGAACAGGATCGTCAGCCAGTGGAGCCGCAGGTAGGTGAGGATGCGCAGGCCCCCGCCGTCGTCCGGCTTCGGGCCGGGCCGGGCGGCCGGGCGGGCCGCCGCCGGGCGCGGCGGGGCGGGCGGGGCCGTGGGGGCGACGTGCGGCGCGTTCATGGCGGCTCCCGAGTCCGTGGGGTGTTTCCCGGTGGCACAGGTCTCCGACCTGTGCGGCCTTCACGTCACGCCGCGGCCGGGCGGAGGCCGCGGACCGGGGCGGGGTCGGCCGCCCGCCCCCGCGGCCGCGGCTCGACCACCAGCCGGCCGAGGGCCCACAGCTCCAGGGCGAGCAGGGCCATCCCGACCACCATCATCAGGTACCCGTAGACGTCGTGCAGGCCGTCGGCGGTGGCCCGGGAGAAGAACACGTGGCTCAGCCCGGTGGCGGTGATCCGCAGGACGTTCGCGGCCAGGGTGATCGGGACGATGCCGAGCAGGATCAGGAACTTCTCGAACCGGGTGCGGTCGAGCAGCAGCACCGCCCCGACCGAGAACGCGGCGAACGTGACCAGCATCTTCAGCCCGCTGCACGCGTCCACGACGCCGAGCCGGACCTCGTCGATCAGGATCAGGTTCCCGTCCCGGATCGCCGGCTGGCCGAGGGTCTGGAGGAGGAAGGTGCTGCACGTCGTGGCGGCGGCCTTGAGCGGCCCGCCGACGTTCCGCTCCAGCTCGTACGGGAGCGGGACCATGAACAGGAGGAACGCGATCCCCGGCCCGGTCCGCTTCAGCAGCGGCCACCCGCCGGCGGCGAGGCACAGGCCGGCGAGCGACAGCAGCAGCGAGGCGGCGTCGAGTTGGTGGAACAGGAGGCTGCCGGCGACGACGCGCAGGGCCAGCGCGACGGCGAGCAGGACGCACCCGAGGACCGGCATCGGGGCGGACACGAGCGGCCCGCTCTTCCACGCCCGGTGGATCAGGTACGCGGAGAAGAACGGGACGAGCAGGCCGTGGGTGTACTGCGGGTCGTTCACCCACTTGTCGGCGAACACCGCGAGCATCGGCAGGTACGCCCAGAGGAGCAGCCCGCACAGGACGGCGAGCGGCCAGAGGTTCGGCCGGGCGGCGGCACCCGGGGCGGGCGCGGCGGGGTTCGACATCCGTGTCCCCGTTCGGGAGGAGGCGACGGCCCGGGGGTCGGTCCGTGACCCGGGCGGCAGTCCGGCGGGGATTGTGTCCGACAACCGGGGGCGGGATCAACCCCAAGTCGGCGGCGGGCCGACCCGCGTCGCCCGGCCGGATTCGTCCGAGCCAGCGAGGCGGAATCGACCTTGTCCGATCCGCCCCGGTCCGATTACCGGTAGGCGCTGCCCCGCCGCGACGGCGGGGGGCCGCGCCGGCGGCAACGGCCGGCGCCCAAACCCGCTCACCCCGAGGATGTCATGGTCGCGCGCTCCACCCCGGGGCTCGCCCTCGCCGTCCTGTTCGCCCTGCTCGGCCCCGCCGCGGCTCAGGACGACGGACGGTACTCCCTTGGCGGCCCCGCTTTGGCCGTCGGCGACTCGGCGCCCGGGCTCGACGTCCGGGAGTTCGTGCGCGGGCAACCGGTGGCCGGGTTCGAGCGCGGGACGGTCTACGTCGTCGAGTTCTGGGAGGTCGGGTGCCCGCCGTGCCGGGCCGCGATCCCGCACCTGAACGACCTGCAGAAGAAGTACCCCGCCGTCGTCTTCATCAGCGTCGGGGTGTACACCCCGACGACCGACAACGTCGCGTATGTGAAGCGGACCGGCGAACAGATGGGGTACCGGGTCGCCGTCGATCGGGTGCCGCCGGGCAAGGATGCGTACACCGGCGGGGCGATGGTCCGAGGCTGGCTGGAGCCGGCGGGCGAGGAGGGCGTCCCGGTCTCATTCATCATCGACGGCGACCGCCGCGTCGCCTGGGTCGGTCACCCGACGGACCTGGACGGGGCCAAAGCCGGTAGGCCGCTCAGCCAGGTCGTCGCCGGCAAGTGGGACCTGAAGGCGGCCGCCGCGACGTTCGCCGCGTCCCGCGGGGGGGACGCCCGCCGGCGGGTCGATCAACTCCCCCGAGCCGAGCGCGACGCCGTCAATGCCCTCCACGAGCGGGCCGGCCGGGTCGTGGTGAACATCCGGGGAAACGCCGTGACCGGCGTGCGGCTCGACCCCGCCCGCGTCACCGACGCGGCGGCCGCGGACCTGGCGGCCGCGCTCCGGGCGCTGAAGGGGCTCCGGTACCTGGACCTGTGCGGCGCGGACATCACCGACGCCGGGATCCGGTCGCTCCGGGGGCTCGCGGCAGTCGAATCCCTTGACATCAGCTGCACCCGGGTGACGGACGCGGGGCTCGCGGACCTGCGGGGGTGGAAGAGCCTCGTCTCCCTGAACCTCCGGGGCACCCGGGTGACCGGTTCCGGCCTGACGGAACTGAAGACACTGCCCAAGCTGGCGGGCCTGGATGCCTCCGGCCTGCGACTGACGGCCGCGGGACTGAAGGCCATCAAGGAGCTACCCGGTCTCCAGGGGATCCGCCTTTCCGGCACGGGCCTGACCGACGAAATGCTCGGGGAACTCCGTGGGATGGGCGGGGAGCACGGTCTGGACCTTTCCGACAACCCGATCACGGACGCGGGGTTGAAGGAGCTGGAAGGAGTGAAGCTGAGGTTCTTGTACCTCAGGAACACCCGGGTCGAGGGGGCGGGGCTGAAGGAGTTGTCGGGGTTGATCGAGTGCCTGAACCTCTCCGGCACCCGGGTCACGGACGCCGGGTTGTCGGAGCTGAAGCGGTTCCCGGACCTCCGCCAGTTGATGCTCGACGGGACGGGGGTGACGGACGCGGGGTTGGCCGGGCTGCGCGAGAACCGGGTGCTCCGCTCCCTGTCCCTGACCGACACCCGGGTGACCGACGCGGGCCTCCCGAGTCTCCGCGACATGAAGGGCCTCGAAAAGCTGGAGCTGGGCGGGACCGGGGTGACGGACGCCGGGTTGCGCGAGGTGGGGCGGCTCAAGACCCTCACGTTCCTCGACGTCGCCCGCACCAAGGTGACGAAGGCGGGCGCCGACGACCTCCGGGCCGCCCTGCCGGACCTGGAGATCGCGCGCTGACCGGCCGGCGAGTACGCCCCGCCGGTCACTCCCACTCCAGCTTCACCCGCAGCGTCTCGCCGGCCGAGAACTCCACCGGCACCGCGTCCCCGGACAACGTCAGCGGCTGCACCGACACCCCCTCCCCGTCGACCAGCGACGCCCGCGACGGGTCCCGCGCGAACCGCAACTCCGCCGCACCCCCGAACCCCGCACACTCCACCAGCCGCGCCGCCACCGCCCGGTCCGCACCCTCCCCCGCCTCCGCCGGCCGCAACGCCGTCACCACCAGGCTCGGCATGTCCACGTGCGCCAGCCACCCCGACGCCCCGAAGTGCGGCGGGCCCTTCTCCGTCTCCACCACCGGCGCCGGCGACACCCACCCCGCCGCCGTCTGCATCGGGATGTCCCGGTCGGTCGCCAGCAGCAGGTCGAAGGTGCGGGCCCGCTCGCCCTCCGGCACCAGCACCACGTCCGCCATCCGCCCGCCGTGCCGCTGGACGAACGGCAGCCCCCCGGTGAACACGAACGACCGCTCCGCCCCGAGCCGCACCTCCAGGTAGTCCGGCGACACCGGCCGGGTCACCCCGGTCTGGGCGTTCGCCCCGTTCACCCCCCGGAACAGCACCGCCCGCTCGTCCCGCCACCCGAACCGCGCCGCGTAGAACGCGTGCCACGGGTACCCCGTCGGCTCGTGCCGCACGTCCAGCTCGACCCGCAGTTCCAGCACCGGCCGGCCGAGCCACGCCCGGAACCGCTGACGGAACGTCGCCAGCACCTCGTCCCGGTCGTCGACCAGGTCGCCGGCCGCGACGACCTCGCCGAGCGCCGCCCCGGCGTTCGTGACGGTGATGTCGCGGGCCACCATCTTGCTGCCGGGGTTGTACGCGAGCTGCTGGCCGAACCGCGTCTGCCGGGTCCGCAGGTCGCGGAACGACCGGATCCCGCCGGTCGCCGCGTCCACGTCGCACTCGAAGAACTCGTTCCGGACGGTGAGGCCGTCGGCGAGCTTGAGCCGCGGCTTCGGCGGCGGTGCGGTGCCGGCCCGCGGCACCCACGCGAACCCGAGCGGCGGAACCTCGACGACGAGCCGGGCCAGGTCGCCGGCGAACTCCGCCGCCTTGATCGGGTCGGCGACCGCCACCGCCCCGCGGAAGCCGCTGAGTTCGAGCGCGACCCGCCGCGTGAACCCGCACGGGTTGAAGATGAGCAGCCCCGGCTGGCCGTCGACGGACCGCGTCTGGAGCCGGGCCGCGAGCTTCTTCGCCCACGCCGATTCGAGGGCTTCCAGGCGAACCCGGAGCGTCAGCGACGGGGTAGCGTCACCCTCGGGTGGGGCGACACCCTGAGTTGGGTCGCCACCCCGTCGCTCACGCTCCGGGTTCGCCACGCCGTTCACCCCTTCGAGTTCGATCTCGGTTTCCACCTCCGCGAGTTCGCCGACCAGCTTCGCCTCCTCGGCGCCGGGGCGCGGCGTGACCGCCCGGTGCAGGGCCGCCAACGTGTACGCCGAGTCGAGGCGGCGGCGGAGGCGGAGGTGCCGGGCGAACCCCGACACCGGCTCCGGCCGGTGCTGGTTGGTCACCCGATCGTCGAGGTAGTCGTTGAAGAACTCGTCCGCCGGCTGGACCCCGATGTAGTCGCCGCTCGTCGCGTCGGTGAAGTACCGGCTCAGGTTCGTCCACTCCCCGAACACCGGGGCGAGTTCGCCCAGCGCGAGCAGGTCGCGGTACGAGTCGAACGCCGGCTCGCCGGTGTGGGCCAGGGCGACGGTCGGGGCGGCGTCGTTGTTCGACGCCTGGTACAGGTGGTACACGAGGTTGAAGAACGTCTGCGGGTCGTGGGCCGGCAGCGGCTCCCGGCAGAACGCGTCGACCGTCTTCCCGTCCGGACTCGGCCAGTTCACCGCCGTCGACCGAACGGTCGGGATCAGCGCCCCGTCCCGGCTGATGAGCACCGCGTGTCGGTACCCGAGGTGGAGCAGCCACCCGGGCAGCTGCGGGTGGAACGCGCTCGTCTTCCGGGCGTACACCGGCGGGCCGACGCCGAACAGCTTCCGGACCGCGTCCCGGGCCGCCTTCAGGTTCCACCACTGCGACTCCGGCGGGAGCAGCGCGTCCTCGCGCTCGCGGTACGCCCCGCAGCACAGGTCCACCGCCGTCGGCAGATCGGGGAGGATCTTCGCCTTCAGCTCCGCGAACCGCTCCGGGGCCTGCTCGGCGAGCTGCTCGAACACCTCGCCGCTGCCGCAGACGCACAACGGCAGCCCGGCGGCGAGCGACGCCGGCCACGCGGCGGCGAGGTTCTTCGGGTCGAGGTGGACGAAGTCGAGCCAGTGCGTCTTCTGCCCGTGGAGCTGCTCGCGGGCCTGCTGCAGCTTCTCGGCGGCGGCCTTCAGGTGGTCGCGGAACTCCGGCTCGCCGCGGCCCGCACACTCCACCGCGGCGGAGACGTCGGCCCAGAACGTGGCGGCGTCGAGCAGGCGTTCGTGGTCGGCCGCCTCGTACAGGTTGTCGAGCACGAGGTAGCCGTACCCGAGGCCGAGGAACAGCCGCACCACCTCCGGCGGGGCGTCGAACAGCGGGCCGGACTCGCCCTTGTCGCGCAGCGCGGTGAGGAGGTTGGCGACCGTCTCGGCCCGGTCGGGGCCGGGGTCGAACGCGACCGCCCCGACCGTCTCGACCCGGTCCCGCCAGTCGTCGGGCTGGAACAGGTGCGGGCCGCGCGGGGTGCAGTAGATCGCGCCGGGCCGGGGGCTGTCGTGGTCGTAGGAGACGGACGCCTGGGGGGGCTGGGTGGCCCCTGCGAGGGCGGCCGGGTGCCACAGGGCGGCGTACCCGTTGAGCCACGCGGCGACCTCGTCGGCCGCGAGCTGGAGCGGGTACGAGGTCGGCATCCGGGACGCGGACAGCAGGTGCGACTGGCGGTCGGGCATGGCAACGGTTCTGGCGGACGGCGGGGGTCGCGTGAACCGGGTCATCTTACGGAACCCCCTCCGGGCGAACCCGGGGCGTGAGCGACGGGGTGTCAGTGGCCCACCCCGTCGCTCACGCCCCGGGTTCGCCCGACCCGCCGCGCAACCCCGGCGGCCGGCCGCGTATCATGAGATGTCATGACCGACACCGTCCTGATCGTCGACGACGAGGAGTCCGTCCGGCGGACGTTCCAGGAGTGGCTGGCCGGGTCCGGCCTCGCCCTGCGGGTGTTCGCCGCGGCCGACGCCGAGTCCGCCCTGCGGGTCGCCAACGAGTACCCGATCGACCTCGCCGTCCTCGACTGGAACCTCGGGTCAGGCAGCGACGGGCTCCGCCTCCTGGAGGACCTCGCCGAGTTCCGGCCGGACGTGGTCGCCATCCTGATCACCGGGTTCGCCGGCGTCGCCACCCCGCTCCACGCCCTCCGGATGGGCGTCCGCGACTACCTCGACAAGAACGCCGACCTCGACCGGGACACGTTCGTCCGGGCCGTCCGCCGGCAGCTCGACCGGATCCACCCGGCGAAGCGGCAGCGCGAGTTCAACCGGTCCCTGGCCGCGTTCCGGGAGGCGGTCGAGCGGATCCTGCCGGTGGTTCAGACGGCCGCCGCGTTCCACGACCCGGTCCCGCTGCCCGAGGCCGTCCGCGCCCTCCTGCGGTTCGTCATCCGGGTGACCGGGGCGGCCGACGGGGCGCTACTCGTCCGCCACCTCGCGGCCGACGGGGTCGAAACCACCGCCGCGTACGGGCCGGGCGGCGACGCCCTCCCCGGCACCGGGGTGCCGTTCGCCCGGTCGCTGGCCGCGAGCGTGGTCAGCCACCAGGAGCCGATGCTCCTGACCGGGACCGACCCGTCGGCCGGCGCGGCGTTCGAGTTCCTGCCGTTCGAGGCCGGGCGGGCGTCGATCCTGGCCGCCCCGATCCCGGTCGGCGGCGGCACGTCCGTCGTGCTCGAACTCTTCGACAAGCCGGCCCCCGGGTTCACCGCGGCGGACCGGCAACTCGTTTCGGCCGCCGCGGACGTGGGTGCGGATCTCCTTCGGCAGGCGCTCGCCGAGCGGCAGACGCACCAACTCCTGTTCGACGCGGTCGAGGCCGCGCTGACGGCGACGAGCGGGGTGGCGGCCGCGCCCGACCCGGCCCCGGACGCCCCGACGGCGGTCGCGATGGAGCGGCTGCGGGCCGGGCTGGCCGGGGACGCGAACGCGGTCGCCGACCCGGACACGACGTTGCGCCTCGTGGAGGCGGTGCGCGGGCTGGCGGTGCGGCACGGCCCGGCGGCGGTCGAGCACTGCGTGAAGGTGGTCACCGACCTGCGGAAGCTCCTCGACGGGATCACGGGCACCTGACAAAAACGGAACGCGGATGACGCGGGATCAGAGCCCGCGGATGAACGCCGGATCAGAACAGGACCTGGTTTGATCCGCGTCATCCGCGGGGCTTCATCCGCGTCATTCCGCGTTCCCTGTCTTGAGAGCGCAATGACCGAGCCGACGGTGTTCGACGAGATCTTCGCCCGGCTGACCCCGGACCGCATCTTCGGGGACGCCCGGGCGACCGGGGAAGGGGTGGCCGTCGCGGTCATCGACTCCGGGGTCGAGCGCCTGGTGCTGGACGACAAGTTCCGGGCCGCCGGCACCCCGATCCGGCCGATCGACGGGGCGGTGTTCCGCCCGGCCGGGCCGCCGCTGCCGTACACCGGCCACCAATCCAGCCCGCACGGCACCACCGTCGCGGACATCATCCTGACGATCGCCCCGCGGGTCACCCTGTACTCCGCCGACGTGTTCGGCCCGGCCGGGACGTGCGAGGTGGAGACGGTGATCGCGGCCCTGCGGCACGCGATCGACGTGTGGAACGTGAAGGTGGTGAACCTGTCGCTCGGGGTGCCGGAGCACAAGCTGCAGCAGCTGCCGCGGCGGCAGCAGCTGCAGCGGGCGATCGAGGAGGCGTACTTCCGGGACGTACTGGTGTTCGCGGCGGCGCACAACGAGCACCCGATCACCCGCAGCTACCCGGCGGCGTTCGCCCCGCCGCTCATCTCGGTCGACAAGGGGCTGTTCGACGACCCGCTGCGGTTCGCGTACCGGCTGCGGGAGCAGGTGGAGTTCCAGGCGCACGGCCGCGGGTACCTGGGGCCGTTCGCCCGGGAGCCGGCGACGAGCTGGGCGACCCCGCACCTGGCCGGGATCGCGGCCCGCATCCTGTCGCTGAAGCCGGACCTGAAGCCGTTCGAGATCAAGACGGTACTGTACTGGCTGTTCCGGGCCGCCGGCGACCGCCCGGCGTGACCGGGGCGGATTCGGGCTCAAGGTTGACCCGGGCCGGGCCGATGATAGAATGCCGGTGGGTTGTGAGAAGCGTCGCAATCCCTCTGCTCGATCTCTTGCCCCGTCCGGCCAGCCGCAAGGCCCCGGCGGGGTTTTTTCATGTCCACACCTTCCCCAACCCCCACCCGAAGCCGCGGGCGTACGTCTTCTTCGACGGCCAGAACCTGTTCCACGACGCACAGCGGGAGTTCGCGGTCACCCACCCGGACTTCGACCCGCTCCGCCTCGCCAACCTGGTCTGCGACCGGCGCGGGTGGGACCTGCGGCACGTCCGCTTCTACACCGGCGTGCCGACCGAGCAGCAGAGCCGGACGTGGTCGGTGTTCTGGGCGAACAAGGGCGCGGCGATGAAGCGCCTCGGGGTCGAGGTGGTCACCCGGAAGCTGAACCCGAAGACGGTCTCGATCAAGCTTTACGACCGGGTTCGCATCGTGCTACCCGATGGCACCGACTACCCGGGGCGACTCCACTTCGACAACCTGGATGAAGTCCCCGACGGGGTGATCCTCGAAGCCGCCACGTTCACCGAGAAGGGGATCGACGTGCGGCTCGCGGTGGACCTGATCCGCTTCTTCCGAGAGGGTCAATACGACGCCGGCCTCGTCTTCTCTCGGGACAAAGACTTGGCCGAGGCGGTCGACGAGGTGAAGCGCCTCGCCGCATTCGCGAGGACGGCCGTCACCGTTGCCAGTGCATTCCCCTCGCAGTCCGGCGGGGGCTCGGGCATCCCGGGGACGCTCCACATCCCGGTCTCGCAGGCCGACTACGACGCCTGTCGCGATCCCAGGAACTACTTCCCCAAGTCTTAACGTCCCGGCAGACCTGCCCCGGCGTGTCTTCGGGCGGGTGCCCGGAACAGGGCGTCGGCGTCGCTGGTCACGGCCGGTCCGGGGTGGGGTCGCGCCGCCCGGCGGCGCGGGTCACCAATCGCCGGGGAGCGGGTCGCCGTCGGACGGGTTGCACGCCCTCATCCAGGTGGCGACCGAGACGCCCCGGTTGACCGACCGGGTGCTGCCGTCCCCCATGCACACCATCAGGGCGTTCGTGTGGCAGGACTGGACCGTCATGTACAGGCAGTTGGCGGCCGTCAGCCCGTACCCGGAGGTCTGGAACCCGACCCACCCGTCGGTGTTCGCGGCCGTGTACGGCGGGGCCACGCTCACCCGGGCCATGTTCCCGTCCCGGTTGGCGAAGTTCGGCAGCGCCCGCCCGGTCCGGTACCCGGCGTCCCAGGTGCCGAAGAAGGCCGAGTACTGGGGGAAGTCGGGCTGCAGCGACGCGAGGGCCACCGGCGCCCCGGTCCCGCCCGGGTACTGGCCCCACAGGGACTGGGTGTACGACCCGGTGTTCAGGGCGCACTGCTGCCACCGCTCGGCCAGCATCACTGCGTTCGACGTCCCGTCCGGCATCGCCGGCGCCAGCCCGGCCGGCTTGTTCGGGTCGAACACCATCAGGTTGGCGGCGTAGTTGGTGAACGCGGCCGTCTTGTTCGGGGCCAGGTTCGGGTTCACCGAGAACGACGTGTCGGCCGGGCACAGGTACGCCTTGACCCGGGTGTCGAACACCCCGGGCGTCATCGACCCGAACGGGGCGGTGGCGTTCTGGTAGGCGGCCGCCTGCTCCATGTACGGGAGGATGTAGAAGTGCAGGGTGCCGGGGAGCAGCCCGGCCCGGGGCGAGGCCGGCGACGGGGTGGCCCCGCCCGCCGTCATCCGGGCCGTGTACCCGTTCCAGGCTGGCGGCAGGTACCCGTTCGCGTCCCCGAACGAGTGGACCGCGATCGCCACCTGCCGGATGTTGTTCGCGCACTGGGTCCGGGCGGCCGCGTCCCGGACCTTCTGGACCGCGGGCAGCAACAGGCCGACGAGGATCGCGATGATGGCGATCACCACCAACAGCTCGATCAGGGTGAACGCGGGCCGGCGGCGTGTCACGGGTCACCTCACGTCGTGGCGCCTCACGGCGAAACGCTGGAGCAACTGTAACCCCTTGCTTGATCGGACGGCAAGCAGGAAAATGTCGGCCGCCTCCCACCTCCCCCGGTGCCGCCATGCCTCGCCTCGCCGCCGTCCTGCTCCTCGCCGCCGGCTTCGCGTGTGCCCCGGCCGCCGACCCGCCGTCCAGCAAAGAGGTCGCGGCCGCCGTCAAGCCGTTCCTCGACAAGCACAAACTGGCCGGGGCGGTCACCCTCGTCGCCGACAAGGACAAGGTGCTCGCGGCCGACGCGGTCGGGTCCGCCGACCTCGCCGCCAAGCGGCCGATGACCCCCGACGCCCTGTTCTGGATTGCGTCCATGACCAAGCCGATGACCGCGGCCGCGGTCATGATGCTGGTCGACGAGGGCAAGGTGAAGCTCGACGACCCGGTGGCGAAGTACCTGCCGGAGTTCAAGGACCTGTGGGTCGCGGTCGAGAGGGACGACGCCCACGTCCTGCTGAAGCGGCCGAAGCGGACGGTCACCGTCCGGGACGTGCTGTCCCACATGAGCGGGATGCCGCGGAACTCCCCGGTCGAATCCCCGCCCCCGTTCGACACCCTGCCCCTCCGCGACCGGTGCCGGGCCTACGCCCTCACCCCGCTCCAGTCCGAGCCGGGCGAGAAGTACCAGTACTCGAGCGGCATCAACGTCGCCGGGCGGGTGGTCGAGGTGGTGGGCGGGAAGCCGTTCGCCGAGTTCCTCGACGCCCGGCTGCTCGACCCGCTCGGGATGGCCGACACCACCTTCTGGCCGACCGAGGCTCAGGCGAAGCGGCTGGCGACGGCGTACAAGTGGAGCGCGGACGAGACCGGCCTCGACGCCGCGACCATCCCGCAGCTCACCCACCCGCTGACCGACCGCCACGCCCGGCACCCGCTGCCGAGCGGCGGGCTGTTCTCCACCGCCGCCGACTGCGCCACCTTCTGCCGGATGGTGCTGAACGGCGGCACCCTGAACGGCAAGCGGTACCTGTCGGAGGCGGCGGTGAAGGAGATGACCCGGCGGCAGACACCGGACACGGTGAAGGAGAGTTACGGCCTGGGGTGGATGGTCGGGAGCGGGTTCTTCGGGCACGGCGGGGCGTTCGGGACGAACATGACGGTGGACCCGGGCCGCGGGCTGGTGACGGTGTTCCTGGTGCAGCACGCCGGCCCGGGCGGCGGGATGCGGGACGCCCAGGCGGCGGCCCGGGCCGCCGCCCTGAAGCAGTTCGGCGGGAAGTGACCGGCCCGGGTCACGGGCCGTCGGACACCACCTCCCCGCCGCGGCTGGTGCTCATCGCCCGCCAGGCGTTGATGTCGATCGCCTGGCGGACGAACCGGACGCTCCCGTCGCCCATCACCGCCTGGACCCCGCCGGGGTGCCGGCTGCGGGCGGCCTGGATGTTCCAAGAGCCGCCGTTGTTGGTGCACGGCAGCCCCCGGTCCGGCTGGCTGTTGCAGTTCTGGGTGACGATGTCAGGGGAGCTGGTGTTCGGGCCGTAGACGGCGGTGAACTGGGCCCCGGGCGCCCACCAGCCGAACCCCCGCAGGTCCGTCCCGATCCCTTGCAGCGTCTCCGACGCGAGCATCGTGCTGCTCGTCCCGTCGGTCAGGTCCGTCAGCTTGGAGACCTGGGGGGCCCAGCCGAACGGCGCCCCGCCGAACGCCTGGGTGACCGGGGTGGTGATGTCCACCTGGTAGTTGTTCGTGTTCCCGTAGTTCGCCACGTAGTTGTGCGAGGTGATGGCGTACGTCACCCCGGAGACGGTGGTGGTGATCGCCCCCGGGTTCGGGGCGTCGCTCGGGCAGGTTAGGACCGACAGCCGCTTGCTCGTCACCTCGGCCGCGTTCTGCCCGGCCCCGTACCGGATCCCGGTCAGGTCGGACCCGCCCAGGTTGACGTACCGGGCGAACAGGTTCTCCTGCTCCAGGTACGGCAGGAGGACCGTCTGCCACGTCCCCCAGCAGCACCCGCGGCGGGTGGTGATCGGGTCCGCCGGGTTGCCCGGCCCCTCCCCGTAGGGCAGGGTGCCGCGGGCGTCGTGGTAGTTGTGCATCGCCAGCCCGACCTGCTTCAGGTTGTTCGCGCACTTAGCCCGGGCGGCCGCCTCCCGGGTCTTCTGCACGGCCGGGAGGAGGAGCCCGACCAGCACCGCGATGATGGCGATCACGACCAGCAGCTCGATCAGGGTGAAGGCACGGCGACGGGACACGTGACACCGCCTTTCGATGAAAAGGGACGGGGACGCGAGGACGGGCGCCGGGGATGACGGGAGGGGGCCGGCGCCGGGCGATGTCGGGTCAGTCGAGCTTAAAGTCGAGGACGTTGGGGCCGTCGGCCTTCACGTCCGCGGTCAGCGAGGTCTTCGTGTTGTACTTGGCCGGGATCCGCTCCTTGAACTGCGTGTTCCCCGGGTCGCCGGGCATGTCCTCGGCCTGGACCTTGGCGCCCTTCTGGTCGTAGGACCAGACGGTGACCTTGTAAGTCCCGGGGGCGAGTCCGGTGTCGCGGGGGATGCGGTACGCCCCGTTCTCGATCGGGGCGCCGGACTCGGTCGGCCCCTTGCCGGCGGGGGCGAAGTGGATCCGCCCCTGGTCGAGCGGCGCCCCCTTGAACAGGACCGTGCCCGACACCGCCTGCCGGCCGAGCGGGTCGCCGCCGCACCCGGCGAGCAGGGGCAGGGCGCAGGCGAGCCGGGCCGTGATCCGGTGCATCACCAGCATCTCGTTTCGGGCGCGGTGCGAGCCGGGGCCGGCGAGAGGGGGCGGCCCCGGCGGGTCGTCTGACGGCTGGATCATCCCCCCACAGCCCGAGTCGGTCAAGTCGATTCCGGCGGCTCTCAGACTGTTCTCCGCGGCGGGCGGTCACTGGTGGTGCGGCACCGAACGGGTAGACTCGAGTCCGCGTGTCAACCCGCCCCGGAGGCCGCCGTGAACCCGACCCGCCGCGACGCCCTCGCCGCCCTCGCCCTCGCCGGGGGCTTGCGCCCCACGCTCGGTGCCGCAGACCCGCCGAAGCTCACCCTTTCGACGTTCCAGACCGACATCACCCCGCCGGTCGGGCACCCGTGCATGGGCGGCGGGGTCGCCCCGGTGAAGGAGGTGATCGACCCGCTGTTCGCCCACGGGTTCGTGCTGCGCGGCGCCGGCAAGCCGGTCGCGTTCGTCGCCCTCGACTGGTGCGAGGTCCGCAACGGCGCCTACGACCTGTTCCGCGACCGGATCGCGAAGGCGGTCGGCACCGACCCGGTCCGGGTGATGCTGTGCTCCCTCCACCAGCACGACGCCCCGATCGCCGACCTCGAGGCCCAGCAACTGCTCGACCGGGCGAAGGCGAAGGGGGCGGTCTGCGACCTCGCGTTCCTGGAGAAGGCGGTCGGCCGGGTGGCGGACGCCGCGAAGGACTGCCTCAAGGACGCGAAGCCGGTGACGCACGTCGGCACCGGCGAGGCGAAGGTCGAGAAGGTGGCGTCGAACCGGCGGTGGACGGACGCCGACGGGAAGGTGCATTACACCCGCATGTCGGCGACCCGCGACCCGAAGGTCCGCGACGCCGAGGAGGGCACCATCGACCCGCTCCTCAAGACGCTCTCCTTCTGGAACGGCGACACCCCCCTGCTCGGCCTCTCCGCCTACGCCACCCACCCGATGAGCTTCTACGGCAGGGGCGGGGTCACCGCCGACTTCGTCGGGATGGCCCGGAAGCGGCGGCAGGCGGACACGCCCGGGGTGTTCCAGATGTACGCCTCGGGGTGCAGCGGGAACGTGACCGCCGGGAAGTACAACGACGGCGACCCGACGAACCGCCCGGTCCTCGCCGACCGGATTCATGCCGCGACGGCGGCCGCGTGGAAGGCGACGAAGCGGGCGCCGGTGACGGAAGCGGCGTTCCGGTCGGTGCCGCTGACGCTGGCGGCCCGCACCTCGGCCGGATTCGCCGAGGCGGAGCTGGCGAAGCGGCTGGCGGACGACCCGCGGCCGTTCGGGCGGTGCCTGGCGGCGCTCGGGCTGAGTTGGCGGAAGCGGTGCGACGCCGGCCGGCCGATCGACCTGCCGGTCCTCGACCTCGGGGCGGCGGCGGTCGCGCTGCTGCCGGCCGAGAGCTACGTCGAGTTCCAGTTGGCGGCCCAGAGGCTGCGGCCGGGCGGGTTCGTGCTGGTCGCCGGGTACGGCGAGTGCGGGCCGGGGTACGTCCCGACGGAGCGGGCGTGGGAGGAGAAGGACGGCAACCTGAGCGACTGGTGCTGGGTCGACCCCGGGAGCGAGAAGCGGGTGACGGACGCGCTGGGGAAGGCGCTGGGGCGCGGGTGACGCGGGTCGGGCTGGACACGACCGCCGCCGGCCGGCTATGCCACGGGCCTCCGCGCCGTCCCCCCGAGGCCCCCATGCCGCCCGACCCGGCCGCCCGCGACCGGATGGACTCCCTCGACGTCGCCCGCGGGGCGGCCGCCCTGCTGGTCGTCGCCGACCACGGCCTCCAGCAGTGCGTCCCGGGGTACCTGGGGTGGTCGCGGGACCACGTCCACGTCAGCGCCGCCGGCGTCCTGGTGTTCTTCCTGGTCAGCGGGTTCGTCGTCCCGATGAGCCGGGAGGCGGCCCGGTCCGGGGCGGCGTTCTGGGTCCGCCGGCTGTTCCGGCTGTTCCCCGTCTACTGGCTCAGCCTCGCCCTGGCGGCCGCCTACCTCGCGGCCGCCGGGGCGGTCCCGCTCGGGGTCGCCCTGTCGGATACCGCCACCTGGGCCGCCAACGCCGGCATGGTCCAGAACCTGGCCGGCCGGCCGCACGTGTGGGGGGTGTACTGGACCCTGCCGTACGAGTTCCTGATCTACGGCGTCTGCTGGGCGCTGTTCGCCGCCGGGCTGCTCGGCCGGGTCGGGTGGCGGGTCGCCGCCGCCCTGCTGGCCGGGTTCGTGGTCATGGGGGTGTGGCGGCCGCTGGTCGGCGGGAAGGCGGCGGACGTCGGCGGGCTGCGGCAGGTGGTGCTCGTGTCCGCCCTGTTCGGGTTCCTGGCGTACCGCCACGTCACCGGGAAGTTGAGCCGGCGGGCGCTGTACGGCCTGGTGGCCGGGTGGTTCGCCGGCGCGGTCGTGGTGTGGGCGGTGAACCACGCCCGGTTCCCGGAGGCCGCGACGGCCGGCCAACTGGCCCGGTTCGGGTGCCTGTGGGGGCTGGCGTTCGGGTTCTTCTTCGGGCTGGTCGAGCTGCGCCGCCGGCCGATGCCCGGGGCCCTGTGCTGGCTCGGCCGGCACTGCTACCCGGTCTACCTGCTGCACCCGCTCGTGCTGATCCTGCTGATCCCGACGGGGTGGCCGGTCGCGGCGTTCATGGCATGCCTGGTGGCCGCCACCCTGGCGCTCGCGGCCGCCGCCCACCGGTGGGTGGAGCGGCCCGGGATCGCCCTCGGGCGGCGCGCCGAAAAGGGCCTGCGGGCGCCGGCGGCCGGCGGCCGGCTCGTCCGCAGCCTCGCGGCCCTCGTCCGGGCAGCGCGTTCGCCCGCCGCCCGGTGACGGCGGGTCGGGCAGCGGGACCGCTCTTCCGGCACCGGCCGCCCGCGCCCGAATCACTCGGGCAGCGGCTCGCCCTTCCACATCACCATCGTGCCCTCCATGTAGGTGGTGATCTTCAGCCGGTCGCCGGACTCGAGCACCGCCGTCCCGGCGTACACCCCGGGCGACTGGGGGGCCAGGTCGAGCGACTTCAGCTTGGCCTTGGTCTGGGCCTCGATCCCCTCCCGGATCTGCCGCTCCAGGGTCGCCCGGCCGGGGACCGCCAGCCACTCGGTCCGCCCGTCCCGGGGCGGCGTCGCGGTCACGTCGTACGTCTCCCCGTTGGCGGCCGTGGCGGTCCCGGCGTACCCGCCGTCCGGCTGCTTCTTCAGGTCGAACGACGCCACCTCGACGCTCAGCTTGGTCTTCATCTCCTCCCGGATCGTCCGCTCGAGGCGGGCCTGCTCCCGCTCGCAGCCGGCGGAACAGGCGACCAAACAGGCCAGGGCGGCGAGTGCGGCGGCGCGGGGCACGGACGACCTCCGGTTCGGGGCGGGGGGCGCGGGCGCGACCCCGGGAGTGTACCACGGCAGCACCCGACCCGCCTACTCCCCCGTCTTGCTCTTGCCCGGGTTGCGGTAGTCGAGCGGCGGCGGCTGGTCCTTCTCCAGCATCGCCGCGTACTTCCGCCCGTCCAGCCGCTTCCCGTGCTCCGCCCGCGCGGCCTTCAGCAACTCCGGGTCGGTGAACAGGTCCCACGCCGTGGCCGCGAGCGTCCGGGCGGCCAGGTCCATCCCCTTCTTCCCGACCGTCGTCCCGCCGCACGCCACCGCCTGCCACGAGTGGCCCGGCGTCCCCGGCACCCAGCACGCCGTGCTGAACCCGGTCACCGGCACCACCCACGACACGTCCCCCACGTCCGTGCTCCCGCCGCTCGACTTCCCGGACGAGTCGTGCACCTTGGCGACGTCGTCGAGCGGCACCTTCTCCGGGAACGACTCCTGCAGCCGGGTCGCGAACTTCAGCTCGTCCGCGTCGTACTTCAGGTCGTTCAGGGCGGTGAGGTTCTTCTTCGCCAGGGTGGCGAGGGTGTTGTTCGGCAGGATCTCCATCGTCCCCCCGAGGTACTGCACCTCCAGCTTCGTCTCGGTCGCCAGCGCCCCCGCCTGGGCGCACTTGAGCAGCCGCGGGTACAGCTTCTGCACCACCTCCGCCTTCGGGTGTCGGACGTAGAAGAACCCCTCGGCGAACTCCGGGACGACGTTCGCCGCCCCGCCCCCGCTGGTGATCGTGTGGTGCAGCCGGGTCCCGTCCGGGGTGTGCTCGCGCATCAACTCGACCGCGTGGATCGTCAGCAGCAGGGCGTCGAGGGCGGACCGGCCCTTCTCCGGCGACCCGGCGGCGTGGGCCGGGGTGCCGTGGAACCGGAACTTGGCCGCGATCCGGGCGAGGCAGGTCGCGTCCCCGGCGGCGTTCCGGCTGCCGGGGTGCCAGTGGAGCACCGCGTCGCAGTCGTCGAACAGCCCGGCCCGGGTCATGAACACCTTCGCCGCCCCGCCCTCCTCCGCCGGGCACATGTAGAACCGCACCGTCCCCTTCAGTTTCCCGGCCTTGATCTGCTCGCCGATCGCCAGCGCCGCGGACAGTGACGCGACGCCGAACAGGTGGTGCCCGCAGGCGTGCCCGTACCCGTTCCCGCCGTCGCGCGGCTTGCGGAACGGCACCGCCTCCTGCGACAGCTCCGGCAGGGCGTCGAACTCGCCCATGATGCCGATCACCGGCTTGCCGGTCCCGAACTCGGCGGTGAACGCGGTCGGGATGCCGGCGACGCCCTTCTTCACGGTGAACCCCGCCTTCTCCGCGACTTCGGCCAGCGCCGCGGACGACTTCGTCTCCTGGTACCCCGGCTCGGCCCACTCCCAGATCTTGAGGGCGGTCGGCCAGTGGGCGTCGGCGTGGCCGGCGGCAGCCTTGACCGCCGCGTCCTTCTGGGCGAAGGCGGCGGCGGGGGCGGCGAGGAGTACGATTAGGCTCGGGATTCGCATGGCGGTTCCGTGGCGGGGCGGGCGGACAGACGATTGTCGCCGGGGGCGGGGCGGGAGGCAACGGTTCGCGGTCTTGTGGCACAGGTCTCCGACCTGTGACGGCCACACAGGTCAGGAGACCTGTGCCACAGGCCGGGCACGGCCCCGGTCCGTATCCCGACCCGCGGAGGAACCGATGACGACCGACTGGCTCGGGGCGGGGGACGACATCCTGGCGGCGATGATCACCCCGGCGGTGCTCATCTCCGCGTCCGGGACGCTGGTCCTGTCCACCTCGAACCGGATGGGCCGGGTGATGGACCGGATCCGGAAGCTGGCGGCCGAGGCCGAGGGGCTGCCCGCGGGCGGGGACAAGGACGGGGAGGACGTGTCGGACAAGAAGGCGCTGGTCGGGGAGCAGGTGCACTGGCTGGCCCGGCGGCTGCGGTACCTGCAGCGGGCGCTGATGGCGTTCTACGCCGCGATCGGGCTGCTGGTCGGGTCGAGCCTGGCGGTCGGGCTGTCGACGGCGGCGAACCAGGCCCTCGGGTGGCTCCCGGTCGCCCTCGCGCTGGCCGGGGCGACCGGGCTGCTGCTCGGGGCGGTGCTGCTCGTGCTCGAGGTGCGGGCGGCCGTCCGGAGCACCCGCCGGGAGATCGACATCATCCGCCGGATCGTCGGCCGGCGGACGAACGGCCCGGCGGCGAAGGGCGGCAAATCCGGGGACGAGGGGTGAGCGGATGGCGAGCCGCGTGTTCAAGAGCCCGGAAGCCCGGGCCCGCCTGGCGGCGTGGGACGACCGGTTCCTGGCGAAGGTGACCGCCCCGGTCGAGCGGCGGGAGGTGCCGACGGCGGGCGGGCCGGTGCGCGTCCTGGCGGTCGGGGCGGCGGGCCGCCCGCCGCTCGTCTGCCTGCACGGGACGCTGACCGGGGCGGCCCACGCGGCGGCCGAGCTCGGGCCGCTGGCCGACCGGTTCCGGGTCCTCCTCCCGGACATCCCCGGGCATTCGGTCCGCGGGGCGGAGTACCGCCTGCCGCTGACCGACCCCGCCCTCGCCGGGTGGCTCGGGCAGGTGCTCGACGGCCTCGGGCTGGACCGGGCCGACCTGTACGGCATCAGCTGGGGCGGGTTCCTCGCCCTGCGGGCGGCGGTGGCGGCGCCCGCCCGGGTGCGGCGGGTCGCCCTGCTGGTCCCGGCCGGGGTCGTCGGCGGGCCGGTCTGGAAGGGGATCACCCGGCTGATGTTCCCGCTGATGTGGTACCGGCTGTTCCCGTCCGAGCGGCGGCTCCGCCGGTTCCTCGGCGGGCTGCTCACCACTTGGGACGACGATTGGGCGAACTACCTCGGCGACGCGTTCCGGGACTTCGTCCTCGACCTCCGGGTGCCGCCGCTGGCGACCGACGCGGAACTGCGCGGGCTGTCGGCCCCGGTACTGGCGGTCGGGGCGGCCGAGGACCTGTCGTTCCCGGGCGGGAAGCTGGTCGCCCGGGTGAAGGCGCTGGTGCCGGGGGCGGAGACGGAGCTGGTCGCCGGGAGTAAACACATGCCGCCGACCACGCCCGAGTTCCGCCGGTGGCTGGCCGACCGGGTGACCGCGTTCCTCGGGTGAGTACACTTCCGCTGCACCCTGGAGACGACCATGACCCCGCCCGACCGCCGCTCGTTCCTCGCCGCGCTCGTCGCCACAGGGGGCTTACGCCCCCCGCTCTGCTGGGCCGCCGACCCCGCCGACCCGCTCGCCGCGTACAAGCTGAAGTGGACCGCCGGCGTGAGGTGGGGCACGGTCGTCGAGTTCGCCAAGGCCCCGGGCGAGACAGCCGACGAGAAGCTGGCGAACGCCGTCGCCGTCGCCGCGATGAAGGGCGGCGGAGTCGTTCAGTTCCCGGCCGGCACCTTCAAGTTCACGAACCGGGTCGAGCTGCCGGACGGCGTCGTCCTCCGCGGGGCCGACCCCGGGCCGGTGGCGTCCGCCACGAACGAGAAGTACAGCCCGCCGACCGTGTTCGAGTTCCCGAAGTACGAGGCGAAGCTGGACGGCGACGGCGGGGACGTGCGGAAGGCGTTCCTCGGCGTCACCGCCGACCCGAAGGCGTCGCACGTCGGGGTGCTGAACGTCTCCTTCAACCGGGCGCACGTCCACTTCCCCGACGCCGGGCCGGACGCCAAGTTCGCCGCCGGGAGGAACCGGTTCGTGGTCGGGTGCGTGTTCCGCAACGCCGCCGCCGCCGACCCGGCCGTGCCGAACGTGAAGCTCGGGCAGAAGGCGTGGCAGCGGTTCACCGCCCGGCACCACGCCGCCGTGGACGTGAAGAGCGGGGAGAACCTGCTGGTGGCGAACAACCGGCTCCCGAAGTCGGGCGACGACAACTTCACGATGAACGGGTACGTGCTGACGGCTAAGGGGAAGGAGGCGGCGATCGACGGGGTGGTGTTCGATTACGACAACCGGCCGGGGCTGTACGTGAACCACTACGGCATCGGCGGGGCGGGCGGGAGCGGGCCGGACGGCACGCCCGAGACGCACCCGCACGGGTTCCGCAAGGGGGTCGTGATCCGCGACAACTCCGTGTTCCACACCGGGCGGATCGGAATCGGGTTCTGCGGCGACGGGGTGGTGTGCAAGGACAACGTGACGCGGATGCTGCCGGACGTGTGGCGGCCGACGGCGACCGGGCAGGCGGCGACGTTCGGCAGCTCGACGAACGACAACCGGGCGGTCGAGATGCGGGGGTGGCGGTGGGAGGTGACCGGGAACGACTACGAGGTGTACCGGAACTGGGCGAGCGACCGGACGTACCACATCAACGACGGCGAGGGGCTGATGCACGAGGACCACGTGAACAGCACGGTCCTCGACAGCGTGCTGGCGAACAACCGGGGGAACGCGTACCTGTCGGTGTTCAAGACGGCCGGGATCGACGGGCTGGTGGTCGAGGGGAACGAGGTGAAGTTCCCGGCGGTGAAGGGCGGGTCGGCGGGCGGCGGGGTGTGCGTGTTCGTGGACGCCGACCGGACGAAGGACCGGTTCCCATGCAAGCGGGTGAGCATCGTCAAGAACACGGTGTCGGGCGGCGGGATCCGGCTGGCCGGCGACCCGAGCGAGAGGAACGTGGTGAAGGGGAACCGGCACGTCGGCGCCGGGAAGGCGAAGCTGCAGCTGCGGGCGACCGCCGAGGTGGCCGACAACGACGGGTTCGAGGAGGAGAAGGGGAAGTGACGGCCGGGCGGGTCGGGTGGTACAATCCTGTGCCCCGGAGGACCGACGGATGACCGCACCCCCGCCCGCCGAACCCGCCTGGCAGGCCGCCCTGGCGTCGTCCGCGGCCGCGCTGCGGCGGGTAGCCGGGTACACCCTCCCGCCGGAACTCGACCGCCGGGTCCTGGACCTCGGTGAGCGGAAGGACACGCTCACCCCGGACGAGCGGGCCGAGCTGCTGGCGTGGGTCGCGTTCACCCAGCAGCGGTCGGCGGAAAAGCTGGAGGCGGAGGCCGCCCTGCGCCGGCTCGCTGCGGTCTCCCCCGACCTCGCCGGGCCGGCGTGAGCGCCTTCTCGGACGTCCGGCGGGCCGAGGTCGCCGCCCGGGCCGGGCACCGGTGCGAGTACTGCCACCTGCCGACCCGCGGGCAGGTCGCCACCTTTCCGATCGACCACGTCGTCCCGCGCACCCGCGACGGGACGACCGACCCGTCGAACCTCGCCCTCACCTGCCCGAACTGCAACGCCCACAAGTGGACCGAGTCCGACGGCCCCGACCCCGAGACGGGCGAGACCGTCCCGTTCTTCCACCCCCGCCGCGACGACTGGGCGGACCATTTCGCGTGGTCGGCGGACCGGCCGGGGCACCTGGTCGGCCGGACGCCGGCCGGGCGGGCGACGGCGGCCGGCCTGCGGGTCAACGACGCGGACATGGTGGCCCTGCAGCTCCTCCTGGCCGAGGTCGGGCTGTTCCCGGAGGCCGGCGGGTGACCGCCACGGGGCTCACGGCTTGGCGAACGCGGTCGCGTCCAGCTTCTCGGCGAGCGTCACCTCGGTCGCCTCGCCCTCCAGGAACGGCTTGCCGTCCCGCTTCACCACGAACGCCATCGCGTGCTTCGTCCCCTGCACCTCCTTGTACCCGGCGTAGAACGTCTCCTCCGTCACCTCCTGCCCGCTCCCCTCGTCCTTCACCCGCGTCTCCGACTTGGCCAGCAAGCCGGTCTCCTTGTCGAAGTACAGGTCCACGTCCCGGCGGTCCTTCCGCGACACCTTCACCCCCAGCGTCGGCTTGCCGTCGACTTTCATCTCGCCGACCGTCGCCAGGGTGAACCCCTTGTCCGCCAGCGGGGCCAGGGTCGCCACCCACCCGGCGTACGCCTGCTCCCGGCCCTCCGCGAGCTGGTCCTTGTCCATCTCCTTCGTGTCGTCCCCGAGCCGCATCCACCCCTTGTCCCCCGCCAGCACGTTCACCACCCGGAACTTCTGCCCGTCGACCTCGACTTGGAGGTCCACCTTCAGCCGGTCGTCCCCCTGGGTGAGGACCTCGCCGGCCACGTCCACCGCCTGCCCCATGACGTGCACCTTCCCCTTGAACGCCACGGTCGCCGCCGCGAACTTCTCCAGCTTGTCCTGCCCGCCGTGGGCCTTCACCGCCTTCTCGACCAGGGCCCGGGCGTCCGCCGCGTCGTCCGCCCCCGCCGGGGCCACCACCGCCAGGGCCAACCCGACCGCCGCCAGACCATGCCGGACGTGACTCATCGCAGACCTCGCTGGGAGGCGTGAAGCGGGCCGGCCGCCGGGCGGCCGGTCCCGCAGGGTGATTCGCCGCGCCCGCCGCCGGATTGGCGTCATTCCTTCGGCGGGATCGGCTTCCGCACCTTCCGGGTCGTGCACCCGCCGTAGTTCTTTTTTAGGCTGCCGTCCTTGCTCGTCCGCTCCGGGATCACCACCACCCGGAACTCCCCGCCCATGTCCCGGCTGCACCCGACGCACACCAGGGTGTCCGGCAGCGCCTCCAGCCGCTCCGCCGGGATCGCCTCCCCGCACCGCGCGCACCGCACCAGTTCCGTCGCCATCGGCACCTCCGGGGTTGGGGTCGGCGGCCCGCGCCGCCACCACCCCAAACGCCCGGGAGCCGGCGAATGGTGCCCGAAAACGGCCGGTCGAACCAAGTGGCCGCCGGCGTGTCCTTCGAGGGGGGACTCGAGTCAGTTCACCCCGGCCGCCGCCTTCCGCCACCGCACCCGCGCCTCCTTCGGCGCCTTCGCGTCGATCCGGTCCCACGCCTCGGCCAGCCGCATCAGCCCGTCCGCCGGCGACGCCGCCCCGGCCGCCACCCTCCCCACTTCCTCGGCGGCCGCGGCCGACAGCTCCGCCCGGTCCGGGCCGCGCAACCCGCACCCCGGGTTCTTCACCTCCTGGCGGACGTACTGCCGCATCGCCTCCTGCAGGCCCTTCGTCCGGTCGGGGTCGAACCCGTACCCGAGCCACGCCGACAACCGGTCCCGCTCCAGGTGGGCGGCCCGCAGCGGCCCGGCCCCGAGCCCCGGGGTGGCGACCGCCTCCAGGCTGCGGGTCGGCCCGCCCAGGTCGGCGAGCAGGTCGAACCCGGCGTCCGGGTGCGGGCACCCGGTCCGGACCGCCCCGACCCACCCGCCGGAGAAGTACGGGACGTAGTTCGGCACCCCGGCCGGCTTCAGCTTTCCGTCCGCCGGGTCGACGAACCCCCGGGCCCCCGGGAGCGGGGCGACCCCGACCCGGGCGGGCACGGCCCCGTTCTCCCGCGGCAGCCGCGACAGTTGGGCGAGCGACAGGACGGCCAGGGCGGCGTCCCCGGAGGCGAGGGCGGCGGCCGGGTCGGACGGCCCGGCCGGCGGGGGCGGCAGGCACTTCCCGGCGGCGAGCCGGCCGAGCAGGTCGGCGGCGGCGGCGAACCCGGCGGTGCGGAGCCGGTGGTCGCCGGTGGCGGCGTCGTGCTGGAACGACACGGCGGCCAGCCCGCGGCCCGGGCGGGACGCGTCGGCGTCGGCCAGGGCCTGGCGGTCGTAGCACGCGGCCACCCGGAAGAACAGGTCGGCGGCCTCGCCCGGGGTCATCGCCGGCAGGCTCGGCTTCCCGGCGTGGGCGGCGAGGGCGGCGGCCAGGTCGGCGAAGTCCTCCCAGGTGGCCGGGGGGGCCGGGTCCCGGCCGAGCCGGGCCTTGTGGGCGGCGGCGAACCCCGGGTCGGCGAGCCGGTCGGCCCGGTACGCGACCACGTACCCGTCCCCGGCGAGCGGGACCGCCCGGGCCTGCCCGCCCCACTCGATCAGCCGCTCCCGGTACGGCGGGAGGACGCCGGTCCACTGGAACGGGTGGTCGGCGGCCCGCAGCCCGGGCGGGACCGGGGTCAGCTCCCCGGCCTCGGCCCGCGCCCCGAACTCGCCGGCCGGGAACACCTCGACGTCGGCCGGGCCGGGCCGGGCGGGGTTCAGCTCGACCTTGGCCCCGGTCCGTGCCGCCCAGCTCCGCGCCCCCGGGGCGAGGGCGGCGGCCAGCCCGGGGTCCGGGCAGCGGACGGTCAGTGAAACTTCGGCGAACGGCCTGGCGTGACCCGGAGGGGTCGGCTTAGAATCCCCGTCGCACCCCGCCCCGACCAGGCACGCCCCGACGGCCCCGGCCCACCAGGCCGACGGCGCGCGGGTCGGGCGCCGGAGATTCGCACCGGTCGGGTGTTGCATCGATCGGCCCCGTGTGGATAGGATGAGGGCGGAACGGCTGCCCGGTCCGATACGACCAGACTCCAGCGACGGACCTCCGCCCCCGGCCGTTCCCGGCGGGCCGGCCATCTCCCGGCATGCGGTTCGATACGACCCCGGGCCGCGGGTGGTTCACCCGCACCCGGCCACCGACCACTCGCGCAGGCGGAACCACCCATGAAGGTCAGTCTGGTCGTCGCGTCCGGCGCCCACCAGGGGAAGGTGATCCCGATCGCCGGCCCGCAGTTCCTGATCGGCCGGGACCCGGGGTGCCACCTCCGCCCGGCCAGCCAGGCGATCAGCAAGAAGCACTGCGGGGTGGTGGTCCGGGACGGGGTGGTGTACGTCCAGGACTACGGGAGCACGAACGGGACGACGGTGAACGACGACCTGGTCCGGGACGGCGAGGTGCCGGTGGCCGACGGGGCGAGCCTGAAGATCGGCCCGCTCGACTTCACCGTCCGGGTCGAGGCCGCCGCCCCGGCCCCGGACGCCACCCCGCTCCCGGCCGCCAGCCCGGAGGCGGCCGCCGCCCTGGCCGCGGTCAAGGCCGTCACCCGGGCCACCGCCCCGCCGCGCGACACCACCCCGTCCCCCGGCCGCCCGGCCGAGGCCCCGCCGGCGAGGCCGGCCGCCACCCCCGCCCCGGCCGCCCCGGCCCGGTCGGAGGAGGACGAGATCGCCGCCATGCTGCTGGGGATGGACGAGGACGGGGCCGGCCCGGTCCCCGACGGGAGCACGGTGATGGACATCGCCGCCCCCAACCTGTCGGGCGACCCGGCCGCCGCCGCGGCCGGCGCGGGGGACAAGCCCGGCGACAAGGGCAAGAAGCCGGTCACCACCCGCGAGGACATGACCAACGCCGCCAACGACATCCTGAACCGGATGCGGCGGCGGCCGAAGTAGCCGCCGGTCGGGGCGAACCCGGAGCGTCAGCGACGGGGTAACCTACCCCGTCGCTGACGCTCCGGGTTCGCCGATTCCCCCCTCCCCGGACCGCATGGCCAAGTCCCGCAGCCCCGCCGCCAAGCTCCTCGCCTGGTTCGACGCCCGCCGCCGCGACCTGCCGTGGCGCAAGGACCGCGACCCGTACCGCATCTGGGTCAGCGAGGTCATGCTCCAGCAGACCACCGTCGCGGCCGTCGTCCCGTACTTCGGGCGGTTCCTCCAAGCCTTCCCGGACCTCGCCGCCCTCGCCGCCGCCGACGAGCAGCAGGTGCTGCGGCTGTGGGAGGGGCTGGGGTACTACCGCCGCGCCCGCCACCTCCACGCCGCCGCCCGCCGGCTCGCGGCCGACCACGGCGGCACGCTCCCGGACGACCCGGCGGTGTGGGCGGGGCTGCCCGGGGTCGGGCGGTACATCCTCGGGGCGGTGCTGTCCCAGGCGTTCGACCGGCGGCTGCCGATCGTCGAGGCGAACAGCCTGCGGGTGCTGGCCCGGCTGCACGGGTACCGCGGCGACCCGCGCGAGGGGGCGGGGAAGGCGTGGGTGTGGCAGGCGGCGGCCGACGCCCTGCCGGCGAAGCGGGCCGGGGACTTCAATCAGGCGCTGATGGAACTCGGGGCGCTGGTCTGCACGCCGGCGAAGCCGAAGTGCGGCGAGTGCCCGCTGAAGTCGGTCTGCGTCGCCAACCGCGACGGCACCCAGCACCTGATCCCGCCGCCGAAGAAGCAGCTCGAGATCACGCTGGTGGACGAGGTCGGGGCGGTCCTGCGGCGCGGCGGGCGGGTGCTGCTGTGCCGGCGGCGGGCGGACGCCGGGCGGTGGCAGAACATGTGGGAGGTGCCGCACGCGGAACGTCGCCCGGACGAGGAGCTGTCGGCCGCGGCGGCGCGGGTGGCGCGGGACCTGACCGGGCTGGAGGTCGCGCCGGGGGCCGACGTCGCCACGGTGAAGCACGGGGTGACGCGGTACCGGATCACGCTCCGGTGCGTCGAGGCGGACGCCCCGGCCGGCGAGTTCGCCCCCGGGTTTTACGCCGAAGGCCGGTGGGTGACGCCGGCCGAGCTGGCCGAGTACCCGGTCAGCGCCCCGCAGCGGCGGCTGATGACCCGGCTCGCGACCGCGGACCCGCAGCCGCGGCTGTTCTGACGGATCCGGCGAGCGGGGGGCGTGAGCCCCCTGATCTCAGTCCGATCAGGGGGCTCACGCCCCCCGCTCGCCGGCAGCGTCACCCCCCGACCCGCGCGCAGTACGGCGACTCGGCCCGCGCCCCGCAGCACAGGCACGGCCCGCCCGGCGACACGAAATTGTCCCACCCGGCTTCCGCCCCCGCCGCCACCGGCTGGCCGCCGAGCGGGAACACCGGGTCGAGCGCGGTCACCGCGTTCGGGCTCACCTCCAGCACCCGAACCCACCCGGCCGGCCGGGCGGACGCGGTCACCACCTCGGCCCGGCCGTCGCGGTCGAGGTCCCGGGCCACCGCCTCGATCCCGCCCCGGTCGTCCGTCCCGTTCGCGAAGAACTGGGCGGAGACGGTCAGCGACGAGGCGGCGGTCCGGGCGTTGGCCGCGAGCACCGCCCCGGACCACACCTTCACCAGCGAACTGCCGCCGGCCCCCTGCGACGCGACCACGTCGGCGAACCCGTCCCCGTCCACGTCCCCGGCGGCCACGTTCACCCCGGTCGTCACCCCGGCGTCGAACGCCAGGAACGCGGTCACCAGGTGGGTGGCCCGGCCGGCCGCCAGCGCCGACCCGCTGTAGACCGTGACCCGCGGGAGCCCGCCCGCCCCGCTCCCGGTGAGCAGGTCGGCCGCCCCGTCCCGGTTCACGTCCCCCATCGCCACCGGCACCCCGCCCGTACCGCCGACCGACGGCGGGGTGAACTGCAGCAGTCGGGTCAGCCGCCCCCCGGAGACGCGGTACGCCTCGACCAGCCGCAGCCCGGCCGCCGACACCACCAGTTCCGCCCGCCCGTCCCGGTTCACGTCCCCGGCCGCGACGAACACCCCGCCGGCGAGCCCGCCGAGGACGGTGGTCGGGGCCAGCACCGTCGCCCCGGTCGCCCCGTCCACGATGCCCACCTGCGCCGCGGTCCCGGCCCCGGTGGCAAAGGCGAAGTCCGCGACCCCGTCCCCGGTGAAGTCGGCGGCGGTGGCGCGGACGGTGCCGGCCGGCCCGAATGGGGTGAACGATCGGCCACTGAATGACAGGTTCCCGTCGCCCCCCTCGGCGAACACGTCCACCCGGCCGTTCGGCCCTGAGATGAGCACCGGCGGGCGGACGTCGCCGTTCGGCGGCGCGTTCGGCGGCGGGGGTGACACCGGCGGAGGCGGGGCGGCGGGAGGCGGAGGTGGCGGGACGGTCGGCGGCGGGGCCGGGGGCGGCGCGACCGGCGGGGGCGGCGGGCTGACGACTTCCCCGGGCCCCCACCCGACGTCGGCGAGGCCGGCCTGGTCGAGGCTCGACCACGCCACCCGCCGGCCGAACGTGACCGACGGGTCGAGCGACGCCTCTTGGCCGGCCGCCCGCACCCCGTCCGCCCAGTGCGCCCCGCCGGCCTGGAGCGGGACCGGCCCGCCGTACACCGCCACGGCGTTCGACCCGACGAAGGTGTTGCCCCGGACGTTCGAGAACCACTGCGCCGAGGTGCCGATCCCGAGGACGTGCCCGAGCTCGTGGGTGGCGATCGAGTAGAAGTCGAGTTCGTTCCCGTCGAGCCCGGCGGTGGTCGGTCCGAAGTGCCAGTTCTCGGTGGTGTCGAAGCTGATGCTCCCGCCCCAGGTCGAGAACCCGGCCCGCCCGCGGGTCTGCACGGTCTGGTTCCAGGCCGCGGAGCCGGACGACCCGTACCCGCCGAACCCGCCCGCGGCGGCCTGCGGCCCGGGCATCCCCCGCCCGCCGACGTACACGACGATCGAGTTCGCCGGGACGTTCAGGTTCCCGACCGAGACCTGCCCGCCGGTCCGCGGGTCGAAGAACGCCGCCGTCCAGGTGTTCGCCCCGGCCGGCGCGATCGGGGCCAGGTTGGCGGAGATCCGCCGCCCGGTCTCCAGGGCCACCAGCTCCATCACCGCCCGGGCGTCGGCGTGGTCGGTGAAGAACCCGGACCCGCCGTTGGCCCGCAGGTCGAAGGTGTAGTCGATCAGGACGTTGACGGCCGGGACGTCCCGGCCCTCCAGCAGTTCGACGCTCAGCCGGGCGCGCATGGGGACCCCGGTCCGCCCGCGCGGGGCCGGCGGGCGACGCTCCTGGCGCCCGGCGGGCCCGGTCGGGTGGCGAGTGCGGTGCGGCCGGTCCGTCCTGGTCCGGTGGGTGCGGTCGTCCGAGTCGAACGACGGCGGAACTTTATGACGGCCGCGCCGGGGGCGCCAGGGGAAGCGGGGGAAATGGCGGTGCCGGCGGGACCGGCGGGCGGCGCGACCGGCACGGGCGCCACAGACCCCCCGACTTACCCGCGGGCCCCGGCCGCCACCCCGGCCGCCGATTTGACGGCCGGGGGTTACACCCGGCCGGTCGGCCCGATATGCTACTATCTCGACGTCAAGAGACCCCCCGGCCGCCGCGGCCGGAACCCTCCCGGGCGACCTGTCATGGCCGAACCCAACACCACCCCCGCCGGCACCCCGATGAGCGGGGCCGACATCCTCGTCGAGGCGCTGATCCGCCACGGGGTCGATACTGTTTTTGCCTACCCCGGCGGGGCGAGCATGCCGATCCACCAGTCGCTGACCAAGGTGGCCGGGCGGCTCCGCACCATCCTCCCGCGGCACGAGCAGGGCGGCGGGTTCATGGCCCACGGGTACGCCCGGACCACCGGCAAGGCGTCCGTCTGCATGTCCACCAGCGGGCCGGGGGCGACGAACTTCGTCACCTGTCTGGCCGACGCGAAGATGGACTCGATCCCGATCATCGCCATCACCGGGCAGGTGTCCACCAACGTCCTCGGGAACGACGCGTTCCAGGAGACGCCGATGGTGGAGATCTGCCGCGGCATCACCAAGCACCACTACCTCGTCACCCGGACCGAGGACCTGACCCGGATCGTGAGGGAGGCGTTCCACATCGCCACCACCGGCCGGCCGGGGCCGGTCATCATCGACGTGTGCAAGGACGTGCAGATCAAGAAGGTGGTGCCGGACTGGGACGCCCCGATGGACCTGCCGGGGTACCGCCCGCTGCGGCGGGCGCGGCGGGCCGAGCTGGAGCAGATCGTCGCCGCGATCCGGGCGAGCAAGAAGCCGTTCATCTACGCCGGCGGCGGGGTGACGCACGCCGGGGCGGCGGCCGAGCTGAAGGAGTTCGCCGAGCTGACCGGCATCCCGGTCGGGCTGACGGTGCACGGCCTCGGGAACTTCCCGGCGGACCACTACCTGTGCCTGCAGATGCTCGGGATGCACGGGACCGTGTACTCGAACTACGCGATCAACGACGCCGACCTGCTGCTGGCGCTCGGGGTGCGGTTCGACGACCGGGTGACCGGGAAGTTGTCGGAGTTCGCGAAGCACGGGAAGATCGTGCACGTCGACATCGACAAGAGCGAGATCCACAAGAACAAGTTTGCCCACGTCCCGGTGCACGGGGACCTGCGGGCGGCGCTGGCGGACCTGAACGCGCTCTTGCGGGAGGACGCGAGCGCTGACCTGGTCGGCGGCGGGCGGTACACCGACTGGTGGCGGCAGATCGACGAGTGGCGGGCGGGCGAGCCGCTGAAGTTCCAGGAGACGGAGAAGGCGATCATCCCGCAGTACGCGATCAAGCGGCTGTGGGAGATCCTCCGCGACCGCGGGCAGCTCGACGACACGATCATCACGACGGGGGTGGGCCAGCACCAGATGTGGGCGGCGCAGTTCTTCCACTTCAACCGGCCGCGGAAGTGGATCACCAGCGGCGGGCTGGGGACGATGGGGTTCGGGCTGCCGTCGGCGCTGGGGGCGAAGGTGGCGTTCCCGAACGACCTGGTGATCGACATCGACGGGGACGGCAGCTTCCTGATGAACGTGCAGGAGCTGGCGACGGCGTACGCGGAGAAGATCCCGGCGAAGGTGCTGCTCTTGAACAACCAGCACCTGGGGATGGTGATGCAGTGGGAGGACCGGTTCTTCGGCAGCAACCGGGCGCACACGTACCTGGGGGCGGGGGAGGACCACGACCCGTACCCGGACTTCGTGACGATCGCGGAGGGGTTCGGGGTGGCGGCCCGGGAGGTGTCGGACAAGGGCGACCTGGACGCGGCGCTGGTGGAGATGATCGAGAGCAAGGGCCCGTTCGTGCTGAACGTCCACGTCCCGCACCAGGAGCACGTGCTGCCGATGATCCCGAGCGGGATGACGGTGAAGGACATCATCAAGGCGTGACGCGCACCGGCGGACCCGTCGCGGCGGCCGGGGCGTCCCTGGCCGCCCGGCCGACCCCGTGGTGGCTGTGGCCGAACGTCCTGGCCCTCGACGCCCCGGCCGTCGCCGTCGCCTGGCAGACGTTTCTCGCCCACGCCTTCGCCGCCCCCGTCCCGCCGGCCGCGCCGGCCGTCCTCGGCCTCGTCGTCTGGGGCGTCTACCTCGCCGACCGCCGACTCGACGCCCGCGCCGGGCACGCCGCCCAGCCCCGACACCGGTTCGCCGCCGCCCACCCGACCGCCGTCGCCGCGGTCGCGGCAGTCGCGCTCCTCGCCGCCGCGGCGCTCGCCCTCACCCTCCCGACCCCGTACCTCGTCGCCGGCGGGGCCGTCGCCGCGTGCGTCGGCGGGTACTTCGTCCTCGTCCACGCCGTCCCCCGTTCGCCCGGCGGGAAGGAGCGGCTCGTCGGGCTGCTGTTCGCCGCCGGGGTCGCGGTCCCGCTCGCCGCGTCCGCCGCCGACCCGGTCGGGTGGCTGCCGGCGGTCGGCGGGTTCGCCCTCCTGTGCTGGCTGAACTGCCGACTCATCGACCACTGGGAGGGCGACGCGGCCGGCACCCTGCCGGCGGTCCTGCTCGCCGCCCCGGTGGTCGCGTGTGCCGCGTTCGCCCCGCCGGCGGTCGGGGTCGCGCTCGCGGCGTCCGCCGGGCTGCTCCTCCTGCTCCACGGCTCCCGCCGCCGGACCGGCCCGCGGCTCGCCCGGGTGCTGGCCGACGTCGCCCTCCTCACCCCGCTCCCCGCGTGGCTGCTCCCGTGACCCCCGACTTCGACGCCCTCGCCCCGCACTACCGGTGGCTCGAAGCGGTCACCTTCGGGCCGCTCCTCCACCGCTGCCGCACCGCCCTGCTGCCGCACCTCGGCGGGTGCCGCCGGGCGCTCGTCCTCGGCGACGGGAACGGCCGGTTCCTCGCCGACCTCCTGCGGGCGAACCCCGGCGTCACGGTTGACGCCCTCGACATCAGCCCGGCGATGACCGCCCTCGCCCGCCGGCGGGTCGGGAACACCGGCCGCGTCCGGTTCCGCGTCACGGACGCCCGCACCGCCGACTTCCCACCCGCCGGGTACGACCTCGTCGTCACGAACTTCTTCCTCGACTGCTTCACCGCCCCGGAGCTGGACCGCCTCGTCCCGCGGCTGGCGGAGGCGCTGGAACCCGGCGGGCGGTGGGTGGTCGGCGACTTCCGCCTCCCAGACGGCGGGTGGCCGCGATTCGCCGGGCGGGTCGCGCTCGCCGGGATGTACGCTTTTTTCCGCGTCGCGACCCGGCTGCCGGCGGGCCGCCTCACCGACCCCGACCCGCTGCTGCGGGCCTGCGGCCTCGTCCCGGAACACATCGAGAGTCGGCTGCGCGGGTTCCTGTCCGCCCGCCTTTGGGTGAAGGCGGGGCGGGCGGTGTGACTTGACGTGTCCGTCTGCGGTCGTGAGAATAGGGTGTTCCTGCCCCACCGCCAGGACGGCTTCCCGACCGACCCCCGCGAGACGCCACCCGATGGCCCTCCGACACCCCCGGTGCGCCGCCCTCGCCGCCCTCCTCGCGGCCGGGTGCGCGGCCGACGAGCCGATCCAGACCTACGACGTCCCGGCCGCCGCCAAGTACGACGGCCAGACGCCCCTCAAGGCCGACTACCGCCTCCTCGGGGCCATGTTCCCGGCCGGCGATCCGGTCTGGTTCTTCAAGTTCGCCGGCAAGGCCGATCAGGTCGCGAAGCACGAGGCCGAGTTCGACAAGCTGCTGCAGAGCGTCCGCCTGTCCGACCGCCGCGACCCGCACACCGGCGGCCCCGAGGCGCCGACGTTCGAGGCCCCGCCCGGGTGGCGGCGGCTCGGCGCGCGGATGGTCAGCCGCGGCGGGGTCACCCTCCGCATCTACGAGACCGTCCGGTTCGGCCCCGAGGACGACCCGCTGGAGATCACCCTCACCCGGTCCGGCGGCGGCACCCTGGAGAACGTCGGCCGGTGGGCCGGGCAGGTCGGGCGGCCGGCCCCGAAGGTCGAGCAACTGGCCTCGGTCAGCCGCGAGTTCGCGGCCGCCGACGGGCTGAAGGGGCTGCGGGTGGACCTGGCCGGGCCGAAGAACCCCGCCGGCGGCGGCGGGCCTATGATGGGTAAGGGGCCGTGACCCGCGCCTTCCCCCGCTTCCGACGGCACCCCCCGAGGACCCGGCGATGAGCACCCCCGCGGTCGACCCGCCCGGCGACCCCCGGCCCCGGCCCTCCCCCGGCCCGCTCCACTACGCCCTCAAGGCGGTGAAGGCGCTCGCCTCGCTGCAGCTCACCGTCGTCCTGTTCGCCCTCGGGATCGGGCTGGTGTTCCTCGGCACCCTCGCCCAGATCGACTACGGCATCTGGACGACCATCGACAAGTACTTCTGGTCGTGGTACGTGATGGTGCCGCTCGACCTGCTGAACAAGTTCGGGAAGGTGTTCTTCGACCTCCCGCCGGACAAGACGTGGGGCGGGGCGTTCCCGTTCCCGGGCGGGATCACCCTCGCCCTGCTGATGTTCGTCAACCTGATCGCCGCCCACCTCCTCCGGTTCCGCCTCACCTGGAAGCGGTCCGGGGTGCTGCTCATCCACTCCGGCCTGGTCCTCCTGCTGGTCGGCGAGTTCATCACCCGCGAGTACTCGGTCGAGCAGCAGATGACCATCAACGAGGGCGAGTCGGTCAACTACGCCGAGGACACCCGGAACTACGAGCTGGCGTTCGTCCGCACGGCCGACGGCCGGGAGCGGGCCACCGTCGTCCCGCAGGACAAGCTCCAGACCCCGGGCGGCCGGTACACGGCCGACGACCTGCCGGTCGCCGTCGAGGTGGTCCGGTACATGAGGAACGCCGACTACCGCGACCCGAAGCCGGGGGACCCGAACCCGGCGACCGCCGGGGCCGGGCTGGGCATGGTGGCGGTCGAGGTCCCGGAGGTGTCGGGGGTCGAGACGGAGCAGCGCGGCGACATCCCGGCCGCCTACGTCAAGCTGTCCCGGAAGGACACCGGCGAGGCGATCGGCACCTTCCTGGTCACCCCGCTGCTGTCGATGCAGGGGGTCGCGGAGCCGGTCCCGGGGTTCGACGGGCTGAAGATGACCATGCGGCGGAAGCGGCTGTACAAGCCGTTCTCGATCCACCTGATCGAGTTCCGGCACGACCAGTATATCGGGACCGACAAGGCTAAGAACTTTTCCAGCCGGGTGGTGGTGGTGGACCCGGAGGAGGGGGCGGAGCGGGAGGTGGTGATCTCGATGAACGAGCCGCTCCGGCACCGCGGGGAGACGTTCTACCAGGCGAACTGGGACAAGCGGACCGAGAAGACGACCATGCTCCAGGTGGTCCGCAACCCCGGGTGGCAGCTCCCCTACGCCTCCTGCATCGTCGTCACCCTCGGGATGCTCGTCCACTTCGGCATCTACCTCACCCAGTTCCTCCGCCGGAGGGCCGCGGCATGACCCCGACCGACCCGACCGCCGCGCCCGCCCGCCCGCCCCGCGACTGGGGCCGGGTCGTCCCGTGGGTCGTCCTCGGGATCGCGGCCCTGTACCTGCTGTCGGCCGCCGGGCGGATGAGCCCGCCGGCCAAGCCGTACGACCTGAACGCCCTGGCGACCCTGCCGGTGGTCGACGGCGGGCGGGTGAAGCCGCTCGACACGGTGGCCCGCGTCTACCTCCGGCAGATCAGCCACCGGGAGGAGTTCGTCGACGAGAACGGGGACAAGCAGCCGGCGATCCGGTGGTACCTGGACGTGGTCGCCGGCGGCCCCGAGGGCCGGGGCCGGGTCGGGAAGTACCGGGTGTTCCGGATCGAGAACGACCAGCTGCTGGCCGAGCTGGGGCTGAAGGCCCGGGAGGGGCTGCGGTACTCGCTGGAGGAGCTGAGCGGGATCGGCAAGCTCCGGCGGACGGCCCAGGCGGCGGCCGACCGGCGGGAGGCGAAGCAGCCGATCGACAAGTTCGAGGAGAAGCTGCTCGACCTGTACAAGAAGATCAACCTGTACGAGACCCTGGCCCAGGGGGCCGAGCCGCTGCTGCTCCCGCCGACCGACGGCGGGAAGCCGAAGGCGTTCGGGGCGTTCCAGGCGGAGTGCCGGCGGGCGGCCCTGGCCGAGGCGCTCGGCCCGACCCAGGCCAAGCTCCGCGAGGACGGCCGGTTCGCCGCCCTCACCCCGGACCAGCGGAAGCAGTTGCTCACCGCCCTCGGCGGGTTCGGGGACGCCGGCCCGGACCCGGCCGGCCGGCTCCTCTCCCTGCTCCGGGACGACCCGACCAGGCTCTCCGCCGAGGACCTCCGGGCCCGGCTGCAGGGCTTCGAGAAGGTGATGACGGAGGCCGAGGGGGCCGAGCTGTTCGCCCGGGCGGAGGCGGGCGAGGCCCGCCGGCTCGCGGCGAACCCCGGGGCGGTGCTCTGGACCAAGCTGGTCGACGCGTACCGGGAGGGGGTCGCGGCGCGGGACCCGGGGGAGGCGGCGAAGAAGGCGGAGGAGTTCAACGCGACCCTGGCCGACTTCCGGGCGGCGGTCGGCGGGTACGTCGCCCCGGCGGACGCGGCGAAGGCGAAGGCCGAGGCGTACTACAACCGGTTCGCCCCGTTCTACCACTGCACCGCCCTGTACGTGCTGGTCGTCTTCCTGTGCTGCCTGAGCTGGCTGGGGTGGACCGAGCCGCTGCGGCGGTCGGCGTTCCTGGTCCTGTACCTGACCCTGATCCTGCACACCGCGGCCCTGATCGGGCGGATGTACTTCCAGGACCGGTGGGGGGTGTTCGTCACCAACCTGTACTCGTCGGCCGTGTTCATCGGCTGGGGGTGCGTGGTCCTCGGGCTGGTGCTGGAGAAGCTGTACCCGATCGGGATCGGGGCGGCGGTCGGGGCGGTGCTCGGGGTCGGGGCGACGATCATCTCGCACAACCTCGGGGCGGCGAGCGACACCCTGGAGATGATGCAGGCGGTGCTGGACACGAACTTCTGGCTGGCCACCCACGTGACCACCGTGACGTTCGGGTACACCGCCACCTTCGTGGCCGGGTTCATCGGGGTGGCGTACGTCGCCCGGATGCTGGCGACGGTGGTCCGGGACTCGTTCCGCCGCGGCGGGCGGGCCCCGGCCGGGGAGCTGTTCGTGTTCGCGGTCGCCGCCCTCGGGCTGGTCGCGGTCCCGACCATGCTGCTGGCCGTCGGGCTGAAGGCGGCGGCCGACTTCGAGGTGTTCCCCGGGTGGGCGTCGGAGCTGCTGACGTTCCTGGCGGTCGCCGGCGGGGTGGTGTACGCCCTGGTCCTGACGATCACCCGGGCGTCGCTGGAGGGGGTGCCGGGGGACCCGTTGTCCCCGGCCGCCGCGCCCCCGCCGGCGCTGGCCCGGCCGGTGGCGAACCTGGCCCTGGACCCGGACGCGACGAAGAAGCTGACCCAGATGATCTACGGGGTGGTCTGCTTCGCGACGCTGCTGAGCTTCGTCGGGACGGTGCTCGGCGGGATCTGGGCGGACCAGTCGTGGGGCCGGTTCTGGGGCTGGGACCCGAAGGAGAACGGGGCCGTCCTGATCGTCCTGTGGAACGCCCTGATCCTGCACGCCCGGTGGTGCGGGCTGGTCCGGGACCGGGGGCTGGCGGTGCTCGCGGTGGCCGGGAACATGGTGACCGCGTGGAGCTGGTTCGGGACCAACCAGCTCGGGATCGGGCTGCACGCCTACGGGTTCGACAAGCGGCTGGCCGTCGGCTGCCGGTACTTCTGGCTGAGCCAGCTGGTCATCATCGGGCTCGGGCTGATCCCGCGGTCGTACTGGCCGGGGGCGACCCGGAAGCTCGCCGGCGGGCTGGGCACGACGGCCGCGGCCGCGACGGCCCCGGTGTCGGCCGCGCCGGTACAGACGGCCGCGGCGCGGCCGGCCGTGAACGGGACGAACGGCGCCCCGCGGCAGGCCAAGGGGAAGCCCGGCCGGCGGCGGTGACCGTGCCGGGCGAGCGGGGGGCGTGAGCCCCTGATCCGTCACGCGGATCAGGGGCTCACGCCCCCCGCTCGCCGTTCGCCGGCCCCGCGCTTATCCTGCGAGCACACCCACCCCTCGCAGGAGGCCGCCCCGTCATGGCGCCCCAGAAGAAGGTCCGCGTCGCGATCGTCGGCCTCGGGTTCGGGGCCGAGTTCATCCCCATCTACCAGGCCCACCCGGACGCCGAGATGGCCGCCGTCTGCCGGCGGAACAAGGCCGAGCTGGACGCCTGCGCCCGCCACTTCAGCATCCCGTACGCCTACACCGACTACGACGAGCTGCTCCAGAACCCGGACATCGACGCGGTCCACATCAACAGCCCGATCCCGGACCACGCCTCCCAGACGATCAAGGCCCTGAAGGCCGGCAAGCACGTCGCCTGCACCGTCCCGATGGCGACCACCCGGGACGAGATCCGGGAGATCGTCGAGCTGCAGCGGAAGACCGGGAAGGTGTACATGATGATGGAGACGGTGGTGTACAGCCGGGAGTACCTGTTCGCCAAGGACCTGTACGACCGCGGGGTGCTGGGGCGCATCCAGTTCCTCCGCGGCAGCCACCAGCAGGACATGGACGGGTGGCCCGGGTACTGGCCGGGGCTGCCGCCGATGTGGTACGCGACCCACTGCGTCAGCCCGTGCCTGGCGGTCCTGTCCGACCCGGCGAAGGGCCGGAGCGCGCTGGCCGAGAGCGTCGTCTGCCACGGGTCCGGGCGGATCCGGGAGGAGTACCACGGGATCTACGGCAGCCCGTTCGCGGTCGAGACGGCGACGTTCAAGGTCCGCGGGTCGGACGTGGTGGCGGAGGTGACCCGGAGCCTGTTCGACACCGCCCGGCAGTACCGCGAGAGCTTCGACGTGACCGCGAGTAACGTCAGCTTCGAGTGGCAGCAGGTGGAGGGGGAGGAGCCGGTGTTGCACATGCGGGGGCTGCCGGAGCCGCAGGTGCCGCGGCGGGTGAAGGTGCCGGACTTCGCCGGGCGGCTGCCGGAACCGGTCCGGAAGTTCACCGGGGCGATCCACGACGCGACGCACCTGAGCTTCCTGCAGGGGGCCGGGCACGGCGGCAGCCACCCGCACCTGGCGCACAACTTCCTGACGGCGGTGCAGGGCCGGCAGCCGGCGTTCCCGGACGCCCCGACCAGCGCGAACTGGACGCTGGTCGGGATCTGCGCCCACGAGAGCGCCATGAAGGGCGGGGAGCGGGTCGAGATCCCGATGTACTGAGCTGACCCCCGGTTAGCGACGCGTCGCAGACGCGTTCCGCGCCCGGGCGCGGAACGCGTCTGCGACGCGTCGCTAACCGGGAGCGGTCACTTCTTCTCGCGCGGCTCCGGGGCGACCTCCACCGGGCCGGCCGCCGGCGGGGCCGGTTCCGGGTCCGCCGGCTTCGGCTCCGCCTTCTTCGGCGGGTCGACCAGCGGGGCCTCCTTGTCCAGGCGGTCGGCGATGTCCTCGCCGCCGGCCCGGGTGGCCATCGCCAGCAGCAGGTCCGGCTTGATGTCGCCCGGGAGCCACCGCACCCGCCCGTCGGCCATCAGGGCGTAGGTCCCGACCTTGCCGTCCGGGTGGGTGTACCGGAACCCGCGCATCGGGTCCTGCGGGTCGAGCCCGCGGACCGTCGCCCCGCCGCCGGCGATCCACGGCTGGGACAGCCCCGGCGGGGTCTGGAGCAGGTAGATGGTGTTCCCCAGCCCGTCCGCCACCTCCTCCACCTTCGACCCCCAGTCGTACCCGGTGATCCCGAGCCGCTTCGCGCTCTCCGGGGCGGCCGGGTCGAGCCGGGCGGCGTCCAGCCCGACCCCGGCCACCGCCACGTAGTTCGTCCCGCCGAGCACCCGCCCGGGCGGGACCGCCGGGGACACCGCCCGCCACGCCGTCTCCGGGTAGGTGGAGACGAGCAACTCCGGCACCCACGCCTCCCCGGCGGCCAGGTTCGCCCCGTCCGCCGACCACGCCTGCCGGCGGTCGATCGACCGCTCCAACTGCTCCCGCCCGAGGTACGGGAGCAGCTCGGCGAAGAAGCTGACCCGGGTCCCCGGCGGGTGCTTCAGCCCCATCCGGGAGATGTCGCCCGGCGGGCGGTCGGCGGTCCCGCGGGGGAACGACTTGGTCGCCTCGACCCTCTTCCGGACGGCGTCGGTCAGGGCGTAGTACGACTTGTCGGACGCGAACACCGCCAGCTTCCCGCGCAAGGTGTTCGCCACCCCCAGCAGCCGCGGCTCGATCCGCGTCCGGTACGTCTCCGGGGTCCAGTTCAGGTCTAGCACCAGGGTGACGGCGTCGTCCGTCTTGTACAGGTCGAGGTACGACGGGGCGAGCGGCCGGGCGTCCGGCTCCTTCGGCACCACCGTCCCCGGCGGGAACCCCTCCGGCGGGACGCCGCCCGGCTGCCCCTCCACGACCGGCGGCTCGCGGCCGATCGGGCCGAACGGGCCGAACGGGCCCTTCGGCATGACCGGCGGGACCCGGAACGGCGGCCGCGGCCCCCCTTCGTCGACCCCGGGGAACGCCCCGGCGTCGGGCACCGGCGGGGGCGGGCTCCCGCTGGCGGTCAGGTTCCGGAACTCGACCGGGGTGTTCAGGTACGCGGAGGCGAGCGGGGCGGCCAGCGCCAGCCCGGGGGCCAGGTGCTCCCGCACCGCGTCGAACGCGGCCGAGTCCGACTCCAGGGTCACCCGGACGGTCGCGGACAGGTGGCCGGTGCTGAACCCGGTCAGGGTCAGCCCGAGGGCCTTGGTCCGGGCCAGGACCGGGTCGAGGACGGCGGCCGCCGGGAGGAAGTCCGGCTTGACCAGCTTCGGGTCGTACCGGCCGGGCAGGAAGGCCTCGGCGTACACCACCGGCGGCGGGCTGGCGGCCTCGGCCCCGAGCGCCCCGAGGGCGGCCTTCAGCGCCGGGGAGACGGACAGGTACAGCGGCTCCTTCGCCTGGGCCTGGTCCCCGACCGGGTTGACCGCCGACCGGAACTTCGGCAGCCCCTTGTCGTCGAGCCCGGCGAGGAACGCCTCCAGCCGGGCCAGGTCGCCGACCAGGACGTGCTGCGAGTCGTACCAGCACAGCCCGACCGCCCGGGCCGGCGGGGCCTTCGCCGGGTCGGCCGGGGGCCGGTCGACCACCTCGGCGAACAGGGACGGGAGGTGGAGGGCGTGGCCGACCGCGGTGGCGAACGGGTTCGACTTGAACGCGTACAGGTTCCACTTCCTCTTCCCGACCGCGACCGCCTTCGGGGCGGCGTGCGGGGCCATCCCGGCGACCACGTCCTTTTCGTCCACCGGGGCCTTCAGCCGGATCACCCCGAACGGGTCCCGGGCGTCCCCGACGGCCGCGTGGTGGTAGACCGCGACCGAGTCCGGGTCGAGGCCGAACGAGTTGCGGAACATGTCCAGGGTGGTGCGGTCGAACAGGACCACGGCCGGGGTCTGGCGGACCCGGTCTAGGTCGAACCGGCCGACCGCGACGGTCTCCGGCGGGAGCAGGTTGGTCGCCTTGTCGTCGCTCGGGGCCGGCCCGGTCTTCTTGACCTCCGGCTTCTTCCCGAGGTCGTCTTCCGGCTTCTTGTCCGGGTCTTCCGGCTTCTTGTCTTCCGGGTTAACGACCGGGGGCTGGTACTTGCCCTGCCCCTTCGGAACGCTCTTGGAGGTGTCCTTGCCGCCGCCGATGAACGAGTACGCGGCGAACCCGAGCACCCCGACGGCGAGGATCCCGGCGGCGATCGCCATGACCTTCTTCTTGCTCTTCGCCCCGCCGGCCGCGGCCTTCTTCTTGTCCTTCTTGTCGTCCTTCTTGCCCTTCCCGGCGTCGGCCTTGGCCCCGCCTGCCGGGGCCTCGACCTTGAACCGGTACTTGCACTTCGGGCACTCGACCTTCGTCCCGATCAGCTCCTCGCCCTTGATCGGGACCTGGTGCTCGCAGCTCGGGCACGGGACCTTGAAGCTGGCCATGGGACCTCCAACGGACGGCCGGGACGGGTCCGAACCTTCATCCTAGCGGGGGACGATTCCCGGGGGAAAGGGAATCCGGCCCCGGCGGGCGAGCCGGGCGCCCGGCCGCGTCCGGTTCGGGGGCGGCCGCCGGGGGCCCGGCGGGTCGTGCGGGGCGGGCCGCGGCCGGGCCGCCCCGGAAATGTGTTTTTCCCTTCATTCCGCCGCCCGCGACACTATCTTGTACCGAGTCCTCGCGGAGCACCCCGCACATGTCCTCCCCCATCGACGGGCTATTCGACCGCCTCCGCCCCCGCCGGTACAGCCGGCGGCAGCCGGTGGTCCTGATCAACGGGCTGGCCGAGCAGGCCGAGTCGTGGTACCGGAACCGGAAGTTCTGGGGCCGGTTCTTCGAGGTCCACACCCCGAACATCCTGGCCTACGAGGGCGAGGCCCTGCACCGGCGGATCGCGGCCAAGGAGCCGGTCACCGTCGACTACCTGGTCGGCCAGCTGCACACCTACCTGGACCAGTTCGTCCAGACCCCGCCGTACCACCTGGTGTCGAGCAGCCTGGGCGGGAAGGTGGCGGTCGAGTTCGCCGCCCGGTACCCGGCCCTGGTGTCCCGGATGGTGCTCCTGTGCCCGTCCGGGATGGGGGACAAGGAGCGGCTGCCGATCATGGAGGGGGTGGTCGGGCGGGACGCCCACGCGATGGTCCGGAGCGTGTTCCACAAGCCCCGACTCGCCGACCGGGAGCTGCTCCGGTACTACAAGTCGAAGTTCGCCAGCCGGCGGTGGAAGACCGGGTTCGTGAAGACCGTCCGCGGGACCCTGGAGCACACCGTCCGGGACCGGCTCAAGGAGGTCACGTGCCCGACCCTCCTGGTGACCGCGGCCCACGACCAGATCTGCGACCCGAAGACCGCCGAGGAGGCGGCCCGGGATTTGCGAGCCGGGCACTTCCTGAAGGTCCCGCGGTGCGGGCACGCCCCGCAGATCGAGAAGCCGGCGAAGATCAACCGGCTGGTCGCCCACTTCCTCTCCTCGCCGCGCCCGACCGCCCGCCCGTCCTGGACCCAGCTGCTCCTGGTCAAACCCACCCGAGCCACCCCCAAATGACGCCCGACACCCCGGCCGCGGACCCGAAGTCGAACCCGAACCCCCCCCTGGCCGCCCCCGCGTCCCGGGACGCGGTCCGGCCGCGCGGGCCGGACTGGTGGCTGATGATGAAGGCGTTCCTCACCCAGGGGCGGAAGATCGCCTCGTTCGCCCCGTCCAGCGGGTTCATGGCCCGGAAGATGATCGACGGGATCGACTGGGACGCCGCCCGGTGCGTGGTCGAGCTCGGGGCCGGGACCGGGCCGATCACCGCCCAGCTGGTGAAGCGGCTCCGCCCGCACACCCGGGCGGTGGTGATCGAGCTCGACCCGACCCTGTGCGGCCGGCTCCGGGACCGGTTCAAGGGGGTGCCGAACCTGGACGTGATCCAGGGGGACGCCACCAAGTTCGACGGGTACCTGGCCGACCGCGGCATCCCGCAGGTGGACCACGTCCTGTCCGGGCTCCCGCTCCCGTCGTTCCCGGCCGACCTCCGGGACGCGGTGCTGGAGACGTCGGCCCGGTCGCTCGCCCCCGGCGGCACGTTCCGCCAGCTCACCGTCATGCCGCTCGTCTACTACCGGATGTACGCCCGGTACTTCGACGACGTCCGGTTCCGGTTCGTCCCGCTGAACCTGCCGCCCGGCGGGGTGTACGTGTGCCGCGGGTACCGGCCGGGGACCGTCCCGGCGAAGTAACGCGCAGCCCCGGCGAACCCGGAGCGTGAGCGACGGGGTGTCGCCCCCAACCACCCCGTCGCTCACGCTCCGGGTTCGCCGGGAGGCACCCATGCCCAGCACCGCGTTCCTGGCCCCGGTGGCCGGCACCCGGGTGGTCCGCCGCTTCGCCGACGCCGTCCTCCTCCGGTACGCCCACAACCGCGCCGCCGCCCTCGACCGGGCGGACGCCGGCAAGGTCCAGCACGACACCCTGCTGTCACTCGTCCGCCGGGCCCGCAACACCCGGTTCGGCCGGGACCACGACTTCGCCCGCGTCTCCTCCCTCGCCGACTACCAGGCCCGCGTCCCGGTCCGGGAGTACGAGTTCTTCTGGGACACGTACTGGAAGGACGCCTACCCGCGGCTCGACGACATCACCTGGCCCGGCAAGATCCCGTACTACGCGCTGTCCTCGGGCACCACGAGCGGGGCGACGAAGTACATCCCGGTGTCGCGGGAGATGGTGCGGTCGAACAAGAAGACGGCGTTCACCACCATCGCGCTGTTCCGCCACGCCCGCCCGGACGCCAAGCTGTTCACCGGGAAGTTCTTCTTCCTCGGCGGCAGCACCGACCTCCGCAAGCAGCCCGACGGCAGCCTCGCCGGCGACCTCAGCGGCATCTCCGCCCGCGAGCTGCTCGACGTCCTGCGGCCCTACGTGTTCCCGCCGTTCGACCTGACGCTGATCACCGACTGGCAGGAGAAGGTGAACCGGTTCGCGGAGCTGGCCGCCCGGGAGCGGATCACCGCGATCAGCGGCATCCCGGCGTGGATGCAGCGGCTCTTCGACCGGGTGAAGCAGGTGACCGGCAAGAAGACCGTCGCGGAGGTGTGGCCGGACCTCCGCCTGGTGGTGCACGGGGGGACGAAGTTCGACCCGTTCCGGGACCTGTTCGTGCGGGAGATCGGCAGCGACCGGGTGTCGTTCTGCGAGGTGTACCCGGCGTCCGAGGGGTTCGTGGCGACCGAGGACCCGCGGTACGGGCTGCTGCGGGTGGTGCCGGACCACGACGTGTTTTTCGAGTTCGTCCCGGTCGAAGATTTGGGCAAGGACCGGCCGGCCCGGCACACGCTGGCGGACGTCGAGGTCGGGGTGCAGTACGCGGTGGTGGTGACGTCGTGCGCCGGGCTGTGGGCGTACCTGATCGGGGACACGGTGGCGTTCGAGCGGCGGACTCCGCCGCTGATCCGGTTCACCGGGCGGACGAAGTACTTCCTGTCGGCGTTCGGGGAGCACCTGATCTCGGAGGAGGTGGAGCGGGCGGTGGCGTTCGCGTGCCGGGAGACCGGGGCGTTCCAGAGCGACTTCCACGTCGGCCCGGTGTTCCCGTCGGACCCCGGGAAGCCGGGCCACCACCTGTACCTGGTCGAGTTCACCGGCGACGTGCCGGACCTGACGCGGTTCGCGGCGGCGATCGACGCCGAGCTGACGCGGATCAACGAGGACTACGGCCCGCACCGGGTGGGGGACCTGGCGATGCTGATGCCGGAGGTGCGGGCGGTGCGGCCGGGCGGGTTCGACGGGTGGATGAAGGCGCGGGGGAAGTACGGCGGGCAGAACAAGGTGCCGCGGATGGACAACGGCGGGAAGATGACGGCGGACATGGTCGGGTGGTTCGGGGCGAACGGGTGGCTGGCCTGACTCCGGGTCGTGACGGCATTTCGGTCGACAAGTCGGACCGCCCCGGCAACAATCGCACCCTGGCGCAGCGGCCGCGACCGTGCCGGGGCGGCGACCCCCGGGCGGCCGCCCACGAACCGCGGAGGTCCGCCCGTGAGCTGGTGGCAGCAGTTGTTCGCCCGGCAGCACCCGCCCGGCGGGACGCCGAACCCGAACCCCCCGCCCCGGGTGCTCGGCGCCTGGGGCCTCACCTCGATGGGGATCGGGGCGACCATCGGGGCCGGGATCTTCGTCACCGCCGGGCCGGAGGCGGCCAAGGCCGGGGCCGGCGGGGTGATGCTCGCGTTCGTCGTCGCCGGGGTCGCCTGCGCCCTGGCCGGGCTGTGCTACGCCGAGTTCGCCGCCCTCGCGCCGCGCGGCGGCAGCGCGTACACCTACGCCTACTCGACGATGGGCGAGCTGCTCGCCTGGGTGATCGGCTGGGACCTCGTCCTCGAGTACCTGGTCGCCGGGTCGACCGTCGCCGTCGAGCTGGCCGCGCACCTCGTCGAGTTGCTCACGGTGCTGGGCGTTCCGGTCCCGGGCGGGCTGAAGTTCCACGTCGCCGACGTCGGGGGGACGCCGGTGACCGTCGACGTCCTCGCGATGGCGATCATGGCCGTGATCACCGCCCTCCTCGTCCGCGGGGTCGAGGAGAGCGCCCGGGCGAACAACGTGATGGTGCTGGTCAAGGTCGGGGTGGTGCTGTTCGTGATCGGCGCCGGGGCGTGGTTCGTGAGCCCGGCGAACTGGGTGGCGCCGCCGGCCCCGGCCCCGCAGGGGTGGCTGCCGAACGGCTGGGCCCCGGTGGTCGCCGCGGCCGGGATCGTCTTCTTCTCCTACATCGGGTTCGACGCGGTCTCCACCCACGCGGAGGAGACCCGCGAGCCGCAGGGCCGGAACCTGTGCTTCGGCATCCTGGTCTCGCTGGTCATCTGCACCGTCCTCTACCTCGGGGTCGCGGCGGTCCTGACCGGGATGGTCCCGTGGACGGACCTGCCCGGGCAGGCCCCGGTCGCGGCCGCGTTCCGGGTGGTCGGGATGCCCTGGGCCGAGTTGGTGATCCTGGTCGGGGCCATCGCCGGCATGACCAGCGTGCTGATCGTCACCTTCTCCGGCCAGGCCCGGATCTTCCGGACGATGGCCCACGACGGCCTGCTCCCCCGGGGGGTGTTCGCGGCCGAGCACCCGCGGTACCGCAGCCCGCACCGGTCGCTGGTCCTGACCGGGGCGGTCGCGGCGGTGGTCGCCGGCCTCGTCCCGTCGGACGAGTTGCTCCAGATGGTGTCGATCGGGACGCTGCTGGCGTTCGCCGTGGTCTGCGCCGCCGTCCTGGTCCTGCGGCGGACGAACCCCGAGTTCCACCGCCCGTTCCGGTGCCCGGCGGTGTACCTGGTGGCCCCGCTCGGGATCGCCGCGAACGCCTACATGATGGCCAACCTGAAGTCCGACGCCTGGGTCCGGCTCGGGGCGTGGCTGGCGGTCGGGCTGGTGGTGTACTTCGCCTACGGGTACTGGAACAGCGACGTCCGCCGCCGCCTCAGGGCCGGTTCCGAAAGCTGATCCGGGTCGCCGGGCGCGGGCCGCCGCGGAGGGCGGCCCCTACCCGGCGGGGCGCGGCCCGGGCTCACTTCGTCCGGACCTCGATCATGAAGTAGTTCTCGTCCCGGGCGGTGACGGTGAACTGCAGCTCGGACGTGTCGAAGTCGGCGTACCGGTCGGCGACCACCGCCTTCCCCTTCCCCGGCCCGGCGGTCACCGCCGCCTGGCACGGCCCCTCCAGCACCCCGCCCTCGTGCCCCGGGGTAGACAGCTCGAACTTCCCGTCCTTCACCCGCCCGGTGGCGACCAGGTCCGGCTTGTCCGCCGGCCGGAACTTGACCTCCCCGTCCGGCAGCCGGCCGACCCCGAACACGATCACCTCGCCCCGGACCGGGTAGAACTTCGGCCCCCCGCACCCGCCGGCGAGGGCGAGCACGGCGAGGCCGGGCAGCAGGCGTCGCATGGCGGGCCTCACAGGTCGTCGGCCCCGACCGGGGTGCCGTCGTTCCGGATGCACAGCCGCTGCCACACCCCGAACGGGGCGGCCGTCATGTTCGACTGGACCGAGTACTTGACGAACCGGACCGACCCGTCCCCGAACGCCGCGTTGAACCCGCCGGTGTGCCGCGACCCGAACTGGTAGAACCCGTCCTCCCCGGGCCGGTCCTGGGCCGGCGGGACCCGGCACCAGCACGCCTCGTCCCGGTCCCACCCGGACGTGAACCCCTGGTCGTCGTGCGCCTGCGTCTGCCCGGCCCGGGACGGGTTCAGCCGCTTCTCCCCGACCAAGAGCGTGTTCGAGCTGCCGTCCGGGATGCCGCCGGCCAGCCGGATGAGGCCGGCCCGCCGGGCCCCGTTGCCCGGCCGGCGGACCAAGAGCCCGTCCGTCCCGTTGCCGACCGCCGCCCCGGCCTCGATGTCCCCCGTCACGGTCGCGGGGGGGCCGTCGGTCAGCAGGTTCTCGGTGCCCGCGTTGCCGGCGTAGTCCAGCATGCCGACGGTGACGCCCGCCACCAGGGTGCTCGGGGCCCGGCGGCTGGGACAGAAGTAGATCGGGATCAGCGCCCCCCGGACCGCGTCGTCGCTCGGGAGCTGCCACACGTTCCCCTGCTCGATGTACGGCAGGAGCTGGTACCCCCAGCCCCAGTTCTGGTTCGGGGACACCGCCGGGGCCCCGCCGGACAGCGACCGCGGGAACCGGGTCGGGTCCCAGTGCTCCCCGCCGTCCGGGAAGTGGCCGAGCGTGTCGTGGTGGTTGTGGAACCCGATTCCGATCTGCCGCAGGTGGCTGGCGCACTTGATCCGGGCGGCCGACTCGCGGACCTTTTGGACGGCCGGGAGCAGGAGCCCGATCAGGATCGCGATGATCGCGATCACCACCAGCAGCTCGATCAGGGTGAACGCCGGCCGCCGGCCGGGCGGGACGAGACGGGTCCGGGCCATCGCCGGCCTCCTGGATGAAGCGGGGCGGCGCGGGGTGGACGTGTTCGCGTCCCGCGGTCCGCCGGCGGGTGACGCCGCGGTGTGCGGCCGGCCGCCTGCTCACAGGGTTATCATCTCGCCGTGTGCGCTACAAGGGCGTGTGCCGGAATCCGGGTGGTTGTTACGAAGACTGGACGGCGTGCCCCGCGCTCACCCGGCTGACCGTCGCCGGAACGCGGCGGCCGAACCGCAGCACCAGCCCGGTCGCGGTGTCGGGGTCCGGGGCGAGGGCGAACACCGTCGGCCCCCATGAACTCTGCCCGGCGCCCCGCACCCCGGCCCGCCGCACATCCGCGATCAGTTCCCCCACCTCCGGCGACGCGTACGGCCCGCCCTGCGCCGCCGCGAACGGCTCCCCGGCCCGCAGGTTGAAGGCGTGGACGGCGTCCGCGAACGCGTCGAAGTCGCCGGCCCGGGCGGCCGGCAGGATGGCCGTCTCGGCGAGCCGCCGCAGCCCGTCCGGGTCGCCGCCGGGGGACGTTGCGAACGCCGCCCGCTCCCGCGGGCCGTGCCAGTTCGTTGGGGTCGGCGGGGTGAACAGCACCACCCGCCACGCCGGCGGCAGCGCGACGTGGGCGAGCAGCGGCGACACCGCCTCGCCCGGCTCCTTGCCGGCGTCGGCGACCAGCCCGCCGCGGTCGAACCCGTGCACCCCGACGCCCGACCGCTCCCCGCGCCCGACCCGGGCCGCCAGCTCCTCCGCCGGCAGGTCGGGCAGCCCGGCCGCGGCCGCGACCGCCTTCGCCACTGCCAGCCCGAGCTGCGTCCCGACGCCCAATCCGGTGTGCTCCGCCGGGCACCGCTCGACCAGCACCCGGAACGGCCGCCGCTCCGGCTCGGGACGTGACGCGGCGAACCGCATGGCGAACGCCTGCGCCCGGCTGGCGAGCGGCCCCTCGAACCGCCACCCGTCGGCCGGCTGGGCGGTGACCACCACCCCGGGGGCGTCGACCATCAGCCCGACCCCGCCGAACGCCCGCTCCCCGGGCCGCGGCTCGCCGCCCGGCGGGACGTGGAACAGCCCGAAGTGGAGCCGGCTCGGGGCCGCCACCCGCGTCATCGCCCGGCCTCCGCTTCCCGCACCCTGTCTTCCAACAGGTCCATCGCCGCGTGCTCCGCCGGGCCGCCGGTCTTCCCGACGATCACCCGCAGCTTGCGGAACTCGGCCGCCACCTCCGCCGGCGGGAGCAGGTGCAACCGGGTCGCCAGGATGGCCGCCTCGACCACCGCGTGCTTCGCCCGGTTGAACCCGAAGAAGTCGCGGCCCCGCCCGGCATGCACCACCTCCGCCTCCAGCGTCACCCGCTCCTGCGAGTCGTCCACGCTCACCACCCGGAACTCGAAGTGCCGGCAGGCGTCGGCGAGGACGAGCCCGGCGACCCGCTCGGCCGGCCGGACCGGCGGGAACACGTCCACCGCCCCGACCGCCGCCTTCGCCAGCAGCAGGGCGTCGTCGGTGACGTGGAACACGCCCTCGGGGTGGCGGCGGAGGTTGCGGTACGTGGTGGAGGAGGGGAACGGGCGGAGGGTGAGCCGGGCGAGGTCGGCGGCGACGCGCGGCCCCATCGGGGCGAGGTGCGGCGCCCCGCCCGGGTCGAGCGTCGTGACCAGCCCTTCGAGGATCATGTCGGGTCCAGCGCCCGCAGCAGGCCGGCGGCCTTGTGCAGCGTCTCCTCGTACTCCCGGGCCGGGTCGCTGTCGGCGACCACCCCGCCGCCGACCGGGAACTGCACCCACCCGCGGCCGGCGGTGAACGTCCGGATCAGGATATTGGTGTCCATCGACCCGTCGAACCCGACCCACCCGAGGCACCCGCAGTACGGCCCGCGGGCGGTCGGCTCCAGCTCGGCGATGATCTCCATCGCCCGCACCTTCGGCGCCCCCGTCACACTGCCGCCGGGGAACGCCGCGGCGAGGAGGTCGAGCGGACCGACCCCGGGCCGCAGCCGCCCCCGCGCCTCCGACACGAGGTGGTGGACGTAGCGGAAGGTTTCGACCTCGCACACCCGCGGGACGGTCACCGACCCGAACTCGCAGACCCGCCCGAGGTCGTTGCGGAGGAGGTCGACGATCATCACGTTCTCGGCCCGGTCCTTCGGGCTGGCGGCGAGGTCGCGGACGAGGGCGGCGTCTTCTTCCGGGGTGCGGCCGCGGGGCCGGGTGCCCTTGATCGGCCGGGTCTCGACCTCGCCGCCGGGGTGGACTCGCAAGAACCGTTCCGGGGAGGCGCTGAGGACCTGGAAGCGGCCGAGGTCGAAGTACGCGGCGAACGGGGCGGGGTTGAGGCGGCGGAGGCGGGCGTACAGGTCGAGGGGGTGTTCGCGGAGCGGGGCGAGGAGCCGCTGCGACAGGTTCACCTGGAACACGTCCCCGGCGTGGACGTACTCGACCGCGCGCCGCACCGCCGCCTCGTACCCGGCCCGGTCGAAGTTGCTCGTGACCCCCGGGAAACCGGGCAGCGGGTGCTGCGGCCAGAGTTCGCCCGGGCGGACGTTCCGGGCGAGCGGGAACAGCGGCTCGGGAAGTGGTTCGAGAGGGCCGGCCGGTTGCCGGAGTGCGTCCAGCACGCCGGCCAACCGCGAGCGGGCGAAGTCGAGCCGGTCACGGTGCCGGCGCTCTTTCCGGCAGCCCGTGGACACGACCCAGGCCCGGTTCGCCCGGTGGTCGAACGAGACGACCCAATCGTACTCGGCGTACGCCCACTCCGGCGACTCGAACTCGTCGGACCGGGTCTGTGGGAGCGTCTCGAACGCGCGCCCCAGCTCGTAACCGAACACGAACCCGATGCCACCCTGGAACGGGGGGAGGTCCGGGAGCGGCGCCGACCTGAAGTGTCCGAGGTCTTCCTTGATGACCCAGAGGGTGTCCTTGTTCTTCTTGCGGCCGTCCCGGGCCGAGTAGCGGTACGACAGCCCGGTGCCGGCGGCCACGTAGGAGTACCGCCCGCGGTCGGGGTGGTGCTCGGCCGAGTCGAGGAACAGGAGGCTCCCGAGCGGGTACAGCCGGCGGGCGACGGCGAACGGGTCCGGGGCCGGGATCAGCTCGACCGCCAAGGGGCCGTCCGGCGGGGTCGGGACCGGGACCGCGTCGAACTGGAGGGGCCCGCCGGCGTCCATGCGGGAAGTATACGGTCGCAGACCGCCGAGCGGGGGGCGTCAGCCCCCTGTGGGCGCCCGGCGCAGACGACATCGGGTGCCCCACAGGGGGCTGACGCCCCCCGCTCGGAGTCGGTCACCTCACCCCTTCGCCTTCTCGGCCTCCTTCACCAGCTCCTCGACCGCCTTGTCCAGCTTCTCGTCCCCGGGGTTGCCGACCCACTTGTGCCGGATCACCCCGGCGTGGTCGATCAGGTACAGGGTCGGGAACGCCTGCACCCGGAACGCCTTCGCCACCTTCCCGCCGCGGCCGTCGAACCAGTGGTCCCACGGCATCGGCTCCTTCTCCAGGAACTTGGTCAGCGTCTCCTGGTCGTTGTCGGCGCTGACGCTGAGCAGGACGAACGGCCTCTTCTGGTTCGCCTCCACCATCTTCCGCTCGTGCGGGATCATCTTCACGCACGGCCCGCACCACGTCGCCCAGATGTCCACCAGCACCACCTTCCCCTTGTACCCGGACAGCTTCACCTTCTTCCCGTCCAGGGCCGTCCCCTCCACGTCCGGAACCGGCTTCCCGACCGCCAGGTTCTTGATCGCCTTCAGCCCCTCCAACTGCTCCGCCACCGCCTTCGCCACCGTCGTCTCCTCGACCTTGGCCTCCGGGGCCTCCTTCGCCGCCTTCTCCAGGTACTCGGTCGCCTTCGCGATCAGCTCGCCCACCCTCTTCTCGTCCTCCTCGTCGTCCAGCTGCGCCGCCGCGATCGTCCCGAGGTAGAGCAAGGCCGTCCCCTTCACCTCCTTGTCCGCCGCCTTCTCGGCCGCCGCCCGGAGGAACTTCTCCCCGGCCGGCCCGGCCCCGCTAATCACCGGCAGCAAGGCCTTCACCTTCGGGCTGTCCAGGTGGTGCTCGGCGACGATCCCGGTCGCCGCCTCGACCTCCTTCCCGCCGCCGAACCGCCCGGCCTTCTCGATCGCGAACACCGCCGCGTCCAGCCCGACCTCGCCCTTCGGGTCCTCCTTCGCGATCTCGATCGCCGTCTGGGCGGAGATCAGGGCCAGTTCCCGCCGCTCGCCCAGAATGCCCCGCTGGTCGGCCGGGGACGCCTTCTCGTACCGCCCCTTGAGGTCGGCCATCTCGGCGTCGAACTTCTTCTTCAGCTTGTCCAGCCGCGCCGCCGCGTCGCCGGCCGCTGGCTTCGGGTCGGGCTTCTTGTCGTCGGCGCAGGCCACGAGGAGGCCGAGCGACAGGGCGGTCGCGGCGGCGCAGAGGAGGCGCATCGGAGACCCTCGGGGTGACACGGGCGCGGGACACGGACACGGTCCGGGTCAACGTATGGTGGTAGACGGCCGGGGGGAAGCCGGCATTCGGTGCCGGACTTGAGTCTTTCCGGGAGGAACGGCTCACGCCGCGGCGGGCCGCGACCCGATAACCGTCACGTTCGGCCCCAGTGGGGGCCACGTGCGGGGGTGGGTATGCAGACGAAGGTCAGGTTCCCGCGGCTCGGGCTGTCCGGGGTGCCGGTGCGGCGGGCGGCGAAGAAGGTGCTGAAGCGGGCCGCCCCGCTCGCCCTCGCGGTCTACTTCATCCCGGTCGTGCTGGCGGTGTACGTGGCGTTCGGGCTGGCCGACTACCTCCGCAACCGCGGGAAGACGCTCGCCTCGCTCGACCGGTACTTCTTCGGGAACGGGTTCTTCACTTGGATGCTGTCCCCGCTCAACCTCCTGATCGACGTGCTCTGCCTGCCGTACCGGAACCGCGGCGTCTACCGGCTCGCCGACCTGCCGGCCGGCCACCGGGAGGAGATCGCCGCGCTGATCGAGGCGGCCCACCGGCACGACCTCGTCGGCCAGCTCCGGGACAAGCTCGGCGGGACGAAGCGGGCGATGATCTTCTTCAAGTGGTACGGGAAGAACGTGGACGCCTCGGTCTCAGTGCCCGAGTACCACCGGCCCTTCAAGTACATCAAGACGGTGGGGGTGTCGGTGTTCAACACCCGGGCGTCGACCGGCCGGCACTACGGCCCGCTGCGGCTGACCCTGCGGGTGCTGTACAACGTGAACGACGTGACGGGCCCGGGGGCGTACATCGAGGTCGGGGACCGGGTGCACCGGTGGCGCGACGGGAAGCTGTTCGTGTTCGACGACACCCTCCAGCACCAGTCGTGCAACCAGACCGACGAGGTGCGGTACTGCCTGTTCGTCGACATCCTCCGGCCGAGCCTGATGCCGCGGGTGTTGGGGGCGCTGGTGGGGGCAGTGCGGGTCGGGATGTCGCGGGTGAACGCCCTGTTCTACAAGCACTGGACGTTCATCAAATAACGAGCAAAAGAGGATGATCCACAGATTACGCAGATGACACAGATTTGAAGACCGAAGAGGAGCGGATCAGAGGGTTCGGCCGGTCTCCGACTCCCTGTCTTCCTCTGTCTTCAAATCTGTGTCATCTGCGTAATCTGTGGATCATCCTCTTCCTTCGCCACTCGGCGCGTGGTGGCTCTTCTCCAGGACCGTCAGGAAGCCCCACCGCAACGCCTGGTCCTGGGTGTAGTTCTTCCCCAGGGTCAGCGCCGTGACCGCCTTCGCGAACTCGTACCCCAGGTAGAACGCGTGGGACGGGTCGAGCTTCGGGTCGGCGGCGGCCAGTTCCGCGAACACCGCGAACGGGTCGGCCCCGCGCAGGTACACCGACCCGTTGAAGACGTGAATCTCGCCGCGCTCCGCGAAGACGCGGTAGTTCCGGTCGGTCACCCGGGCGGCCAGCTCCCGGAGCGCCTCGTCGCCCATCGGCGTCAGCTTCGGGTCGCGGAGCAGCACCAGCCCCGGTTCCAGCCGCTTCGGCAACACCCCCTGCCGCACCGCATGGAACACCAGCCGGCGGGCCAGGTCGAACTCCCGCACCGCCGACCGCGCCCAGTTCCCGACCTCCGTCGTCAGCACGCTCCGGACGCCGAGTTCCTGGCAGAACCCGGCCAGCAGCACGTTCACCCCGGCCGAGTCCGCGTCGGTCAGCTCGGAGAGGTTGCCGACGCCCATCATGATCTCAGCGTCCGGGAACCGCCGCCGCGTCTCCGCGTACCGCCCGAGCGACGCGGCGAACCCGAACCCGATCGGCTCCAGGATCGGGTCGAGGCGGTGCTTCACCCCGAGGTCCCGCAGGACGTCGGCGGTGCGGGCGAGGCTGTCGAGGTCGGCCGGGGTGTCCGGGATCGCGACGACTTCGACACCGGGGAAGCGGTCGCGCCACCGGCGGGCGTGGGCGACATTCGAGCTATTGACGCTCAGGACGAGTTCCGCCCCGGCCCCGAGCGCCGCCTCGACCTCGTCCGGGTTGAAGCTGTCGACCGAGACGCGGAACCCGTCGACGACGAGCATCCGGACGGCGTCCGCGACGCCGGGCCAGGTGCCCCCGGGGTCGCACCCGAGGTCGATCACGTCGGCCCCGCTATCGCGGTACCGGCGGGCCTCGGCGAGGATCGCGTCGGCCGACTTCCGCGGGGCGTGGTTGACCTCGGCGAGGATCTCGACGTCGTACCCGCCGTACCCCGGCGGCGGGCCGGACGGCTTGCCGAAGAACTCGGGCAGGTCGCGGAGGTCGGCCGGGCCGCGCTCGGCCGGGACGCCGGCGGCGCGTGACACCTCGTTGACATCACCCGAGCAGAGGCCGGGAAGGATGAGGCGGTCGGCGGCGACGGCCGGCGGGAGGTGGCGGGCGATCCAGGTCGTCGTCAGGAGGGCGGCGACGGTGATGTTGAGGACGGCGACGTCGGCGTCGAACCCGGCCTTCGGGGCGAGGTCGGCGAGCACCCGGCGGAGGGCCGGCTCGGCGAGCTTCCCGGTGACGAACAGGATGCGCGGCCGCGCCGGGGTCATGGGGCGGGGGCGGGCGACGAGTTGGGCGAGCCGGGAGCGTCAGCGACCGGAGCTTCGGCCTCCACGCTCGCGGGGAACGCGAACAGGGCGCGGCCCGGAGACACCCGCCGGCGGTCGGCCCGGGTGTCCCCGACCGGCGGCGGGCGGTCCGGCTTCGGGGTCAGCGGCACCTCGTCCATCACCGACGTCAGGAACGTCGCCTTCGCCACCAACTCGGCGTGGACGAAGTCGCCGTCGGACTGGATCGGGAACCGCCGGAGGAACGCCGTCCGGTACAGCTTGAAGCAGCTGTTCACATCTGCCAGCGGCACCCCGTACACCCACCGGGCGCGGGTCCGGAACCGGAGGTGGCCCCACCCGTGCCACGGGGCCGGGTCGGTCACCGGCAGCCCGGCGAACGCCCGCCAGAACAGCCGCCACGCCCGCCCGCCCCACCGCAGCGGGAGCGGGGCCGTCAGCCCAGTCCGGCACCCGCTGATCAGGTCCGGCGGGCGGCCCAGGATCTCGTCCTTCAGGTCGATCCGGGCGAGCAGGTTGCGGACGTCCGACGGGGTGTACGGGTAGTCGAGGGCGGTGTAGAAGAGGAGCGGGTGGCGGGCCTCGGCCAGGGCCGTCCGCAGGCACGCCCCGAACCCGCGGCGGGTGTCGTGCCGCAGCACCCGGGCCTTCGGCTCCCGGGCGGCCAGCTTCTCCCCGGTCCCGTCGGTGCTGCCGTCGTCGACCGCCAGGATCTCGAACGCCCGCCCGGCCTTCTCCACCGCCACCCGCCACCCGCCGACCCGGTCGAGCCGGTCGGCCGCGTTGTGCACCGGGATCACGACCGTGACGGGGTCGGGCTTGGTCATGGGAGAGTGGTTGCTGGCGAACCCGGAGCGTCAGCGACGGGGTGGCGTTGAACACCCCGTCGCTGACGCTCCGGGTTCGCCCGGTCAGTCCGCGGTCCGCAGGAACACCAGGGAGCGGAACCGGTCACCGCCGGGGTCCGCCTGCCGGCTCACCTCGACGAGCCGCCGGCTCGTCACGATCCGGGCCGCGGCGACGACGTACTCCGGCGGCATCACCACGACGTGCGGGCCGGGGGCGGACAGCCGGTCGTTCAGCTCCCCCCACTCGATCAGGGTACGGACCGGCGGCCCGAGGTGGTAGGACAGCAGGTGCGACTCCATCCGGAACTGCAGCACCTCGGCCGGGGCCGGGGCGTACTCCCGCACCGCCGCCGCGAACCCCCGCTTCCCGTCCCGCCCCGGCTCCACCGCCGCGACCGCCACCACCCACCCGGCCGCGACCGCCGCCAGCGTCAGCCCGGCGCCCCACGTCGCCCGCCGGGCCGTCCGGGCGGTGCGGGTGGCGAGCCACGCCTCGGCGGCGCACCCCAGCGCGACCGCCGCGAACGGGTACGCCGGCAGGAGGTAGTCGGCGCGCTTGAACCGGGCGGTGGACAGCACCGCGACCATCGCCACCGCCGCGACCAGCCCGAACCGGAACGCCGGGTCGGCCCGCCACCACCCGGACCGCACCGCCCACCACCCGAGCAGCGCCAGCGCCGGCGTCCACGGGAGGAAGTCGATCGCGAACCGCGGCAGGTAGTACCACGCCGGGTGCGACGCCAGGAGCGGCGAGCTGCCGGTGTACCGGGCGACGGTGTGGTGCCAGAAGAAGACGCGCCCGAACTCGCCGCCGGTCGCCGCGTTCGCCCACACGAACCACGGCAAGGCGACCGCCGCGACGACGAGCGGGCCGAGCGCGGCGGAGGTGAGGGGGAGCCGGACCGCGGTGTGCCGGCGCTCGACGACGAGCCACGCCACCGCCGCCGGGCCGATCAGCGCGAGGGCCACCGGCCCCTTGAGTAGCACCGCGATGGCGGCGGCGACCGCGGACAGGAGGTGCCAACCGAGCGGGTTCCTGGGCGAACCCGGAGCGTCAGCGACGGGGTGAAGCGACACCCCGTCGCTGACGCTCCGGGTTCGCCCGGCGCGGCACCCGCGGTAGAACGCGATCAGCGACACCAGCACCGCGCACGCCAGCGGCACGTCCACCCGGGCCGTCCGGCTGATCGCGATGAAGTGGGTCGCGGTCGCCAGCACCGCCGCCGCTACCCACGCCGCCGTCGACCGCCCGTCCGCCCGCAGGAAGGCGAACACCAGCAGGACGCACAGCAACCCGGCCAGCGCCGCCGGCAGCCGCACCGCCCACTCGGTCACCGCCCCGCCGCCCGCCCACCCGGCCGCCGCCGCCGCCCAGTAGTACCCCGGCGGCTTCTGCAGGTCGGCCCGGCCGTCGAACAGGGCCGGCAGGCCCCAGTCCCCGGTGTCGAGCATCCGCTGGGCGTTCTGCGCCGCCCGCGCCTCGTGGCTGCTGGTCAGGTCGCGGGTGCCGAGGGTGGCGAGGAACGCGACCGCGGCGAGGAGGGGCAGCAGTGCTTTCGTGGCACCGGCATTCCTGCCGGTGCTCCCCGGCGCACCGGCAGGAATGCCGGTGCCACCGCCGGCCGCCGGCATCACGCCGCCCTCCGGGCCGACCCGGGGTCGCACAGCCGCTGGTACAGCGGGCACCGGGCGACCAGCTCGGCGTGCGTCCCGACGTCGACCACCGCCCCGGCGTCCATCACCACGATCCGGTCGGCGATCTCCAGGGTGTGCAGCTTGTGGGTGATCAGGAACACCGTCCGCCCGCGGACGAACTCCTTCAGCGCGGCGTGGATGTCCGCCTCGCTCCCCGGGTCGATCTGGCTGGTGAACTCGTCCAGGATCAGCACCGCCGGGTCCCGCAGGATCGCCCGGGCCAGGGCGATCTTCTGCCGCTCGCCCCCGGACTTCTGCCCGCCGGCGTCCCCGACCCGGGTGTCGTACCCGTGCGGCAGCTTCTCGATGAAGTCGTGGGCGTGGGCCTTCTTCGCCGCCTCCACCACCTCGTCCCGGGTCGCCCCGCGCTTCCCGAACGCGATGTTCTCGAACACCGTCCCGTCGAACAGCAGGGTGTCCTGGGTGACCAGCCCGATCATCCGCCGGAGCGACCGCAGGTGCGCCGCCCTCAGGTTCACCCCGTCGATCAGGACGGCCCCGTGGTCCGGGTCGTAGAACCGCGGCAGCAGCCCGAGCAGGGTCGTCTTCCCGCACCCGTTCGGGCCGACCACCGCCACCGTCTCCCCGGCCTTCACCACCAGGTTCACCCCGTCCAGCGTCGGCGTCCCGCCCGGGTGGTACGAGAAGCAGACGTTCCGGAACTCGACCCGGTCCCTCACCCCGTCCGGCCGCGGGCCGCCCGGGTTGGCGGTCACCGCCGGCATCCGGTCGTACAGCTCGAACACCCGGTTCGCGGCCGCCTCCCCGGTCTGCAGCTTGGTGTACACGCTGGTCAGCCGGCGGATCGGGTCGGCGGTCGCGGCCAGGAACGCGTACAGCTGCAGCAGGGTGGCGAACCCGAGCGGCTGGCTGGTCATCCGCACCCCGAGCAGGTGGGTGTTCCCGGTCACCACCAGGTACGTCCCGCTCGCCAGGGCCAGGCTGATCGCGGCCGCCACCAGCACCTCGACCACCGGCCCGGCGGCGGCGTCGATGTAAATGACCCGCATCGCCTTCCGCAGGTACTCCCGGCTGGCCGCCCGGAACCGCCGCCTTTGGTGCGGCTCCCGGGTGAACCCCTTCACCGCCCGCACCCCGTCGAACGTCTCCCGCACCACCTGGTACATCGCGCTCATCCGCTCCAGCACCGACTTCGCCGCCCGCCGCATCAGCCGGCTCACCCGGACCAGGGCGACGATGGTGAGCGGGACCAGCAGCACGAACACCAGGGTGAGCTGCCAGCTGATGGCGCACGCCACCGCGAAGCAGGCGACCGCCTTCAGCGGCTCCCCGACCACCCGCCCGAACAGCACCTTCAGCCCGGTCCCGACCTGCTCGGTGTCGTTGGTGAACCGGGCCATCAGCTCGGCCGTCCCGGTCGCGGCGAGCTGGCGGACGTCCTGGTGCAGGGCGCGGCGGAAGAACCGGTTCCGGAGGTCGAACAGGGTGCGGTTGGTGACGCTCCCGACGAGCGTCTCGTGGAGGAACTCGAACACCCCCTTTAGGGCCAGCCCGACGAGCACCACGACCAGGATCCAGACGACCGTCTCGAACCGGTCCTCCGGCAGGTGGCGGATCACCTTCGCCTTCGCCCACTGGTACCGGTACACCCAGGTGTTCAGGCTCGCCCGCTCCCCCTCGATCTTGGCGATCTCCTCCGTCGTCTTCCGCAACTGCGTCTCGCCGCCCGGCTTGTCGGCCAGCTCCCGCTGGGTGTCCCGCAGCTTGTCCAGCCGGTCCTCGCTCCGGGACGGGTCGCTCAGCTGCCGCTGCTGGTCCGCGATCTCGGCGTCGACCCACTGCTGGAGGTTCTTGTCGGTGCTCAGGATCTTCAGCACCGGGTAGATGGCGGAAAGGTTCAAGCTCCAGAGGGCGGCGACCATCAGGGCGCAGGCGACGGACGCGGCGAGCCGCCACCGGTACGGCCACGAGTGCTTGAGGACCCGGAGGAAGTTGCGCATCGCCGCCCTCGGCCGCCGGACAGTCGCCGGGCCGGCTTATACCCCGCCCCGCCGTCCGCCGGCAAGCCGGCTTGCCCCGCCGCCCGCGGCCGGCCTGCGCCGCCCATCCCGCCCGCCCGCCGCGGCCCCACCGGGGCGGCCGGGGCGGTCTTATTTCCTTGACATGAACCCATGCCATATCTACAGTTACGCCCAGACTCTTGTCATCCACCGGGCCGCCTCCCACCGAGGGTCAACGCTCGTGACCAAGAAAGAGATCGTCCGGGACATCTGCGAGCGCGCGAACAAGGAAGAGCTGATCTCGAAGGGCAACCTGACCCAGCTCGCCACGAAAGAGATCGTGCAGTGGACGTTCGAGGCGATCATCGACACCCTCGTCCGCGAGGGCCGGATCGAGCTCCGCAACTTCGGGGTGTTCGAGGTCAAGCAGCGGAAGCCGCGCAAGGCCCGCAACCCGCGGACCGGGGAGCGGGTGGACGTGGACGCGAAGAACGTCGTCACCTTCCAGCCCGGCAAGACGATGGAGGAGAAGGTCCGCAAGCACGCCAAGCCGGTCGAGCCGAAGAAGAAGGTTAAGAAGAAGGGGAAGCCGGCCGACGGGCCGCCGCTCGACGGCAAGCCGCTCGGGGCCCCGCCGATGCCCGCCCCGGTCGAGTTCGACGACCGGACGCTGATCGCCGGCCGGGAGGTGGGGGAGCCGGTCGGGGTCGGGGCGGGGCCGACCGGGGCGCCCTGACCGGGGCCGGAAAATCCGGATCGGTTTCAAGGGCCGGGCGGGTGGTGCCGATATTACCACCACTGCCCGAGCCGGCGGGGCGGACCTGTGGGGGAACAGGGCCGCCCGCCGGCGGCGGGACGGGAGCTCCCGCGCACGGAGGCCGGTATGGTCCGCAAACTCATCCTCGGGCTGGTCGCCGGCTCCGCCCTGACCGGCAGCACCGGGTGCCTGCTGAACCAGTACTCGAGCAACCCGGACGAGCGGATGCAGCAGCTGCTGTACCAGTCCGAGGACCTGCGGCAGATTAAGAACGAGTGGCGGCGGTTCTGGTTCAACGACCAGCCCAGCCACCTCACCCCCGAGCGGATCCACGGCGGGATCATCTGAGTCGTGGACGGTGGGCAGTGGGCAGTTGAAGACCCCGAAGTCTTCTGCTGACTGTCCACTGCCCACCGTCCGCTACCCACTACTCCGGCGCCGCGGCCGTCCGCAGGCCGTCGCCGGCCACCCGGACGGCCAGCGGGGCCGGCCGGCCGTCGTCCTCCACCGCCACCACCACCGCGTTCCACCCGGCCTTCAGGTCGGCGGGCACCGGCTTCCCCGGGTCCGCACCGCGGCCGCCGTTCACCCACACCCGGGTGGCCGCCCGGCCGGTCACGGTCAGGGTCGCGGTCTGGGCCTTCGGGGCGTGGACGTAGGTCCGGAAGTACACCCCGACGTTCTTCCACCCGGCCTGCCCGCCGGTGGTGTCGAAGGTGCCGTCCGGGCCGGCGGTCACCCGCAGCCACTTCCCGTCGGCCACGGCCGCCGGCGGGTCGGCGTCGAACCCGCGGTTGAACGGCCCGGTCACCGCCCCCTCCCGCACCGTCCCCCGCAACGACTCCTGCTCCTTCCGGCTCTTCAGGAACGCCAGCAGGTCGATGAACTGGTCGTGCCGGAGCTGCGACACCGAGTTGTCCGGCATCAGCGACACCCTCGTCGGCGACAGCGACGCGACCTCGTCCTTCGCGACCCGGATGTCGCGGCCGTTCGCGTCCCGCAGCACCACCTCCCGGGCGTCCTCCCTGACCTTCAGCCCGGTGTGGACCTGGTCCCCGGTCGTCGTCAGCCGGTACGTCTGGTACCCCTCCTTGATCTCCTTGCCAGGGTCGGCGATCGCCTCCACCAGCTTCTCGACCGTCATCGTCTCCCAGATCTTGGACAGGTCCGGGCCGACGCTCCCGCCCACCCCCTCCAGCCGGTGGCACGACGCGCACGCCAGCAGCTTCGTGTTCAGGTACAGGTCCCGGCCGCGCCTCGGGTCGCCCTTCTCGGCGACGAGCCTGCGGACCTTCTCCACCTCACCCGGCTCGGTCGACAGCAGCAGCCCGCCGCGCACCACCTCGGCCCGGAGGCGGGCGACGGCCGGGTCCTCGTCGAACTTCTTCAGGGCGTCGGCGACCTGCGGGAAGAAGTCGCGCGGCAACTTCTTCGCCACCAGCCGTTCGCCGATCAGCACCGCCCCGGGCTTGGTCGCCGACAGCACGACGACCGCCTCGGCGAGCAGCGTCGGGTCCGGCTGGTCGAGCAGCCTCTCGGCCGCGGTCCGGGCGGCGGGCGGGTCAAGAACCGCGAGCGACCGCAGGGCCTCGGCCTTCAGGGTCGCCGGGTGCGTGCCGCCGAGCAGGGCGGCGAGCGGGGCGGCGGCCTTCTTGTCCCCGAGCACCCGCACCGCCTTCGCCGCCGCAGCCCGCTCGGGCACGGCCCGGTCCGGGTCGGCGAGCAACTCGATCAGCTTCGGGGCGGCGGCCGTCAGCCGCGCCTCCTCGGCCGCCCGGATCGCGACCATCCGCGCCTCCTCCTGCGGCCGGTTCAGCAGCCCGACGACCAGCGGGGTGGCCCGCTCGGCGTTCGCCGGGCCGGAGGAGGCGAACACCTCGACGGCGGCCCGCACCACCTCGAACGGCTCGTCCGCCCGGCGGGCGAGGAAGTCGGCGAGCGGGTCGAGCGGGAGCGGCGGGTCGAACAGGTAGTTGGAATACGACCGGACCAGGGCCTCGCGCTGGGCGGCGGTGACGTCCGGGCGGGCGAGCAGGTCCGGCAGCGCGTCGGCGGCCGGCCTGGTGCGGAGGGCGAGGAACGCCTCGACCGCGAGGTCGCGCTCCTTGTCGCCGGTCGCGGCGAGCGCCAGCAGCGCGTCGATGCCGGGCTTGCCGAGCTTTTCCAGGGCGCGGAGGTACCCGTCCTTCAGGAAGACGTCGCCGTCGAGGTCGTGCTGGTACCCGGCGACGAGCGCCCCGGGCGCCGCCTCCCCGCCGACGCGCCCGAGCGCCAGCGCGGCCGAACGGCGGACGGCCGGCTGGCGGTCGCCGAGGGCCTTGACCAGCGCCTCGACCACCTTGGCGTCGGCCGGCCTGGCGTGGAGGCCGAGGCCGTCGAGGGCGGCGCGGCGGACGTCGGGCGAGGCGTCGTTCGCGGCGAGCAGCCGGCACAGGTCCTCGACGTCGGCGTTCCAGTGGGCGAGCAGCACCCCGAGGGCCGGGAGCCGGGCGTCGCCGTCGAGCCCGCCGGAGACGAGCTTCTTCAGGACGAGGTCGCGCGCCTTCGGGCCGCGGCGGACCAGTTCCTTCCGCGCCTCGACGCGGTCGGTGAGGTCCGGCAGGCCGAGGGCGTCCACCAGTTCCGCGTCCGGCAGCTGCTTGACCTTGGCCCAGGCGTCCATCCCGCGGCGCGGCAGGGCCGGGGTGTCCTTGGTGCCGGCCCAGGTGATCCGGTAGACGCGGCCGTGCTTCCCGTCGCCGGACAGCTTGCCGGCCCCGCCGGAGTCGGTCCGCCAGTCGCAGACGTACACCGCCCCGTCCGGCCCGGTGACCATCTGGCACGGGCGGAACAGCGGGTCGTCGCTCTTCAGGAACTCGAACTCGTGGGTGACCTGGAAGGTGCTGCCGTCCGGGGCGACGGAGTAGGCGCGGACGAGCCGGCGGAACACGTCGGGGTAGAAGAGGAGGCCGCGGTACTGTTCGGGCAGGCGGGTGTCGTGGTAGATCAGCAGGCCGGCGGGGGAGCCGCGGCCGGTCTTGAGCATCGGCGGGACCTTGCCCGGCAGTTCGCCGCCGACGGCCCCGCGGACGCGGTCGGTGCGGCAGCACCGGGCGCCGCCCTGGAGCCGCCACCCGAAGTCGGCCCCCTCGGCGACGTGGACCAGCCGGCAGCCCTGGAACCGGCCGCCGTCCTCCTGGTCGTTGTCGACGTGGAACAGGTTGAACTTGTCGTCGTGGGCGAGGTCGCGGTACGGGTTGCGGTACCCGATGGAGAACGTTTCGAGGTTCGACCCGTCGGGCTTGCAGCGGAACACGGCCCCGGTGCGGAGGACGGTGGCCCGGCTGCCGTCGGACCCCTCGGCATAGTTGTCGTCGTCCCCGCTGGTGAGGTAGAGGAGGCCGTCGTTCCCGAGGCTGACGCCGGACACCTGGTGGTGGTGGAACCCGCAGAACCCCTGGGCGACGGTCTCGCGGACGGCCCAGGGGTCGTTGGGGTTGGCGGGCCGGTCGAGGGCGAGGACGCCGCCCTGGGCGCCCTGCCGCCAGCGGCGGACGGTGCCGCGGCCGGTGACGTACAGCCAGCCGTCGTGGTAAAGGATCGAGGAGGGCAGCTCCTCGGCGATGATGACCTTCGGGGGGCCGAACGTGCCGGTGGCGGGGTCGGGCTTGAACTGTTTGACGAGGTCGGTGGTGAACTTCTTCATGGTGGCGACCTGACGGCTGGTGCCGTCGCGGTACCGGACCGTCTCCTTGACCTCGAACCACTTGTCGTTGGTGACGGGGTCGGGGCGCCACTCGAGGACGTAGAGGGAGCCGTCGGGGCCGAAGGTGAGGCCGACGGGGTTGACGACGTCGGGCTCGGACAGGACGACTTCGAGGCGGAAGCCCTCGGGGAGGAGGTAGCCCTTGAGGGCGGGGTCGAACCGGCCTTGGTCGACGAGGGTGACGGGGAACGGCGGGGGCTTGGGCGGTGACTGGTCGGCGGCGAATTCGGCGGGCGGGGGCGGCGGGGCGGCGGGTGCGGCGGGAACGGCGGCGGGTGCGAGGAGGGCGAAGAGGGTCGCGGCGTGGCGCATGGGGTCGGGATCTCCGCGTGGGGAGGACGGGAGGGGGTTCGTGGGGTGGATGTAGGTTACCACGCGGCCGGCGGGCGGTCGCGGGCGAACCCGTGGCGGCGGGGGTGCGTCTTGTCAGGGGTGGCGGACGGTGTAGAGTGAAGGGGTCGGCGGCGGGGTAGCTCAGTGGTTAGAGCAATCGCTTCATAAGCGATGGGTCGCCGGTTCAAACCCGGCCCCCGCTACTGGATCGGATCCGCAGGAAGACCAAGCACTTCAGCTTACCGCCGGGCGGTCCGGCGTGCGGTCGGAAGTCTCAGTTTCGGGGTAGTCCTACCCCAAAACCGGAGCCTCACGCATGCCCCGCCCGCGCAAAACCGTCCCCGCCTACTCCCTCCATAAGGCCACCGGCCAGGCCGTCGTCAAGGTCACCCTCCCGGGCGGCGGCCGGAGGACCGTCTACCTCGGCCGGTACGACTCGCCCGAGTCCCGCCGGGAGTACGCCCGCGTCGTCGGCTCCCTCGCCGACCCATCCGCCACGAACCCGACGCCCGCCCCCGCGGTCGGGGACGCGGCCACCGACCCGACGATGAACGAGGTGATGCTGGCGTTCATGCGGCACGCGGCGATCCACTACCGCCGCCCGGACGGCACCCCGACGAGCGAGGTGAACAACTTCAAGGCCGCGCTGCGGCCGGTCAAGGCGCTGTTCGGCGACCTCCCGGCCCGCCGGTTCGGCCCGCGCGAGCTGAAACAGGTCCGCGACCGGATGGTCGCCGACCGGTGCTGCCGGACGGAGGTGAACGCCCGGGTCGGGCGGGTCCGCCGGGTGGTCAAGTGGGCGGCGGGTGAGGGCCTCGTCCCGGTCGAGACGCACCTCGCCCTGACCGTGGTCACCGGCCTCCAGCGGGGCCGGTCGGCGGCCCGGGAGTCGGATCCGGGCGATCGCGGAGGAGGCGGCCCGGGCCGTCCTCCCCCACGTCCTGCCTCCCGTCCGGGCGATGATCGAACTCCAGCTCCTGACCGGGATGCGGCCGGGCGAGGTGTGCGCGATGCGGCCGGCGGACGTGGATACGACCGGAGCCGTGTGGGTGTACCGCCCCGGACAGCACAAGCTGGCGTACCGCGGCCGCCCGCGGGAGGTGGTGCTCGGCCCGAAGGCCCAGGCGGTGCTGCGGGCGTTCGCCCCGCCCGGCCCGGGCGACTACTACTTCTCCCCGCGGCGGGCGATCGCGGGGCGGCGGGCGGAGCGGGCCGCGGCCCGCAGGACGCCCCGCTACCCGAGCCACGCCCGGGCGGCGGTCGGCAAGCGGGTAGCGGCCCCGACCCGGCGGCCGGCGGAGCGGTACAACGTCTCCGGGTACGGGCACGCGGTGGCCCGGGGGTGCGACCGGGCGTTCCCGCCGCCGGCCCCGCTGGCCCGCCGGCCGGACGAGACGGTGGGGGCGTGGCAGGCCCGGCTGACGCCCGCCGAGCGGGAGCAACTGGCGGCGTGGCGGGCGGCCCACCGGTGGCACCCGAACCAGCTCCGTCACACGTTCGCCACCGCCGTCCGGAAGGCGCACGGGCTGGAGGCGGCCCAGGTGCTGCTCGGGCACGCCAAGGCCGACGTGACCCAGGTGTACGCCGAGCGGGACGCCGGGCTGGCCGCCCGCGTCGCCGCCGAGGTCGGTTGAGCACAACCCGGAACCGCGGGCCGGCCCGGGCTACGAGGTGTCGCCGATGAGTGCCGAAGCCGCCCGGGTGCTGGCCCGGGTCCGGGACGCCCTCGGCGCCCTGGGCGCGTCCCCCGCCGCCCTCCCCGTCGGCTGTTCGATCCGCTCGGGGGGGACGGACGAGGCCCGCGGGGCGCTCGCCGACCCCGCGATCTTCGGGCCCGCGGTGGCCGGGCGGGTGTGGTACCCGACGGAGGTGACGGACCCGCCCCCGGGCTCCCGGCTCGCCCCGTTCGCCCTCGCGTTCCACGCCCCCGCCTCGCGGGCCGGCGGGCCGCACCCGGTCGCCGACTGGGTCCGGGTGGTGGAGAACGCCGCCCACCCGGCGATGGAGGCCCTGGCCGCCCTCCCGGCCGAGACGGTCCGCGGCCTCCGGCTGGCGGGGTCCTGGCGACCGGGAGCTGGTGGCGGCTCGTGTTCCACCTCGCCTGGAACTGGCCGTTCCTGGCCCCGACCCCCGGGTTCACCACCCCCCGCCGCCGCCTCCTCGCCCCCGCCGGCGGGGCGGGCGGGCCTTCGCCCCCCGTCCTCCTCCCCGAGTGGCGGCTGCTGGCCGGGCTGGCGCCGGCCGGGCCGGCCGAGCCGGTCCCCGGGCTCGCCTACGGGGACCTCCCCGGGGAGGACATCGCCCAGGCCTCCCGGGCGGCCGTGGACCTGCTCCTCACCGCCCTCGCCGAGGCGCCCGTCCCCCTCAACCCGGAGGACGTGTCCCGGACCGTGGGGGCGCTGGACGACCTGGTGCGGGAGGCGATCGACACCGGGGACGGCGGGGAGGCGTACGCGCGGGCCTACCGGCTCGGTGGGCAAGGCGACCACAGGGCCGGCCGGGGCGTCGACCACCGGCTCGTCCCCCTGCACTCCGCCGACGCGGACGTGGTGGTGTGCGAACTCACCGGCCGCGGTCTCGACGACGCCCTGGCGCTGGCGGACCGGGCGGGGCGGGTGCTGCGGCCCGGCGGGGCGGACCGGCGGCCGGCGCCCGAGGACTGGGGCACGCCCGTCTACTCGCCCGCGGCCGACTGGCTCCGGGCGGTGTTCGTCGCCGCCGAGCGGGGGTGCAACGCAACCGAGGCCGACTACCCGAGGCGCCGGCGGGTCGAGGCGGTCGGATCGGTCGAACTGCTGGACGAGTTGGTGACCTCGTCGTGGGCGACGGTCCGGACGCTGATGTACCCCGACGACGACTTCCTCCCCCACCTGCGGGAGGCCATACGGCACCGGCACCTCGGGGTCTGGGTCCCGGGCGACCCGCCTCCGCCGGTCTCGCCACGCCACTCCGTCCCACGTCTCCCGCCGGCCACAGGTCCGGTTGCCGGCGTAGCGGCCCAACCCCCCGCCCGGAAAAAGGGGACCAAAGTGCATCAACGGGCGACGAAGGAAAAGGAGGCGATCGCCTACCTCTGGAAAAACCTGTCAGCCTCCAAGACCGACATCGCGCGGGCGATCGGTGTGCACCGATCGACCCTCGACAGCTACCCCGAGTTCAAGATCGCGTACCGTTCCGCTGAGGACCAGGCCCGGGCGGGGCGGGACGCCCCGAGGGGCGGGCGGGCGGGTGGAGAGTTCTGGCGGTACAACGACAAGGACGACCCCGACACGGAAGACGCGGACGAATGACAGCCGGCGGCAGGGGCCGTCGCGGTTTCGGCGCCGATTTCTACTTCTCCTTGAATCCAAGCCGACCCAGCCCCAATTTCGTCATTTTTCGGCGCACGCCCCCTGGTGAGTACCCCACCGGAGGGCCCGCATGGCCGACGCCGCACCCGTTCCGCACCACCGTCCAACGCCCGCCGCAGCCCGCCCGCCGGCGACCGATCCACTGCGGCGGCTGATCGAGTGTGAACAACTCGTCGGCCTCGCCGAGGCCGGCCGGTCCCTGCCCGGCGGCCGGGGGAACGCTCACGTCAACCCGTCCACCGTGTTCCGGTGAGTCACCCGGGGCTCCACTGCCCTCGACGGGGCCCGGGTCCGGCTCGAAGCCGCCCGGGTCGGCGGGCGGTGGGTGACCAGCTACGAGGCCCTGGCCCGGTTCTCCGCCGCCCTGTCCGACTCGCCCCCGGCCGGGAACACCCGCCCCGTCGCGGAGGGCCGGCGGGCGGCCCGAGAGGCCGCCGACGAACTCGCCCGGCTGGGGATATGACCCCATGCCCAGCCCCACCACGCACTCCCGGGCGGACGCCCGGCCGAACGCTATCCGCGGGCCGCCGACTCCCGCCGCCCCCCCGCCGGCACCGGCGGGGCGAGTCGTGCGGAAGTGGACCCACCTACCTCAACCCAAGAGCGACAGCGCATGGCTACGTCCGGGATCACGACCGACCCGACAAACCTGGCCGACCGGCGGCTGGCGGCGCCCGCGCCCGAGGCCCCGACCGACCCGTTCGACCTCGGGAACCTCCGCCTGAGCCAGGACTTCTCCCGGGGCGGGGCGGTCGCCAAGAAGCTCCTGACCGTCCCCGTCCGAAAGCCCGCCAAGACCGACTTCGTCCGGGTCCACCGGGACCCGGCCTACGCCCTCGACGCCCTGGTGCTGGAACTGAAGGACCAGCGCGGGGAGTGCTACCTGGTCGGCCGGAGGCTCCAGGACCAACTGGCGGCCGAGTCGGCGGTCAAGCCAATGCGGCTGGTGACAGCCGTCAACCGCCAGGGGGTGGTGTTCCTGTGGCCCCTCCGCCTGCCGGGCCCTGACGGCCGGGAGGACGACTGGATGCGGAGCGCCCTGGAGATCGCCGACCTGGCGAAGGACTCGTGGGTCCGGGTGGTCAGCAACCTGTCCCTGGGGGCGTACGAGCCGTTCGTGGCGACGGCCGACTACGGCGACCCAGCCTGGCCGCGGGAGTCGTTCGACGACCTGGCCCGGGTGGCGTTCGCCGGGAAGGTGATCGGGGACTGGGGGCACCCGGTCCTCAAGGCCCTGCGGGGGGAGCTGTGACCGCAGCCCTCCCGTTCGCCCGGGTGTGGGCGGAGGACTTCGAGTTCTCTGCCCCGCCCGGGGGGCTCCCCGTCCCGCGCTGCTACGTCGCCCGCCGGCTCCCCGACGGCCCGGCCCACCGGGTCTGGTTCGAGCCCGGCCGGCCGCCCCCGCCGTGCCCGGTCCCGGCCGGCCCGGACGACCTGGTCGTCGCCTACCAGGCGGCGGCCGAGGTCGGGTGCCGGCTGGCCCTCGGGTGGCCGGTCCCGGACCGGGTCCTCGACCTCCACGCCGAGTTCCGGTGGCTCCGGTCCGGGCTCGGGGCCCCCCACGGGTTCGGCCTGCTCGGGGCCCTGACGGCCTTCGGGCTCGGGGGGATGGCCGCCGGGGAGAAGGCGGCGATGCGGGACCTGGCCCTCCGGGGGCCGCCGTACACCCCGGGCGAGGAGCGGGCCCTCCTGGACTACTGCCAGGAGGACGTGGACGCCACCGCCCGGCTGCTCCCGGTCATGCTCCCCCACCTGGACCTCCCCCGGGCCCTCCTCCGGGGGCGGTACATGGCGGCCGTCGCCCGGATGGAGCGGACCGGGGTGCCGATCGACGTACCGCACCTCGACCGCCTCCGGGCGGGGTGGGACGGGCTGAAGGGCCGCCTGATCGGGGCGGTGGACGCGGCCTACGGGGTGTACGACGGCACGTCCTTCCGGGAGGACCGGTTCGCCGCCTGGCTGGCCGGCCGGGGGCTGCCGTGGCCCCGCACCCCGACCGGCCGCCTCTGCCTGGACAGGGACACCTTCCGCCAGGCCGCCCGGGCCCGCCCGGAGGTGGCCCGGCTGGCGGAACTCCGGTCCACCCTCGACGGGCTGCGGCTGCACGACCTGGCGGTCGGGCCGGACGGGCGGAACCGGACGTTGCTCGGGGCGTTCCTGGCCAAGACCGGGCGGAACCAGCCGAGCACCTCCGGGTTCGTGTTCGGCCCGGCCCGGTGGGTCCGCGGGCTGATCCGCCCCGGGCCGGGGAACGCGGTCGCCTACGTCGACTGGAGCCAGCAGGAGTTCGGGATCGCGGCCGCCCTGTCCGGGGACGCGAGGATGCTGGACGCGTACCGGTCCGGGGACCCGTACCTGGCATTCGCGGTGCTGGCCGGGGCCGCCCCGCCCGGTGCGACCAAGGAGACGCACCGGGCGGTCCGGGACCGGTACAAGCAGTGCGTCCTGGCCGTCCAGTACGGGCAGGGGGCGGACGGGCTGGCCGCCAGGCTCGGGGTCGGCCCGGCCGACGCCCGGGCGCTGATGGGCCACCATCGGCGGGTGTTCGCTCGGTACTGGGCGTGGTCGGACGCGGCCCAGGACACGGCGGTGCTCGACGGGGAGCTGCGGGCGGCGTTCGGGTGGCGGGTCCGGGTCGGGCCGGACGCCAACCCGCGGAGCCTGCGGAACTTCCCGATGCAGGCGAACGGGGCCGAGATGATGCGGCTGGCCGCGATCCGGGCGACTGAGGAGGGAATCGAGGTGTGCGCCCCGGCGCACGACGCGTTCCTGGTCGAGGGCCCGGCGGACGGGATCGACCGGGTGGTCGAACGGACGCGTGCGGCGATGGCGTGGGCGTCCCGGGAGGTGCTGGACGGGTTCGAGCTGGCGAGCGACGCCAAGGTGGTGCGGCACCCGGACCGGTACATGGACGAGGCCGGGGCCGGGATGTGGGACACGGTGACGGGGCTGCTCCCGCCGGGGTGACCGCGGCGGGTGCCCCGGCGGCGGGGCAGGAGGGTGTTTCCCGGCGGGGGCAACGCCCTGGCCCGGCCGCGGGGCAGACGGTCCCATTACTCCTGGTTACTGATTGCTGTCTGTCTCTGACTTACCAGTTAAAGGGAGGTGGTTGGTGGACACTGATCGGCACGGGTACGACTCGGAAGACGGGAACACCGACCTGACGAGCGGGAACCCTCACGGGGCGACTTCGGCGACCGAGGTGGCCGTCCCGCTCGCCTGCGTCGCCGACCGGGAGGCCCGGCACTACATCCCGCCGGTCCCGATGCCGGTCTTCCGCCGGGTCTGCCGGCTCGGGTCGGCCGGGTTCGTGTACCTGCTCGTCTGGCGGCGGGCACGGGTCGAGCGCAACCCGACGGTGACCGTCTCGACCGCCTTGCTGGAGCGGTGCGGGTTCTCCCGGAACGTGAAGTGGCGAGCCCTCCGGAAGCTGGAGGCGGTCGGGCTGGTGCGGGTGACGACCCGGGCGGGAAAGAACCCGCTCGCCACCGTGCTCGACTACCCGGCCGCCGCGAGGGCCGCGTGACGCCCCGCTTCTACCTGGTCTGGTACCGCCCGGACGGCGGCCGCCCGTGGGTGCCGGTCCGGAAGGCCGCCACCCGGGCGGACGCCGTCGCCTGGGTCGGGGTCGACCACCCGGGCGGGGACTGGGCGGTCCACCCGGACCGCATCCCCGGCCCCGGCCCGGGGGACGTGCGGCCGCACCGGTACCAGCTCCCGGCCGACGTCTCGCGGTTGCGGGACCCGTCGCCCCCGCCGACCCCGGACGACTACCGCCGGGCCCGGTCGGCCCCGAACCGGACGGCCGGTGCCCGGCCCACCCCACACCGGGCACCCCCACCGCCCGCGGACGACTGGCCGGGGGAGTTCGGCTTGGCGTTCTGACCACCCCCCCCACCTTTATTGACCGTCCGTCGTCGCCGACTTTGGCCGGATTTTTCCCCCGAGCCTCCCGAAACTCAAGCCCCCGCGGCGTCCGCGGGCCGGGCGTCGAACTGGCCGTCAGGGTCGAGTGGGCGGGACGAGCGGGCGGCCCGGCACGCGTACCCAGTTGATTCGACCAAATCCGGAGGGGGTGCGATGGGCGGACTCGGGAGCGGGCCGCGGCGCCGGCGGCGGGCGGTGTGGGCCTGCCCGGCGGTCGACGCCCGGGACCTGCGGCGGTTCGGGGTCCTCCCGCCGACCGGCGGGGACGGGGTGCTGGCCTGGGCGACCGACCTCGGGCGCGCCCTCGGGTCGGTCCGATACCGAGTGGAGCCGACCGACGGCGGGTGGGTCCTGCGGCTCGCCTACCGCCTCCCGTCCGGCCGGGCGGTCCGGGTGGGCGTCCCGCTGGACCCGACCCCGTGCCCGCTCGGCGGGGAGCGGTGGTGGCTCCGTTGCCCGGGGTGCGGCCGCCGCTGCCGGGCGGTATTCCTACTCGGCGAGGCGCTCGCCTGCCGCGTCTGCCACGGCCTCGTGTACCCGAAGGGCGGGCGCGGCCCGCCTTTTCCGGGCTGAAGCGGGGGGGTGCCAACCCGGCGCTGGCAGCCCACCGGCCCGGCGGGTATGCTCGCCCGGTACCACCCCGGTACGGAGGCCGTCGCGTGTCCGCATCACTGTGCGTCGTGACCGGCGGGGACGCCGCCTTCTTCGACCTCCTCCGCGGGGCGGTCGAGTCCGTCCGCGCCCACCCCGCCGGCCGGGACGCCCGGCTCGCCGTCCTCGACCTCGGCCTCGCCCCGGCCCAGCGGGCCTGGGTCGACGCCCGGGCCGACGCCGTCGCCGCCCCCTGCTGGCACCACGACTTCCCCGGTCGCGACCGGGCCCCGGGTTGGGCCCGCGGCCTGCTCGCCCGCCCGTTCCTCCGCGACTACTTCCCCGGGGCCGACGTCTACCTCTGGCTCGACGCCGACGCCTTCGTCCTCGACTGGGCCGCCGTCGACCTGTTCGCCCGCGGGGCCCGGGCCCGCGGCCTCGCCGTCACCCCCGAACTCGACCGCGGCAGCCGCCTCCAGTACGGCCTCCTCCCGGCGTGGTGGCGGGACATCGCCGGGTGGTACGCCGAGGCGTTCGGCCCGGACGCGGCCGACCTGCACACCCACCCGGTGCTGAACGCCGGGGTGTTCGCCCTCCACCGCGACGCCCCCCCACTGGGACGCCTGGGCGGCCGCCCTCGCCCGGGCCGTCCGCGGCGGGGTCCGCGCTATCACCGACCAGACGGCCCTGAACTACGCCGTCTACCGGGGCGGACTGTTCCCCCGGACCGAACTCCTCCCGGCGTGGTGCCACTGGGGGTGTCACATGGGCCCGCCGGCCTGGGACCTGGCCGCCGGGCGGGCGGTCGAGCCGTACCTGCCGCACGCCCCGGTCGGCATCCTCCACCGGAGCGGGCCGGACAAGCGGGAGGTGGTCGACCTCCCGTGCGTGTCCGGCGGGGCCGCCCCGGTCCGCCTCCGGTTCCCGCCGGACCTCGCCCTCCCGCCCCTCCCGGACGGGCCGCTCCTCCCGGGCGACTACGTCTCCCCCGGGCTGCGGGTGGTGATGCCGGACCGCTGCTTCCCCCACCTCGCCCGGGGCGACCCGGCCGCCTGCCGGTGGCCGCACCTGCGGCGGGAGGTGCCGCACGCCTGGTACGTGGACCGGCGGTGGCCGGGGGTCGGGTTCGTCAGCCGGGACGAGGCCGCGATCTTGTACAACACGGCCCTGCGGTTCCGCGGGTGCCGGGCCCTGGAGGTCGGGTGCTGGCTCGGGTGGTCGGCCTGCCACCTGGCCCTCGGCGGGGTGTCCCTGGACGTCCTCGACCCGCTCCTGGCCGACCCGGCGGTGCGGGGGAGCGTGGAGGGGTCGCTGGCCGCGGCCGGGGTGCGGGGGATGGTGAACCTGGTGGCGGCTGGGAGCCCGGGCGCGGTCGGGCCGCTGGCCGGGGGGCGGCGGTGGTCGCTGCTGTTCGTGGACGGGGACCACGAGGGGACGGCCCCGGCTCGGGACGCGGAGGCGGTGGCGGCCCACGCGGCGGAGGACGCGCTGGTGCTGTTCCACGACGCGGCGGCCCCGGCGGTCGGGGCGGCGCTGGACCGGCTGCGGGGGCTGGGGTGGCGGACCGGGGTGTACCGGACGATGCAGGTGGTGGGGGCGGCGTGGCGGGGCCGGGCGGCCCCGGTCGCCCACACCCCCGACCCTGCGGTTAACTGGCGGCTCCCGCCGCACCTGGACGGCCACCCGCCGTGCTGATTGGGACTACCACGCGGGTAAGGCAACCCGGTCCCGGTTCCCGGCCTTGTCGTACCCGAGGGTGAGCACCATGCCGAACGGCCCGTCCACCCGGGTCACCCGGTCGGCCTCGTCGTAGTCCAGGATGTAGGTGCCGTCCGGGTCGGCGGCCTCCGTCAGCCGGCCGGCGTCGTCGTGGCCCCAGGTCTGGAGCTGGACCGTCGTCCCGCCGGCCAGCCACGCCTCCGACTCCTTCCGCCCGGCCGGGTCGTACCCGAACGCCCGCACCCGCCCGACCCGGTCCGCCGGGCTGAAGGCCGAGAAGAAGGTGGCGGTGATCGTCCGGGAGTTGCGGTTGGCTCGGCAGACCGCGTACGAGGTGCTCAATCGGGCCTGACCGCCCGGCCGTTACAAACTTTCACCGACGGGAACTCGAAGTACGAAGCTTGTAGGCGGTGGTCCCGCCCGCTCCCGCGTGGACCACCGACACCCCAGTGCCCTTCATGCGGATCGACTGGGTTCAGCGGGCGAGGGCTTTGAACTCCCAATACCGATCCCGGTCTTCCGGTTCCGGGTCGGGCAGCACGAAGACCTCAGCCTTACCGGGGTCGGCCATCCCGTCGTAGGCGTCGTGCTCGACGACGGCCGTCTGCCCCGGATGGATGTGGGCGACCGGGACCCAGACGCCACCCTGGAGGCGGCCGCCGTGCACCCCCTCCCACCGGACCCCGACGGAGAGGTAAGGGAGGACCGCTCCCGAGCCGTTATGCACCTCGAAGAGCATGCCGCCGGCCGGGGTGACGCCGGCCAGCCGGCAGGTGAACGACCTCCTGGCTTCGACGACGGCCCGCTCCTCGGGGGTGAACGGCTGGGGGCCGGCGAGGACCTCGGCCCACTCCCGCTTGGCGTACTTCGCCCGGGCGGCCTTGCACCTCTTCCTGAGCCACTCCTCGAACCCGTCGGCCACCTGGACCAGCTTGCCGCCACGCCCCTCGAACACCGGGGCCTCTTCTTCGCCACTCAGCAGTGACTTTTTGAAGTAGGCGGAGCTCGAATCGTGATGGCCGATGAGGTACAACGGTTCCCCCGTCGTCTTTTCAACCACCTCCTTGGGGGCCATTACGCCTACTTTGTAGTAGTCGAGCTTCCTGTAGAGCTTAGCGTTCCCGAACCGGAGGACGAACTCCTTATACGACCGGGGGAGGGCGACCCCGCTCGCCTCGAACGCACCCCGCAGGGCGGCGTCGGCGAGTCCGTCCACGACGTGGAACCGCCGTGTCTTGATCGCCCCGATCTCCTGCTCCAGCCAGTCGAACATCGTGCCCCCTTGCGGCTGCTACGGGTTCTTCTTCGGCCGCCCGCCCATCTTACCGAAACGCACGCTGTCACCGGCCGACACATGCGGTGCATTCGGGTCTATCCCAACGCCCGGCTCGATGTACAGCGGGTCGCCCCCGTCTTTCAGCGACCTCGGGTGTTCGGCCCACTGCGGAGTTCCGGGCGGCTTCGTCGGGTCGGCGTGCTGAGGCCACTTCTTTCCAGTGCGTTGCTCCCACCACTGCCGGGCCTCGTCGATGTGCCGCTTGTAGAAGTTCCGGGCCTGGGCCTTTTGACCCGCATCCCGGCCCACATTCTCCGGGAGGGCCTGCGTGACCTCATCCGGCAGACCGGTTTCGACTGTCGGGCGGGGAGCGGCCGGGTGGCCCGGCACCTTTGCTGGGGCGGCGGGGGGTGTGGGGAGGACGTACAGCGGCTGGGCGAGGCCCCCGGGCCGCGGCAGCTCGACGCGGAGCGGGTGGCTGAGGACCGGCTCGGCCAGCGGCCCCCGGGCGGTCGGCGCGGTGATCGTCTCGGCCGGCCTCAGGACCGGGGGGGTGGAGTAGACCGGGCCGGTCTCCCCGGCCACCCGCATCACCACCATCCCCTCCGCCACCCCCGGCGGGAACAGGCCCGGGTCGGACCACGCCCGGGCGACCACCCGCCCGCCCCGAGCCGCCACCCGCCCGCCGACCTGGATCGCCTTGCCGGTGACGTACCCCTTGCCCGCCTCCTCGGCGAAGAACCCCCACGGCCCGACCTCGGCCAGCCGCTCCCGGGCGGGCCAGAAGACCTCCTCCTCGGCCGCCCCCCGGTCGAACACCAGGACGTACGGGGTCCGGACGATCCCCTTCGCGACGCCGAGGGGGTCGGTGACCACCTGCTCCGCCCCCTGCCACAGCCCCCGCGGGACCCCGCGGACGACGGCCGGCCCGAACGACTGGCTCAGCCCCCGGGCGGCCGCGTCCAGGGCGGCCGGGGACGGGTCGGCGATGCCGAAGAACCTGGCCGCCGACAGCCGCTGGGCGTCGGACATCCGGGCGAAGTCGATCCCGCCGCCGGTCATCTGGCCGTGGCACAGCATACACGTGTGGGGGGTGATCACGGCCGCTTCCCGGGCCGCCCGCATCCCCTCGGCTCGGTCCGCCGCCTCGGCCCGGTCGGCCGCCTCCGCGTCCCGCCGGACCCGGGCGGCCGACGGCGCGAACGTCCCGGGGGCCGGGGCCGCCAGCCGCGGGACCGAGGGCCCCGGGGCCGCGGCCAGGGCCCGCGACGCCAGGGACGTCATGCCCCTGATCATCGTGAACAGCCCGTCCCCGTCTTCCTCCATCCCGCTCGGATCCGTCCCGTTGGTCGGGCCGTTCCCGACGTACCGGTACAGGTTCGGGTCGCCGGCCGCGAACCCCGTCGGGTCGTGGCTCAGGAACCGCCCGGCCCCCGGGTCGTACTCCCGCCGCCCGGCCCCCATCGACACGAACCCGGTCAGGGCGTCGTGCTCCTGCCCGGTGTACCCGAGGCGGTCCGACAGCGCCCCCCCGGACACCCCCCCGAACGCGGCGTACGACGTGGTGGCCAGTACCGCTGCCGAGTTGTCAATGACCTGCCGGACCGACCCCTGCCGGTCCCCCAGGTACCAGGTTACCGCGCCGGACGCCTCCCGGCCCACCGCCTCGTCGAACCCCGGCCCCCACGCCCGCCGGGCGGCCACCGCGTTCGCCCCGTCCAGGTCCAGGTACGCGTCGAACTTCTCGCTCCCCACCCCCGCCGGCTTGGCCGGGTCCCACCCGTCCAGGGCGTACCGCTCCGCCGTGGTGGCCGACCCGTCCCACGCCTCCCGCGAGACCCGGTTCCCGTACGCGTCGTACCCGTACGTCACCCGCGCCGTCGCCGCCCCCCCGTCGGTCGCGCTCCGGGTGGCGGTGGCCATCTGGTTGCGGTGGTCGTAGGTGTACGCCCACGTCTCGGCCGCCCCCATCGACCGCTTGGTGACGTTCCCCTCCGGGTCGTACGTGTACGCCCACACCCCGTCGGTGGTCACCCGGTTCCCGGCCCCGGCCCCGTACCCGGGGCCGGTCCGGTTCCCGGCCGCGTCGTACGAGAACGTGGCCGCCCCGTCCGCCGTCACCTGGTCGGCCGCGTCGTACGCGTAGGTGGTCTCCGCCCCGCCCTCGGTCTTGCCGGTCAGCCGGTCGGCCGCGTCGTACCCGTAGGTGAACTGCCCCAGCACCCCCCCGCCCGGGCCGGTGTGGGTCAGCGCCGTCAGCCGGCGGGCGTCGTCGTAGTCGTAGGCGGTGGTCCCGACCACGGCGGTCCCGGCCAGGTCGCTGTACCGGGTGACCGACTCCAGCTGCCCGCGGGCGGTGTACAGCCGGTCGAACCGCCGGGCCGCCGCCCCGGCCCCGCCGACCCGCTCGCTCGCCTGCCGGTTCAGCGGGTCGAACGTGACGGTGGCGACCCCGCCCTTCGAGTCCTCCACCCGGTCCCGGTTCCCGGCCCGGTCGTACCCGAGCGTGAGCACCATCCCCCACGGGCCGTCCACCCGGGTCACCCGGTCGGCCTCGTCGTAGTCCAGGATGTAGGTGCCGTCCGGGTCGGCGGCCTCCGTCAGCCGGCCGGCGTCGTCGTGGCCCCAGGTCTGGAGCTGGACCGTCGTCCCGCCGGCCAGCCACGCCTCCGACTCCTTCCGCCCGGCCGGGTCGTACCCGAACGCCCGCACCCGCCCGACCCGGTCCGTCTCCACCTCCAACTGCCCGGCCGCGTCGTAGTCGTAGGTCACCGTCCCGAACGGGTCGGCCTCGGTCCGGGCCTGGCCGAGGGCGTCGTACCCCCAGGTGGTGACGGTCAGCTCCGGGTCGATCAGCCGGGTCCGGTTCCCCTCCGCGTCGTGGCTCTCGACCGTGGCGGCGTTCCGCGGGTCCAGGGTCAGCACCCGCCGGTTCAGGGCGTCGTACCCGAAGGTCGTCCGCTTCCCCAGCCCGTCGACCGTGGCGACCACGTTCCGGGCCCGGTCGTACCCGGTGGAGGTGCGGTGCCCGAGCGGGTCGACCACCGCCTCCCGCAGCCCCCGGTCGTCGTACAGGAACGTCGTCCGCTTCCCGAGCTGGTCGACCACCGCCTCCACCTGCCCGGCCGCGTCGAACTGGGTGGTCACGCGGTGGGTGAGGGCGTCCTGCACCGCGTGCGGGCGGTTCAGGGCGTCGAAGGTGGTGGTGGTCCGGTTCCCGCGCGGGTCGACCCGCACCTCCCGGCGGCCGGCGGTGTCGTCGTACAGGAAGGTGGTGCGGTTCAGGACCGGGTCGACCACCTCCCGCACCCGGCTCAGGGCGTCGTAGTGGGTGGTGGTGGTGTGTGCCAGCGGGTCGGTCCGCTCGGTCACGTTCCCGACCGCGTCGTAGGCGGTGGCCCAGGTCTTGTCGCGCGGGTCCGTCACCGACACCCGGCGGTCCAGGGCGTCGTACCCGTAGGTGGTCGTGCGGTTCAGGGCGTCGGTGACGGTCCGCAGGTTGCCGTTCCCGTCGTAGGTGTACTCGGTGTCCCGGGCGATCGTGGTGCCGAACGCCTCGATCTTGGCGAGTGTCCGGCCCGCGTCGTCGTAGGCGTAGGTGGTGACGCTGCCGCGGCGGTCGGTGACCGACAGGACCCGGGCGTCGTCGTAGGCGGTGGTGGTGCGCTTGTTCGCGGCGTCGATGGCGACGGTGCGGCGGTTGAGGGCGTCGTACTCGAAGGTGGTGCGGTTGCCGCGCTCGTCCACCGTAGCGCGGACGTTCCCGGCGGTGTCGTACACCGTCTCCCGGCGGTACCCGGCGCCGTCCGTCGTCGCCTCCACCCGCCCGGCCCGGTCGAAGTAGGTCCGCTGCTCGCGTCGGAGGGGGTCCTGCGTCCGCCACGCCCGGTGGAGAGCGTCGTAGTGGGTGGTCCAGACCTTCCCGGCGGCGTCGGTGGTGGTGACCCGCAGGTTCCGGTCGTCGTACCCGTGGGTGGTGACGTTGCCCCACGGGTCGGTGACGGTGTGGAGGTTGTCGGCTTTGTCGTAGGTGTACTCGGTGTCCCGGGCGAGGGTGGTGCCGAACGCCTCGAACTTGACGGTCGTCCGCCCGGCGTCGTCGTACGCGTAGCTGGTGACGACCCCCCGCGGGTCGGTGGTCGACAGCACGCGGGTGCGGTCGTAGAGGGTGGTCCACAGCTGCTGGGCCGCGTCCCGGGTGGCCTTGAGCTTGTCCGCGTTGTCGTAGGCGTAGGTGGTGAACTGGTTCCGGGCGTCCCGGGTGTACCAGAGGTTCCCGGCCGGGTCGTAGACAATCGAGGTGGTGTTCCCGACCGGGTCGGCGGTCCCGGCGGCGCGGTTGAGCTTGTCGTAGACCGTGGTCCAGACGTTCCCGAGGGGGTCGGTGGTGGCGACCGGGTTGCCGACCCGGTCGTACCGATACCCGGTCCGCCGCTCGGCGGCGGTGCCGAGCCCCTCGACGACGGCCCCGACCCGGCCGGCCCGGTCGTGGGCGTAGCTGGTGACGTTCCCGCGCGGGTCGACGGCGGACAGGACCCGGGACGCCGGGTCGTAGGCGGTGGTCCAGACGTTCCGGGTCCCGTCGGTGGTGGCCACCCGGCGGTCGAGGGCGTCGTAGGCGTGGGTGGCCAGGTTCCCGGCGGCGTCGCGCTCCGCCACCAGGTTGCCGACCCGGTCGTACCCGAGGGAGGTCTGGCCGCCCGCGTCGGTGACCCGGGTGACCCGGTCCAGGTCGTCGTACGCGTAGGTCACCCGGTTGCCGCGCGCGTCGACCGTCTCGCTCACCCGGTCGCCGGCGTCGTACACCGTGGTGGCCAGCCGGCTCATCGGCCCGAGGGCCGAGTGGGCGCGGTTCAGCGGGTCGTACCCGAAAGTGGTCCGCTTGCCGAACGCGTCGGTCGTCGCCAGCACGTTCCCGGCCGGGTCGTAGGCGACCGAGGTCCGGTTGTTCTCGGCGTCGAGCACCGACTCCGGCCGGTTCAGCTTGTCGTAGTCGTAGACCGTGGTGTGGGTGTTCGCGTCGGTGACGGCGGTGAGGTTGTCGGCCTGGTCGTACCCGTAGGTCGCGACCGCGTCCAGGGCGTCCCGAACCGCCCGGAGCCGCCCCCGGGCGTCGTAGGCGTAGGAGGTCGGGTTGCCGTTCGGGTCGGTCTCCCCAGTCCGCCGCCCGCCGTAGTCGTAGGCGAAGGTGGTCGCGTTCCCGAGCGGGTCGGCCGCGACCTCGACCTGGTTCGCCTTGTCGTACCAGAACCGGGCGGTGTTGCCGAGCGGGTCGCCGGCGGCGGTGACGTTCGAGTTGGCGTCGTACGCGGTCGTGGACACCCCGCCGAGGGCGTCGGTCACCGACACCCGCCGGCCGAGCGGGTCGTACCCGAACCGGGTGACCCGGTCCAGCGCGTCCCGGGTGGACGTGAGTTGCCCCGCCAGGTCGTACGCGAAGGCGGTCGGGCGGCCCAGGGCGTCGACCTGCCTCGTCACCCGACCGACCGGGTCCCGGACGAGGGCGGTCGTCCGGAGCAGCGGGTCGCGGACCGTCTCAAGGTTTCCGGCGTAGTCGTACGTGTAGGCGGTGTCCCGCTGGTATGTGGTCCCGACCGCCTCGTAGACGGCCTCCACCCGCCCGGCCGGGTCGAGGGCGTAGCTGGTGAGGTTCCCCCGCGGGTCGGTGGCCAGGAGCAGCCGCCCGGCGGCGTCGTACGCGTAGGTCGCCCGCTCCTCGTAGGGGTCGATGACGACGGTGGCCCGGCCGACCGCGTCGTTCGACAGGGTGGTGACGTTGCCCCGGGCGTCGGTGAACCCGCCGACGAACCCGTAGGCGTCGTAGCGGACCTGGCCGGTGTTCAGCCCGGTCTCGGCGTCCCCGCGCTGGGCGCCTGTCGGCCGGCGCTGGGCGTCGTACTGGTAGGTGACCAGCCGGGGGATATCGTCGGTCGGGTCCTGGACGCTCTTCAGCAGCCCGGCGAGGTGGGCCGGGTCGCCCGGGTCGTCCCCGTAGTAGCGGTACGTCCACGCCCGAGACAGCGGGTTGATGACCGAGGTCGGCCGCCCGAACGCGTCGGAGTTGTGGTCCCACCCTTGGCCGCGGTAGTCGGTGTGGAAGTCCAGGCTGCCGAGCGGGCCGCCGTAGTCCCACTCGGCGGTCGTCCCGTCCGGGCGGACCTCGCGCAGCACCTGCCCGCGGGCGTTGACGACGTAGGCGGTCGGCCGCCCCAGGGGGTCGACCGACGACACGACCCACCCCTTCCCGTCCCGCCCGGTCACCCACACCCCGCCGTCGGCCGCCCGGGTCCGGACGGGCTGGCCGAACACGTTATACCACCCCGCCGTCTCCGCCCCCCGCCCGTCCCGGAACGAACCGGGCAAGCCGGCCGCGACCTCCGTCTTGACCGCCGCCCCGAGGCCCGCGGACAGGGCGGCGGTGACGAGGCCGGCCGGGTCGTCCCCGACCTTCACCGTCCCGACCAGCCCGTCCGCAGAGTAGGTGTGCTCCGTCCGCCCGGCCCCGTGCGTCTCGCCGGTCATCCGGTGGGCCGCGTACGCGAACGTGTGCGCCCCGCCGGCCGGGTCGGTCACCCCCGTCAGGTCGCCGGCCGCGTAGGCGAACGTCGTCGTCCGGCCGCCCGGGGCGGCGACCGTGGACAGCCGCCCGCCGGAGTACGTGAACGTGGCCGCCGCCCCGTCCGGGGAGTCCACCCGGGCCACCTTGGCCGCCGTCCCGAGGTCCGCCCCGTCGTACGCGTAGGTCAGCCGCTCGGTCCCGTCCGCGGACACCCACCCGGTCATCCGCCCGGACGTGTCGAACGTCATCGTCCCGCCGGACCACGGGACGTACGTCCACCCCCCGCCGGAGGCCGGGGCGAGGACGCCCTCGTCGCCGGGGGGGCTGGCGTACGGCCCGGCACCGGCCCCGGCGTAGAACGCCCACCCCCCGCCGCCGAACAGCCGCAGCATCCCGGCCGGGGTGACCCCGTCGGCCGGGACGGTCACCAGCGCGTCGGCGTTCGAGAAGCTCCACCCGGCCCCGTACGGCCCGGCCGAGCGGTTCACCGCGAACGTGTACGAGGTGAGCGACAGCAGTTGATCGTCGGCGGTCCCGGCGTAGTCGAGGAACAGGTCCAGGGAGTAGGTGTGCGCCCCGGTCGCCGGGGTACCGCCCGGGGCGGCGGCGAACACCCAGTCGGCCCCGGGGGACAGCGCGGACACGTCGTACGCGAGGGTGCGGACGGCCCCGTCCCACGTCAGGGTGCCCACGACCTGTTGGGGGAGGCCCAGGGCGTTGCTGCTCCGGTACGCCGCCTGGACGACCGGGGCCGGGGCGGCCTCCTGGGAGTGGTACGCCAGGTGCGGGGTACGGCCGACCGGGGCCGGGCTCCGGTCCAGGTCGAGGGCGTGGGCGGCGGCCGCGTCCCCGGCGGCCACGAGCGCGTCCCCGGGCGTCGTCCACCCGGCCATCCCGCCGTACCCGCTCCGGGCGCGCCAGGTCAGGTCGGTCAGGGTGCCCGCGGGGACGGCTGCGGCGACCTGGACGGCGAACGCGGCCGCCCCGTCGTTGCCGGCCAGGTCGGCCACCCGCGCCCGGAAGACGCGGGTCGTCCCGGAGGGAATGGTCGAGCCGTAGGAGGTGAACACCACCGCCCCGCCCGTCGGCGTGCCCGTCGCGACCCCGAGTTCTGCCCCCTGGAACTTCCCGTCGTTGTCCAGGTCGGCGTCCAAGGTGACGGTCGTGGGGGACTCGAACCCCACCCGGTCCGAGACGAGGACGGTGATCGGGGGCTGGGTGCTGGAGGTCGGGCTCTCCGCTACCGGGGTCACGGCCGGTGGCGTGGTATCGACCACCACCAGGAAGTCCGGCGAGTAGTCCGAGGTGCCCCCCGTCCCCGTCGCGGTGGCCGCGAACACGTACCCGGCGTCCGCGAAGGGGACCGCGTAGGGGTACTCCCACGCCCCCGAGGAGTCGGCCGCCGCCGTCCCACCCTTCACCCAGTCCGCGTCGCCCGGGCCGCGGTGGTAGACCGTAACGGTGGCGTTCGCCGCGGCGGTCCCGATCAGCCGCGGGGTCGGGAACTTCGTCACCCGGTCCGCGGCCGCGCTGTCGACGGTGAAGCTGGTGATGGCCGGGACCGGCGGGACCCCCGGGGGCGGGGGCGGCGAGACGAGGATGTCCACCGCGGCCCGGGACGAGGCCCCCTCGTTGCCCGCGAGGTCGGTCACCCGGGCCCGGAACCCGACGGTCGTCCCGGGGGTGAGGGCGGCGTAGGCGTCGAACCGGGCCCCCCCGGCCGCCAGTGCCGCCGTCGCGAACCCGAGTTCGCCGCCCTCGAAGTCCCCGTCGTTGTCCAGGTCCGCGTCCAGCGTCACCGTCGCCCCGGCCGGGATCCCGACCCCGTCCGACGCGAGGACGGTCACGGGGGGCTGGACGGCGAACGTCCGGGGGGCGACCACGGTGAGGACCGCCGGGGGGGTGGTGTCGACGGTCGCGGCGAGCGGGGCGGACAGAGCCGACGTGCCGCCGGAATCCCCCGCCCGGGCGGTGAACACGTACCTGCCGTCCGGCACCGCCGCCGGGTAGGTGTAGCTCCACAGCCCGCCGGAGCCGGCCGTGACTGCCCCGGCGAGCACAGGGGCCGGGTCGGCTGGCCCGCGGCGGTAGACGGTGACGAGGGCGTTCGCTGCTGCCGTCCCGGACAAGGTGGGGGTGTCGTCGGCGGTGACCCGGTCGGCGTTCGACGCCCCGGTGTCGGCCGCCAGCCCGGTGATCGCCGGGGCGGACGGGCCACCTCCGCCGGACGGGAGGACCAGCACCGCCCCGGAGGCCGTCCCCTCGTTCCCGGCGAGGTCGGACGCCCGGGCCCGGAACCGGGTGACCGCCCCGGCCGTGAGGAGCGAGTAATCGTCGAACCGGACGGCGCCGTTGGCCAGGAACCCGGTCGCGAACCCGGTCTCGTCCGTGTCGTCGAAGTCCCCGTCGTTGTTCAGGTCGGCGTCGAGGGTCACGGCCGCCCCGGCCGCGAGCCCGACCTCGTCTGCCGCGGTGACCAGGACCGGCGGGCGGCGGTCGAACGTCTCGGCCGCGACCGTCAGGGTGAGGGCGGGGGGCGTGGCGTCGACGGTCACCCCGAGCGGGGCGGACGGGGCCGACGTGCCGCCCCCGGCGCCGGCCGTGGCGGTGAAGGCGTACGCCCCGTCGGGGAGGGCGGGGGCGGTGACGTCCCAGGTGCCCATCCCGGACGCGGTGGCCGTCCCGACCAGCACCGGGGCCGGGTCGGCCGGGCCCTGGCGGTAGAGGGTCACGGTCGACCCGGCGGGCGCCGTCCCGGACAGGGTCGGGGTGGTGTCGGAGGTGACCCGGTCCGACCCGATCGCCCCGGTGTCGTCGGACAGACTCGTGATGACCGGGGCCGCGACGAACTCCACCAACCCGTACTTCCGCAGAACAGCTTCGCCCTCGAAGCCGCCGACCGCGAACATGTTCCCGTCAGAGTCGACCGCCGCCGCCTCGCCGCCGGAGAAGGAAGTCCCCCACGCGTCCGACCATGTAACGACCGACCCGTCGGTCGAGTACCCCGTGATCGTCCCGGTGTTACCGGTGCCCGAGTTCAACGACCCGACTACGACGGCCTGTCCGCCCGTGTCCACGCCCACCCCGAGGCCGTACTCGGTTGAGTTGGCGGCACCCTGATACGTCGCGTAGGTGGGTGTGGATGAGAGGTCTGCGAACTTGACCAGGAAGGCGTCACCGTCGCCGCCGTAGGTCGATTGGGCAGGGTCGACCAGAGGAAAGCCCGCTCCCGCGACCCCTGTCACGAGTACGCCGCCGTCGGCACCGACGGCGACGCCGTACGCCTCGTCGTAGTCCACCCCGCCGAGCAGGGTCGAGTGGGTCAGGACCCCGGCCGGCGAGAGGCGGGCTACGAACGCGTCCGGTTCGCCGTTCGCGGTCGAGTCGTACGCCTGGACGGTCGGAAAGTCGCTGCTCGCCGCCTGCCCGACGACGTACGCGTACCCCGCGGGGTCGGTCGCCACCTGGTTCGCCCGTTCCTCATCGGACGAGGTCGAGTACCCACCGAGGTAGGTCGAGAACACCAGCCCCGCCCCGTCGGCCGTGAACCGCGTGATGAAGGCGTCGCTGCTACCACTTCCCCCGGACAAGGTCGACTGGTGGGCGTTGGCGGTGGGGAAGTTGCCCGTCGTCTTCCCGACAACCACCGCCTCCCCAGTCCCCGAGTCCACGGCCACGCCGCGGCCGAAATCCTCGTCCCCTCCACCCAAGTACGTCGCGTAGACGAGAGTCGTGCCATCGGCCGACAATTTGGCGAGGAAGGCGTCAACGCTACCCGCCCGAGAGGCCTGATACGCCCCCGGGGTGGTGGGCAAGTCGTTCGACTTTGTCTGGCCGGCGACGAACACCCCGCCGTCCGAGCCGAGCGCGACGCCCGCGGCCTCGTCGTAAGCCGACCCGCCGAGGTACGTGGACCACAGGGGGTCGCCGTTCGGGGCGTGCGCCGCGACGAACGCGTCCACCGCACTGCCGAGGCCGTAGACGAACCCGCTGAAGAAGGCGTTCCCGGCGGCGTCCGTAGCGACGCCGTTCGCCCAGCCGGACTTCCCCGCGCCGAACAACGCCTCGTACTCGACCACCGGGTCGACCACCAACTCCCGCCCGGGGTCGTACGCCCCGACCGCGAACCCGATCGACCCGTCGGCCCGGACGGCGTAGGCGGACGACACCGGGGCCCGGGCCCCGGCCGCGGTCGTCTGGTAGGCCACCGGGGCGGCCTGGACCACCCGCCCCCCGGAGGGCGTGGTCAGGACCAGCCGCCCCTGTTCGTCCACGGCCGCGGCCGCCCCCTGGATGCGGAAGGAGGCGGCCGCCAGACTGGCCCCCGGGCGGACGACCAGGTCGTACTCCAGCCGCTGCCCGTCGGCCCGGCGGTACACCAAGTCGATGCCGTTCCAGGCCCCGGCGTATCGCACGGCGGCGAACTCGGTGACGTTCGTCCGCCACCGCGCCCGGTCGCCCCCGAGGAGGAAGTTCGACACCGAGGCCAGCCGGCCCTCCCCCCGCGCCTGGGCCGCCGGGCGGACCCCCTGCCAGTCCATCCGGATCTGGTCGAACTGTTCGGCAGGCGCCGCCTTCGCATCCGACCCGGGTTCCGGGCGCCCGGTCACTGGTGTTCCCGTCGTGCCCGCACGAGGGATGACGATGGCGGCCGCGTCGCGGGAGATCGCCGCAGAATACCCGCGGCCGCGGACCCCGAAGTCGATCTCGGAGGCCCACTGGCCGGCGTTGGCGACGAACCGGACGGGCTGGTCCGCCGTGCTCACCCGGAGCGTCGGCACGGGCCCGGCGGTCGGCGGCGGTGACGTCCCGGGCTGCGCCGCGGCGGCCGCATCAGTCTGCGCCGCAACGGCCGCCGCGGGGGCGGGGGACGTCCCGGGGGAGCCCGTCGAGGGCTGGCCCGCGGCGCCCGGGGCGGCCGCAGGGAGGGCCACCGATTGAGCCTGGGCGGCGGGGCTCGGGGGCGAGGCCCCCGGGGCGGCGCCGCCCCCCGCCGCGCCCGCGGCCCCGCCGGACCCGCCCCCGAGTCCGGCCGCCGCGGGCGCCAGGAAGAACCCCCCGACCGCCGAGCCGGACTCCACGTCGTCGAACACCCCCCCGGCCGGGGCGGACCCCGCTGTGGACCCGCCACCGGCCCCGACCGGGCCGACCGGCGGCGGGGCGGTACTGAACCCGCCGCCGGCGACCGCCTGTGGTTCGGCCGCGGTACCCGCCCCCTCGGCCGGGGTCGCCGCCCCGGTCCGCGGGGCGGCCGTGGCGGCGAGGAAGTACACCGCGGCGGCCGCCTCGCCGGCCGTCTCGGCCAGCGGGAGGAGGACGGCGTTGAAGGTCTCGGACGGGGCGCTCCGCGGGTCCAGCGGGAGGAGTTCCGGGGCCGCCCGCCGGGGCTTCGTCAGGTCCTCGGACCGGGCGGGGCGGGCGAGCCACGCCCGGAGCCGGGCGAGGGCGTCGAGCGGGGCGAGGCGGGACCACGAGCGGGGCATGGGCGACACCCTGTCGTGCGGGGCGGAGGCGGCCGGGTGTAGGATCGCCGTCTCCATCGGCACCCGCCGGGCGGGGTGTTAACACAATCTCCCGCGGGTTGCAACGCCAGACCGGTCCCACCCCCGCCCGGCCGACCTGGGCTTTCCCCGCCCCGCCCGCCCCGGGTACAAGCGGCGCCGGCCCCCAAACCCCCCGGACCCCGCCCATGCCCCGGCTCCTGTTCGGCCCGGCCGACGACCCCGACCTCGACGACCGGTTCCTCGCCGCCCCGGTCGCGGCCGGGCGGTGGGCCACCTTCGGCGCCGCCTGCCCGTCGTGGGAGGCGGCCGCGGCCGGGCTCCCGGGCGGCCCCCCGGACGCGGTCCTGGTGTGGGCCGCGTACACCTCCGTCCCGGCCTGGGTGTGGGCCGCCCCGGTCCCGGTCGTCGCCCTCGCCCCGGACGCCAACCTCTTGTGGCACGCGTACCGCCACCTGCTCCCGCTCGCCGACCTGGTGCTGGCCGACGGGCCGTCGGCCGCCCGCCTCGGCCGGGCCGGGGTCGGCCGCGTTCGGGGGGCCAACCTGTTCGGGCTGGACCGCCACTTCCTGGCCGAGGTCGACCGCCCGGACGGGGAGCGGGACGTCGACGTCGTGTTCGTCGGCAACCCCCACCCGGCCGTCCATGCGGGCCGGCGGCCGTGGCTCGGGCGGCTGGCCCGGCTGTCGGGCCGGCACCGGGTGGTGATCGCCGCCGGGGTGTTCGGGGCCGAGTACCGGGCTCTCCTGCGGCGGGCGAAGCTGGCGTTCAACCGGGCGGTCCGGGGGGAGTGCAACCTGCGGGCGCTGGAGGCGGCGGCGGCCGGGGCGGTGCTGCTCCAGGAGGCCGGCAACCCGGAGGTCCCGGACTACCTGGAGCCGCACGCCGAGTACGCCCCGTACGCGGACGAGGACTTCGAGGCGGTGGTCGGGCGGCTGCTGGCCGACGAGCCCCGCCGCCGGGGGGTCGCGGCCGCGGCCCGGGAGCGGGTCCGGGGGTACGGGTTCGACGCCCTGGTCGAGGCGGCCCTCGGGGTCGGCGGCGACGGGTGGGGGGTGGTCCGGGAGCGGGCGGCCCGCCGGGCCGGCGGCCCGCCGGCGCCCCCGCTCGCCGGGCGGGTGTGGGCCCAGGCCGGGCGGGCGGGCCCGGACGCCGACCCGAGCCTGACCGCCGACCTCCGGGCGGCCGGGGATGGGCACGGGCTGGCGGTCCGGGCGGGCTCGGCGGCGGCCGCCGAGCCGCACCTGGCCGGGGCGGCCCGGGGGAACCGGGTGTCGGCGGTCGGGCACGCGGCGGCCCTGGCCGAACTCGGGCGGGTGGACGAGGCGGTCGGGGTCCTGCGGCAGGCGGTCCGGGACCTCGCCGGCGGCCCGGCATTGTCGGCCGGGGAGCGGGACGCGGTGCCGTGGCCGGTCCGGTTCGACCACCTCCGGGTCGGGTGGGAGCGGGCCGGGTACGACCACCCGGGCGACCCGGCGGCCGAGGGGGCAGCCAAGCTCGCCCTACTCCGGTGGCGGGCGAACGCCCTGCACGGCGAGCTGACCGGGGAACTGGCGGCCCTGGAGGCCGCGGCCGCGGCGGGCCCCGACCTGCCGCCGGCCCGGGCCGCCCTCGGGCTCGCCCTGGACCGGGCCGGGCGGGCGGCGGAGGCGGCCGGGCACCTCCGGGCCGCGGCCGCCAGGGACCCGTTCGACCCGGCGGTCGGCGCCGCCCTGGAAGGGGCGCTCCGGGCGGCCGGCGACGCCGCCGGGGCCGAGGCCGCCCGGGCCGACCGCGACGCCATCGCGCGAGCGGCCCCCGGGCTGCTGACGGGCGGGGCCGCCCCGCCGCCGCAGCCGGAACCCCCGCCCGCCGCGCCCCCGGGGACGCGGTTCGTGGACCTCCCGGCCGGGGCGTTCGCCGCCCGGTTCGGCGCCCCGGACGTGTCCGCGGCCCTGTCCGGGTTCACCCCGCCGGCCGACACCGCCGCGGTGCTCACCCTGGTCGCCCGCCTCCGCCCCCGGCGGGTGTTGGAGATCGGGACCGCGGCCGGGCACATGACCGCCAACCTCTCCGCCTTCACCCCCCCGGACGCGGTCGTCTACTCGGTCGGGGTGGTGGCCGAGGACGGCCCCCGGTCCGGTACCCCGCACCAGGACCCCGAGGTCCCCCCGCGGGCCGCGTTCGGCCGGTACGTTAACCACTTCGGGACCGGCCACAAGGCGTGCCTGGTGGCCGCCGACTCCCGCACGTTCGACTTCGCCCGCCTCGCCCCGCTGGACCTGGCGTTCGTGGACGGCGGGCACGACTACCCGACCGCCCGGTCCGACTCCCTCGGGGCGTACCGGGCCCTCCGGCCGGGCGGGTGCCTGGTGTGGCACGACCTGCCCAGCCCGACCCCGTGGGTCGAGGTGGAGCGGGCGGTGGCCGACCTCGCCTTCCCGGAGCCGGTGTACCGGGTGGCCGGGACCGGGGTGGCGTTCCTGCTCAAGGGGGAGGGGGTCGGGGCCGCCGCCGGGCCGGACGCCGGGCGGGTGGCGGTGGCCTGGGACGGGGAGTTCGACGCCGTCCACTCCCTGGCCGCGGTCAACCGGGCGGCGTGCGCGGAGCTGGCCGCCCGGGGGCACGACGTCGCCCTCCTCCGGAGCCCGACCCGGACCGCCGGCGCGACCCCGGTCGGGCTGCCCCCGGCGCTGGCCACCCGGCTCGGCCGGGACCTGCCGGGGGCGGTGACCGTCCGCCACCGGTGGCCGCCGGACTTCACCCCCCCGCCCGGGGACGGGCCGCTCGTCCTGTACCAGCCGTGGGAGTTCGGCCGCGTCCCCCGGGCGTGGGTCGAGCCGGTGCTGGCCGGGGTTGACGAGGTGTGGGCGTACACCCGGTCGGTCCTCCGGGCGTACGTCGCGTCCGGCGTGCCGGAGGACCGGGTGGCGGTCGTCCCGGCCGGGGTCGACCCGGACGTGTTCCGCCCCGGCCTCGACCCCCTCCCGCTGCCGACGGCCAAGCGGGTCAAGCTGCTGTACGTCGGCGGGACGATCGCCCGGAAGGGGTTCGACCTGCTGCTGGCCGCCTACCGCCGGGCGTTCGCCGCGGCCGACGACGTGTGCCTGGTGGTCAAGGACCTCGGGGCCGGGACGTTCTACCGCGGGCAGACGGGGGAGGGGCTGGTCGCGGCCCACCGGGCCGACCCGGCCGCCCCGGAGGTGGTGTACCTGACCGACGACCTGCCGGAGCCCGACCTGGCCCGGCTGTACGCGGCGTGCGACGCCCTGGTCCACCCGTACCGGGGGGAGGGGTTCGCCCTCCCGGTGCTGGAGGCGATGGCCTGCGGCCGGCCGGTGGTGGTGACCGCCGGCGGGCCGACCGACGAGTTCGCCCCGCCGGCGGCCGGGTGGCGGGTGCCGGCCCGGGTGGCGTACTTCCCGGAGGAGCGGGTCGGGGGCCTGCCGACCGCCGGGTTCCCGTGGTGGCTGGAGCCGGACCCGGCCGCCCTGGCCGAGACCCTGCGGGCGGTGGCGGACGACGCCGACGGCCGCCCGCGGCGGGGCGACGCGGCACGGCGGGCGGCGCTCGGGTGGACGTGGGCACGGGCCGCGGCCGCGGTCGAAGACCGGGTGCGGGTGCTCCGCTCCCGGACCCCGGTCCGGCTCCGCCACCCGGCCGCGACCGCGCCCCCGGCGCTGGGGCGGGTGGTGCGGCCGCCGGCCGACGCCGCCCGGGCCGAGCCGGTCGCCGGGCCGGCCCGGGCGGCGTCCGTCCCGGCGGCCGCCCGGCGGCCGCGGGTGTCGCTCACCATGATCGTCCGGGACGAGGAGGCGAACCTGCCCGACTGCCTCCGGTCGGTCCGGGACCTGGTGGACGAGGCGGTGGTCGTCGACACCGGGAGCACCGACCGCACCCCGGACGTGATCCGGGCGTTCGGGTGCGTCGCGGCCGCCTTCCCGTGGGTCGACGACTTCGCCGCCGCCCGGAACGCCGCCCTCGACCGGGCGACCGGGGACTACGCCCTGTGGATGGACGCCGACGACCGGCTGGACGACGACAACCGGGCCCGGCTCCGGACCCTCTTGGCCGGGCTGTCCGGCGGGAACGACGCGCTCGTGATGAAGTGCCTGTGCGTCCCGGACCGGCCCGGGGCCGGGGCGACCGTGGTCGACCACGTCCGGCTGTTCCGCCGCCTCCCGGCCCACCGGTGGGCGTACCGGGTCCACGAGCAGATCCTCCCGGCCCTCCGGGCGACCGGGGCGGACGTCCGGTGGAGCGGGGTGACCGTCCGGCACGTCGGGTACGTCGACCCGGCCGTCCGCCGGCGGAAGCTGGCCCGGGACCTGCGGCTCCTGCGGCTGGACGAGGCGGACCGGCCGGGGGACCCGTTCACCCTGTTCAACCTCGGGTCAGTGCACGCCGAGCTGGGGGACCACGCCGCCGCGGCCGGGGCGCTGGAGCGGAGCCTGGCCGCCTCCCACCCGCGGGACTCGATCGTCCGGAAACTGTACGCCCTGCTGGCCCGGTGCCGGGCGGCCGGCGGGGACCGGGCTGGGGCGGCGGCCGCCCTGGCGGACGGGCTCGGGCACTACCCGGACGACGCCGAGCTGTTGTTCCTGGCGGCCGGGGCGGCGGCTGACCGGGGGGACGCCCGGGGGGCGGAGGCCCTGTACCGGCGGCTGGTGGGCGGGTCGGAGGGCGACCACTTCGCGAGCGTGGACGCCGGGCTGCGGGCGGTCAAGGGGCGTCACAACCTGGCGGTGCTGCTGGCCGGGGCCGGGCGGGGGGCGGAGGCGGAGGGGCTGTGGCGGGCGGCGCTGGTGGCCGACCCGCACTTCCTCCCGGCCCACCTCGGGCTGGCCGACCTGTCCCTGAAGGCCGGGAGCGCGGCCGGGGTGGCCCGGCAGGCGGCGGCCCTGCGGGACCTGGGGCCGGGCGGGGCGGCCGAGGCGGCGGTGCTGGACGCCCGGTGGCGGGCGGCCGGCGGGGACCCGGCCGGGGCGGCGGCGCTATTGGAGGCGGCGGCCGGGGCGTTCCCGGACTCGGTCGCGGTCCGGGTGGCCCTGTCCCACGCCCGGCTGGCCGACGGGTCCGGGCCGGAGGTGCTGGAGGGGGCGTTCCGGGCGGTCCTGGAGCTGGACCCGGGGAACGCCCAGGCCCGGCACAACCTCCGGGTGCTGTACCGGGCCACCGGGCGGTGGGTCGAGGGCGTCATCGACGCGCCGGCCGGGGGGGTGGCGTCATGAACTGGCTGCACCGGGACCGGCTCGGGGAGTTCCTGAACGAGTGCGGGCTGGACGGGCTGGGGGCCGAGGTCGGGTCCAAGGCCGGGCGGTTCGCCGCAGCCGTCCTGGCCGCCTGGGGCGGCCGCGGGCTGACCCTGGTGGACCCGTGGGAGGCCCAGCCGCCGGCCGTGTACGCGGACGCCGCGAACGACCCGGCCGGGCTGGCGGCGGACTACGCGGCGGCCGCCCGGCTGGCCGCCTCCGACGCCAGGGTCGGGCTCCTCCGGGGGTACAGCCCCGGGGCCGCCGGGCACTTCCGGGACGGGTCCCTGGACTGGGTGTACCTGGACGGGAACCACTCGTACCCGGCCGCGGCCGAAGACCTGCGGGCGTGGTACCCCAAGGTCAGGCCGGGCGGGCTGTTCGCCGGCCACGACTACCTGGACGGGGTGGTCGGGGGGACGCTGTTCGGGGTGAAGACCGCGGTCGACCGGTTCGCGGCCGGGGTCGGGCTTGCCGCCGCGTTCACCACGGCCGACCCGCCGTTCCGGAGCTGGTACGTCCGCAAGCCGCTCGGCCCGCCGCCCCCGCCCGGGCGGGTGGCGGTGGTGACCGGGTACGACCCGGGGTACGCCGGGGTGGGGGAGGTGTCCCGGGCGAACAAGGAGGCGTACTGCCGGCGGCACGGGTACCGGTTCGTGTGCCGGACCGGGGGGTTCGACCCGGCCCGCCCGCCGGCCTGGTCGAAGGTCCGGTTCGTCCTGGACGAGCTGGGCCGGGCCGACACGGACTGGGTGTTCTGGTCGGACGCGGACGCGGTGGTGATGGACCCGTCGGTCCCGGTCACCCGGTTCGTCCAGGACTCCGCCGACCTGGTCCTGTCGGGCGACCCGGCCCACGGGATCAACACCGGGCACCTGCTGGTCCGGAACACGCCGTGGGCAGCCGGGTTCCTGTCCCGGGTCTGGGACCGGACCGAGTTCCTGCACCACCCGTTCTGGGAGAACTCGGCGGTGGTCCGGCTGTACGCGGAGGACCCGGAGGTCCGCCGGCGGGCGGCGGTGGTGCCGAACAAGCTGTTCAACGGGTTCCCCCACCCGGGCGGCGGGTACGCCGCCGGGGACTTCCTGGTCCACCTGGCCGGGGTCCGCCGGCCGGCCCTCGACGCCGCCATCCGGAGCTACGCCGCGATGGCCGGCTGAGCCGAGCCGCGGCCGCCCCGTGCCGACCGAGGGCCCCCGATGCGGCCGCCGCACCCGCTGCATCATCCCAGGATGTCACGGGCCTACAGCCGCCCGTCCTCTTCGTCGTGCCGCCGAAACCACGCGGCCTCCCGCTCGGCCCATCGGACTTCGTACGCGGCCCAGTCCCGGACCCGGCGAAGCGGGTGGGCGCGGAACGGGGCCATCTCCGCGGCCCGGTCCGCCACCCGGTCCCCGCTCCACTTAGACGCCCCGCCGTGGCGGCCCATTAAGAACCAGTCGAACGCCTCTCGGTCGTCCTCATGCGCGGTGAACAGCCAGGCGGTCAGGGGCGGGACGACCACCTCCCCGCCCGGGCCGACAGACGGGCTGGCGAGGTGTCGGGCGACCCACGGCAGTGTCTCTCGGCCGTGCTCGTCGACCCACCGCCGGACGGCGTCGACGCCGACCGCCTCGAACAGCCCGTCGAACACGTCGACCTCGAAGATGCCGCGCCGGTAGGGGTCGAGGACCGCCCGGCCGATCTCTTCCATCACCCCGTCCGGGTCGCGGCGGGCAGCCTCGGCCAGCACCTCGGTGTTGCCGTCGTCGAGCCGCCAGGGGCAGGACGGCCCGGTCATCACCCCGAGCACGACGCCCGCCACCCGGACGGGGTCGTGTGGGCACAGTTCGCGCAGCACTTCCCGCCAGTTGTGCCCGTTGTCCGCGGAGGCCGCGGCCGGGGCCATCGCCGCGAGCCGGAAGGCGGCCGGGACGAGCCCCGGGTCGAGCGGCGACCGGTCGTGCCACCAGAACCGGAGCAACTCGATCCCGGCCCCCGCCGCCTGCGGGTCGCCGGCGCCGGCGAGTCGTAGAAGGGTGTCGAGGACGCGGAGTTGGTCGCCGGCCGTCAGCCGGTCCCCCCAGCCGTCGTAAGCCAACCTCCGGAGGAACCGCGAGGCCGGGGCCGGGAGCCGGTCGACGAGTCCGAGGAGGCGGTCCAGCCCGCGACCGCCGACGTCCGCGGTCGCCGTGGCCAGGGCGGCGAGTTCGGGGCTCACCTCGGCCAGCCGGTCGAGGGCGGCGGCCCAGCAGACCGGCAAGTCCACGTCTTGGCCGCGGCGGGCCGCCCCGTTCAGGTACCCGACCGCCAGCAACCGGCAGCGGTCGGCCAAGAGCCACTCCCGCACCGTGTCCGCGAGCCGACCCCCGGCGTCCGCCCGGCCGAGGCAGAACCCGAGCGGGCGGGCCCCGCGGGCCGCGTCCGCCCCGAACCAGTCCCCGAGTCCGCAGAACACGCCCGGGGCGTCGATCAATTCCTGGGCGAGTGCGGCGTAGGGGGCGTCGGTCCCCCCCTCCGTCCAGGCGTCGTGGTAGTCCCGGGCGGTTAGGTCCTGGACGCGGGTGGCGAGGTCCCCGGCGGCCAGCTCAGCCCGCCACCCCTCCAACTGCGCGACGTGGGGCGGGACCGGCTCCCCACGCGCCTCCCGCACCCGCCGCTCGAACCCGATCTGGCGGTCGAGTTCGACCAGGAGGTCCCGTCGGAGGTCGGCCGGCAGGTCGGCGGCCGGGAACAGCGGGCGGGTCTCGTCGACCAAGTCGAGGTATGCGAGCCCCTGGAGGTGACGGACGACCAGCCGCCGGGCGGGTCCCCGGACGGGCTGCGGCAGGCACGCGACGGCGGCGAGGACCTGAACCGCCGCGCCGCGGCGGTCGGCCAGCAACTGCTCGCGGGTCGCCGGCATCCAGGGTCCCGGGGTGACTCGACCGCCGACCACCGGGGGCGGGAGGCCGAGCCCGACCCGGCGGGACTCGACGGCCGCGAACGCCGCCCCCAGCACGAGAGGCAGGTCGTCAGCGGTCGCCGCCCGCAGCCGGCCGAGGAGGACGGCGAACCGCTCGCCGAACGGGACCTCGGTCGGGGTGAGGGCTGGCCAGAAGAGCGACCGCCAGACCGCGGTGCCGTTGTTCCCGATTTCCGGCTCGGTCTCGTACCGGGCCAGCCGGTGCAGCACGGCCTCACAGGCGGCGAAGTGCTCGGCGAAGCCGGCGAGGTGCTCGCACGTCCAGACCAGGTGCCGCCGGCCCCGCCACCCGCCCGACCCGTCCGCCTCCCCGTCCAGCACGAGGAGTTCGTCCGAGGTCGCGGCTTCGACCGTCCGGCGGAGCCAGGCCAGCCCCCGGCTCGGATCGAACTCGGCCCACGCCCGGAAGAGGCGAGACGCCTCGCGCCCCGCTAGGGCGGTCACGTCGGCCTCGCCCAGCCACCCGAGAACGACCCGACCGACCGCGGCGGCCACCTCGTCACGGATGTCGTCCGGGCACTCCTGGCACCGCTCCAGGAACCGGCGGACCAGGCGCGGCGGGAGCGACGGAAGGAACTCGGGCATGCGGTCCCGGAGTTGCTCGCGGAAGACGGTGCGGAACAGCCCGACCGCCAGGGCGTGCGGGGTCGCCTCGAAGAACCGCCCTGCCTTCCGGCCGAGGCCGCAGTCCGGGGCCACGTTCAGGCAGGCGAGGAGTTCCCCTTCGGGGAGGCGGAAGTACGCCCCAAGCGCCTGCAGTTCCTGCCGGTGTTCCCCGTCGAAACCCACGTCGACCGCCACCGACAGGGCCGCGTACACGCGCCGGAAGGCGGCCGGGTCGCGGATCTCGTGCCGGAACAACCCGGTCAGCCGGTCCCACACCCCGTCGAGATCGACGACCGGGACGCCCGCCAAGTCGGGGCGCGCGAGGGTCGCCCGGACGAGCAGCAGGGCAAGTCGGAGGTCCTGGGCGGAGAGGGCCGCGATGCTCCGCAGGATCGCCTCCGGGAGACCCCCACCGGTCGCCCGGATGACGGCCAATACCTCGTCCTCGGCCCGCGGCTCGGGCACGACAAGAACGTCGGGGCGCAAGACGGCCCGATGCCGGGCGGCCGGCCCGATTGTGACGACACGGACCCGGTCGGCACAATCCGCGAACCATGCCCGGACGGCTTCCGCCTCGTCCGGCGGAGTCTCGTCGACCACCAGGTACGCGGCCTCGGTGTCCCTCAAGGCCCGCCGGGTCTCGGGCGTCAGGTCGGCGAACCGGGTCAGGTAGAAGACCCCGTGCAGTTCCTCGCGACGGAGGCAGGCTTCGAGTACGGTCCGCGTCTTGCCGACGCCCGACAGCCCGGCGAGGTGCAGGACGTTGGGCGTTCCCCGGCCGAGCAAATGGCCGGCCACCCGCTCGACGAGGGCCGGCCTCTCGCCGAACCCCGCCCAGGGCGTCGAGAGGCCGGGCTCCCGCCGCCACTCTTCCAGGGTGAGCACCCCGCTCCAGCGGCCGGCCGCGTCGGGGAGGTGGACCGGGATCAGGTTCGGGAACCGGTTCGCCTCCGCGAGCAATTGGTCCGGCCACCAGAACCGGAACTGATTCCGCCCTACCCCGAGCGCGCTTGCGACCTCCGCTGCGGCCTCCACCATGTCGTCTCGCCGGTCGGGACTGACGGGGTGGGCCGCGCACCATACGAATGCCCACCCGCGGGCCAGGGCTTCACGGATCTTGGGATGGTCCGCCCGGCCCCTCCCTGTCGGCGGTAGCACCTCCTCACGCAAGGTCCGCGGGTCGACCCCGTCGGCCCCGGACTTCACCGACCACACGGACGGCCGGTCGGGTATGAACCGGCCGGGGCCGCGCGGGTTACCCTCCGACACCACGATGTCCTGCCCGCCATCGGCGACGTTGGTGCGCGGGTCCCAACTGACGCAGCCCGGGCTCATTCCGCACGCCCGGGCGGCCGCCCGGACCAACCCGCTGACGAACCCCTCGAACGCCGTCGGTTGGCCCGGGAAGGCCCGGTCGAAGTCCCGCGCGACCGCGTGCATGGGCTGGCCGTTGGTCCTTGGTTTGGGGCGATCCATCGGCCACCCTACAGCACCCGGGACCCGCGCGGAAGTACAGACCGGCCGCCACCGCCGCCCCATCTTGCTACCAACTCACGGACCGACACAGGTGGTTCGACCGGGCCCGGACAGGTCGCCTCGCCGGTCTCGATCGATCTGACCAGGTTGGGTCGGACCGCGACGGTTCTAACAGCCGGACCGGCGGTCAGGAGCGGAGGCCAGCCCGCCGGAACAGGGGGTTGCGACCGAGAAACCGTCCGCGCAACGTCGAACCCCGTCCGACGCGACCAAACGGCAGCCAGGGGCCCACCTGGCCTTAACCCGGCATCAGCTCGGCGACCGACCTCCCGGTGCTCCGATTGGTTTGGCCCGGTGTCGGACGGTAACGGTTGGGAGAACCCGAGGCGCTTGCTGGCTCAAGCGGCGGCCCGCTCGCCTGCAGTTCGAGGTGACGAGAATTGTCGGAGGAACCCGAGGCGCTTGCTGGGGCGCGCTGGATTCGTCCCACTCCTTGAAAAGGCTTTCGTCGGCGTCCGGGCGCGCAGTCGGTTGCTACCGCCGAACTCGCCTACCTTATCAACACGTCCGCTGGCCCTGGCCAAGTCAGGAATCGTTCATCGGAACACTACCCCAGAACTACCCCAAAACCCCTCCCGTTACCCCGAAATGGTGCATCGAGTGGGCTGTTCTGAACGGGCTTGCAATCCGGCCGCTGCGCGCGAGAATACCTTGGATTTGCTGGGACTTCCACTTGGCTGAGGTATCCCGCACGTCTTGCCGCCGGTCCGCTTCATAAGCGATGGGTCGCCGGTTCAAACCCGGCCCCCGCTACTCGCACGGGCCGCAGGGACCACCTGCGGCCCGCTTCGTTTTGCTTACGGCGTAAGCGATTCCGGCCGAACACCCTCCCGGATCGGCCGCCAGCGGGTGTCACGCCAAACGGACACCAGGACTCGGGGTGGGTACTTATCGAGGCGGGACTTCGGCAGCGGTTCCGCCACCTCCAGCAGTTCCGCTGTTTCCGTGGCGTGCTCCCTCATGACCCTCGGCCGCTCCAGCCTCCTTACCGACTCGTACAGCTGGCGGAGAACCGAGTCGGCCGGCGGGGCGGGCCGCCCGTGGTTGGGTTCGGTGCTCATCCGCCCCGGCTACCACGCGACCGGACCGCGTGGGAATTGAGACGCGACGCAAGGCGTAGCGCAATACCGTTACAAACCTCACGACCCGTAGAAAGGGCGGGGCCGGGGCAGCCTCGCACGGCAGCCCCGGCCCCGGGGTCAGAGCACGGCCAGGGCGACGGAGTCGACCAGGGCGGTCGAGTCCCCGCCGACCAGTGTGTCCAGCACCAGGGTGTAGTTCCCGGCGGCCGCCACCGTGAACGTGGCGCCGAACCCCTGGTAGTCCGGCCCGGTCGGGGTGAACGTCTGGGCCGACCCGGCCACCTCGGCCAGCCGGGCCCGGATCGTCTGCGGCCCGACCGGCTGGAAGTTCCCCCGCTGGGCCGCCTGGAACGTCAGGGCGTACGTCCCCGGCTGGAGGGCGACCACCTGGCTGACCGACGCCTGGCCCTGGAGGAACCCGACCTGCTGGCCGCCCGGGGCCGGCGGGTTGCCGGCGGTGAACCCGCTCCCGTTCCCGCTCACCCCCGCCGACGGGCTGAACGCCCACCCCGCCCCGGCCGGGGCGTAGGTGAACGCACCGAACGACCCGCCGACGATCGGCACCTCGAACCCGGCGTTCGCCAGCGGGACCTGGGCCGAGACGGCGGCGACCGCGACCGCGTCGACCAGCGCCGTGCTGTCCCCGCCGGTCAGCCCCTCGATCACCAGCAGCCGGGTCCCGGCCGCCGCCAGGGTGAACGCCTCCGTGGCGAACGCCTGGTACCCCGCCCCGGCCGGGGTGAACGTCCCGACCGCCACCCCCCCGACCGACACCCGGACGACCTGCTGGGACTCGTTGAAGTTCCCCCGCTGGGCCGCCCGGAACTCCACCCGGTAACTGCCGGCGGCCAGGCTGAGCGTCTGGGTGACCGACGCAAGGCCCTGGAGGAACCCGACCTGGTCGCCGGCCGGGGCGCCCGGGTTGCCGGCGGTGAACCCGCTCCCGTTCGCCGCCACCCCGGCCGACGGGCTGTACGCCCACCCCGGGCCGGCCGGGGCGTACTGGAAGGTGCCGGCCGCCAGGTCCGGCAGCTCGAACCCCCCGTTCGCCAGCGGCCCCGGGGCCGGGACGGCGACGACCGCGACCGCGTCGATCAGGGCGGTGCTGTCCCCGCCGGTCAGGCTTTCCAGCCGCACCTCCCGGCTGCCGGTCGACGCCAGGGTGAATGCGTCGGTGGTGAACGTCTGGTAGTCCGTCCCGGTCGGGGCGAACGTCCCGACCACCACCCCGTCCACCAGCACCCGGACGACCTGCGACCCGCCCGGGTTGAAGTTCCCCCGCTGCGCCGCCCGGAAGGTGACCGCGTACGTCCCGGCCGCCAGGCCGACCGTCTGGGTGACCGACGCCTGGTTCTGGAGGAACCCGACCTGGTCGCCCTGCGGGGCGCCCGGGTTGCCGGCGGTGAACCCGCTGTTGTTCGCCGCCACCCCGGCCGACGCCGAGAACGCCCACCCCACCTCGGCCCCGCCCGGGGCGTACTGGAACGCCCCGGCCGCCAGGTCCGGCACCTCGAACCCGCCGTTCGTCAGCCCGGCCGGGGCCGGGTCGTCGTCCTGGATGGTCAGGACGGCCGTGCTCTGCGCGCCGAGGGTCGCCCCCCCGGTCGGGCTGGAGAGGGTGAGGTTCACCGTCTCCGGCCCCTCGAACACCGCGTCGTCCAGGATCGGGATCGTCACGGTCGCCGTCGTTTGGCCGGCGGCGAAGGTGACCACCTGAGAGACGACCGTGTAGTCGGCCCCGGCGGTCGCCGTCCCGTTGCTCGTGGTGACGGTCACGGACTCTCCGCCGGGCGCCCCCCCGGTCCGGGTCAGGGTGACCTGGGTGGAGGTGCCGCCCACGCGCTCGGTCACCGAGTAGGTGGCGGCGGAGAACTGGACCACCCCCGCGGTGTCGTCGTCCTGGATGGTCAGGACGGCGGTGCTCGGCGCCCCGAGGGTGGCCCCTGAGGTCGGGTTGGACAGCGCCAGGTTCACCGTCTCCGGCCCCTCCACCAGCGCGTCCTGCAGGATCGAGACCGTCAGCGAGGCCGTGGTCTGCCCTTCGGCGAACGTCACCACCGTGCTGACGGCGGTGTAGTCCGCCCCGGCCGTCGCCGTCCCGTTGCTCGTGGTGACGGTCACCGAGGGCGTGCCGGCGGAACTCGTCCGGATCAGGAAGATGGTGGCCGCCCCCCCGCCCTCGATCACCGAGTAGGTGGGATCGCCGAACCGGATCTCGCCAGCCGTCTCGTCGTCGGCGATGGTCAGGACGGCGGTGGTCGGGCTCCCGAGGGTGGCCCCGCCGGTCGGGGCCGACAGGGCCAGGTTCACCGTCTCCGGCCCCTCCAAGAGGAGGTCGTCGAGGATCGGGACGGACACCGTGGCGGTGGCCTGCCCGGCGGCGAAGGTGACCACCTGGGTGACCGCCGTGTAGTCCGCCCCGGCCGTCGCCGTCCCGTTGCTGGTCGTGACGGTGACGCTCACCGCCCCGTCGCTCCCGCCGGTCCGGATGAGGGTGACGGTGGCCGACAGGTCCGGCTCGCCGACGGAGTACGTCGCGGACTCGAACTGGATCACCCCGGGCTGGGCCGCGTCGTTGTCGGTGATGGTCAGGACGGCCGTCGTCTGCACCCCCAGGACCGCCCCGCCGGTCGGGGCGGACAGGGCCAGGTTGACCGTCTCGTTCCCCTCGACCAGGGCGTCCTCCAGGATCGGGACGGAGACGGTGGCGGTGGTCTGCCCGGCGGCGAAGGTGACCACCTGGGTGACGGCCGTGTAGTCCGCGCCCGCGGTGGCCGTCCCGTTGCTCGTCGCCACCGTCACCGACACCGCCCCGGAGATCCCGCCGACCCGGGTCAGGGTGATGACCGCCGACCCGCCGCCCTCCCCGACCGAGTACGTCGCGGCCGAGAACCGGATCGCCCCCTGCGCCGGCGTATCGTCGTCCTGGATGGTCAAGACGGCGGTGCTCTGGGCGCCGAGCGTCGCCCCGCCGGCCGGGTTCGTCAGGGCCAGGTTGACCGTCTCCGGCCCCTCCGCCAGGGCGTCGTTCTGCAGCGGGACGAGGACCGTGGCGGTGGTCTGCCCGGCGGCGAAGGTGACGACCTGATCGACCGCCGTGTAGTCGGCCCCGGCGGTCGCCGTCCCGTTGCTCGTCGACACCGTCACCGCCTCCCCGGCGGCGAACCCTCCGGTCCGGGTCAGGGTGACCATCGCGGTCGAGCGGATCTCGAACTCCGAGAAGGCGGCGGCGGAGAACTGGATCACCCCCGGGATGTCGTCGTCCTGGATGGTGACGACGGCCGCGATCGACGTCCCGAGGGTGGCCCCGCTGGTCGGGTTGGAAAGGGCCAGGTTGAACGTCTCGTTCCCCTCCGGCAGCGCGTCCTGCAGGACCGGGACGGACGCCGAGACGAAGGTCTGCCCGTCGGCGAACGTCACCGCCGTGCTGACGGCGGTGTAGTCCGCCCCGGCCGTCGCCGTCCCGTTGCTCGACGTCAGGGTCACGGACGTCGTGCCGAGGGAGCTGGACCGGGTCAGGAAGACCATCACCGACCCGCCGCTCTCGGGCGCCGAGTAGGCGGACTGGGCGAACTGGATCACGCCGGGCGACTCGTCGTCGAGGATGGTCAGGACGGCGGTGCTCTGGCCCCCCAGCGTCGCCCCGCCGGTCGGGTTCGACAGGGCCAGGTTCACCGTCTCGGTTCCCTCCAGCAGTTGGTCGTCCAGGAGCGTGACAATGACCGTGGCGGTGTTCTCCCCGGGGCCGAACGTCACCACCTGGTTGACCGGGGCGTAGTCTGCCCCGGCGGTGGCCGTCCCCCCGCCTGTCGTCAGCGTCACGCTCACCGCCCCGTCGGCCCCGCCGGTCCGGAGCAGGGTGATCACGGTCGCGAGCTGGTTCTCGTCGGCGGTGAACGTCGCGGCCCCGAACTGGATCGTCCCGGGCTGGGCCTCGTTGTCCACGATGGTCAGGACGGCGGTGCTCGGGGCGCCGAGGGTGGCCCCGCCGGTCGGGGCCGACAGGGCCAGGTTCACCGTCTCCGGCCCCTCGGCCAAGGCGTCCTCCAGGATCGGCACCATCACCAGCGCCGACGTCTGCCCGGCGGCGAAGGTGACCACCTGGGTGACGGCGGTGTAGTCGGCCCCGGCGGTGGCCGTCCCGTTGCTCGTGGTGACGGTCACCGACACCGCCCCGTCGCTCCCGCCGGTCCGGGTCAGGACGAGGGCGGCGGTCCCGGCGCCCTCGCCGACGGAGGCGGCGGCGGCCAGGAACTGGATCGCCCCGGGCTGGGCCGCGTCGTCGTTCAGGATCGTGCCCTGGCCCTGGCCGTCGGAGATCGTCGCGTTCGTCGGGCCGCTCAGGTTGACCGTGAACGTCTCGTTCGGCTCGGCCGCGGTGTCCCCGACCACCGCCACCGTCACCGTCTGGGTGGTCACCCCCGGGGCGAACGTCAGGGTGCCGCTCGCCGGCTGGAAGTCGACCCCCGAGGTCGCGGTCCCGGCGGCGGTGGCGAACTGGACGGTCGCCGGCAGGGCGGTCGCCCCGGACAGGGTGACGGTGAACACCGCGCTGACCGTCCCGGCGTTCCCCTCCGTCACCGTCACGTCGTCGATGCTGAAGGTCGGGGCCGGGTCGTCGTCGGTGATGGTCAGGACGGCCGTGGCTTGGGCCCCCAGCGTCGCCCCGCCGGTCGGGGCCGAGATCGCCAGGTTGACCGTCTCGTTCCCCTCGAACAGCGCGTCGTTCGTGACCGGGATCGTCACGGTCGCGGTGGTCTGCCCGGCGGCGAAGTTCACCACCTGCGACACGGCGGTGTAGTCCGCCCCGGCGGTCGCCGTTCCGCCGCCCGTGGCGACGGTGACCGACACCGCCCCGGAACTGCCGCCGGTCCGGGTCAGGGTGATGGTGGCGCTCCCGCCGCCCTCGCCGACGGAGTACGTCGCGGCGTCGAACTGGATCGCCCCCGCGGCCGGCGTCAGGTTGTCGACGATGATCACCGGGACGGTGAACGGCACCCCCAGGATGGCCCCGCCGGTGGGGGCGGACAGGGTCAGGTTGAACGTCTCGGAGTTCTCCAGCAGGGTGTCGTCGAGGATCGGGATGGCCACGGTCGCGGTGGTCTGCCCGTCGGCGAAGTTGATCACCTGGTTGACCGCCGTGTAGTCCGCCCCGGGCGTCGCCGTCCCGCCGCCGGAAGCGAGGGTGACGGACACCGCCCCGCTGCTCCCGCCGGTCCGGGTCAGGGTGACGGTGGCCGCCCCGCCGTTCTCGTTCGGGAGGAACCTCGGGGCGCCGAACTGGATCGCCCCTTGCGGCGGGACGTCGTTGTCGGCGATGACCAGGACGGCGGTGGACGCGGTCCCGATCGCGGCCCCGCCGGTCGGGTTCGACAGGGTCAGGGTGACCGTCTCGGCCCCCTCCGCCAGGGCGTCGTCGACGAAGATCGGGAGGGCGAGGTCCAGGGTCCCTTGGCCGTCGGCGAAGTTCAGCACCCGGGTCGTCGTGATGTAGTCCGTTCCGGCGGCCGCCGTCCCGCCGCTCAGGGTCAGGGTGACGCTCACGGCCCCGACCGGGTTGACGCCGCCCCGGGTCACGGCGGCGAAGAGGGTGGTCGCCCCGCCCTCGGTGATCGTGTAGGTGGGACGGGCGAACCGGAACGCCCCCTGCACCGGGCCGTCGCCGTCCCGGAGCAGCAGCTCGGCGGCCTGCGCCGCCACGGCGGCCCCGCCGGTCGGGTTCACGAGCGCCAGGTTGATCGTCTCGGCCCCCTCGACCAGGGCGTCGTTGACGACCGGGATGGTGACGGTGGCCGAGGTCTGCAGGGGGGCGAACGTCACCACCCGGGTGACCGGGGTGTAGTCCGCCCCGGCCGTCGCCGACCCGTCGTAGGTGACGAAGGTGACGCTCACCGTCCCGCCACTCCCACCCACCCGGAGGAGGGTGATGGTGGCGGTCCCGACGTCCTCGTCGAGGCTCACCCGCTGGCCGCCGCCCACCGCGCCGGCGGCGTCGATCAGGATGGTCCCGGGGGCGTCGTTGTCGACGATGGTCACGACGCCGGTGGTCTGCCCCCCCAGGACGGCGTTGGTCGGGCTCGACAGGATCAGGTTGACCGTCTCGGCCGACTCGAGCAGGCCGTCGTCCAGGACCGGGATCGTCACGGTGACCGTGCCCTGCCCGGGGGCGAAGGTGACCACCGTGCTGACCGCCGTGTAGTCCGCCCCGGCGGTCGCCGTCCCGTCGGACGTGGTGAGGATGACGGTCGCCGCCCCGCTGACGACCCCGGTCCGGTTGATGGTCACCGTGGCCGTCCCGTCGGCCTCGTTGGCCGAGAAGGGAAGGGTGCTGAGCTGGATCGTCGGGGGGGCGGAGTCCGAGATCCGCACCACCGCGGTGGTCGGGAAGGTGAGGGCCGCCCCCCCGGTCGGGTTCGACAGGGCGAGGGTGACCGACTCGTTCGTGTCGGCCACGCCGTCGGCCGCGATCGGGAGGACGACCTGGGCCGTGGTCTGCCCGGGGGCGAACGTCACCACCTGGTTGACCGGGGTGTAGTCGACCCCGGGGGTGGCCGTCCCGCCGGTCGTGGCCACGGTGACCGAGACGGTGTTGTCGGTCGGCATCGACCGGACCAGGGTCAGGGTGGTCGGGCCGAGCGACTCGAACACGAGCGTCTCGGCGCCGCTGCCGGCGAACCCGATCTGGTCCGTCAGCGGCGCGTCGTCGTCGAGGAGCGAAACGGTCTGGGTCAGCTGACCGGTGATGCGCAGCAGCTCGCCGGATTGGGCCGTCAGCGACACGGTGAACGTCTCGTTCCCCTCCACCAGGGCGTCGTTCAGGAGCGCCACGGTGAACGTCTGCGAGGCCACCCCCGCGGCGAACGTCAGGGTGCCGGACGTGGCGACGTAGTCCTGCCCGGCCACGGCGGTGCCGTCGGCGGTGGCGTACGACACCGTCCCGGTCGACCCCAGGTTGGTGAACCGGCTGACCGTCACCGTTACCGTCCCCGCCGCCTCGTTGACGAACGCCGCCGGCTCGACCGTGACGGGCGAGTTGTCGCCCTGGATGGTCAGGACGGCGGTGCTCTGGGCCCCGAGGGTCGCCCCGCCGCCCGGGTCCGAGAGGGTCAGGTTCACCGTCTCCGCGCTCTCCGAGACGGTGTTGTCGAGGATCGGGACGGTCACGGTGGCGTTGACCTGCCCGGCGTTGAAGAAGACCACCTGGTCGACCGCGGTGTAGTCCTGCCCGGCGACCGCCGTCCCGTTGCTCGTCGTCACCCGCACCATCGCCCCGGCGGCGGTCCCCCCGATCCGACTCAGCATGATGTTGGCCGTGCCCGCCGGCTGCTCGACGGTGGTGAAGGTCGCACCGAAAAACTGGATCGTCCCCGCCGGCTCCACGTCGTTGTCGACGATCGTCAGGACGGCGCTGGCCTGACTCCCCAGGGTCGCCCCGCCGCCCGGGTCCGAGAGCGCCAGGAAGACCGTCTCGTTGCCCTCGACCAGGGCGTCGCCCAGGATCGGGACGGTCACGGTGGCCGACGTCTGCCCGGCGGCGAAGGTGACCACCTGGTTGACCGCGGTGTAATCCTGGCCGGCGGTCGCCGCCACGTTGAATGTCGTCACCCGGACCGACTCCCCGGCCGGCGTCCCCCCGGTCCGGGTCAGGGTGATGTTGGCAGTCGTCAGGGCCTCGCTGACGCTGAAGGTCGCCGCGCCGAACTGGACCACCGCCGGGGCGATCCGATCCTCCAGCCGCCAGTCTTGGCTGAGCGGGCCGGGCCGGGGAGCCCGGGCCGGCGCCGCAGGGCCGCCGCGGGTGTAGAGCCGGGACAGTTGGCGGGCGAACTTCCGGAGTTGGCACGGGAGGGGCATGGGCAGCGTCCTTTACAGCACGGAACATGGGTCGGCGGCCGGCCCGCGCCGGGGCACGCCGGAAAGGTCGCAAGGCCCGGTGCCGGGGAGGGCGTGCTCCGGGCGGTTTGGGTCTCGGTCGTGGTCGGGTCGGAAGGGAGCGCGATCGGCCCGGCGGCCTCCTCTAGATGCCGCGGTTCAGGGAAAATGCGCCCGGCCCGGCGGGCAATGTGAAGAACTCGTGCAGGAGTACCTTAATCCGGCCCTCGATGAGATGTCAAGCAACAAATCCGAAATAGTCTTGAGTATAATTTGGGCTTCATCTTCCGACGCCGGCGGTCCGTCCCGGCCCGGATTCCGGCGGAACGGCAACCTTCCGGTTCCCCCCGGGCTCGTGCCCCGGTACGCCAGCGGGTGGGGGGGCTCACCGTCTCTCCCGTAGGCGGGCCGCATTCCGGCGGGCACCGTCAGTTTCCCGTCCCGGCCCGGACGACCCCGTTGAACAGGAATTTGAACGTCCCGTGCGGCTGGGCCCGGAACAGGATCTCCGGGCCGAACAGCACCAGCCGGCCCCGGCCGACCTTCGCGTCCGCGATCGCGGTTCCGCCGTCCAGGTGCTCCTGCCCCAGCGCCCACCCGCTCCGCAGCGGGGCCTTCCCGTCGAACCACGCCACCCGGGCGACGTCCTTCCCGTCGGCCGGCAGGCGGAACACCGGGCTGGCCGAGAACAGCACGTCCGCCTCGTCCCCGAGCCCCCAGGCGAGCGGGTGCCGCGGGTCGACCTTCGCCCGCAGCACCGACGCCGGGACGTAGAACCGGTCCCGCGGCAGCGCCCGCTCCGCCCCCCCGTCCTTCGTGACCAGGTGGTTCCCGACCGGCAGCCCGAGGTGCTTCGCCAGGCCCGTCGAGCTGCCGATCGTCAGGACCGTGCCCCCCTCCTTGAGGAACTCGGCCAGGTGCGGGACCGTGACCTCCGCGGTCACGCCGGCCGGCGGCCCCTTCCCTTCGCCGCCCTTCCCGTCTTTCTTTACCGCACCCGGCGACGGGATCGCGCCGTCCACGAAGATCAGCACGTCGAACGACTCGCGGAGCCCGCCCCGGTCGAGCTGCGGCGCGGTCACGACGGTGAACGGGAACTCCCACCGCTCCAGCACCCACCGCGTCCACCCGGACGGCATCGACCCGCCGGCCCGGTCCCACAGCCCGACCCGCACCGGCTTCACCCGCGCCGCCGCGCCGCCCGGGTCCGGGCCGCCGGCGAACCCGGTGCCCAGTTCGGCCGCCAGCTTCTCCAGCCGCCCGACCGTCCCCCGCTTCGGCACCACGACGAACGTCCCGGCCGGGTGCGCCGCCCCGCCGGCAGCAACCGGCTCCGTGAGCCGCCGGACCTCCTCGCCCGCGGCGAGCAGCCGGTTCACCGCCCGGAAGCTGTCGTTCATCCGGGCGTCGAGGTAGAACCCGGCCGCCCGGCCGTCGCCGGTCACCTTCGCCGGCGGCGGGGGGATGGCGTCCTTCAGCTCCTCCAACGGGCCGTCGAAGGCGTCGAGCAGGCGGTCGAACCGCACCCCCATCTGGTAGGCGAGGGTCCACCCGGCCATGTCGTAGGGGGCGATCGGCGGGCCGCCGGGGTAGGCGAAGTCGTCCGGGTGGTCCTGCGGCTCGAACATGTCCAGGGCGTGCGCCCGGAACGCCTGGGCCGCCTTCACGACGTACGACCCGGCCGGGTACTTCTTGCCCGCCGCTTCGAAGGCCGCAGTCGCCTTGTGTACCGTCACCCCGGTCCCGATCAGGGTGTTGACGAACTTCGTGGCGGTGGGGAAGTCCGGCTGGTCGGCCGGGAGGACGTACCCGCGCGGGTCGCGCTTCGCCGGGTCGCGGAAGGCCGCCTCGAACTCCTTGGCCGTCCCCGTCCCGCCGACCTTCGCCCGGGCGGCCTTCGCCGCCTCCACCACCTTCGGGGTGACGGTCCAACTGTCCCGCCCGCCGCGGTCGATGGCGGCCTTCCCCATCCGCCAGATGTTGAGCAGGAGCTGCTCGCGGTGCCGGGAGGCGTAGTCGAGCACCGCCTTGTTCGCGGTCACCGAGTAGTCCACGGACTGGCGGAAGTGCCACTCCTGCGGGGCGACCGGGGCGAGGTAGTCGGCCCGCGGGAGCTGCAGCCCGGGGCTGTACGGGATGCGCGACGGGGTCGGGCTGCCGACCGTCTCGGTGAGCAGCCCGATCATGTTGTGGAAGTAGCAGGTGGTGCGGAGCCCGCCGTTCCACCAGGTCGAGTACCGGGCCCCGGACCGGGTCGTCGCCCCCGGCTTCCCCTCGGCCAGGAACCGCCCCATCATCGCCGCCCCGACCGCGTCGATCCCGCTGATGACGAGCGGGTCGACGTTGTAGTTGAACGGGTCGCGGAACGGCGGGCAGAACAGGACCGTCCCGGCCGGCCCGGTCTGGTGGTGGTTGTACACGACCTGGGGGAACCACTCCCGGTACATCACCCGGTTCATGTTCCGGGTCTCGGCCAGGACGTTCGCGTAGAAGTCCCGGTTGTTGTCGTGCCCGGCGTACTTCTGGTACAGCCGCGGCAGGTTGGCGGTGCTCCGCCGCTTCGGGTCCTTCTCCCGCATGTACCAGTCCGAGACGAGGTCCATCCCGTCCGGGTTGGCGTGGACGAACAGCACCACCACGTCGTCGAGGAACCGCAGGGTCTCCGGGTCGGACCGGCCGACGAGCTGGTAGATCGTTTCGAGCTGGGCCTGGGCGCACAGGGTCTCGGTGGCGTGCAGCCCGGCGTCGATCCAGACGACCGCCTTCCCCTCGGCGGCGAGTTCGCGGGCCTGGTCCTCGGCCAGCCCCTCGGCGCGGGCGAGCCGGCCGGCGACCTCGCGGAGGCGGTCGAGCTTCTTGTGGTTCGCCGGGGAGGTGACGACCGCCATCAGTTGCGGCCGGCCCTCCTCGGTCTTGCCGATCTCGACCAGCTTGAGCCGGTCGGACTCCGCCTCCAGCTTCGCCAGGTACGCGGCGTACTGCTTGTAGTTCGCCAGGCAGTAGTCGTCGCCGAGGTCGAACCCGAACTGGGCCTTCGGCGGGGTGACCTTCGGGGCGGGCGGGTCGGCCCGGCCGGGCCCGAGCAGCGAGGCGGCGAGGGCGACGGCCAGGGCCGGCCCGGCGAGGCGGCGGGTCATGGTGGGGTTTCCGATGGCGGTCTTGGAGCGCGGCCGTCCCGGCCGCTGCCACCCGGATGGGGAGGCATCACGATCCTCCCGGGAGCGACCCGAGTCGGGTCGGTGGAGCGGCCGGGACGGCCGCGCTCCAAGCAACTACCTCCCGGCCGGAACTTCGCGCGGGGCCGGTGCCAGGGCGGGCTTCTCCCGGAGCGACGCGAGCAGGTCGAGGGCGCGGCCGCCGACCTCGCGGTGGAACGCCGCGACCTCGTCCGCCTTCGGCGCGGCCTTCCGCCACCGGGCGAGCTGCCGCTCGGTGTCGCGGACGATCGCGTCCTCCAGCTCCCACGTCTTCGCCCACAGCCGCGGCAGGCGCGGGGTCTGGAGCAGCTTGCCGGCGGCGTCGTAGTTCTGCCGGCGGAGGTCGAGGGCGGCCGAGCAGAGCGGGCTGAGCCGGTCGCCCTTCAGGGGCGCGGCGACGCCCCCGGCCCGGACCCAGCACGGGACGGCGACGGCGAACGCCGGGTCGCCGAGCATCACCCATAGGGTAGTCAGTTGCGGGTCCTCGCCCGGGCGGACGCCGTGGAACACCCCGACCGAGACGGTGGTCCGCCGGCCGATGGTCGCGTCCGTGTCGACGGCCGGGGGGAGCGGGCCGGGCGGGCCGTTGACCGACCCGCGGACCGGCCGGCCTTGGGCGTCGGCCAGGTCCCGGGCGCAGTGCCGCAGGACGTACCGGGGGTCGAAGGTGCCGGCCTTCACCCCGTCCCGGACGAGGGCGTCGGCCCGGAGGTACCGATTTCCGGAGTAGACGTCGGCGAGGTCCCCGCCGTCCCGCAGTTTCGCCTCCCCGGTCCCGGTCATGGTGAAGTTCGACCGGACCACGTACCCGTGCGGGGCGGTCACCGGGTCGTTGGCGTCGAACTTGACGAACGACACGTGCCCGGTCTCGAAGATCGCGGCCCCGCCGGCGGCGTCGATCACCCCGAAGTTCGCCTGGGTGCCCCGCCCGGTCTCGTTCGTCTTCTTCAGCAGCGCCTCGAACTCCGCGACGGTGGCGCAGGTGGCGAGGGCGTGCCGCATGAACTCGCCGTTGCCCAGGCCCCCCTTGCCGCCGCGGGGCATGTCCTTGACGACCGAGTTCTCGACGCAGAACCCCTTCTCGTTCACCCCCATCCAGACGGCCCCGCCCGACCCGGCGTTGACCACCGCGAGGTAGGCGTGCCCCGGCCCGTCCGAGTGGACGACCCGGTTGTTCTGCTCCGGCGCGTCCCGGTTCTTCCACAGGATCGGGCGGCCGTCGGCGGTGGCCCGGCCGGACACGACGGCTGTGGTGCAGGCGGCCGCCGGGCGGGCGGCCGGGGCGGCGGCGAACAGGGCGATGAGGGCCAGGCGGCCTGGCGGTGTGCGCGTCACGTGGGGTAACCCGGGCGGGAGGAAGGCGGGGCGGCCGGTCGGCGGAGTCCGGTCAGCAGATTCTCTCCGGACCCGGGTCGACCGTCAACCGGGTACCGCGCGCCGCGCCCGAGTTTGACGCAGGGTGGCGGGCGCTTGACGGGCCGCGGCCGGTCCCGGATAGTACGCATCTCTTCCCGACCGCGCAACCCGGGTGACCCGTGACCGACTTCCTCGGCGAACTTCTGGGGACGATGATCCTCATTTTGATGGGGAACGGAGTCGTCTCCGGCGTCCTGCTCGGGCGGTCGAAGGCGGAGAACGCCGGGTGGATGGTCATCACCACCGGTTGGGCGTTCGCGGTGATGGCCGGGGTGTACACCGCCCGGGCGGTCGGCTCGCCGGGGTTCATCAACCCGGTCGGCCCGCTCGCCGGGGTGCTGACCGACCCGTCCGCCTACCCGCTCGACCGGGTAGCGCGGCTCGTCGCCGGCGAGTTCGCCGGGGCGTTCGCCGGGGCGGTACTGGTCTGGCTGCACTACCTGCCGCACTGGGCCGAGACGCCCGACCCGGCGGCCAAGCGGGCGTGCTTCTGCACCGCCCCGGCGATCCGCCTGCCGGCCGCGAACGTGCTGAGCGAGGCGGTCGGGACGTTCGTGCTGGTGTTCGTCGGGACGGCGGTGGTGGAGCGGGTGAGCGGGCAGCCGTTCCTGGTGGCCCCGCTCGCCGGGGCGCTGGTGTGGGGGATCGGGCTGAGCCTGGGGGCGACGACCGGGTACGCGATCAACCCGGCCCGGGACCTGGCCCCGCGGCTGGCCCACGCGGTCCTGCCGGTCGCCGGGAAGGGGCCGTCGGACTGGGGGTACGCGTGGGTCCCGGTGGTCGGGCCGCTGGCCGGCGGGGCGGCCGGGGCGCTGCTCGCGAGGGCGGTGATGGCGGCGTAGGGCCGACCCCGAAGGCCCGGCCCCCGCGCCCGCCCGCTCACCAGTTGAACTGCATCCCGAAGTTGATCCCGGTCAGGTAGTAGTCCGACGACCTCAGCAGCGGCCGCGGCCGCGGCACCCCGGCGATCGGGGTCGCCGTCCCCGGGTCCAGGAAGTTCGGGACCCGGGCCGCGTCCAGCCCGGTGTCGATCGCGTCCCCCGGCCGCAGGGCGTTGCTCAGGTACAGGAAGTTGTACCCGACGAACACCCGCATCCGGCTCGTCAGCTGGTACCCGACGTTCATCCCGACCTCCGGGATCACCGCGAACGCGTTGTCGGTGAACCGCCCGGTGTTCGCCCCCGGCACCGCCAAGAGCCCGCCGGCCGCCACCACCGGCATCCCGTTCGCCATCACCAGCGACTGCCCGCCGGTGATCTCCGCCGTCCGGTTCAGGTTGCCGAACGCCACCGACACCCGCCCGTCCACCGACCACCGCCCGCGCCGCAACTCGCCCAGCAGCCCGACCTGCCCGCCGTGGAAGTGGTTCGTCGTCCGGAACTGGTCCGTCACCGTCCCGAACACCGCCGGGAACCCCGGCCCGGTCGACCCCGGGATGCGGGTGAACCGCTCGGTCACCGTCAGCCGCTCCTCGACCCCGAAGTACCGGTAGCCGACGAGCGCGTCGAGCCGGGCGCTCGGGCCGCCGAGCAGGTACCGGCGGTAGTTCACCTCCGCCCCCCACGCCTCGCTCTCCAGGGACGCCGCCACCCCGCCGGTCGCCCGGACCGAGTCGGCCACCACCTCCGAACTCGACCCGAAGAACGGGGCGTTCGGGTTCACGTTGGTGAACGGCCGGGCGAGCAGCGGGAAGGCACCGGTGGTCGCGGCGAACGTGGCCGTGTCCTGGTTGACGAAGAACCCGCGGGCCTCGATCCCGCGGCACTGCCCGTCCCCGAGCCACCGGCCGACGGTCAGCCGCCCGCCGGAGTGGAGCAGGTCCCCGAACGACCCGCCGAGCAGCACCCGGGTGTCGCCCACCCCGAGCCGGCCGTTGAACGGGAGCGAGCTGGTGGTCACCAGCGGCGGGATCTCGGCGGACTTCGTGAACCACAGCAGGTACTCGGCGGACGTGTACCACTTCCCGCACCCGGCGACCCGGTCGACCGCGGCGACGCCGGCCGGCGGGCAGTCGATCCCGGGCGGCCCGACCGGGACGCAGTCCGGGCCGACCGACGGGACGAAGGTCGGGGCGCCGGACGGGTAGGTGACCGGGAAGCCGCGGTCCTCGACCACGGCCGGCCGGGCCGGCCCGGCCGCCGGGACGGTGGCGACCGGGCCGGGGACGGCGACCGGGCCGGGGACGGCGACCGGGGCGCCGAGCGCGTTGGCGGACCGGTGGATCAGGCCGGCCGGGGTGACGGCGGGGTCGGCGGGTGTCGCGGGGTCGGGGACGGCGACCGGGGCGCCGAGGCGGGCGGCCCGCTGCGGGGGCGGGGCGGACCGGGGGGTCTGTGCGGCGGCCGGGGGGGCGAACACACCGAGCGCGAGGCCGAGAAGGGTGCGGCGCATACGACTGGTCCTCCTGACCCGCCGGCCGGGCCGGCACTCCGCCGGCCGCCCGTCCACGTCGGATCAGTCTTCGACCGGCCGCGCCCCTTCCCCGCACCCGCCCCCCCGCCGGGGCCGGTTTCGCCCCGCCCCCGCCCCGCCTTGCCGGCCCGACCGGTCTAACCTCCCACCCCCGGCCCCGCGCGAAAGGCTGAACCCGCGCCGCCCCCCCGGCCGAAAAGACCTGCGTCACCCGCGCCGGTTCCGCCCGACCCGCACCCGCCCGAGGAGGGGCCGCATGCCCGCCCGCCGTTGGACGACCGCACTCCCGACCGCCGCCCTGACGGCGCTTTCGTTCGTGGCCCTCGCCCCGGCCGCGACCGCCTTCTTCCCGCCGATGGTCCCGCCGGCGCCGACCGAGCCGGTCGCCCCGCCGCCGTTCGATCCGCCGGTCCAGCCGCCGGTCATCGTGGTCCCGCCGGTCACGCCCCCGCCGGTGGTCACCGACCCGTGCCCGCCCCCGCCGGCGGTGGCCACGCCCGAGCCCGCGACCCTGGTGGGCGGGCTGCTCGGGCTGGCCGCGGCGGCCGGGTACCGGGCGGTCCGGCGGAAGAAGGGCGCGACGAGCGAGAGGTGAGAAGGTAGCAGGCACACTCCGTGTGCCGTCCGCTCTCCGGCTCTGGTCGCTGCGGACGGCACACGGAGTGTGCCTGCTACGATCACGCCCCGACGAGGCTGTACCGCGGCAGGTCGGCGCCGGCGGCCCGGATGGCGCGGGCCGCGTCGGCGGCGCGGGTGAAGGTGTACGCGGACAGCAGCGCGTCGAGCCGGGCGGTCGTCCGCCGCATCCCGACGTAGGTCCGCCACCGGGCGAGCCGGCCGAGCGGCAGCCGCGGCTGGTCCGGGTCGAACTCCCACGGGTGAAAGTACAGCATCGCCACCTGCGGGCCGGCGGCCGCGGCCGCCTGCCGGATCCCGGCCCGCATCACCGCCGGCGGGAACAGCCGGAAGTACCCGCCGCCGGCGACCGGCAAACTGTACCCGGCGGCCCGGTACGTCAGCAGCGGCAACTCCAGGATCTCGCGGTCGCGGCCGGCGGCCCGGAACGGCCCGCGCGGCGCCCCCGGCACCCCGTACCGGTCGTGCCGCACCGGGAAGACCGACGAGTCGTACTCGATCCCGCACTCGGCCAGCACGTCCACCGCCCACCCGGTCTGCCGGACGACGCTGAACGTCGGGGCCCGGAACCCGACCACCGCCGCCCCGGTCACGTCCTCCAGCGCCTCCTTGCTCCGCCGCAGGTCGTCGCGGAACGCGGCCGGGGTGAAGGTGTGGACGCGGCGGTGGTCCCACGAGTGGGACCCGACCTCGTGCCCGGCGGCGTGGATGTCGCGGACGAGCCCCGGGTGGGTGCGGGCGATCTCGCCGACGACGAAGAACGTCGCCTTCACGCTCCAGCGGTCGAGCCGGCCGAGCAGGTCGCGGGTGACCCGCTCCATCCGCCCGGCGTACTCCGCCTTGCGGCCGGGCGGGACGGCGAGCCGGGCGGCGGCCTCGATCCGGTGGTGCTCCTCGACGTCGAAGCTGGCGACGCAGACCGGGCCGGCCGCGGGCCGCGGGTCCGCCGGGGCGCGGCGGGCGGGTCGGAGGGTCGGGAGGAGGGAGGTGAGCACGGGCACACCGCGGCTGGGGGCGGGCGAGGTTCCGGACCGGCCGCGGATCATGGCCACGGGCGGCGGGATCGCTCAACCCCAACCGGGCGCGGGGTTGGCGGGTGCGGCGGGCCGGCCTACACCGAGCGGTAACGCCCGTCCGGAGGCGACGTCTCATGCTCCCCGTGACGACCGTGCTGTTCGCGCTGCTGACGCCGCCGTCGGCGTTCGACCTCGACTGCCGAACGTGGCCGGGGGGTGCGAAGGCGGCCGTGAAGGCGGCCGTGAAGCTCGACGTGGTGGCCGTCAACGGCACCCGCGAGACGTTCACCCTGAACTTCACGGCCGCTGCCACGGTCGATTCGGTTACCGACTTCGTCCGCGAAGGGTTCGACCCCCCGCGGTGGCAAGCGCGCAAGGTGTCGGACACGGTCGTCCGGGTGCGGGGCAAGCCCCAGAACCCGATCCTGTTCCTGACCGCGACCTCCAAGCAGTGGGCGCCGGACGTCAGCCGGCACTACGCCAAGTGACCCGCGGGTACTCTGCCCGCCGGACGTCTTCAGCCCGAAGGGCTGGGACAACGTAGCCCGGGGCAACGCCCCGGGTCGGCGGGACCGACCACCTCCAGCCTGAAGGGCTGGGACAGCGCCATGTCACAGCCCTTCAGGCTGCAACACCCTCGGCACCGGAACCCAGGGCGTCGCCCTGGGCTACGTTGTCCCAGCCCTTCGGGCTGAAGAGCAACGGTACCGCCGGGCGCCGACCGGGTGCTCCTGCTCTCGCCCCGGAAGCACAAACGCCCGGGGCGGCCGCCCCGGGCGTCTTCGTTCCTGCTGAGCTCACCCGCCGCGGTCAGTCCGCCGCCTTCGCCTTCAGCTTCTTCTTTTTCTTCTTCGGCTTCTCCTCCTCGGCCCGCTTCCGCGCGAGCAGGAGGAACAGGCAGAACCCGACGCCGACCAGCGCGATCAAGATCAGCACCACCAGCCCCCACGGGAACCCCTTCTTCACCGGGGCCGGCGCCGACGCCGTCTCCGCGGTCGGCTCCGCCGACGGCTTCACCGCCGCCGCGGCCACCGGCGTCTCGGCCTTCTCCCGCGGCGGCGGGATCTCCTCCGCCACCTCCGACGGCTGCGGCGGCGACTCCGGCACCACCGGCGACGTGTCCGGCTTGCTGTCCACCTTCGCCGTCAACGCGGTCGTGTCCACCACCAGCCGCCGCGACAGGTCCGGGGTCAGGTTCGCCCGCTTCAGGAACAGCAGCGCGAAGCAGGTGTTCAGCACCGGGTGCTGGCCGTGGTACCCGCCGTCCTCCGGCCACGACCCGTCCGCCCCCTGGTGCCCGAGCAGGATCTCCGCCCCCCACAGGTACCAGTCCTTCTGGGCCAGCTTCGCCACGTCGTACAGCACCGCCACCCGCTCCACCGCCCACAGGAAGTACAGCCCCCGGGCGTCCTTCGGCGACGGCCGGCCGTCGATCCGCCCGGCCGGCTCCCCGATGTACCGGGCCAGCCACCGGAACGCCCCCAGGACGAGCGGGTCGTCCTCCGGCTTCAGGGCCGCGTCCGGGTCGATCACGTGCCCGATCGCCACCCCCATCAGGGCCACCGACGTCATCGCCGGGGTCGCCTTCTCGCTCCCGCCGCGGACGAAGTCGTACGCCCACCCGCCGCTCCCCTTGTTGCTCGCCCGGAACCGGCGGGCGAGTAGGGTCAGCGACCGGTCCGCCGGGACGTCGTGCTTCCGGGCGGCCCACAGGGCGAGCATCGCGAAGTGGGTGTTCGAGTTGTCGGTGGTCGGGGCCGTCACCTGGTGGCGGCGCTCCGGCGGGTCGTCGGTCGGCTGGAACTGGTTCGCGTCCTGGAACACCGGCCACTGCTTGAACGCCGGGGCGACGCCGGCCAGGGCGTCCTTCCGGGCCTTCACCGGGTCGTGCGGCGGGACCGCCTTCCCGGACAGGTCCTCGGACGCCTTGATGCACAGCCCCAGCCGGCCCGGCCGCTCCCGCGGGCTCGGGGTGTTCGGGGCGGCCGGCGGGGACATCTTCCGCAGCGCCGGGAGCACCTGCTTGGCGTCCGTCTCGGACAGCCGCGGCACCTTGTACCCCCACCCCCCGCTGCCGGCCTGCCCGGCGATCAGCCGGGCGGCCAGCACCTGGATCAGCCGCTCGTCCTTCTTGTCCCCGACCCGGTCGAGGAACAGGATGGCCAGGGACACCTCGTAGGTGTCGTCCAGCACGTCCTGCTTCACCTTCGGGTTCGGGTTGGGGTACGGGATCACGTTCCGGCGGACGATCTCGGCCGCCCTCTGGATCCCCGGGTCGTTGGCCGGCACCCCGCACTCGATCAGGGTCAGCCCGGCCAGGGCGGTGTACCCGGCCATCCACCGCTCGGCCCCCGCAGCCTTGCTCTCCCAGAACCCGAGTGGGTTCTGGGAGGCGCGGAGGTACCTCACCCCGGCCTCGATCGCCGCGTTGATCGCCGCCGGGTCCGCCGGCCGGCCGACCGGCCCCGGCGGCATGCCGGGCGGGACGACGGGGTTGGCGGGCTGGGCGGGCGGTCCGGCGGGTTGGTCGGGGCGGGCGGGCGGTTGCTCGATCCCGCCCGGGAGTGGGTTCAACTTGCCCGGGGGCAGTTCGGCCCGGCCGGGCCGGGCGGGGTCCTGGCCGACGGACGGGCCGGTCGCGACCAGGGCGAGCAGGCCGGCGGCGACCGCGGCCAGGCCGGGCCAGCGGGCGGGGGGGACGGCGGGCATGGGAGGGCCTCGGCGAGCGGACCCTTCCGGACGGGCGGTGCGAGTCGTCCGCCGGCGGGTCGGCGAGGTGGATGTACCCAGGCTAACCCCGCCGACGGTCGGCCGACAAGCGAAAAGTCTGTTGCCAAGACGCTTCTTCGAAGCGTCGCTAACCTCGGGTGCGGCGCTCAACCCTTCGGCTGCGTCTGGTACCAGTCCAGCGTCCGCCGCAGGCCGTCCGCGAACGCCACCCGCGGCTTGTACCCCAGGTCCGCCTGGATCCGGCCGATCTTCGCCCGGGAGTGGCGGATGTCCCCGGCCCGGGCCGCCCCGTGCGTCGGCACCACCGACGTGCCGAGCGCCGCGTTCAGCTCCCGCACCAGGTCGAGGAGGGTCACGCTCCCGCCGGCGCCGACGTTGTACACCCGCCCCGACACCCCCGGGGTGTCCGCCGCCCGGATCAGCGCGTCGGCCACGTCCGACACGTACACGAAGTCGCGGGACTGCAGCCCGTCCCCGTGGACCGTCGGGGTGCGGCCGGCGGTCAGGGCGCCGGCGAAGATCGCGATCACCCCGCTGTACGGGCTGTCGGCGCGCTGCCGCGGGCCGAACACGTTGAAGAACCGCAGCCGGACGGTCTCCATCCCGTAGGTGGCGGCGAACGCCTGGCAGTAGAACTCGCCGGCCAGCTTCGCCGCCGCGTACGGGGACAGGGCGACCAGCGGGGTGTCCTCGTCCTGCCCGGCCGGGTCGCTGGCCCCGCCGTAGGCGCTGGCGCTGCCGGCGTACACCACCCGCCGGACCCCCGCCTTCCGGGCCGCGTCCAGGACGTGCAGGGTGCCGGTCGCGCACACCGCGTGGCTGGCCGGCGGGTCCTCCACGCTCTTGGCCACCGACGCCAGCGCCGCCAGGTGGAACACCACCTCGCACCCGTCCGCCGCCCGGGCGCACGCCGCCGGGTCGGTCACGCTCCCGTCCACCACCTCGACCCCCGCCGGGACGTTCTCCCGCCGGCCGGTGCTGAAGTCGTCCAGCACCCGGACCGGCCGGCCGAGCGCCAGGAGCGCGTCGGTCAGGTGGGACCCGATGAACCCGCCGCCGCCCGTCACCAGACACCGCCCCGCCATGCGCCACCCGTCTCGTGGAAGGGGAAAGCAAAACGCCCGACCCTGTCGGGGCCGGGCGTGCGGTCTTCACGGGTCATCATACGACACGAACCGCCCGGCAGCGACGGTCAGCGGGACGACACCTTCTCGCCGGGGACGGGGATCGGCGGGAGCGGCGGCAGCGTCCGCGGGGCGACCGGCGGCGGGGGGAGCGGCCGGGCGGCGGGCGGGGGCGGCGGGATCGGGTGGGCGCTGACCGGGATCGGCCCCTGGGCGACCGGCCGGGCGGCGGCCGGCGGCGCGGGCAGTCTCCGGGCGCCGTTCGGGTCGGGCTTCACCGGGGTGTCCGATTTTGGCATCTCTGGCCGCGGGGCCGGCAGGTCGCCGTTCGGTCCCTTGGCCTCTGGCTGCTCGCCGTACCCCGGGTACGGGACCGGCGGCTTCATCATCTGGGCCGGGGCGGTCGGGGAGTAGTGGTACGGGCAGACCTCGTCCCACTTCCGCCACTGGGTCGGGAAGTACCCGAAGCACGCCCCCGGGGCGAGGGTGATGACGGCCGGCGGCCGCTGGAACCGGGAGACCAACCCGTGGACGCCCTTCTTGTCGCAGCCCCCCGGCGCGCACGAGGCGCAGCCGCCGGCCGCGTCGGCGTGTGGCCCGACCACGGTGCCCGCGGCGACGGCCGGCGGTGGGGTGTACGGCAGTGGGGGGTAATCGGCCGCGGCGGCCGGCCCGCCGACCGCCAGCAGGAGTGCCGCCAGTGTGTTCCGCCCGCTCATCGCGACTCCTTTCGCGTCCCGGGGGCGGGGGCCGCCGCGCCCGCCATTACCCCACCGCTCTACCATCGGCACCGACCGCCCCCACCGTGTAAGGCGCGTACGGCCGGCCGTGACGGGTCGGGCGACGCGTCCCTTACGACCGGAACAACCCCCCGAACTCCGGCTCTTGAACTCACCCGCTTTGATACGATCCGGGTCTCCACTTCGGTAAAGTCCCGGTGTGCTTGTGATGAAGTTCACTAATCCCGGCCACCCGCTCCTTCCCGTTACCGGTTACAAACCTAGAGTAGGGGGGATGGAACGGGTTTAGTGCCGCTAACGGATGCAAAGTTTACCTAGCGCGAAGCAGTAACAGTTGGCACAACCCCCCGCACAGGCTTTACCACCGGACCACAACTTTCGACTAAATTCCCTCTCGAAACTTGTTATCACCGAATTACTTAGGACGGGGTGGCCGGAACGAGTTTTGAGCTGCCATGTTGCGGCATGCGGCATGCTATTGCTTAACAGAAAAGATTCGCTCGTGGCAAAAATCCAGAAATGAAGTAAGATTCTACTGAATAATAAATTATAAGCTCGATCCTATAAATTCAAATAATATGATAAACGATATTTTCACTCGAATTTAGTTGCCGCGCGGGTTGCCAACGATTACTTTCACAACCGGGAACTTTGTCCTGGGCAAAATGCTGAGAGTGGTATTATCGACACAACCGTGCCGATCGGATCACACGCCCCCGCAACTAGCCCGCACGAACAGCCCTGAAAGGAAACTCCGACTGCGACAGGTAGTAGCCGACCCGACCCGGGCGACCGGCCCGGCGTCCACCCGCCAACCCTACGCCTCTCCGAGCCTCGGACCTTCGGACCCGGAGCCCTCACCGATGACGATCACTACGCCCAACCGCACCCACTGGCCCGAGATCGACCGCCTGACCGCCGACGCCGACGTCCGCGAGCCCGAGACCGAAGGCTGGTACGCCGGCATCAAGGTCGGGCTCGACTACACCGCCGCCGTCCTCCTCCTCCCGTTCGCCGTCGTGTTCCTGGCGCTCGCCGCCGCCGCCGTCAAGGTGACCTCGCGGGGGCCGGTGTTCTACACCCAGACCCGCGTCGGGCTGGGCGGCCGCCACTACCGGATCTTCAAGATCCGGACCATGCACCACAACTGCGAGGCCAAGACCGGGATCCAGTGGTCCACCAAGGGGGACAACCGGATCACCCTGGTCGGCAAGTTCCTCCGCCTCACCCACATCGACGAGCTGCCGCAGCTCCTCAACGTCCTCCGCGGCGAGATGAGCCTCGTCGGCCCGCGGCCGGAGCGGCCGGAGGTCATCCAAGCCAAGGGCCTCGAGCAGGTCGTCCCGGGGTACGCCCACCGCCTCCGGGTCAAGCCCGGGGTGACCGGCCTCGCCCAGGTTCAGCTGCCCGCCGACACCGACGTCACCAGCGTCCGGCACAAGGTCGTCTACGACCTGTACTACGCCCGGCACCAGAGCCTCACCCTCGACCTCCGGCTGATGGCCGCCACCCTGTTCAAGGCGTTCCTCGGCCCGGCGTGGCTCCGCCGGGCGTTCCTCCTCCCGAACCGGGACCGGGTCGCCGCCGTCTTCCAGAGCCAGGTGACGCTCCCGATCGACTCGGTCGCCGTGGGCGAACTCGTCCCCCAGCCGCAGCCGGTCTGACTGGGACCTCGCCGGCCGCGGCCGGGGCGGGTCGACCCGCCCCGGCCGCGGCTTTTTTTACGCCCCGCCCCGACCGCCAACGGGGGCGCACGTCGGCCGCGGCGCGAACCCGGCCGCGCACCGTCCGGATGGTTTTGTGCCGCGGTCGCAACCGGGCCGCGGGCGGCCTGAGTTTTCCCGCCTTCCCCGGCCGATCCGGTTGCCCCGGTGCCGTTTGTAAACTTTCCTTCCGGGTGGTCACGCTGCCGGCGCGCCGCGACAAGCGGGGTTAGCGCCGCCCACCGGAACGCCGCCCATGCTCGCCCCCCGCCGCCTCGTCCTGGCCGCCGCCGACCCGCGGCCGGCCCACGCCCTCCAAGCGCACCTGGCCAAGGCCCTCCAGCTCACCGCCCCGGTCGTCCGGTTCGAGGACGTGCCGAACCTCCTGACCCCCGAGACCGACGGCGACGTCCTGCTCGTCGCCGCCGACCCGGCGGACGCGGGGGCGGTCGAGGCGGTGGTCCGGGAGACCAAGGTGCAGCAGTTCCCGCCCGGGCTGGCGGTGGCCGAGGCCGACGCGGTCCGCGGCCGCGGGCTGCTCGCCGGGCTCGACCCGCACCTCGCCGGCCGGTGGGCCTGGCCGCAGGAGGCCCGGGAGCTGACCGCCTGGGCCCGCCGCGGGCTGGAGCCGGGCACCCCGTTCGCCGACCCGGCGACCGAGACCGTGGCCCAGCGCGTCCGCCGCCGGCTCATCAACCACACCCCGTCGCTGACCGCGATGGTCGAGCAGCTGTGCATCGCCGCCGCCCACGACGTGACCGTCCTGATCGAGGGCGAGACCGGGACCGGCAAGACGTTCCTGGCCAAGCTGATCCACGACGGGTCGGCCCGGCGGGCGAACCGGTTCCTCGTCGTCGCCTGCGGCACCCTGTCCGGGAACCTGATCGCCAGCGAGTTCTTCGGCCACACCAAGGGGGCGTTCACCAGCGCCGACGGGGCCAAGGTCGGGAAGTTCGCGGCCGCCGGCGAAGGCACCCTGCTGCTGGACGAGATCGACACCATCGGGCTGGAGCACCAGGCGAACCTGCTGCGGGTGATCGAGACCGGGGAGTTCGAGCCGGTCGGCGGGAACGAGACGCAGGTGAGCCGCGCCCGGGTGATCGCGGCGACGAACTGGAACCTGGCCGACGCGGTCGAGCGGGGCACCTTCCGCCGGGACCTGTACTACCGGCTCCAGGTGCTCAGCTTCCACCTCCCGCCGCTCCGGTACCGGCCGGAGGACGTCGGCCCGCTGGTCCGCGGGATGGTCGCCCGGTACGGGACGAAGTTCGGGAAGCGGCTGTACGCCGTCTCCCCGGACGCCCTGCGGGCGCTGGAGGCGTTCCCGTGGCCGGGGAACATCCGGCAGCTGGAGAACGCGGTCCAGCAGGCGGTGCTGACGAGCGCCGGGCCGGAGCTGGCGGCGCACCACCTGCCGCCGCTGGTCCACGCCCGGACGGCCGTATCGGCGGGGCCGGTCGTCCCGGTGCTGGGCGGGATCGGGGGGACGCTGAAGCAGAGCCGGGAGACGACCGAGCGGGCGAACATCGTGCGGGCCCTGGAGCGGGCCGGGCAGAGCCGGACCCGGGCCGCCCAGTACCTCGGGGTGAGCCGGGTGACGCTGTACAAGAAGATGAAGAAGTACGGGCTGTTCGCCCGCCCCGCGGCCCCCGCCGGGTACCCGCCCGACGAGTTCGGCCCCCGCGGGGAGGTGTGAGGCGCGGGCCCGGGCCCGAGCGCGAGCGAGGGGTCCGCCCTCGTCCCTCGCTGGCGCTCGGGCTCGGACCGGCCCAACCGCCCGCCGTGTGTCACACAACCTTCACTTGCCGCCGGCCGCCTTGCGCCGCAAACTGAACCCCCGACACCTCTCCGATCGCCCCAGGTGTCCGCATGCAGCCCGAATCCGATTTGCACTACCTGTGCCGGCCGACGGAGCCGCGGGCCGCCGCCCTCCCGGTCGAGTTCCTACCGACCACCGACTTCCTGGCCGACGAGCCGGCCTGCCGCCAGCTGTGGGAGCTGGTGAGCACCCAGTTCCGCACCCGGTCGAAGTTCCTGGCCGTCTGGGCCGGGGTCCGGTACGTCGCCGTCCACCGGGCCGCCGACGGGTCGGTCGACGGGTTCCTCCTGGTCAACGCCCCGGTCAACTGGCAGATCGACTACGTCGTGGTCCGCCCGGACGCCCGCGGCAAGGGCGTCGCCGCCGCGCTGGTCACCGAGACGGTCAACCAGGCCCACCGCCGGGCCGTCCCGTACGTGATGCTCACCAGCCGGGCCGGCCTGCGGAACCTGTACGCCGGCTGCGGGTTCACCCCGGTCGCCGGCGGGGCCGACCCGCCCGCGGCCGGCCCGGCCGGCCACTGAACCACCGTTTCCCCTAACCCCGTCCACCCCCGACACGCCCGTGCCCGGCACGGGAAGGAGCGACACCAGCATGTGCGGCATCGTCGGATTCACCGGGCGGCGGGAGGCTTCCCCGATCCTGCTCGAGGGGCTGCGGCGGCTCGAGTACCGCGGGTACGACAGCGCCGGGATGATCACCGGGACCGGGAACGAGCTGCACCTCCGGAAGAAGGCCGGGCGGCTCGCGGAGCTGGGCAAGCACGTCGCCGCCCACCCGGCCCCGGGCTGCTACGGGATCAGCCACACCCGGTGGGCCACCCACGGCGGGGCGACCGACCGGAACGCCCACCCGCACCTGGACGCGACCGGGAACATCGCCCTGGTGCACAACGGGGTGATCGAGAACTTCGCCCCGCTCAAGCACCAGCTCCAGGCCGCCGGCGTGCAGTTCCGGTCCGACACCGACACCGAGGTCCTGGCCCAGCTCGTCGGCCACTACTACCACGGGGACCTGACCGCGGCCGTCCGGCAGGCGCTGACCCTGGTGAAGGGGACGTACGGGATCGCGGTCATGGCCCGGAAGGAGCCGGGGGTGATCGTCGGGGCCCGGCTCGGCAGCCCGCTGGTGATCGGGGTCGGGGCGGACGGGACGTACCTCGCCTCCGACGCGAACGCCCTGGCCGGGTACGCCGAGAAGGTGGTCTACCTGAACGACCGGCAGATCTGCGCCCTGTCCGGGACCGAGTGGGAGATCCGGGACCAGGACCTGTCGCCGGTGACCATGGCCGTCCAGGACATCGCCCCGTTCCTCGGGGAGGGCGACGCCGAGCGCGGCGACTACCCGCACTACATGCTCAAGGAGATCTACGAGCAGCCGGAGACGGTCGCGAACGCGATGCGCGGGCGGCTGGACGACGCCGACGCGACCGCCCACTTCGGCGGGCTGAACCTGGACGCCAAGGCGCTGCGGCAGATCGACCGGGTGATCATGACCGCGTGCGGGACCAGCTACCACGCCGGGCTGGTCGGGGAGTACCTGTTCGAGGAGCTGGCCCGGCTGCCGGTCGAGGTCGAGTACGCCAGCGAGTTCCGGTACCGCAACCCGCCGATCGACCGGCACACCATTACGCTCGCCATCACCCAGTCCGGGGAGACGGCGGACACCCTGGCGGCCCTCCGCGAGAGCAAGCGGATGGGGCACACGACGCTGGCGATCTGCAACGCGGTCGGCAGCAGCATCGCCCGGGAGGCGGACGGCGGGGTGTACCTGCACGCCGGCCCGGAGATCGGGGTGGCCAGCACCAAGGCGTTCACCAGCCAGTGCACCGTCCTGTCGATGCTCGCCCTGTACCTCGGCCGGACCCGGCACCTGTCCAGCATCCAGGGGCAGCGGATCATCGACGAGCTGCGGGCCCTGCCGGACGCGATCCGTAAGGCGCTCGACTGCCACGACCGGGTGAGGCGGGTCGCCGAGAAGTACGCGGACATGACGAACTGCCTGTACCTCGGCCGGCAGTACCTGTACCCGGCGGCCCTGGAGGGGGCGCTGAAGCTGAAGGAGATCTCGTACATCCACGCCGAGGGGTACCCGGCGGCGGAGATGAAGCACGGGCCGATCGCGCTGGTGGACGAGCACTGCCCGAGCGTGTTCCTGGTCCCGCGGGGGAACGTGTTCGACAAGGTGATGTCGAACATGCAGGAGATCAAGGCCCGGGGCGGGCCGGTGATCGCGGTCAAGAGCGAGGGGGACGCGGAGGTGGCGGCGGTCGCCGACGACGTCATCCCGGTGCCGGACGTGCCCGAGTACCTGCAGCCGGTGGTGACCGCGATCCCGCTGCAGCTCTTGGCCTACGAGATCGCGGTGCTCCGCGGGTGCGACGTGGACAAGCCGCGGAACCTGGCCAAGAGCGTGACCGTCGAGTGACAGCGGGGGGCCGGGCCGCGGCGAGCGCGGGTTCGGTGTCGCGAGTCCGGGGCGTATCGCCGGGCCGCCACGGAGGGCGGCCCCTACGCCCGTAGGGGCCGCCCTCCGTGGCGGCCCGGCGACCCAACGCCAAACCGCGACCCGGCCCCCGGCGAGCTACTTCTCCAGCTTGAAGTCGATGACGTTGTCCCCGGGCTTGACGTCGGCGGTCAGGGTCGTGTCCTTGTGGTACTTGGCCGGCAGCCCCTCCTCGGTCCGGTCGAACTCCTCCCCGAACTCGTTCTTGTACTTCTTCCCGGTCGGCTTCGCCCACCGGACCTCGACCTTGTGCGGGCCCGGGTTCAGCCCGAACTGCGGGTCCAGCTTGTACCGCCCGTTCTCGATCCGCCCGCCGGCCTTGATCCCCTTCTCGCCGGCCGGCAGGAAGGCGATCGTCCCGATCGGGATCGGCGCCCCGTCGTAGGTGACCGTGCCCTCGACCCCGTGCCGGTCGGCCCCGCACCCGGCGACCGCCGCCAGGGCGAGGGACAGGGTTGCGGTGACGGCGGCGCGCATGGGGAACTCCGGGGGGGGTCCGGCGGGCAGGACCGGGGGCGGCCTCACTCGACCGCCACCGGGAACCCGTCGTCCTTCCAGAACAGCTTCTGGAACGTGAAGTTCGACTTGGCCGGGGCGGCGCAGGTGGCCCCCGTCGGGTCGGTCTCGATCGTGTCCCGGACGAACCGGACGGCCCCGTCGCAGAACGCGAAGTTGGCGCCCCCGGGGTGCCCGCTGGAGAACCCGCCGCGGCGGCACGGGTCCGGCGGGGACGGCTGCTCGCCGCCGCAGCACGACGCCCCGCGGTTCCCCAGGAACGGGGTGTTCGGCCGCTCCCGGGCCATCCCGCCCGCGCTCCCGCCGGTGTTCCGGACCCCGGCCCAGATCGCCCCGATGCCGACCCGGCTGTCCCGCTCGCCCGCCAGCAGGGTGTTGCTCGACCCGTCGGGGATGCCGGTCAGCTTCGTCCGGGACTCGGGGAACTCGGCGTAGTTGATCGCGACCCCCTGGCTGATGACGTAGTTGCTCTTGCCGTAGTTGTTGAAGTTCGGGTTGGTGTCCGACTGCTCCGGGTCGGACGGGCACAGGTAGACCGGGACCTTGGTCTGGATCAGCGGGGTGGCCGGCGGGGTCGGCATGTTCCCCACGGCCGGCCCGGGCGAGCCGAGCTGGCGGAACAGGTTGTCCTGCTCGACGTACGGCAGGACGAACGTGCCCCACCCCCACCGCTGCGGGCCGACGCCGGCCAGCACCGGCAGCTCCCCGACCACGTCGTGGTAGCCGTGGCAGGCCAGGCCGATCTGCTTCAGGTTGTTGGCGCACTTGGCCCGGGCGGCCGCCTCCCGGACCTTCTGGACGGCCGGGAGCAGCAGGCCGACGAGCACCGCGATGATCGCGATCACCACGAGGAGTTCGATCAGGGTGAACGCCCGGCGGACCCGCGGCAGGGGAGGTGCCATGAGTGATGTTGGGTTAGGAGTTCGGCGGTACGGGGGCGGCGGACGGACCAACCCCCATACTCTACTCGTCGCAAGCCCCACGCCGGCCGACAGTAATTCCCCCGCTTCTTCCGTTCGCCCGGGTCCGCCGCGCCGGCCGGGCGGCGCTCACTCGACCGCCACCGGGAACCCGTCGTTCAGCCAGAACAGCTTCTGGTAGGTGTAGTTCGACTTGAGCGGGCCGCCGCAGTCCGGGGCCGTCGGGTCGGTCTCGATCGTCTCCCGGACGAACCGCACGGTGCCGTCGCAGAACGCGAAGTTGACCCCGCCCGGGTGCCCACTGGAGAACTGCCCGCGGCGGCACGGGTCCGGGGGGGACGGCTGCTCCCCGCCGCAGCAGCTCGCCCCGCGGTTCCCGAGGAACGGGACGTTCGGCCGCTCCCGGGCCCGCCCGTTCACCGCCGCCCCGGTCTTCCGCACCCCGGCCCAGATGGCGGCGACGCTCAGCTTCCCGTCCCGCTCGCCCATCAGGATGGTGTTGCTCGTCCCGTCCGTGATCGTCGCGATCTTGGTCAGGCTCAGCCCGAACGCCCCGCCGGTCTTCCAGGTGATCACCCCCTCGCTGACGACGTAGTTGCTCTTCCCGTAGTTGTCGAAGTTGGCGTTCAGGGGCGACTGGTCCGGGTCCGACGGGCACAGGTAGACCGGGACCCGGGACTGCAGCAGCGGGGTGGCCGGGAACGCGAAGGTGGCCGTGTCCGACAGGATGTCCGGGGACCCGAGGGCGGCGAACAGGTTGTCCTGCTCGACGTACGGCAGGATCGCCACCTGCAGCCCCCACTTGTTGGCCGCGTTCCGCTCCCCGCACGGCGGGAAGAAGCCGGTGGCGTCGTGGTAGCTGTGCAGGGCCAGGGCGATCTGCTTCAGGTTGTTGGCGCACTTGGCCCGGGCGGCCGCCTCCCGCACCTTCTGGACCGCGGGCAGCAGCAGCCCGACCAGCACGGCGATGATCGCGATCACCACGAGGAGTTCGATCAGGGTGAAGGCGCGGCGGGGCCGCGGCAGGGGGAATGCCATGGGGCTACCGTGAGATGAGTGGGGCGACGTGCGGCGGCGCGAGGGCCGCCACCGGCAGCTTACCCGCACCGGCCGGCCACCGGCAATCCAAAATCCGGCGCCGAGCCCCAGGCGTGGCGGTACACGACCGGCTTGCGGAACATGTCATGATGTTTACCTGACTAGCGCAGCACGACGTTTTTTTGCCACTCGCGGCAATTTGCTTGACGTGGTAACTGCTGCGGGTTCAACTGAGACCGTCAAAAATACCCACCCGCCTCAAGGCACTTCCATGAACCCCCACGGCCAGTCCGCGGGAGACCTCCCGACTGTCGGCGCGGAGTTGGCCGCTCACCCGGCCGCGTCGTCGGCCGGGGTCGTCGGCCGGTACGCGGTGCGGGCGCTGCACGCCCGGGGCGGGCTGGGGGAGGTGTACGTCGCCACCGACACCGAGCTGAACCGGGAGGTGGCGCTCAAGCGCATCCAGGACCGGTACGCCGACCAGGCCCGGAGCCGCCGCCGGTTCCTGGCCGAGGCGGAGGTGACCGCCCGGCTCGAGCACCCGGGGGTGGTGCCGGTGTTCGGGCTGGTCGCCGACCCGGCCGGGCGGCCGTGCTACGCGATGCGGTTCGTCCGCGGCGACACCCTGCTCGACCAGATCGCCGCCCACCACGCCTCGGCCGACCCGGCCGGGAAGGCGCGCGGGCTGCGGCAACTGCTCGGGCGGTTCCAGGCGGTGTGCCAGGCGGTCGCGTATGCCCACTCGAAAGACGTCGTCCACCGGGACCTGAAGCCGGCGAACGTGATGGTCGGGTCGTTCGGCGAGACGCTGGTGGTGGACTGGGGGCTGGCGAAGGAGGTGGGGTCGGCGGACGACCCGGCGGCGGGGGTGTCGGGGGTGGCGTCCGGGACGGTGGACGGAGGCGGGGCGGAGACGGACGGCGGGACCGCGAGTGTGGCGGACGCCGGGACGCGGGCGGGGGCGGTGGTCGGGACGCCGGCGTACATGCCGCCGGAGCAGGCGGCCGGGCGGGCGGACGAGGTCGGCCCGCTGTCGGACGTGTACGCCCTCGGGGCGACGCTGTACCACCTGCTGACCGGCCGGGCGCCGGTGACCGGGGGGACGGACCGGGCGGAGCTGTTGGGGCGGGTGGAGCGGGGCGAGTTCCCGCGGCCGCGGGAGGTGAACGGGGGGGTGCCGAAGGCGCTGGAGGCGGTGTGCCTGAAGGCGATGGCGGCCCGGCCGGCGGACCGGTACGGGTCGGCGGGGGCGCTGGCGGAGGACGTGGACCGGTGGTTGGCGGACGACCCGGTGAGTGCGTACCGGGACCCGTGGACGAAGCGGGTGGCGCGGTGGGCGAAGCGGCACCGGGTGCTGGTGAACTCGGTGGGGGCGGCGCTGCTGATCGGGGCGGTGGCGTTCGGGGTCGGGTTCTGGCATGTGAAGGAAGCGCTGGGCCGGGAGACGACGGCCCGGCAGAAGGCGGACCTGCGGTTCGCGCAGGCCCGGGACGCGGTGAACCGGTACTTCGTGACGGTCGCCGAGGACGAGCGGCTGAAGGCGGAGGACCTGCAGCCTCTCCGCGGGAAGCTGCTCGCCGACGCCCAGGACTACTTCCAGGACTTCCGGAAGGAGAACGAGAGCGACCCGGACCTGCGGGCCGCGGTCGCCTCGTCCTACCTGCGGACGGGGCTGATCGAACACGAGTTGCTGGCCAGAGACCCGTCCCGGGCGGCGTACCAGGAGGGGATCGCCCGGTACGAGCAACTCCTGGCCGAGCGGCCCGGGGAGCGGTCGTGGATCGTCGATCTGGCCGGCGGGCACGTCGGGTTCGGCAACCTACAAACCGTCGGGGCCGGCACCCGGTCGGCCGCCCGGGCGTCGTACCAGCGGGCCCTCGACCTCGTCGAACCGGTGGCCGCGGAGGGCGACCGGAGCGCCCGGCGGGTGCTGGCCCGGGTTTGCGACCGGCTCGGGGAGTGGCACAAGGGGGAGAACGCGGAGCAGGCGCTGGCGTACTGCCAGCGGGCTGTCGACCTGCGGGAGGGGTTGCTGGCCGAGGCGGACGACAAGGCGGTGCGGTTCGAGCTGGCGACGAGCCTGGGGAACCTGGCCACCTTGCACGTCGAGGGGCGGCTGAAGGCGGCCAAGGCGACGTACGAGGCCGCCCGCGGGCAGTGGCAGAAGCTGTCCCAGGTCGGGTTGGCCGGGGCGGCCGCCCGGCAGGCCGAGGGCCGCACCCTCCACGACCTCGGGATCATCCACGCCCGGCTCGGCGACCCGAAGGCGGCCGCGGCCGCCCGGGCGGAGGCGCTCCGGGTACGAGAGGGGATCGTGTACGACCACGGGCGGGCGTACCTCCGGGACCTCGCCCGGACGCTCAACGACTACGGGCTCCAGCTCAACGAGGAGGGCGGCCCGGCCAAGGCCGACGGACTCCGGATGGTGGCCGAGGCCCGCAGGCACCGGGAGAAGCTCGTCGCCGCGGCCGTGTCCGCCCTCGACCTCACCCTGCTGGCCGAGAGCCACAACAACGAGGCCAACCTCGCCATCGGGGACGGCCGCCTGGACGACGCGGACGCGGCCCTCCGCCGCGGTCGGGCGGTGCTGGACAGGGCCCCCGCGGACCAACAGGAGACGGTGGACGTGGCGACCCACCGGGGGCTGAACCTGCACCTGCTCGGGTACCTCCACATCCGCCGGAAGGAGTTCGACAAGGCCCACGCCGCGCTCGACCAGGCCCGGGCAGTCCGGGCCAGGCTGGTCGAGAACGACCCGACCCGCACCCAGCACCAACTCGACCTGGCGTTCACCTGCGTGATGCTCGGCAACGTCGCGCTCCGGAGCGACGAGCGGGCCGCGATCGACTGGTACGGGAAGGCCCGCGAGATCGGCGACCGGCTGGCCAAGTTCAGCCCGGAGGACATCGCGGTCCGGGCGTCCCACGCGGTCAACACCTACAGCCTGGCGAACGCCCGGCACCGGGCCGGGGACAAGCCGGAGGAGGTGGCCGCCGTCCTGGCCGAGGCGATCGCAACCGGCCGAGCCGTCGTCGACGAGGTCCCGGCCCTGCCCGGCCCCCGCCTGGTGCTGGGGCTGGGGTACCGGCTGCTGGCCGAGGTGCGGCGGAAGCAGGGGGACGCGGCGGCGGCGGCGGCCGCCGCCCGGGACCGCCGGGACCTCTACCCGGACGACCCGGCGAAGCTAGCCGAGGTGGCCGCCGACCTGGCCCAGTGCGCCCCGCTCGTGCCGGACGGACCGGACCAGGCCGCCTCACAGAAGAGGTACGCGGACGAAGCCGTGGCGGCCCTGACCCGGGCCATCGAGAAAGGGTTCCGTGACGCGGCCGCGCTGGCCAAGCCGCCGTTCGCCCCGCTCCGGGACCGGCCGGACTTCAAGACACTCCTGACGAAACTCGAGGCGTCGCCCCTGGGGAAGTGACCCTCGCCCACGGGCCGCCGGGGCACGGTGTCCCGCGACCCGGCATCCGTTCCCCGCGACCGGAGCTCTGGTATGCTGGTCCGCTCAGTGTGCGCCGCCGCGGCGGTCTGCACGTGCCTCGCCGGCCCCGCACGGGCCGACTTCGTCGTCCGCGCGAGCGTGGTCTCGCTGGGCGATCCGATCGAATCGGCGTTGCTCGCCGACCCCCTGCGGTTCTCCGTCGTCGCGCCCAACGGGAACATCGGGGGCCTGCTGGACGACGCCGGCGACGCCGTGGTGGTGTCGGGTTACAACGTCAGCGACGACGGGACGAACCCCGGGGGTCCGGGCGACCCCGGGATCGTGAACTACACCCAGATGTACATGCAGAGCGTGACCGTCGGCGAGATGCTGGAGGGCGACCTGGCGACGGTCGAGGGCGGCGGGCTGGGGAACGGGGGCGTGCGGGCGGGGGTGAACAACAGCAGCTTCATCGACGACCAGTTCTTCTCGATCCGGGTCAACGGGATGACGTTCTCCGACGACGGGACCGGCAACGGCGGGCCGTCCTTCACGTTCTTCCTCGCGAGCCTGCAGAACCCCGGCACGTTCCTCCAGTTCCGGCTCTACGACCCGAACCCGGACTCCGAGTTCACGTCGGCGACCGGGACCGCCTCCATCTTCTCCACGTCCAGCGACTACGCCGGGCTCGCTCTCGAGTTCGGGGGCCGCTTCACCCGTCAGCAACTGATCCAGTCCGGGCAACTCGGGCTGGTCGCCCCGGCGGTCGGCGTGCCGGAGCCGACCTCGGTCGCCCTGCTCGCGTGCGGGGCCGCCGGCCTCGCCGCCGTCCGCCGTCGCTTCCGCGGTCGGGCGGCGTAAGCTAGCCCTTCGGGGTCGGGCCGCACCCCGTGTGCGGCCCGCCCCCGCCCCTCACGGAGTCGCCCGATGCCCGTGCTCCGCCCCGCCCTGATCGCCCTCGCCTTCGCGGCCGCCGACGGCCCCGCCCGGGCGGCCTTCATCACCGTCACCACGACCGGCAGGACCGAGATCGACGTGCCGACCGCGGCCGGCACCGTGTCCTTCGACCTCGTGTCCCAGAGCACCGACCCGCTCAACCCCCTCCAGGTCGGGGCGGACGGAACCGCGTTCACGTTCCTGACCACCGAGAACTCGGGCGTGGCACTGATGGGGGACGGTGACACCGGCAGCGTCAGCTTCTTCCCCAGGTACGACCTGCAGCTGACCATCGCCGACGCCGAGGCCGGCGAACTCGGGACGATCGACATCTCCAGCGGGTCCATCGGGTCGCTCTTCGGGGTCGTGGTGAGCGGCCAACCGATCTTCGAGGTCGACCTCCGCGCGGACACGACGCTGGCGGTCGGCCTCCGGGACCCCCTCCCCGGGGCCACCCTCGCCGCCCCACCCAACCCGTTCACCGACCTGTACGTGTTCCGCCGCGAGATGAACGGCCTCGTGTACACCGTCGCCTTCAACGCGAACTACCGGTCGCGGTTCGACCCGTCCCTCGGCGACCCCATGCCGCGCCCGGGGCTGCCGAACAACGGGCAGCTCTTCCTGACCGTCCGGGTCGAGCCGGTGGCGGCGGTCCCGGCCCCGCCGGCGGCCGTCCTCGCCCTCACCGGGGTCGGGCTGGTCGCCGCCCGGCGGCGCGGCCGCGGCGGGCGTCTGGTATAATCGTCGGCGTGCGGCCGGGCCGTCCCCGGCCGCACGCCCGCCCCCATAGGCCCGCCATGTCCCCTCCGGACCCCCCTTACACCCCGCCCCCGCCGCGCCCGCCCGTCTTCGACTCGACCCTCTCGCCGGAAGCCGCCGCCCTCCTCCGCGACTTCAACCTGTTGTCCGACGCCAGTCGGGGCGGCGACGCCACCACCGGCCTCCCGCCCGGCCCGGGCGACCCGGCCGGCCCGCTCGCAGTCGGGGCGACGTTCGCCGGCCGGTACCGCATCGACCGCCTCCTCGGCCGGGGCGGGATGGGGGCCGTGTACCTCGCCCACGACACCCGCCTCGACTGCCCGGTCGCCCTGAAGATCCCCCACATCGCCGACCCGGTCGCCGCCGCACGGTTCCTCGAAGAGGCCCGCGCCGCCGCCGGCCTCCGCCACCCGAACATCTGCCTCACCTACGATGCCGACCGGCACGGCCACACCCACTACCTGTGCATGCAGTTCATCCCCGGCGAGCCGCTGTCCAAGCGCGTCGGGCCGGGCCGGCCGATGGACCCGGCGGAGGCCGTCCGGGTCGTCCGGGCGGTCGCCCGGGCCATGGACTACGCCCACGGCAAGGGCGTCGTCCACCGCGACCTGAAGCCGGCCAACATCCTCGTCGACGACGCCGGGGAGCCGGTCGTCATGGACTTCGGGCTGGCCCGCCGCGGGGCCGGCGACGGCCCCCGGCTCACCCTCCCGGGGGCAGTCCTTGGCACCCCTGCGTACATGCCGCCGGAGCAGGTCGCCGGGGACCACGCCCGGGTCGGCCCGCGGTCCGACGTGTACTCCCTCGGGGCGGTGCTGTACGAACTGCTCACCGGCGAGCCGCCGTTCGGCGGGGACGTGTTCGCCATCCTGACGAAGATCGCGACCGCCGACCCGGACCCGCCGGCCGTCCGCCGGCCGGGGCTCGACCCGCGGCTCGACCCGGTCGTGCTGACGGCGCTGGCCAAAGACCCGGACCGGCGGTGGGCCACCATGCGGGCGTTCGCCGACGCCCTCGCCCCGCTCGCCGGGTCGGCCGACGCCGGCGGGCCGGAGTTGACCCTCCGAGTCGCCGGGACGGCGTTCGCCTACCGCCCGCCGCCCGGGGCCGCGGTCGTCACCGTCGGCCGGCAGCGGCGGAAGCCGGGGGAGTCGGCGGACGCCGGGAACGACGTCGTGCTGCGGGTGGCCGGGAGCGAGGCGCTGTCGGCCCGGATCAGCCGCCGGCACTTCGAGGTGCGGCGGGCCGGCGGCGGGTTCGAGGTGGTCGACCGGAGCCGGTTCGGGGTGACCCGCAACGGCGAGCCGCTGCCGAAGGACGTGCCGGTCCCGCTGGCCGACGGGGACGTGCTCGGGGTGGCCGGGGTGGTGTCGCTGGAGGTGCGGGTGAGCGCCGCGACCGGGTCGGTCGGGCTGCTCCCCGGGGCGGTGGTCGAGGTGCCGGCCCCGGCCGGGGCGAGCGGGCGTGTCCAGGTCGAGGCCAGCCTCGGGGACATCGTGACCGCGGACGACTGACCGCCCGGCCCGAAACCCGTTCTACACTTCCGGCAGCCGTCGCCCGGCCGCCGGAGACTCCCCTTGGCCCGCCTGTTCCGCGCCGAGACGGCGTTCTTCCTCCTCGTCTGGCTCTTGCTGCTCGTCGCGTTCCGGGAGCGCGGGTTCTACGACCCCGGGTCGCTCTGGCACGTCACCGTCGGCGAGCTGATCCTGACCACCGGGATGCCGCAGACCGACCCGTTCAGCTACACGTTCGAGGGCGTGCGGTGGGTGCCGCAGCAGTGGGGGGCGGAGGTGCTGATGGCCGCCGCCCACCGGGCCGGCGGCCTCGACACCCTGCTGCTCGCGTTCGCCGCCGGCCTCGCCGCCCTGTACGCCCTCGTCTTCCGCCGGTGCGTCGAGGGCGGGATGGGGCCGGTGCTCGCGGCCCTCGTGGTCGGTGGGGCGCTGTTCGTCGGGGCGTTCCACTACTTCGTCCGCCCGCACATGTTCACCGTCGCCCTGCTCGGGTGGACGATGGCGTGCGTCGTGGACTACGAGGCCGGCCGGCGGTCCGCGTGGCGGCTGGCCGGCCTCGTCCCGCTGTACGTCCTGTGGACGAACCTGCACGGCGGGGTGCTCGGCGGGACGATGACGCTCGGGCTGGCGGTCGCCGGGTGGGGCGTATTGTTCCTCGTCTCCGGGCGAACCCGGAGCGTCAGCGACGGGGTGGGGGTGTCGCACCCCGTCGCTGACGCTCCGGGTTCGCCCATCCGCGACTGGCGGACCGCGTTCCTCCTCGCCGGGATCGTCGCCGCGTGCCTGCTGACGCCGTTCGCCAACCCGCACGGGCTGGAGATGCTCCGCATCTGGCAGCGGATCGTCGGGTCGGAGGTGCTGCCGCGGGTGGTCCACGAGCACATGCCGCTCGACCCGGCCTCCGCCCCCGGCCTCGCCGTGATCGGCCTCGGGGCGGCATACCTGCTGCTCCTCGCCGGCGCCCTGCCGCGGCTCCGCGTCTCGTGGCTCCTCCCGGTCGTGTGGCTCGTCCTCAGCTTCAAGGGCATCCGCCAGGGGCCGCTGTTCGCGATCACCGCCGCCGTCGCGGCCGCCGACGTGTGGCGGCACACCGTCTGGCACCGGCTGCTGGTGCGGTACGGCGACGGTTCACTGGCCCGCGACGACCCGCCGGCCCGGCCCGGGATGCTCTGGGCGGCCGTCCCGGCGGCAGCCGTGCTGGCGGCGCTGGTTCTGCAGGTGACGCGCACCCCGGTCCCGGTGGTCGGCCGCGGGTGGGCGCGGCTCGACCCGGACTTCGTCCCGGCCGACCTCACCCCGCAGCTGGCCCAGCACCTGTTCGCGCTGCCGCCGGGCACCCGGGTGTTCAACGACGCGAACCTCGGCGGGTACCTGATCTACCACGCCCCGCACCTGAAGGTGTTCATGGACGACCGGTGCGAGCTGTACGGGGACCGGTGGCTCGAAGACTACGCCGACGCGATGGGCCGGCCGCCGGCCGGGCTCGGGCCGGTGTTCGAGGGGTGGCGCGACCGGTACCGGTTCGACTGGGCGGTGGTGATGACGCACCCGAGGGAGAAGCCGGCGGTCGAGCGGTACCTGTTGGACCGCCCGGGCGAGTGGCGGGAGGTGGCCCGCGGCCGGCGGGCGGTGCTGTTCAAGCGGGTCGGGTGACGACCCGGCCCCCGGGGTGGCCCCTCCCCCGGCGGAGTGCCGGGGTGTCAACCCCGGGGCGGTCTTGGTACGCTGTCCCCCATGCCACTCACGTTTCTCTGCCTGGCGAGCTACTTCAAGGGGAACCGGTTCCTCGAGCAGTTGCACGCGGACGGGCACGCCGTCTACCTGCTGACGATCGAGCAGGCGCTCGGCGAGCCGTGGGCCCGGGCCGCCTGCGCCGACGTGCTGGCGGTGAACAACTTCCACGACCACCGCGGGCTGGTGAACGCCGTCGCGTACCTCGCCCGCCGCCACCGGTTCGACCGGGTCGTCGCCCTGGACGACTTCGACGTGGAGGTCGCCGCCCACGTCCGCGAGCACCTCCGGCTGACCCACACCGGGCCCGGCGACTCGGCCGCCCGGCTGTTCCGCGACAAGCTCGCGATGCGGGTCGCGGCCCGGGAGTTGGGCGTCCTCGCCCCCGAGTTTTGTCCGCTCGTCAACGACGCCGAGGTGGCCGACTTCCTGGCCCGGGTGCCCGGCCCGTGGCTGGTGAAGCCGCGGAGCGAGGCGTCGGCGGCCGGCATCCGCAAGGCCCACGCCCCGGACGACGTGTGGCGGCGGGCGGACGAGCTGGGCGACGACCGGTCGTTCCACCTGGTCGAGCAGATGGTGCCCGGCGACCTGTACCACGTCGACTCGCTCTCCGCCGCCGGCACGGTGGTGTTCGCCGAGGTGAACGCGTACCGGAAGCCGCTCCTGGACGTGTACCAAGGGGGCGGGATCTACGCCACCCGCACCGTCCGGCGGGACCGGCCGGAGGTGGCTGAACTGCGGCGCATCAACGCGGAGCTGCTGGGCGGGTTCGGCCTCGGGTGGGGGGCGTCGCACACCGAGTTCATGCGGGCCCACGCGGACGGCCGGTTCTACTTCATCGAGACCAGCGCCCGGGTCGGCGGGGCGAACACCGCGGAGATGGTGGAGCACGCGGCCGGGGTGAACCTGTGGGCCGAGTGGGCCCGGCTGGAGGCGTGCCGCGGGACCGCCGACTACCGGCTGCCGCCGCTGAAGGACCGCTACGGCGGGGTGGTGATCTCGCTCGCCCGGCAGCAGCAGCCGGACACGAGCGGGTTCACCGACCCCGAGATCGTGGACCGGCTCGACAAGGAGTACCACGTCGGGTTCGTGCTCGCCGCCGACGCCCCGGAGCGGGTGGAGCAGCTGCTGACCGAGTACACCGAGCGGATCGCCCGCGACTTCCACGCGGCGCTGCCGGCGGCGGACAAGGTGTCGCATTAACGGCGTCCGAGCCCGAGCGCGAGCGGGGGTCCGGGCCGGACCCGCCTTCGCGGTGGACACCTGCCCGGCCGGCGTGGTATCGTACTTGCACCTCTCCACCCGGGGCCGGTGCGCGCCCCGCCGAGCTGTCGCGTCGAGAGAGCTCCGCATGCCCCGCCGCCCCGTCATCGGGATCGCCACCCAGACCCTGCCCGCCGTCCCCGGCGAGCGGCAGGCGTGCTGGCTCATGGGCCACAGCTACGTCGAGGAACTGCGCAAGGTCGGCGGCGTCCCGTGGCTCATCCCGCTGGTCCCGCACGACCCCGACACCCTCGCCGCCATCTTCGACCGCCTCGACGGGGTGTTCGTCACCGGCGGGGTGGACGTCGACCCGTCCCGGTACGGGGAGACCAAGTCCCCGCTGTGCGGGACCACCGACGCCGACCGCGACGCGGTCGAGATCGCGCTCCTGAAGCACGCCCTGGACCGCGGGCTACCGGTGCTCGCCGTCTGCCGCGGGCTGCAGATCCTGAACGTCGCGTGCGGCGGGACGCTGTACCAGGACGTCGCCGCCCAGGTGCCGGCCGCCCTGAAGCACGACTACTTCCCGACCCCCGCCCAGCCGAGCCGGAAGTACCTGGCCCACGACGTGGCGGTGAAGCCCGGGTCGCGGCTCGGGAGGATTCTCGGGGAGGCGGTGGTGCCGGTGAACAGCATGCACCACCAGGCGGTCAAGGACCTGGCCCCGTCGCTGGCCGCCACCGCCCACGCCCCGGACGGGATCGTCGAGGCACTGGAGGGGACCGGGGACCAGTTCCTGGTCGCCGTCCAGTGGCACCCCGAGGAGCTGACCGACACCAGCCCCGGGATGGCCCGGCTGTTCACCGAGTTCGCGGCCGCCGCGGCGTGAGCCCAGCCCCGGCACCGGCAGGAATGCCGGTGCCACGATGCGGTGTGGCACCGGCATTCCTGCCGGTGCTTCTTCGTTCCCGGAGTCCCCATGCTCGCGCTCGCCGTGTTGCTCCTCGCCCCGGCCCCGACGCTGGAGGCCCGCATCGCCCCGCTCGCCAAGGCCCACAAGGGGAAGGTGGCGGTCGCGGTGAAGAACCTGAAGACCGGCGAGGAGTTCTACCTGGCCGCCGACGAGGTGATGCCGACCGCGAGCCTCATCAAGCTCCCGGTCATGGTCGAGACGTTCTGGCAGGCCGAGGAAGGGAAGGTGAAGTTCGACACCACCCTGACGCTGAAGAAGGACGACAAGGTGCCCGGCAGCGGCATCCTCACCCAGCACTTCTCCGACGGGGCGACGTTCCCGCTCCGGGACGCCGTCCGGCTGATGATCGTCTACTCCGACAACACCGCCACCAACATGGTCCTCGACCAGATCGCCATCCCGTCCACGAACGAGCGGATGAAGGCGCTCGGGCTGGCGGAGACGCGGGTGAACGCCCAGGTGTTCAAGGGGTCGAAGACGACGGTCGACTCGGAGCGGTCGAAGAAGTACGGCCTCGGCTCCACCACCGCCCGCGAGACGGTGAAGCTGCTGGAGCTGATCGAGGCGGGGAAGGTGGTGTCGGCGGACGCCTGCAAGGAGATGCTGCGGCACCTGAAGGCGTGCGACGACAAGGAGATGTTCGCCCGGTTCCTGCCGGCGGGGCTGGTCCTGGCCCACAAGACCGGGGCGGTGAGCGACGCCCGGACCGAGGCCGGGGTCGCGTACACCCGGGACGGCCCGGTGGCGCTGTGCGTGCTGACCACCCAGAACGAGGACAAGCGGTGGGTCAAGGACAACGCCGCCGAGGTGCTGCTGGCGGGCGTGGCGAAGGAGGTGTACGAGCACTTCGGCGGGGCGCCGCCGGCGAAGAAGTAGCGCGCCCTACTTCTTCTCCCCGTCCGGCCGGTCCGTCCCGAGCAGCTTCGGGTCGGTCGCCGCCCTCCCGTCCGGGATCTCCGGGATCGGCCGGTCGCTGAACCACTGGCCGTCGGTGTCCGGCCCGGCCAGCACCGGGCTCGGGAGCACCGACATCATCCACACGGCCGACCGGTCGTCGAGCTTCCCGCCGCGGAAGTGCAGCACGAACTGGACGTAATGGTAGCAGCCGGCGGTGGCCAGCGCCGGGGGGTCCTGTGCCGACCCGACGAACAGGAGCCAGAGCCCGCGCAGCTCGCCGTCGGCCGGGGCCGTCCCGACCGGCAGGTCGGCCGCCCACTCCCAGTCGGGGCGGACGACGGTCAGCCGCTTGGTCCCCTGGGCCGGGTCGGGGCGGGAGAAGAACGCCCGCGCCATCTGCCCCTTCGAGAACAGTTGCGGGGCGGTGTTCGGGGCGCGGACCAGCTCGAACCGGACGGCCAGCGGCCCGCCGGCCGCGTCCCCGCCGCGGACCTCCCGCCCGTCGGCCGCCCGCAAAGACAGGTGGTAGGTCGCGGTCCGGTAGTTCCCGCCGTTGAACAGCTTGTCGGACCGCTCGTCGTTCCCCCGGTAGTAGGTATTCGACGTCCCCTTCGGGAGGGCGTGGAACCCCTGCGGCCAGGAGTAGTGGAGCAGCTTCTCCGCCTGCCGGTACCCGTCCCCCGGGGCGGCCGCGCCGGGCGCGGCCGCCTGCCGCCGGGCCGCGTCCCGCTCCGCCTCCGCACGGTCCTTCGCCCGCCACAGGTCCACGCCGACCGCCGCCGCGACCAGCAGCAGGAACGTGCTCCACCGGGACAGCACCCCGAGCAGCCGGATGCCGCGGCCGGCGGCCCCGCGGCGGGCGAGCCGGCGGTGGGAGGTGGCGGCGGTGGCGGTCAGCAGGAAGGCGGCGACCGCGGCGCCGACCGGGACCGGGTGGCGGTCGCAGAACGCGGCCACGGCGAGCAGCGGCCCGGCCCACTCCCACCCGGTCGGCTCCGCCGGGTTCGGCCGCGGCGCGGCCTCCGGGGCGGCCGCCCGGGTCGGCGCCGGGGGCAGGTTCTTCAGGTACGGCCCGGGGTCGGCCCGGAACTCCCGGACGCAGGCGGCGCAGCAGAAGAAGACCGTCCGCCCGTCGTGCTCGGCCCGGAACTCGGGCAGGGCCTTTTCCCCCGGCATGACCGGGCAGGTGTCGTTGGCGGGGGGGTCGGCCGCGGCCGCCGCGGCGCCGGCGAGCAGCAGGGCGACCGCGGCGAGGCGGGTGGCGGTCATGCGCGAAGGACCCTGCGGCCGGGGGCGGGCGCGGTCATTGTAGCGGGTCGTGGCCGGGGCTGTTCGCCCCCGGTATCGTGTCCGGAGCAACCTCCCCTCACGGGTCACCTCCGATGGCCAAGAAGCAGCTCCGGGTCGGCATGATCGGGTACGGGTTCATGGGCCGGGCCCACTCGAACGCGTACAAGCAGGTCGGCCAGTTCTTCCCGTCCCAGCACGAGGTGGTGCTCAAGGCCGCGTGCGCCCGGAACGAGGCCGAGATCAAGAAGTTCGCCGCCCAGTGGGGGTACGAGTCGGTCGAGACGGACTGGCGGAAGCTGGTCGAGCGGCCGGACATCGACGTGGTGGACGTCTGCACCCCGAACAACCTGCACAAGGAGATCGCGCTGGCGGCGGCGGCCAACAAGAAGGCGATCCTGTGTGAGAAGCCGCTGGCGATGAACGCGGCCGAGGGCCGCGAGATGGTGGCCGCGGTCGAGAAGGCCGGGGTGCCGAACATGGTCTGGTACAACTACCGCCGCATCCCGGCGGTCACCCTGGCGAAGCGGATCATCGACGAGGGCCGGCTCGGGAAGGTGTTCCACTACCGGGCGAAGTTCCTCCAGGACTGGACGATCAAGGCGGACCTGCCGCAGGGCGGGCAGGGGCTGTGGCGGCTGGACGTGGCGGCCGCCGGGAGCGGGGTGAGCGGGGACCTGCTGGCCCACTGCATCGACACGAGCCTCTGGCTGAACGGCCGGCTGGAGAGCGTGTGCGCGCTGACCGAGACGTTCGTGAAGGAGCGGATGCACAACCTGACCGGGAAGGTGGAGAAGGTCGGGATCGACGACGCCTGCACCTTCATGGGCCGCTACGAGAACGGGTCGCTGGCGAACTTCGAGAGCACCCGGTACGCCCGCGGGCACAAGGCGCTGTACACGCTGGAGATCAACGGCGAGAACATGTCGCTGTTCTGGGACCTGCACGACCTGCACCGGCTGCAGGTCTTCGACTACAAGGACCCGGACGCGAAGGGGCGGGGGTGGAAGTCGGTGCACGTGACCGACGGCGACCACCCGTACATGGGGAACTGGTGGGTGCCGGGTTTGGCGATCGGGTACGACGCGAGCTTCACGCACCAGGTGGCGGACTTCGTCAAAGGGCTGGAGACGGGGAAGCCGGAGGGGCCGACGTTCCGCGACGCGCTGGAGACGCAGCACGTGCTGGACGCGATCCTGGATTCCGCCAAGAGCCAGAAGTGGGTAAACGTGGGGCGGGGATGAGCGGCCCCCGGTCCCGGAGGAGGTCAGGATGTCGACCGTTCAGCAGCCACCGGTCACCGCCGCCGAGTTCGCACGGATGCGCGACCCGGAAGACGGGTCAAAGCTGGAACTCGTCCGCGGGGAGGTCGTCGTCATGCCGCCGCCCAAGGGCCGACACGGCGTCTGCTGCTCCGAAATCGCTTGGGTGCTGAAGAACTTCACGAAGCCGCGGAACCTCGGGTGGGTGACGACGAACGACACCGGGGTGGTACTGGAGCGCGGGCCGGACACGGTCCGCGGGCCGGACGTGGCGTTCTGGAGCACCGCCCGGCAGCCGGAGATGCCGGAGGGGTACTTCCTGATCCCGCCCGACCTGGCCGTCGAGGTGCTGTCGCCCGACGACCGCCGGGGCGACGTGCGGGCGAAGATCAAGGAGTACCTGTTCTACAGCGTGCCGCTGGTGTGGCTGGTGGACCCCGAGACGCGGACGGTGATGGTCTACAAGGGGAGCATGCGGGGGACGGAGTTCGAGGGCGACGACACCCTCGACGGGGGGGACGTGCTGCCGGGGTTCTCGTGCAAGGTGTCGGAGTTGTTCGGGTGAAGCAAACTGAGCGGGGGGCGTGAGCCCGCTGTGGTGCCGAGCGCCACAGGGGGCTCACGCCCCCCGCTCGGGATTCAGGCGCCCGGCGCCAGCGCCTTCTCAATCACCGCCCGCACCTGCGACATCGGCACCCGCTCCTGCTTCAGCGTGTCCCGGTCGCGGACCGTCACCGTGTCGTCCTTCATCGTGTCGCCGTCGACCGTGACGCAGAACGGCGTCCCGGCCTCGTCCTGCCGCCGGTACCGCCGCCCCACAGCCCCCTTGTCGTCGAAGAACACGTTGAAGTGCGGCTTCAGCGACCGGTACAGCTCCAGCGCCTTCTCCGGCATCCCGTCCTTGTTCACCAGCGGGAACACGGCGCACTTGATCGGCGCCAGCCGCGGGTGGAACCGCATCACGACCCGGGTCTCCTCGTTCCCCTTCGCGTCCGGCACCTTGTCCTCGGTGTACGCCTCGCACAGCACCGCCAGGGTGAACCGGTCCGCCCCGGCGCTCGGCTCGATGACGTGCGGGGTGAACTGGTACTTCGCCACCTCCGCCGCCGGCGGGTTCGTCTTCAGCCACTCCTTGAACGAGTTGGTACTGCGGCCGGCGCTGTCGGCGTTCCACCGCTCCTCGTCGAAGTAGTTCAGCTTGTCGTTCCCGCTGTGCTTCGCGTGGGCGTCGAGGTCGAACGACCCGCGGTGGGCGACGCCCTCCAGTTCCTGCGGCTCGTCCGAGAACGGGAACAGGTACTCGATGTCGGTGGTGCCGATCGAGTAGTGGGCGAGTTCGTCCTTCCCCTGTTCGCGCGGGACGAGGTTGCTGCTCTTGATCCCGAGGGTGCTGTACCACCGCTTGCGGAGGTCGCGCCAGTACTCGTACCACCGCATCGACTCGTCCGGGTGGCAGAAGAACTCGATCTCCATCTGCTCGAACTCGCGGCTCCGGAAGGTGAAGTTCCGCGGGTTGATCTCGTTCCGGAACGCCTTCCCGACCTGCGCCACCCCGAACGGCAGCTTCAGCCGGGTGCTGTCCAAGACGTTCCGGTAGTTGGCGAAGATCCCCTGGGCCGTCTCCGGCCGCAGATAGACCTTGTTCTCGTCGGACGCGATCGGCCCGGCGTGGCTCTCGAACATCAGGTTGAAGGCGCGGGCCTCGGTCAGTTCCGCTTTCCCACAGTTCGGACAGGGTGGGTGGCCCAGCAACCTCTCGAACTTTTCCAGAGGCTCGATCATGGGCACTTCGAGATCGGGGTAGAGCTTGAGTTCGGCCTTCGTGGGTGCCCCAACAGTTCGCGCCTCATCGCGCCCTGCGGTGATCACCGACTTGATCACCGCAGGGCGCGGGAAAACCTCCCCGGAGGACTGAGCTTTCCGGATGTGTTCGTTGAACGCGCTGACCTGCTCCCTTGTGGGGCACCCCTCAGCGAAAGCACGCATTGCCGCGTCGATCCGCTGCTGCAGGTCTGCCGACTGCTCCTGCATCCGTTGCATGTTCGCGGGATCGAGGGTGCTCTTCCTGAACCAGGCAACAACCCAAACCTGGTCCGCGCGGAACCGCCCCTTACAGGCTTTGCAGTCCACCATCGGGTCGGAGAACCCGCCGACGTGGCCGCTGGCGACCCACACCTTCGGGTTCATGATGATCGAGCAGTCCAGCCCGACCATCCGGATCTCCTTCCCATCCGGCCCCGGCGGCGGGTTCCGGACCATGTCCTGCCACCACGCCTCCTTCACGTTCCGCTTCAGCTCCACCCCCAGCGGGCCGTAGTCCCAGAACCCGTTGATCCCGCCGTAGATCTCCGACGACTGGAAGATGAACCCCATGTCCTTGCAGAACTTGGCGAACCGCGCCATGTCGATCTTCGTCGGCATCGGTGACCCCCGTGCGAAGCCCTTGGCCTGGACCCCGCGGTGAAAGAGAACGGCCGCGGCCCGGGGGTTCGCCCCCCGCCCGCGGCACGTCCAGTCTAGGGATTCCGGCCGACCGGGCCGCCCGGGGTTCACACCCCGGGCTATTCCCTGGCCGCCCCTTCGGGGCTACAGGTTTTGAACCCCGAAGGGGTGGGGAGCCAATAGCCCGGGGTGTGAACCCCGGGGTGTGAACCCCGGGCGGCCAATCCCGGGTTCCCGACGTCACTCCGGGCCGATCGCCTCGCCGTCCGCCGGCGTCTCCCCCGCCGACCACGCCGGGTCGGTCACCCCGCTGCCGACGAACCGCACCGACCCGTCCGCCAGCGCCAGGTGAATGCCCGCCGGGGAGATGCTCTGCGACTTCAGGCAGTGGGCGTTGTCCGGCGGCGGGGCGAACTCCGGCCTCACCATGCACCGGCACATCCACGGGGCCGGGAAGTTCCACGACCCGGCCGCCGGCCCCCCGCGGTTCACGAACGCGCTCCGCGGCCAGTACCCGTTCACGTACAGCGACGTCGGGGCCAGCCCGTTCGCCCACTGGGCGTCGCCCGGGTACTCGCCGGCCGCCGGCGCCGGAGTGAAGTCGCCCGGGATCGTCCTCGGGTCCACCCCGTACCCCCACAGCGTCGCCCCGACCCGCGGGGTGCCGCTCGGCCGGGTCGCGACCGCGTACTTCTCGTTGAACACGATCGTGTTCGACAGCCCGTCGGTCAGCTTCGCCAGCCGCGCCCCGCGGTCCCCGAACACCTGCCAGTTCGCCGCGTAGCTGCTCAGCCCCCACCGGGTGTTCGCCGAGTTCGCCCACGCCGGGTACGGGTTGGCGGTGCCGGCCGTGCCGTCCCACGCCGGGGCCGCGACCGGTAGCTCGAACACCCCGTCCGGCGTCTGGGTGCGGTCCGACGGGTGGCGGAGCACGGCCAGCGGCAGCGCCCGGGCGGCATCCGCCCCGAGGTCATGCACCGCCGACTGCTCCAGGAACGGCAGCAGGTGGAAGTAGATCGACCCGGACGGCCCGCCGCCCCGCACCTGCCCGAACATCGGCGGGGTGACGTCGTGCGTCGCCTCGAAGTTCCGCACGGCGAGGGCCTGCTGCTTCAGGTTGTTCCGGCTCTGGGTCCGGGCGGCCGCCTCCCGCACCTTCTGCACGGCGGGCAACAGCAACCCGATCAGCACCGCGACGATGGCGATGACGACCAGCAGCTCGACCAGCGTGAACGCCGACCGGCGAAGGACACGGGCCATGACGGTTCTCCTGTTGGGGGAACGGGCCGGGCGATCACTCGAACGGGTCGCGGCCGACGGCCAGCCGCGGGCCGGGGGCGACGACGTACACCGCCTCGCGGGTGGTCGGCTTCCCCCTCCGGTCGCGCAGGGACAGCGTGACCGGGACGCGGACCACGCCCCCGTCGGCCGCGGCCGGGGTGCCGAGCGCGTACCCGGTGAGGGCGTGGGTGGGGCGCAGTTCCTCGGTGAAGAGGATCGGGTCCGGCAGGTCCTTCAGCCGGGCCGGCGGGTCGCTCGCCTTCCACCCGTCGAGGGCGGCGACGACCGCCCGCCGGCCGCGGTCGAGGTCGGCCTCGGGGGCTGGCGAACCGCCGCACCCGGCGGCGAATAGCAGCAGACCGGCGGCGGCGGCGCGCACGGGGCACCCGGGGTGGGAGGGCGACGGGATCGGGTTGGTGCGGAAACGGACCGTTTCGAGGAGCCGCGGGGCGCGGCTACGCGGTCCGCAGTCAGGTGAACCCGGTGTCGGGCACCGGGTCGACGGGGCTGACCCAGGAATGGGTGGTGACGGGCGGCATCGGGGCCGGGGCCACGGGACGGGGCGAACCATCCGACCGGCAGGTTAACCGCCCCGGGCCGGGAAGGCAACGACGGCCCGGCCGGTCGTTACGCGGCGGTGACGATCCCCGCGGCTACCCGAAGCTCACGCCCGGCGCCCGGACCGCCTCCCGGAGCCGCCGCAGGTACTCGGCCCGCGGCAGGTCGGTCGCCCCGAGGCGCTCGGTGTGGGCCGTCTTCATCTGCACGTCGAGCAGGGTAAACCCCCGCTCCCGCAGCCGGGCGACTAGCGCCGCCAGGGCCACCTTCGACCCGTCCGTCACCCGGTAGAACATCGACTCGGCGGCGAACAGCCCGCCGACCGCCAGCCCGTACACCCCCCCGGCCAACTCCTCCCCGGCCCACGCCTCGACGCTGTGGGCGTGCCCGAGGCGGTGCATCTCGGCGTACGCGGCGAGCATGTCCGGGGTGACCCACGTCCCGCCGTCCCGGTTCTCCCCGCACGCCCGCATCACCGCCTCGAAGCAGTGGTTCACGGTCACCCGGAACCGGCCCGACCGGATCGTCCGGGCGAGCCGGCGGGAGACGTGCAGCCCGCCGTACCCCGGGGTGCCGCCCGGGGCCGAGCCGTCGGCCAGCTCGATCACCGTCCGCGGGTCCGGCGACCACCACAGGATCGGGTCGCCCTCGTTGTACCACGGGAACACCCCGTCCGCGTACGCCCGCAGCAGGGTCCGCGGGGACAGGTCGCCGCCGATGCCGACGAACCCGTCCTCGTCCGCCAGCTCCGGCGGCATCCACGGCACGTCTCGCGGCGGGTGGCGGCTCATGCGGTCAACGGAAGCTCGGGAACTGATGCCGGCCTCGGCGACGAACCCAGGCCGGTGGCCTGGGCTGAGGGAGGGCGCACCTTCGGTGCTCAGACTCTTCAGGCCCGAAGGGCCGCCCTCCCTCAGCCCAGGCCACCGGCCTGGGGTGGGTCGACGCGCCCCGCGAACCGACACCCGCCGGGCTTCGCCGGCACCGGTCGGTCACTTCTCCAGCTTGCCCAACAGCTCCTTCGCCTCGGCCCCGGCCTTCGTCGCCGGGTACTTCCGGGCGACGATCTCCAGCACCGGCTTCGCCGAGTCCGGCTTCCCGGCGTCGAGCAGCTTCCGCGCCAGCCCGAGCTTCGCCGCGGCCTCCGCCTCCTCCGCGGCGTCCGCCGGCGGCGGCTCCGACCCGCGCTCTCCCCCGGCCGTCAGCCGCACCCACCCGTCGTACTTGTCCCCGTCCTTCGACACCACCACGTACCCGCCGCCGGCCTTCGTCAGTAGTTGGTCCAGCGCCTCGTCGAGCGGGACGCCCTTCGCCGCGAACGTCACCTTCTTCCCGAACGCGAACCCGGGGCCGTACGCCCACATCACCGGCTGGTCGGTCTGCGTCTCGGCCTGGTGCGCGAACTCCTTCAGGATCTCGCCGACCGCCGTCTCGGTGTACCCGACCGACACCTTCGCCTTGAGCAACTTCGTGCGGGTGAACGCGGCCGCCGGCGTGTCCTTGACGGCGGCCGGGGCCGCCGGGTTCGGCGGCTGCCCCGCGGCCAGTACCAGCCCCGCCGCCACGGCCGCGAACGTCGTCACTTGCATCACTCGCACCGGAGGGTGAAGGTCGTCCGGGCGGCGCCGGCCGGCCCGACGGAACGGATTTACCAGTTTCGACTTCGGGCGGCCGGGAAAGTTCCGCGGAACGGCCTACGCCGCTGGTTCAACCCTAACCTAATCCGTAAAATTCTCATGTGCTCGTCCGCGCGGGGTTTCGGCCCGCGCGGACGCCCAAAAACTCCCGCGGGACCGAGTCAGGAGACAGCGTTGGCCGACCCCACCCCGCCGACCCCGCCGCCGAACCCCGACCCGCCCCCGCCGGCCCCGGTCCTCGACCTCGACATCGTCGACGAGCTGCAAACCAGCTACCGCACCTACGCCCTGTCGGTCATCATCAGCCGCGCCCTGCCGGACGCCCGCGACGGCCTCAAGCCGGTGCAGCGGCGCGTCCTGGTGGCGATGAACGACCTCGGCCTCGGCCCGAGCGCGTCCACCAGCAAGTGTGCCGCGATCATCGGCGAGACGATGAAACGGTACCACCCGCACGGCGACACGTCCATCTATGACACCCTGGTCCGGATGGCCCAGGAGTGGGTGCTGCGCACCCGGCTGGTCCACGGGCAGGGGAATTTCGGGTCGATCGCCGGGCTGTCCGCCGCCCACCAGCGGTACACCGAGGCCCGCCTCACCCCGGTCGCCGCCGAGTTGCTCGAGGATCTGGAGCGCGAGACGGTCGAGTTCATCGACAACTACGACGGCAAGTACCAGGAGCCGCTCGTCCTGCCGGGGAAGTTCCCGAACCTCTTGGTGAACGGGTCGGACGGGATCGCGGTCGGGATCGCCACCCACATCCCGCCGCACAACCCGCGCGAGGTCTGCAACGCGCTCGTCCGCCTGCTCGACGACCCGGACGTGTCCCTGATGGAGCTGCTGGAGGTGATCCCCGGGCCGGACTTCCCGACCGGCGGGGTGGTGATGGGCCGGCAGGGGGTGATCGACGCGTACAACACCGGGTACGGCAAGCTGACGCTGCGGGCGCGGGCGGAGGTGGTGGAGGACGCGAAGGGGAAGAACGCCCACATCTTGATCCGGGAGGTGCCGTTCCAGGTCAGCCGGATCCCGCTGATGGAGGAGATCGGGCAGCTCGTCAAGGACGAGCGGATCCCGAACGTCCGGGCGGTCCGGGACGAGTCCAGCGCCCGCGGCGGGGAGCCGGTCCGGATCGTGGTCGAGCTGACCAACAAGGCCGACCCGCACCTCGTCCTGAACCAGCTGTACCAGTTCTCGAAGCTGCAGAAGACGGTCAGCATCAACATGTGGGCGCTGGCCGACGGGGAGGCCCGCCGGCTCCCGCTCAAGGAGCTGATGCGGAAGTTCCTGGACCACCGGGCCCAGGTGATCCGCCGGCGGACCGAGTTCCTGCTGCGCGAGGCGAAGCGGCGCGGGCACGTCCTCGAAGGGCAGCTCATCGCCCTCGCCGACATCGACACCGTCATCAAGGTCTGCCGGGAGGCGCCGAACCGGTCGGAGGCGAAGCGGCGGCTGCAGGAGACGAAGGTGCCGGCGGCGCTGCTGGAGCGGGCGATCGGGGCCGAGCCGTTCGCCGCCCTGCAGCGGGAACTCGGGGTGACGGCCGAGTACCAGATGACCGAGGCCCAGGCGGAGGCGATCGTCCGGCTGCAACTCGGGCAGCTCGCCGCCCTGGAGAGCGACGAGATCCTGAAGGAGTACGCCGGGCTGCGGGAGCGGATCCGGGAGTACGAGGCGCTGCTGGGGGACGAGGCGAACGTCCGGGCGGTGATCCGGGCGGACCTGGAGGGGATCGCGGCGAGGTACGGGGACGCCCGGCGGACGGAGTTCAGCGACGACGCCGGGGACGTGGACCTCGAAGACCTGATCGACGACGAGCCGAACGTGGTGACGATCTCCCACCAGGGGTTCATCAAGCGGATGCCGCTGACCGAGTACCGGGTGCAGGGCCGCGGCGGGAAGGGGGTCCAGGGCGGGCTGCGGGACGACGACTTCGTCGAGCACTTCTTCGTCGCGTCCACGAAGGCGTACCTGCTGTGCTTCACCAACACCGGGCACCTGTACTGGCTGAAGGTGCACCGCATCCCGACCGCCCCGCGGACCTCGGCCGGGCGGGCGATCGCCAACGTCCTGCAGGCGCTGAAGCCCGAAGAGAAGGTGGCCGGGATCGTCCCGGTCCGGGAGTTCACCCCCAACGTCCACGTGCTGATGGCGACCCGCAAGGGGGTGGTGAAGAAGACGGAGCTGATGGCGTACAGCAACGTCCGGCAGGGCGGGATCATCGGCGTCACCCTGGACGAGGGGGACGAGCTGATCGACGTCTGCCTGACGCAGGCCGGGGACGAGGTGGTGCTGTCGACCCGGGGCGGGATGGCGATCCGGTTCGGGGAGGCGGACGCCCGGGCGATGGGCCGGACCGCCCGCGGGGTGAAAGGGATCAACCTGGGGAAGACGGACGAGGTGGTCGGGATGGTGGTCGCCGACCCGGCCGGGGTGCTCTTGACGGTGTGCGAGAACGGGTACGGGAAGCGGACCCCGTTCGGGGCGAACGCGGCGGAGGAGGCGAGCCCCGGGCGTGAGCCCGGGGAGGCGGACGACGGGGCGGGTCCCGACCCGGACGGGGGCGAGGCGGACGAGCCGGCGGACGAGAACGACCCGTCCGGGATGCGGTACCGGCGGCAGCGGCGCGGCGGGAAGGGGGTGAAGGACGTGAAGGTGACGGCGAAGAACGGGCGGGTGGTCGGGATCGCGAGCGTCCGGGACGGGGACGAGATCATGCTCACCACGTCCGGCGGGATGGTGACCCGCAGCCGGGTGGACGCCATCCGCGTCGTCGGGCGGAACACCCAGGGGGTGCGGGTGATGAACCTGAAGGACGGGGACAAGATCGTGTCCGTCGCCAAGGTCGCCCGGGAGGACGTGGTTCAGGAAGCCGCCGAGCCGGAGCCCCCCGCCCCCGGCGAACCCGGAGCGTGAGCGACGGGGTGGTGCCCTCCCCGCCCGGCCGCACGTAGATTGACCGTGTCCCCTCCCGGACCGTCGGGCGTCCACCCCGTCGCTCACGCTCCGGGTTCGCCCGGAGTACCGCATGCGCGTGCTGATCACCGGCGGGTACGGATTCATCGGGGCGTGGATCGCCCGCGACCTGCTCGCCCGCGGCGGCCACGTCTTCGCCTACGACCTGAAGGAGGACTCCCGTCGCCTCCGCCTCATCCTGCCCGAGGGCGAGGTCAAGAAGGTCGCGTTCGTCCCCGGCGACGTGACCGACCTGCCGGCCCTCTCCAAAGCGGTCGCCGACCACGGCATCACCCACGTCATCCACCTGGCCGGGCTGCAGGTGCCGACCTGCCGGGCCGACCCGCTGCTCGGGGCCAAGGTGAACGTGCTCGGCACCCTCGCCGTGTTCGAGGCGGTGAAGGCGGCCGGCGGGCAGGTCAAGCGGCTCGTCTACGCCAGCAGCGCCGCGGTGTTCGGCGGGCCGGACAAGTACCCGGCCGGGCCGCTCGCCGACGACGTGCTCTTGGTGCCGAGCACCCACTACGGCGTGTTCAAGATCTGCAACGAGGGGAACGCCCGCATCTACCTCCAGGACGCCGGCATCTCCAGCGTCGGGCTGCGGCCGTGGACGGTGTACGGGGTCGGCCGGGACCTCGGGATGACGAGCGAGCCGACGAAGGCGATCAAGGCGGCGCTGCTCGGCCGGCCGTACCACATCAGCTTCGGCGGGTGGACCGACTTCCAGTACGTCGACGACGTGGCGAAGGCGTTCGTGCTCTGCCTGGAGCGGCCGTACACCGGGGCGAAGAGCTACAACCTCCGCGGGGCGGTCGTGACACTCGCCGACTTCCACAAGGCGCTTTGCGCGGTCCTGCCCGACGCGGCGAAGTTGGTAACCCTGGGGACGACGCAGATCGCCATCGCCCACGACCTGTCGGACGCCGGGATCGAGCGCGACTTGGGGCCGATGCCGAAGACGCCGCTCGAGGCCGGCATCCGCGAGACGGTGCGGATCTTCTCGCAACTCCGCGACGAGGGCCGGCTCGACACCGCCGACCTCGACGCCCCGAAGCCCCCGCCGGTGGTCGTCGCCGACGAGCCGTGACGCCCCAGGTTGCGCCCGCCGGCCGGTCTGCCCCGGCGCCGGTTGTCACCGTTGCAACGCCTCGAACCGCGGTTTGTACAGATTCTGTCAAGCCGTAAGAGTTGCAACGGTCCGGCGGGCGGCGCGGGCGCCCTCCCCTGCCCCACCCTGATCACGACCACCTACGAATCCTAGGCGACGGCGACATTCGCGGTCGGAATCCGGGCCGGCGGCACGGGTGCTGCTTTACCCTCGGTCACGGAACGACAACCCGCCCGCTGCAAGGAGAGCAAACATGACCGCGATCACCGATACCGCCAAGACCGCCCCGGCCGCCCGGACCGCCTCCGCCGACCAGCTCCTCCGCGACATGGCGTTCGTCCTGCGGATGACCCGGCAGGTGAAGGGCGAACTGCTCGCCGACCGGCCGGAGGCGGCGAAGAAGGCCGCCCGCAAGACCCCGGAGCTGGCCGCCGGGCTGGGGGTGTGAGCGGGCCGGGCGAACCCGGAGCGTCAGCGACGGGGTGATGTCACCGAGACCCGTGTCGGTACAACCCAGGCCGGTGGCCTGGGCTGAGGGAGACCGGGCCTTCGGCCCTGAAGACCTCGGAGGCCCGAAGGGCCGCCCTCCCTCAGCCCAGGCCACCGGCCTGGGTTCCACGTCGACGGCCCGGGTTCGGCGCCAACGGCCCGGGTCGCGGCGCCGACCCGGCCCCGGCTTACTTCTTCAGCACCTTGACCTCCACCTTCCGGAACTCGACCGGGTGGCTCTCCGCCTGCAGCGCGATGTAGCCCTCCTCCAGCAGCACCTTCCCGCCGCGCTCCTTGACGAGCGGCGCCGCGTCCTTGTCGGCCTCGTCCAGTTGCGGCTCCTTGTACTCCAGCACCAGCTCCCCGTTCACGAAGTGCCGGACCGCCCCGCCGCCGTTCACCTCGATCTCGGCCGTCACCCACTGGTCCCCGTCGAACGTCTTCGACTTCGAGTTCGTGCAGTGCGTCTTGAACAGCTTGCCGTCGAGCACGACGTGCGTGCCGGGGGAGCACATGTTGTTCGTCGTCCGGTTCCCCTTCCCCAGCCCGCCGAGGAACTGGGCCTCGACCGACACCGGGAAGTCTTGGTCCTTCCGCATCGTCTTCGGGTCCTGGCAGTGGAACATCACCCCGCTGTTCCGGGTCGCCCACCCCGGCCCGCCCTTGCACTGGTCCCCGACGAACCGGTACTCGACCCGCAGCCGGTAGTGCGAGAACTTGTCCTTGTAGAACAGGTGCCCGAACTTGCCCCCGAAGTCGTCGTACTTGTCGTAGTTCACGGCGATCGCGCCGTCCTTGACGCGGAACGTGTCCGCGTGGTTGTCGCCCAGCTCGTACCCCTTGACCTTCGGCGTCCACCCGTCGAGGGTCTTGCCGTCGAAGAGTTGCACCCAGTCGGCGTCCTTCTTCGCCTCCTGGGCCGGCGACGCGGGGAGGCCGAGGAGCGGGAGCGCGAGTAGCGGCGCGAGGCGGAGAGTCATGGCGGCGTCCGGTGGGGGGTGGCGAGCGGGGGGCGTCAGCCCCCTGATCTGCGATGCGAGATCAGGGGGCTGACGCCCCCCGCTCGCCGGGTCAGTGTACCGCCGCGCCGCACCGAGTCACGCCGCCCGCCGCTCCGCGGCCCCGGTCACCCGGTCGAGGTACGCGAACAGCTCCGCCTCGAACCGGTCCTTGCGGAACCTCACCGCCTGCCGGCGGGCGGCCCGCGGGTCGAACCGGTCGGCGTCGCGCTCGAACCGCTCCACCGCCTCGGCCACGGCATCGACCGTCTGCTCGGCGAAGAACACCCCGGTCGGGTCCGGCCCTTCACCGAGCGGGCGGACCGTCTCCAGCGCCCCGCCGCGGCCGAGCGCGACCACCGGGCACCCGCACGCCTGCGCCTCCAGCGGGACGATGCCGAAGTCCTCTTCCCCCGGGAACAGCAGCGCCTTCGCCCGCCGCAGGTGGTCGCGGATCACCCCGTCCGGCTGCCACCCGAGGAACGTCACCCCGGGCCCGGCGGCCGCCCGCAGCTTCGCCGCGTCCTGCCCGCTGCCGATCACCACCAGCCGCCGCCCGAGCCGCCGGCACGCCTCGACCGCAAGGTCGAACCGCTTGTACGGGGCCAGCGCCGACACCACCAGGTAGAAGTCCTCCCGCGGCAGCGGGGCGGGGGTGTAGAACTCCGTGTCGACGGGCGGGTAGATCACCTCGGCGTCCCGACCGTAGCACTCCCGGATGCGGTCGCGCACCGTCCGGCTGATGGCGACGAAGTGGGTCACCCGGTCGGCGGTGCGGCGGTCCCAGGCGCGGAGCCGGCCGAGCAGCACGTCCACCGCTTTCGCCTTCAGCCGGCCGACCGGCCCGGCGGCCCGGAAGTACGAGTCGCGCATGTGCCAGGCGTACCGCATCGGGGTGAAGCAGTAGCAGACGTGCGGCACGCCCGGCGGCGGCACCGCCGACTTCGCGACGCAGTGGCTGAAGCTCAGGACGAGGTCGGCGTCGGCGACCCGCCACCCGGCGGCGAGCGGCATCAGCGGCAGGAGGTAGCGGTAGTACCGGTCGACCCCGGGGAGCCGGTTGAGCGGGCCGGGCCGGACGCGCGACGCTTCCACCGCCGGCGACACGGTCCCGCGGCGGTGCAGCAGGGTGAGCAGACGGGCACCGGGCCACCGCCGGCAGGCGACCTCCAGGCACTTCTCCCCGCCGCGCATCCCGGTCAGCCAGTCGTGGACCAGCACCACCCGCCCGGCGTCCATGCCTGTCCTCTTGGAGCGCGGCCGTCCCGGCCGCTCTTCGGGCAGCGGCCGGGACGGCCGCGCTCCAGGAATGCCGAAAGGTCGCGTCGGCCCGGAGTGTACCGCCTCCGGGCGGGTCCGGAAAGGCGACCCGCGGGGCGCCGGCAAAACCCCGAATCGCCCCGGCCGGATTGCGTGCCGCCTGTTACCGTTGTAAGCTGGCGCTCAGACCGTGCGGTTCGCGCCACACGGGAACCGCCGTCCGCATCTGCACTTGTGAAGCGGTGGGCCGGCCCGCCGCCCGTCCGGGGGACGTGACATGGCCTTCTCGCTGAACGTCGGCAAGTGCAGCCTGCTCGGCAACTACCGGGAGAACAACGAGGACTCGATCGACGTGAAGGCGTTCCCGGACCTGACGGTCGGGATCGTGGCCGACGGGATGGGCGGGCAGGCGGCCGGGGAGATCGCGAGCAAGCGGGCGGTCGAGATCATCCCGCGGGAGCTGCGGAAGAACCTGACGGCGCACCTGGCCGGGGACGGGGTGAAGGGGGTGGCCCGGCGGGCGATCGTGCAGGCGAACGAAGAGATCATGGCGATGGGCGCCCTCGACAAAGACATGAAGAACATGGGCACCACGGTGGTGATGGCGGTCTGGCGGAAGGGCGGCGAGGTGTACGTGGCGGGGGTCGGGGACAGCCGGTGCTACCTGGTGCGGAACAAGAAGATCCAGCAGCTGACGGTGGACCACTCGCTCGCCCAGGCGCTGGTCGAGGCCCGGACGATCAGCGCCGCGGAGGCGAAGGACCACCGGTTCCGGAACGTCCTGTGGAAGTACCTCGGGAGCAAGGAGGTCGGCGAGGGCCCGGAGGTGACGGTCGTCCCGGTCCAGGCCGGGGACCGGTTCCTGCTCTGCACCGACGGGCTGACCGGGGTCGTCCCGGACGAGCAACTCGCCGCCGAGGTGAGCGGGGCCGACGACATGCAGCAACTGGCCGAGCGGCTCGGCCAGCTCGCCCTCGACCAGGGCTCCCGTGACAACGTCTCGTGCGTCGTGTTCGACGTCGTCGAGGGCTGAGCCGGGTTCCGTAGGGTGGGCCGAGTCTTCGAGTCCCACCACCCCTCGCAAAGAGGTGGGACTCGAAGACTCGGCCCACCCTACGGAACCCAAGCCCGTCACCAGTACATCTGCGCCGTCGGCTTGATCACCAGCTCCGGGACCGACACCCGCGGCGGCAGGGCCGCCACGAACAGCACGGCCTCCGCCACGTCCTCCGGCTTCAGGATCGCGGCCCGATGCTCCTCGGTCACCGGCTTCGGGCGGACCGCCAGGATCGGGGTGTCGATCTCGCCGGGGTAGATGTTGCTCACCCGCACCCCACTGTCCTTCTCCTCGTTCGAGAGCACCAGCCCCAGCCCGCCCATCCCGAACTTCGCCGCCACGTACGCCGCCCCGCCGAGCGGGTTTGCCCGCTTCCCGGCCACCGACACCACGTTCACCACCACCCCGTCCTTCCGGTCGAACATCTGCGGCAAGACCGCCTTCGTGCAGTAGAACGCCCCGTCCAGGTTCGTCCGCACCATCATGTCCCACGCCTCGGGGGTCAGTTCCCGCAGGGTGCGGTCCTTGATGTTCGTGCCGGCGTTGTTCACCAGCACGTCGACCCGGCCGAACGCCGCCGTCGCGGTCTGGATCAGGGCGGCGCACTGGTCGGCCTTCGTCACGTCCGTCGGGACGGTGCGGAGGGCGTCGCCGGCGGCCAGCTCGGACGCGACGGCGGCGAGCTTGGCCGCGTCCCGGCCGGCGATCACCACCCGCGCCCCCTCGCGGAGGAACAGCGCCGCCGTCGCCTTCCCCACCCCCGACCCGCCGCCGGTCACCACCGCCACCTTGTCCGCGAGCTTGCCCATCGACGCCCCCGTTGGCGCCCGGGGTTCACACCCCGGGCTATTGCCTGCCCACCCCTTCGGGGTTCAAGACGACCGGCCCTCAGCCCCGAAGGGGCGGCGAGGGAATAGCCCGGGGTGTGAACCCCGGGCGGCCCGCCCCTGGTCTTCGGCCTTCATCCGGTGAACCCCGCCCGCTATGCTACCGTCTAACCCACGGGGCGGCACGCGGCCGCCCGTCCACTTCCGAAGGACCCGACGCGATGAACCCGGACCTCCGCCGCCGGACCGACGAGCTGTGCGCCCGCCTCACCCAGCTGCGGGACTCTCTTTGACATCCCCGGCAAAACCGCGCAGCGCGACGCCCTCGACGCCAAGCAGGCCGAGCCGGACTTCTGGGGCAACCCGGACAAGGCCAAGGGCGTGATCGGCCAGCTCAAGGTGTTCAACTCGCTGCTCAAGCCGTACGAGGAGCTGACGGCCGCCGCCGGCGAGCTGAAGGCGATGGGCGAGCTGGCCGAGGAGGACGAGTCGTTCGAGGCCGAGATGGGGCCGGCGCTGGACGCGGCCGAGCAGAAGTACGAGGCGTTCGAGCTGCAGGCGATGATGAGCGGGAAGCACGACGCCGCGTCGGCGGTGGTGTCGATCAAGCCCGGGGCGGGCGGGACCGACGCCTGCGACTGGGCCGAGATCCTGTACCGGGCCTACGCCCGGTGGGCGAACCGGCACGGGTTCACCATCGAGGACGTGGACGAGGAGCCGAACCTCGAGGCCGGGATGCAGAGCGTGTCGTTCAAGGTGGTCGGGCCGTACGCCTACGGGTACCTGCAGAGCGAGATCGGGGTCCACCGGCTCGTGCGGATGAGCCCGTTCGGCAGCGGGGACACCCGCCAGACCTCGTTCGCCGCCGTCGACGTGCTGCCGGAACTGCCGGACGACATCGAGATCGTGATCAAGGACACCGACCTGGAGTGGCAGCACTTCAGCACCGGGGGCCCCGGCGGGCAGCACCAGAACAAGACGCAGTCCGGGGCGCGGTGCATCCACAAGCCGACCGGGGTGCGGGCCGAGAGCCGGGTGGACAAGAGCCAGCACAAGAACAAGGACAACGCCCTGAAGCTGCTCAAGGCCCGGCTGTACGCGATCGAGGAGCAGAAGCGGATCGGGGACACGGTGAAGGCGTACGACGCGAAGGGCGAGATCGCGTTCGGGTCGCAGATCCGCAGCTACGTGATGCAGCCGTACACCCTGGTGCGGGAGGAGCGGGACGGGATCGACCTGAAGACCCCGGCGATCGCCGAGGTGCTCGACGGCGGGTTCGACCCGTTCATGCACGCCTTCCTTCGGCACAAAACGGCGAAGCAGAACAAGCAGAAGAAGTGACGCCGGGCGAACCCGGAGCGTGAGCGACGGGGTGTTGTCCGCACCCGGGGTGCGACCCACCCCGTCGCTCACGCTCCGGGTTCGCCATGACCCTCACCATCGACATCCCCGACCTCGCGGCGACCGAGGCGTTCGGCCGGCGGCTCGGGGAGCTCTTGTTCCCGGGGGCGGTGGTCGCGCTCGTCGGTCAGCTCGGGGCGGGGAAGACGCACCTCACCCGGGCGGTCGCCGAGGGGCTGGGCGTACGGAACCCGGCGGCGGTGAACAGCCCCACGTTCGTGCTGATCCAGGAGTACCCGGCCCGCCTCCCGATCTACCACTTCGACGCCTACCGCCTGACTGGCCCGCGCGAGTTCGCCGAGTTGGGGGCGGACGAGTACTTCCGCGGCGACGGGGTCTGCCTCGTCGAGTGGGCCGACCGGGTCGCGGCGACCCTGCCGGCGGAGCACCTGCGGGTCGAGATCGCGGTCGTGGACGAGTCCCGCCGCCGGTTCAAGTTGACTGCGACCGGCGGGCGGTACGAGGAACTCCTCCGCCAGCTCACCTCTCGCTGACAACACTTCGCCCCGGCGGGAAGTCGGCCGGCCCGGCTTAGACTTTCCCCCGAACCTGCCGCATACTTCCGCGGAGTCTGCCTACCCGCCCGGACAACGGTGCCCCGAATGTCACGCCCGGCGCCCGCGCCCGAGTACCACACCCTCCTCCAGACCACCGCCCCGGTCGGGCCGGCGACCCCCGGCCCGGTCACGTACCCGTTCCTGCAGCCGCCGACCGGGGCCGACGAGCTCGGCCGGGTCGGGAACTACCGGGTCCGCCGGCTGCTCGGGGCCGGCGGGATGGGGATGGTGTTCGCGGCCGACGACGTCGCCCTCGGCCGGCCGGTCGCGCTGAAGGTGATGCGGCCGCTGCCGGCGGCCGAGCAGCGGAGCGGGTGGCGGCGGTTCGCCCGGGAGGCCCGGGCCCTGGCCGCGATCCGGCACGACCACCTGGTCGGGGTGTACCAGGCGTTCCGCCGCGGGCCGGACGTGTTCCTGGCGATGGAGTTGCTGGAGGGCGAGTCGCTCGACGCCTGGGTCCGCCGGCCGGAGCGGCCGGCCCCGGCCGAGGTGATCCGGGTGGCGCGGGAGACGGCCGCCGGCCTCGCCGCCCTCCACGCCCGCGGGCTGATCCACCGGGACGTCAAGCCGGCGAACCTGTGGGTGCAGGCCCCCGGCGGGCGGGTCAAGATCCTCGACCTCGGGCTGGTCCGGGCGGTCCACGAGGAAACCGAGCTGACCGAGGCCGGGGCGGTCGTCGGGACGCCGGCGTACATGTCCCCCGAGCAGGTCCGCGGCCGCCCGCTCGACCCGCGGACCGACCTGTTCAGCCTCGGGTGCGTCCTGTTCGCCCTGTGCACCGGCCGCCCGCCGTTCGTCGCCGACAACCTGATGGCCCAGGCCGCGGCGCTGGCGGCCGACCACCCCCCGCCGGTCCGCGACCTGAACCCGGCGGTCCCGGCCGGCCTGTCCGACCTGATCGCCGACCTGCTGGCGAAGGACCCGGCCGCCCGCCCGGCGTCGGCGGCCGAGGTGATCGCCCGGCTGGACGCGCCGGACCGGCCGAGGTGCGGCGGGACCGGCCCGTGGTCGGTGGACTTCCAGGTGGTCGACGTCACCGGGGCGCAGGACGGGACCGAAGAGGCCGCCCGGCTGAAGCCGAAGGGGCGGCGGGCGGCCCCGCGCCGGTCGTTCGCCCGCCGGCACCGGCTCGCGCTCGCCGCCGGGGCGTGCCTCGCGGTCGCCGGGTTGGCGGCGGTCGCGCTCGTCGGCCGCGGCAAGCCCGCCGCGCCGCCCGCGCCGGACCCGGCGGCGGACGCGCGGCCCAAGGCGATCCCGCCGATAGCGCCCGAGCCCGACTTCCTCAAGAAGCTCAGCCACGTTGCGGCCGTCGGGTGGCCGGCGCCGAAGCTCCCGCCCGAGGTCGACGGGTCGGTGGTGGTCGGCGGGAGGCGGTCGCCGAACGGGATCTTCATGCACCCGCCGCCGCCGCACCACGACCCGGCCCGCGTGTTCTACAACCTGCACCGGCGGTACGCACGGTTCACCGCCGGGCTGGCGCTCAACGACACCGCCCCGCCCGGCGCCCCGCCGGTGACGTTCGTGGTCAGCCGGGACGGGGTCGAGTGGCGGTCCCGCGAGGTGGTCGCCGGCGGGCCGCCGGAGGCGTGCGACCTGGACGTCCGCGGGGTGGAGACGCTGATCCTCGGCGTCCTCGTCCGCGGCGACCACCGCGGGGCGCACGCCGTCTGGGTCGAGCCGCGGCTCACGAAGTGACCGCCCGGGCGAGGTCGTCGAGCACGCCCGGGTCCGGGGCCGCCCGCGCCGCCGTCATCTTCGCGACGAGTTCGTACACCGCCCGGTTCAGCGGGCACGGCGCCCCGGCCCGGTCGGCGAGCCGGATCAGGTGGCCGTTGTAGTGGTCGAGTTCGGTCCGCCCCTTTTGGATCTCGCCGGCCATCGAGCAGTACGTCCCGCGGAGCGACGGCTCGAAGAACCTCGCCATCAGACCGGCGAGCCACCGCCGCCGCAGGATCCGCGCCACCGTGGACGGGTGGAACGGCCCGACCTTGCCGAGCACGACCCCGGCCGCGGAGAGGACGCGGTGGTTCTCCTGCAACAGCGCGAAGAACAGCTTCCGGGCGGCCGGCAGTGACAGCAGTTGGCCGTTGTCGATGCCGGCGGCGGCCGCGAGCGGGGAGATGGCAGCGTTGTACATCAGCTTGGCGTGCTTGATTGGTGCGATGTCCGGCACCTCGATGACGCGGAACAGGCCCTCCCGTTTAGCCGCGACGCGGAGTCCTCGGAGCGGAGCGCGGGCGACGCTTCCCGCGCTCCGCTCCGAGGACTCCGCGTCGCGGCTAAACGGGTGTCGCGCCCCGACGTGCAGCTCGCCCTTCCGCGTGATCCGGGTGTGCGGGCGGTCCGCGGCGCACTCCGACACGAACGACGCGATCCCCTCGGCGGCGTGCCCGCGGGCGTCGAGGTGCGGGTCGAACCCGTTCTGGACCGGGATCAGGTCCGCGCCCGCCGGCAGCTTCGCCAGCACCGCCGCGTTGTCGTAGCACTTGGTGGCGAGGACGACGGGGGCGCCGGGGACGGGCTGCCAGTCGGCGAAGGGGACGAACGCGGCGGCGAGCGGCGGGCGGTCGCCGACCCGGACCCCGCCGCGGCGGCCGGCCTCGACCTTCGCCGGGTTCGCCTCCACGAACGTGACGGGGACGCCGGCCGCCCGCAGGGCGTACCCGACGGCGCACCCGATCCCGCCCGCCCCGACGACGTGAACCGCGTCCATGCCGCACAGTTCTACTGGGGCGCGGCCGTCTCGGCCGCCACCGATCCCCGCCCGTCCGCTCCCGGGTCGACCGTTGACATCCCCGCGCCGGGTACGTGGGGCGGCCGGGACGGCCGCGCCCCAGGACGAGGCCGTCACCCGCCGTGGTGGATCTGCTCGAACCGGTTGGCGACGGCGGCGAACGCGGTCACCACGGCCGGGTCGAACTGGCCGGGGGACTCGGTGGTGATGATCTTGACCGCGTGGGCGTGGCTCTGGGCCGGGCGGTGCGGGCGGCGGACACGCAGCGCCTCGTACACCGCGGCCACCGCCACCACCCGGGCGGCCAGCGGGATCTCGGCCCCGGCCAGGGCGTCCGGGTACCCGGCCCCGTCCCACCGCTCGTGGTGGCTGCGGACCACCTCCGCCGCGGTCGGCAGGGCCGGCAGCTCGGCCACCAGCCGCCCGGCCACCGCCTGCAGCACGTCCGACCCGACGGTGGTGTGGGTCTGCAGCACCTCCTGCTCCCCGGGGTCGAGCTGGCCCGGCTTGAGCAGGAGCCCGCGCGGGACGGCCAGGAGCCCGAGGTCGTGGACCGGGGCGGCGGCGGCCAGCAGGTCGAGGAAGGCGTCGTCCTTCAGCCGGGCGTACTCCCCGCGGTCGGCCACCGCCCCGGCCAGCGCCCGGACGTACCGCGTCATCCGGTCCCAGTACCCGTCGGCCGCCAGCCCGGTCTCGACCAGCAGGCGCGCCGCGGTCAGCGACAGCACCTCGACCGCGGCCGCCGGGCGGGCCGGCGGGCCGGCGGCCGCCGCCCGGGTGACCGCGGCGGTCGGGATGCGGACGGTCGGGCCGGGGGTGACGGCCAGGGAGTCGGCCGCCGGGGCGGCCCCGGCCGCCCGCCGGGCCAAGAGCGCCCGCACCCGGGACGCGAACTCGGCCGTCTTGAACGGCTTCGGCAGGAAGTCGTCCGCCCCGGACAGGGCCAGCCCGCCGAGCGCCTCCTCCGGCAGCATCCCGGACGTCAGCAGGACGCTCACCCGGTCCGACCCGAGGCCGCCGGCCCGCACCCGGGTGACCACCTCCGCCCCGGTCAGCCCGGGCAGGTTCACGTCCACCACCGCCAGGTCCGGCGGGTCCCGGGTGATCTCGGCCAGCGCCTCCTCCCCGTCGCCCGCCGCCCGCACCTCGTGCCCGTCCCCGAGCAGGGCGGTCATCAGCTTGACGGTGAGCGGGTCGTCGTCCACCAACAGCACCCGCGGCCGGCGGGCCGGGGCGGCGGCCGGGTCGGCGGCCGGGGCCGGCGGGAGCCACAGCCCGAACCCGGCCAGGGCGGCGGCCGCCGCCCGGGCGGACGGGAACCGCTGGTCCGGGTCCCGCTCCATCAGCCGGGCGACCAGGTCGGACACCGCCGCCGGGATGTCCGCCCGCACCTCCCGGACCGGGGGCGGGGTGGACGTCATCCGCCGGCTCAGGTCCCGGAGCGGGTTCCCGGTGTCCGGGTACGGCTCCCGCCCGGTCAGCGCCCAGTACATCGTCGCCCCGAGCCCGAACAGGTCGGCGCGGCTGTCGATCGCGTGCGGGTCCCGGGCCTGCTCCGGGGCCATGTACCCGACGGTGCCGAGCAGGGTCCCCGGCTCGGTCACGTTCCGGTCCGGCACCCGGGCGAGCCCGAAGTCGAGCACCTTCGCCTGCCCGTCCGGGGTGACCAGCACGTTCCCCGGCTTCACGTCCCGGTGGATCAGCCCGTGCCGGTGGGCCTCGGCCAGGGCGTCGGCCACCTGCCGGAACAGGTCGCACGCCCGCTGCGGGGGGAGCGGCCCGCCCCCGTCCCGGACCAGGGCGAACAGGTCCTTCCCGGGGATCAGCTCCATCACGAAGTAGTCCCGCCCCGGCCCGCCCGCGCCCGGGGCGTGCCGCCCGGCGTCGAAGCAGGTGACGATGTTCGGGTGCCGCAGCTTGGCCACCGCCCGGGCCTCGGCGTCGAACCGCCGCAGGAGCCGGGCGTTCATCCCGACCGACCGGGTCATCACCTTGATCGCCACCGGGCGGCGGAGGTGCAGGTGCTCGGCCCGGTACACCGTCCCCATCCCGCCCTGCCCGAGGACGTCGAGCAGCCGGTAGTGCCCGATCACCAGCTCGGCCCCGCTCCCGCGGCGGATCGCGTCCACCTGGAACGGGGTGAGCAGCCCGCGCCCGGCCAGCCCGGCCACCAGCCCGTCGGACGACCCGGCGGACAGCCGGGCCCGCTCGGCCGCCGGCAGGTCGTCCCACTCCTCCGGCAGCAGGACGCGCTGGTCGAGCAGCCAGTCGGCGGTCACCCGGGGGTGCGGCAGGGCGGTGGCCAGGGCGGCCGCGCTGAGCGGGTCGCCGGCCGGCAGGATGTCGAAGAGGCTGACCTCGGAGTCGGGCGTGTTGTGGTTCATGAAGCCGGACACCGGGGCCGTCGCCGGGGGGCGGGACGTCGTCACCGGGAACTGTTGGGCACAGCCCCGGACGGGACAAACCCGCCGGCGTCAGAATCGGACCGTCCCGGCACCCCGCGCGGGCGGATTCGGCGGCCGGGCGGAAATGTGAGGGGGTAGACGGGTCCCGGGGCGGCCGGGTACCATTGCGCAGCCCGACCCGTACCGAGGTGTCCCACATGCGCCTGCTCCTCGCCGCCCTGCTGGCCCCGTCGCTCGCCCTGCCGGCGGCCGCCGCCCCGGTCCCGAAAGAGAAGCCGAAAACTGACGCCGAGCGGATCGTCGGGACGTGGAAGATGGTGAAGGCGTCGAACGGGGCCGAGAAGGGGCGGACGGTGATCGCCGAGTTCACCAAGGACGGGAAGCTGGTCCTGCGGCGGTCGGTGAACGGCCAGCCCGGGGAGTCGGAGCAGACCGGCACCTACAAGGTGAAGGACGGGAAGCTGGAGTACACGTTCGGGGAGGGGGACGAGGCGGTGACGGCCACCGACGAGATCAAGAAGCTGACCGACGACGAGCTGGTCGTGGTCGACCCGAACAAGGTGCAGGAGGAGTTCGCCCGGGTCCGGCCGAAGGCGGAGGAGAAGAAGGACGAGAAGTGACCCGCCGGGCGGGCGGCAGGTCGTGACGTTCTTGTGGCACAGGTCTCCGACCTGTGTCGCCGTCACAGGTCGGAGACCTGTGCCACAAGAACGAGATCCCACCCGCCGGCGGGCGTCGGCGGCCGCGGTCACTTCGGCGGGGCGACCGGGTACCGCTTCACCCCGGCCGCCGCCGGCCGGGACGGGAACAGCGGGAACAGGCCCGGGCGGTCGTCGCCGAGGTCCGGGATCACGTGCCCGTCCGCGACGTCGAGCAGCAGCCGCAGCACCTCCGGCTTGATGTCCGTCGGGAGCGTCCGGACGCTGCCGTCGAGGAACAGGGCGGCGAACCGGTCGGCCTTCTCCGCCCCGAGCGGCGGCAGCTTCTCCCCGAACGGCAGGTCGTCCGGCTTCGACCACACCACCGGCGCCCGGGCCTCCACCACCCCGATCGTGTTCGACGTCCCGTCCGCGATGGTGACGAGGCGGGCGGGTTCCTTGCCGCCGGCCACCAGCCAGGTGCGGCCCACGTACCCCCGCGCCGGCGGGGCCTTCCGCGGGTCGGGGGTGACGAACGCCTGGAACACGGTCTGCCCCTTCGGGGCATCCCGGCCCGCAGCCTCGAACACCGCCGGCATCTTCTCGGCCAGCGCCTTGTTGGTCGGCCCGTCCCACGCCTCGTCCATCTTGAACTGCCGGTACAGGTCGCCGGCCTCCAGGTACGGAAGCAGGTGGACGCGCCAGCTCAGGAGCGGCTCGCCGTTCGGCCCGTACACGTCCGTCGGGAGCCGGCCGTTGGCGTCGTGATAGCTGTGCAGGGCCAGCCCGATCTGCTTCAGGTGGTTGCCCCGGAGGGCCACCGTCTTGTGCGCCGCCACCGCCTCCGCCAGCGCCGCGACGACTTTCGCCGCGGCCGGCCCAACCTCCACCTCCGCGGTCGCGACGGCCGCCGCCCCGTCGGCCTTCACCGCCGCCTTCCCGACCCCGGCCGCGGCCGCCTCGGCGAGCGGGGCCAGGGCCTTCCGCAACCCCCACCCGTCCGTCATCCGCCCGGCCTCCGCGGCGGCCGCGGCGGCGAACACCTTCAGCCCCTCCTCCAGCACCGGGGCGCCGCGCCTGGCCGCCGCCGCGTCCTCGAATGAGAGCGTCAGGGTGACCTTCGCCGTCTTCCCGAGGTCGGCGGTGACGGTGGCGACCTTGGCCGCCGCGAGGGCGGTGTACGGGGCGAGTTCCGGCGGCATCCCGCGGTCGAACCCGCGGAGCAGCGGCGGCAGGTACAGCCCGGCGGCGAGGGTGTGGGTCCCGGCCTCCGCGACCGCACCGGCGAGCGGCCCGCCCGGCTTCTTCTGCACCAACTGCGCGACCAGGGCGAGGACGACGAACTCGCGGTGCGGGGTGTCGGGGAGGAACACGAGGGTGCGGTCGTCGGCGAGGATCAGCAGCTCGAACGGGCCGCGGGGCAACTCGTAGAAGAGCGGCTCGCCGGGGAGGGTGGCCGAGATGGGGGTGAGCCCGTCCCCGTCCTCCTTGCCGGGCGGTGGGGGCGGGGCCTTCTTTTCCGGGAACGGGAGTTCGTTGTGGAACTTCGGGTCCGCGGCCGGGGGCCAGCCGCCCTTGCCGTCGAACTTCTGCAGCGCCTCGCCGATCTGCTTCAGGTTGTTCCGGGCCGCGTCCCGCGCCCGCCGCTCGGCCGCCGCGGGGCCATCGCCGAACACCGGGTCGGCCTTCAGCGCCTTCAGCACCCGGGCCTCGTTGTACGGCTCGCGGGTGGTGACAACCGCCACCGGGTCGCCGGGGCCGTGCGGCGCGACGGCCGGCCAGAACAGGGTGACGCGGTCGATCTCGCCGGCGGCAACCCCGAACAGCCCGGGCACCGCGTCCAGCACGTCCGGCGACTTCTTCAACTGCTCCAGCGCCGGCTTCAGGTCGGGGTGGTCGAACAGGTCCGACACCCTGACGGTGACGAACGCCGCGGCCCCCTTCGGGACGACCGGCAGGTCCGGGGCCGGGACCGGCGGCTTGGCCGGCGGCCCGGGGAACGGCGGCTGGGCGGCGGCCCCCGCCGTGAGGAGGAGCCCGGCGGCGAGCGCGGCCGCCGGGACGGTGCGGAACCGGGTCATGGTGCGGTCCTCGGTGGAAGGTGGCGAACCCGGAGCGTGAGCGACGGGGTGGCGTCCGCAACACCCCGTCGCTCACGCTCCGGGTTCGCCCGGAAACCGGTCACCTGTCGGGGTCGGCGACCACCTCGCCGCCGGCGCGGGTGATGAGGGCGCGGAGCACCTTCTCGTCCGCCTTGCGGGACACCGCCCGGACGCTGCCGTCGCCCATCACGGCCAGGAACCGGGCCGCGTCCTTGTCCCCGAGTTGCGGGAGCGGCAGCTTGCCGTCGTAGGCGAGCACGTCCGGCTTGTACCACGGGACCGCCTCCCCGGCCTCGACCACCAGGAACGTGTTCGACAGCCCGTCGGTGAAGCTGGCGACCTTCGGGCCGCGTTGGCCCTCGTCGAGGGCCGGGCGGTCGAACCCCTTAGCGTTCCGGGGGAAGCTGAAGACGCGGAAGTAGGTGTGCCCCTTCGGGGCCGGCCGGCCGGGGTGCTCGAACACCTTCGGCATCTCCGCCGCCTCCAGCACCTTCAGGTTCGCCGGGTCGTCCCACGGCTTCCGGAGGTCGAGCTGCTTGTACAGGTTCTCCTGCTCCAGGAACGGGAGGACCTGGACCCGCCAGCTCATCGCCGGCAGGTCCTTCCCGGCGCCGAACCCGACGTCGCCCGGGAAGTACTGGAACGCCGACTCGTGGTTGTGGAAGGCGAGGCCGATCTGCTTCAGGTTGTTCGTCGCCCGCACCGTCCCACGGGCGACCCGGGCTGACTTCGGCAGGGCGGCCGCCAGCTTCGCCACGTCGTCGTCGAACGGCACGTCCGCGGCCGCCGTCACGTCCGGCCCGGCGGCCGCCACCTTCGCCCCGGCGAGCACCTTCGCCGCCCACCCGGCCAGCGCCGCCGGGACCGGCTCGGCCTTCGCCGACTCCCCCCCGAGCTCGTCCGCCACCGCCTTCAGCCCCTCCGCCAGGACCGGGGCGGCCCGCTTGGCCTCGTCGGCGTCGGCGAAGTTCATCACGAACCGGACCTTCGCCGCCCGGTCGAAGTCGGCGACGAGGGCGGCCGCCCGCGCCCGGAGCAACGCCTGGTACGGGGCGAGCTCCTTCCGGGCCCGCTCGTTGGCTAACTCCGCGACCAGCCCGCCGAGGGCGCGGACGTTCACCCCGGCGGCGACGTCGTGGACCTGGGCGGCGAGCAGGGCCGGGGCGAGCGGGCCGTCCGCCTTGCGGGCGACCAGCTGGGCGAGGAGGGCCACCGCGCCCCCGTCCTCGAACCGCTCCGGCACGAACAGCAGGGTGCGGTCGTCGACCAGGGCGACCCACCGGAACGGGCCGTCCAGCTCGAACACCCGCCCGCCGGCCCGCCCTGGCCGCGCCCGCGGGTTCTCCCCGACCCCGAGCGCCTTCAGCACCCGGGCCTCATTGAACGGCTTGCGGGCGGTCACCAGCCACACCGGCTCGTTCCCGGCCTGCGGCTCGAGCGCCGGGACGAAGGCGGTGACCCGGTCGAGGTCGGCCGGGGGCAGCCCGAACACCGCGTCGAGCGGGCCGTCGGTCTGGGCCGCGACCCAGTCCCGGACCGGCTTCGCGGCCGGGTGGTCCCACAGCTTCGACACCTTGACCGAGACGAACGCGAGGGCGTCGGTCGGGACCGGGCCGAGGGCCGGGTCGGCCGGCCGGACCGGCTGGGGCTGCGCGGCCGCCGGGTGGGCGGCGAACAGGAGGGCGAGCGCCGCGAGGCGGGGTGTCGGCATCGGTGCGGGCTCCCGGGGCGAGACGTGGCGGACCGGAACGCACGCCGGGATGATACCCGCGCCGCGGGGGGAGGGACAAGTACCCCCGGTTAGCGACGCGTCGCAGACGCGTCCGCGCCGGGAGCGCGGACGCGTCTGCGACGCGTCGCTAACCGTTTCGGATCAGTACGCGTGCTTCTGCTTGGCGAACAGCATCCGCCAGACGGTCAGGAACATGATCCGGAGGTCGAACAGCGGGTTCCAGTGGGTGATGTAGTACAGGTCGAACTGGACCCGCCGGCGGAGCGACGAGTTCCCGCGCCACCCGTTCACCTGCGCCCACCCGGTCATCCCCGCCTTCACCGCGTGCCGGGCCATGTACCCCGGCACGGACTTCGCGAACTTGTGGACGAACACCGGCCGCTCCGGCCGCGGCCCGACCAGGCTCATGTCCCCCCACAGGACGTTGAACAGCTGCGGCAGCTCGTCCAGGTTGGTCGCCCGCAGGAGCGCCCCGAGGCGGGTCTTGCGGGGGTCGTTCGCGGCCGTCATCCGCGGGCCGTCCCGCTCGGCGTCGGCCCGCATGGTGCGGAACTTCAGCATGCCGAACGGCCGGCCGTTCAGCCCGCACCGCTCCTGCCGGTAGAACACCGGGCCGGGGCTGGAGAGCCGGACGAGGGCCGCGATCGCCGCCATCACCGGGGCGAGCAGCACCAGGGCGGTCGCGGCGAGGACCACGTCCATCGCCCGCTTCACCAGCACGTTCAGCCCGTGGTGCGGGCTCTCGCGCAGCCCGACCACGGTCATCCCGTGCAGCTGGGTGGTGTGGAACGTCATCCCGGCGACGGCCGGGACGTCGGCGATGAGCTGGACGTCGACGGTCGTCTGGGCGAGGGCGTTGAACACCCGCCGGGCGTCGGCGTACCGGTTCAGCGGGAGCGACACGAACACGTACCCGACGTCGTGCCGGGCGACCAACTCGGGCAGGTCGGCGATGTCCCCGAGGACCGGCAGGTCGGCGGCCGGGCCGCGGTGGGCCGCATCTTCCACGTACCCTACCGGCCGGATCCCGGACCAGGACACGACCCGGAGGGTGCGGACGGTCCGGCGGGCGAGCCGGCCGGTGCCGACGACCAGGGCCCGGGTCTGGTTCCGGCCGCGCTTGCGGAGCTTGCGGACGGCCTGCCACGACGCCCGCCGCGCGGCCACGACCAGCACCAGGGCGGACCCGACGAACAGCCCCATCGCGAGCCGGGACTCGTAGTGGTTCTGGCGGGCGAAGCTGGTGGCCATGACCGCCAGGGCCATCAGCCCGACCCCCTTCCCGACCGCCGCCAGCTCCTCGCGGAACCGGCGGAGGCGGTGGACCTCGTACATCCCGGCGGCCCGGTAGGCGACGAGGGCGAGGAGGACGACGAGGGGGAGGCTGGCGAGGTAGAGGCCGAACTCGGGCCGGGGGTCGGTGCCGGGGGGGAGGAGGCCGGCGTCGAACCGGAGGTGGTACGCGGCGACCCAGGCGGCGGCGGTGAGGGCGAGGTCCCAGAGGAGGAACCAGGCGGTCAGGGGCTGGCTGGTGCGGTGGGTCATCGGGGCGGCACCGGTCCCTCGGCGCGGGGCCGGGAACGTACCACCCCCGGCCGGCGGGCGTCAACCCGGGTACACTATCGTCCGGGACCGGGTGCCGACGTGAGCCGACGTGGAGCCGCGAGATGTTGACCGCCGACCAGTTGCTCGCCCGGCTGTACGCGCTGCGCAAGGACTACGCGGACGACCCGGAGGACGAGACGTACCAGGCCCTGCACCACGCCTTCCTGTTCCTGTCGTACCACATGGGCGAGTTCAAGGAGTACGTGAGGAAGGAGGCGGAGAAGGAGGGGAAGTGATTGGCGGGGCAGGCATTCCTGCCTGCCCTCGCCCACCGACCTTGATTCCGCCCGCCCGGTCCGCGACCATCTCCCCGTCGCGGGGCGGACCCGAGCACGCCACCGTCGTGTTCGCGAGAACGCCGCGGGCCGGCACACCGGGGCTACCCCGGTGGTCGCCTACCACCTGTCCCAGCCAGCGCGCGACAGCGGGGGCACTCCCATGCCCGTCCTGTCGCGCCGGACGAGACTCGTCGGGCCGCCCCGCGACGCTTCCCCACCCACCGGCAAGGCGGCCGTGCCGACGTTCGACCCCGAACGCTTCCTGTTCTCGCTGGCCGGGGCGCTGCGGGCCGGGCCGTGGGCGGCCGCCGACTTCCGCGCCGCCCTCGCCCGCGCCGCCGCGGACCGCCCGGTCCGCGTGCCGGGCCTGTTCCCGCGCCTCCTCCGCCGCTTCCCGACGACCCCCGGCTACGGCGAACTGCTCCTCTTCCTCGTCACCGACGCCGGGCTGGCGCGGGCCGTGGACCGCCTGTGCGCGACCGGGCCGCCGACCGGCCCGACCCGGCCGGTGATGGGTCCGCCGCCCCCGCGCCTCGGCCCGCTCCGACTCCCGCCGCTGCCGACCGAGGCCGCGCTCGCCGACTGGCTCGGCGTCGGCCCCGACCGCCTGCGGTGGTTCGCCGACCCCGCCGGCCGGAACCGCCGCCACCCGCCCGGCCCGCTCCGCACCTACCGCCACCGGTGGGTGCCGAAGCCCGGCGGCCGGGCGCGGCTGCTCGAAATCCCGTGTCCCGGGCTGAAGCTGATCCAGCGAAAGGTCCTCGCCGACATCCTGAACGCGGTCCCGGCGCACCCGGCGGCGCACGGGTTCCGCCCGTGCCGGTCGGCGGTCACGAACGCGGCCGAGCACTGCGGGCGGGCGGTGGTCGTCCGCCTCGACCTCGCGGACTTCTTCCCGTCCGTCCCGGCCGCGCGGGTGTCGCGCGTCTTCCGCACCCTCGGGTACCCCGCCCCGGTCGCCCGCCTGCTCGCCGGCCTCTGCACCACCCGGCTGCCCGCCGACGTGTGGGACGCCCGGCCGGACCCCGCCCGCGACGGGTCCGATCACGCCGCCCGGGTGCGGTTCGTCGGCCGGCACCTGCCGCAAGGCGCCCCGACCTCGCCGGCCCTGGCGAACCTCGCCGCCCACCGCCTCGACCGCCGGCTCGCCGGCCTCGCGGCCGCCGCCGGGGCGACGTACACCCGGTACGCCGACGACCTGACGTTTTCGGGCGACGCGGGCCTGCGCCGCCGGGCGGCACGGCTCGCCCGCCTCGTCGCGGTCGTGGCGCATGAAGAAGGGTTCGCGGTGAACCTGGCGAAGACGCGGGTGATGACCCGCGGCGGGCGGCAGACGGTCACCGGCGTCGTGGTGAACGCCCGGCCGAACGTCCCGCGGGCCGCGTTCGACCGGCTGAAGGCGACGCTGACGAACTGCGTCCGGCACGGCCCGTCCGGGCAGAACCGCGGCGGACATCCCGACTTCCGCGCCCACCTCGCCGGCCGGGTCGCCCACCTCGCGGCGATCCACCCGGCCCGCGGCCGCCGGCTGTGGGCGCTGTTCGACCGCATCGCGTGGCCCACCGGGTCCGAGTCCGCTCCACCGCTCTGAACCCGCACTAAGATTGTCGCGGCCCACACCTCACCGGGTTCTCGCACATGCCGGAGCCGAACGTCCTGATCGTGTCCGTGTCCGGGGTCCGCGGGCTGGTCGGCCGCGGGCTGTCCGCGGACGTCGCCGCCCGGTTCGCCGCCGCCTACGGGTCCACCGTCGCCGGCAAGCCGGTCGTCGTCTCACGGGACGGCCGGCCGAGCGGCGAGATGCTCCGGCACGCGGTCATCGCCGGACTCCAGGAAGCCGGCTGCACGGTCGAGGACGTCGGCATCACCCCGACCCCGACGGTCGGGGTGGCGGTCCGGCAGCTGCGAGCCGCCGGCGGCATCCAGATCACCGCCAGCCACAACCCGGCGCCGTGGAACGGGCTGAAGATGTTCGGCCCGGACGGGGCGGTGGTGTCGGCCGACGCCGGGGCGCGGGTGAAGGCGCTGTACGACTCGGGCGACTTCCCGCGCGCCGGGTGGGACGGGATCGGCACCACCCGCGTCCCGCCGGACGTGCCGGCCGACCACGCCCGGGCGGTGCTCGACACGGTCAGCGTGGCGGCCGTCGCCGGGCAGGCGTTCCGGGTGTTCCTGGACGCGAACGCCGGGTCCGGCGGGCCGCTCGGGACGCAGCTGCTCCGCGACCTCGGGTGCGAGGTGGTGCAGTACGAGTGCGACCCGACCGGGCGGTTCGCCCACGAGCCGGAGCCGACCCCCGCCCACCTCGCGGACGTCGCCCCGTGGGTGAAGCAGTCCGAGTCGGCGGTCGGGTTCGTGCTCGACCCGGACGCCGACCGGCTCGCCCTGATCGACGAGCACGGGGTGTGCGTGTCGGAGGAGGCGACGCTCGCCCTGGCCGCCCGGTACCGGCTGCGGCACCAGACGGGGCCGGTCGTGGTGAACATGTCGACGTCGCGGATGGTGGAGGACGTGGCGAAGGGGTACGGGTGTGCGTTCCACCGGTCGGCGGTCGGGGAGGCGAACGTGGTCGGGCGGATGCGGGAGGTCGGGGCGGTGTTCGGCGGGGAGGGGAACGGCGGGGTGATCGACCCGCGGGTCGGGTGGGTCCGGGACCCGTTCGCCGGCATGGCGTACGTCCTGTCGCTGATGGCCGAGGAGCGGAAGCCGTTCTCGCAACTCGTGGCGGAACTGCCGCGGTACGCGATGCTGAAGACGAAGTACACGGTGTCGCGGGACCGGCTGCCGGCGGCGCTGGCCGCGCTGGAAGCCCGGTGGCCGGACGCCCGGGCGGACCGGCAGGACGGGCTGCGGCTGGACGGGGCGGACTGGTGGCTGCACGTCCGCGGGAGCAACACCGAGCCGGTGGTGCGGGTGATCGCGGAGGCGCCGACGGAGGAGCAGACCCGCGGGCTGTGCGACGCGGCCGCGGCGGTGGTGACGGGGGCTTGACCCCGTGGGCGAGGCACTCCTGCCTCGCACCAGAGGGAGCGAGGCAGGAGTGCCTCGCCCACGGGCGAAAAGCCTACTTCGCCGTGACCTCGGTCGGGACGAGGTGGTTGATCATGTACGTCCGGCGGTCCGGGTCGCGGGCCTCCGGCTGGGTGGTCCCCTTGTCGTCGGTGCAGCGGGCGGCGACCCGGAGCGGGCCGGCCGGGGCGGTCAGCGGGCCGGACTCCCACGCCACCCACCCGAGCGGCTTCCCCCTGTCGTGCCTCGCGGCCTGCCACGTCTTCCCGCCGTCGAGGGTGAACTCGACCTTGGCGACGGCGCTCTCCCCGGCCCACGCCCGCCCCGACAGCGCGAACCCGGCCGCCGGCACCGCCGCCCCCGGCCCGACCGACGTGACCACCGCCTTCGGCTGGATCGCGGTCACCGGGACGAGCCGCGGGCCGGCCGCGGCGCGCTCCCAGACGGAGTAGTCGAACGTCTGCCAGAACCCGGTGTACGGCTTGTCGGTGACGACGACCTTGGTGAGCCACTTCACCGACGCCATCCCGTACCACCCGCCGACGACCGCCCGGAGCGGGGCCCCGTGGTCCGCGGTCAGCGGCTTGTCGTTCATGTCCCACGCCAGCAGGGTTTCGTCCGCCTTCGCCTTGGCCAGCGGGATGCCGCGGTCGAAGGGGATTACACCGGGGGTGGCCGGGTCGGCGATGGCCCCCTGGTCCGCCCCGACGAGGACCACGTCGACCGCCCCGGCCTTCACCCCGGCCCGCTCCAGCACCGCCCCGAGCGGGACGCCGGTCCATTTGGCGGTCCCGACCGCCCCGTGCCCCCACTGCAGCCCGCGGGCCGGCGGGACCAGGAACACCCGGCCGTTGCCGGCGCACTCCAGGGTCACCTCGCGCGTCACCGCCGGCAACTTCTTCAGCTCGTCGAGGGTGAGGCTCAGGGGCTTGTCGACGTGCCCCCCGACGGCGAGGGCGAACGTCTTCGGGTCGACGGCCGGCACCGCGAAGTGGTTGCGGACGTAGAACGCCGCGGTCGGGGTGGTGTCCGGGCCGAGGTCGGCGAGCGCGGTTTCAAGGTTCCGCGGCTCCCGCATCCGGACGGTCAGCCCGTCGGCGGCGCGGGCCGAGCGGGGGGCGTAAGCCCCCTGTGCCGCCAGCGCGGCGGCCGGGGCGGCGCGGAACAGGTCGCGGCGGGAGAGCGGCATGCTCGGAACCGGGTGGTGGGGTGGCAAAGTGGTGGGGTGGTTGTCTTGTCACAACCTCGCGACCTCACCACCCCGCCACCGAAGGTTCAGAACCCGAGGCCCTTGGTCGTCGTCTTCACCCGCACGAGCTTGTCGTTCGCGCAGATGTACAGCACCGTCCCGTCGTCCCCCCAGCCGCAATTCGCGTTCCGGTCGCCGATCACGATCTTCCCCAGGTACGCGTGGTCCGGGGCGAACACGAACACCCCGTCCGGACCCGTTGCGAAGATGTTCCCCTTCCCGTCCACCTTCAGCCCGTCCGGCAGCCCCGGCTTCTTCGCCTTCACCTCCGCCGTCGCGTCGTGGATCAGCTTCCCGGGGCCGCTGATGTTGCCGTCCGCCCCGAGCGGGAACGCCATCCAGATCGCCTTGTCCGGGTCCGAGTTGGCGACGTACAGCGTCTTCTCGTCCGGCGACAGCCCGATCCCGTTCGGCCGGGTCATCTCTTTCGTGAGGAGCGTCAGCTCGCCTTTCGGGGTGAGCCGGTACACGCCCTGGAAGTCGAGTTCCTTCTTCGGGTCCTTCATCTGCCCCGGCAGGCCGTACGGCGGGTCGGTGAAGTACAGGTCGCCGTTCTTCGCGAACACCAGGTCGTTCGGGCTGTTCAGCCGCTTCCCCATGTACTTGTCGGCGAGCGTCTCGAACGACTTCCCGTCCGTGCCCAGGCGCGACACCCGGCGGTCGCCGTGCTGGCACAGGATGAGCCGCCCGTCCTTGTCGAAGGTGAGGCCGTTCGCCCCCGGCTCGTGCCCGGTGAACGGCTCCGTCCCGGTGTACCCGCTCGGCTTCAGGAAGTCGCTGACCCCGTCCTTCGACCACTTCACGACGCGGTTGTTCGGGATGTCGGTGAACAGCAGGGCGTTCGCCTTCTTGTCCCAGACCGGCCCCTCGGTCCACTTGAACCCGCCGGCCAGCACCTCGATCTTCGCGTCCTTCGGGATCAGGGCGTCGAGCCGCGGGTCCTTCCGGTCGATGCTGCCGAGGGTGGCCGGCAGCTTCGGGTCCTGCGCGGAACTGAGCGGGGGGCGTGAGCCCCCTGAGAGCGCGGCGGCGACGGCCGCGACGAGGGTGAGCGTGCGGGACACGGGAGGCTCCGGGGAGGGACGGGTGACGGGCACATCGTACCCGGCGGGGACGGCGGAGCAAGTATCCCGCCCCCGGACCCGCCCCGAACCCAGGGCGTTGCCCTGGGCTGAGGAATGTCGCCCCTTCGGGGCTTGGGTTTGAGGCCCGAAGGGCCGCCCTCCCTCAGCCCAGGCCACCGGCCTGGGTCGGGGGGCGAGGGTGCGCCCCGGGCCGCGGGGCAAGCGCCTCAACTCCCCTCGGGGCACTCCTCGGCGATCCTCCGGTACGCCTCCAGCGCCTTCCGGAACGTCTTGTCGGCCTCGTCGCGCTCCTCCGCCTTGATCCCCGGGCCGCGGACCTTCCACAACTGCTCGATCACCCCGACGCACCACTTCGCGCTGTCCCGGCTCGCCCGGACCGGCTTCCCGCCGACGAGCACGTTCACCGGGTTGGTGTGCAGCTGCGGGTAGTGCCGCAGCGCCACCCACGAGCTCGCCGCGACCGGCACGTCGAAGCTCAGGTCGTGGGCCGCGTCGTCGGCCGGCACGTCCTTCGACGCGACCGCCTTCCCGTTCACCACCACCTCGACCTTGCGGACGCCGCCGACCGGCGCCTGCGCCCCGGGGGCGGTGCCGAGCGCCACGTCCTTCCCGAACGCCACCTTCGCCGTCACCCGCACCGTCCCCGGGGCGTCGAGCTTCACCTCGCCGAACCCGGGGGCCACGTCCTTCACCTTGAAATCGAGGGCGTGGGCGTACCCGTCGGAGACGTAGGACCGGCCCTGCCGGATCCCCTTGCACCACGCCGCGTAGTCCACCGCGTCGGTCTTCCCGAGTTGCACGTACACCCGCCCCTGGCCGACCCGGCTGCCGGAGATGCACGGGAAGTCGGTCTCGCCCGACACCTTCAGCGGGAACCCGCAGTTCAGGATGTGGTACCAGCAGCTCCACTCCCGCTGGCGGTGGGTGTCCATCGCGGAGATGAAGTCGCACACCCCCATCGCGGTCGTCACGCAGACCTCCTGCGCCCCGATCCCGTTCATCTCCGGGACGTTCAGGTTCGGCACCTTGTCCAGCACCCGCTCGTGGCTCTTCAGCAGCTCGGCCGCCGACAGCTTGCCGTCGCCGTCCGCGTCGGCCGCGGCGAACGGCTCCGGGAGTGGCCACTTCCCGGCCTTCGCCTCGGCCGCGGTCACGGAGCCGTCCCTGTCCGCGTCGAGGTGGACGAGGAGGCGGGCGGCGGCGTTCTTCTCGTTCACCTGCAGCCCGTTCGCCGAGTGGGCGTACCCGGTCACCGCCCCCTGCTCCTTCGCCCACCGCATCAGCGGGGTGGTCCACGTCGGCCAGCCCTTCACCTTCGTCCCGCCGGACCCGGGGTACGTCTGGTCGCGCAGGTTCAGCAGGCAGACGTGGCCGAGCGCCTGCGACCCGAACCCGCTCACCTCGACGTCGTACTTCAAGACGGTGAACGGCTCGGTCAGCTTGTGCGGCGCCGCCTCGAAGAACGTCCGCTGGTAGTCGTAGCACGGGCCCCAGGTGAGGCAGCAGCCGACGTTCAGCCCCTCCCCCTTGACGTGCAGGAACATGTCCTGCGGCAGCACCCCTTCGGTCGGGTTCGTGTAGTGGGCGCACCCGGCCGCGTGGATGTGGTGGTCCCCGCTGTACCACCCGAGTTGCGCCGGGTACACCCACCGCTCCAGCTTGAACCCGGCGACCGCGTCCGGCACCCGCACCGGGTCGGCGGGGACCTTGATCGTCTGCGTCTTCAGCCGGTACTCCGGGCCGCGGCCGTACTCGACGGTGAACTCGCCGGGCGGGAGCAGCACGAAGCCGCCGTCCGGCCGGTACACCTGCTTCTGGAAGAAGAAGTCCGGGGCGAGCCGCTTCGGCTGCGGCGGGTACACCCGGCCGGCGGCGTCGGTGAAGGTGAACCGGCCGACGGTCGGCTTCCCGTCGGAGTCGGTGACCTCGAGCCGCACCTTGACCGCCGGCCGCACCTCGAACAGCACCGGCGTCTCGCCGCGGAACCCGACGTCCTGGTTCCCCTGCCCGACGTCGAAGCCGACCGTCGCCTCGCGCTTCCCGGCCTCGGACGAGTAGACCAGGGCGATCGCGTACTCGACGGCGAGGCCGCTGAGGTCGGCGGTCATCGGCGGGGCGGTGTACACCTCCAGGGCGAGGAACCGCTCGGCGACCTTGGGGTCGGCCTTCGGGTCCCGCTCCTGCCGGCCCGGCCCGCTGTACACCTCGCCGGCCTGCGGGCTGAGGATCTTCAGCGGCTTCTTCACCGTGCTCTCGTTCACCACCTTCACGAGGACCGGCGTCCACCCGGCCTGCTGGATGACGGCGTCGGCCGGGCCGCGGGCGACCTTGACGCGCGACTCAGGGTTGATGCTCACCACGAACAGGACGTGCTTGTCGAGCACCTGTTGGACGGCCTTCGGGTCCTTGTCGTCGATCGCCTTGGCGAGGGCCTTCGCCGGCTCGGCGGGGAGCGGCGTGCCGAGGAAGTCGAGGGCCTTGACGAGCCGGGCGGCGTTCGCGGCGAGCGGCTGGCCCTCGACCCCGGCGACGACCGGCGGCGGGTCGGCGGCCGCCAGGCGAGCGGGGGACGTGAGCCCCCCGATGAGGGCGAGGAGTGCGGCGGCGGGGCGGAACATGGTCTGCTCCGTGGAGGTGGGCGGTGCCCATCAGACCGCGCCGGGCGGGTCGCGTCAATCACCCCGAGCGGGGGGCGTGAGCCCCCTGTGTGTGTTCCACGCCACAGGGGGCTCACGCCCCCCGCTCGGGGGTCCACGTCAGGTCCGGGTCGAACGGGTACAGCGGCCGGCGGCGGCGGTAGGCGAAGTGCGACAGGTCGGCCGACGTGACGCCGGGGGTGTTCACCCGGATCAGCGTCGGGCACACCGGGGCGTAAGCGGCCACGGGGGCGTGAACCCCCTTCGCCACCAGCACCCGGAACCGGGCCGGGTCGAGCCCGAACGCGGTCACCTGCCCGAGGCTGAACGGGGCGGTGCGGCGGGTCGTCAGCATCACGGTCAGGCCCGGCCGCTCGACCACCGCGGTCGGCCCCTGGTCGAACCGCCGGATCCCGCCGTGCCGCGCCTCCGCCTCCTCGAACGCCCCGTCGTGGAGCGAGCGGACGGTGAACGGCCCCGGCAGCGGCGGGCCGTGCCGGGCGTCGGTCTTCCCGCCGACCGCCAGCGCCAGCACCCCACCGACCCCGGCCGCCGTGGCGTCGCGGACCGCGTCCGGGTCGGCGAGGCAGACGAACCCCGGCCCGACCCCCTGCCGGACAAGTTCGTGCGCGACCACGGTGCCGTCCGCCGGCGACCCGCCGCCGACGTTGTCGCCCATGTCGAGCAGGCAGACCGGGCCGGGTTCGACCGCCGCCCGCCGCACCGCGGCTTCAACGGAGATCAGGTTGCCGCGGAACCGCTCGCGCCGGTCCCACCACCAGCCGGCGAGTTCGGCCGCGTACCGCTCCGCCAGTCCTTGATCGCCGTCGGTCGTGACGGAGAGGGCCGCCCCCATCTCCGGCACGTCCGCGTAGGGGAACCCGAGCAACACGCTCACCGCCAGTACCCCCGGCCTGCGGCGGACGTCGTCGGCCGCGGCGGCGAGGTCGCGGCACGGGGACTCGGCCGTCGCCTGCGCCTCGATGTTCACGACTAGCGGAGGGAACGCGGCGGCGGTCACCGGCCGGACCTCGCCGCGGAGGCCGCGGGCGATCAGCGCCGCGGCCTGTCGGCCGGTGTCGCGCTGGTCGAGGTGCGGGTTGGTGCGGTACGCGAACCAGGCGTCGGTTGAAGTGACCATCCGCGGCGACAGGTTGGCGTGCAGGTCGAGCGTCCCGACGACCGGGAGCGACGGACCGACGAGCTTCCGCAACTCGGTCAGCCAGTGGCCGTCGAAGTCGGGGTGCGACTCGGCGGCCGCCGCCCCGTGCGGGGCGACCAGCAGCCCGTCGAGCGGCCCGGCCTCAGCGACCGCCGCGAGCAGCCGACGGGTCAGTTCGTCGGCCGCGTCGCCGGCGATCGTCCCGGACGGCAGGGTCCAGGCGGCGAACACCGGCACCGCCTCGACCCCGTCCGCGGCGAGTTGCTCGAAGAACCCGCCGACCTCGTGGTGCGTGCCGGCGTACCGGTCGCGCACCGCCGCGCCGGAATGGAGCGTGTCGCGCTCGAACGCCGCCAGCGGGGTGGCTCCCGGGGCGAACGTGTTCGACTCGTGCTGGAGGCCGACGACCCCGACGCGCATCCGCCACCGCCCTTCAACTGGCGCCGCCGCTTCGTAGCACAACTGTCCCGGTCAGTGCTATGAAACCCGACGGAGGCCGACCCGTGCCGACGCCCCCGGACCTCACCCTCGCCGACCTGCGGACCTGCCTCACCGCGGCGGTGGTGTGCGACGCCCTCGACGCCGAGGGCTACCCGAGCCAGTCGCCGCGGGTCGCGCTCCGCCCGCTCACCGTGCCCGGCGTCCTCGTCGGCCGGTGCCGCACCACCCTGTGGGCGGACATGGCCCACCCCGACCCCCGCCCCTACGAGCTGGAGCTGCGGGCGGTCGACGGGTGCCGGCCGGACGACGTGCTGGTGTGCGCCGCCGGCGGGTCGTTCCGGTCCGGCGTCTGGGGCGAACTGCTGTCCACCGCGGCGCGGAACCGCGGGTGCGCCGGGGTGGTGGTGGACGGGGCGGTGCGGGACGTGGTGCGGATGCGGGGGATGGGGTTCCCGGTGTTCGCCCGCGGCACCGCGGTGTACGACTCGAAGGACCGCCAGCGGGTGATCGACCTCGACGTCCCGGTGATGGTCGACGGGGTCGCGTTCGCGCCGGGCGACCTCGTCGTCGCGGACGAGGACGGGGTGGTGGTGGTGCCGGCGAAGGCGGAGGCGGCGGTGGTCCGCCGGGCGTGGGAGAAGGTGCACGCCGAGAGCGAGGTGCGGGGCGCGATCGCCGCCGGGATGTCGGCGGTCGAGGCGTTCGCGAAGTACGGGGTGCTCTAACCGCGCCGGGTGGCCCACCCGGGGCGGCACACCCGGTGTTCACACCCCGGGCTATTTCCTCCCCACCCCTTCGGGGTTCGGAACGGTCTTCAGCCCCGAAGGGGCGACCAGGTAATAGCCCGGGGTGTGAACCCCGGGCGGCCTCCGAGAACGCGCTTGACCGCCCCCCGGCCCGCGGCCACACTACACCCGCCTGCCCCCGCCGCCCCGCCTCCGGAGCGCCCGCCGTGCTCACCCTCCACGGCCCCCGCCACCGCCTCTGCGACGGCCTCTCCCGCCGCGACTTCCTCGCCGCCGGGGCGCTCGGCGGCCTCACCCTCGCCGACGTCCTCCGCCTCCGCGCCGCGTCGCCGACCGCGCCGAAGGCGGTCGTCATGGTCTACCTGCCCGGCGGGCCGAGCCACCTCGACACCTACGACCTGAAGCCGGACGCCCCGGCGGAGGTCCGCGGCGAGTTCAAGCCGATCGACACGAACGTGCCCGGCGTCCGGGTGTGCGAATTGCTCCCGCTGCACGCGAAGGTCGCCGACAAGTTCGCGGTCGTGAACGGCCTCCAGTGCGTCGACACCCACAGCGCCGAGCTGCTGATGCGCGGCCACCTCGGCGGGCCGGCGAAGCGGCCGGTGTTCGGGTCGGTGGTCAGCCGGCTCCGCGGCGGGACCGGGCCGGGCGGCATGCCGCGCTATGCCGCCCTCGGCGGGGAGAACGGGTCCGACCCCGGCGACCCGAGCTACCTCGGGACCGCCCACCGGCCGTTCAAGCCGGGCGGGGAGGCGATGAACAACCTGTCGCTGGTCCGCGGCGTCAGCCCGGAGCAGTTCGCCGACCGCAAGCAGCTCCTGAAGGCGTTCGACACCATCCGCCGCGAGGCCGACGCCCGCGGCGAGATGGCCGGGACGGACGCGTTCACCGCCCGGGCGCTCGACGTGATCGCCTCGCCGGCCGTCCGCGACGCGTTCGACGTGTCGAAGGAGCCGAAGGCGCTGCAGGAGCGGTACGGGACCGGGAAGCGGCTGCTCCAGGCCCTGCGGCTGGCGGCGGCCGGGGTGTCGGTGGTGACGGTGTCGGTGGCCGGGACGGTGCTGCCGGTCGGGGACTGGGACACGCACGGGAAGAACGACGGGCGGAAGTTCGGCCAGTTCGAGGACTACCGCCAGCGGCTGCCGGTGTTCGACAAGCTGATGCACACGTTCCTCACCGACCTGTACGACCGCGGGCTGGACAAGGACGTGGCGGTGGTGGTCTGGGGCGAGTTCGGCCGCACCCCGAAGGTCAACAAGGACGGCGGCCGGGACCACTGGGCGCCGGCCGGCAGCGCGCTGGTCGCGGGCGGCGGGTTCAAGACGGGCCAGGCGATCGGCGACACCGGCCCGCGCGGCGACCGGGAGCGCGGCCGGGCGGCGCCGTACACCCCGGCGAACGTGCTGGCGACGCTGTACCGGTTCCTCGGCGTCGACCCGACCGCCACCCTGCCCGACCTGACCGGCCGGCCGGTCTACCTGCTCGACGACCCGGAGCCGGTCCGCGAGCTGCTGTGACGCCCCGGAGCTTCGCATGCCCCCACCCTCCACCCGCCGCCAGTTCCTCCACACCGCCGGGGCGGCCGCGTCCGCCGCCGCGCTGCCCACCGCGTCCGCCGCCGCGCCCGCCGCGGTCGAGCTGGTGAGGGCCGGCAAGCCGGTCGCGGCGGTCGTTGCCGACCTCCCGCCGGTCTCCCCGAAGAAGGGGAAGGCCCCGGCCGCCACCGGCGACGCCCTCGCCACCCAACTCCTCGTCGAGTGGGTGAAGAAGATCACCGGGGCGGAACTGCCGGTCGCGGCGAAGCCGACGGCCGACGGACCGGCCGTCTATGTCGGCAAGGCGGCGGTCCGCGCCGGGCTGAAGCTCGACGACATCGACAGTCCGTCGAAGGAGGGCGTGCGCATCACGGCCGGCGACGGCCGCGTCCTAATCGCCGGCCAGACCGACGCGGCGACGGTCAAGGCGGTCTGCCGGTTCCTCGAGGAACTCGGCTGCCGGTACTTCATGGACTCCCCGCTCGGCGAGGTCTACCCGCGATCGCCGGACCTCGCCGTGAAGCCGGTGACGATCAGCGAGAAGCCGGGGCTTCTGTACCGCAACCCGAAGGGGCCGAGTTGGCCGGGCGGGCACTGGAAGGCGTGGAACGGGGCCGGCGGCGAGGACTTCGCCCACGCCCACGCGTGGGGCCGGTACATCCCGAAGGGGCTGTTCGCCGAGCACCCCGAGTACTTCGCCCAGGGGGCCGACAGCAAGCGCAAGGACGGCGACTGGCTCTGCACCTCGAACCCCGGCGCCCGCGCGGTGTTCGCGGACGGCGTGATCGCCGCCATCAAGGCCGGGGCCAAGAACCCGTCGATCTCCCCGCCGGACGGCCGCGGGTACTGCCAGTGCGACACGTGCAAGGCCCAGGACGACCCGAAGAGTCTCGAGCCGTCGAGCGGGACCGTGTCCGTCTCGACCCGGTACGCCGACTTCTTCGACGCCGTCGCCCGCCGGGTCGGGAAGGTGTTCCCGGACTCGGTGCTGAACTTCTACGTGTACGCCGACTACACCCAGCCGCCGGTCCGGACCGAGAAGCTGGCCCCGAACCTGTGCGCTGTCATCGCCCCGATCCGGTACTGCCGGCTGCACGCGATCGGCGACAAGGACTGCCCGAGCCGCAAGCAGCAGCTCGACATGGTCGACGGGTGGGCGCGGGTGGCGCCGCGGCTCGGGTATTACAACTACATGTACAACCTGGCCGACGCGACCCTGCCGATGTTCAAGTTCACCCCGTGCACGGTGGACTTCCCGTACCTCGCCGCGAAGAACCTGGCGTTCATGACGATCGAGGTGCTGTCGAACTGGTACCTGTACGGCCCGCAGATCTACCTGAGCCTGCGGCAGGCGTACGACCCGAAGCTCGACGCGGCGGCGGTGATGGACGACTACTACGCGAAGTTCTACGGCCCGGCCGCGGCGGGCATGAAGGCGTACTGGACGGCGGTCGACGAGGCGACGGCGAAACTCGCCAACCACTCGGGCGGGTTCTACGGGCTGTCCGCGGCGTACACCCCGGACGTGACCCGCCGGTGCGAATCCGCGCTGGCCGCGGCGGCCCGGGCGGCGAAGGGGGACGACGCCTACGCCGAGCGGGTGGCGATGCACGCCGCCGGGTTCCGGAACGTGGTCGATTACCAGGACGTCTGCGCCGCGATGGCGAAGGACAACTTTCCGCGGGCGAAGGAGGTGTACGACGGGATGGTGGCGCGAATCGGCGGGCTGGCGGCGAAGAGGCAGGCGAACCCGGAATACGGGACGGCGTACCTGCGGCGGTTCCTGGGGCGGACGATCGACGGCGGCCTGGCGGCGACGGCCGCCCCGAACGCGGTGGCGGCGGTGCTGCCGGACGAGTGGCGGTTCCGGGTCGACGACGCCGACGAGGGTGAGGCGAAGGGGTTTTTCGCGGCGGACCACGACGACGCGAGGTGGCGGAAGGTCCGCACCCACTCGGCGACGCTCAGCGGGCAGGGGCAGCCGGAGAACACCGTCCTGTGGTACCGGACGACGTTCGCCGTGGAGGACAAGGCGGCCCCGCTTGCGCTGGTGTTCACCGAGGTGGACGGGGACGCGGCGGTGTGGGTGAACGGCAAGAAGTTGGAGCCGAAGCCGGTGCTGGCGCCGGCGAAGAAGGCGAACCCGGGCGCCCCGACGGTGCCGCGGCGGGCGGTGTTCGAGGTGGACCTGACCGGGGCGGTGGCGGCCGGCGAGAACGTGGTCGCGGTGCGGGCGGACAACCGGAAGATCAGCGAGCTGTTCCTCGGCGGCATCCTCCGGCCGGTGCTGCTGGTGAGGAAGGGGGCGAAGCCGCCGGGGTGAGACGCGGGGTGGCGCCGCGGGTCCGAGCCCGAGCGCCAGCGAGGGTCTACGGTCAACCCTCGCTGGCGCTCGGGCTCGGACGGAGTGCGCTCACCCCCGCATCTTCCGGAGCGTCTCCCACAGGACGGCGGCGATGTTCCAGGCGTCGTCGTGGCCGCGGTGGTGGGTCCCCTCCTGCTTCAGCCCGAGCAGGGCCAGCGCCTGCGGCAGCCCGACCTCACTCGGCAAGGCCCTCGACACGGCGAACAGCGTCTTCGCGTTCAGGTGGGACGGGCCGAACGGGTACCGCACCCCGGTGTCCCGGCACTGCTTCTCGAACTGCCGGCGGTCGTAGTCCCCGAAGCTCGCCCACAGCCGGTCCGCCGACCGGTACTCGTCCTCCAGCAGCCGGCAGGCGTCCTTGAACAGGATCCCGCCGTCCACCTGGGCCTGGGTCAGGGTGGTCAGCTGCGTGCAGAACGGGCCGACGGTCGACCGCTCCGGCTTCACCAGGATGCTCCGCCGCTCGAGCCGCCGCCCGGTCGCCACCTCCAGCGGGCACAGGCCGATCTCGATCACGTCGTTCGCCTGCCCCTTCGGCGGGAACCCGCCGTCCCAGCAGGTGGACTCGATGTCGATCACCAGGATGTGGTCGAGCCGCTTCGCCATGGGGTCCGCCGGGGGAGGTGCGGGGTCGCGCCGGGTTTACTGTACGCGCCGGGGCGGGGAATCGGGCCGGGCGGCGCGGTTCCGCTACACCGGCGGGCGGCGGCGTGGTACAGTTCGTCACGCCCGAGTGTCATTCCGTGCCGGGGGAGTTGTCATGGCCAGCGAGGACGAGGACAAGACGGGTTCCGGGCTGGGGGCGGTCGGTGGGGCCGCCGCCGGGGCCGCCGCCGGGTCGCTGCTCGGCCCGGTCGGGGCGGCCGTCGGGGCCGTCGTCGGCGGGATCGCCGGGGCGAACGCCAAGGAGATCTCGGACGCGGCGAGCGCGGCCGCCCCGGCCAAGCCGAAGCCGAAGCGGAAGCCGGCCGCTAAGAAGGCCGTCGCCAAGGCGGCGCCGGCCAAGAAGGCCGCCGCCAAGGTGACCGCCAAGCCGGCGGCCGGGAAGAAGCCGGCGGCCAAGGCCGCCGCCCGGAAGACGGCCGCGAAGCCGGCGGCGAAGAAGGCGGCCGCGAAGCCGGCCGCGAAGAAGACCGCCGGGAAGGCCGGGGCGGCGAAGAAGCCGGCCGGGAAGCGGTCGAAGTGACCCCGAGGGCCCGATGGACGTGCTCATCCCGGCCGACCGGATCCGCACCCGGCTGGACGAGCTGGCGGCCGACATCACCCGGGCGTACGAGGGCAAGCCGGTCACCGTGGTCGGGGTGCTGACCGGGTGCCTGATGTTCGTGGCCGACGTGGTCCGGCGGATCGATCTGCCGCTGCGGGTCGCGTTCGTCACCGCGTCCAGCTACCGGGGGGCGGCCACCACCCCCGGGGCGCTCGCCGTCCGGGACGACTCGCTGCCCGACCTCACCGGCCGGCACGTGCTGCTGTTGGACGACATCCTGGACACCGGGCGGACGCTCACCCGGGTGGTCGCCCACCTGCTGGACCGGGGGGCGGCGTCGGTCCGGGTCGGGGTGCTGCTCCGCAAGGTCGGGCGGCAGGAGGTGCCGTTCGAGCCGGACTTCGTCGGGTTCACCATCCCGGACAAGTTCGTGGTCGGGTACGGGCTGGACCACGACGACGAGTACCGGCACCTGCCGTTCATCGGGGTGCTGCCCGGCCCGGGCGGGGCCTGACACCGGACGTCCCGATGACCCCCGTCTTCTTCCTGCTGTCCGACCCCGACCCGTGCGGGGAGGCGGCCCGCCTCGCCCGCCTCCTGCCGCCGGACCGGTTCCGGGCGACCGCCGGGGTGCTCGGGCCGGCGGACGACCTCCGGGCGGCGGGGGTGCCGGCCGTCCCGGTCCCGCTCCGGCACCCGCTCGACCTCGGCGGGGCGCGGCGGCTCCGGCGGGCGGTCGCCGAGTCCGGGGCGGCGGTGGTCCACGCCTGGGGGCCGGCGGCGGTGCGGGCGGCCCGGCTCGTCCCCGGCCCCCGGCTTGTGGTGAGCGGAGCCGCTTCGCCCGGCGGCGGGCTCGGGGGGTGGGTGACGGCCCGCGCCCTCGGGCGGGCGGACCGGGTGGTCGCCGAGACGTGGGCGGACGGGGAGCGGTACCGGCGGCTCGGGGTGCGGGCCGAGCGGCTGACCCGGATCGCCCCGGCCGCCCCGGACCCCGGCCCCGATCCGGACCCGGCCGGGGTGTTCAAGCCCCCCGGGGTGCCCCCGGGGGCGCGGCTCCTCGTCGCCGGCGGCCGGGCCGAGCGCGGGGTCGGGCCGCGGGACGCGCTCGTCGCCTTCGACATGCTCCGGCTCGGCACCCCCGACCTCCACCTCGCCGTGTTCGGGGCCGGGGCGGACGCCCCCGCCCTCGACCGGTTCGCCCGGGCGCTGGCGTTCGACGACTTCCGGGTCCGGTTCGCCCCGCCGGGCGCCGACCGGGCGGCCGCCGTCCGGGCGGCGTCCGCCGTCCTGGTGACCGTCCCGCGGGGCGGGGCCGGGGAGGCGCTGGAGGCGATGGCCGCCGGGGTGCCGGTGGTCGGGTGGGCGACCCCGGACCTGGTCGAGGTGGTGGACGACGGGGTGACCGGGTTCCTGGTCCCGGCCGGCGACCGGGCGGCGCTGGCGGCGAAGGCCCGGGGGTTGCTCGCCGACCCGGCGGCGGCCGCCCGGATGGGGGCGGCCGGGCGGGCCCGGGCGGCGGACCGGTTCCCGGCCGCCCGGGCGGCGGAGCAGTTCGCCCGGCTGTACGCGGAACTCGCCGCCGGGTAGCCGCCCCGTTCGCGGTTGCCCCGGCCCGGCGGCGACGGCACAATGGCGACGAACGGCGGGAGCGGGGGGCGGACATGCGGGGCGTGCTGACGGTCATCCTGGCGGGCGGCAAGGGGACCCGGCTGGAGCCGCTCACCCGGGACCGGGCGAAGCCGGCCGTCCCGTTCGGCGGGCTGTACCGGATCATCGACTTCACCCTGTCCAACTGCATCAACAGCGGGCTCCGCCAGATCCTGGTGGTCACCCAGTTCAAGTCCCGCAGCCTGGACCGCCACATCCGGGCCGCGTGGGGGTTCCTGAGCACCCCGCTCGGGGAGTCGGTCGAGGTCCTCCCGCCGCAGCAGCGGATCGACGAGACGTGGTACAAGGGCACCGCCGACGCGGTCTACCAGAACATCTACTCGATCGAGCGGGAGGGGGCGGACCTGGTGGTGGTGCTGGCCGGGGACCACATCTACAAGATGGACTACGGGGAGATGATCCGGGCCCACCGGGCGAAGGGGGCGGACGTGACCCTCGGGTGCATCCCGGTGCCCCTGGCCGACGTCCGCCACTTCGGCATCCTCCGCACCGGGTACGACGACCGGGTGACCGAGTTCCGGGAGAAGCCGAAGGAGGCGGAGGAGATGCCGGGGGTGGACGGGCACGCCCTCGGGTCGATGGGCATCTACGTGTTCAACACCCGGCTGATGTTCGAGCTGCTGTGCCAGGACGCGGCCCGGCCGGGGAGCGACCACGACTTCGGGAAGAACATCATCCCGGGGATGATCGAGGCCGGGCAGCGGGTGTTCGCCCACCGGTTCCGGGACGAGAACCGGAAGGCCGTGCCGTACTGGCGGGACGTCGGGACGCTGGACGCGTACTACCAGGCGAACCTGGACCTGACGGCCATCGACCCGGTGCTGAACCTGTACGACGACGCCTGGCCGATCCGGACGTTCCAGCCGCAGAGCCCGCCCCCGAAGTTCGTGTTCAGCGCCGACGGGTACCCCGGCCACGCCCGCCGCGGGGAGGCGCTGGACAGCCTGGTCTGCTCCGGGTGCATCGTGTCCGGCGGGCAGGTGCGGCGGAGCGTCCTGTCCCCGCGGGTGCGGGTGAACAGCTACGCGGTGGTCGAGGACTCGATCCTGCTGGACGGGGTGGACGTCGGCCGGTACTGCCGGGTCCGCCGGGCGATCATCGACAAGGAGGTGAAGCTCCCGCCGTACACCGTCCTGGGGTACGACCAGGAGTTCGACCGCCGCCGCGGGTTCGCGATCACCGAGGGCGGGGTGGTGGTCGTCCCGAAGAGCGAGCCGCAGGAGACGTTCCAGGCCCCGAACCAACTCCCGCACTGAAGGAGGCCCCGTGTTCCGACCCGCGCTGCTGGCCCTGCCGCTCGCTCTTCTTGGATCGGGGGGCTTACGCCCCCCGATCGCCGCGGCCGCCGACGAGGCGAAGGGCGAGAAGGTGGAGTACGCCGCCTACCCGGACTACTTCGAGAAGAACACCGCCGGGCTGAAGGGGGAGGCGTCGTACCTGGCGTTCGCCGACGCCGAGGCGTTCGCCAAGGTGTTCGCCCTCCGCCCGCCGCTGATGGGCGGGAAGAAGGCGGCGCCGGTGCCGGACGCGGCGTGGGGGAAGCAGGCGGTGGTCGCGGTGGTGAAGCGGGGCAACGCGGTCACCGCCTACACGGTCGAAAAGGTGACGGCCGACGGCGAGACCCTGTACGTGCAGTACAAGGCGGAGGCGGGGAAGCCGGGGACCGCGACGTTCGCCAGCCCGCTGGTCGTCGCCGCCGACAAGGGGAAGGCGAAGAAGGTGGTGTTCATCGAGAACGGGAAGAAGGTGGGTGAGGCGGAGCTGAAGTGACCGTTGGGCGAACCCGGAGCGTGAGCGACGGGGTAGGCGACACCCCGTCGCTCACGCTCCGGGTTCGCCGCGTCGCATCCGCTCCCACAGCAGCAGCGCGGTGACCGTCTTCGCGTCCTTGACCTCCCCGGCGAGGCACATCCGCACCGCCTCGTCGAGGGTCAGGACGACCGGCTCCAGCTCCTCGTCCGGCTCGGGCCGGGCCGGGCCGGGGGTCAGGTCCTCGGCGACGAACAGGTGGAGCTTCTCGTCCATCACCCCGGGCGAGGCGTACAGGTACCCGAGGCCCCGCCACCGCGCCGCCGCGTACCCGGTTTCTTCGGCCAACTCCCGCTCGGCGCACGCCTGCAGCGCCTCGCCCGGCTCGACCGTCCCGGCCGGCAGCTCCCACAGCGTCTCTCCGACCACCCACCGGTGGTTCCGGAGGAGCACCACCCGGCCGGCGTCGAGCACCGGGAGGATGACCACCGCCCCGGGGTGGAGGACGACGTCGCGGCGGGTGACGGTCCCGTCGGCGGCGGTGTGGGTGTCCACCGCGACCCGGATCTTCCGCCCGACGTGGACGATCTCGCGCGGCATGTCAACCCCCGCGGGCCCGCGGAATTGCGACGGCCCCCCGGCGAGGGTAGGATGGAGCGCGGCCGCCGGCAACCCGCCGGCGGGGGAGGCGAGGGTGCGATGCGCGACCCGATGAACTGGTCGGTGCCGGTGTTCCGGGCGTTCGGCATCCCGGTCAGGGTCCACCTGCTGTTCATCATCGTCTCGGCCGGGCTGTTCCTCCGCCAGATGTGGGCGAAGGACAACCCGCTGTGGTGGGCGGACGTGCTGGGGTTCACCGTCCTGCTCCCGTTCGTGGTCATCTTGCTGCACGAGTTCGGGCACTGCTTCGGGGCGCGGGCGGTCGGGGGGGATGCGAAAGAGATCCTGATGTGGCCGCTCGGCGGGTTGGCGTACGTGGACGTCCCGCACACCCCCCGGGCGAACTTCGTCGCCACCGCCGCCGGCCCGGCGGTGAACGTCGTCATCTGCCTCGGGTGCGCCGCCGGGCTGGCCGCCGGCGGGTTCCTGCCGAACGCGAACCCGCTGACCAACCCGTACGCCTGCGAGACGTACTCGTTCCGGGACGGGCGGATCCACACCGCCCCGTACGGGCTGAAGGTGTACAAGCCGGGGACGGCCGAGCTGCACCCCGAGCAGGCGGTCCTGGACGCGATCCTGAAGTCCGCCGAGCCCGGGCTCCGGAACCGGTACGTGTACACCCCCGAGCAGGCCCGGATGCTCGCCGACCGGATGGGCGGGGAGCGGTTCGTCGCCCCGGGGTGGGCGGTGTGGCTGAACCGGACGTTCCAGCTCAGCTGGGTGCTGTTCCTGTTCAACCTCATCCCGGCGTACCCGCTCGACGGCGGGCGGATGCTGCAGGAGATCGTCTGGGCCCGGTCCGACTACCGCCGGGGGGTGACCGTCGCCGCGTACACCGGGTTCGGGGCCGCCGTCCTGTTCCTGGTGGTGGCGGTCGCGGCGAACGAGGCCCTGTTCATGGGCCTGGCCCTGTTCATGCTGTACGAGTCGTCGATGGCCCTGCACCGGCTGGAGGTCGACGACGGCCCGTTCGGGTACGACTTCTCGGCCGGGTACACCAGCCTGGAGAAGGACGACCCGCCGCCCCCGCGGCCGAAGAGGCCCGGGTGGTTCGCCCGCTGGCGGCAGGCCCGGCGGGCGCGGCGGCTGCAGCGCGAGGCGGAGGAGCGGCGGCTGGAGGAGGAGCGGACGGACCAGCTGCTGGAGAAGATCGCCCGGACCGGGAAGGACTCGCTGACCGACGAGGAGCGGCGGTTCCTGGAGCGGGTCAGCGCCCGCAAGCGGAACATGTCGTAGAACAACCGCCCCGTTTAGCCGCGACGCGGAGTCCTCGGAGCGGAGCGCGGGCGCCTGCGGCGCGCTCCGCTCCGAGGACTCCGCGTCGCGGCTAAACGGCTCGGAGGACCCGCGTGCCGCCGCTCATCACCCCGCGGACCCTGTCCGGGTTCCGGGACTACCTGCCGGACGTGATGCTCGCCCGGGAGCGCGTCCTCCAGACCGCCCGCGAGGTGTACCGGTCGTACGGGTTCACCCCGATCGACACCCCGGCGTGTGAGGCCCTCGACGTCCTGCTCGGCAAGGGCGGGGATGAGTCGGACAAGCTCGTGTACCGGGTGCTCAGCGCGAAGGGCGACAAGGCGGAGATGGGGCTGCGGTTCGACTTGACGGTCCCGTTCGCCCGGTTCGCGGCCCAGTACGCGAACGACCTCGGGACGCCGTTCAAGCGGTACGCGATGGGGCCGGTGTGGCGCGGGGAGCGGCCGGGCCAGGGCCGGTACCGCGAGTTCTGGCAGTGCGACTTCGACACCATCGGCACCACCGCGAACGCCGCCGACGTCGAGACGGCGCTGGTCATCAACGACCTGTTCACGGCGCTCGGGTTCGACCGGTTCGAGGTGCGGGTCAACAACCGGCTGCTCTTGAACGGGCTGCTCGAGTCGCTGGGCGTCGCGGACAAGGCCGGGCCGCTGCTGCGGTCGCTCGACAAGCTGCCGAAGGTCGGCCGGGAGAAGGTGGTCGAGGAGATGGTGGCGGAGGCCGGGGTGACGGCGGAGCAGGCCGGGCGGGTGCTCATGCTGGCGGAGACGGCGGGGTCGAACGAGCACATCCTGTCCGACCTGGAGGCGTGGTTCGGCGGGTCGAACGAGAAGGCGGCGGAAGGGATCCGCCGGTTGCGGGAGTTGCTCGCGGTGGGGGCCGCGGCGGGGGTGCCGGACGGCCGGTTCCGGATCGACCTGAGCATCGCCCGCGGCCTCGACTACTACACCGGCACCATCTACGAGACGTTCCTGACGGACCTGCCCGGGATCGGTAGCGTGTGCAGCGGGGGGCGGTACGACAACCTGGCCGGGCTGTTCACGAAGCAGGTGCTGCCGGGGGTCGGGGCGTCGCTCGGGGTGGACCGGCTGGTCGCCGCGATGGAGGCGCTGAAGCACCCGTGGCTGACCGGCCGGACGACGCCGGCGGAGGTGCTGGTGGTGAACTTCGACGCGGCCCGGCTCGGCGACTACCAGCGGGTCGCGCGGCTGCTGCGGGCGGCCGGGCTGAGCGTCGAGGTGTACCCGGACAAGCCGGGCAAGGTCGGGCCGCAGCTGGGGTACGCGGAGAAGCGGGGGTTCCGGGCGGCGGTGATCGCCGGCCCGGTGGAGTTCGCGGCGGGCGTCTGGAAGGTGAAGGACCTGGCGAAGCGCGAGGAGGTCGCCGTCCCGGAGGCGGAACTGGCGGCGCGCGTGCGGGCGCTCGTCTGACCGTGGCACCGGCATTCCTGCCGGTGCGGGGGCGGGTCACCGGCAGGAATGCCGGTGCCACGAAAGCAGGCCGGCCGGATGAACCGGGACAACCACTACGAGGCGGCGTTCGAGGCGTTCCTCCGGGACCGCGGGGCGGCCGTCGTCCCGGTGGACGAGGCGAAGCGCAACCAACTCGACGACGAGAACACCAAGTCGCCGGACTTCCTCGTCGTCGGCCCGGGCGACGTCCGGCTGGTCGCCGACGTAAAGGGGCGGCGGTTCCCGGGCGGGACCGCCGCCAAGCCCCGGATGGTCTGGCAGAACTGGTGCGACCAGGAAGACATCGACGCCCTCGACCGGTGGGCCGCCCGGCTCGGGACCGGGTTCCGCGGGGTGCTCGCGTTCGTCTACCACGTCCTCCCGCGGGTCGCCCTCCCGGCCGACACCCCCGACCTGTTCACCCACCGCGACCGCGTCTACCTCGCCCGCGGGGTGTCCGCCGCCGACTACCGGGCGGCGATGGCCCCGCGGAGCACGCGCTGGGGTACGGTCCACCTGCCGGCCGCCGCGTTCCGCGAGGCGGTCCGGCCGTTCTCGCACTTCCTCACCCCGGCGACGGTAGAATGGAAGGCCGCCCGGGCGGACGCCCCGGCCCGCCCCGACCCCACCCTGTTCCCGTCATGAAGCCGCTCCGCATCGGGATCGTCGCCGAGTCCACCGGGCTGCCGCTCCGGCCGGCGCTCGCGCGGGCCGCCCGCATGGGCGCCGAGGGCGTGCAGGTGGACGCGGTCGGGGACGCGGCCCCGGACGCCCTCGGGGAGACCGGGCGGCGCGAGTTCCGCAACCTCCTCCGGTCGTTCGGCCAGGACCTCGCCGCCCTGAACGCCCCGCTCCGCCGCGGGCTCGACGCCGCCGAGAACCTGCAGCCGCGCCTCGACCACCTGCGGAAAGTGATGCAGCTCGCCTTCGACCTCGGCTGCCGGCGGGTCGTGGTGCCGTTCCCGCCGGTCCCGGACGACCCCGCCGCGGCACGGGCGGTGACGCTCCGCGAGTCGCTGCTGGCGCTGGCGGCGCACGGCGACCGGGTCGGGACGGTGCTCGCCGTCGAGGTCGGGTTCGACTCCGGCGAGAAGGTGCGGGACTACCTCGCCGGGTTCGACACCGGCAGCCTGAAGGTGACCTACGACCCGGCGAACCTGCTGGTCCACGGGCACGACCCGGTCGCCAACCTGCACCCGCTGAAGGAGTACCTGGCGCACGTCCACGCCCGGGACGCCCGTCGGGCGGGTCTCAGTCGGGGGTTGCAGGAGGTGCCGGTCGGGGCCGGGGACGTGGACTGGATGGCCCTGACCGCGACGCTGCAGGTGCTCGACTACGACGGGTTCCTGGCGGTCGAGCGGGAGCAGGGCGAGGACAAGCTCGCGGACGTGGCCGCCGGGGTGAAGTTCCTCCGCCGGTTCGGGGCGCCGGTCGGGTAGGGCCGGGCGAACCCGGAGCGTCAGCGACGGGGGTGCGTCCGCCGTACCCCGTCGCTGACGCTCCGGGTTCGCCGCCACTCACTTCACCCCGCGCCACAGCCACCGCAGGGCGTCCGGCAGCGTCGCCCCGCCGTGCCGCCCGTTGTGCGCCCCGTCCCCGTACACCAGCTTGTAGTCGTACTCCGTGTACCGCAGGGCCGCGGCCATCTCCCGGTTCGCCAGCGGCCAGTTCCCGTTCCCGTTGTCCAGGTCCCCGCTCCCGTCCTGCAGGTACACCCGGATCGGCTTCTTCTGCGTCTTCCGGATCAGCCCCGGGTACACGTCCCCGCCGCGAATGTTGGTGAAGCTGCCGATGTGCGACAGCACCTTGCCGAACAGGTCCGGCCGCTCCCACGCGGCGGTGAACGCGCAGATCCCGCCGGAGCTCGCCCCGCAGATCGCCCGGGACGCCGGGTCGTCCCGCAGCTTCACCGTCTTGGACACTTCCGGCAGGATCTCGGCCTCCAGGAACCGGGCGTACTTGTCGGACGGGGTGTCGTACTCGGGGCTGCGGTTCGTCTTCCAGTCCTTCTCCTCCTTGCCCGGCGTCGGGAACTTCCCGGGGTTGACGAACACGCCGACCGTGACCGGCATCTCGCCCTTGTGGATCAGGTTGTCGAACACGACCGGGGCCCGGTACTGGCCCTTCTCGCCGACGTAGCCGGCCCCGTCCTGGAACACCATCAGGCAGGCCGGGGTCTTCCCGTCGTACTGGGCCGGGACGTACACCCAGTAGTCGCGCTCCGTCCCCTCGAACACCTTCGACGTCTTCCACCGGTGCTGCGTCACCTTCCCCTTCGGGACGTCCGGCTGGGGGACCGAGTCCGGGCCGGGGGCGTAGTCGTCGGCGGCGCCGGCGAGCGGGGGGCGTAAGCCCCCTGAGAACGATGCCAGGAGCAGGGCGGCGAGCGCGGCGGCCGGGAGCAGGCGGGGCATGGGGAAACCTCCGGGGGGGTGACGGTATCGTGTGCCGGCAGCGAGCGGGGTCACCGGCAGGGACCCGGTCTTGCCGCCCCGAAGGGGCGTCCGGGAATAGCCAGGGGTGGAGCGCAGCGGAACCCCTGGGGGGCGGGGTCCGTACCCCCCGCAGCCCCGAAGGGGCGACCCTCAGTCCCAGACATACCGCTCGTCCCATTCCAGGCCGTGCCGGCGGAGCAGCCCGCGGTACTCGTCCTGAAAGGACGCCTCCCGGTGGTGTTCCTCCTGCCCGGCGAGGTACGCCCGCACCGCGCCCAGTTCGGGGAACCCGACCGAGAACGCCCCGTACCCGTTCTGCCAGGCGAACTCGCGGCGGCCCGGGAACGTGTCGTGGACCCACCGTGACGACCCCGCCTTCAGGGTCCTCACGGTCTCCGCGACCGTCACCTCCCGGCCGAACGACACGAGGAGGTGGACGTGGTCCGGGACGCCCCCGATGTCGAGCACCTTGGTCCCGTTCCCGAGGGCCGTCGCGGCGAGGTACGGGTACAGCCGGGGCCGGAGGTCCGGGGCGATCAGCGGGGCGCGGTTCTTCGTGCTGAACACGAGGTGGGCGTAGACGGCGGCGAGGGACTGGGGCACGGGCGGGCCTCGGGTCGGGTCGCCCCTTCGGGGCTGCGGGGCGGTGGGGGCACGATACCAGGGGTTGACACCCCTGGCTATTGCCGGTCGCCCCTTCGGGCCGGCAACCCGGCCCCGGCACGGGTTACAATACCCCCGGTGGCCGCCCGCGTCCTTGCCCCGCCCCGGGGGTGGCCTAAGAGTACCCGTACCCGCCCCGCCGCCCCGCCCGGAGCCCCGGTGATGTTCAGCGAGAACGGCGAACTTGTCGACGAGATGTTCGGCCGGTGGCGCGACAACCCCGAGGCCGTGGACCCGACGTGGCGGGCGTTCTTCGCCGGGATGCAGTTCGCCGGCCGCCGGGCCGACGGCGGCGGGGACGCCACCCCGGCCGACCTCCGCGTCCAGACCGGGGTGGTCCGGCTCGTCAACTGGTACCGCCAGGCCGGGCACCTGGAGGCGTGGACCGACCCGCTCTCCGACGCCCCCCCGCCCCCCTGCCCGCTGCTCGCGCTGGAGAACTACGGCCTTTCCCCGGCCGACCTGGACAAGCTCGTCGACGGGTCGATGGTGTTCGGGGTGAGCGGCCCGGTCCGCCTCGGCGAGGTGCTCGACGTCCTCCGGGAGACGTACTGCCGGACCGTCGGGGTCGAGTACATGCACATCGACTCGCTCGACATCCGGTCCTGGCTGGCCGGGCGGATGGAGCCGGTCCGGAACCGCCACCCGATGCCGCTGCGGCGGAAGTACCGCATCCTGATGACCCTCCACCAGGCGGAGCTGTTCGAGAAGTTCCTGCACACCAAGTACGTCGGCCAGAAGCGGTTCTCGCTGGAGGGCGGCGAGACGCTGATCCCGGTGCTCGACGCCCTGACCGAGGCCGGGCCGGCGCTGGGGGTGAAGGAGCTGGTCATCGGCATGGCCCACCGCGGCCGGCTGAACGTCCTGGCCAACACCCTGAACAAGCCGTTCGACGAGATCTTCAACGAGTTCGAGGACAACTACCTGCCCCTGTCCACCCACGACGGGGACGGGGACGTGAAGTACCACCTCGGGTTCTCCGCCGACGTGGACACCTCGGACGGCGGCCGGGTCCACCTGTCGGTGGCGCCGAACCCGAGCCACCTGGAGATCGTCAACCCGGTGGTCGAGGGGCGGGTGCGGGCGAAGCAGCGGCAGTTCGGGGACGCCGACCGGCTGGCCGGGGTGCCGGTGCTGATCCACGGGGACGCGGCGTTCGCCGGCCAGGGCGTCATCATGGAGACGTTCAACCTGATGAACCTGGCCGGGTACAAGACCGGCGGGACCATCCACCTGGTGGTGAACAACCAGATCGGGTTCACCACCAACCCGCGGGACTCGCGGTCCACCCAGTACTGCACCGACATCGCCAAGTTCGTCCAGGCCCCGATCTTCCACGTCAACGCCGAGGACCCGGAGGCGTGCGTCGCGGTCGCCCAGCTCGCCCTGGAGTTCCGCCAGACGTTCAAGCGGGACGTGGTGCTGGACATCGTCTGCTACCGCCGGTGGGGGCACAACGAGGGCGACAACCCGGGGTACACCCAGCCGCTCCAGTCGAAGGCGATCGAGAAGAAGAAGCCGCTGTCCCAGGTGTACGCGGCCCGGCTGGCGGAGCAGTCGGCCGGGGACGGGGTGGCGGCCCAGGTGTCGGAGGCGATCGGGGAGGCGTTCGCCGAGAAGCTGTCCGAGGCGCTGGGCGTGGCCGACACCGCGGCCGACGAGTACAAGCGGCGGCTGGAGCGGGCCTACGACGAGACCAAGGCGCTGGTCAAGAGCGGGAAGACCCGGAAGCGCGGGATGGAGGGGTTCGCCGGGCGGTGGAAGGGGTTCGTCCACGAGTACCGGCACGACCCGACCCCGACCGGGGTGCCCGAGGCCGTCCTGGACCGGGTCGCCGACGCGATCGGCACCTTCCCGGACGGGTTCACCCCGCACCCGAACCTGCGGAAGATCCTGGAGGCCCGGCGGGACAACATCCGCGGCCGGAAGCACGTGGACTGGGGGACGGCGGAAGCGCTGGCGTTCGGGTCGCTGGTGATGGAAGGGACGCCGGTCCGGCTGAGCGGGCAGGACAGCCGGCGGGGGACGTTCACCCAGCGGCACGCGGTGGTGGTGGACTTCGAGACCGGGGCGGAGCACTACCCGCTGGCGAACCTCGACCCGAAGCAGGCGGCGTTCGACGTCCACGACAGCTCGCTGTCCGAGGCGGCGGTGATGGGGTTCGAGTTCGGGTACTCGCTCGACGCCCCCGAGTCGCTGGTGATGTGGGAGGCCCAGTTCGGGGACTTCGCGAACGGGGCCCAGGTCATCATCGACCAGTTCCTGGCGTCGTGCGAGTCGAAGTGGAACCGGTCGAGCGGGCTGGTGCTGCTGCTGCCGCACGCCTACGAGGGCCAGGGGCCGGAGCACTCCAGCGCCCGGCTGGAGCGGTTCCTCCAGATGTGCGCCGAGGACAACATCCAGGTGGCGTACCCGACCACCCCGGCCCAGTACTTCCACCTCCTCCGCCGGCAGGTGCGGCGGAACTTCCGCAAGCCGCTGGTGGTGATGACCCCGAAGAGCCTGCTGCGGTTCACCGACAAGAAGCCGCTCGACCACCAGGCGGCGTCGCCCGTGACCGACTTCACCGGCGGGTCGCACTTCCACGAGGTGATGGACGACCGGAAGGCCGACCCGGAGCAGGTGACGCGGGTGCTGCTGTGCTCCGGGAAGGTGTACTACGACCTGGCGGCCCGGCGGGACGAGCTGGGGACGAAGGCGGTGGCGGTGGTCCGGCTGGAGCAGCTGTACCCGTGGCCGGCGGAGCAGCTGGCGGCGGCGCTCGGCCGGTACCGGCGGTGCCGGGACTGGGTGTGGGTGCAGGAGGAGTCGCAGAACATGGGCGGGTGGTGGTTCGCGGAGCCGCGGCTGCGGGGGATGAGCTTCCCGTTCGAGTACGTCGGCCGGGACGCGAGCGCCAGCCCGGCGACCGGGAGCCACCACGTCCACGCGCGGGAGCAGAAGCTGCTGGTGGACGGGGCGTTCGCGTCCGACCCGTCCGGGCCGATCGGGCCGGGGTACGTCGGGTGGGTGGAGGCGCCGGCGGACGGGCACCCGGCCGGGGCGGTGGCGGCGAACGGGACGAACGGGGCGGCCCACGCCGCGGTGCCGGAGAAGGAGAAGACGGCGACGACGAAGATGAAGCCGGGCGACGCCTCGGCGTAGGAGTCGGAGGAAAACGGAACGCGGATGACGCAGGATCAAGGCACGCGGATCGGCGCGGATCTGAGGACATGACTTGTTCTGATCCGGCTGTTCATCCGCGGGGTTTCATCCCGCGTCATCCGCGTTCCGTCTTCTCCGCCTCACCGCCGCCGCCCCACCAGCACCTCCCGGTCCGGGACCTCGCCCCGGAATCGTCCGACCGACACCGTCCCGACCTCCTCCCACGCGAACGGCAACTCGGGCCGCTTCCCCCGGGTCACGTCGGCGAAGAAGTACGCCCCCGCGGGCACCTCGTCCGCCGGCCGGTTCGCGATCACCCGCCCGAGGTGGAACGGGACGGCCGCGTGGACCGGCCCCAGCCCGACCGCCGGCTCGCCCGCCGGCAACCGGTCGCGCAGCGCGACCACCGCCGCCGACACGTCGTGCGTCCGGGCGGCGCGGGCGTCGGTGAGCGGGCCGACGACGGCCACCGCCGTCCCGGCCGCGACCGCCCACACCCCGGCCGCGACCGCCCCGGGCGTCCGCCCGCCCCGCGCCGCCACCAGCACCGCCGCCAGCCCGACCAGCACCGCCGCGTACCCGGCCGTCGCCGCCGGCGGGAACGCCATCCCGGCGCCCGGCAGCACGAACCGCACCGCCACCACGCCGACCCCGGCCGTCGCGACCAGGCCCGCCGCCGCGAGCAGGAACCGCCGCCACGCCGCCCCGACCGCCGGGGCCGTGGCCGCCGCGTCCACGACCGCCGCGAGGACGACCGCGAGGCACGGGTAGAGCGGGGCGAGGTAGCGGGTCAGCCCTTCCGGCGGGATCCAGATGGTGAGCCACCCGAGGCCGAACGCCAGCCCACAGAACCCGACGCACGCCCGCCCCTCCGCCACCGCCCGTCGCGCCCCGGGCAGGACGAACGCCAGCCCGAGCAGGCCCCACGGCATCAGGCCCCCGAACGCCTCCGCCGGGAACCTCGCCAGGTGCCGGAGCACCGGCCCGGCCGTCCACCCGAGGAACCGGCCGGTGGTGTCGGCCATCCAGATCCGTTCCGTTGTTGCCCACCCGACGCGCTCCGCACAGGGGATCGCCCACGCCGCCGCGATCCCGACCCCGACCGCCAGCCCGGCGAGGTGGCCCCACGACAGGGCGAACCGCACGTCGCGCTTCAGCAGCAGGTACACCGCGACGGTGCCGCACAGGTAGACCGGCGGCTGAAGTCCGCCCTTGCACAGGCACGCGAGGGCCGCCAGGGCGTAGGCCGCCGCCCACGTCGCCGCCGGCCGCCACTCGCGGACGTACCCCCAGTGCCACACCAGCAGGCTCCCGCCGACGAACAGGACGTACACCGCCTCGGTCTCCGCCTGCTGCGCCTGCGTCAGCACCTCGCCGAACGTCGGGTACGCCAGGGCCGCCGCGGTCGCCCCGACCCGGCCGAGGAACTGCCGGGCGTAGCCGTACAGCAGCCCGGCGGTGAGGATCACGGCGACCGCCGAGGGGAGCCGGACGGCCCACCGATCACGCTCGCCGAACGCCGCCTCGGACGCGGCGACCAGCCAGTTGTGCAGCGGCGGGCGGGTCGGGTACGGCTCCCCGTGCTGCCGCGGCACGACCCAGTCCCCGAAGTGCCGCATCTCGGCCGCGACCTCGGCCCGGGCGTGCTCCTCGCCGCGGAGCGGGACCGCCCCGAGCCGCGGCAAGAGGACCGCCGCCAGGCCGAGTACGACGAGCCAGAACGGCCGCTCGGCCCACCACCGAGCCGGCCGGTTGTCGGGGTCGGTCATCCCGTCCTCCGTGAACACCGCCGGACCCATACCGTTGCCCGGCCCGCCCCGTCAACGCCGCCCGTACAATGCCCCTACCTACGGGCACGGGGGTGAACGGCATGGGCGTCGAACAGGTGACGGTCCCGCGGGCCGGGGAGTCGATCAGCGAGGGGACGCTGAACCGGTGGCTAAAGCCGGACGGGGCGTTCGTGACGGCCGACGAGCCGCTGTACGAGCTGGGCACCGACAAGGCGACGCAGGAGGTGCCGGCCCCGTTCACCGGGGTGCTGAAGCGGCTCGTGGCCGAGGGCGAGACGGTTCAGGTCGGGGCGGTGGTGGCCGAGATCGACACCGCCGCGAAGGCCCCGGCCAAGGCCGAGCCGGCGAAGAAGGCCGAGCCGGCCGCGGCCCCGGCGCCGAAGAAGTCCGAGCCCGAGCGCGAGCGGGGGGCGGCGAAGCCGGACGCGGTCCCCTCCCCCGCCGCGGCCCGGGTGCTGGCCGAGGCGAACCTGACCCCGGCGGACGTGGCCGGCACCGGCCCCGGCGGCCGCATCCTGAAAGAGGACGCCGTCGCGGCCGCGGCCCGGCCGGCGGCGAAGGCGACCGCGAACGGTGCCGCGGCGCCGGCCGCCCCCCCGCAGCCCACCCCGAACCGCCACTCCCGCCGCGAGCCGATGTCGCAGGTCCGGAAGCGGATCGCGGCCCGGCTGCTGGAGAGCCAGAACACGACCGCCACGCTGACGACGTTCAACGAGGCGGACATGACGGCGATCCAGGAGCTGCGGGCGAAGTACAACGAGCGGTTCGAGAAGAAGCACGGGGTGAAGCTCGGGTTCATGTCGGTGTTCGTGAAGGCGGCGGTCGAGGCGCTGAAGGCGTTCCCGCTCGTCAACGCCCGGATCGACGGGGCCGACGTCGTCCACCAGCACTTCTACGACGTCGGCGTCGCCGTCAGCACCGAGAAGGGGCTGATGGTGCCGGTGCTGCGGGACGCCGACAAGCTCGGGTTCGCCGACGTCGAGAAGCGGATCGGGGAGCTGGCGAAGAAGGCCCGCGACGGGAAGATCACGTTCGCCGACCTCGAAGGCGGCACGTTCACGATCACGAACGGCGGGATCTTCGGGTCGATGATGAGCACGCCGATCCTCAACCCGCCGCAGGTGGCGATCCTCGGCATGCACAACATCACCAAGCGGGCGGTGGTGGTCAACGACCAGGTCGTGGTCCGGCCGATGATGTACCTCGCCCTCAGCTACGACCACCGGCTCATCGACGGCCGCGAGGCGGTGCAGTTCCTGGTGCGGGTGAAGGAGTGCGTCGAGAACCCGGAGCGGATGCTGCTGGAAGTCTGAGAAGACGATTTAACCACAGAGTCACAGAGAACACCGAGGAGGAAGAAACGCCGAGGGAGGACGGGGTTTGAACACACTTCTTCCCTCGGTGTTTGTCTTCTCTCGGTGCCCTCTGTGACTCTGTGGTTCATTATTCCGGAGATGTCAGATGGCGGAGCAGTACGATCTCGTCGTCATCGGCGGGGGGCCGGGCGGGTACACGGCGGCGATCCGCGCCGCCCAGCTCGGGAAGCGGGTGGCGTGCGTCGAGAACCGCAAGAACAAGGCGTTCGGCGGGACCTGCCTGAACGTCGGGTGCATCCCGAGTAAGGCCCTGCTCGACTCGTCCGAGATGTACGAGACGGCCCTGCACAAGATGCGCCGGCACGGCGTCTTGGTGGGTGACGTCGGTCTGGACCTGGGTGCGATGCACGCGCGCAAGGACAAGATTGTCGGCGACCTCACCGGCGGCATCAACGGGCTGTTCAAGAAGTACAAGGTCGAGCCGCACCACGGCACCGGCAAGTTGCTCGGCGGCTGCAAGGTGGAGGTGACGGCCGCCGACGGCAAGAAGACGGTGCTGGAGGCGAAGCACGTCCTGCTCGCCACCGGGAGCGAGAGCGTCGAGCTGCCGTTCCTCAAGTACGACGGCAAGGTCGTGGTGAGTTCCACCGAGGCGCTGGGCTTCAACCCGGTGCCGAAGCACCTCATCGTCGTCGGCGGCGGGTATATCGGGCTGGAACTCGGGTCGGTCTGGAAGCGGCTCGGGGCGAAGGTGACGGTGATCGAGTTCCTGCCGCGCATCCTGAGCATCAGCGACGGCGAGGTGGCGGCCGAGGTGCAGAAGCTGCTCACCCGGCAGGGGCTGGAGTTCCACCTCGGGACGAAGGTGACCGGGGCGAAGGTGTCCGGCGACCAGGTGACGGTGACGGCGCAGGCGAAGGACGGCAAGGAGCTGACGTTCACCGGCGACCGGGTGCTGGTGGCGGTCGGCCGCCGGCCGTACACGGCCGGGCTGGGGCTGGACGAGGCCGGGGTGAAGTACGACGCGAAGACCGGGCTCGTGCAGGTGGACGAGCACTTCCGGACGAGCGCCCCGGGGGTGTCGGCGATCGGCGACCTGATCGCCGGCCCGATGCTCGCCCACAAGGCGAGCGAGGAAGGCGTGGTGTTCGCGGAGAGCCTGGCCGGGATGAAACCGCACGTCAATTACGAGGCGATCCCGGCGGTCATCTACATCTGGCCGGAGGTGGCGTCGGTCGGGCGGACAGAGGAGCAGTTGAAAGCGGACGGCGTGGAGTACCGGGTGGGGAAGTTCCGGTTCGCGGCGACCGGGCGGGCGAAGGCGATGGACGAGACGGACGGGTGGGTGAAGGTGCTGGCGGATGCGAAGACGGACCGCGTCTTGGGCGTACACATCCTCGGCCCGCGGGCGTCAGACCTGATCGCCGAGTGCGTGACGGTGATGGAGTACCGGGGGAGCGCCGAGGACATCGCCCGGTGCACGCACGCCCACCCGACGCTGAGCGAGGCAGTCGGCGAGGCCGCGCGGATGGCGTTCGCCGGCAGCCCGATCAACTCGTGAGGGCGGGCGATGGCGGGGGCGCAGTGGGCGGCGTGCGAGGAACCGAGGGCGTTACTGAAGCAGTTGCTGAAAAAGGTCCGGTCACCCCGGGCGCGGAAACTGCGGCTGTTCGTTCGCCTTGGCCTGCTGCTCGCGAATCGACCACCTGATCCTCGACCTGCGAAGCCGGGAGGCGCTGGAGTTCGCCGCCCGTCACGTCGACACGTCGGTGGCGCGCCAGCGGGGTCGCTCCGCACACGAGAAGGCGGCTCACGCGGCGTGGAGGGAGGCGCACGCGAAGTCGCTCGCCGCCCCGGACGAAGCGGCGTGCGTTGCCGCTTCCTGTGCGGCCAACGCCGCCACCGCCACGCTGAACATTGACCCGGTCCGTGCCGCGGATCTCGCGGCCTACATCGCTTGCTACGCAGCCGGTTGGGAGTTCGTCGGTCGGCAAGGCGTCCGTCCGGATACCTTGCCCGATGAGGCCAAGGCACCCGAACGGCGGCAGCAAGCCGCACTCTTCCGCTGCATCTTCGGCAACCCGTTCCGCCCCGTCGCCCTCGACCCGGCGTGGCTCACGTCCACGGTCGTGCAACTCGCCCGCGGCGTCTACGACGACCGCGCCTTCGACCGGTTGCCGATCCTCGCCGACGCGCTCCAGGACGCCGGGTGCGATGATGAACAGGTCCTGACCCACCTCCGCGGCCCCGGCCCGCACGCCCGCGGCTGCTGGGTGGTCGATCTGGTGCTCGGTAAGTCCTGACGGTACGCTCGCGCCGAAGGAGGACGCCATGACCCCCGCCTCGGTCCCCACCCCGCCCGTCCAGCCGCCGGCGCCCCCTTCCGGAACGGTCGCCCCCGCGCTGCCCGCCGGCCCGCGGCCGTACCGGTGGACGATCGCGGCGTACCGCAAGCTGGGCCGGACCGGCCTGTTCGACGGGCTCCGGACCATGCTCCTCCGCGGGGAGATTTTCGTCGTGCCCAACCCGAACCCGCCGCACAACCTGAGTCTGGGGCTGGCCGAGGACTGGCTGAGGGCGGTGTTCGCGACCGGCCACCACGTCCGCAACCAGATGGGGTTCGACATCGGGACGGAGGACGACCCGGGGCCGGACCTGGCCGTCGTCGTGGGCGGCCGGCGGGATTACGCCACCCGGCAGGCGTCGGCCGCGGTGTTGGTGGTGGAGGTGGCCGACTCGTCGCTCCTCACCGACACCACGACCAAGGCCGAGTCGTATGCCACCGCCGGCGTCCCGGATTACTGGGTGATCGACTTGGTGAACCGCCAGCTGCTCGTCTTCCGCGACCCGCAACCCCTGCCGGCCGGCCTCGGCGCGACCGCCTACCGCACTCACCTGACGCTCGGCCCCGCCGACACCGTCGCCCCGCTCGCCGCCCCCCAGGCCACTGTCACCGTGGCGGATCTGTTGCCGTGACGCTTGTGCGAAGCGCCGCTAACCGGGTGGGGCGGCGCGGAGCCAGAACGCCACGTCGAGGGCGAGCAGGAACAGCCCCTGCACGACCACCGCCCAGCCGAAGCCCGTCATCTGCGGCGTGCCCCGCGTCAGCAGCACCACCCCGGCCAGGACGTACAGCACGTCCAGCCCGCTGTTGACCCGCAACAACGTGACGAGGTCGGCGTTCGACGGCGGGGCGGCGACCATCCCGTACCACACGATCGCCGCGTCGACCGCCGCCCACAGCCCGGACATGAACCAGAAGTGCCGCCACGCCTCCCGTGGCCGGGCGTACAGCCCGACGAACGCCGCGGTCAGCCAGACGAGCGCCCACGCCAGCAGCACCGCCAGCAACTGGCCCGGGAGGGTGGCGAACGCGCTCACGCGGCCCCCGCCGTCAGCGGGCGGAACGGCTCGATCCCCTGCTCCGCCCGCAGCTCGTCCATCAGCGGCCAGAGCACGTCCACCTCGTCCTTGAACACGTCCCCGATCAGCACGTCCGTCACCGTCCCCTTCAGGTGCGGGTGCTTCTTCACGAACCGGCCGAAGCTCAGCCCGTCGTAGAACTCGCACACCAGCCGGCGGATCCGGTCCATCCCCTTCAGGTACGGGGCCTCCCACTTCCGCAGCTGCCCCTCGGAGAAGTCGTTCTTCCCGAACGCCTCGACCACCGCGTCCGCCGCCATCGTCCCCGAGGTCATCGCCAAGAGCAGCCCGGACGAGTACAGCGGGTCGAGGAACCCGAACGCGTCCCCGACCAGGCACCACCCGTCCCCGGCCGCCTGCGCCGCCCGGTACGAGTACTCCTTCTGCACCCGGAAGACGTCGCACCGCTCGGCGTTCTTGAGCCGCGGCTGCAGCCCCGGGGCCTTCGCCACCTCCTCGAAGTAGATCGCCTCGAAGTCCTTGTTCGCCCGGTTCTTCAGCAGGTAGTCGTGGTCCGCGACGACCCCGACCGAGATGACGTCGTCGTGCAGCGGGATGTACCAGAACCAGCCCTTCTTCCCCTCCGTCTGGATGACGATCGTCGCCCCCTCGTCCTTCCCCTGGTCGCGGTACGCCCCCTTCCAGTACGTCCACAGGGCGGCCTTCTTCAGCTGCGGGTCCCACGCCCGCAGCCCGAACCGGTCGATGATCAGCGTGCTCTGCCCGCTCGCGTCGACGACGACCTTCGACCGCACCTCGCGCTCCGGCCCGTCCTCCGGCTTCATCCGCACCCCGACCGCCTGCTTCCCCTCGAACAGCACCTCCAGCACCCGCGCCCCCTCGCTCACCCTCACCCCGCTCTCCCGGGCGTGGTCGAGCGCCAGCTTGTCGAACTCGCTCCGCCGCACCTGCCACGTCTGCGACGACTCGTGCGGCTTGTTGTCCCAGAAGTAGAACGGCTCCGACAGCCGGCCGCGCTGGTCGACGAACTGGACGCTGTACTTCTTGACGAAGCGGCTCCCCTTCATCTTCTCCAGGAGCCCGGTCCGCCGGATCGCGTTGTAGGTGTCCGGGATCATCGACTCGCCGATGTGGAACCGGGGGAAGTGGTCCCGCTCGAAGAGTTCGACGTTCAGGCCCTTCTGGGCGAGGAGGGTGGCGGCCGTGCTGCCGGACGGCCCGCCCCCGATCACGACGACGTCGGCGGTGGACGCGGACATGGGGAACTCCTGGGGGTGGGGGTCAACTCCAGACGCTGTCGGGCGGCTCGTGCGGGGCGCGGGCCGCCTTGAGCAGGGCGATCAGCTTCTCCAGGTCGGCCGCGGCCAGGTGGCCGAGCTGGCGGCGGTGGCAGTCGCGGAGGGGGCCGGCGACCTTGTCGAGCAGGGCGCGGCCGGCCCCGGTGATCGTTACCAGCACCGCCCGCCGGTCTTTCGCCGACCGGTTGCGGGTGACCAGCCCGCGCTCCTCCAGCTTGTCGAGCATCCGGGTCACGTCCGGGGCGCGGGACACGAGCCGGTCGCCGAGCATCTGGGTCGGGGTCGGGGTGCGGGCGGCCCGGAGGAGGCGGAGCAGGTTGTACTGCTGGGCGGAGAGGTCGAAGGCGGCGAAGCAGTCGTCTTCCAGCGCCCGGAGCCGGTCGTACGTGCGCCACAGGGCCAGGTACGCCTCCTGCTCGGGGGAGTCGAACCGGCGGGCCGGCGGGCGCGGCTTCGGAGCCACCTCTGCCATGATAGTCACAAACTACCCGTCCGGACGATAGTTGTCCAGACAAATATTTCGCCGCGTGCCCCCCCCGCGGCCGGGGTCAGCCCATGTGCCCGCCCATGCTCTGGTTCTCCCGGGTGTCGTGCAGCAGCCCCTTCGGGGCGTCCGTCCCGGCCGCCGCCGGGCCGAGGTCGCGGTTCGCCCGGATCGCCCGGTTGGCGAGCAGCGCCGCGACCGCGTCGGCGTAGAACATCCCCTTCGGGGTCGGGCGGATCGCCGCCCCGGTCACCTCCACCAGCCCGGCGTCGGCGGCCGCACCGAACTCCTCCGGGAAGTCCCGCTCCGGGTCCGTCCCGAACAGCCGCCGGTACCGCTTCCGGTCGACCTCCAGCCCGGCCAGCCGGCGGGTCAGCCACAGCACCTGCTGGTCGACCGCCCGGTACACGAACACCTTGTCCCACACCCGCTTCCCCGCGGCGACGGCCGCGGCGTAGGCGGCCGACCCGGCGGGGTTCATCACCTTCACCCCGTGGCGGAAGTCGGCGGTCGCGGCGTAGGTGATCGCCGACGGGCCGAACCCGACCATCTCGAACTCGTCCGCCCGGAACCCGCACTCCTCGTACCGGTACCGCCCGGGGGAGCGCGCCACCCCCGCCTGCTCGAAGTTCGTCAGCGTCGTCTGCACGAACCCGAGCGACCGGACCAGGTCCCGCAGCGCGAGCCAGTGGTCGCACGCCCGGTCGTTGTCCGGCAGCTCCGCGAGCAGGTCGTCGTCCTCGGCCCACGGGGTGCCGAGGCCGCGGAACAGGACGAGGTGGTACAGCCCGAGGTGGTCGAGGCCCAGGTCGGCGACCCGGCGGACGTCGTCCTTCATCTGGTCGAGGGTCTGCCCGGGGAGGTTGAACAGGAGGTCGGCAGACGCGGCGAACCCGAGGCGGTGGGCGTACTCGACCACCTGCCGGAACGTGTCCGGGGTGCCGAACGCGGCCCGGCCCATCTCCTTCAGCCGGGCCGCGTCGAACGTCTGGACGCCCATGCTGATGCGGAAGTGGCGGGCCGGCAGGTCGGCCCGCATCACGTCGAGCAGCCGCGGCTCGCCGCGGAGGAAGTACGCCGGCACGCCCTCCAGGGTGACCTCGGCGTCTTTCAGCTCGAAGTCCTCGGCCAGCCGCTGGCACAGGTCGCGGAACGGCCCGGGCTCGGTCAGGTTCGCGGTTCCGCCGCCGAAGTACAGGGCCTCGACCGGGTGCCCGACGAGGTCCATCATCTGCCCGTCGACGGTGCGGCTGACCTCCTCGATCACCGACCGCACGACCGGGGTGCCCTTGGCCGCGTTACCCGGCTCGTGGGGGAAGACGCAGAACCCGCAGCCGGTGACGGCCGGGTTGCAGAACGGGTGCGGCAGGACGCCGACGAGGAGCTTGCGGTCGGTCCGGCCGAGGGCGACGGCCGCGTGAGGGTCGACCGCGTCGGCCGGGTGGAGGGCGGCGGCGAGCGGGTACCCGTGGAGGAGGCGGTGCCGCTGCGGCCGGGTCATGCGGCGGCGCAGCTCGGCCGCGGCGGGCGTGGACATGGGGCGGCCCTCGGGCGGGTGTCTGTCCCGATGCTAACGGGACCCGCCCGGGGCCACAACTCGCCCGGTCAGTCCTTGCCGCGGATCTGCGCCTTCAGGACGTGCCGGAGCCGGCCCTCCACCCGCTCGTGCGCCTTCGCGATCTCCTTCTCCCCGAGCGTCCGGTCCGGGGCCTGGTAGGTCAGCGCGAACGCCAGGCTCTTCGTCCCGGCCGGGATGCCGTCCCCGGCGTACACGTCGAACAGGTCCGCCCCGACCAGCAGCTCCCCGCCGGCCGCCCGCACCTCCGCCAGCACCGCCTCGGCCGGCGTCTCGGCCGGCACCACCACGGCGACGTCCCGCTTCGCCGGCGGGAACGTCGAGAACGGCCGGTAGGCGATCCGCTCCGGGACGGCCGCGAGGACCGCTTCGAGGTCGAGTTCGGCGACCTGCACCGCCCGGTCCGCGAGGCCGAACGCGGCCGCCACCTTCGGATGTAGCTCGCCGAACGCCCCGCACGGCTTCCCGCCCGCGGTCACCTCCGCCGCCCGCATCGGGTGCAGCCACGGCGTCCCCTTCGCCGCCGCGAACGCCACCCCCGGCAGGTGCAGGTCGGACGCCAGCGCCTCGACCACCCCCTTCAGGTCGAAGAAGTCGTACTGCGCCGGCTTCGCCCCCTGCGGGTCGTCCCACGCCCCGGCGGTCCGCCGCCCGCACAGCACCACGGCCAGGCGGCGCGGCTCGTCCGGCAGCTTCTCGCCCGCCCTCGGCAGGTACACGAACCCGAGTTCGTACAGGGCGGCGCCGTCGGCCGCTTCGAGGTTCCGGGCGGCGACCGCGAGCAGCCCCGGGACCAGCGACCGCCGCATGACCGACCGCTCCGGCGAGATCGGGTTGACCAGCGCGACGTGGTCCTCCGCCATGCCCCCCAGTTTCGCCTCGGCTTCCGGCGACGTGAGCGAGTACGTGACGCACTCCTGCAACCCCTGGTCGGCGAGCTGGTCGCGGACCTTGTCCTCGAGTTCCAGCGACCGGTTCCCGACCGGCTCGGGCAACTCCAGCGGCAGCAGCCGGCCCGGCAGCTTGTCGTACCCGGACACGCGGGCCAGCTCCTCGATCAGGTCGGCGGCCCCGGCCTGGACGTCGAGCCGGGTCCGCGGGACCGTCACCGCCCACCCGTGGACCTCCGGCTTCACCCCGAATTCCAGGGCGGTCAGCACCCGCTCGACCTCCGCCGGCGGGACGTCGAACCCGAGCACCCGGGCGATCTCCGACCGGCGCAGCTCGACCACCTGCGGCGGCTGCGGGTGCGGGTGGGCGTCGATCACCCCGGCCAGCACCGAGCCGCCGGCGTGCTGCCGCAGGAGGTCGGCCGCCCGCGCCGCCGCGGCCTTCGCCCCCTCCGCCGGCACGCCCTTGGTGAACCGGGTGCTCGCCTCGCTGAACAGGTTGAACTGCCGGGCCGTCTTCCGCACGCTCACCGGGTCGAACGCGGCCGACTCCAGCAGGATCGACGTCGTCGCCGCCGTCACCTCCGTCTCCGCCCCGCCCATCACCCCGGCCAGCGCGATCGCCCCGAGGCCGTCGGCGATCACCAGGTTGTCCGGGCCGAGGGTCCGCTCCTGCCCGTCGAGCGTCTTCAGCTTCTCCCCGGTCGTGGCCGGGCGGACGGTGATCGTCGGCACCTTCGCCCCGCCGCCCTTCCCCGCCGACCGGTTCGCCCGCTCGACCAGCACGTCGTAGTCGAACGCATGGAGCGGCTGGCCGAGTTCGAGCATGACGTAGTTGGTCACGTCCACGACGTTGTTGATCGGCCGCATCCCGGCGGCCTGCAGGCGGGACCGCATCCACCGCGGGGCCGGGCCGACCGCCGCGCCGAAGACCAGGGTGGCGGTGTACCGCGGGCACAGCTTCGGGTCGGCGATCTCGACCGCCACCTTCCCGTCGACCCGCTGGGCCCCCGTCTCGCCCTTCGGCTCGGGCAGGCAGACGGCGGCGCCGGTGAGGGCGGCGACCTCCCGGGCGACGCCGACCAGGGACAGGCACCGGGCCATGTTCGGGAGGACGTCGAACTCGACCACCACGTCGCCGAGCAGGTCCGCGGCCGGGGTGCCGGGGTCCGCGTCGGCGTCGTCCAGGATGATGATCCCCTCGTGCTCGTCGGAGATGCCCAGCTCGAAGTCCGACATGCACATGGCGTCGTTGTCGATGCCGCGGAGCTTCTTCGGCTCCAGGGTGGCGACCGTCTTCCTCCCGTCCTTGTCGGCGAGGTAGTACCGGCTCCCCTTCAGCCCGAGGACCACCTTCATGCCGGACTGCCCGGGGGCGATGTTCGGCGCCCCGGTGACGACCGTCTTCGGCTCGGCCGCCCCGTAGTCGAGCTTCACCAGCTTCAGCTTGTCGGCCTCGGGGTGCTTGGCGATTTCCAGCACCTTGGCGACGACGACCTTGTCCCGCTCCCAGACGGGGCCGGCGTCCTCCGGCTTGACCCGCAGCCCGGCCGGGACCGGCAGCCCGAAGACGGTGACCCCGGACGACTCGAGGCCGGCGAGGGTGAGGCGGTCGACGAGGGCGGCCGGGTCGGGGAGGGCGACGTACTCGCGGAGCCAGGAGAGCGGGACGCGCATGGCGGAACCTTGTGGCGGCGGTCGGCCGGGCCGGGACATGGTAGGGGAGGGGCGGACGGCCGGCACGGGTTCGGGGGCGGCGCGAACCCGGGGCGGGGCCGCGGGCGTCCGTGGGGCGGAGATTTCGGGGGAAGCGCCCTTGAAGGCGGGCGGGCGACCTCACAGAATACCTACGGTCCGGCCCTTTAGCTCAGTTGGTAGAGCAGCTGACTCTTAATCAGCGGGTCGTCGGTTCGAGCCCGACAGGGGCCACTCAGCTCACGCGACACCCCGCGAAACTCGCGGGGTCGTTTCGTTCTCCCGCTCTCCCGATAAACCGCTCAAAAAAATCTGGTTGACTGCCACCGGGGGTGACCTAGGGTTGGTCGCCCGGCACCCGCCCATGGGTCCGCCCCGGGCTGTCCCGCGCCGCCGGCGCGGGCCGCCTTCCCCGCCAAGGTGCGCCGTCATGTGGTTCTTATTCCGGTCCGCCCGCCCGCCCCGCACGCCGTCCCGGCGGGCGCGCCCCGGGCTGTCCCTCGAGTTGCTCGAAGGTCGCGCGGTGATGTCCTGCGAGGGGGGCGAACTCCCCGGGCCGGAGGAGCCCCCGCCGCCGGCCGACGAGGTGGTCGTGGCCCCCGAGCCGCCCCCGGCCGACCCGCTCGAAGCCCCGCCCGCCGACCCGCCGCCCGCCGACCCCACTGAGACGCCGCCCGAGGAGGGGGCCATGCCCCCCGACCCGACCCCGGAGGCCCCGGCCGACCCGCCGCCCCCCGAGGACCCGATCGAGGCCCCGCCCCTCCCCGAGCCCGACCCGGACCCGATCGACTTCGGTTGACCCGACACCAGCCCGGCATGACGGTTGTCGACCGAGCGGCCGGGTTCGACCCGGCCGTCTCCGTTGGTCGGTATTCATCTCCCGCCTCCGCACCTCTCGCGCCGTTGTGTAACGCCGTGTAACATCGCCCCCGACCCGAAACCGGGCCGCAGTCGGCCTCGTCGGGTAAGGTACGACCGACGGCGGCGTGTCGAACCTTTCCCGGCCCCGGCCGCGGGGCGCACGCGGAGGCTCTCGTGATGGCGAGCAAGTGGCTGCTGGTGGCGCCGGTGGCGGGCGCGGTCGGGGTGGGGGTGCTGGCCGGGGCCGGGGCGGACCGGCTGGCCGGGGCCGCCCCGGAGGCGGCGAGGCAGGACGTCAGGCCGGCGGTGTCGCTGCCGCTCACCCGGGTGGTCCTGTTCAACAGCGGGGTCGGGTACTTCAGCCGGTCCGGGGAGGTGACGGACGACGCCCGGGTGGACCTCAGCTTCCAGGAGGACGACGTCAACGACCTGCTCAAGAGCATGGTCCTGGAGGACTTCGACAAGGGCCGGGTCGCCGCCGTCAGCTACGACTCCCGCGAGCCGATCAGCCGGACGCTGGCGTCGTTCGCGGTCAACCTGAACGGCAGCCCGACGTTCGCCGGGATCGTGTCGCAGATGCGGGGCGAGCGGGTGGAGGTGGTGACCACCCCGGGGGCCGCCAACCAGCCGGGGAAGCTCTCCGGCAGCATCGTGGGCGTCGAGGCCCAGAAGGTGCCGGCCGGCGCCACGACGGTGGACGCCCAGGTCCTGAACCTGTGGTGCGCCGAGGGGCTGCGGGCGGTGAAGCTCGCCGAGGTGCAGCAGCTGCGGTTCGCGAACCCGCTGATCGAGGCCGAGTTCCGGCGGGCGCTCGACACCCTGGCCCTGACCCACGACAGCCAGAAGAAGGCGGTCAGCCTGCACTTCGCCGGGGACGGCAAGCGCCGCGTCCAGGTCGGGTACGTGGTCGAGGCCCCGGTCTGGAAGACCAGTTACCGCCTCGTCCTCGACGCCGAGGGGAAGGCGAGGCCGTACCTGCAGGGGTGGGCGCTGGTCGAGAACCCGACGGACGAGGACTGGGCCGGGGTGAAGATGGCCCTCGTCTCGGGCCGCCCGATCAGCTTCAAGATGGACCTGTACAACCCGCTGTTCGTGCCGCGGCCGACCGTCGAACCGGAGCTGTTCGCGTCGCTGCGGCCTGTCACCTACCGCGGCAACTTCGGCGGGACGCGCGACAAGCTCGCTCGGGCGGTTGACGCTATGGAGGAGCTGGCGAAGCAGAGCGAGAAGGGGTTCGTGAAGGACCTCGACGAGGCCAAGAAGGCTGACGCGAACGGGGAGCGGGCCGCGCGCGGAGCCGACCGCGCCCCGGACGGCAAGGGCGGTGGGTTCGGGCTCGCCCCGGGCCGGCCGGCCGACCCGCAGTACGCCCGGCGGCTGACCGAGGAACTCGGCCGGCGGCCGGACCTCGGGGCGGCCGGGAACGCGGCGACGGCGGGGCAGCTGGGGGACGTGTTCCAGTACACGATCGACCACCCGGTGACGCTCGGGCGGCAGAAGTCGGCCATGCTCCCGATCGTCGGGAAGGACGTCGAGGGGCAGAAGGTGTCGATCTACAACCCGGCGGTGCAGAAGAGCCACCCGCTGCTCGGGCTGAGGTTCAAGAACACCAGCGGCGCCCACCTGAACCAGGGGCCGGTCACCGTGTTCGAGGGCAGCGTGTACGCCGGGGACACCCGGGTGCTGGACGTCCAGCCCGGGGAGGAGCGGCTGGTGTCGTACGCGATCGACCTGGGGACCGAGGTGGACCCGCAGGCCGGGCCGGGGACGCAGAAGGTCACCTCGGTCAAGGCGGTGAAGGGGATCGTCACCACCAAGACGCTGCTGACCGAGGTCCGGAACTACAAGGTGGTGAACCGGAGCCAGGCCGACCGCACCCTGCTGATCGAGCACCCGAACCGGACGGCCCAGCAGTTCAAGCTCGTCGAGACCGACAAGCCGGCGGAGGAGACCCCGGAGTTCCTCCGGTTCCAGACGCCCGTGAAGGCCGGCGAGACGAAGACGTTCACCGTGAAGGAAGAGAAGGAAGTCGCGGCCAGCGTCACCCTGACGAACGGGGCGGAGAACCAGATCCGGTACTTCGTCAACCTGGCCGAGGCCAGCCCGGCGCTGAAGGCCAAGCTGCAGGAGGCGCTGGGCGTGAAGGGCGAGTGGGACGTCGTCCGGCGGGACCTGGCCCAGGTGCAGGCCGACCTCCAGCGGCTCAACCTGGACCAGGACCGGATCCGGAAGAACCTGCGGGAGACCCCGAAAGAGGCGGAGGTGTACGACACCTACCTGAAGAAGCTGGCCGCCCAGGAGAAGGAGATCGACGCCCTGACCGCCAGCCAGAAGACGCTCATGGACGGCGAGTTCAAGGCCCGCAAGCGGTACGACGACTACCTGGCCAACATCTCCGACTGACGTGACCCTCGCGGCGTTTAGCCGCGACGCGGAGTCCTCGGAGCGGAGCGCGAGGTAGACGGCGCGCTCCCCTCCGAGGACTCCGCGTCGCGGCTAAACCGGGTATCATGCCCACCACCCCACCCGGAGGTCGGCATGCGACACCTCTTCCCCCTGCTCCTCGCCGCGCTCGCCCCGCAAGCCCGCGCCGCCGACGCCCCCCGCCCGCCGAACGTCGTGCTGATCATCGCCGACGACCTCGGGTGCTTCGAACTCGGCTGCTACGGGCAGAAGCTCATCAAGACTCCCAGCATCGACAAGCTCGCCGCCGGCGGGCTGCGGTTCACCCGCTTCTACGCCGGGAACGCCGTCTGCGCCCCGTCCCGGTGCGCCCTGATGACCGGCAATCACATGGGGCACGCGGCCGTCCGGAACAACCGGGAGGTGCAGCCGGAGGGCCAGCACCCGCTCCCGGCGGCCGAGACGACGCTGGCCGAGGTGCTGAAGGCGAAGGGGTACGCGACCGCCCTGATGGGGAAGTGGGGCCTCGGCATGTTCGGCTCGCCGGGGGACCCGCTGGCGCGCGGGTTCGACCGGTTCCTCGGGTACAACTGCCAGCGGCACGCCCACAGCCACTATCCGACGTTCGTGTACCGGCAGGCCGAGCGGGTCGAGCTGAAGGGGAACGACGGGGCCGCCGGTCCGCACTACACCCAGGACCTGTTCGAGAAAGAGGCGCTCGCGTTCGTCGAGGCGAACAAGGCCAAGCCGTTCTTCCTGTACCTGCCGTTCACCGTCCCGCACGCCGCGGTGCAGGTGCCGGAGGACTCGCTCGCCGAGTACAAGGGGAAGCTCGGGGACGACCCGCCGTACGAGGGGAAGAAGGGGTACCGGCCGCACCCGACCCCGCGGGCGGCGTACGCCGCGATGGTCACCCGGATGGACCGGTCGGTCGGCCGGGTCGTCGACAAGCTGAAGGAACTCGGGCTGGAGAAGGACACGCTGGTGATCTTCACCAGCGACAACGGGCCGGCGTTCGCCTACGGCGGGCACGACTCCGACTTCTTCAAGTCGGCCGGCGGCCTCCGCGGGCGGAAGGGCAGCCTGTACGAGGGCGGCATCCGGGTGCCGTTCGTCGCCTACCGCCCGGGGACGGTCAAGCCCGGGACGACGTGCGACGGCCGGTTCTACTTCCCGGACGTGCTGCCGACCCTGTGCGAGGTGGCCGGGGCGAAGCCGCCGGCCGGGCTGGACGGGGTCAGCCTGGTCCCGACGCTGACCGGGGCCGGGGCGCAGAAGGGGCACGACTTCCTGTACTGGGAGTTCCCGGGGTACGGCGGGCAGCAGGCGGTGACGGCCGGGGACTGGAAGGCGGTGCGGCAGGACCTGGCGAAGGGGCCGGGGAAGCCGGAGCTGTACGACCTGTCGAAGGACGAGGCGGAGTCGGCGGACGTGGCGGCGAAGCACCCGGACGTGCTGGCCCGGCTGGAGAAGCTGATGGCGGAGCAGCACGTCCCGAACGCGGACTTCCCGCTGCCGGGGGTGGACCCGCCGGCGAAGAAGTGACGGGAGGGTAGGGCCGGCTGTGCCGGCCGTGTGTGCGGCGGCCGGCACAGCCGGCCCTACTCCGGAATCGGCTCGCCGGCGAAGAAGTGACGGGCGGCCGTAGAACGACCTCCGGTCGCCCGCACCGGAGGTCCGCCGATGGCCGTGCTCGCCGAGTTCAAGAAGTTCATCCTGCGCGGGAACGTGGTGGACCTGGCGGTCGGGGTGGTGATCGGGACGGCGTTCTCGAAGATCGTGGACTCGCTGGTGGCGGACATCTTCATGCCGGTGGTGGGGGTGCTGACCGGCGGGGTGGACGTGCGGGCGCAGCGGGTGCGGCTGTACGGGGAGGCGTACCTGGCGTGGGGGAACTTCCTGCAGACGGTGATCAACTTCGTGCTGATCGGGTTCTGCATGTTCCTGGTGGTGAAGGGGATCAACGCCCTGCACAAGTACGTGCTGGACGCGGAGGTGGAGCAGAAGCCGGAGGCGACGCCGCCGGCGGAGCGGCTGCTGGCCGAGATCCGCGACCTGCTGAAGGAGCAGCGGGACCGGGGGGCGTCAGCCCCCTGATGGCGCGGTCGCATCAGGGGGCTGACGCCCCCGCTCGCCGGGGCGGCGGCATCAATCCCCGACGCGGGTCGTTGACCCGGCCTTCACCCGGACGTTGTCGGCGACCCGCTGGGCCTTCGCCCCGCTCGCCGGCACCACCCACACCGCGTACGCCCCCGGCGGCACCGCCATCCCCACCCGGTACCCGCCGGCCGACTGCACCGCCACGTGCCCCTTCTCGCCCGGCCCCGGGTCGCGCACGTCCGTCACCACCACCCGGTCCGGCCGCGGCAGGTCGTCCCCGAGCACCTCCACCGCCCCGAGCACGTCCGTCAACTTCAGGGCGTGCGCGGCCCCGGCCTTCACCTCCAGCTTCTCCACCGCTCGAACCGGCAGCCCGCCCTTCGGCGTCACCACCACCTCGAACGGGCCGTCGCCGGCCAGCACCAGCGGGGCGTCGAACTTCGTCGCCTCCGCGACCGCGGTCCGCTTCCCGTCCTTGGTGGCGTACACGGTCACCGACTCGACCGCCGGCAGGCCGCGGCTGGGGGCGACCGTCAGCGTGCGGTCGCCGGCGGCCGCCAGCAGGCCGATCAAGACGCAGGACGTGAGCGGGATCATGGCGAAGCCCCGGGGTGGTGGGAGGTGTCCGGGAGTTCCGACGAGGCCGGCGGCCCGGCGGATGTGACGGCTTGCGAAGCCTGTTGCCCGACCCGTCTCGTTCTTCAGCCCGAAGGGCTGGGACAACCTAGCCCGGGGCACCGCCCCGGGTCGGCGGCGCCAACCGCCCCCCAGCCTGAAGGGCTGAGACACCGGGGCGTGTCGCAGCCCTTCAGGCTGCAAGCCCTGCGCTACCCCGGACCCGGGGCGGTGCCCCGGGCTAGGTTGTCCCAGCCCTTCGGGCTGAAACCCGCCCCGCTCACCCGTCCACCTCGCGCACCACCGGCAGGGTGTCGCGGAAGGCGGTGTCGCCGACCAGGCACGGGTGCTTGTACTGCTCCGGCGACCCGGCGGTCGCTGCCAACCTCTCCCGGTCCCACGCCGCCCACGCCCCGGCCGGCAAGAGCACCGCCCGCACCGGCCCGAGCCGCCCGCCCTCCCGCTTCGCCGCGTACTCCACGTTCTCCGCCCCGAGTTGTGCGTCGAACGCCGCGAGGAACCGCCGCAGCCCCGCCTCGTCCGCCGCGTCCGGCTCTTCGAGGAACAAGGCGTAATACGGCTGCCGGTCGTCCCACACCGGGGCCAGGGTGTACGCCGTCACCGGCTGCGGCACCTGCTTCGCCGTGGCGTCCATCGCCCGGGTGACGTGGTACTCGCTCAGCTTCTCCCCGGTCAGGTTCGCGAACCGGTGCCCCTTCCCGAGGAACTCGACCACCGGCGTCCGGCCGTAGAACCCGGTCACCCGGACGAGGTCCGAGATGTGGTACCGGTACAGCCCGTACGCGGTCGTCGGCAGGATGTAGTAGCTCGCCCCCTCGCTCAGCTCGTGCGCCCCGAGGACGGTCGGGTTTGGCGCGTCGATCTCGGCTTCCGGGACGAACTCGAAGTAGTGCGACCAGATGTCGAGGACGCCGCCGGGCGTCCCGCCTTCGAGCGGAATGGTCATCCGGCCTTCGCTGGCGAGCAGGCCGAGGTCGCGGAGCGGCGGGTTGCCGAAGTACTGGGGCAACTGCCGGAGGTACGGCCCCATGCTCCCGCCGGTCCAGGTGTTGATGACGGTCCCGCCCTCCGGCCACACGTCGGTGGGGTAGAGCCGGCCGGACTTCTCCGCGACCGACCCGAGTTCCGCCGCCCGCTTCGGGTCCTTGCGGAGCCGGCGGGTGAGCCAGTCGCGCACGTCCGGGGGGATGTCGAGGTCGGCCCGCAGGGTGCCGTCGCGAAGGTCGCGGAGGAGGTGTTCCTTCTCGGCGTCGAGGGTGCGGGCGAACTGGACGAGGGTGCTCGGGTTCGCGGCCATGAACTGCGACACGTTCCGCCCGACCGAGAACCGCAGGGCGACGTAGTACCGGGCCTTCGCGTCCTTGATTTTGCCGGTGACGTACGGGACGGCGTACATCCGCTGGATGAGCCACTTCTGGACCATCGCCGTGTAGCCCGACAGGTTCCCGCACGGGATGCCGGCCGGGGTGCGGTACTCCTCCGGGTCGCCGACCATCTGGACGATCGGCCGCATCGCGACCTTGCGCCCGCGGTTGTCCCGGTACATCTTCAGCCCCCACATGTTCCACCCCCGGCGGTACGCGGCGAGGTACTCGTCGGTGACCGGGATGAGCTTCCGGCTGGCGGTGGTGCCGCTGGTGAGGGCGAACAGGCGGACGCGCGCGGCGGACAGGAGGGCGTTCGTCTCGCCCTTGGCCACGCGGTCGATGTACGGGGCGACGTACTCGTACGGGGCGACGGGGACGGCCTTACGGTAGTCGGCGACGGTGCGGACGGCGGGGAACCCGTGGTCGCGGCCGAAGGCGGTGTGCTGTTGGTTGCGGAGGACGCGGAGGAGGAGTTCGGTCTGGACGGCCTCGGGGGTCTCGCACGCGGCCCCGAACCGGCGGAGCTGCCGGAGGGTGGGGTACGAGACGAGCCGCCCGACGCGGACGAGGAGGAAGCGTTTCAGGGACATGGGGAGAGTTTACCGCACCCGCCGCGGCGGGTCACGGCGGGGGCCGCCGGCCGGACAGGATCGCGCCGCCGAACCACGTCAGGACCTGCGCCCCCGGCACCAGGAACAGGGCGCACGCCGCGCTTCCGCCCTCGGGGTCCGTCGCCGCCACCGCCCAACCGCCCACCCCGATCGCCAGGTCCAGCAGGGCGACGGCCGCCACGACGCGGGACGACCGGGCGTCGGAGCGGACGAGCCACGCCGTAGCGGCCACGAACCCGAGCGGGAGGACGGCCGTCCCGGCCATCACCCACGGGAGCAACCCCTCGGCGAGTCCCGGACCGAGCATCCACGCGAGCGGGACGGCCGCCCCGATCAGGCACGCGACCAGCGACACCCAGGTTTCGGCACGCACCCGCTCACCCCCGCGGCCCGGCAGCGACCTCACGCCTCGACTTCCTGGTTCCGCCGTTCGAGTTCGACGACTTGTTGTTGCAACCGTTCCGCCAGGCGGGCCAGCACCTGGGCGTACTCGTAGTAACCCTGGGCGTTCGTCATCGCCTGCCGCACGAACTCCTTCACCCGTGGGGGTAGCAACTCCCACGACTCGGCGAGCGCGGGGTGCGCCTCCGGGCGGAGGCCGTCGATCATCGCGAGGCCGTCCGGCGAGACCGACAGCCCGTCGCACCAGGCCGGGTCGCCGGGCGTCCGCCAGTCGGCCATCCGCCCGACCATGTCGCGCAGGAGTTCGGCGTCGAGGTGGGCGGGGGGCGGGCCGTCGAGGTCGACCGGCCGCCGGCAGCAGTCCAGTGCGAGCGTGGACACCGAGAACGCCTCGGCGAAGTACGACCCGACGGCGGCCGCCCAGTCCGGGTCGCCGTCGTGCCGGCTCGCGATGTGCCGGACCAGGCGCCACGGCGTCGCCCCGGCGAGGAACAGCGCGCGCAGCTCGGCCACGACCCGGGGGTCGGTCCGCATCGGCGTCACCTCTTGAAGTACACGCTCACCTTCGTGTAAGGCGGCCCGGTCGGCGGGTCGGTCACCCCCATCACGACGGTGTGGTAATGGTACTTCCGCGCCACCCGCCCGGTGAAGGTCTTTCCCGCGGCGGCCGGCTCGTCGTCCCCGGCGGCGAGGGCCGCGTTGAACCGCTCCAGGTTGGTCACGAACTCCGGGTCCGAGGAGTCCCAGATCCCGCGGATCACCTCCGGCAGCCCGCCGGGCTGTCGGCCGAAGTGGGCCATCATCGCGTCGAACAGGTCTTCCGCGGCGACCGCACTCCGCTCGCCGGTGCTGAGGATTCGGGTAACGATCCGGAAGGTGAGGTAGTCGGTGTGGGGGTCGATCCGCCCGCGGACGGAGAACCGGGGGTCGGCGGCGTCGTGGGCGAAGAACGTCGTCGGGGTCGTACCCCGGCCGTCCACGACGACCGCCGGGTTCGGGGTCACGCCGGCGGGGCGGGGGCGGCACCCCCGAGGTGGGCGTCGAAGAACGCCAGCACCCGGGCGTGGTACTCGTCCCCGGCCACCGTCAGCGCCTGGTTGTGCTTCGCCTTCGGCACCACCCACAGCTCCTTCGGCCCCCGCGCCCGCCCGAACAGCGCCGCCGCCATCTCCGGCCGGATGTAGTTGTCCCCCCCGCCGTGGATCATCAGCAGCGGCCGGCCCAGCCGGGCCACCGCCTTCTCCACGCTCGGGTACGACACCCCCCGGTTCCGCGCCACCTTCTTCGCCCCGACCGACCCGATGATGCCGTAGAACCACATCGGCAGCGCCCGCTGCAGGATCTTCCGGTCGCTGTAGATCGCGATCCACCGCTTCAGGTACGGGACCATCGTCGTGTGCGTCGCGTACGCCCCGTCGGTCGCCACGCACCGCACCCCCGGCTCCCCGGCCGCCGCCACCAGCCCCGCCCCGCCCCCCTTGCTCACCCCGAACAGCCCCACCCCCCGCCCGTCCGCGTCCGGCCGGGCCAGCAGGTACTTGACCGCCGCCCGGGCGTCCGCCACGTCCCGGTCCGTCACCCACTGCAGCGGCTCGTAGTTCGGGTCCCGGTCGCTCCCGCCCTGGTTCCGCGGCTCCACCGCCAGCACGTCGTACCCGGCGGCCAGAAGCCGCTCGCAGTACGGCCGGCACGACCACCGGTCCGACCCGAACTCCAGCCCGAACAGGATCACCCCCTTGCGGGCCGGGGCGGTCGTCTTCAGGTAGCAGCCGCGCAGCGTCAGGCCGTCGTCGGCGGCCACCGCCACGTCCTCAGCCCCGGCCGCCTCCTCCCCGCGCGGGACCACGAACAGCGGCTTCTCCTGGAAGATCCGCAAGAGGTACCCCATGTACTTCCAGCGGATGTACAGGTACAGGGCGGCGACCACCAGGCCGAACGCGATCGGCGGGACGGCCAGCACGCTGATGATCACCCAGAACCAGAAGACCACCACCCACCTCCGGGCTGCGGGTCACGATGAGGACGACGGCGGGCCCGGCGGTCAGTCCGCGAACCGGGACGCGATCAGGGCCACGTTCTGCCCGCCGAACCCAAAGCTGTTCGACAGCACGTGCCGGAACCGCACCTCCCGGGCCTGGTTCGGGACGTAGTCCAGGTCGCACGCCGGGTCCGGGTTGGCGTAGTTGATCGTCGGCGGGACGACGCCCTTCCGCAGCGCCACCACGCTGATGACGAGTTCGACCACCCCGGCGGCCGCGATCAGGTGGCCGAGCATGCTCTTGCTGCTCGACACCGGCACCTTCCTCGCCAGGTCGCCGAACACCGCCTTGATCGCCGCCGTCTCGGTCGAGTCGTTCGCCTGCGTGCTCGTCCCGTGGGCGTTGATGTACCCGACGTCGGCCGGCTTGATGCCGGCGTCGGCCAGCGCGTCGGCCATCGCCCGGATCGCCCCCCGGCCCTGCGGGTGCGGGTCGGTCATCCGGTACGCGTCGGCCGTCGTCCCGTACCCGGTCAGCTCGGCGTAGATCGTCGCCTTCCGCCGCTTCGCGTGCTCCAACTCCTCCAGCACCACCAGCCCGGCCCCCTCCCCGATCACGAACCCGTCCCGGGAGGCGTCGAACGGCCGGCTGGCGGTCCGCGGGCTGTCGTTCCGCTGGGAGAGCGCGGTCAGCCGGTTGAACCCGGTCACCCCGAGCGGGTGGATCATGCTGTGCGACCCGCCGGCCACCATCACGTCGGCGTCCCCGGCCCGGATGAGGTCCAGGGCCTCGCCGATCGCCTGGGAACTCGCGGCGCACGCCGTCTGGCACGCCTGGTTCGGGCCGTCCAGGGCGAACGCCGCGGCCAGGTGCCCGGCCGGGGTGTACATCTCCTGCTCGCCCTCCCGCGGCCCGTCCATCCACTCCTGCATCACCCGCGTGAACTCCCCGGCGTCCACCCGCCCCCCGCCGTCCGGCAGCGCGTGGGCCAGCCCGCGGACGAGCGCCGGGAACTCGTCGCTGCCCTCCCCGGACCCGAGGTACACGCCCATCCGGGACCGGTCGCCCTTGCCCGGGTCGGCCAGCCCGGCGTCCTCGACCGCCTGCTTCCCGGCGGCCAGGGCGAAGTGGGTGTTCAGCCCGCAGTGGTCGTACCGGGCGGCGTCCCGGACGTACCGGGCGAGGTCGAACCCGGTCACCTCGGACGCGAACGTGGTCGGGAAGGTGCGGGCGTCGAACCGGGTGATCGGGCCGACCGCCGTCCGCCCCTCCGCCTGGCTGACGAACAGGTCGGCGACGGTGTGCCCGAGCGGGGTGATCACCCCCATCCCGGTGACGACGACGCGGCGGCGCATGGTCATGTCCTCGGCGAACCCGGAGCGTCAGCGACGGGGTGGGACACCCCCGGTCGGGGTCGCCCCCCGTCGCGGGGCAGCACCCCGTCGCTGACGCTCCGGGTTCGCCCGGTCAGTCTTCCCACTTCCGGATCACGACGGCCGAGCACTGGCCGAGGTCGGTGTACGACAGCTTGACGGCGCACGGGCGGGCGGCCGGGCGGGGCGGGCCGGTGTGGACGGCGACCGGGCAGGCGGGGTCGGGGGCGGCGTGGTTCAGCGTCCCGGGCAGTTCGCCGTGCTTCAGCGCCAGCACGCTACACGCCAACTCCATCAGGGCGGAACCGGCCCCGAGGTTCCCGAACCGGCTGAGCGGGGCGAACACCGGGACCGCCCGGCCGAACACCTCGGCGACCCCGCGGGCCTCGAACGCGTCCCCGCGGGTCGTGCCGGTGCCGTGGGCGTTCACGTGGTCCACGTCCCCCGGTTGGACGCCGGCCGCCGCGAGCGCGTTCCGGATCACCCGGGCCAGCCCGGCCCCGGTCAGCCCGCGGTCCACCCCGCCGGCGACCGCCAGCACCTCGCCGAGGATCGTCGCCTTCCGGGCCAGGGCGTGGTCCAGCCGCTCGAGCGTGAACGCCGCCACGCCCTCGCCGGGGGCGGTCCCGTCGCGGTCCCGGTCGAACGGCCGGATCGCCCCCTCGGGGTCGTGGTTCCGCTTCGAGAACTGGGCGAACAGGTTGAACCGGCTCAGGCTCAGCGGGTGGACCTTCGCCTCGCTCCCGCCCACCAGCATCACGTCCGCCGCCCCGCGGCGGAGGATCCGCAGCGCCTCGCCCAGCGCGACCGCCCCGGCCGTGTCCCCGGGGATCTGGGTGTTGCTCGGCCCCTGGATGTCGTACAGGACGGTGGCGTGGCAGGCCGGCATGTTCGGCAGGTACTTCAGCATCCACAGCGGCGGGACCTGGTTCAGCCCGTCGCCGCCCCACGCGGCCATGTCCGGGGCGGTCTCCCCCGGGCGGATCGACAGCTTGCTGGCGTGGCCCAGGTCGTCGAGTTCGGTCGCCCCCATCACCGACGCGAACTCGACCCCGATCCGCTCCGGCGGGACCGCCCCCTTCCCCAACCCGGCGTCGGCCATCGCCAGTTGGCACCCGACCACCCCGAACTCGACCGTCCGGGCCATCGCGTTCAGGGTCCGGCGGTAGCCCTTGTCGATCAGGGCCTTGGCCGAGAAGTCGCGGACCTCGCCGGCCATCCGGGACGGGAGGTGGGACGGGTCCAGGTGGGTGATGGTGCGGACGCCGGGGGTGCCGGCCCGGACGGCGGCCCAGAACGCGGCCGGCCCGGACCCGACCGGGCTGATGACCCCGAACCCGGTCAACACGGCGCGGCGGGCGGTGGTCATGTCCGTCCCCCGTTGGCGGGCCGCCCCGCGCGGCACCCGTGCCGCATTACACCAGAACCGGGCCGCCGCCGCCACCCGGGCCTCGGCCCACCCACATAGCCCCCGGCTTGCCGGGGGTCTTACAGAACACCCCCGGCAAGCCGGGGGCTATGTGGGGTTTGCCCCGGCCGCCTCGGCCGACTTCAGCAGCCGGGCCAACTCCCCGGTGAACACGAACCCGGTGTCGGCCAGCCCGGGGGGCAGTTGGGCCGGGCCGACGTGGGCGAACAGGATGTCGGCCTCGGCCACCAGGGCCTCGCCCGAGTGGGCGGTCCCGGCCACCCGCGCCCCGGTGTCGTTCAGGTCGAGGATGGTGGCGCGGTACGTCAGCTGCTCGCCGGGGGCGGCGTCCCGGTGGAACGTGCCCGACAGCTTCGCCAGCACGACGTTCTTCCCGAACCGGTTCGCCTCCCCGACGAGGACCCCGCCGGTCTGGGCCAGGCCCTCCAGGACGAGGGCCGCGGGCATCACCGGGTACCCCGGGAAGTGGTCGGCGAAGTGGTCCTCGGCGTGGCTCAGGTTCTTCACCGCGACGGCCGCCTTCCTGGACTCGAAGGCGACGAACCGGTCGATCCACGTCCAGCGCATCGGCGGCACCCCCGGGCGTCAGGCCGACCCGACCCGGGACTGGAGGTAGCGGACGATCAGGTCCACGGTGAACAGGTCCTCGATCTTGTCCGTCCGCGGGTCCTTCCGGAACTCGGTCAGGTCGGCGTACGGCATCCGGGTCTGCAACTCGGCCAGCCCGTCGGCGGTGATCTTCCCGCCGGCGACGAACTTCGGGTCGCCGGAGAAGATCGACTCCGGGAACAGGTCCTCCCGGGGGATCTTCAGGTTGAACTGCCGCTCCAGCCGGAACACGATGTCCAGGAAGTCGATGCTCTCGGCGTTCAGGTCGGCCTTGAGCCGGGCGGCCGGGGTGACCTCGGCGTCGTCCACGTTCAGGGCGTCCACCAGGGTCGAGCGGACCTTGGCGAAGATGTCGTCGCGGGTCATTGGTCCCTTTCTCCCCCGGGGTCAGCCGGACACCGCCCCGAGGCTCAGGCCGCCGTCCACGGTGATCACCTGCCCGGTCACGTAGGCCGCCCCCGGGCCGGCCAGGAACACCACCACCGCGGCGATGTCCTCCGGCTTCCCCAGCCGGCGGACCGGGATCAGCTTCTTCAGGTTGTCCTCGCCGGCCATGTTCCGGACCGCCTGGCTCATGTCGGTCTCGACGAACCCCGGGGCGACCGCGTTCACGAGCACGTTCCGCCGGCCCAGCTCCGCCGCCAGCACCCGGGTCAGGCTGTTCACGGCCCCCTTGCTGGCGGAGTAGTTCGCCTGCCCCGCGTTCACGTGGTCGGCGGCCACGCTCGACACGTTGATGATCCGCCCCGACCGCTGCTTGAACGCCATCTGCTTGGCCACCGCCTTGCAGAAGGTGAACGCCCCGCCGAGGTTCGTGTCGAGGACCGCGTCCCAGTCCTCGGCCTCCATCTGGAGGAACAGCTTGTCCCGGATCACCCCGGCGTTGTTCACCAGGATATCGACCCGGCCCCACTCCGCCAGAACCGCCCCGACGATCCGGTCGGCGGCGGCCGGGTCGGCGACGTCCCCCTGGTGGGCCTTCGCCGCCCCGCCGGCGGCCGCCACTTCGGCTTCGAGGGCCGCCGCCGCGTCGGCGCTGCCCTTGTAGACGAACGCGACCTTCGCCCCCTCCTTGCAGAGGGCCTGGACGATCGCCTTGCCGATCCCGCGGCTGCCGCCCGTCACGACCGCTACTTGGTCCTTCAGCGTCATCGGCGTGCCCGTCCTGGCGTGGCCCGCGCTCCCCTTCGGGTCGCGGCTAAACGTCGCCCCGCAGCTCGCCGGTGAGCAGCGCCCACCGGGCCCGCAGCGCCTCCACCAGCTTCGCCTCGGCGGCGGCCCCGGCCGGGCCGCGGGCGGCCAGCCCGTACCCGCGGAGGGTGAACTGGGCGGCGACCGCCTGCTCGCCGGCGTCGTTCGCCCCCCGGGCCTTGAACCCGGCCGCGTCCCCGTCGGCCCGCGTCATCTCGACCACCAGGTCGAGCCGCCGGCCGGGCTGCATGAACGTCCCGTACTTCGCCTGCTTCAGCTCCCGCAGGACGACGACCGGGTGGCGGTAGTCGGTGGTCGCCCGCCACAGCCAGCCCGCCGCCTCGACGCACGCCTGGAGCATCAGCACCCCGGGCATGACCGGGAACGCCGGGAAGTGGTCGGCCAGGTACTCCTCGCCCAGGGCGAGGAACTTGGACGCGGACAGCGACTTCCCCGGCTCCCAGCGGTCGATCCGGTCGATCAGGTGGAACCGCATCTGCAGACTACCCGCGATCCCGGCCGCCGGCCGGGGCCGTTTCCCGTTAAAGAGAAGAAAGTATACACCCGGCGTGCGGGCCGGACACCCCTGCCGGGTTTTACCGGCCCTTCCCCCACATCGCACCCGGCTTGCCGGGCGTGCTTGAAGCCCCCGGCAAGCCGGGGGCGATGTGGGGGAAGGGCCGACTCCCTGGTCGGGCCGACCGCACGGCGATACAATCGTGATTTCCCATTAGACCGGACCGATCACACCTCGGGGGCGGGACCATGGCCGGACGGCGGCGCGGGACGGGGCGGCGGAAGGTCGGGCGGAAGAAGCGGCGGATGCGGGCCCGGATCCGGCACCGGAAGTAGACCCCTTGCGGCCGCCGGCCGCCCGCGGTATGCCCGGCCGGCTACGGGGGGCGTTCCGGGGGGAGCCGATGGCTTGGAAGTCTGTCCGGCCGGGGCCGGCGGCCGCGCTCGTGGCGGCGCTCGCGGCCGTGCTGATCGGGTGCGCCGGACCGGCCGGGGACGGGTTGGTCGGGTTCGGGTTCCGCCGGATGGAGCGGTCGGAGGAGGAGCTCCGCCAGGCCGTCGGGTGGACCGACCCGTACGCCCAGGACATCGCCCGCCGGGCGGGCCTGCCCCCCGACTTCGTCGAGTTCTGCGACCTGGTCCGGGCGCTCCGCCGGCCGCCGGTCCCGTACCCGCGGCGGACCGTCCTGGTGGTTTCCGGCGGCGGGGTGTTCGGGGCGCACCCGGCCGGGGTGCTGTGCGGGTGGACGGAGGCCGGCACCCGGCCCGAGTTCGACGTGGTCACCGGGGTCAGCACCGGGGCGCTGCTGGCGGTGTTCGCGTTCCTCGGCCCGTCGGTCGACCCCGAACTGCGGACGGCGTACACGACGGTCGAGAACCGGGACGTGTACCGCCGCCGGCGGTTCCCGCAACTCCTCCTGTCCGAGTCCCTGGCCGACAACTCCCCGCTGGCCCGGCAGATCGCCTCCTACGCGACCGACGAGCGGATCCGGCAGGTGGCGGCGGAGCACCGGAGGGGCCGCCGGCTGTACGTCGGGACGACCGACCTGGACGTCCGCCGCGGGGTGTACTGGGACCTGGGGGCGATCGCCTGCCGGGACACCCCGGAGGACCGCGACCTGTTCCGCAAGGCGCTCTTGGCGTCGGCGGCGATCCCGGGGTTCTTCCCGCCGGTCCGCATCCCGGTGTCCGTGGACGGGAAGCGGTACGTCGAGCGGCACGTGGACGGGGGGACCACGTCGTCCATGTTCTTCGCCCCGCCGTACGTCCCTCCGGAGGCCCAGGCGACGCTCCCGCCGAACTGGCTGGCCGGGTCGGACCTGTACATCCTGGTGGCCGGGAAGCTGTACCCGGACCCGAGCCCGGTGCGGTCGCGGTCGCTGGCGATCGCCGGCAGCGCGATCTCGACCATCCTGTACGACCAGACCCGGAGCGACCTGCACAAGCTGTTCCTGCTGAGCCTGGTGACCGGGATGAACTACCACATGTCGGTGATCCCGAAGGACCTGCCGGCGCCGATCTCGGCCACGTCGTTCGACCCGGAGGAGATGACCCGGCTGTTCGAGGCGGGGGCGGCGTGGGCGCGGGGGAACCCGGCGTGGCGGAACACCCCGCCGGGGGCGGAGCCGGGCGAGGGCGGCCGGTTCCGGGTCGGGCCGATCCTGACCGACGGCGGCGGGCGGGCGCCGGTCACCCCGCCGGCGTTCGGGGCGCCGCTCGTGCCGTTCGTGCCGTTCGACCTGCCCGGCGGCCGGCCGATCCCGCCGGCGATCCCGGGGAAGTGAGCGGCCGGCTCGGGGTGGTGTCAGCCCGGTCCCGGTCGCGCGCCGTCGGCGGCGGGGTTCGGGCGAGCCGCGGCGGAGGGCTCGGGCCGGCGGGGTGTTGCGGCCGGGGGGCGGGGCGGGTAGGTTGTGCGCGTTCGCTCGACGCGCCGCGCGTGTCAGGCTAATCCCGAGTTCGGCGGAGGGCGTGCGGATGGCGGGGGCGGAACGGACGCTGTGCATCCGCGTCGCCGGGAACACGATGATCCCGTGCCTCCAAGCCATCGCCGCCAAGGGGTACACGATCACCCACTACTTCTTCGGCGACAAGATCGGCGAATGGGACCGGCCGCAGTGGGACGCCGAGAAGGACGGGCGGCTGTTCAGCGCCACCGGGCCGGAGGAGCTGTTGGGCCTGATCGCCATGTGGGAGGTCCGCGGGGACGACTGGAGGCTCAAGCCCGGAGAGGCCGAGCTGTACGATCGGTTGGTCGAGGCCGCCCCGATGTACGACGCCGAGGGCGACGTGGTTGACCAGTGAGCAAGCACGCCGGACTCGGCGCCGCACCGGACGGCCGCTCGAAGCGCGGCCGCAGGTGAGTCGGGCCGTTCGGCGGCAGAAGCGGAGGTGCCCGATGCGGCACGTCCTGTTCGCGTTCGTCACCGGCACTGTCTTCGGTGTGGCGGGGCCGGCCGTCGCCCGACGCGGTCACGGCGGGAAGGGGCCGGAGGTCAAAGCCGTCTCGGCGGTCGACGTCGCTGAGGAGGCGGGCGGCAACAAGGCCGAAGCGACCACTTTCGAGGTCGCGTTCCCGCCGGGCGCGGCCGGCACCCCGGCCCGGTCTTCGGCTACGTGCTGAGGGCGGGTTGGGGTCCGCGGCCGGAGACGAGAAGCCCCGCACCCTCAAAGCCGGGACACCTTCTGCGAGCCGGCGACGGCCCGGCACGCCGCCTCCCGCGACCCGAGCGGCAAGGACGAGACGCGGGTGCCGGCGGTCCTCGTCCGCCCGCCGGGCGCGAACGAGTTGGTCATCCCCGAGCAGCCCCCGAGGGAGAAGTGAGCATGCCGGCACCCACCCGGTCAACGGCCCCGGCGGCCGTATTCCTGCGGGTCGCCCTGGCGGCCGGGTTCCTGTCGGCGGTGGCCGACCGGTTCGGGCTGTGGGGGCCGGCCGGCACGCCGGGGGTGGCGTGGGGCAGCTTCGACCCGTTCCTGGCCTACACCGGCCGGCTCCTGTGGTACCTCCCGGCCGGCCTCGTGGCGGTCGCCGGGTGGGCGGCGACGGTGCTGGAGGTGGTGCTGGCGGTCGGCCTGCTGGTCGGCGTCCGGCTGCGGGCCGTCGCGTTCGCCAGCGGCCTGCTGCTGGCGACGTTCGCCGTGGCGATGACGGTCGCCCTCGGCCCGGAGCCGCCGCTGTCGTACTCGGTCTGGGCGGCGGCCGCCGGGGCGTTCCTGCTGGCTTCCATTCACCCGGCCGCCGCCCGCGTTGACGCCGTCGCGCCGAACCCGGCGCCGCGGCAGGCACCCGCCGCATAGCGCTCTCGTGACGTGTAGGTCGCTCGGCGGCGGGTGCTGCTGAGCGGGGTCGTTCGGCCGCGGAGGCAGGGCCGCTGGGGAGCCTGATGACCACGATCTTTCGAGTGCGAGTCGAGGCCGTGGACGGGCCGCACCTCACGCTGCACGTCGATCACGCCTACGGTTGGGATTGGGCTCGGCATCTCGTGACCTCCCGGACGTTGGCCCTGCACTTCCTGTGGGAGCCGCTCCTGCATTACGTCGGTGCGGTCCGCAGGTACCCGAGTGGTCGTCGCGTTCCGGAGGCGCGGGCCCGGAGGTCGGCCGAAGCCTCACCGCTCTGGCGGGAGTTGAGAGGGCGGGAAAGAACCGATGAGCCCTGGAACCGGGCGAACGTCGGGCGGTTCATCTCCTGTGTCAGCGTGGTCGGCCGTCGGCACCACACGGAGATGTGGAACGACACGAACGATCTCCGGTGGTACTACCCGCGCCGCGTCGACCGCTCCGAGGTGGAGACGGCGAAGGCCGCCTACCTGATCGCCGCCACCGATCCGTGCTGGCTCGCCCACCTGACTCCGGGGACGGAATGGCACAGCACGGCCTACGACCACGACGAAAAGGTGGTCGTTGACCTGGCCTGGCGTACACCCACGGTCCTGGCCCTGGCCCGGCGGGCGGGTCGGTCGGGCGATTCCGGTGCCCTGCCGATCCTCGCCGACGCCCTGCAAGAGGCCGGCTGTGAGGACGAGCGGCTGCTCGGCCATTGTCGCAGCCCGGGTCCGCACGCCCGCGGTTGCTGGGCCGCCGATCTGCTGCTCGGCGGGTTCGATCGGCGCGTGTTCGATGCCGCCGACGTCACGCGGGTGGACGTCGAGTTCTGGCCGCCGGACAGTGATCCGGAGGCGGCCCCTCCGCCGGGTGCCGGTTCGGCGTCCCCCGAGCACATCGTGGCCGTGCTCGCCGCGATCCGTTCGGCTCGAGAACTCGAAGACGCCCGGGAGTGGGCACGAGGGGTGATCCGATTCGCACGCCGGGGCGAGGAGCCGACGGAGCTTCTGTTCTTCCCAGGCCGCGACCCGAACCGGTACGAGTTGCGGGCTGCCGGGCGGGTGTACGGGGTCGGTCGGGCCGCGTTCGTGGCGGCTCTTCGGCAGATCGGCGTCGAGTTGCCCCTGGAGTAACCGTCAGCAGGCCGAACCAGGCGCGCCCGGTAAACCCGGCCGCACGTGACGGTGAAACGAGGCGGCGGGGCGCGGGCCAGCCGCGCCCCGCCGCCGGGATCGGCCCGCCCAGGTCACTTCTGGGAGGGGTTGGTCGGGCCGCCCTCCTCGCCGAGGGCGTTGGTGGTGGCCACCGGCGGGCCGCCCTCCTCGCCGATCGCCAGCGTCGTCGGTACCGGGCCGCCCTCCTCCCCGCCCCGCAGGCTGGTCACGATCGGCCCGCCTTCCTCGCCGACCCGCAGCGTGGTCGGGACGGGGCCGCCCTCCTCCCCGACCGCCTTGGTCGTGCCGCCCTCCTCGCCCAGCGCCAGCGTCGTCGGCTTCGGCCCGCCCTCCTCACCGACGGCCAGGGTGGTCGGCACCGGGCCGCCCTCCTCCCCGACCGCCTGCGTCGTCACGATCGGCCCGCCCTCCTCGCCGAGGGCCAGGGTGGTCGGCCGGACCTGGGCCTTGGCGTCCCGACCGGTCAGCACGGCGACGGCGGCCGCCGCCCCGGCCAGCAGCCGGCCGAAGAACGACCGGCGGTTGGTCCCGGCCTGCGGGGCCGACGACGGGGCCGCGGCGGACGGGGAGAGGATTTCTTCGAACGGGTGCTTCATCACACACTCCTTACAGACGTCCCGGGCGATGAAGGGGAGCGGCAGCGGCGGTATATTAACCCCGACGAAGCAGACCGCAAGGAGTTTGTGGTGACCGTCCTGATTCTCGGCGGCCCGGACGACGACCACGCCGCCCACATGCTCAACCACCTGCGGTCGCGCGGGGCGGACGCCGAGTTCCTCGACACCCGACACTTCCCCGCTTCCCTCACCATCGCCTTCGACCCGGCGTCCGGAGCCGGCCGGTTCCGGCTGCCCGGCGGGCGGGTGCTCGACTTCGCGGCCGTGTCGGCGGTGTACTGGCGGCAGTACCACGGGGTACCGCCGTCGCGGCTGCCGGACCCGGAGCAGGCGTACGTCGCGGCGAACGACGCCCGGGGGCTCTTGGAGGCGGTGCTGATCCGCTTGCCGTGCCGGTGGGTGAACGGGTGGCGGGCGTACCAGTCGCACCAGACGAAGCCGGCGCAGCTGGCGGCGGTGGCGGCGCTAGGGGTGCCGGTGCCGGCGACGGTGGTGGGGAACGACGCGGAGGCGGTGCGGGCGTTCGCGGCGGCGCACCCGCGGTGCATCTTCAAGCCGGTGCAGGGCGGCGCCCACGCCCGCCCGCTGACCGCGGCCCAACTGACCGACGCGAACCTGCGGAACCTGGCGCACGCCCCGGTGACGGTGCAGGAGGAGGTGCCGGGGACGAACGTGCGGGTGTTCGTGGCGGGGGAGCGGGTGCTGGGGTGCGTGATCCGGTCGGAGGCGCTGGACTACCGGGACGACCCGGACCCGCGGATCGACCCGCACCCGCTGCCGGCGGAGGTGTCGGGGTGGTGCGTGCGGGCGGCGCGGGCGCTGGACCTCGTGTGGACCGGGATCGACCTGCGGCTGACGCCGGACGGGCGGTACGTGTTCCTGGAGGCGAACCCGAGCCCGATGTTCCTGGGGTTCGAGTACCGGACGCGGCTGCCGTTGACCGAGAGCCTGGCGGCGCTGCTGACGGCCCCGGCCGGTTCCGGGCAGGGTGCGTGAGCCTTTGGAGCGGGACGGCGATCGGCTGTTGCAGGCGAACACGGCCCGTGTTAGCCTGCGGGAACGCGCCGGCTTGCACGGTGGGCTGGTTGCCAGACCGACGTCGTAACGTCTTCCGCTGTCTCGGGATGGCGGTCACGCCCGCGGCGGTGCCAGACCGTGTTATGCGGCGCCGGGGCGCGGCCCTAACGGGTTAGGCGGCGCCGGCTAATCCCTGGTTCGGCCGCGGAGGGCGAAATGCTCCAGAAGTCGCTACCTCACGCGAACGGCGCGTCCCCCGCGCGGAACTCCCTGTCCGGAGTCGGGCGCCGCGACCTGCTCAAGTTGGCACTGGCGGGCACCGCCGTCGCCGCGACGAAGGCCCCCGCTTCCGGCCAGCCGGTTCGCGGCCGCACCTACGTCCTGATCCACGGTGCCTGGTTCGGCGGCTGGGTGTGGAAGGGCACGGCCGCCGCCCTGCGGGCGGACGGCCACACGGTGTACGCGCCCAGCCTGACCGGGCTGGGCGACCGCCGCCACCTGCTCCGGCCGGGGATAAACTTGGACACCCACTCCGACGACATCGTCAACCTGATCACGGACGAGGAACTGAGGGACGTCGTCCTCGTAGGCTGGTCCTACGGCGGGATGGTGGTCGGCAACGTCCTGGCCCGCGCGCCCGACAAGGTCGCCTCGGTCGTCTACCTCGACGCGTTCTTGCCCGACGCCGGGCGGTCCCTGGCGAGCTATGTCTACCAGGGCGAGGAGTACCGACGGCTGGCCGAGCAGGCGGCAGCCAACCAGGACGTCTCGGTGCCGGACATCGAATCCATGCTCGCTGGTCCGGAGATGGCCAAGTCGGCGAAGGCGCGAGTGAGCCCGCACCCGATCCAGACCTTCCTGCAGCCGTCGAAGGCGCCGAAGAAGCGGCCCGAGGTCCCACACACCTACATCCTGGCGAGCCAGTTCAAGCGGCCGGTCTTCAAGCCATTCTACGAGCGGTTCCGGGACGAGAAGCTCGGCGACGCTCACGTCCTCGACACGCGCCACGCGACGATGCTCACGGACCCGGAGGGCACCACCGCCCTCCTGAAACGCGTCCGCTAGGCGGGCTGCCGGTGGGTGCCGAACCAGGCGCTGCAGCAGACGGCCCCTCAAAGCCGGGGCCGCTGCTGAGCTGGGTCGTTCGGCCGCGCGTTCGACCCGCAAGGGTCGGCGCGAGGTCGGACGGGGTTGCGTGGCCCCCCTCCCAAGTGCCACGCCCGACCCGCGCCGACCCTTGCGGCGCGGGCGGACCGGGTGAGCTCAGCGACGCGCGGGGGCGCGCGGCCGAGTGGCGAAGCTCAACGACGCGCGGGGCCCCAGGGGGCCGGCGCGCGGCCGAACCCTTCGCTGCAGCGACGCGCCACACCGCTCGAGGGACGGACCGCCGACGGGGTCCGCGCGTCGCTGAGCTTCGCCATTCGGCGGCGGAGGGGCGCTTGCACGGCGAGCGGTACGAGGTCATCATGGGCAGCGACTTGGCCCGCGATGGCATGTTCCTGGAACTGTGGGACCGGCACCCGGCGCGGGAGTTGGCCATGGAGGTGTTCTTCTCGGACGCCGACGGGTCGTTCGCCACCACCCGCTACCGGGCCGACGTACCGCCCGAGGTGGAGGCGTGGTTTCAGCAGGAGGCGCGTCGGCGGCTGCCCCCGGCCCCAGACGCCGAACCCGGCGCTGCAGCAGACGGCGGGGGCTGATAGGTTTTTCAGACGTGTAGCTCACTCGGCCCCCGCCGCTGCTGAGCGGGGTCGTTCGGCGTTGGGAGGCCACTGATGGGCCGGGCGCTCCGCCGCCTGCTCGTGGCGGGCGTTCTGTACCCGCCGGCGACGGTGTTGCTGCTGTGCGTGGCAACCGCCCCGACCGACGGCCGCATCCGGCCGGGGCACCTGCCGGTGCTGGAGTGGGTCGCCCCGGCCGCCGCGACGGTGGCGGTGGCCTGGGCTGTCCGGCCGGCCGCCGTGGGTGGGTGGCTCGGGGTGGCCGGGTTCGCCGCGTGGGCGCTAGCGGTCGGGCAGGCGTGGCGTGCCTTCACCATCAGCATGTGGGACACCTGCTAGCGCCCGGACGCCGAACCAGATGGCATGATGTCAAGTGGTCCTTCTTGAGGCCCAGGCGGGGTCGAACGGGGCGCGGTTCTTGAGCACCCCGTAGCAGACCATCACCAGCTTCCGCATGCACGCCCCGACGGCCTGCATCTTCGGCTTGCCGGCCGCCACCAGGCGGGCGAAGAACCCCTTGAGGACCGGGTTGAACCGGACCGCGGTGAGGGTCGGCAGGTACAGCGCCGTGCGCAGCCGGGCGTTCCCCGCCTTGCTCAGCCGGGTGCGCTTCTGGACCGACTTGCCGCTGGTGAACTCCCGCGGGGCGAGCCCGGCGTAGGCGGCCGCCGACTCGGCCGACCGGAGCTCGGCGACCGGGGGCAGCTCGGCCAGGAGGGTGGTCGCCGTCTGCCGCCCGACCCCCGGGACCGACTCCAGCAGGGCGAGGTCCGCCGCCAGGCCGGGCGTCCCGGCGGCCGCCGCCTCGGCCGCGGCCTGCACCCGGTCGGCCTCCCTCGACAGGAGGCTGACCACCCGGGTGATCGACTTCCGGGCGGCCGGGGTGAGGTCCGGGGCGTCGAGCCGGGTCTTCTCGGCCGCGGCCATCCGCCGGAGGTCGTCCCGGCGGCGGACCAGCCCCTGGAGTTCCCGGACCTCGGGCGACGGCGGGGCCGACGCCCGGGGGCGCCGGTCGCGGGCGAAGGTGGCGATCGCCCGGGCGTCGGCCGGGTCGGTCTTGTTCCCCTGCCCGCACGCCCGCATGTGGGCCTTCACCCGGGCCGGGTTGGCCACGCTGACGGCCCGCCCGGCGCGGTGGAGGTCGGTGGCGAGGGCGGTGGAGTACGGGCCGGTGGCCTCCATGCAGTAGTGGACGGTGCCGCCCGGGGCGTGGCGGTCGGCCCAGGCCCGGAGGGCGGCGTGGCCGGCCGGGTCGTTGGCGAACCGCTTCGCTCGGGTCGCCCCGTCCGGCCCGAGCAGGCAGGCGTCGAGGGTGTCCTTGGACACGTCGATCCCGGCGAAGTAGGTGGCGGCGGTGCCCACGGCGTCCCTCCCCTCTCGCTCACGGAATCCGGGGTCCGGCTCGGGGTGAGCCGCCCCGGTATGGCATCCGAGGTCGAGGGGCGCCGGCGGCCGGCCCGCCATCTGGTTCCCGAGGTCAGGGCCTCTGGCGCTGCATGCGGTTGATCCGGCCGCCGGGCCGTCGCCTCAACGACGGGTTCAGGGTAACATGTGAGGCGCTGCAGCAGACACCGGCCGCATGTTCGCTTTCCGGGGCGTGCAGCCTCCTCAGCGGCCGCCGCTGCTGAGCTGTGTCGTCCGGCCCGTAACCACTTCCGCCGAACCCACCCGGCCGCGGCCGGCCTCTAACCCGGCACAACCCCCAGGGCCGCCGCGTGACCGCCATCCCCCTGCCGACCGTCGCCCCCGCCCCCCGCCGGTGGCTGCCCAAGCGGGTGGTCGTCACCCCGGCCGCCTGGGACGAGCCGTTCGGCCGGCAGATCGTCCGCCGGGCCGAGGACCTCGGGCTCTCCGTCGAGCGGCTGAAGGCCAACCGCCTGTCGGGCCTCCGCGGCGAGTCCGACCGCGACACCTACCGCCGCTCCAAGTCCACCCTGGCCGTGGTCGTCGCCCCGCCGTCGCACCTCAAGCTCCAGCCGATCCCGCCGTCGGCCGACTGGCAGTTCCACCTGGCCGAGGGCTGCCCCGGGCACTGCCAGTACTGCTACCTGGCCGGCTCCCTCCCCGGCCCGCCGGTGGTCCGGGCGTTCGCCAACCTGCCGCAGATCCTCCAAGCCACCCGCCAGTACGAGCGGCCGGACCGGGAGACCACGTTCGAGGTGAGCTGCTACACCGACCCGCTGGCCCTGGAGCACCTGACCGGCAGCCTGGCGGAGTGCGTCCGCCACTTCGCCGGCCGGCCGGGGGCGACCCTGCGGTGGGTGAGCAAGTACGCCGCCGTCGGCCCGCTCCTGGACCTCCCGCACAACGGCCGCACCCGCTGCCGGGCGAGCGTCAACGTGCCGGCGGTGGGGCGGTTCGAGGGCGGCACCGCCGGGGTCGGCGACCGCCTCGCGGCCCTCCGCCGGCTGGCCGGGGCCGGCTACCCGGTCGGGCTGGTGGTCGCCCCGGTCATGCCGGTGGACGGCTGGCGGGCCGAGTACGCCGCCCTGCTCGACCGGGCGGCCGGGGCGCTGGGCGGGGTGGCCGACCTGACGGTCGAGCTCATCACCCACCGGTTCACCCCCGGCAGTAAGGCGGTGCTCCGGGGCTGGTACCCGGCCACCGGGGTGGACCTGGACGAGAGCCGGCGGGCGGAGAAGCGGCACAAGTTCGGCGGGGTGAAGTACGTCTACCCGGCGGACGTCATGAAGGAGTTGCGGGGCTACTTCGAGGCGGAAATCGCCCGCCGGCTGCCGCAGGCCCGCGTGCTGTACTGGACGTAACCACCGCGGCGGGCGGCGGGGTGCGGAGGTGCGACGTGGAGTTCCGCGTTCTCGGCCCGGGTGACCTGGCCCACATGCACGCCCTGCTGTCGCTGTTCGGCCGCGCGTTCGCCGACCCGGACACCTACGAGTCGGCCCGGCCGGACACGGGTTACCTCACCGAGCTCCTCGCCAGCCCGGGGTTCGTCGCCGTGGCGGCCCTGCACGACGGCCGCGTGGTTGGCGGGCTCGCGGCCTACGTGCTGCCCAAGTTCGAGCAGGCCCGCCGCGAACTCTACGTCTACGACCTCGCCGTGGACGAGCCGTTCCGCCGCCGGGGCGTCGCCACCGGGCTGCTCGGCGCGGTCCGCGCGGTCGCCGCCGACCGCGGGGCGTGGGTGGTGTACGTGCAGGCGGACCGCGGCGACGCCCCGGCCGTCGCCCTGTACTCCAAGTTCGGCGCCGCGGAGGACGTCCTCCACTTCGACTTCCCGCCGCTCCGGCGGGACCCCCCGGCGGACTCGTGAGGGGGCGGCGAGCCGGCGCCGGCGGGTGCCTTGTCGGCCGCCGGGGCCCGGGTTAGGTTAACGGCTGCGGCGTCACCGGGTTCCGACGGAGGCAGACACATGGCGAAGGGGCGGCGGCCGGGGCGGTCCCGGATGGACCTGCGGGCGGAGGCGGACGCGGTCGAGGCCCGGGAGCGCGAGGCCACGGCCGAGGGGGACGAGGAGGAGGTCGAGGAGGAGGAAGCCGAGCCGGACGCGGAGGCCGAGGCGGACGACGACGGCGAGGGGGCGGCGAAGAAGAAGCCGGCCAAGAAGAAGGCGGCGAAGAAGCCGGCCGCCCCGAAGGCGAAGAAGCCGGCGGCGAAGCGGACGCGGACGGCCAAGGAGGTCCGGCGGAAGGCCGTCTGGCGGGTGTTCGACAACGCCAGCAAGGTGGTCGAGGAGTTCCCGTTCAACCAGAAGGCCGAGGCCGAGGCCCTGCTCGCCCGGAAGATCCAGGAGAAGGAGGGCAAGGCCACCTTCTACCTGAACCTGGTGAAGGTCGAGATGGAGGCTTAGGGGAACGCGGAACGCGGGGATGCGGAACGCGGAATCAAGACCAAAACCCGTCTTCCATTCCGCGTTCCGCACCCCCGCGTCACGGGTTGTTCGAGACCGTCGCCTTCTGCCGGAGCAGGTCCTGCACCTGCTCCAGCCGCCACGAGATGAACAGCACGTTCGGCAGCCGGATCGTCTCGGCACTCGCCCCGGCCGTCTTCACCACCAGGTCCCCGGAGAAGAACCCGAGGATCCAGTGGCGGAAGATGTCGTCCCGCTGCTTCTCGAACGCCAGCCCGGTGGTGTCGAAGTTCCGGATCGACGCCCCGATGTGCTCGCACACCTGGATCGACCCCGGGGTGACCCGCATGTACGTCCGCTGGTCGAAGATGAACACCGAGATGGCCCAGATCACGAACACCGCGGTGGCGATGAACAGGTACCCGGCCATGTTGATGTAGATGTGCAGCCCGCGGACCGCGCTCAGGAGCGAGTCCCACCCGCCCGGGACGATGCTCACCAGCAGGGCCAGGATCAGGATCAGCAAGAGCACCAGGAACGACCACAGCCCGCGCAACGGGACGTTGGTGACGATCACGGTCAAGAGCAGGACGATGCAGAACAGCGGCCCGAGCCACGCCTTCTGCGACACCCGGGTGGTGAACGTCGGCTCCCGCTCCGGGGAGTCGGTCGCCCGCACCGCCTCCTCCAGCGACTTCGTCGTCTCCTTGACCCGGAGCGTGTACGCCGTCACCGCCTTGTCCGAGAGGTCCTTCTCGACCCGGACGGTGGAGTCGGCCGGGAGGATCGCCAGCCGGTGGTCCTCGAAGTACGTGATCGCGGCGAACAGGAACCCGAGGAACCAGATCGGCCACCAGTAGAACAGCATCGAGTGGCTGATCAGGGTGATCTCCCGCCGCGGCGGGGCGCCCGGCGGGGCGGTCGCGGGGCGGGCGGTCGTTGCGGTCGACATCGGGTGGTCCGCTCGGGGTACGGGGGGTCGGCCGGCCGGGCGGCCGGGCCGCGGTTACCGGGTGATTCGGCGGCCCGGGCCGGTTCTTTGGCGGCGCGGGTCTCAGGCTAGGGCGGCCGTCCCCCGGTGTCAAGCGCCGACCCCGCCCGGGCCGCCCGGCCCGGCTACTTCTTCCCCGCGTAGGCGGCCCGGTCGCGCAAAAGCCGGGCGGTGTCGGCCGCCGACAGCACGAACACGTCCGACCGGCCCGGCTCCGCCACCCGGGCGTACCGCTGCTTCCCGTCCGTCCCGCCGACCACCCCGCCGACCTCCAGCACCGCCCGCTGACCCGTCCGGGTCGCCGCCGTCAGCGTCGCCTCCGGCTTGTCCAGCCCGAACAGCTTCGGGTCCCCGCCCGCGTCCGCCGCGTACCGCTCGACCCGCAGGCCCCCGAGCGTCGCCGCCAACTCGTTCGCGGCCGCCGGATCGATCCGGTCGTCCGGCTTCGCGGCGTCGGTCCACTCCGCCCCGACCTTCCGCAGGGCGAACCGCGACCCGCCGGCCGACACCTCGACGGAATCCACCTGCGCCGCGTCCAGCTCCCACGGCCGCCGCTGCCGGTACTCCGCCAGCAGCCGCCCGGCGGTGGCCGCGTCCAGCAGCCCGACCAGCTCGCCCTTCTCCGCCGCGGCGTGGACCTTCCCGTCCGCCGTCTTCTTGCCGAGCAGCAGCACCAGCACCGTCTTGTCCCCGTCGGAGAGCGTCCACTTCGCCTCCGGGGCGTCGAGGCCGAACGCCTTCAGGTCCCCCTTGCGCTCGCCGACCCAGGTGTCGGCCCGGAGCCGCCCGAGGTCGGCGACCAGCGCCTCCAGTTCCGCCGACTCCGCCGGCGCCGTCACCGGCTCGGTCACCTTCCACGCCGCCCCGGCCTTGGCGAACGTCACCTTCCGGTCGCCGCGCTCGAACACCGCCTTGTCGGCGTCCACGAACTTCGCCAGCGTCCGGTCCCGGAACGCGACCGGCGCCGCCAGCAGCTTGTTCGCTAGCCCCGCCGGCAGCACCCCGACGATCGACTCCGGGGCGGCCGTCTCGACCGCCGCGTACCGGTCGCCGTCGGGCTTCGCCGCGTCCACCGGCTTTCCGAGCCGCAGCACTTTCGTCTCCGCCTTCTCGCCGACCGTGAGGGCGACCGCGGCGGCCGGCGGCTCCAGCCCGTGCTCCTTGAACACCTCCGCCGTCTTGCCGTGGGCGGCGACCCGGTCCGCCCGCAGCCGGCCGAGCGCCGCGGTCAGCTCGTCCACCAGCTCGGCGTCGGCCTTCTGCTTCGCCGGCTTCACCACGTCCCACCCGACCCCGCTCGCCGCCTGCGCGAGTTCCAGCTCGTCCTTGCCGGCGGTGCGGGTCAGCCCGGTGACGGCCGCCGGGTCGAAGGTAAGCAGGGTGCGGTCGGCGTACTCGAACCGCGGCCGGGCGAGGGCGTCGGTGACCAGCGCCGGCAGCACCGCGACGGCCGGCTTGTCGTCCACCCGGGCGAACCGGGCGCCGGTCGGGTCGGTGTTCCCCAGCGCGATGGTGTGCGTCTCCGGCTTCTCCCCACCGGTCGTCACCGTCACCGTCGTCTCCGGCTTGTCGAGGCCGAAGTCGGCCCACTTCACCGCGTCCCCGTAGGCGGCGAGGCGGACGACCCGCGGCCGTGCCGCGGCGGCCGCCAGCCCGGCGATCCGCTCGGCGTCCACCGCGAACGTCGCCCCCTCGGCCGCCCACTTCCCGCCGCTCCTGGTCAGCGTCAGGGCGTCCTCCGGCTTCGCCCCGGCGACTCGCACCTTCTCGACGCGGGCGGGGTCGAGGAGTAGCAGCGACTTATCCGGCAGGTCCAGCGGGGCGGTCTGGGCGGCGGTCACGAACGCCGCCGGCACCACGAACACCGGGGCGTCCGGGGCTGTCCGGGCGTACCGCCCCTGCCCGTCCGGGGTCGGCCCGCCGACCGTCACCGTCTTCGTCACCGGCACCTCGGGGCCGCCCGCCGTCGGCTGGTCGGTGAATGTGATCTTCACCTCGGCCGCCGGCTTGTCGAACCCGAACTCCTCGGGCTTGTCGGACGCCAGCGCCTGGTACTTCGTCGCCGTCAGGTTGGCGAGGGCGGTGAGCATCGGCTGGGCGGACAGGAACGGGACCGGGGCGGTGAACGGGCCGGTGAGCTTCCAGTCGGCGCCGTCCTTGGTGAGCGTGAACCCGTCCTTCGCCGCGTCCCCGGACCGGGTGACCTGCACCGCCGTCACCTTCTCCGGGGTGGTCGCCCAGACCTTCAGCGGCAACAGCCCGACGGCCCCGGCGGTGAGCGCCTCGGTCGAGGTCGTCGGCAGCCCGAACACGGCCCCCTTGTCGAGGCGGGCGAACACCTCCGACTTGCCCGGTCGGGCGGCGCCGATCTCGAGCGTGTAGTTCCGGCCGTTGGCGAACGTGAGGGTGGCCGTCTGCTTCGGGGCGTCGAGGCCGAACGCCTTCAGCTCGTCCGCGGTCGGGGCGTCGGTCAGGTACTCGGTCGCCTGCAGCCCGGCGAGGCCGGCGGCGAGTTGCTGCGACTTCTCCGGGTCGGCGTCGGACGCGACCGGGGCGGTCAGCCGCCACCCGGACGGGTCGTTCTTCAAAGTGAACCCGCCGGCCACGGCGACGGACGCGAGCTGCGTCCCGGCCGCGTCGATCAACTTCCGCCCGCGGTACGCGAGCGCCGGCCGCCCGATCAGCCCGGACGCCGTCTCCGGGAACAGCAGCGCACCCACCCACGAGTCGAGCGGGTCCGGGCCGGTGCGGTCGTCGGCGAGGGTGATCCGCGACCGGCCGGCGAGCCATACCGGGAGTTGCCGCTTGACGCGGTCCGGCGGCCCGAGGCGCAGTTCGTACACCCGGTCCGGGGCGTCCGGCTCGCCCTTGGCCCGGTTCTCCCGGGCGGTGACGGTGACGGTGGTGCCGCGCGCGGCCGCGTCCTCGCGGGTGTACTTCCGGCGGTCGTCGTCGGCCGAGAACGCGGTCAGGCGCGACAGGAGGTCGCGGACCCGGCCGGCGTCGGCCGGCAGCGGGTTCGGCTTCGCCTCGATCTCCCACCGGTCGTTCCGGTCCTCGTCCCGGCTCGCGTCCGGGTCGCCCTTGTGGGCGCGGGTCAGCGTGACCGCCGGCCGGCCGGGGACCGCGACCACCACCCGGCTCACCTCGTCGGCGTCGAACCGGGCGACCTTCGGGTCGGCGAGGTCGGCGACGGGCGCGAACAGGTCGCCGAGCTTGTCGGCCGCGACCAGGAACACCTGCGGGTTGCCGTCCACCCGGGCGTACCGGTACTCGGTCTTGACCTTCCGGGTTTGCGGCGGGAGGCCGGGCGGGGCCCCGGGGATCCGCTCCGTCTCCTCCCGCTCGGCCGTCTTCGCCACCGCCCCGATCCGTACCGTCACCGGCGGGGCGCCCTTCCGCCGCACCGTCACCGCCCGGCCGTCGGCGGCGAACCCGAGCTTGTCCTCGGCCGGCGGCGGGCTGACGAACTCCTCGACCCACAGGTCGGCGACGGCGGCGAGCACGGCGCGGAGGCGGGCCGGGTCGGCGTTGTCGTCGTGCGGGGCGGTCAGCCGCCAGGCGTCGGCGAGCCGGTCGGGTCGGAGGGCCGCCTCGCCGCCTTTCGTCAGCACGCCGGGTTCGGGGGCCGGGCCGGTGCGGGCGAGGGTGAAGCTGCCGAGCGGGGACAGGTCGAACCCGAGCACCGTCGGGAGCTGGCGGGCGACGGTGACGGTCTCGGTGGCCGGGCCGGGGAGCGACACCGTCGCCGGGGCGTCCCCGCCGGGCGGCGGGCCGAGCGGCCCGGCGGCCGCGGCCCCGCCGGCGAGCTTGACCCGCTCGGTGTCGGGGAACAGTTGGCGGCGGCGGTAGGCGTCGGCGGGGCGGCGCACCACCGGCATCACGTCCGGGCCGAGCCGCAGGACCTCCGGGCCGTCGTTCACGCGGACGTAGGCGGGGCGGGTGAACCCGGTCTCCCCGCCGGCCGGCTTCGGCTCGCCGAACACCAGCGTCAGCGGCTCCGCCCCGGCCGACACCTTGACCGTCACCGGCTTCTGGTCGGCGGCGAGGCCGTAGGCCGCGAGGTCGGGCGTCTCGCTGAGCGGGACGGCGTGGAACCGGGTGCGGAGGGACCCGAGCGCCTCGACCAGTTCCTTCACCTCGGGGACGCGCGGCGGCCACCCGCCCGGCATCTTCCACCCGCCGCCGTCGCGCTCGACCTCGAACGTGTCGCCCGCCGGGGGCGTCACCTCGACCTTGGTGACCGCGTCCGGGGTGACGGCGTCGAGGGCGGTCGCCGCCGCGGACTTGGGCGGCTCGGGCCGGGCCGGGTTGATGCCGACCTTCGGCGCCAGCTCGTCGCCCAGGAAGTACCACGCCCCGGCGGCGCCGGCGAGCAGGACGAGGGCGAGGGTCGATTTCCAGCTCATGTCGATCACCGGGAAACGGTCTGGGGCGAACCCGGAGCGTGAGCGACGGGGTGACGTCACCCCGTCGCTCACGCTCCGGGTTCGCCCGGCAAAGGCGTCACCGCAGCCGCCGCACCATCGTCGCCACCAGCCCGACGAACACCGCCCCGAGCGGCAGCACCAGGCCGGTCCCGTACCGCCACAGGTAGAAGTCCCGCTCCGTCATCGCCACCCGCGGGAACTCCCACGCCGGCTCGTCGGCCCGCGGCAGCCGGTCGTCGCGGCCGGTCAGCCAGTTCGCCGAGTGCAAGAGCAGCTTCTCCCGGGCCGGGTCGAGCTTCGGGCCGGTGAACAGGTTCCCGCTCCCGAACACCACCAGCCGGCCGACCGGGCGGTCGAGCTTCGCCGCGGCCGCGGTCAGGGCGGCGGCGGACACCCCGCCGTCGAGCGGCGCCACCAGGGCGGCGACGAACGCCTCCTGGTCGTACGCCTCGTTGAACCACGCGGCCGGCACCTTCCCCTCGACCGCCACCCCGACCGGGAACGGCCCCCGCCGCTCCGCCTGCCGCGTGCCCCACGCCTTGTCCGTGTCCAGCGTCGGCTCGTACCGCGGGGCCGCCACCCCCCGCCCGGCCCGCGACAGGAACGGCCGCTCCTCGTTCCACGTGTCCGGGCCGGTGAACACGAACTCCGCCGCGTACCCCAGCCGGTCCTGCCGGCCGGGGGCCAGGTACACCGGCCGCGGAGCCTGCAGCCGGAGGTCGAGCTTCTGGTCCACCGCCCGCCCGGTCAGCCGCACCGCCGACCCGACGGGGTTTGCCTTCCCCGCCCCGTCGGGCGCGGTGAACACTAGCGGCGGGATGTCGGTGGCGCTGCCGCCGAGCTGCCGGCCGGACTTGATCGCGGCGAACGCCCGGGCCTCGGCGTCGTACAGCACCGTGTCCCGGCCCAGCTCGACGCCCCGCTCGGCCAGCAGCCGCTCCAGGTCGTCCACCCCGCGGCTGTCGAACCCGTTCGGCCCGGACAGCGACCCGAGGCACGCGAGCACCGGCTTGCCGGCCTTCATGAAGTCCCGCACCACCTCGACCTGCGCCTTGCTCAGCGTGTGCAGCTCCGGGTCGACGCCGCGGCCGATGGTGGCGTTGACGACCGTGTACCGGGGGATGACGAGCAGGTCCACGTCGGCGACGAGGGCGGCGAACTTGGCCTTCACGTCCGCCTGCCGGCGGGCCTCGGCCGCCCGCTCGTCCTGCGACGCCCCGCGGGCCTGCGCCTCCGCCTCGGCCCGCGCCTTCTCCGCCTCGCGCACCTCCTGCTCGGCCCGCGCCGTCTGCCGGGCCAGCCCGGCGGCCACCGCCTTCCGCAACTCCGCCTCGTTGTCCTCGCGGATCACCGGCGGCCCGTCCCCGGCCCACTCCCGGTACGCCTTCCCGAGTTCCGCCCACCCGCGGACGATCGCCACCCGGCTGAGTTCCGACAGGAACTCCGCCCGGTCCCGGAACGGCCGGGCGGCGGACTCGTCGAGCGCCTGCCGGACCGACGCCAGCAGCTTCACGTCGTTGCCGGCGGCGCGGTACTGGTCCCGGGCTGCGTCGAGTTCGGCCTCCAGCCGCTCTAGCTTGCTCTCGGCGACGGTGTACGCGGCCGGCTCCAGCTCCTTCCCGGGGTCGTCCCAGTTCTTCTTCAGGATGACGTCCACCACCTCGAACCCGTGGTCGGCGAGCGCCCGCTTGAACCCGGCGAGGGTGTACGGGTCCTGGCCCAGCGCGTTGGCGGTGGACAGCCACTCGTGGACGACGCACACCCCGACCTTCGGCCGTCGCTCCTGGACGCTCAGTACCCGCCGGGCGAAGTTCTCCACCCCCTGTGGCAGCAGAACGAGGTTCCCGCGGCCGCCGTTCGCCTCCCGGCTCGCGGTCCGGTCGAGCTGCAGGAACTCGTTGAACGCGAGCCGCTGCACCCGCTTGTTGGCGTGGAAGAAGATGCTGTTCTCGGGGGCGGCGTCGACCGCCGCCCTCAGCTCCGGGGCGTCGGCGGTCAGGTCGGCGAGCCGCCGGTCGTACCCGAACGCTTCTGTATCCAGCACCTCCACCCGGAACCGCGGGCCGAACTCGCGGAACAGGTCCACCAAGTCCTTCACCTTCTCCGTCACCTTCTGCTCCGCCCCGGACGTGTAGCTGTCCCGCCCCTCGGACAGGGTGCCGAACACCTGGTGCTTCTGCAGCACGACGATGGTGGTCGGGCTTTCCGGCCGGAGGGTGCGGAGCTTGTCGGCCAGGTCGGCGGGGAGGGTGAACTGCCGGCCGCGGGTCAGGTCGTACCGGGCGTGGTGGGTGAACGAGTAGGCGTTGACGAACACCAGCAGGGCGACGGCGGCGGCCACCCCGACGGCGGCCGAGGTGTTCGTCGCGGTCCGCCGGCCGGCGACCAGGAACAGCCCGCCGAGCAACTCGACCGCCAGCGCCACGACCGCCGCGACCGCCCCGCCGCCGAGCGTCAGGGCGGCCGCCTTGGCGAAGTCGCCGTGGCCCCCCTCGGCGGCGGCCCGGAGGGTGGCGAGGTCCCACCGGCCGTAGGGGGGGAACGCGGCGGCGTACAGGGCCGCCCCGACGGCGGCGGCGAGCACCCCGGTCAGGCCGGCGGCGCGGGCCAGGAACCGGAACCGGGTGCCCCAGGTGGTGCGCTGGCGGGTGTCGGCCATGTGTGAACCCAGGTGTCCCGTGGCACCGGCATTCCTGCCGGTGTTGTCCGGCCGCACCGGCAGGAACGCCGGTGCCACCAAGCACGTCAGCGGCGCCGGGCTTCCAGGCTCCGCACCGTCAGGAACAGGAAGAACAGCGTCACCGACACGTACAGGACGAGCGGGCGGGTGTCGAGCTGGCCGCGGGTGAACGTCCGCCGGAAGTGCTCCGGGACACTCACGAAGTACACCGCGTCGTACGCGGCGGTGCCCGGGTCGAAGACGAACCGCAGCAGCGCCGGCAGGACGAACACCAGCCCGAGCAGCAGCGACGCCATCCACGCCACCAACTGACTCTTCACCAGGCTCGACACGAACAGCCCGAGGGAGAGGAACATCGCCCCGGCGAGCACCACCCCGAGGTACGACGTCCACACCGGGGCCGGGTCGATGCCGGCGGTGAGCGTCAGCAGGTGCTCGGGGTCCTTCGTCGCGTGCAGGTACCCGCCGGCCCCGGCCAGCACCCCGCCGACGAGCAGCAGCCCGAACCCCAGCCACCCCGGCGCCCCGAGGACGACGGCGTGCAGCCCGAGCACGAGCAGGACCACCCCGGCGGCGGCGGTGATCGAGTACGGGGTGAACACGGCCCCCCACTCGGCGTGGAGGTCGGCGAGGACCGGGACGTAGGCGAGGGTGGGGAGCCACAGGACGAGGTAGAACCCGAAGCACGCCAGGAACTTCGCCGCCACCACCTGCCAGTCGCGGATCGGGGCGGTCAGCAGCAGCTCGATGCTGCCGGTCCCGCGCTCCTCGGCGAGCAGCCGCATCGTCAGCATCCCGGTGACCGCCGGGAACAGCCCCCAGAACAGCACCCCGGCGACCTGCGCCAGCGGCGGGGTGTCGGCCCCGCCGAGCATCACCTGCATCGGGTACTCGACCCCGGACGGCCCCTTCTCGGTCAGCAGCCCGAGGGCGAGGTTGAACAGGAGGCCGGTCAGGACCAGGAACCCGAACGCGGCGACGTACCCGGCCGGGCCGGTGAAGTACGCGGCGAACTCGCGGCGGGTCAGGCTCAGCGTCGGTCGCATCCGGTCGCTCCGGCGAGCGGGGGGCGTGAGCCCCCTGATGGCTCCGGCAATCAGGGGGCTCACGCCCCCCGCTCGCCTAGACTCGTTCCTGCTTCGTCAGCCCGACGAAGATGTCTTCCAGGCTCTTCCCCTGGTGCCGCTGCCGGACCGCCGACAGCGACCCGTCCTCCACCACCCTGCCCTGGTAGACGACGATCACCGAGTCGCACGCCGCCTCGACCTCGCTCAGGATGTGCGTGGAGAGCAGCATCGTGTGCTGCTTCCCCAGCTCGCGCATCAGCTTCCGGGTCTCGCGGATCTGGGCCGGGTCCAGCCCGGCGGTCGGCTCATCGAGGATCAGCACCGGCGGGTCGGCGAGCAGGGCGTCGGCCAGCCCGACCCGCTGCCGGTACCCCTTCGACAGGGTGCCGATCAGCTGCCGCCGCACGTCGGAGAGCCAGCACCGCTCGACCACGTAGTCCCGGCGGGCGTACCGGTCGCGGCGGCCGAGGCCCTTCAGCCCGCCGCGGAACCACAGGTACTCGTCCACCCGCATGTCCGGGTAGACCGGGCAGTTCTCCGGCATGTACCCGATCCGCCGCCGGGCCGCGATCGGGTCCCAGAACACGTCCTGCCCGTCGATCGTCGCCCGGCCGGAGGTGGCGGTGAGGAACCCGGCGAGGATCCGCATGGTGGTCGACTTCCCGGCCCCGTTCGGGCCGAGGAACCCGACCACCTGCCCCTTGTCCACCTGGAACGACACGTCCCGGACGGCCGGGTACTCGCCGTAGTACTTGGTCAGGTTCTCGACGACGATCATGGGTCGGCCCGCGGCGTGGGGTTCGGTCTCACGGATAAGGCCGGGCCGGCGGGGCGGCAAGGGCGGACGGTAACGGTGGTACGGCCCGGGCCGGGGCGTGGTTCGGCCGGCGCGCGGACGAGCCCGCGGCGCGAGCAAGGGCGGAAACCTTCCCCTTGCTCGCGCCGCGGGCTCGCCGGCGACGGCTCACGCCCCGGTTCAGTACCGGTAGTGGTCCGACTTGAACGGGCCGTCCTTGGAGACGTGGATGTACGCGGCCTGTTCCGGCGTCAGCTCGGTGAGCTGGACGTTCAGCGTCTTGAGCTGCAGCCGGGCCACGTGCTCGTCCAGCTTCTTCGGCAGCACGTAGACGCCGACCGGGTACTTCTCGTTGTGCTGCCACAGCTCGATCTGGGCGAGCGTCTGGTTGGCGAACGACGAACTCATCACGTACGACGGGTGCCCGGTGCCGCAGCCGAGGTTCACCAGCCGGCCCTTCGCCAGCAGGATGATCCGCTTGCCGTCCGGGAAGATCACGTGGTCGACCTGCGGCTTGATCTCCTCCCACCGGTAGTCTTCCAGCGCCGCCACGTCGATCTCGTTGTCGAAGTGGCCGATGTTGCACACGATGGCGTTGTTCTTCATCGCCTTCATGTGGGCGTGCGTGATGACCTTCAGGTTGCCCGTGGTCGTCACGAAGATGTCGGCCTTGTCCGCCGCGTACTCCATCGTCACGACGCGGTACCCTTCCATCGCGGCCTGCAGGGCGCAGATGGGGTCGATCTCGGTGACCCACACCTGGGCCGACAGCGCCCGCAGCGCCTGGGCCGACCCCTTGCCCACGTCGCCGTACCCGGCGACGACGGCGATCTTGCCGGCGACCATCACGTCGGTCGCCCGCTTGATGCCGTCCACCAGCGACTCCCGGCACCCGTACAGGTTGTCGAACTTGCTCTTGGTGACCGAGTCGTTGACGTTGATGGCCGGGAACTTCAGCTCGCCCCGCTTGTGCATCTGGTACAGGCGGTGGACGCCGGTCGTGGTCTCCTCGGTGACGCCCTTGACGGCGGCCAGCCGCTCCGAGTACCAGCCCGGCTGGGCCGCCACCCGCTTCTTGATGGCGGCGAACAGGATCCGCTCCTCCTCGCTGCCGGGCTTGTCGAGGACGTGGATGTCCTTCTCGGCCCGCGCCCCGAGGTGCAGCAGCAGGGTCGCGTCCCCGCCGTCGTCGAGGATCATGTTCGTGAACCCGCCGTCCTCCCACTCGAAGATCTTGTGGGTGTACTCCCAGTACTCGGCGAGCGACTCGCCCTTGTAGGCGAACACCGGGATGTTGGCGGCGGCGATGGCCGCGGCGGCGTGGTCCTGAGTGCTGAAGATGTTGCACGACGCCCAGCGGACTTCCGCCCCGAGCGCCTTAAGCGTCTCGATCAGGACGGCCGTCTGGATGGTCATGTGGAGCGAGCCGGTGATCCGCGCCCCTTTGAGGGGCCGCCGGGCGGCGTACTCCTCGCGGATCGCCATGAGGCCGGGCATCTCGGTCTCGGCGATGGCGATCTCGCGGCGGCCCCAGGGGGCGAGCGAGATGTCGGCGACGTGGTAGTCGGTGAAGGCGGCGGTCTTCTGCGCAACTGCGGTCACGTTCAAAGTCTCCGAAACGATGAACGGGCGCGGTTGCACGGTAGTAATCCACCCCTCCGAGCCTGGCAGGTACGCCCGTGCGTCCCGTCGCAGCGCCCCCTCGAAGGGCTGGTTGGTGGCTGATGGGCTTTAGGCAACACCTCGGTGGGTGATCTCGTGCCCGTAGTCTTAGCACAGCGACCGGATCGGAGGCAAGCTCACTCGGTGATTCTCGCCGCGGCTAACTCGCGGGCCTCAGCCCGTTGACGTACTCGAAGTACCCGGACAGGTTGAACTTCCGCGCGGTGTTCTCGGACGACATGTACCGGACGCTGCCGAACACCGGCCGCTCCGGCGGCCACGGGCGGTCGAACAGCCCGAACACCCAGAGCACGCCGGAGTACGAGTTCGGGTCCCGGCCGTCGAGGGCGTACTTGTTATTCAGGTGCTCGAGCACCCGGTACGCCTCGGCCGGGGTCCGGCTCCACTCGAGCACCTTCTTCCCCCAGAGCATCCGCAGGTAGTTGTGGATCCGGCCGGTCGCCACCAACTGCCGGTGGGCGGCGTTCCACAGCTCGTCGTGCGTCTCGCCGGCCTCGAACTCGTCGAGCCGGTACAGGTGGGTGCGGGGGTCACCCGCGTGCTTCGCCAGCGTCGCCTTCGCCCACTCCGGCAGAACGACGTCGAGTGTACGTTCCCCGCCGGGGGAGAAGTCGAACGTCTCGAAGTTGTACTGCGGCACCCCGCCGGCCTGCCAGGAGACGCCCGGTCGCTCAACCCCCGGGTTCGCCCGCAGCCGCGCGAAGTTCCAGTGGTACCCGACGTCCCGCCAAATGACCGCCTCGTCGAGGAAGCCGTTCACGTTCGGGTCGCGGCAGAAGAAGTCGTCCTTGTTCCGGGTCTTCGGGTTGATCGCCGCCGGGGTCCAGTCCGGGCCAAGGGCGGCCTCCGCGACCTCCTGAGCGGAGACGTGGCCGTAGTGCAGGTAGGCGCTGAGGGCGCTGGCGGCGTTCCGGGCGGGGTCGTCCGGGTTGTTCCGCCCGTCGGCGTACCGCGGCAGCTTGCGGGCGACGAAGTCGGCCAGGGCCGCCCGGCCGGCGACCGACCCGCCTTCGACCCCGGGAACCGGCGGGACCGTCTGGTCGAGCGGCAGCCCGGCGACGAACCTCGGGATGTCTTGCTTCGGGTCCCACGGTGCGAACGGCGGGTCGAGCTTCTTGCCGACGCCCTTGGGGACGGCCGGCTCGGCGGCCGCCCGGTGCCCCCACGCCTCGGCGAACAGCTTGTGGATCCGCGGCCGGAGGTGGTTCGCGGCGGCGACCGGCGGCCCGAGCTTCGCCAGCGGGACGAGGCCGTTGCCGTCCACCGCGATCACCGGCACCTCGGCCTTCGCCGCCAGCGCCCGGTTCTGCGCCGGCACGATGAATGCGGGGTAGTCGTCGGTGACGACGGCGCAGGCGTCGCCCACGAGCCGCTTCACCAGCCCGCGGCCGGCGTCGGCCGGCGTCTCGACGAACGGCCAGTAGCTGACGCCGAGCCGCTTCGCGGCGGCCGCGTTGTCGCGCATCCCCTGGAGGATGAACTGGTGGTGCCGGGCGGCGGCCCACGGGTAGTTCAGCTTCAGCCCCTCGTACACCACCAGCGGCTTCTTCCACCCCGCCGCGAGCCGCAGGGCGTGGTCGAGGGCGTGGTTCGAGTGCAGCCGGCGGAACATCTGCACCCAGTACAGGACGTACTTGCCCTTGGTGTTCGGCGGGCGGTCGTTGGCGGCCCGGACGCGGGCGTCGTTGAAGGTGGTCATCGGCCCTATAGTAGTCGCCATGTCCGAGCCGGTTCTCGAAGCCACCGACGTTCGGAAGCGGTACGGCGAGACGGTCGCGCTCGGCGGGGTGTCGCTCACGGTCGGGGCGGGCGAGTTGTTCGGGCTGCTCGGGCCGAACGGGGCCGGGAAGACGACCCTCATCGGTATCCTGAGCGGGCTGGCCGACGCCGACGGCGGCGAGGTGAAGCTGTTCGGCCGGCGGCTGACCCGCTCCGCCCGCGACCTCCGCCGGCTCGTCGGGATCGGGACGCAGGACCTGTCGATCTACCCGGACCTGACGGCCCGCGAGAACCTGCGGTTCTTCGGCAAGCTGTACGGGCTGGGCGGCGCCGGCCTCCGTGACCGCGTCGAGGAGGTGTTGGCGGCGGTCGGGCTGACGGACCGGGCGGACGAGCGGGCGGGGCGGTTTTCCGGCGGGATGAAGCGGCGGCTGAACCTGGCGGCGGCGGTCGTCCACGGCCCGCGGGTGCTGTTCCTGGACGAGCCGACGACCGGGGTGGACCCGCAGAGCCGGAACCACATCTTCCGGCACGTCAAGGCGCTGAACGCGGCCGGCCTCACGGTGGTGTACACGAGCCACTACATGGAGGAGGTGCAGGCGCTGTGCACCCGCATCGCCGTTCTCGACGACGGCGCCCTGCGGGCCTGCGACACCCTGCCGAACCTGCTCAAACTGCTCGACGCCCGGGTCCGGCTCCGGTTCGCCGCCGCCCCGCCCGGTTTCGCGGCCTCGCTCGAACAGCTCCCCGGGGCGAAGAAGGTGGTGCCGGCCGACGACGGGTTCGACGTGACGACGGACGCGATCCCGGAGCTGCTGCCGCGGGTGCTGGCGCTGGCCGCCGAGTACGGCACCACGGTGACCGCGATCGACCCGCGCGAGCCGACCCTGGAGCGGGTGTTCCTGCACCTCACGGGGCGGGAGTTGCGGGATTGAACAAGTTGCCGAGAACTCGGACCGTTGACGTGGGACCCAGGCCGTTGGCCTGGGCTGAGGGAGGGCGGCCCTTCGGGCCTCAAACCCTCTGAGCCCCGAAGGGGCGGTCTTCCTCAGCCCAGGCCAACGGCCTGGGTCCCACCGACACGGCCGGGGATTGACGCCGACGGCCCAGGTGGCACCTCCGGTTTCGCACATGCCGATCCTCACCCTCGCCCTGAAGGACCTCCGGCTGCTCCTGCGGGACGTCCGCAGCGCCGTCATCCTGCTGGTCACCCCGCTGGTACTGATCCTGGTGCTCGGGCTGGCGCTGGGCGAAGGGTTCGGGGAGAAGCCGGACGAGAAGCTCCGCATCTCGGTCGTCAACCTCGACCGCGGGCTGGCGGTGCCGCAGCCGTTCCCGGGGAAGAAGTGGTCCGAGGTGGTGCTCGACGACCTCGCCGGGCCGGACGACATCCGGCTCGAGGAGATCGCCGACGAGGCCACCGCCCGCGCCCTGGTCGACCGCGGCGCCCGGGCCGCCGTGCTCGTGTTCGACCCGGACTTCTCCGAGCGGGTGAACCGGGCGTCGTTCCTGTCGGAGGGCGATCCGAAGCCGATCAACCCGTTCGACCGCGACGGGGTGCGGACCACCGACCTCGGGGTGCGGCTCCTGAAGGACCCGGCCCAGCCGGTGTCGGCGGCGGTGATCGACCAGGTGACGCAGGTCACCCTGATGCGGGTGCTGATCCCGTGGATGATCGGGCGGGCCTTCCAGCGCGTCGGCGACGACGCGTTCATGGCGGCCGTCGCGGTGCGGCTCGGGGACGTGAAGCCGACCCCGCCGGAGGTGCTGCAGGAACTCGACCCCGTGGTGCAGAAGCTGCTCACCGCCCTGTTCGCGGACAAGGCGTTCGCCGCGATGCTGGAGAAGAAGTTCGGCCCGCTGTCGGGGGTCATCAAGGGGCAGGTGCCCGCGTTCCGGGAGCTGATCCAGGCGGCGTTCCGCGACAAGGAGCTGATGGCCCGGGTCGGGAAGGAGCTGGCGCTCGGCGAGGTGCTGACGCCGGCGGTGCGCGGGGAGGTCGGGCCGAAGGTGAAGGCCGGGGTCGGGGACCTGTTCTCGAACTACGACTTCGAGGCGACGACGTGGGCCGGGCTGAACAAGACGGCGGCCCGGGAGGCGGACGGCACGCGGCGGTCGGCGTACCGGGACACGGCCGGGCTGCGGTACCAGATCCTGGTCCCGTCGTACACCGTGCTGTTCGCGTTCTTCCTGGTGCTGAGCGTCGGCTGGCTGTTCGTGTCGGAGCGGAAGCACGGGACGCTGGCCCGGCTCCGGGCCGCCCCGCTCACCCGCGGCCAGATCCTGCTGGGTAAACTGCTCCCGTGCCTGCTGGTGTCGCTGGCGCAGGGGTTCTTCCTGCTCGCCGCCGGGTACGTCCTGTTCGGCCTCACGTGGGGGTCGCGGCCGGACCTGTTGGCGGCGGTTGTCGTCTGCACGTCGGTCGCGGCGGTCGGGCTGTCGGTCTTGGTGGCGAGCGTCGCCCGGACCGAGACGCAGGTGGCGGTGTACGGGACGCTCCTGGTGCTGGTGCTCGGCGGGGTGAGCGGGTCGCTGATGCCGCGCGACTTGATGCCGGAGAAGATGAAGGTGGCGAGCCTGGTCACCCCGCACGCCTGGGCGCTCGACGCCTACTCGCAGCTGCTGGCGAGGCCGAACCCGGACCCGGCGTTCGTCGCCACCGCGTGCGCGGTGCTGCTGGCGTTCGGGGCGGTGTTCACCCTGGTCGCGTGGTGGCGGATGGATCTGGACTAATGCCTTGTGGCACAGGTCTCTGACCTGTGAAGCTTCACAGGTCAGAGACCTGTGCCGCCAGAGTGAAGAGGTGCCCTCCCATGCCGACACGACTCCTCGCCCTCGCGGCGCTCCTCGCCGCCGCACCCGCGGCCCCCGCCGACGGCCTGGAGCGGCTGAAGTACAACCACCCCGGCCTCGCCGTCGACCTCGGGGTCGGGCTGTGGGCGTGGCCGCTGCCGATGGACGCCGACGGGGACGGCGACCTCGACCTCGTCGTGAACTGCCCGGACAAGCCGTCCAACGGCGTCTACGTGTTCGAGAACCCCGGCGGCACGTTCCCCGTCTTCAAGCCCGCCCGGCGGATCAGCAAGGGGCTGCAGAACGTCCAGGTGAGCGACGTCGACGGGAAGCCGCGCGTCCTGTCGCCGGGGTTCGAGTACCCCGACTTCCTCAAGACCGGTTTGGAGAAGGGCGTCAAGCTCCCGGTGGCGGCGAACGTCCACCCGAACAAGGTGCGGGCGAGCATGTGGCGGTACGCCGACTACGACGGCGACGGCCTCTTCGACCTGGTCGTCGGCGTCGGCGACTGGACCGAGTACGGCTGGGACAACGCCTACGACGCTGCCGGGAAGTGGACGAACGGCCCGCTCCGCGGGTTCGTCTACGTCCTCCGCAACACCGGCACCGCCGCGAAGCCGGAGTACGCCAAGCCCGAGAAGATCCTCGCCGGGGGCAAGCCGGCCGAGACGTTCGGGTGGCCGTCGCCCAACCTCGCCGACTTCGACGCCGACGGCGACCTCGACCTGCTGTGCGGCGAGTTCCTCGACGGGTTCACCTACTTCGAGAACGTCGGCACCCGGCGCGAGCCGCGGTACGCCCCCGGAAAGCGGCTGAAGACCGCCGCCGGGGCGCCGCTGGTCATGGACCTGCAGATGATCACTCCGACCGCGGTCGACTGGGACGCGGACGGCGACCTCGACCTGATCGTCGGCGACGAGGACGGGCGGGTGGCGTGGGTCGAGAACACCGGCAAGCTCGCCGACCGGGTGCCGGTGTTCCTGCCGCCGCGGTACTTCCGGCAGGAGGCCGACGACGTGAAGTTCGGGGCGCTCGCCACCCCGACCGCGTTCGACTGGGACGGCGACGGGGACACCGACATCATCTGCGGCAACACGGCCGGGCACATCGCGTTCATCGAGAACCTCAGCGGCCCGGGGGTGGAGCGGCCGAAGTGGGCGGCGCCGAAGCTGCTGGAGGCGGGCGGGAAGGTGATCCGCATCCAGGCCGGGCCGAACGGGTCGATCCAGGGGCCGTGCGAGGCGAAGTGGGGGTACACGACGCAGACGGTCGCGGACTGGGACGGCGACGGCCTCCCCGACATCGTGGCGAACTCGATCTGGGGGAAGGTCCACTGGTACCGGAACGCCGGGACGCGGACCGCCCCGAAGCTGGAGGCGGCCCGGCCGGTCGAGGTCGAGTGGGACGGCCCGCAGCCGAAGCTCGCGTGGGGCTGGCTCCGGCCGGAGGGGAAGGAGTTGCTGACGCAGTGGCGGACGACGCCGGTCGCGACCGACTGGGACCGGGACGGGCTGACCGACCTTGTCATGCTCGACCACGAGGGTTACCTCGCCTTCTTCCGCCGGGCCAAGCGCGACGGCAAGCTGGTCCTGCTCCCGCCGGCGCGGGTGCTGTGCGACGAGAAGGACGAGCCGCTGCGGCTGAACGCCGGGACGGCCGGCAAGAGCGGGCGGCGGAAGCTGTGCGTGGCCGACTGGGACGGCGACGGCAAGCTCGACGTGCTGGTGAACGGGGCGAACGCCCGGTGGCTGCGGCAGACCGGGTCCGCCGAGGGCCGGTGGCGGTTCAAGGACATGGGCGACGTGGACGCCCGCAACATCGAGGGCCACGACACCCACCCGACGCCGGTCGACTTCGACGGGGACGGCGTCCCGGACCTGCTGATCGGGGCCGAGGACGGGCGGCTGTACTACCTCCGCAACCCGCGGAAGAAGTGACCGGGCGCCGGGCGAACCCGGAGCGTCAGCGACGGGGTGGCGCCACCCCGTCGCTGACGCTCCGGGTTCGCCCGACTTGGTGGGGGGGAAAAGACGAGCCGCCGCCTTGGGGGAAGGCGGCGGCAGGGGGAAGGATGGTTGGGGACGGGGGACCGGACGTGTGTGCTGACGGGTCCGGGAGAGGGGGGAACTCTCTCCCGCGGCCGCGACCCTTGGGGGAAGGGTCGCGGCCGTTGCTGTCCGCGGTGCCGGCCCGCGTCTTGGGGGAACGACGGCCTTGGGGGAAGGTTTCGTCGTCGCGGGTTCGGCACCGTTCGCGGCCCGCTTGGGGGAAGCTTGCCGCGAACGAGAAGAGGTAAAGCACGACCCGTGCCGGGGCGATTTTTCCGCCACGCCGCGGCACGGTGTCCGGCCCAAGTCGTTGGGCGCGTGCCACATCCGCAGTTCCCGGCCGTTCCGTCTTCCGCCCCCGCCGGTTTGTAATTCTTGCCGCCCGTTGTAAGACGTATCCGTGGTAAGTCTGACACGGCCGCCCGGCCCGCGGGGGTTTCCGATGCCCGCCGACTCGCTCGTCGCCGACCTGAACTCGGCCCTGTCGAACGTCCCGCTGATCGACCCGCACTCGCACATCGACCCGCTCGCCCCGGTGTCGAAGTCGCTCGACGACATCCTCGGGTACCACTACTACACGGAGCTGGCCCACTCCGCCGGGATGGGCCAGGCGGTGCTGGCGAAGGACGCCGCCCCGCGGGACCGGGTGCGGGAGATCGTCCGGTTCATGGACCGGTACGACAACACGGCGCAGTACGGCTGGTTCCTCGACATCGCCCAGACGTTCCTCGGGTACGACGGCAAGCGCATCAGCGCCGCCGACGCGGACAAGCTGTTCGACGCGGCCGAGAAGACGTTCGCCCAGCCGGACTGGGAGCGGCAAGTTCGCGACAAGACGAAGCTGGAGAAGATTTTCCTCACCAACGAGTTCGACGACCCGCTGGAGGGGTTCGACACCTCGGTCTACGTCCCGTGCCTGCGGACCGACACGCTGGTGTTCCACCTGGACAAGCCGGAGACGCGGCGGCGGCTGGCGGCGGCGACCGGGGTGGAGGTGCGGGACGCGGCGACGCTGCGGAAGGCGCTGGCGAAGCTGTTCATGCACTTCACCAGCAAGGGGGCGAAGGCGGCGGCGATCTCGCTCCCGCCGAACTTCCACCCGGCCCCGTTCGACGACGAGCACATCTACGAGCAGATGCAGTTCCACGGGTACCACGACCTGGCCCCGGGCGTGTTCTGGATGGTGGCCGAGTTCTGCCGGGACTTCCGGCTGCCGTTCGACCTGATGGTCGGGGTGAACCGGCGGGTGTACGAGAAGGGGGTGTTCCAGGGGCAGGACCTGTTCGACCAGCGGACCAGCCTGGTCCAGTACAAGGACCTGTTCAACGCGTTCCCGGACGTGACGTTCCCGGTGTCGGTGCTGACCAGCGCCCAGAACCAGGAGCTGGTGGCGTACGCCTGGATCTTCCCGAACGTGCTCCCGAACGGCCACTGGTGGTACTCGAACACCCCGCCGTTCATCCGCAAGGACCTGACCGAGCGGGTCACCGCGGTGCCGAAGACGAAGCTGGTCGGGTACTACTCGGACGCGTACAAGCTGGAGTTCGTCCTGCCGAAGTACGCGATGTACCGGCGGATCCTGGCGAACGTGCTGGCGGACGAGTTCGTCCGGCCGGGGGTGCTGAGCGAAAAGGACGCGGTCGCGCTCGGCACGCGGCTGCTGCGCGACAACGTCCGCGAGGTGTTCAAGGTGTAGTGCGGCGAACCCGGAGCGTCAGCGACGGGGTAGCGCCTCCCACTTGGTCGCGCTCCCAGATGTGGTGTCGCCACCCCGTCGCTGACACTCCGGGTTCGCCCGCTCAGTTCGGGCCCGGGGCGGCCAGCACGTTCTCCCAGAACGCCTTGCTGTACTCGCCCGCCCCGGCGGGGAACGCCCCGGGTTTGTCCTTCAGGGTGCCGAACCGGTCCCTCATCCAGCCCTGGACCCGGACGGCCTTGTCGTCCTCCTTCTTCTGCCGGAAGGCGTCGTGCATCAGGCTCAGCACGATCAGCTCCTCGACCGTCCCGCGGTGCCGGTCCAGTAGCGCCGGGGCGGCGGCGAGCAGCTCGTCCGGCTTGTCCCGCCGCAGCAGCGCGTGGAGGGCGCAGACGTCGGCCCGGGCGCGGACCCGGTCGGCCAGCGGGAGGTCGCCGTTGGGGCTGGTGACTGCGTCGGCGGCCCGCTTGAGGAGGTCCTGCGCCTCGTCGATCAGCCGGTTCGCCTCCGCCGCCGGCAGCCCCCGCGCCAGCTCGATCAGGCACGCCCCGAGGGCCAGCCGCGTCTCCGCCGCGTCGACCCCGACCTGCTTCGCCAGCCGCCCGCGCAGCAGCTTCTCGGCCGCGGGGTAGTCGCCGGCGGCCAACAGCTTCCGGACGTCCTCGTCCAGCACGCCCTTCGGGGCGGGTGCCGGGTGCGGCGCGACGACCGCCTCCTTCGTCGCCCTCCCGCCCTCGCCCGCCCGCTTCAGCACCCACGCCTTCACCTTGAGCTTGTCGTCCGACTCGAACGTGAGCGGGCGGGCGATCCGCTTGCCGCCGTCGTCCCCGAGGGACAACTGGAGCGTGCCGTCCGGGCCGTGGTGGAACACCCCGTACCGCGGCGTCCGCTTGGGCTCGCTTTTCACGCCGGGGTCTTGGCCGACGAATTCGTCCACCAGGGTGAGGTCGATCCACGCCGGGGTCTTGTCGGTGTCGAGGGCGTAGGTGTACGCCAGCCAGTCCTGGCCCTCGGAGAGGAACAGGTGGTGCGGGGTAACCCGGACCCCGGCCCCGGCCTTCGGCTTCACCTGCGAGCCGCCCTCGGCCACCTCGGACAACGTCCAGTCGCCGGCGAGCTTCTCCCGGGCCGCCTTCTGGTCGGCCGGCACGTCCGGGAGCGGGTGCCGCTTGAACGTCATGACCGCGATCCCGAGGTCGTCGTCGGTCCCGAACTCGGCCGGGCGGACCCCTTTCCCCGGGTCGTCGGTCTCGCCCGTGCACAACTCCAGGGTGTCGTCGGCCGTCAGCCGATAGATGCCCCTGATGCCCAGGTCGGTCCGGTGGCCGTCGTCGCTCTTCACCGCCGGGGCGTCGATCCACTTCGGGTTCTTCCCGGCGTTCAGGGTGACCTCATGCCGCTGGGCCTGCGGCCCGCACACCATCCACCAGGTGTCGCCGTCCACCACCAGGCGGATGTGCTTGAACATCTCGGCCACCTCGGGGCCGGCGGCCTTCGCCACCTTCGGCGGCAGGTCGTACTTGGTCAGGTGCCACAGCCCCTGGAGGGTGTCCCGGTCCGGGCCGGCCTTCGACCGGTCCGCCCCGGGCTTCACCGGCTGCGGCTTCGCGTCCGCCGCCTTGGCCGCCGGCTTCGGCTTCTCTTGCCCGGCGGGGTCACCGCCCGGCCACCCGGCCGCCGCCCCGGCCGTCAGCAGCCCGAGCGCCAGCAGCGCCCCGCCGGCCGCCCGCAGTTTCGTGAGGAACATCCCTTTCAGCACCTCGTCCGTGAGTCGGGCCGCCCCGGCCGGGACCGCCCCGGCCGGCGCCATCCCTGTTGCAACCACCGCCGCCACCTCGGCCGTCCGCGCCAGCAGCCCCGCCGGCACCGCCGCCCGGCCCAGCCCGCCGGCGGTGAACAGCACCCCGAGGCCGCCCGCCGGCAGCAGCGTCCCGTGCTTCAGCAGCCGGCGGCGGAGCAGGTCTCGCCCCCGCGCCAGCCGGCTCGACAGCGTCCCCTCCGGGACGCCGAGCGCCCGCGCCGCGTCGGCCCGGGACGCCCCCTGGAGTTCGCACAGCACCAGCGGGTCGCGGTACTTCGCCGGCAGGGCGCCGAGTTCCGCGTCGAGGACCGGGAGCCAGTCCGGGGCGGGTTCGGTCGGGTCGGGGAGCATGTCGGTCGCCTCGGTCGTGCGGGCCGCCCGCCGCACCGCCGCGGCCCGGGCCTTCGCCGCCACCCGGGACGCCACCCCGTACAGCCACGGCCCGAGCCGGTCGCCCCGCCGCACCGCCCGGGCCTTCCGGACCAGCACCAGGAACGTCGCCTGGAACGCGTCCTCGGCGTCCGCCGGGTTCGCCAGCACCCGCCGGCAGACGCCGAACACCATCGGCCCGTGCCGGCGCAAGAGCGCCTCGAACGCCGGGTGGTCGGCGTACCGGGCGAACCGGTCGAGCAGGTCGGCGTCCGGGAGGTCGTCGGGGCCGCCGGGCCGGAACCGGTCGAGCGCGGCGGCGGACTGGCGGGCGGTGAGCCGGGTCATGGGGCTGCCTCCGTGCAGGTGTCCGACGTGATACTGCCGGCACCCCGGCCGGCGCGTCCGCGATTTTACGGCGCCGCCGCGGCCCGGTACTCCGGGGCGCGGTCCCGGGCGGTGTGCAGGTCGCGGTACAGCCGGTCGAACACGTACGCCCCCAGCTCCAGCCCCTGCTCGACCGCGTGCCGGCGCGACCCGCCCGCCCACCCGTCCGCCACCACCGCGAAGAACTCCTCCGCGTGCCGCCCGTCGATCTCGGCGTGCAGGGCGTAATGCACCAGCCGGTCGGCCGGCACCCACCCGCGGTCCACCACCGCCCGCCCGATCGCCGCCGAGATCCCGGCGAACGCCTGCTCGATCACCCCCATGCACGCCACCCCGACCTCCAGCTCGTCCAGCACGCACGCCGCCGTCAGCACCGCGTTGAACGCCCGCACCTCCGGCCAGATCACCAGCCGGTCGAGCGCCGCCGGGTCGGAGCCGAGGGTCGCCAGGAACTGCCGGAAGGTGGTGTGGTGGAACCGCCGCTCGTCGAACTCCCCGTGCTCCTCGACCAGGTTGTGCAGGACGTCGAGCCGCCGCCGCGGGTCCGGGATCCGGCCGACCAGCGCCGACATCGGCCGGGGGAAGAACGACACCGCGAAGTGGAACTGCTCCTGGGTCCGGCGGAACGCGTCGGCCGACATCGCCCCGCCGGCGAGGTCGCGGAGGTACGGGTTCCCGGCGATCCCGCACCGGTCCAGGACGGCGGCCGCGCGGGCGGCGACGGCGGCCGCTCGGTTCGTCTCGCTCACGGTCAGACCTCCGCGGTGTTGACGGCCCACGACAACCCCGGGCCGAGGCCGGCGGCGTACACGGTCGCCGGGGCGACCACCGTTCCCGGCCCGCCGGCCGCCGCGTGTTCCGGCGGGACGCCCGCGAACAGCGCCGGGAAGCCCCGGGCGGCGGCCGCCCCGGCCGCGACCCGCAGCAGTTCGGCGAGGGCGGCCGGCGTCCGGTACCCGATACAGGACAGGTGGGCCGAGCACATCTCGCCGCCGTCGTCGGCGATCAGCCGCTTCGCCCGCCGGGTGTCCTCCAGCCGGCCGCACGCCGACCCGTCCGGGGCGACGAGCCACGCCGGCGCCGCCTCCGACCGCTCCGCCGGGTCCCCGCCGGCCGTCGTGACGTGATCCGCGGTGAGCGCGGCGAAACACGCTTCGCCGGTTGCGGCGTCCGCCTTCCACGCCGCGGCCGGGGCGCCGGCCGGCACCCGCAGCACCGCCACCTTCGCCGCCACCCGGAACGGCGGGATGCCGAGCCGACCGGTGTACGCGTCCGGGGTGACGGGGGTGCCGTCCATGACGACCGCGAACCCGCAGTCGGCCCGCCCGCCGACCCACCCCCGGGCCGCGTCCGCCAGCCGGACGAGCACCCGCCCGCCGCGCGCCGCCGGCGCCACCTTCAGGTCCCCGAGGTAGACCGCCGGCCGCGCCGCCCCGCCGACCCGCAGGGTCGTGACCGCCAGCCCGAGCACGCCGAGCACCTCGCCGCCGCGCTCCGCGACGAAGCACGCCGCGTCGCCGACCGCCCGGAAGAACCGCGGGTAGTCGTCCCCGTGCGAGACGCGGAACGACCGGCCGGGCCCGAGCGGGTAGGCGAACTGCGCCTCGAAGCAGGCGAGGGCGGCGGCCAGGTCCGCCGGCGGGGCGGCGGTCAGGACGTGGACGGTCATCGCTTCCGCCCGAGGTGCAAGGCCCGGTAGAAGAAGCTCCGGTCGGCGGCGTGCAGCGCGGCCGCGGTGGTGATGTCCCACGCGAACATCGGCCCGGCGGCCGGGATGTCGAGGGAGGAGTTGAGCTGGCGGATCAGGACGTGCCCGCCGGGCCGCAGCGCGGCGGCGAGGGTCGCCGTCGCCTCCGCCGGGCTGAGCCAGTCGAGGATGTTCGACAGGTGGACGAGGTCGAACGCCCCGGGGGCCTCGCGGAGGGCGTCGGCCATGAATCCCTCTCGCTCGGTGACCGCCGCCGTCGGCTTCTGTTGCGGGAGGGTGAACCAGTCCGCCGGGCGGCCGGGCGGGTACCGGCCGCGGAGCATCTGCCAGACGAACGGGTTGTCGGCGGCGGGGAAGTTGCCGAGGGCGACCCGGAGCCGGCGGGCGAAGTGCCGGGCGAACGGCTCGACCGGGTTCCGCGTCGCCGCCTCGCCGAACAGCGCGACCAGATTCGGCAAGGCGAGCACCTCGTCGAGTGCCGTGTCAAGACGCCGGCCGAGGGGCGTGTCCGGGGCGGCGCGGCGGGCCTGTTCCGCCGGGTCGGTCAGGCGCAGCAGGTCGTCGAGTTCGGCGTCCGGGAGCGCGGCGGAGAGGGCGGCGAAGCACCGCTCGTACCGGCCGGCGTAGTCCGGCCCGCCGCCCGCCGGGTCGGCGTGGCCGAGCCGCGCCAGCCGCTCGGGGGTCGCGGCTTCCAGCAGCGACAGCTTCAGCCGGGCGAGTTCGAGCTGCGCCGGGTTGGCGTCGACGAGGTGGACCGCGGCGACGTTCGGGAGCGTCGCCAGCACGGCCGCGGTGCAACCGCCGGACGCGACCATACAGACGCGCGCCTCGGGGCCGAGCCGTTCGGCGACGGCCCGGTCGACGCGCGGGTCTTCGCGGACCTGGGCGAACGCGACCGGCAGGGCGGCCGCCTCGCGGACCCACGGCGGGGGCATGTCACTTCTTCCGGCGGGTGTACGTCCCGGCCTCCGAGTACGCGGTGATGAACCCGAGCTTCATCACGAACTCCTGGCCGATCTCGTCCTTCGCCCCGAACGTCCACCGCACCGTCCCCTTCACCCCGCTCCCGAACGGGCTCGTCCAGGTGAACGCCTCGGCCTTCGCGTCCCACGCCCCGTCCCACTCCAGCACCGACCCCTGCGAGGTGTAGGTCCACATCCGGTACTTCCCGGCCGCCGGGTCGAACGTCGCCAGCTCGAAGAAGTCCCGCTCCTCGCCCTCGCCCAGCCGCCGGGCCATCAGGTACGACCCGCCGAACGCCCGGGTCACCGACTCCGCCCCGGTCACCGTCGTCTCCGCCCCGCCGCGCGGCTTCGTCACCACCTTCGTGTCCCAGTCCCCGAGCCGCCGCTCCAGCTCCGGGGTGAGTTGGCCCTTCGCCGGCGGGTCGAACGCGACCACCCCCGGCGGCGGGAAGGCGGACGTGTGGACCTGCCGCCACGGGACCGTCGTGCTCGTCGCCCCGAGGAACCCGAACAGCATCTCGTCGGTCGTCTGCTCCCCCACCGACACGTCCCGCGGCGGCTTCGTCGGGTTGTTCGGGTTGCCGGCCGAGTTGTCGAACACCGCCTCGATCTCGATCTTCGTCCCCACCTTGGCCGTGATCGGCTCCTTGAACCAGTACGTCTCCTGCCACCGGTAGTCCCAGGCCGGGATGTCGATCAGGATCACCGGCTTGCCGCCCGGCGGGGTCATCGTCACCTTCACCGTCTTCCCGAGCAGGTGCATGTGCGGGAGGACGTTGTGCAGGACCGCGTCGGTGTGCAGGTACACCGCCCCGCGGGCGACGTGGTTCGCGGTCCCGGCCGGGATCTTCTCGGCCGGCTTCATCCCGTTGATGACGACCGTCTGCCACGGCTGCTCGACCGGCCCCTTGGCGAAGTACAGCCCGATCTGCGTCCGGTCGACCGTCGCCTGGCCGTTGCGGTGGTAGTGCGTCTGGATCAGGAAGTCGGCCCCCTTCGGGAGCAGCCACCCGGCCCCGGCCGGGACGAACTCCGGGGCCTGACCGGGCGCCCACCCGCCGACCCAGCCGAACGTCGGGGCGTCCTTCTTCCCGGCGCTCGGGATGAACCCGACCCCCATGCTGGCGTTGTACCCCGGCCCGCCGTCCATCAGCAGCTTCCCCTTGTCCTTCTCCCGCTGCGCGTCCTCCAGCTTGCGGGCCTGGCCGGTGGTGTCGAAGTAGTGCAGGGTGTGGTGGACCACCCGCGGGTTGCCCGGCTTCACGTCGTACCCGACCACCCAGCGGTTTTCAGCCAGCCTCGTCGGGACGACGAACACCCGGAACAGGTCGTCCCCGGCCCCGCCGAGGCGGAAGTCGTCCCCGGGGGTGATGACCAGGTCCGGCTTCCCGTGCCGCCACCCGTCGGTGCCGAAGTCCGGGGCCTTCGGGGCGTCCTTCGGGTCGCCCTCGGGGGCGTCGGCGTCGGCCCACGCGGCGAGGGTGGCGATCTCCTTCGCGGATAGCTTCCGCTCCCCGCGGATCGGCAGCCCGGCCGCCGGCATCCACGGCGGCATCTGCCGGTTCCCGGTGTACTCCTTGACGTCCGCGGCCCACCGCCGGGCGTGGGCGAACGACGTGAGCGGGAACGGCCCGACCTCCCCGGCCCGGTGGCAGACGACGCAGTGGCTGTTCAGGATCGGGGCGACGTCCTTGTAGAAGGTGACGGCCCCGGCCTTCGGGGCGGGCCGGGCGGCGAAGTCGATCTCGCACCCGACCGCCTTGGTCACCGGGGTGGTGACCGGCTTCCCGGCGAGGACGGCGGCGACGGCGTCCTTCAGGTCGTGGGAGGTGACCACCGGGTTCCGCTTCAGCCGCTCGCGGAACGCGTCGTCGACCCGCCCGCGGTACCGGACGACGCCGTCGGCGTCGAGGACGAACGCTTCCGGGGTGACGGTCGCCTTCAGCCCGGCGGCCAACTCCTTCTTCGGGTCGAGGAACACCGGCCCGGCCGCCTTCGCGGCCGCCGCGGCCTTCGCCACGTCGTCGCGCGGCTCGTCCGTCGGGGCGACGAGGACGACCGCCACGCCCGTGTCGGCGTGCGCCTTGGCGAGGTCGGCCAGCTCGGTCGTGTACGACTTGGATACCGGGCAGTCGAACGACACGAACACGACGACGGTCGCGGCCTTCCCGCGGAGGGCGTCGAACTTCGCGGCGGTCCCGTCGAGGGCGGTGAGGGTCGGGGCGGGGGCCTTGGTGCCGATCGTGTCGGCGCTGGGGAGCGGGTCGGCGGCGACGGCGGCCAGCGCGAGCACGGCGAACAGCGGACGGGACATGCGGGCGTCCTCGTGGGAAGTGTGGTCGCACCGGTATTGTACCGACCGCGCGGCGGCGCGGTTTCGGGACGCCACTGCGGTTAATCCGGAACCGGATCGGGCGCGGCCACCGGGGGTGGCGGTCCGGCCGTCCGGGTAGGCCGCCAGGGGTTCCGGCCCCGCCCTTCGGGCGGACCCTCCACCCCTGGCTACCGTCGGCCGCCCCTGCCGGGGCTACAACCCGTGTTCAGCCGCGGAGCGGCGACCGAGGGTAGCCAGGGGTGGAGCGACGGGCCGCAGGCCCGGAGCGCAACCCCTGGCGGGCGTCGGCGGACAACCCCGGCGGGCGGTGGCGAACCCAACCCCGCACCCGGCCCGGTCGGAAATACTGTCTGGCGTCCGCCGCGGGGGCGATTATACTTCTGGATGTCCGCACCCTGCCGGCCCGCCCTCCCCGCCCGCCGACCTGCCCGCCACGCCTGCCGTCCTGGAGCACCCGTCATGCGGCTCCGCCTGCTGCTCGCCGCGGCCGTGTCCGCCGTATCGGGGGGCTTACCCCCCCCGCTCGCCGGTGCGGCCGACCCGGCAGTCATCGACAAGTACCTCGACGCGGCCATCGCCGACGCCGGGGTCACGCCCGCCGGCCTGGCCGACGACGCCACCCTCGTCCGCCGCCTCACCCTCGACCTCGTCGGCCGCATCCCGACCACCGCCGAGGCCGACGCCTACGTCGCGTCCGCCGACCCCGACAAGCGGGCGAAGCTCGTCGACCGGCTGATCGGCTCGCCGGGGTTCGCCCGGCACCAGGCCGCCCTGTTCGAGGCGATGTTCTACCCGGAAGGGAACGCCCGCGGGGCCGCGGCGTTCCGCGAGTACCTGACGAACGCGGTGCGCGAGAACAAGCCGTGGGACCGGGTGTTCCGCGAGGTGCTGACCCCGGACGAGACGGACGCGAAGCTGAAGGGGGCCGCCGAGTTCGTCCGGTCGCGGGTGTCGGACGCCGACAAGCTGACGAACGACGTGAGCGTGACGTTCTTCGGGGTGAACGTGAGCTGCGCCCAGTGCCACGACCACCCGCTGGTGGCCGACTGGACGCAGGACCACTTCTACGGGATGAAGGCGTTCCTGGCCCGCACCTTCGACAACGGCGGGTTCCTCGGCGAGCGCGGGTACGGGGCGGTGAGGTACAAGCCGGCGAAGGGGCCGGAGCGGACGGCGAAGATGATGTTCCTCTCCGGCACGGTGGTCGAGGAACCGTCCGGGAAGGAGCCGACCGCGGACGAGATGAAGAAGGAGAAGGAGGCGCTGGACAAGGCGAAGGCGGCGAAGGCCCCGCCGCCGGCCCCGGCGTTCCGCGCCCGGGCGAAGCTGGTCGAGGTCGCGCTGGCCGACGCGAACGCCGACTTCTTCGCCCGCAACCTGGTGAACCGGATGTGGCACCGGTACTTCGGGGCCGGGCTGGTCGGCCCGCTCGACCAGATGCACTCCGAGAACCCGCCGGCGCACCCGGACCTGCTCGCGGCGCTGGCCGCGGACGTGCGGGCCGGCGGCTACGACCTGAAGCGGCTGACCCGCGGCCTCGTCCTGAGCAAGGCGTACTCCCGGAGCAGCCGGTACGGGTCGGAGGGGCGGCCGGACGGGAAGCTGTTCGCGGTCGCCCGGCTGAAGCCGCTGACCCCGACGCAGCTCGCCGCGTCGCTGAAGGTCGCCGCCACCGACCCGGCCACACTCGACGGCAAGCCGGACGAGGTGGAGAAGAAGTTGGAGCAGTTGGAGGCGTCGTCCCGCGGGTTCGCGGCGCTGATCGCCCAGCCGACCGACAACTTCCAGGTCGGGGTCGGCGAGGCACTGCTGTTCAGCAACGGCGACCGGGTCGCGAAGGAGTTCCTGACCGACGGCCCGGGCACGGCGCTGGGCCGGGTGAAGGCGATGACCGACCCGAAGGAGGCGGTCGGGTTCCTGGTGAAGACGGCGTTCGGCCGGCCGGCGACGGCCGAGGAGACGGACGCGCTAGCGGCCTACGTGGCGAAGCGCAAGGGCCGCGAGGCGGACGCCTACCGGCAGGTGCTGTGGGCGCTGGTCGCCGGCCCCGAGTTCCGGTTCAGCTACTGACGACCTCACATCGCCCCGGGCTTGCCCGGGGTTGCCGCGAGACCCCGGGCAAGCCCGGGGCTAACTGAGACAGGTGCCCCATGCCCCGCTCGCACTTCTGCCGGTCCGCCGACCACGCCCTGAGCCGCCGCGCCTTCCTCGGGGCCGCCGGCGCCACCCTCGCCGCCGACATGACGCAGCTGAACGCCCTCGCGTCACCGGGGGTGAACGCCGCCCTGAAGAAGACGCAGAAGCGCGTCATCCTACTGTGGCTCGCCGGCGGGGCGTCGCAGTTGGAGACCTGGGACCCGAAACCGGGGGCGGTCACCGGCGGGCCGTTCCGGTCGATCCAGACGGACGTGCCGGGGCTGCGCATCTCCGAGCTGATGCCGGAGATGGCGAAGCGGATGAGGACGACGTGCGTGATCCGCGGGCTGGACACGAAGAACGGGGACCACGGGTCCGGGGCGAAGGTGATGATGCGCGGCCGGCGCGACGAGGCCGGCTTGCGGTACCCGGACCTCGGGGCGGTGCTCGCCCGGGAGATGGGCCGGCCGGACAGCACCGTCCCGGACTACGTCACCTTCTACACCCAGACCGAGGGCCGGTCGTTCGCCCCGGGGGACGCCGGGTTCCTCGGCGCCCGGTACGCCCCGATGGAGCTGACCACCGGCAGCTCGCCGGAGTACATCAAGAGGCTCGCCGACCTGAGCGAGGCCGACCACGACGAGCGGGCCGCGCTGCGAGACCTGGTCGGCAAGGGGTTCGCGGCCGGCCGGGCGTCGGAGACGATGAACAGCCAGAGCGAGGCGTACGGCCGGGTCCGCGGGCTGATGGCCAGCGCGAAGCTGTTCGACGCGAGCGGGGAGCCGAAGGCGGTGCGGGCCCGGTACGGGCCGACGCAGTTCGGCAAGCAGTGCCTGATCGCCCGCCGGCTGGTGGAGGCCGGGGTGCCGTTCGTCCGGGTGGCCCGGGCGTGGTGGGACAGCCACGGGCAGAACTTCGAGACGCACCAGGAGATGGTGCCGGAACTCGACCGCGTCATGTCCGCCCTGATCGACGACCTCGGGGAGCGGGGATTGTCGGACGACGTGATGGTGGTGACGCTGGCGGAGTTCGGGCGGACGCCGTCGATCAACGCGAGCCTCGGCCGGGACCACTTCGCGAGCGCCTGGAGTTGCACCCTGACCGGGTGCGGGGTGAAGGGCGGGGCGGTGTACGGGAAGACGGACGAGAAGGGGCAGAAGGTGGTGGCCGAGAACGTGGACGCCGGCAGCCTGTTCGCGACGATCTACTCGGCCCTGGGGATCAACCCGGAGAAGAACTACCACGTCGGGAGCCGGCCGATCCCGCTGGTGAACCCCGGGGTCGAGGCGGTCAAGGCGGTGCTGAAGTGACCGGGTCGGTCCGCTTTCAGCCCGAAGGGCTGGGACAACGTAGCCCGGGGCACCGCCCCGGGTGAGCGGCCCCGACCACCTCCCAGCCTGAAGGGCTGGGACACCGCCCGTGTCGCAGCCCTTCAGGCTGCAAGACACCCAACGCCCCCCGCCCGGGGCGTTGCCCCGGGCTACGTTGTCCCAGCCCTTCGGGCTGAAGAACGGACCCGAATCCCGAGACCCACGACCCCCGAACGTCCGGACACCCGCCCCCACCCACAACTTACAACCCACCACCCGCCATGCCCGCCCCCACCCCCGACACGCTGAAGCCGAGCAAGGACTTCGCCCGCCAGGTCGTCACCTTCGCGGTCGCCCGTAAACCCGGCGCCGGCACCGTCTACCTCGGCGGGTCCGACTTCAAGGTCTCGTCCGCCGACGTCACCGCCGCCAAGCTCGAACCGACCGAGTTGTACGCCCACGAGAGCTACGTCACCGGCGTCGCCCTCGCCGGCCGGCACCTCGTCTCCGGCGGGTACGACGGCAAGCTCGTCTGGTTCGACACCGAGGCCGGCAAGGTCGTCCGCACCGTCGAGGCGCACGCCAAGTGGGTCCGCAAGGTCGTCGCCTCGCCGGACGGCTCGCTCGTCGCCAGCGTCGCCGACGACATGGTGTGCAAGCTGTGGGACGCCGAGACCGGCAAGCCGGTCCGCGAACTCAAGGGGCACAAGCCGACGACGCCGCACGACTTCCCGTCCATGCTGTACGCGGTCGCGTTCTCGGCCGACGGCAAGCACCTCGCCACCGCCGACAAGGTCGGGCACGTCGTCGTCTGGGACGTCGCCACCGGGAAGGAACTGGCGGCGGTCGAGGCCCCGGTCATGTACACCTGGGACAAGGTGGCGCGGAACCACTCGATCGGCGGGGTGCGGTCGGTCGCGTTCAGCCCGGACGGCACGCGGCTCGCGGTCGGCGGGATGGGCAAGGTCGGGAACATCGACCACCTAGAGGGGAAGGCCCGGGTCGAGGTGTTCGACTGGGCGGCCGGGAAGCAGGTCGCCGAGTTCCCCGGGGACAAGTTCGCCGGGCTGGTGAACCGGCTGGCGTGGGCGGCCGACGGGTCGTGGCTGCTCGGGGCCGGCGGCGCCGGCGAGGGGTTCTTCCTCTTCCTCGACGTCGCCGCGAAGAAGACGCTGCGGCAGGAGAAGGTGCCGATGCACGTCCACGACTTCGACCTGTCGGCGGACGGGAAGGAGATCGTCGCGGTCGGGCACAACCGGGTCACCGTCCACACCCTCGGCTGACATGGGGAAGCTGCCGCGCGTCGCGGTCACGACCGGCGACCCCGCCGGGGTCGGCCCGGAACTGTGCCTCCGACTCCTCCGCGACGAGCGGGTCGCCGCGGCGTGCGACCCGGTCGTCGTCGGCGATCTCGCGGTGCTGAACCGGGTCGCGTCTCACCTCGGCTGGCCGCCGCCGGACCCGGCCCGCGTCCGCGACCTGGGGGCGATCGACGCCGGGGCGTTCGAGCCGGGGGCGGTGTCGGCGGCGTGCGGGGCGGCGGCGTACCGGTACGTGACGTGGGCGATCGACGAGGCGCTCGCCGGGCGCGTCGACGCCATCGCCACCGGGCCGGTCAACAAGGAGTCGCTGCACGCGGCCGGCGTCCCCTTCCCCGGGCACACCGAGATCCTCGCCGACCGGACCGGCGTCGGCCGGGCCTGCATGATGCTCACGTCGCCGGCGATCACCTGCTCGCTCGCCACCGTCCACGTCGGGTACCGCGAGGTGCCGGGGCTGCTGACGCGCGACCTGGTCCGCGAGACGATCGAGCTGACGGCCGCGGCGATGCGCCGGCTCCGCGGCCGCGAGCCGCGCCTGCTGGTGTGCGGGCTGAACCCGCACGCCGGCGAGCACGGCCTGTTCGGGGAGCGGGAGGAGGAGCGCGTCATCGCCCCGGCCATCGAGGACGCCCGGGCCGCGGGCATCGACGCGACCGGCCCGCTCCCGCCGGACACGGCGTTCCTGCCGAAGCACCGCGACCGGGCCGACGCCTACGTCTGCATGTACCACGACCAGGCGCTGATCCCGCTGAAGGCGCTGGCGTTCGAGGAGGCGGTGAACGTGACGCTGGGGCTGCCGGTCGTCCGCACCAGCGTGGACCACGGGACGGCGTTCGACATCGCGTGGAAGGGCGTCGCGGACGTGACCAGCTTCGTCCGGGCGGTCGAGTTGGCGGCGACGCTGGCGAAGAAATGGCCCGCTGATGACGCGGACTCCGGCGCAGATGAAATCAGATAAGAATGATTGTGTCTGATCCGGCTTTATCTGCGCCGGAGTCTGCGTCATCTGCGGGCCATTCTTCTCGCTACGGCAGCGTGACCCGGATGCGGGCGTCCTTCCGCAGCTTCTTCACCAGCTCCGCCCGGTAGTCGTCGGCGTACGCCTCCAGCACCTCCGGCAGGCACTTCTCCAGCACCGACGGGGTGCCCGGCTTCCGATCCGTGACCGTCACCAGGTGCACCCCGTACTCCGTCTCGACCACGTCGCTCACCTCCCCGACCTTCAGCGCGAACGCGGCCTTCGCCAGCGGCTCGTCCTCCGGCAGCGCCCGCCGCGGGATGAACCCGAGGTCGCCGCCGGCCTTCGCGGTCGGGCAGTGCGAGTACTTCCGCGCCGCCGCCGCGAAGTCGAGCTTGCCGGCGAGGAGGTCGGCCCGGACGGCCCGCAGCTTCTCCTTGGCGGCCGCCCGCTCGGTCGCCGGGGCGGCCCGCGACACCCGCATCACGACGTGGCTCACCCGCACCTCGGCCCGGTCGAAGTGGTCGCGGTTCGCCGCGTGGTACGCCTTCAGCTGCTCGTCGGTCACCTGCCCCTTGACGTACCCCGCCAGCGACACCCGCGCCGCCCACTCGTCGCGGAGTTGGGCCTCGGTCCGGCCGGTCTCCTTCAGGTGGTCGGCGAGGGTGCGGTTCTCCTTGGCGAGTTGGGCGACCAGCGCCTTCATCTGGGCGTCCAGCTCGGCCGGGTCCGCCTTCGGCCCGTTCGCGGCCAGGAACTGCTTCACCAAGAGTTCGTCGATCAGGTCGTCGAGGAGGGCGGCCCGGAGGTGGCGGCGCTGGCCGGCGGTGAGCGGCCCCGGCGGCAGGCACGCCTTCAGCGCCGCGTCGAGGTCGGCGACGGTGACCGGTGCGCCGTTCACGACCGCAGCCACGTCCGGGTTCGGGGCGTCGGCGGCCGGGGCGAGGGCGGCGAGGAGGAAGAGAGTGGTCATCGGCGGGCGTATACCGCCGCCGCTGGCCGGGTGCAACCGCGGCCGCCTGCTGAAAGTAGCAGGCACACTCCGTGTGCCGCCGGCGAGCTACGGCACACAGAGCATGCCTGCTACTATGGGACCATGAGCGAGACCCCGACCGCGCACCGGACGGCCCTGCTGCGGGACGTGCCGCCGGGCGAACTCCTGATCCACGAGATCTACCGCAGCGTCCAGGGCGAGTCGACGTTCGCCGGGCTGCCGTGCGTGTTCGTCCGGACCGCCGTCTGCGACCTTCGGTGCACCTGGTGCGACACCCCGCACGCCTTCAACCGCGGCGAGCGCGTGACCCGGGCCGCGGTCCTCGCCCGCGCCCTCTCGTTCGACTGCCCGCTGGTCGAGGTCACCGGCGGGGAACCGCTCCTCCAGCCCGACGTGTTCCCGCTGATGACCGAGCTGGCCGACGCCGGGCGGACGGTGCTGCTGGAGACGTCCGGGGCGCACGACGTGTCCGCGGTCGACCCGCGGGTCCACGTCATCCTCGACCTGAAGTGCCCGGACAGCGGGGAGTCGGCCCGCAACCGGTGGGCGAACCTCGTGGCCCTGAAGCCGACCGACCAGATCAAGTTCGTCATCGCGTCCCGGCGGGACTGGGACTGGTCCGCCGGGGTGATCCGCGAGCACCGGCTCGACGACCGATTCCAGTGCCTCGTCAGCCCGGTGTCCGGGGCGGTCGCGCCGGTCGAGTTGGTGAACTGGCTGCTCGACTCCGGCCTCGGCCGGGTGCGGTTCCAGTTGCAGCTTCACAAGATCGTTTGGGACCCGGCAACCCGGGGGGTGTGACCCGCGCCCCGAATTTGTCCCGCCGGCGGCCGCCCGGGCCGGTATAATCGCGGGAACGCCTCGCTCGCTCCCGCCCCCCGGGTTACCGCATGACCCGTCCCGCCTTCGCCCTCCTCGGGCTGCTGACCGCCGCACCCCCGGCCGACGCCCAGAACGACTCCAAGACCGCCGACAAGCCGGCCGCCGTCTGGACGTTCGACGCGGCCGGCGAGCCCGGCGTCCCCAAGGCCGCGGCGAAGTTCCTCGAACCCGGCCCCCGTCCGCCCGCCTACCCGGCTTTCCCCGCCGGCAACACGGCGATGGCGTTCACCGCCGCCCACCCCGGCCTGACCGTCCGCGAGTCCGACCTGCCCGGCGCCAACCTCCGCTTCGCCGCCGGCGACGGGATCACCCTCGAAGCCTGGGTGAAGGTGACGGAGCTGAAGGACGGGGCGTACGCCTACGTCATCGGCAAGGGCCGGAACGGTAAGGCCGGGTTCCCCGAGAAGAACCAGAACTACGCCCTCCGGCTGAAGGGCGAGAAGGGCGAGACCCGCGTCAGCTTCCTGTTCAGCAGCGCCCCCGCCGACGGCAAGCCGGCCGACTGGCACCGGTGGACGACGACCAAGGGGTTCACCACCGCCGGCTGGCACCACGTCGCCGTCGCGTACACGTTCGGTCAGCCGGAGAGCGTCCGCGGGTACGTGGACGGGGTGAAGACGCCCGGCACCTGGGACATGGGCGGGGCGACCACCCGCGCCCCGGTCTCCGACGCCGACGACCTCGTGATCGGCACCGGCAACGGCGGCGGGCCGAACAACACGTTCCGCGGGCTGCTCGACAACGTGACGGTCTGGCACACGGCGCTCGCCGACGAGGTGCTGCGGAACCACTACCAGTTCGTGCCCCCGCCGCCGGTCGTGAAGCGGGCCGACCTGCCGCGCGGCGAGGTCCTGGTGCAGCTCTGCGAGGAGGGGATGCCGGCCCGGAACGCCTGGCCGGAGGTGCCGCCGCGGCCCGCCGAGTCGTACCGGGAGGCTGCGTTCGGGTTCTTCGAGGTGCCGCACAAGTACGTCGACACCGGGGTCCGGGCCGACCGCGGGTTCCCGTTCCTCCTGCGGGCGGCGGCGGTCGTCACCCTGCCGCCGGGCAAGCACCGGGTCCTCCTCCGCGGCCGCCCGGCGTCGCGCCTGTACTTCGACGACGCGCTCGTCCTCACCACCCCGTTCCAGGGGCCGGACACCGGCGGCCACGGCAGCATCCGCGCCCCGGAAAGTTACCTGAACCTCGGCCCGGACTTCCGGTTCGCCCCGCCCGGCAACCGCGAGGCGTGGGCCCACTTCGAGTCGAAGGGCGGCGAGCACCTCGTCGTCCTGGAGAGCATCGTCGGCAACTTCACCGGGAACAACAAGCGGCGGCCGGAACTCGGGGAGACGGTGGTCGCGGTGTCGCCGGCCGGGTCGCAGTCGTGGCAGTTGCTGTCGCCCGGCAAGCGGGTGGTGCCGTACACCGACGCCGGGTGGGCCGCCTACGAGGCGGAGCGCACCGAGCGCCTCGACGCGCTGAACGCCGCCGCCCGCGCCGCGAAGCGGGCCGAGCACGCCGGGTACTGGGACCGGCGCCGCGACGCGGCCAAGGCGTGGCTCGCGGCCACGCCGGACGAGAAGGTGCCGGACCTGCCGAAGGGCTACCCGGCGCACAACCCGATCGACCACTTCCTCGCCGCCCGGGTCGAGCAGGTGAAGGGGCAGGGGCCGGCACAAGCCGGCGCGGTCGACTACTTCAAGCAGGTCCAGCCGATCCTCGAGACGGCGTGCTACGGGTGCCACGCCGGCGGCAAGGCGAAGGGCGGGCTGCGGCTCGACAACCACGCCGCCGTCCTCGCCGGCGGGAAGAACGACGGCCCGGCGATTGCGCCCGGCAAGCCCGGCGACAGCCCGCTGCTGGCCCGGGTGAAGTCGGGCGACGCGGACGTGATGCCGCCGAAGGGCGACAGGCTCACCGCCGAACAGATCCGCATCCTGGAGGCGTGGGTGAAGGAGGGCGCCCGCTGGCCCGACCTGAACGCCGACCACACCACCTTCACGCCGCCCGCCGACGACCTCACCTTCCTCCGCCGCGCCTCCCTCGACACGGTCGGCGTCCCGCCGACGCCGGACGAGGTCCGGGCGTTCCTGGCCGACCCTGCCGCCGACCGCCGCGCCAAGGCGATCGACCGGCTGCTCGCCGACCCGCGGTGGGCCGACCACGGGATGGGGTACTGGCAGGACGTGCTGGCCGAGAACCCGAACATCCTGAACCCGACGCTGAACAACACCGGCCCGTTCCGGTGGTGGCTGTACGACGCGCTGCGGGACAACAAGCCGCTCGACCTGTTCGCCACCGAGTTGCTGCGGATGCGCGGCAGCGCGCGGTTCGGCGGGCCGGCCGGGTTCGGGGTGGCGTCGCAGAACGACGTCCCGATGGCGGCGAAGGGGACGGTGGTGGCGGCGGCGTTCCTCGGGGTGGAGATGAAGTGCGCGCGGTGCCACGACGCCCCGGCCCACGCCTCGCTCCAGAAGGACCTGTTCGGCCTCGCCGCGATGCTCGCCACCAAGCCGCTCCAGGTGCCGACCACCAGCAGCGTGCCGCTCGACAAGGTCCACGAGGGCGGGCGCAAGCCGCTCATCAGCGTGACGCTCAAGCCGGGGACGGAGGTGGCGCCGGCGTGGCCGTTCGCCGCGCTCGTGCCGGATGAGGTCGGGAAGGAACTGGCCGAGGACCCGGCCGACCCGCGGGACCGCCTCGCGGCCCTCGTCACCGCCCCGCGGAACGAGCGGTTCGCGCAGGTGATGGCGAACCGGGTCTGGAAGCGGCTCATGGGCCGCGGGATCGTCGAGCCGGTGGACGACTGGGAGCGCGGCCGGCCGTCGCACCCGGAACTCCTCCGCTGGCTCGGCCGGGAGTTGGTGCGGAGCGGGTACGACGCGAAGCACCTGACGCGCCTCATCCTGAACTCGCACGCCTACCAGCGGGCCGCCGACCCGGGGCTGAAGGACACCCCAGTGCTGTTCGCCGCACCGGCCCGCCGCCGGCTGGCCGCCGAGCAGGTGGTGGACGGGCTGTTCGCCGCGACCGGCGCCCCGTTCCGGCTGGAGGAGGTGAGCCTGGACATCGACGGGATCCGGGACGCCGGCAACTCGCTCACCCTCGGGAAGCCGCGGCGGGCGTGGATGCTGACGTCCACGTCGAACGAGCGGGACCGCCCGAGCCTGTCGCTGCCGCGGATCCAGATGGTGACCGACGTGCTCGGGGCGTTCGGGTGGCGCGGCTCGCGGCAGGACGCGACGAGCGTCCGGGAGACGGCCCCGAACGTGCTCCAGCCGGCCATCCTGCAGAACGGCCCGGTCGGGCTGTGGCTCACCCGGCTGACCGACGACCACGGGATGACTGCGGTGGCCCTCGGGGCGAAGTCGGCGGACGCGCTGGTGGACGAGCTGTACCTGAAGCTGCTGACCCGGAAGCCGACGGACCAGGAGCGGGCGGCGTACGCGGCGTACCTCGCCGACGGGTTCGACACCCGGGTCCGGACGCCGGCGGCGAAGCCGGCCGGGGCGCGGCAGCCGGACCCGTACGTGTCGTGGTCGAACCACCTGCACCCGCGGGCGACGACGCTCAAGCAGGAGCAGGAGGAGGCGGCCCGCCGCGGCGACCCGCCGACGGAGCGCCTCGACCCGGCCTGGCGCGGGCGGCTGGAGGACGTGCTGTGGGTGGTGCTGAACTCGCCCGAGTTCGTGTTCACGCCCTGAAGTGGGGGTTGCTCGTGTCCGCCCCGCTCGACGCCAGGCTACGAACGTGGGGCGGTCGGCTGCTGATCGTTGTCGGCGGCGGTTTAGTGAGTTGGGTACTCGGGTGGTGCGCCCTCGGGAGTTGGGGGTACATCCCATCCTTCGACATCGCCCTGACCTACTCGCTGGGATTCATCGCCGGCGTGCTCGCGGTCGCCCTCTACCTGGTTGTGGCAGGTTGGCTGCTGATCCGCAGCGGGCGCGACCGCCGGCCGCCGTTGGTGAAGCGAATTCGGTGATGACTTCGGGACCGGGAGCATCCGCATGAACCGCCGCGACTTCCTCGCCGCATCCGCCGCCCTCGGGGTCACAGGGGGCTTACGCCCCCCTCTCGGGGCGGCCGACCCGAAGCCCGCCCCGGTGAAGGGCAAGGCCGAGGCGTGCATCTTCGTCTGGCTCGGCGGCGGGATGGGCCAGATGGACACGTTCGACCCCAAGGGCCGCGGGGCGAACAAAGGGACGCCGAAGAAGGCCGGGTCGCTGTACGACTCGGTCCCCACCGCCGTGCCCGGCGTGCGGGTGTGCGAGCACCTGCGGAAGACGGCCGACGTCATGGACCGGGTGACGGCCGTCCGCACCGTGAACCACAAGGTGATCGACGAGCACGCGTTCGCCACCAACCTCGTCCACACCGGGCGGATGACCAGCGGGAACGTCGTCTACCCGTCGGTCGGGTCGATCGTCGCCCACGAGCGCGGCCCGGCCGCCCCCGGCGTCCCGGCGTACCTCCTGATCGGGTACCCGAACGTCAGCCGCGGGCCGGGGTTCCTCGGGTCGAAGGCCGGGTACGTGTACCTGACCGACACCGCCGCCGGCCCGGCCGGGTTCACCCGCCCGGCCGACGTGGACGACCGCCGCGCCGCCGAGCGCCGCAAGCTGCTGGAGGCGGCCGGCGGGTCGGCCCCGGCCGGGTCCGCGGTGGCCGAGTACGAGGCGGCCCGGGCCGAGGCGCTGCGGCTCGCCGGCCCATCGTTCCTCAAGCACTTCGACCTCACCGCCGAGCCGGCGAAGCTCCGCGAGACGTACGGCGGCGAGTTCGGCCAGCGCTGCCTGCTGGCCCGCCGGCTGGTCGAGGCCGGGGTGCGGTTCGTCGAGGTGTCGCACAACTTGAACTTCCTCAACGGCACCGGCTGGGACGTCCACAACGAGGGGATCGACAACCAGCACCTGCTGATCCGCGAGCTGGACACCGCCCTGTCGGCCTTGATTCTCGACCTGGAAGCCCGGAAGAAGCTCGACACGACGCTGATCGTCGTCGGCACCGAGTTCGGCCGGCCGCCGGAGTTCGACGGGGGCGGCGGCCGCGGGCACCAGGGGACGGCGTTCTCGCTGGTGCTGGCCGGCGGCGGGCTGAAGCACCGCGGGGCGTACGGGGCGACCGACGACCTGGCGAAGACGATCGTGTCGGACCCGGTGTCGATCCCGGACTTCCACGCGACCGTTCACGCCGCCCTCGGGATCGACCCGGCGAAGGAGCTGTACGACGGCCCCCGCCCGGTCCCGATCACCGACGGCGGGCGGCCGGTCCGGGCGCTGTTCGGGTGAAGCGGGGCGAACCCGGAGCGTCAGCGACGGGGCGGGGTCATCAACACCCCGTCGCTGACGCTCCGGGTTCGCCGAAGTCACGTCCCCGGAGGCAAGGTTGCCGAGCCGTCGCGTCTTCCTGCTGCCGGTCGCCGCCGCCAGCCTCGCCCTCGGGGCGGCGGCCGCGTGGTACCTGTGGCCGGCCCCGCCCGCCCCGCCGCCGGAGTGGGCC